>Ga0207681_10000003_pt1 | contig 713245 bp, 642 predicted proteins | sample KBSS53metaG_FD_184324 | JGI IMG/M metagenome (GOLD analysis project Ga0207681, IMG submission 184324) | Switchgrass rhizosphere microbial communities from Kellogg Biological Station, Michigan, USA - KBS S5-3 metaG (SPAdes) (version 2) | ecosystem: Host-associated > Plants > Roots >...
TCGAATTGGGGTGGGCACGCAATATCAAGTTTGACCATGAATTCATCGGTCGCGCCGCCTTGGAAGAAGAGGTCGCACACCCAAGGCGAACGATGGTAACTCTAGTTTGGAACGCAGAGGATGTGGCGGACGTCTACGCATCGCTACTCCGCGCCGGTGACCCATATGATTTCATGGAGATGCCGCGCAATCTGCTGGGGAGCATGTGGGTGGACCGTGTAATGGCGGGCGGCCTAAACGTCGGTACGTCGACCTCGCGATGCTACAGTTACTACTTCCGCGAAATGCTCTCCCTCGCGACGGTCGATGTGGAATTTGCCCAGCCGGCTACTGCGGTGGAAGTCGTCTGGGGGCGGCCGGGGCATGCGCAGAAAGTCATACGCGCCAACGTTGCGCCAGCCCCATACAAGCGTGACAATCGCAAGATCGACCTTGCCAGCCTGCCCTCGTATATATGATCTAGGTCCTGGCTTGCCCGAACCGCGGGGTACATCTATGATTAGCGCTGCTCTACCGGGACCCTTCGCGGTCGAAAAGAACGACGGGCATCATGGCAGGAGGGTGCGTCGTTGAGCAGAAAGGTCGGTCGGGCTGACGAAGTGAGCGCAGGGCAACCCAATACCCGCGACAGCCTGTACAAGCTTGTCGTGCGTGCCTTGCGCGCTGAAATCCTGACAGGAATCTACCCGATCGGGACGGCTATTCCATCGGAATCTCAGCTGGTCTCGCGCTTCGGAGTCAGCCGCCATACCGTTCGCGAAGCCTTGCGCCATTTGCGAGAATTGGGTCTGGTCGAATCTCGTCAGGGCTTCGGCACCGTAGTTACGCAGCCCAGCGGTGCGCAGCAGCATTATGTTCACCGCGTCGATTCCATCAGTGATCTGCATGACTTCGGGGTGGAGTCCAAATATTCTGCCGACACCGCCCACATCGTGAAATCCGACGAGGCGCTCGCGAGCCGGGTTGGTCAGGAGGTGGGCAGCTCGTGGTTGCGGATCGAAGGCCTTCGCTTTGCGCCGGGTCGTGAGGATCCTTTGTGCGAGGTCGAAATTTTCGTGGCATCGCAATTCGCCGGCGTCGGTCGCTTGCTGGGGCAGCGGGCCGGGCCGGTATATTCTTTGATCGAGATGATATACGGTGAGAAGATCGGCGAAGTGAATCAAACAATCCGGGCAATAAAGTTGAAAAACAGAGAAGAGTCTCGCTTGAACGTCGCGGACGACGACACCTTGGTCGAGATCAAACGCACTTATCGGCTACTGGACGGCACTGTCGCTGAGGTCACGTTCAATCGTTATCCGGCCGATAGCTTCAGCATGTCCATGAACCTCAAGCGCGTTCGGGGGTGAGATCGACTTTAAGGTCAGAGGAACTATTGACCCTTGATCGAGGCCCGCCTCCGCGTGACCTTAGCGAAGGGCAACGCGCAAATGCGTTACTTCTGTGACTGCGTTGGTATGGTGCGCTGTCCAGTCGCCAATCATCCGCATGCTGGGATAGCGCTCTCGTAAAACCTTCACCAACTCATGAAGCTCTAGACGGGCAAGGGTTTGGCCCAGACAATTGAACGGACCTGCACCAAACTGCAAAGAGCGTGGATGGCGTCGGCCGAAGCGAAACTCGTCAGCAGCCTCGAAAACGCCCTCGTCGCGGCCCGCCGAGCGTACTGAAACGAAAATCCAGGAATCGCCTGGGAGGTGCCGCCCTTCGATCTCGACTGGCGCCCGGATGTAGCGGAAGATCGTACCGAAGCGGGGACGTAGCCGCATGACCTCCTCGACGGCGTTCGGAATGATTGCCTCATTCGACACCACCTGCGCCCAGCGATCGCTTTCCTCGAGGAAGGTCCCGAATGCGAGGCCCATTTGATGGACGGTGTTGTCGACCGACGCTTGGAGGAGTGCCGTTCCCTCAAAGATCAACTCCTCCTCGGTGAGGAGACCGTTGAGCTGTTGTTTGATCATGACAGAGGTGAAATCCTCGCCCAGGGATCCGGACGCACGGCGCGCGTCGAGATGGGCGCGGACGAAATCGCAGGTCGCATTGAACGCGTCGATCGACTCCTGACGTCGGGAGACGTCGCCAGTCAGGATCGGCGCAAGCGTGCTGTCCGACAGACGCGCCACGCGTGGAGCATCCTCGTAGGGAGCGGAAACGAGGTGGCAATAGACCCTTGGCGGAATCTTCCAGGCTATGTCCGCCATGAAATCGACCGCATCGACGTCAGTGATCTCATCCAGCACGCCCTCGATGATACCGCGGATCGCCGAACGAAGCCTGTTGATCTGCGAACTGCGGAATAGATCGATCAACGGCGCGCGAACATGATGGCGATAGGCACCGTCGGTGCAGACAATCATCTGCTCCCAATCTCGGCGGATTTTGCCGTCGACGATGCCAAGCTCGTCGAGTCGGCGGCGGAAGGACTTGCCCTTCTCGAGGTCGTTCGATTCCAGGACCGCCACGCCCTCGCGGAAACGCAGCACTTCGAAGCCACGATCGCTGCGTGCAAGCCAACTCTTCGCTCGCGCTGCAGCCAGTTCCTCAAGCGAAGTGGTTTGGGCGTCGATCCAAGGCAGATCGATTTCAGAAGCATTCACGGCGTTCTCCACGATCCGGACAGGCAGCGTTAGGCAGGGTCAGGGAGTGTGGAGGCGCACCGGCGCCTTCGTCCAAGCCTGAATGTTGTTGTTGATCAGCCGTTCACCCGGACCGGCGGGCTCTATCTGCTTTACCCGCCTTGCCAGGACTGACAGCATGACCTCGCCTTCCAGCCGCGCCAACGCCTGACCCAGGCATTGATGAATGCCTGAACCGAAGCCAATATTGGCCAGTTTGCGCATGATGTCGAATTGCTCGGGATTGTCGTAGCGGGCCGGATCTCGACCGGCGGCGTTTAGGAACAGACCGATCTTGTCCCCTTTGTGGAACGGAATGCCCTGTACAACGGCATTTTCGGTCACCACGCGCCCCATCATGCGGGCGGGAGGATCGAAGCGCATCGCCTCCTCAAAGGCCTTCTTCGCGAGTGTCGGATCGTTATGCAGCAGCGCCCATTGATCAGGGTTGGCCGCCAGCGCGTACAAGCAGTTGCCGATACTGGCGATTGTCGTATCAAAACCGGCGCCAAGCATCGTTTTGACTAGGAGGTCCGCCTCCTCGTCGCTGATCTGGCCCTTGTCTGCCAATTCATACGTTCGCGCAGCGAGGCCACCCGGCTTCACTTTGTCCCGCGTTGTGTTCTCCGTCACCCAGCGAAAGCCCGGTTCGCAGCGCTTCATAGAATCATAGAAGAATTCCGTGCGCGGTCCGACACCATTGAAGATGGCCTCTCCGAACATAAGCAGATCAGAGCGGCCATTGTCCGGCAGCCCCAGCATGTCGGGGAAAGCGTCCATGATGAATGGGCGAGCGATATCGGAAACGGCATCAACGGTGCCTTCGCGCGCAAGCGCCTGGTCGACAATCCGCTCTGCGACGACAAAGAACTGGTCGCGAACCGCTTGCATTTGCACCGGCGTGAAGAACTGCATCAGGATTGCGCGGATGCGGCCGTGCTCGGGCGGGTCATCGGTAACCAGGATTTGAGGCACCGCATTCATCGCATCGTTGAAAGGGCGATCCTTGGACGAAAACCCGCGCCAGTCCCCGAGGATAGCCTTTACCGCGTCGTATCGGAAGATTCCGATCATGTCGTAACGCGTGAAATAGACCGCCGGTCCCTGTTCGCGCAGCGCACCGTCTTCACGCTGTGCATTTATGATCGATTTTACTGAGAATGGATCGGCCGGCGAGGTCGGGATGTGCCCACGCACGAGCCCTGTATCGCTGCCATTCATCCGTCCTCTCCACTGCGCCAAGACATGTTCGGACAACCGATGCACTGATCATGCTGCCAGGTCAATCCGGACAGACCCGACGCGCGCCATTTTCCTCTCCTATGGTTTCGCACCCTTCAGAATGAGGTAGAATGATCGCGCCAGGAGCATTATCTCACTTGTACGGACAGAGAAGCTGTGACACTTCGCGTCTGGGGTTAAAAGGAGCGTGATCCATGCCTAGCGAAGTTTACGAACGGGGCCTTGCCCTGCGTAAGGAGGTGCTGGGGGCCGAGTATGTTGAACGGTCTTTCGCCAATGCCGACTCGTTCAGCACCGCGATTCAAGAGCTTTCGACCGAATTTTGCTGGGGCGCCATTTGGTCGCGAGAAGGGTTGACGCGGCGCGATCGGAGCTTGCTAAACATCGGCATGATTAGCGCGCTGAACCGGCCGCACGAGCTCAAGCTTCACGTCAAGGCGGCTCTAAGCAATGGCCTTACACGCGACGAGATCAGAGAGGCCATCCTGCAAGTTGCGGTCTATTGTGGAATACCCGCCGGTCTCGATTCTACCCGGCTCGCCCGCGAAGCCTTTGCAGAAATCGATGCACAAGGCTGAATAACAGGAAGAGAGGATAAAGTGAGCAAAGAGCTCGACACGAACCGGTTTGCGCAAGATCGCCTGCAGCATCTCCAATCGGTAATCGAGTCCGACATTGCGGGCGGTTCCTATCACGGCGCGGTGCTCAAGGTGGCAAGGGGAGGCGAAGTCGGCCTCGATGCGGTAACTGGTTATGCGGATCGCGATCATAGCCGCCCGCTTCAGGCCGATTCCGTGTTCACTATTTTCTCGACGACGAAGGCCTTTACCAACGTACTATGCTTGCGCGCGATCGAACTGGGGCGGTTTGCGCTGACGACCAAGGCTTCCGAAATCATTCCCGAATTTGGCGGCGGTCTGCGCGGTGAGATCACCGTGTTCGATCTGCTCACACACTCGTCTGGCCTGCCGATGCTGTTCACGCCCAAGCCGGGCATGTGCATCGATCGCCTGGATGAGGTGGTGGCGGCCCTTTGCGCAAATGTCGTGTCGATCGAGCCGGCAGGCGAGCGCGTTCATTACTCGCCGATGGCGAACCAACTGCTGCTCGGCGAAATGCTGCGCCGGACGGATCCGCAGGGCCGCCGCTTCCGCGACATCGTCGCCGAGGATCTCTTCGTGCCGCTCGGTATGATGGACAGTGCGATCGGCGTCCGCCGCGACTTGCAGCCCCGCCATATCGTGCCTGACTTTCAGGGCCACGCCCCGATTGATCACCTGAGCAGTGCTGTGCCCGGCAAGAACGGCGCCTATGAGGACCCCGATGCGGAAATGCCATGGGTAGGCGCGGTTTCCACTGTGCCTGACCTATTCCGTTTCGCAGAGATGCTCCGCCAGGGTGGCACGCTCGACGGCGTCCGCATCCTGTCTCGGGCAATGATGGCCAAGGCTACTAAAAACTGGACAGGTGACAAACCCAACGAGCTCTACAAGATGCTAGCCCATAAACGTGGCTGGAAGCCCTCTCCGGCAGGTATCGGGCTCGGCTTCACGGTCCGTACCGAACATATCTGCCATCACATGTTCGGCACTCTGACTTCGCCGGGGACGTTCGGGAATTACGGTTCGGGCAGCGCGCTGTTCTGGATCGATCCGACGCTCGACATGACCTTCGTATGCCTCACTGCGGGTTTGCTGGAGTCAAACGACAATATAGTCCGTTTCCAAAAGCTGTCCGACATCGCCGCCTCGGCGGCAGTGTAGTCCGCGCTGGTCATGTCAATGCCACTTGCGATCTTGCCGGCACGAGGCCGGCTCGGCCCGACCGAAGCAGAGGCCGACGGCATCGACGTGTTCATCGAAAACTTGGAAATCGGTGCACATATCGGGGCCCATGCGCACGAACGTGGCGCTGCCCAGGCGCTACAGATTGACGTGCGTCTCTCAGTCACGGAGCCCGCCAACGACCATCTGGACCACGCGGTTGACTACGCTGAGCTTGCGGACGCTATTCGTGGGCTTGGCCACAGCGAGCATATAGTGCTGATCGAGACCTTTGCTGCGCGGGTGGCGGACATTTGTCTGGGGATGTCCGGGGTTTTGGGGGCCGTGGTAGAGGTTCGCAAACCCGGAGCCCTGCACCCGGCGACGGCGGGGGTCAGCGTGGTACGGACCGCTGGCGGCACTTCGAGGAGAGGCCGATGCGGACATTGATCACCGGTGCCGGCGGGTTCGTCGGTTCGGAGCTGCTGGGCTTGCTATTGAGCCGCGCCTCGGCCGGGGACGAGCTCGTGGCTGTCGATATCGGCTTCTCTCAGGACGATCGACGGCCGGGTGTCGTATACCATGTCGGCGGTCTGCAAGAGGACGGAGTGATCGAGCACCTCTTTGAGCGACCATTCGACCGGATTGTACACCTGGCGACGGTCGCAGGGGTAGGATCTGAAAACTTCGACCTGGGCAAGGCAACGAATCTCGATGCGACGATGGCCTTGCTCGAGGCTGCGCGGCGAAGCGGTGCTAGGCCGCGCTTCGTCTATTCAAGCTCGGTTGGCATATTCGCTGCGCCGCTTCCTGCCGTTGTGGATGACGCGACCCTTCCTGTTCCCACCAACAGTTATGGCACCCACAAGCTCGTCGTCGAGTTATTACTGACTGATTATACGCGCGCCGGCTTCATTGATGGCCTCGCGCTGCGCTTCCCGGGCGTCATCGCCCGTCCGCAGGGATCGACAACGATGTTGTCGGCTTTCCTCAACGACGTGTTCTATGCAGCCGCCGCGGGGCAGTCGTTCCTTCTGCCGCTTGCTCCAGACGATGCAACCTGGGTCATGTCGCTGAAGCTCGTCGCACGAAACCTTGCCCATGCACTGGAGCTGCCACCGGCCGACTTGCCGCCCCGGCGCTACTGGTCATTGCCGGCACTTCACTTGACGATGGCAAAGCTCGTTGAGGCGCTTGCAGAACGCTTTGGTTCTCGCGTGTCGGAATTAATCAGTTTCGCTCCCAATCCCGAGCTCCAGAGAAGGTTCGTCTTTCCACCTCTCCTTGCCACCGGTGCGGAAGCCCTCGGCTTCCTTGGCGATAAAACGACGCAGGCGTTTGTCGAAAATGTATTGTCGACGAACACCACACTGGCGGCCTCATCGACGCCGCTCAAACCAAATGCGAGCGAGACACGACGATGACGGGTGTGATTGATCTTTCGGGCAAAGTGGGCGTGGTGACTGGCGGCGCATCGGGCATCGGCAAGGGTATTGCAAAGCGAATGCTCGCAGCCGGCATGAAGGTCGTAATCGCCGATGTAGAGGATGGCCGCCTGCAAGAGGTCGCATCCGAACTCGGTGTTCTTGGGGTGCAAACGGATGTTCGCCATTACGCTGCGCTGGAACGGCTCGCCGAGCGTACGCTCGACGCGCATGGGGCGGTCCACGTCTTGTGTAACAATGCTGGCATTGGGCCGATGGCTCCCATCGCGGACCTCACGCTCGCCGACTGGCAGTGGATGATCGATGTCAATCTCTGGGGAGTAATCCACGGCGTCCATGCCTTCTTGCCGATTCTGCGGGCGAACTCCGACGGAGGCCATATCGTCAACACGTCGTCGATGGGTGGGCTGCGCACGTCGCCGACCCTCGGCGCCTATTCCGTGACAAAGTTTGGCGTGGTGGCCCTGACAGAGACCCTTGCCGAAGAACTGGAGGCCGAGGGTTCAAAGGTCGGTGCGAGCGTGCTGTGCCCGGGCCCTGTCCGAAGTGATCTCGGTCGCAGCTCACGCAACCGACCTGTGGAAGTGGGCGTGGGGCATCTCAAAGATGTCCAGCTCGAGGATGCCGCCCATTTCCAAAACACCGTAATCCCCTATGTCGAACCGGACGACGCGGGTGAAATGGTTATACAAGGCATCCGCCGCGGCGATCTCTACATTCTCACCCATCCTGAAATGATGGGCTTTGTGAATGAGCGCCATGAACGCATCGAAGCGGCCACGCGCGCCGCCCTAGCCGCTAAATCCCGGCATTGACGCATTGTCGACACCCGGCGGCGCCCGAGGCTTTTACGACATATTAGGACAGGTAATTCGAACCATGAAGTTATCTAGGCCAAGAAAGAACGGCGTTATGTTCGTGATTGCGCCACATGTCCGGACATGATACCTCGTTGACCAGCCAAGCAATAAAACCGGCGCTCGGACGCCGAACCAGAGAGGGGTGGACAATGCGTATCTCGCGATTTCTCCTAAATAGCTGTGTGATTGCGCTCGCAGGAGGAGGATGGGCGGCACCCGCCCTGGCCCAGACTACACCACAGACTGACGCGTCTGCGAGCACAGGCGAGGAGACGACAGGAGAGATCATTGTAACCGCGCGGCGCCGCAACGAACGGTTACAGGATGTACCCGTAGCGATGTCCGCCTTCAATGAACGAGATCTATCGCGATATTCCAGTGGATCGGTGAACGACATCGCTTCGCAGACCCCGCAACTGGTGATCAGCGCGCCCAACGGTCCGGGGGGCAGTTCGATAAACTTGCGCGGCGTCGGATCGGCGTCGACGACATCTTCGGTAGACCAGGCAGTGTCTATCAACATCGACGGCGTCCAAGTCAGTCAATCGAACTTCATCGCGCTGGGAACCTATGATCTTGATCATGTCGAAGTCCTGAAAGGCCCGCAGGCGCTCTTCTTCGGCAAGAATAGTCCTGGCGGAGTCATCTCGCTCTCGTCAGCCAATCCGGGACGCGAGCTCGAGTGGCGGCTGCGCACCAGCTACGACTTCAACAATGCCGGTCTGCTTACCGAGGGAATGGTCTCGACACCGCTGACTGACATGCTAGGCGTCCGTATCGCCGCCGCGTACAAGGATCAGGATGGTTGGTTCAAGAACCTGCCCGCGACGTTGCCCGGCACCACGGTTTCGGACAAAACAAGTCCGAAGTTGAAGGAGTATTTCATTCGCGGCACACTGAAATATGGCGCCGATTCGGACGTATTCAATACCACGCTGAAGCTTGCCTACGGTCAGACCGACCGCGACAACGGCCTGTATTCAAATGGCCAACTGCTCTCTTGCCCTGGTGGAACGCTGTCATTCCCCATCCCCGGCTTGTCGACCGACTGCAAATTGGACCGCAACTACAGCGAACCGAATCTGGCTCCCGACGTCGTGGCCACCGCGCCGCAGGTGTTCCGTGACGGCCGGCCTTATTTCGAAAACCGCCTGCTGCTGACTTCGCTCACGGCGAATTTGAAAGTGGCCGACGCACTGACGCTGACCTCGGTCACCGGCTATTTGCGACTGCGCGAGCGCTTCACGGCCAACTACAATGAGAACGGATTTTCGCAGTTCGGAACAGCCTCTGATCAGTTGCAACGCCAGTTTACTCAGGAATTTCGCCTGGTTTCGTCTTTCGAAAGCCCATTGAATTTCACCATTGGGGCCTTCTATCAGAACGCGAAGCTGTCTTTGGCAATCCCCACCACGCTTGCCGCCGGCTTCTCGCCGACAGGTTCGGCGCTGATGATCGAGGACGACAAATTTGGCCTGAAGACTGAGGCGTATTCGGTTTTCGGTCAACTGATCTGGAAGTTCGCCCCGCAGTGGGAACTTGCGGGCGGTGCGCGTTACTCGCACGAAACCAAGTCGGAAAACGGACGCAGCCGCTTGTTCGGCGTGTCGTATCCTTTCCTCGAGCCCAAGCGCTCGTTCAACAATGTCTCTCCCGAGGCGACGCTCAGCTTCCGGCCAAGCCGCAATCTCACGCTCTACGCAGGATATCGCCGCGGGTTCACTTCAGGCGGGTATAATCTGGTACCCCTCGCCTTCAACCCGTTTGCAGTCAACGACAACGGCTTCAGGCAATCGACGGTACAGGGCGGCGAGTTCGGCGCAAAGGGCGCCATTGCCCAGGGCCAAATCCAATTTGACCTCGCAGTCTATCAATACAAGTATAAGGACCTCCAACTCTCCACCTTCGATTCTGCGACCGCCGCGCTCAGCCTGCGTAACGCTGGTCGTAGTCGGGTTCGTGGTGTTGAAGTTTCGGCGAACGTGCGCCCAGACCAGATTGAGGGCCTGACCGTACGGGGCTCGGTGGCCTATAACGATGCGCGCTACACCTTGTTCAATGACGCAGGGTGCTACACCGGTCAGACCGTCGCACAGGGTTGTTCGGGGAACGTTATTGGTGGCGTTGCACAAACCCAGAGCCTTACTGGCTCACGGCTTGAGCGTGCGCCGGAATGGTCGCTGAATTTTGGTGCGAGCTACGATCATCCCATTACCTCCGGGATCACCTTTGGGCTGACCGCCGATGCCTATTACACCGGCAGCTTCTTCTCGGAATCGACGCACGATCCGCGCGCTACTCAGCATGAAGCATGGCGCTACAACGCCGGCGTCAAGTTGCGCGGTCCGGACGACGGCTGGGAACTCGCGCTGATCGGGCGCAATCTGACCAACGTCTTGCGCGCGGAATATATCTTCGGCCAGCCCTTTACCGGATTTGGTACCGGCACCAACGGGCCAAGCCGAGGAGCAGACCTCGTGGGCGTCAACGGTATGCCACGCTCGGTCGTGCTGCAACTCACCTTGCGCAACACGCTCTTTAAGTAGCCGACGATCTAGCACGCGAGGACGTGTACATCTCGCCTTGCATTCTCACGGCATCACGGTTGGCGCGGAGGTGGAGAAGCTTCACGCCAAGATCGGGCAACTGGTCGTGGAGCGGGATTTTTTAGCCATGGCCTCCGGTCGATGAGCGTCGACCGGAGGCGATCGATGGTCGAACCTGCTCACCAGCACCTGTCGATCTCGACGCAATGCGGGCTGCTGTCGATCAGTCGGTCGTCCTATATTACGCGCCGGCCCCGGAGACCGAGGATACGCTGGCGCTGATGCGGGTGATCGACACGGCGTTCCTCGACATGCCGCGGTATGGCAGCCGCCAGACGGTTCGGCATCTGCGCCGCAATGATCATGAGGTCGGTCGCCGTCGTGTTCGCCGTCTGATGGCGAAGATGGGACTGGCGCCGATCTATCAGCGTCCGCGAACGAGCGATCCGCATCCACGGCACCGGGCCTATCCCTATTTGCTACGCAAACTGGCGATCGAGCGGCCCAACCATGTCTGGTGCGCCGACGTGACGTACATCCCGATGCGGAAGGGCTTCCTGTATCTGGTCGCGGTCATGGACTGGGCGAGCCGCAAGGTGCTAGCCTGGCGATTGTCGAACACCATGGATGCCGGTTTTTGCGTGGCGGCCCTCGAGGAAGCTCTGGCGCGGTTCGGCAAGCCTGAGATCTTCAACTTCGACCAGGGCAGCCAGTTCACCAGATTCGCCTTCACCACGGTCCTGCGCGAGGCCGACATCCGCATCAGCATGGATGGCCTGGGCCGCGGGACCACCTCAGCGCCAACCGGCTGAGCTGAACGCTCGCACACTACTGCTCGTCGCGGAATTGCCAATCGAGTGGAATGCGCAGCGGACATTGCTCGGCTTCAGCTGAGCATCACGATATCGAGCCAGGTTGGCGAGGCGCGCCGCGAGCGCGCCTCTCCGCTTTCGGCCGCATCCCATTCGTGGACAAAAAATCGGGCAGTAGAGACCGCGCCCCGAATTACGGAGAAAACGCGCGAGACGGCGCCCTCTCTGTCCACACTTAAACCCGTCCAACAGAATCCCGCGGTACTGCGGGATTTTTGGCGAAACACCACGGAGGGTCTCTGAGACCCACTACTTTCAAGTGTGGGTGGTGCTGCCGGTGAGGATTGAACTCACGACCTCAGCCTTACCAAGGATGCGCTCTACCACTGAGCTACGGCAGCATCGCCAGCAATTTGCGGGCGGCCGGGCCTGTCGGCCCGGCGGTGTCGGGGCCTATGGACAAAGCCGCGGCCCGCGTCAAGGCGGCTTGCCGATTGCCTCGCGATCTGGCTATCGGTCGGCCGATGAAGGATCGACGCGACCAGCCTGCAGATGATCGCGCGGCGCGCCTCGCCGAAGCGCTCCGCGCCAATCTGCGCCGTCGCAAAGCCCAGGCGCGCGCCGCGGAACCTGAGCCGCGCGCCGCCGGGACAGCGAGGCCGCCGGTCGACGACGATCCCGACCCATAGCCGCTCGCCGCTATCGCAGCGCTGCGGTCGCCTTTTCCAGCCAATCCGCCGCCGCTCCCTGCAGTTGCGGCCCGACGATCTCGCGCACGCGGGCATGATAGGCGTCGATCCAGGCGATCTCCGGCGGATCGAGCATCGCCAGATCGATGAGCGCGCGGTCATAGGGCGCAAAGGTCAGCGTCTCGAAGCCGAGCATGTCGCGCTCGGCGCCATCGATCTCCCGGGCGACCGTGAGGATCAGATTTTCGATGCGGATGCCATATTCGCCGGTCTTGTAATAGCCGGGCTCGTCCGAGAGGATCATGCCCGGCTGGAGCGGTTCATCGCCGCCCCCGAAGGTAGCGATCCGCTGCGGCCCCTCATGCACCGATAGATAGGCGCCGACGCCATGGCCGGTGCCATGCGCATAATCGAGCCCCGCCGCCCACAGATATTGGCGCGCAAGGATATCGAGCTGTCCGCCGCGCGTGCCCTGCGGAAACACCGCGCGCGCCACCGCGACATGGCCCTTGAGCACGCGCGTGTAGCGATCGCGCATCTCCGCGGTCGGTTCGCCGATCGCGATCGTGCGGGTCACGTCGGTGGTGCCGTCCTGATATTGACCGCCCGAATCGACCAGATAGAGCGAGCCGGGCTCGAGCCGCCGGTTGGTCTCCTCGCTCGCGCGATAATGAACCACCGCGCCATTGGGCCCCGCACCCGAAATGGTGTCGAACGACAGGTCTCTGAGCAGCCCGGTCTCGGCGCGGAACGCGCGGAGCCGCTCCTGCGCCGACAGCTCGTCGAGCCCGCCCTTAGGCGCCTCGACCGATAGCCAGTGCAGAAAGCGGCTGAGCGCCGCCCCGTCGCGCGCCTGCGCGGCCTTGTGGCCGGCGATCTCGACCGGATTCTTGATCGCCTTGGGCAGCACCACGGGATCGCGCGCCTCGACCAGCGTCGCGCCGCCGCCGGCGAGCGCCTCGAAGATCGCCGCCACCGCGCGATCGGGATCGACCGCCACCGTCTTGCCCGCCAAGGCCCTCAGCGCGGGTTCGAAAGCGATGCGGTCGTGCAGCCGCACCGCATTGCCGAGATGCGCGCGCACCGCATCGTCGATCTTGTCGGGTGCGACGAACAGCTCCGCGGTCGCGTCGGCATGGACGATCGCATAGGCGAGCGCGACCGGCGTGCGGTCGACATCCTGGCCGCGGATGTTGAACGTCCAGGCGATCGAATCGAGCGCGGACAGCACTGCGGCGTCGGCCTTTTTCGCGGTGAGCCAGTCGGCTATATCGGCGCGCTTGGCGGCCGAGGTCCTGCCGCTCAGCGCATCGGGCTGCACCACCAGCCGTGCCGCGGAAGGCGCGGGCCGGTCGGGCCATATCGCATCGATCGGATTGGTGTCGACCGCGACCAGCTCGGCGCCCTTGCTGGCAAGCGCCTGGCGCGCCGCGGTCACCCAGCCGCGGGTATGCAGCCAGGGATCATAGCCGATCCGTGCGCCGCTCGGTGCATGCGCCTCGAGCCATTCGGCGGTGCTGGTCTGCGGCACCGACTGGTAGCTCCAATGCTGGCCGTCGACCTGCTCGCGGACCTGAAGCGTGTAGCGCCCGTCGACGAAGATCGCCGCCTCGGCGGGCAGCACGACCGCCGATCCGGCCGAGCCCTGAAATCCGGTCAGCCAGGCGAGCCGCTGCGCATAGGCGCCGACATATTCGCTCATATGCTCGTCGGTCAGCGGGACCACGAAACCGTCGAGCTTGCGCCGCGCAAGTTCTTCACGGAGGGCTTTGAGACGGTGTTCATAACTGGACATGACGGAGTACCTCAAGCGCGGGGCCGGTCGAACGTTGATCGCAGCGTTGCCCGGCGGAGGCCGGAGCCGGCGGCCCCCTGCCTCGACAGGTTGTGCCGACATGGCGGCCGCGGCCTCCGCCGGACGACGTGATCCGAGGGTATAGAAACTGCGTCCAAACGATCAAGATAGGCCCTGAGCGGGGCGACACAATGGCCGATACGATCCTAACCGCCATCGACGGCGCGCTTATGCGCCGCGGCCAGCTTGACATAGCCGGCGATGCGCGCCGGGTGCCGCGCGATCTCCTCGGGGGTCAGGTCGCGCATATATTTGGCGGGCCGGCCGCTCCACAGCTGTCCGCCGAGGATCCGCTTGCCCGGCGTCAGCATCGCTCCGGCGGCGAGCATGCCGCCGGATTCGATCACGCATCCATCCATCACGATCGCCCCCAGACCGACGAAGGAACGATCCTCGAGGATGCAGCCATGCACCATCGCCAGATGGCCGATCAGGACATCGTCGCCAATCGTCGTGGGGTGGGTGCCGGTCGAGACATGGACGACGCTGCCATCCTGGATATTGGTGCGCGCGCCGATCCGGATGTGATTGACGTCGCCGCGCACCACGACATTGTACCAGATACTGGTCTCGGCCCCGATCCGGACGTCGCCGATCAGCCGCGCGCCGGAAGCCAGGAACGCCGTGGGATCGACGGCCGGGGTGCACCCGCCGAAGGTCAGGATGGTCGCTGCTTCGCTCATTGGGGCCGTCCTATGCTGTAGGTGACATGCGGTCTCAGCCGTGGTTCGAGCCCGGGCGCGGGATGATCGAAATCGAGATCGCGCCGCCGCTGCATGCCGAGCCGCTCCATCAGCCGCCGGGAGCGGCCGTTGCCCGATACCGTGATCGCCCAGATATGACCAGCGTCGAGGTGCGCCCAACCCCAGGCCAGGCTCGCCTCGGCGGCCTCGCGCGCATAGCCTTGCCCCCAATGCGCCTTGGCGAGCCGCCAGCCGATCTCGATGCGGCCTTCAATCGGCGTGCCCGATGGGCCCGGCTTGAGACCGCAAAAGCCCAGGAACGCACGATCGCTGCTCCGCTCGATCGCCCAGAAGCAATAGCCCGTCTCGGTCTCGGCCAGCTTCAGGCGATCGACCATGGCATCGACACCGGCTCGATCGATCGGCGGTCCGAGATATTCCATCACCGCCGGGTCGTTGCACATAGCGTGGAACGGAGCCTTGTCGGCATCGATCCAGCCGCGCAGCCGCAACCGGGCGGTGTCGATCATGCCCCCATCAACCGGGCCGCGTGTAGCGCATGATAGGTCAGCACCCCCGAAGCGCCCGCGCGCTTGAACGCCATCAGCGTCTCGAGCACCATCGCGTCGCGGTCGGCCGCGCCCGCCGCGACAGCATGCTCGATCATCGCATATTCGCCCGACACCTGATAGGCGAACACCGGCACCTCGAAGCGCTCCTTCACGAGGCGGACGATGTCGAGATAGGGGAGCCCCGGCTTGACCATCACGCTGTCGGCGCCTTCGGCGAGATCGAGCGCGACCTCGCGCAGCGCCTCCTCGGCGTTGGCCGGGTTCATCTGGTAGCCCTTCTTGTCGCCCTTGAGCAGGCCGCGCGTGTCGACCGCGTCGCGGAACGGCCCGTAGAAAGCCGACGCATATTTGGCCGCATAGGACATGATCTGGACATCGACATGCCCGGCCGCTTCGAGCGCGGCGCGGATCGCGCCGATGCGGCCGTCCATCATGTCCGAAGGCGCGACGATGTCGCTGCCCGCCTCGGCCTGGACCAGCGCCTGTCCAACCAGCACCTCGCTGGTGGGGTCGTTGAGGACATGCCCCGTCCCATCGACCAGCCCGTCATGGCCGTGGCTGGTATAAGGATCGAGGGCCACATCGGTCAGCAGGCCGATATCGGGCACTGCATCCTTGATCGTCCGGATCGCGCGGCACATCAGATTGTCGCGGTTGAGCGCCTCGCGCCCGTCGTCGCTGCGCAGCTCACGCGGCGTGTTCGGAAACAGCGCCAGGCAGGGAAGCCCCGCCGCTCTGGCTTCACGGGCGCGCTCGGCGATCGCGCCCAGCGGCCAACGCGACACGCCCGGAAGCGATGCGATCGGCTCCACCGCGTCGCCATTGGCGATGAACAGCGGCCAGATCAGATCGGACGGGGTCAGCACATGCTCGGCGAACATGGCGCGGCTCCAGCCGTGGCGGCGCGGGCGGCGCAGACGGAGCGCGGGATAACGGGCCTGGATCATGCGCGCTGCTTTAGCCGGTGACGGCGGGGGCGCAAAGCCTCCAACTTTCGATGATGGCGATGCGCCCGAAACGGCGTCCGGGCGTTGGTGGCGCATGAATGATCGCGCCAGCGCCCCCCGTTCCGCCATTCTCATCGTCAACGCCCTGTCGCGGCAAGGCCTCAAGCAGTTCGATGCGGCCGTCGCCAAACTGCGTGAAGCCGGTGTCGATCTCATCGATGCGATCGCGGTGAACAAGCCGGGCACGCTGTCCGGAATCGTGGCGGAGGCGATGGCGAAGGCGCCGCCGATGCTGATCGTCGGCGGGGGCGACGGCAGTCTTTCCTGCGCGGTCGACGCGCTGGTCGGTGGCGACACGGTCTTCGGGGTTCTGCCGCTGGGCACCGCCAACAGCTTCGCCCGCTCGATCGGTCTGCCGCTCGACCTCGACGGGGCGGTCGCGGTCATCGCGGCCGGCGAGACCCGCCGGATCGATCTCGGCATGATCGACGAGGATTATTACTGCAATTGTGCCGCGATCGGCCTCTCGACCAGAATCGGGGGTCAGATCCCGCCGCTCCTCAAGAAGACCCTCGGCCGGGTCGGCTATCTGCTGTGGGCGGCCTGGCAATCGATGAAGTTCAAATCCTTCAAGCTGATCGTGACCGGCGACGACGGCCGGCGCGACGAGGTCGACGCGCTCGAGGTCAGGATCGCCAACGGGCGCTATCATGGCGGCGTCGAGCTGGTCGACGACGCCGATCCCGAAAATGGCCGGATCGTGATTCAGGCGGTCGTCGGCCGTTCGCCGGCGCAGCTCGGCTGGAGCTGGTTCACCAGCTATTTGCGGTTGCGCGCGCGCAAGGACACCACGCTCGAATATCAGGGGCAGCGGCTGCGGGTCGAGACCGTGCCTCCGCTCAAGGTCTCGATCGACGGCGAGGTGCTCGCCAGAACCCCCTTCACCGCCAGAATCGCCCCGCGCGCGATCAGCGTTCTGGCGCCGGCGCGCTAGAGTGATTCGAGCCAGATGGAATCATCAGGCGCCTCGGAAGCCGGAGAAAAGAAAGGGCTCTTCGCCCGTTTCTGGTTCAGTTCGAATAAGACCGGGGCGAGCGCGACCGCCGGCCGGGTGGAAGCGCCTTCCGACCGGGAAACTGCCACGACGGACTATGGTTCGGCTTTAGATCCGCGGCCCGCTAGAACATGACCTTGGCGTCGACGCCGTAGGTGCGCGGCTTCTTATAAGAGCCTGCGCCATAGCCTAGGCCCCCGAAGTCGATGCCGAAGTCCAGATTCTTCTGGTTGGTCAGATTGTCGCCCCACAGGCCGACCTCGAGCTTGCCGCCGCCGACGTCGATGTCGGCCAGTGAAACGCGCGCCTTCAGATTATAGTCCGGTCGCGAGCTGACGTTGCGGTTGAACGGGTTCGCCCGGTCGAGCGCGAAGAAATAAACTCGGCTGCGATAGGCGAGATCGCTGCGAAAGATCAGCGTTCCGACGCCGATATCGGTGGAATATTCGCCGCCGATATGCGCGTTCCATTTCGGTGATTGCGGCAGATGCGCCTCGTTGCCGACATTGATCAGCTGATTGAAGGTCGGCGACGTGAAGTCGGGGTCGAGGAACAGATATTGCTTGAAATTGGCATGGATATAGCCGGCCGACGCGTCGAACTGCAGGCCTTCGATCGGCAGCGCCGTGATTTCCGCCTCGAACCCGCGGAACTGCGCCGAACCGGCGTTGGCGACGACCGATGTCGCTCCGCCGCTGCCGCTCTGGAACTGCTGGATCTGCAGATCCGAATAATCGGTCTGATAAGCTGCGAGGTTCACGCGCAGCCGCCGGTCCAGCAGCTCGGATTTCAGGCCGATCTCGTAGGCCTTCACTGTCTCGGGGCGGTAGGTGGTGAGATTGCCCTGGGGGTTCTGCGGATCGATTCCTCCCGAACGATAGCCGGATGAAATGCGCACATAGGCCATCACATCCGGAGTGAAGCGATAATTGATCGATCCCAGATAGGAGACATTCTCGTAGTTGGTGAAATCGCTGGGGAAGGACGGCAGATCGGTGCGCACCAGCGTCTTGCGGTCCTGCGTATAGCGAACGCCGCCGGTCACCTCGAGCTTGCCGTCCAGCGCCGACGGCTTCCAGCTCAGCTGCCCGAAAATCGCTGCGGATTCGGAGGTTGAGCGGAAACCGAGCACGGGTGTCAGATTGAGACCGACCAGGTCGAGGCCGGGATTGAGAGCGCCGATCGCGGCCGCCGTGCCCGCCGGGAAACCAAAGAAGTCGAGCTGTGCGACCGGCGCGACGATCGTCAGCGCCTGGCGATTGTTCTGCGATCCCTTCTCGTAGAAATAATAGGCCCCGGCAACATAGCTGAAGTCGCCGGATGTCCCGAGCGCCTGGAATTCCTGGCTGAACTGCCACTGCCGCTGCGGCGCATTGTTGCCATTGTAGAGGTTCACCGGCTGGACCGACACCAGCGTCGGCGATCCGAAATCGATCACCGGCCCGCGCAGGTTGCCGTTGCCGTCGAGCGTCAGGATCGTGTCCTGCCAGAAACGGCGATAGCCGGTGATCGATTTCAGGGTCAGCGCATCGAGCGCCTCATAGGCGACCGTCAGCGAATGGCCCGAGATGCGCGAACGCGCGCCGTACCGCAGGTTGCCGAAGCGATCGACGAAACCGTCCTGGCGGCCGGGATCGATCCGGTCCGGGCTGACCAGGAAGGGATCGCCCCCGAACAGCGGCGAGCGGCCGAAATAGCTTTGCACCGCCGGGGTGGTCGCCAGCAGCTGAAAATAGGGCGCGGAGCCCGAGCGGTAGTTGAAGTCGAAATTATAATTGACCGTCACGTCGCCGAAATCGCCTTCGACGCTGGCGTAGATCGAGTCGCTGCGCTGGCCGCCCGGATCATGCCGGTCGGACGGGACCAGCAGATTGTCGACATAGCCATTGCGCTGGCGGTGCATCGCCGCGATCGCGGCTTTGAACGGTGTTCCGCCGATCAGGCCGGTGTCGATCCGCCCGCGCGCGAACCAGTCGTTATAGCGGCCGAAGCCGGCCTTGCCCTCGAAATGCATATCGTCCGACGGCTTCTTGCTGACCAGCTGGATCGCGCCGCCGATCGTGTTGCGGCCGAACAGCGTGCCCTGCGGCCCCCGCAGCACCTCCAGCCGCTCCAGATCGATGAGGTCGAACAGCGCTCCCGCGGCGCGCGCGATGTAGACGCCGTCAAGATAGACGCCCACGGCTTGGTCGGTCGCCGCGTCGGGCTGCTGGTTGCCGACGCCACGGATGAAGATCGAAGCGGCGGTCAGGCTGGTCGATTGTTGGAACAGCGACAGGTTCGGCGCCAGTTGCGGGATCGAGGTGACGTCCTGGATATTCTGCCGGTCGAGAAAGTCGCCGCTGATCGCGGTGACCGCCACCGGCACCTTCTGCAAGGATTCCGATGTGCGCCGCGCGGTGACGACGATATCCTGCAGGCCGCCCGAACTGGCCTCTCCCGCGGCGTCCGGCGCCGGCGCGACGGGCGGCGCGTCCTGCGCCATGGCGGGGCTGGCGAACGCGAGGGCGCCGAAAGAAAGCGCGAGCAGGCTGACCTTGCCTAACAGCATGTAATCCTCCCTGGACGTCCGCTCTGATGCAGGCGGATCTTTATACCTCTCGACGCCGATCGGTGATCGGCTTGGGCCAACCTACCCCGCGCCGGTGGTTTTGGGAAGGCATGCCAAAAAGGCACTGCGCAAAAATCTGCCGGAAAGCTAGGGTCCGGTCCGGGCGGCGAAAGTGATGCGCTTCCAGCTGCCATGGGCGTAATAAGCCCAGGCGAGCGCGCAGACGACCACCGATCCGAACGGGAAAGCCCACCACAGCGCATCGAAACCCAGCCATGGCTGCGCAAGCCGCGCGAAACCGATCCGGCAGGCCAGCATCCCGATCGAAAGGATGATCAGCGGCCCCACCACGGCGCCATTGCCGCGGGCCGTGCCGAACAACACCATCGTCATTCCCGAGAACAGAAAGCTCCCGCCGGCGATCAGCTGGATATGCTCGGCGATTGGCAGCGCCGGGCTGTCTGGGCCGAGGAACAGCCCGAGCACGGGGCGATCGAACAGCGTGAGCAATGCGAGCAGCCCGCCCGTCAGCAGCATGTTGTAGACCAGCCCGCCGCGCGTGATCGCGCCGATCCGGTCCCACCGTCCCGCGCCGATATTCTGTGCGGCCATCGCGCTCACCGCCGCGCCGACCGCGATCGACGGCATCTGGATATAATTCCACAGCTGGAAGGCGACGCCATAGGCTGCCGCAGCGGCGACCCCGGCATGGTTGACCAGCCCCACCATCACCAGGCCGCTTGTCGTCATCACCAGCATCTGCAGCCCCATCAGCAACCCTTTGCCAAGAATCAGGCGCAGCAGCGCGGGTTGCGGCCGCAGATAGCGAAACTCCGGGCCGCGCAGCCGGATCGGCAGATCGCGACCATAGACCACGATCAGCATGCCGATCAGCGAAACGACGCTCGAAACGAGCGTCGCCACCGCCGAGCCGACGATGCCCAGCTCCGGAAAAGGCCCGATGCCGGCGATGAGGAAGGGGTTGAGCCCCGCATCGACGATGATGCCGAGGATCATGAACCACAGCGGCGTCATCGCGTCGCCGACCGCGCGCAAGGTCATCATGATGAGCATCGCGATCGAGCTGACCGGCAGCACCAGCAGCATCATCTTGAGATAGGCTGAAGCGAGCGGGGCTGCTTCGGCCGGCGTCCCCATCAGGTGGAGCAGGCTGTCGGTCAACGCGACGCCAAGCAGCATGATCAGGATCGAGACGCCCAGGAACAGCGCCGCTGCGGCGCCGATCGCGCGGCGTGCGGCGTCAATGTCGCGCCGGCCGACATGCTGGCCGACGAGGATCGTCGCCGCCATCCCGAACCCGAACAGCGCCGAGAAGGCGAGGAAGACGATATTGGTGGCGTTCGAGGTCGCGGCCAATGCCGTTTCGCCCAGGAAGCGCCCGATCCAGATGGTGTTGATCGACGCGTTGAGCGATTGCAGGATATTCGCGACCAGGGTCGGAATCGCGAACAGCAGCAGCGTGCGCCCGATCGGCCCTTCAATCAGATCCTGCCTTGGCCCGGCCACTAACCCAGCCGAGCCAGCGCGGCGCTCAGTCGCTCAGCCTCGCGCGCCTTTTCGGCATGATCATCGCGGGCCTTTTCGACCGCCTCGGGTTTGGCCCGTTCGACGAAAGCGGGATTGTTGAGCCGCCCGGCCAGACTGTCGCGCTCCTTTTCGGCGGCGGCGATGCCCTTGGCGAGCCGCGCGCGCTCGGCATCGAGATCAATCACCCCCTCGAGCGGCAGCACATAGGTCGCCTCGTCGACCACCACCTGCGCGGCGCCGCCGGCGGGCGCGGCGCCGTCGGCGAGATCGATCCGGGCGAGCCGCGCGATGGCCGCGGCGTTCGCTTGCAGCCGCGCCTGCGTCCGGTCGCTCGCCTCGCGCGCATAAGCCGGCAGGCGCGCGCCGGGCGGCACATTGAGCCCGGTGCGCACGGCGCGTATCTCGCTCACCATCCGGATCAGCCAATCGATCTCCGCGCTCGCCGCGGAATCGATCGACTGCGCATCGGCCATCGGCCATTTGGCGACGATGATGTCATAACGCCGCTCGCCGAGCTCGTGCCACAGCTCCTCGGTGATGAACGGCATGAACGGATGCAGCATCACCAGGATCTGGTCGAGCGCCCAGCCCGCGACCGCGCGTGTCTCCGCCGCGGCGGCGGCGTCGGCGGCGTCGGCGAGCAACGGCTTGGTCAGCTCGATATACCAGTCGCAAAAGCTCGCCCAGACGAAGTGGTAGATCGTGTTGGCGGCCTCGTCATAGCGCAGGTCGGCGATCGCGAGGTCGAGCGCTTGTACGGTCTTGACCGTCTCGGCGATGATCCAGCGGTTGACCGCCAGTTCGGCCTTGGGCGCTTCGAGCGTGGTCGACGCGCCAATGCCGTTGGCCTGGGCGAAGCGTGCGGCGTTCCACAGCTTGGTCGCGAAGTTGCGATAGCCCTCGACCCGCTTCTCATCGAGCTTGATGTCGCGGCCCTGGCTCTCCATCGCGGTCAGCGTGAAGCGCAGCGCGTCGGCGCCATATCGGTCGATCAGGCCAAGCGGGTCGACGGTGTTGCCCTTCGATTTCGACATTTTCGAGCCATCGGCGGCGCGCACGAGGCCGTGCAGGTAGAGCGTCTTGAACGGCACTTCGCCCATGAAGTGCAGCCCCTGCATGATCATCCGCGCATCCCAGAAAAACAGGATGTCGAAGCCGGAAATCAGCACGTCGTTGGGATAGTGGCGCCGGAGCATCGAGGCCCCCGCCCCACCCGACTGATAAACCTCAGGCGGCTGCTGGCCGGCGCCGTCGGGCCAGCCCAGCGTTCCAAAGGGCCACAGCGCCGAGGAGAACCAGGTATCGAGCACGTCGGGATCACGGCGCAGCTTGGTGCCGGCGCCGGCCAGCGCCTGCGCGCCGGCTTCGTTCTCGGCGACGAAGACATTGCCCGCCTCGTCATACCAGGCCGGGATCTGGTGGCCCCACCAGAGCTGGCGCGAGACGCACCAGGGCTGGATGTTCTCCAGCCAGTTAAAATATGTCTTGGTCCATGTCTCCGGCACGACCTTGATCTTGCCCGAGCGCACCGCCTCGATCGCCGGCTGCGCCAGCGTCTCGGCGTCGACATACCATTGGTCGGTGAGCCAGGGCTCGATCACCGCACCCGAGCGGTCGCCATAAGGGGTCTGGATCGTGCGGTCCTCGATCTTCTCGAGCAGGCCCGCGGCGTCGATCGCCTCGACCACCTTGCTGCGCGCCTCGAACCGGTCGAGGCCAAGATAATCGTCGGGAATCAGCCCGTCAGCGGTCTGAATCAGCTTCGCCTCGGCGTCGAGCATGTTGAGCATCTCCGCGGGTTTGAAACCGGCGCGCTTGCCCACCTCGAAGTCGTTGAAATCATGCCCCGGCGTGATCTTCACCGCGCCCGACCCCAGTTCGGGATCGGCATGTTCGTCGGCGACGATCGGGATCAGCCGTCCGGTGATCGGCAGCTTCACCATCTTGCCGATCAGCGGCGTGTACCGTTCGTCCGCGGGGTTCACCGCGACCGCCATATCGGCGAGCATCGTCTCCGGCCGCGTCGTCGCGACCGAGATCGCCCCCGATCCGTCGGCGAGCGGATAGCTGAAATGCCAGAATTTGCCCTGGATCTCGCGGGTCTCGACCTCGAGGTCCGAAATCGCGGTCTTGAGGCCGGGATCCCAGTTCACCAGCCTCTTGTCGCGATAGAGCAGCCGCTGATTGTAGAGATCGACGAACACCTTGATGACGGCCCTGGAAAAGCCCTCGTCCATCGTGAAGCGCTCGTTCGCCCAGTCGCATGAAGCGCCCAGCCGGCGAAGTTGGCGGGTGATCGTCCCGCCGCTTTCTTCCTTCCACGCCCAGACCTTGGCAATGAACTCGTCGCGACTGAAGTCGGTGCGCTTCTGACCCCGCGCGTTGAGCTGCCGCTCGACCACCATCTGGGTCGCGATGCCGGCATGATCGGTTCCCACAACCCACAGCGCGTCCTTGCCCTTGAGCCGCGCATGGCGGATCAGCACGTCCTGCAGCGTATCGTCGAGCGCATGGCCGATATGCAGGCTGCCCGTGACGTTGGGCGGCGGGATGACGATCGTATAGGGCTCCGCGGCGGGCCGCTCCGGGCGAAACAGCCCCTGCTCTTCCCAATGGCGATACCAGCGCGCCTCGATCGCGGCGGGGTCGAAAGTCTTGTCGATGGTCATGATGGCGGAGGCTTTAGCGGGGGAACGAGGCTACGCGCCACCCTCAATCTTCGGGGCAAACGAGACTTTGCACGACAGCGGCCCGGACGGGTTCAGGATGGGCCCGAGCGCATCGTGGCGATCGCCGTCATTTCCCCTTCACATGCTTGTCCATCCAGCCCAGCACCTCGCCATACCATTGGATGCTGTTCTTCGGCTTGAGGATCCAGTGATTCTCGTCGGGGAAGACCACGAGCCGCGACTCGATGCCTCGCCGCTGCGCCGCTGTGAAGGCGGCGATGCCCTGGGTGTAGGGGATGCGGAAATCCTTTTCTCCGTGGAGGATCAGCATCGGCGTCTTCCAAGCGGTGACAAGGTTGACCGGGTTCCATTTCTCATAATGGCTGGGAACTTCGTAATAGGGGCCGCCATGCTCCCATTCGTCGAACCATAGCTCCTCGGTTTCATAGGCCATCGCGCGCGCGTCGAACACGCCTGCATGGGTGACGAGGCAGTCGAAACCGTCGGCCCAATTGCCTGCGATCCAGTTGGTCATATAGCCGCCATAGGATCCGCCCGCCGCGCAGCCCCTGCGCCCGTCCAGCCAATCATATTTCGCGCGCGCCGCGGCGAGCCCGAGCTTGAGATCCTCGAGCGGCTTGCCGCCCCAGTCGCGGTTGATCGAGTCGGTGAATGCTTGCCCGTAGCCCATCGATCCGTGGAAATCGATCATCACCGTGCCATAGCCGGCGCCCGCGAACACCGCCGGGTTCCAGCGATAGGACCAGCCGTTGCCGAACGAACTCTGCGGCCCGCCATGAATCAGGAAGGCGACGGGCGCCCTGGCTCCTGCCGCGAGCCCAGCGGGCTTGACCGCATAGCCCCAGACGGTGTCGCCGCCCGCGCCCTTGAAGCTGAAATGCTCATAGCCGGGAAGGTCGATTCCGGCGAGCCTGTCCCTGTTGACGGCGGTAAGCCGCCGCGGCTTGCCCCTGCCGCTCGCCGCGTAGAAATCGGCAGGCGCGATCAGACTGTTTAATGTATAGACATATCCGCGCGGCGTGGCGAGGACGGCGCCCACACTCCCCGCTCCGGTCAGCCGCGTGACCTTGCCGGTCGCGATCGAAACCGCAAAGGCCGGTTCGTCGCCGGTGTCGGGTGCGGTAACGTAGAGCGTCGATCCGTCATGGCTCCAGACCAGGCTCGCGATGGAGCGGTCCCAGCTCTCGGTCAGCGCGCGGACCTCGCCGGTCGCGAGGTTGCGAAGCTGGACGACCTGGCGGTCCGCTTCATAGGTCGGCCGCTTCATCGCGACATAAGCGAGCCATTTCCCATCGGGTGAGACCGCGGGCAGCGTGTCGGTCCCAGCGTTGGACGCGGTCAGGTTGACAGGCGCCGCGCCGCCGTCGGCGGGGGCCGCGAAGATGTCGAGATTGGTGGACAGCGGCTCGGTGCGCCCGGCCTCGCGCAGCGCGAAATAGACGGTCTTGCCGTCCTTGCTCCACGCGATCTCGCTGCCATCTCCGAACGGCTTCGACGGCGTGTCGCCGACCAGCCCGCCCTCGATCGCGACACCCGCGCCCGCGGCCTTGCCCCCGGCCAGCGGCAACACGAAGATCTGCGAGCGCTGCCCGTCGCTCCAGCTGTCCCAATGGCGGACGAAATAGCCGTCATAGGTGCGCGCACTGCCATCGGTCGCGGCGGGCTTGACCTCGGCAAGCGACTTCGCGCCGACCGGACGGTCCGCCCAGACAAGCAGCTTGTCGCCGGTCGGGGCGATCTTGAAGCCGCTGATCTCCTGATCCACCACCGGCTCGGGCGCGCCGCCCGTCACCGCGATCCGCCAGACCCCGGTCTTGCCGCCCTTGTCGGCGGTGAAGAACACCCATTTGCCGTCGGGCGAGAACGCCGGGGCCGCCTCGTTGACCGCCGGATCCGCGGCGAGCTTTTCCGGCGCCGCTCCCTTATTCGCAAGATCGAGCCGCCAGATGTCGGTGCGGCCCTTGTTGGCGGCCATATCGGTCTCGCGCTGATCCCAGACGAGCCAGCGGCCGTCGGGCGAAATATCGGCGCCGCCGATACGCGAGAGGGAGACGACGTCGTGGATGGTGAGCGGGCGGGCATGCGCGACGGCGCCGACGCCCGCGACAAGGCCGAGGGCCAGGAGCGGGATTTTCTGCATGGACCGCCACTAGCTCAAATGGCTCGACGCGCCAAGCAGCGTATTAGGGCGGTGGCACAGCTTGGCCCCCGCTCCGGTCAACCGCCCTGGTCGGTCATGCGGCGGATTTCGGCCTGCACCAGCCGCTCGACCATGTCGGGCAGGTTCCGCTCGACCCAGTCGGCGAGCATCGGCTGCAGCATCTCGCGGACAAGTGCGTCGAGCGTCATGTCGCCCGCCGCCATGCGCGGCGGCGGCGTTCGCGGCATCAGATCGGGCGGAACCGGCCGTGGCGCACGCACCCGCTCCTCCTCCGCCTGGCGCAGGCGATCGACCGCCCGCTGCACCGGCGCCGGCGGGGCAGGCGGAGTGGCGGGAGCTCGCGGAGGGAGCGGTCCGGGCACAGGATCGGTCAGCTCGAGCACCGAATCCGCGGGCGGAGCATCGCCGCGATGCGGCCAGGGCGGAGCATCGGCGCGGGTCGGCGCCGGGGATGCGGGGGCCGGTGCGCGCGGCGCGGGTTGCGACGGCCGCGGAACGGCAGCCTCGGACAGCTCCGCGCGGTCGTCGGAGATTATGCGTTTGATGGAAGCCAGGATGTCTTCCATCGAGGGTTCGGAACGCGGGTCGGCCATGCCGCCGATATAAGCTATTTCTCGGGGCTTGCCACCGGGGCGTGCGCGGGCACCGCCGCAACGCTCGGCTGGCTCCGCGTCGAGGTCGCGACCGGCTGGGGCCGGGGGTCGCTGTCCCAATCCCAGACGCGGTTGTGGACCCGTTTGTAGTTGGCGACCGGATCGTACAACGATCCGCCGTCGAGCCCGAGATCCGCAGCCTGTGCCCGGCCCATCGCCGCGAGCAATGCGAAACCGGCGACATAGGCGTCGCGCTTGGCCGATACCAGCGTCGAACGCGAATTAAGCAATTCCTGCTCGGCGTTGAGCACGTCGAGCACGTTGCGGGTGCCCACGCTCTGCTCGGCGCGCACCCCTTCGAGCGCGAGCTCATTCGCCGAGACCGCCGCCTGCGAGGAGTCGATCACCCCAAGCGCCGCCTGATAGCGCGAGAAGGCGGTCCTCGCGGCGGCGATCACCGCGCGTTCGGCCGCGGTCTGGGCCTCGAGCGCCTGGCTCTTGCGCGCCTGGGCCTGGCGGACGCGCGCGCCGGGCTCGCCGCCCTGGAAGATCGGGATCTGCGCCTGGACGCCGAGCGTCGCGGTCTTGTCGACCTGCTTGAGGCCGGCGACGCCGCCCCCCAGCGTGCCGCGATAATCGGTATAGTCGCCGGTGCCGAAGGCCGATAGGCGCGGCATGCGCATCGCCGCCGCGACGCCGATGTCATAGTCGGCCGCACGCGCCGCCTGCCGCGCGGCGGCAAGATCGGGATTGTTGGTCACGGCGATCTCGACCGCGTCGTCGGACAGCGCGGGCAGGCCCGGCAAGGGCGGGGGGGGCGTGAGATCGTCCGGGAATTTGCCGATCACTTCGAGATAGGTCTGCCGGCTCGCGTCGAGCTGCGCCTGGGCCGACTGGAGGCTGGCCCGCGCGCCAGCGAGCCGGGCCTGTGACTGGGCGACATCGGTGCGGGTCAAATCGCCCACCTGGAACCGGTCGCGGCTCGCCTGCAGATCGGTCTCGAGCACCCGGACATTGCCCGTGTTGAGGTCGACGATCGCGGTGTCGCGGATCACATCCATATAGGCCGCGACGGCCGCGGTGAAGACGTCGCCCTCGGTCGCCTGGAGGCTTGCGCGGCCCTGCTCGACCCGCGCCTTGGCCGCGCGCACCGAATTGCGGACGAAGCCGCCTTCGTAGAGCGGCACCGTCACGGTCGCCGATCCCCCGATCGACTTCTTGGGCGAGGTGAAGCTGTTGGCCGATCGTTTGACGAACTCATTATAGTTCGCAACCGCGCTCACGTCGGGCAGGCCCTGTGCGCGCGCGATCGCGACATCCTCGTCGGTGGCGCGCAACCCCGCCCGCGCGCCGGTCAGCGTGGGATTGGAGGCATAGGCCTGGCTCAGCGCATCGCGCAACGTGTCGGCGGACGCAGGGACGGAAAGCCCTGAAAGGATCAGCGCCGCGACGCCTGCGGTCCACCGCCCGATCGGCGCCGCGCGCCCGAGCTTTCCCCTCACCCGGCCCACCCGCGTCAGAAACTGAAGACCTGCGGCTTGGCAAAGCCAGGCAGCGGCGCGGCGTCGGCATCGGCGAACGCGCTCGTTCCGAACCCTCGGCCTGCGCGGACGCCCGACACCAGCCGGGTGACCCCGCGCTCGACGACCGCGCCGACCAGCCGCCCGCCCTCGGCAAGCTGGTCGATCAGCGTCTGTGGAATTTCCTCGACCGCGCCATCGAGCATGATCAACGCGTAAGGCGCGCCCTTCTTGCTGCCCGACCTCAACGCGCCCTTGACCCAGCTCGCGCCCGGAACCAGCGCCTTGCCGGTCGCCGCCAGCTCGGCATCCTCCTCGACCGCGACCACCTCGGCGCCGAGCTTCTCGAGCAACGCCGCGGTATAGCCGCTGGCCGCGCCCACGAGCAGCACTTTCTCGCCGGGCGCGACCTGGGCCTCGGTGAGCAGCAGGCCGGTCACCATCGGCGGATTGAGCGCGCGGCCGCCGCCGAGCGGCAGCGGCAGATCGGCATAAGCGAGCGACACCTTATCGGCGGGGACGAAACGCTCGCGCGGCACCTCGCGCATCGCGGCGACCACGCGCGGATCGTTGACCCCCGTCGTCCGCAGCTGGCTGACGACCATCGCCTGGCGCATCTGCTCGAAATTCTGCTCGGTCACTTGGCTTCCCGCTGTCTAGTGTCTTATACCTACAATACAGTAGGAGGAGGTTTCAAGGCTTTATCGCGTTGCGGCATTCGCGCCAAGCGCGATCTCCCTCCGATCCGGATCAGGATTGGGCCAACCGATCCTGGTTGACATTCGCGCCCCCGGACGCCATTGCCGCGCCCCACTGGCCCGATGGCGGAGTGGTGACGCAGCGGACTGCAAATCCGTATACGCCGGTTCGATTCCGGCTCGGGCCTCCAAATCTTCTAAATGATATCAGCGGCTTATCGGAAGCAGCTTGAACGGATGAAAATGCCGTGTTGCATCTTGTTGCGTGAAAATACCGAGCATTTCCGGGCTTTCCCGAAGATTGACGGCGGCTCCATGTAACACGCGATGCAACATGCGCTGGCAAAAAAGAGGCGGCCCGAAAGCCACCCGAGGATTTGTCGTAGAGAGAGGGCCTCTCTATGGCCAGGAATAGACTAAGCGCCTTCTGATCCTGCCGCCCTGGACAGCACTCAACACCATTTCAGATGGTTCCAAGTGAATTGAAGTGTCCGGTTTGGCCCATCTCGTCCACGAGGGATCGATCATTCCCGTGCCGTAGCAACTGCGCGAGCTTCTTTTTCCTCACCAGGTGTCTCTCGTCAACAATCGGGATGGCCACGCCTTGGCTTGCGGGAGAAGCGCCACAACCTTCCCGAAATAGAGTTGTAACAGAATCAAAAGATTGTTACAAATATGTTACACAGAGGGCAGCCTCGGAAAAATGGGGAATATTAACTTCCCTGAGGGAGATGGTGCGACATGAATCAGCCGGCACAACGAATTTGCAGTTTCGATAATAACGGTACTGTTTTCGACGGCGGATCTGCGATATTTCGTCAAGTCGATGCGCACTATATTTCGCGTGCCAAGGAGATATTCTCGAAATTTCAAGAGCTATCTTTAGTCAATCTCGGCGTGGTTCCTACGACTTTGTACGCAAGCAAGGAATACATGTTTGAGCACGAGAAATATACTATCAGCTATCCTTACGAATGGCCCGCCGCAATGCTTCGCGATGCGGCCATATATCATCTTGATCTGTTCGATCACCTTGAACTCAATGGACTGACGCTGAAAGATGGCCTGCCTAACAACGTTGTCTTCGATGGAATAAAGCCGAAGTTCGTCGATTTCCTGTCGATCGTCGAGTATGACAAACTGAAGGACGAGGCTTGGCTGGTCAAACGGATTCGGGAGGGAGAAACACCGCACACCGCCGTTCTTCGCCAGATGTTCATTCCCCATTTCTTCATACCGCTGGCAACGATGAATCTCGGGCTGCTTGATCTCGGCCGGATCATGTTGCGCAAGCATAGCTGCAACGTCTCGAGCGAAACGCCGTATAAGCTGAAGATTCAGTGGAAAAATCTGTCGCGCCGTAAACAGGTTCGGCACTTCCTGACGCGGCTCCGTATCCGGCAGGCGTTGCGCTCACATCCGCAGTCTGCGCGACGCATGCTGCGCAACGCCCTCTCTAAAATGCAATTCGGCGATCGGAGCGGCTACGCCAATTATTACAGCGCGAAAAACGAGGAATTTCCGCTCGACGACCAGACCGACTGGAAGCCCAAACAAATCTCGGTCGGGGCCGCACTCGACGCGTTGGCCCCCGAAACGGTTCTCGATCTTGGAGCTAATACGGGTTGGTTCTCGCGCCTGGCCGAAAGCAAGGGCGCCAAGGTAATTAGCGTGGACATCGACGAAGCGTCGCTGCTTCGCCTTTATCAGATTGCGAAACGCGACCAGTTGAAGATAACGCCGCTTAATATCCCCTTTGGCGACCTATATGCTGAAGGAATAGTTGAGCATATCCGGAAGACCGGCGACGTCTATTTCACGGCACCGATCAAACGCCTGCGCTCGGATGTTGTCATGGCACTGGGCCTGATCCACCATCTCGTGTTGGGCGAGAATCGGCCGATTGAGGCGGTCATGAGCACCCTGTCCGAACTGTGCAGTAAGGGGCTTATCCTCGAATTCATATCAATGGACGACCCGCTGGTGGCCGGAAATCCCGGATATTTTCCAAATATCCAGCATTGGAACCCCGACTCTTACAATATCAATCTCGTCATCGAAGCAGCGAAGAAATATTTCAAGACGTGTGAGACGAGCCCATCGCATCCTGCCACGAGGCAGATTTTGAGATTGGCGAAATAGGCGGCGGCACTCGCCTTTTTGTTAATCATAAAGCTGCACAGGCTGCCCTCGGTAAGTAAGTCTTAGCTCGCCACCACGAGCGCGCGAAAGCGATCGTCATGGGTCGCCATCAAGCCGCCTCCACGTCAGCGGCGGTAATGCGGATCACGCGCTTGCCGTCGATCTCTTCGACATCGCCGATGATGCGTTTGTAAGCGACGATCGTGGTGATGGCCTCGATATTGGCATCAACGATCGCGAGCAGCGGGCTCGACGTTGGCTGGTCGCGGTTTAAGCGCTCAAACGCTGTTGATTTCTGCTGAGAGTTGACCGGGGATTTTCATCGAGAAGTGACCCGGTTGGATGTTGGTTTCCCGCGAAGCGGGCGTTGGGTCAAGCTGGCCAGCCTTGTTCATGGCCTTTTCCTGTTCGAGCATGTTGACCAGATCGACGGTAGAGAAGAACCGGGCCTTCCTGCGGTGGTGTTCCACGGCTTGGATGCCGAGCGCGGTGGCCCGATGGCGGAGTGGTGACGCAGCGGACTGCAAATCCGTATACGCCGGTTCGATCCCGGCTCGGGCCTCCATACAATCTAAGTGACTGTCTTAGCTGCGTTTTTTGCCCGCGACGACCCAGCCTTTCACCGCCTTCCTTGGCTTCTACCTTCATGGTCGTGCGCAGAAGGAGGTCAAGCCCCAGTTCCCGCCGGCAGCTGTGCTTGATCCGGTTGTAGGATGTCCGCCCCCGCAGGTGCGGCCTGAACGCCTCCAACTCAAGGCCCATCTGAAAGAACGGCCGACCGCCCTACAGGTGGGGGCCAGGGGGCGATCGGCCGGCTTTCATCATGGCACGGCGTACGATACCGGTTGGGGACGGTATCTCCGCCGCATCCTGACGGCGGCGGCGCGGTGCGCCGGCGCTCGCAGCGAGGCTGCCCCCTCTTACTCGCCGCTCAGGGGGGCCAGCGGCAGTGACTATCCGTCTCTGTTACCGTTACATCGGCGATCGCGGCGTTTCGCAAAGGGCGGTGACATCCGCCGGGTTTCGGGCTAGTTCTGGTCATCGACATGGACGGAACCGGCGAGGCGGCGATCGATCGCGAAGAAGTGGCGGGATCACCGCGTTCGGACGGTCCGGACACGAACGATGCCGAGATGATGCGCCGCGAGCTGCAATCTGTGATCGCATCGCCGGACTTCGCGCGCGCGCCGATCATGAAGCGGCTACTCTGCTTCCTGGTCGAAGAGACCGCCGGCGGCCGCGGCGACCAGCTGAAGGCCTATTCGGTGGCGGTCGACGGGCTCGGCCGCGCGCCCGACTATGATTCGCGCGCGGACAGCTACCCGCGCGTCCAGGTGGGCCGGCTGCGCCGGATGCTCGACGGCTATTACAGCTCGACCGCGCCGGTCGACGGGTATCGGCTGACGATCCCGAGCGGCCGCTACCGGGTGACGCTGCAATCCGCCAACGCCTCAAGCGATCCGGCCATCGAAGCGATCGAGCCCGCGCGGCTGACCGAACCCAGGCTCGCCTTCGGCTGGCAGGTCGCGCTTCTTCTTGCGCTGCTGCTGCTCGGAACGGCGACGCTCCTGCGCATCCTGCCGATGCGCACCATCGCCCCGGGAGCCGGCCACGCAAGGCCCGTGCTCGAACTCAGCGGCGTCGACATGGCCAGGACGAGCCGTCTCGGCAATGTGATACGCGCCGCCCTGCTCAACGGCCTCGGCCGCAGCGGCATTTACGATCTGCGCGCCGTGCGTCGGTCCGGCACGCCCGATCCTCAGGCCGTGCCGGCGCGATACCGCTTGAGCACCGACCTTCTCGACGGTGAGCGCCCGCGGCTGTTTCTGCGCCTGACGCGGCTCTCGCCCGATCGGCTGATCTGGTCGGGCGACATCGCCCTTCCGGCCGGGACGCGACTCGACGGCGAAGGGCTTGAACATGCGCTAGCGCCGGCGATCGCCACGATCGGCCGCGTCGACGGCCTGATCGCGACCCACGAGTTGCAGGAGAATGGCGGGCTTGAGGCGGCGGGCTATAGCTGCCTCCTGCTATATCACCGCTACCGCAAGGAACGGACCGACGCCGAGTTCGATCATGTCCGCACGTGCATCGACCGCAGCCTCGCCCGCAACCCCGACGATGCCGAACTGCAGGCCGCCGCGGCGCAGCTGGCGATCGAGAAAATGGTGCGATCCGAGACGCCGGCGCGCGATCGGCCGGCGCTGTTGCTGACCGCGCAGCGCCACGCGCAGATATCGGCCTTGATCGACCCGCGCAATCCGTGGAACACCGCCGCGCGCGCGCGGATCGCCGTCTTGCGCGGCGATTGCTCGCAGGCGATCGGCTTCGCGCTGCGGGCCAGCGAATTGCAGCCTTTTGACCCGGCGCTGCTGGCCGATGCCGGCCTCTATCTGCTCGATTGCGGCGACCCCCGCGCCGAACCGCTGATCCGGCGCGCCATCGCACTGGACGATAATCCCGATGGCCGCTTCTTCGCGCCGCTGCTGCTGCTCGCGATAGAGCGCAACGATCGGCAGCTCGCGCGCGAAGCGCTGGGCAGGATGACGCCGCCGCTGTTCGGCCGCCATGGCGGCTTTCATCTGATCAGCGCGACCGGCTATGCGATGATCGGCGATATCGCGCGCGGCCGCGCCGCCTGGTCGCGGCTCGCCGCCAGCAATCCCGACGCCGCCCGCGATCCTCAGGGATTTTTCGAAAGGCTCGGCTACGCGCCCCAGCTGCGAGCCAAGGCAATCCGCCACCTCGGCGCCGCCGGACTGCTCCGATCCTGATCGGGGAGGAACCGGCGCGAGCAGGGCCGCTATCCCGATGATGGAGCCACCGCTGGGCTTGTCGGGCTGGAAACCCAATTTCGCGACCGAACTCCTGCTCGCCTTGGCGGCGACCGGGCTCGCGGTCGCGGCCCGCGCGATCGTCGACCTCTTCGCGCCCGGCGTCGTCCCCTATATCTTCGTGTTTCCGGCGGCGATCTTCGCCAGCCTGCTTGCGGGAGCCAGATCGGGCTTGATAGCAGCCGCCGTCTGCCAGTTGCTGGCATGGTATTTCGTCATTCCGCCGCATCGCAGCTTTGCGGTGAGCACCCCGGACGCGATCGGCCTGATCGTCGCCACCGCCTCGATCGGACTCACCATATGGGCGGTCGGATCGTTCCGCACGATATCGATAAGGCTTCGCGACGAGAAGGAAAGGCGCGTCGAGCTGCTCTCGCTCGCGCTGCGCGAGGTCGATCACCGGACGCGGAACAACTTCCACATCGCCGCATCGCTGCTGCTGTCGCACGCGTCGGGCGAGGCCGATGTGCGGCTGCGCGATGAACTGCAGCGCGCAGCGAGCCGGCTGCAATCGCTGGCCGCCGCCTATTCGAATCTCGCGCTCAGCAGCGCCGACCTGTCGACGGTGTTGCTCCATGAGCATCTGCGCGAGATTTGCGACCGGGTGCGCGAAGGCATGCTGCCCGCCGGGGTGACGCTGAGCTTCGACGCCGAGCCGGTCCAGCTGCCGGCGGAGGCCGCCGTCTCGATTGCGCTGATCGTCAATGAATGCCTGACCAATGCGGCCAAGCACGCATTTCCCGACGGCTTCGGCGACATCGCCGTCTGGCTGCGCCCCCAAGGCGATAATATCCTGATCACGATCGAGGACGACGGGCGGGGCCGCGAGGCCGGCGCGGGCTCGGAGTCCGGCACCGGATCAAGGCTGATCAGGGTGCTCGCCCGCTCGCTGGACGCCGATTTCCAGATCAGCGACGCCGCAACCATCGACCGCGGCACGCGCTGCGAATTGCGCGTGCCGCTGGGTAACTAGCCGAACCGGCCCGTCACATAATCGCGCGTGCGCTGCCCGCGCGGATTGGCGAACAGCTCTTCGGTCGGCTGGAACTCCATCATCCGGCCCAGATACATGAAGCCGGTGTAATTGGAGATGCGCGCCGCCTGCTGCAGATTGTGGGTCACGATCACGATCGTGAAGTCCTGCCGCAGCTCGATCAGCGTCTCTTCCAGCTTGGCCGTCGAAACCGGATCGAGCGCGGAAGCGGGCTCATCGAGGAGCAGCACATCGGGTTCGACGGCGATGCCCCGCGCGACGCACAGCCGCTGCTGCTGGCCGCCCGACAGGCCGAGGCCCGAGGTGTTGAGCTTGTTCTTGACCTCATCCCACAGCGCGGCGCGGCGCAGCGCGCGCTCGACGATCGCGTCCATCTCGGCGCGGCTCTTGCGCTGATAGAGCCGGACACCGAACGCGACATTGTCGTAGATCGACATCGGGAAGGGCGTGGGCTTCTGAAACACCATGCCGACGCGCGCGCGCAGGCCGGCGACGTCGAGCGGCGATCGGACCATCGACGCGTCGTCGCCCCCTCCATCGCGTTCGCGCAGGCGCTGCAGACTCTTGCGATCGGCGAGCACATCGTGCCCGTCGAGCAGGATGCGGCCAACCGCATGCTGTTTGGGGTAAAGATCGTAGATGCGGTTGAGTGCGCGCAACAAGGTCGATTTGCCGCAGCCCGAGGGACCGATCAACGCGGTGATCTTGTTGCGTTCGATGGGCAGGTCGACCCCGTAGAGCGCCTGCGTCTTGCCATAGAAGAAGTCGATGTTGCGTGCTTCGATCGCGAGATTGTCGCGCGACGGGAACGCCAGATAGACCTCTTCGGTCAGATGCGTCGGAAGGTCGTTCATCAGCGGCGGGCCTCCCGGGCGACGATCCGCCCGATGATGTTGATGGATAGAACGGCGACGGCGATCAGCAGCGCTCCGACCCAGGCCAGGCGCTGCCAATCATCATAGGCCGACAGCGCGAACTGGAAAATGGTGGTCGGCAGGCTCGCCATCGGCTGCGTGAGATTGGCCGAAAAGAACTGGTTGCCGAGCGCCGTGAACAGCAATGGAGCGGTTTCGCCGCTGATGCGGGCGAAGCCGAGCAGGCCGCCGGTGACGAGGCCGGCGCGCGCCGCCTTCCACACGATCCTGCTGATTACGAAGGCGCGGCTCGCGCCCAGCGCCATGCCCGCCTCTCGAAGCGCGCTCGGCTGAAGATTGAGGATGTCCTCGGTGGTGCGCGTGACGATCGGCGTCGCGATGATCGCTAGCGCCACCGCCCCCGCCCAGGCCGAGAAGCCGTGGAAGGGCCGCACCAATATCTCGTAGACGAACAGGCCAATCAGGATCGAAGGCGCCGACAACAGCACGTCGTTGAGGAAGCGGACGACGTGGCCATAGGGCGTGTTGCCGCCATATTCCGAAAGCCATGTCCCGGCGAGGATTCCGACGATCAGCGCCATCACCATGCCCGCGCCGCACATGATCAAGGAGCCCATGATCGCGTTCGACAATCCGCCTTCGGATCCCGGCGCGGGCTGGGTCATCGTGAAAATCTTGGCGTCGAGGCCGCCGATGCCCTTGCTGAGCAGCGACCATAGAATCAGCACCAGCGCGGTCAGCGCGATCAGCGTCGCCGCCGCGGTGAGCACGATGAAGATGATGTTGGAAATGCGGCGGTAAAGAGCGCGGTCCATCGGGGCCCTCAATATTTCTGGCCGCCGAGGAGCACGCGGGCAATCGCGAGCACCCCGAAGGTGATCAGGAAAAGGACAAGCCCCAGCGCCACGAGCGCCGCGCTGTGCATGTCGCTGGTCGCCTCGGCGAACTCGTTGGCGATCGTCGAGGCGATCGTCGAGCCGGAGGCGAATAGCGAGTCGGGGAATGTATGCGCGTTGCCGATGATGAACGTCACCGCCATCGTCTCGCCGAGCGCGCGGCCCAGCCCGAGCATGATCACCCCGACCATCCCACGCTTCACAAAGGGGATGACGATCGAGCGGATCACCTCGAACGGCGTGCAGCCGAGGCCGTAAGCCGCCTCGCGCAGTTGCGGCGGAATGGTCATGAAAAGTTCGCGGAACACCGCGGCCATATAAGGCAGGATCATCACCGCGAGGATCAGTGAAGCGGTGAAGATGTTCGCGCCATTAGGAATGCCCGAGAACAGCTTCTCCTGCCACGAGCCTGGCTCCGCCTCCATGATCAGCGGCATCTGGACATGCTCGGCGAACCACGGAGCAAGGACGAAGAGGCCCCACATTCCGTAGACGATCGAGGGGATTCCCGCGAGCAGCTCGACCGCGATCGCGATCGGATGCGAGATCGAACGCGGGCAGAACTCGACCAGGAACACCGCGACGCCCAACGCGAGCGGCAAGGCGATCACGAGCGATAGCAAGGCAGTGACCAGAGTGCCTACGACGGGGCCGGCCGCGCCATAGACCTCGGTGACCGGATTCCATTCGCTCGAGGTCAGAAAGCCGAAGCCGAACTGCTGAAAAGCCGGCCATCCGCCGATCGCGAGGCTGATGACCACGCCGCCAAGCGTCGCCAGCAACAATGTCGCGGCGGCGAGGCACGCCGCCTGGAAAATGGTCTCGCCCCCCGACCGGGAGGCGCCGAAGCGCGATTCTGCGGGAGGGGCGGCGCTGGCCATGTTCATCCTTCGGTGAAGGGGTGGAGACGCCTGCGCATCCCCGCCACTCTGCTTCGCATGGTCGGGATCAGCGCGCCGAATATACCGGCTTGCCGCCCGCCTTGACATTGACCGTCCACTGCTTGCGGACCAACGCCTTCACGGCCGCCGGCAGCGGCACATAATCGAGCGAGACCGCAGCGGCGTCGCCGCCCTTATACGCCCAATCGAAGAATTTGAGCACGCTCGCGCCGGTCGCCGCGCTGGTCTGGTTCTTGTAGACCAGGATGAAGGTCGCGCCGGTGATCGGCCAGGCCTTCGCACCCGGCTGGTCGAGCAGCAGGATGTAATTGCCGGGGGCCTTCGCCCACTGGGCGCCGGCAGCCGCAGCGGCGAAATTGGCCGCGGCCGGCGCGGGGAACTGACCCGCCTTGTTCTGCAACAGGACGAAGGTCGCCTTGTTCTGCTTGGCATAGGCATATTCGACATAGCCGATCGAACCCATCGTCTGCTTGACGAAGGCCGAGACGCCGTCATTGCCCTTGCCGCCGATGCCGGTCGGCCAGGATACCGCGTCGCTCGCGCCCACTTTGGCGGCCCAGCCCGGGCTCTTCATCGTCAGATAAGAGGTGAAGAGAAAGGAGGTGCCCGAGCCGTCCGAACGATGCACCACCGTAATCGGCAGCGGCGGCAATTTGACCCCCGGATTGAGCTTGGCGATGCGGGGATCGTTCCACTTGAGCACCTGGCCAAGGAAGATGTCGCCGAGCAGCGCTCCGGTCAGCTTGATCTGGCCCGGCTTGATCCCCGGCAGGTTGACGATCGGCACCACGCCGCCCATCACCGTCGGGAACTGATACAGGCCCGACGCCGCCAGTTCCGCGGGCTTGAGCGGCTTGTCCGACGCCCCGAAATCGACTGTCTTGGCCTTGATCTGCTTGATTCCGCCGCCCGAACCGATCGCCTGATAGTTGAGGCCGATGCCCGTGCTCGCCTTATAGGTTTCGGCCCATTTCGCGTAGAGCGGGGCCGGGAAAGTCGCGCCCGCGCCCGAGATGTCGGCCGCCTGGGCGGTGGCGGCGCAGAGCAGGCCGGCACCGAGCGCCGCAATGATCTTCTTCAGCATGAAATGTCTCCGATACCGGATTCTTCTCCGGCGATGAAGCCGGCCTTAAGCCGCCCCTGTTACACCTTTGTTACAAGGGTTTCAGCGGCTTCGAACCGGCGTCGCGCACCCAAACGAAAACCCCGGATGTCATCAAAATGAAACCTAAATTACCGAAAAACGCAACCGTTCACCGTCATTGAGCCGGGTGCCCTGTTTGTCGGGGCATGGCGGGGGCTATCCGAAATTCGCCAGTCGCGGCTGGCTTCGCGCTATCGAATCGCTCGATTCGCGTCCGATCGCCCAGAGGCCGTGTCCCGTTTCGGTGAAGAAGATATTTATGCCGCTGTCGATCGTCGTCGCCTTCATTCTCGCCCTGGGCGCCGCCGCCTTCGTAGCCGGCCGTTCGAGGATGCAGCTGGTCCGGCCGACGGCGGGCGACAGGCTCCATTCTCGGCCCAACTATCATGGCGCACACATGCTGCTGTGGGTGGCCCTTCCGGCGCTGCTGTTCCTGCTGATCTGGAGCTTCGTGACGCCGCGACTCGTGACGCAGGCCGTGCTGTCCGCACCTGCCGCCACGCAGCTGCCGTCCGCCGGGATCGAGCGTGACGCGGTGCTCGCCGAGATGCGCGGCCTTGTCGACGGCAGCGTCGAGGCGAGCTTCAATCCCGCCGCCGAACAGCTGGCCCCGGTCTATCGCAAGGCAGCCGACCATTATGCGTTGCTCGGCGGGATCGCCGCGGGGCTGATCGCCCTCGCGGGCGGCGGCTACGCCTGGACGCGGCTGCAGCGGGACTTCCGCGCTCGCAACCGGGTCGAACGCGTGGTGATGGCGGTGCTGCTCGGCGCTTCGCTGATCGCGATCTTCACCACCTTCGGCATCGTGGTTTCGCTGCTGTTCGAGTCGCTTCGCTTCTTCCAGAAGGTCTCGGCCGTCGAATTTCTCTTCGGCCTCGAATGGAGCCCGCAGACCGCGCTCCGGGCCGATCAGGTCGGATCGTCGGGCGCGTTCGGCGCCGTGCCGCTGTTCTGGGGAACGATCTTCATCGGCGCGATCATCGCGATGGTCGTGGCGATCCCGCTCGGGCTGATGAGCGCGATCTATCTCACCCAATATGCCAAGCCGCGGCTGCGCGCTTGGATGAAGCCCGCGCTCGAGATGCTCGCCGGCGTTCCCACCGTCGTCTACGGCTATTTCGCCGCGCTCACCGTGGCGCCCGCGATCCGGGACTTTGCGGCGATGGCGGGCATTCCCGGCGCGTCATCCGAATCGGCGCTGGCGGCCGGGGCCGTGATGGGCGTGATGATCATCCCGTTCGTCTCGTCGATGGCCGACGACTCGCTCGCCGCCGTGCCGCAGGCGATGCGCGACGGATCCTTCGCGCTGGGCGCCACGCCGTCCGAGACGATCCGGCGCGTGCTGGTTCCGGCGGCGCTGCCCGGCGTGGTGGGCGGCGTGCTGCTCGCGGTCAGCCGCGCGATCGGCGAAACGATGATCGTGGTGATGGCCGCGGGGCTCGCCGCCAACCTGACCCTCAACCCCTTCGCGAGCGTCACCACAGTGACGACCCAGATCGTCCAGCTGCTCACAGGCGACCAGGAATTCGACAGCGCTAAGACGCTCGCCGCTTTCGCCCTGGGCCTGACGCTGCTGATCGTGACGCTCATCCTCAACGTCATCGCGCTGCGCGTGGTGAAGAAATATCGGGAAGCCTATGAGTGAGCTCACCGCTCCTGCCGGTGCGGATGCGCCGTTGACGATCGACGTGACGGGCTGGCGCTCTGAGGCGATGCAGCGCCGGGTCGCGCGCCGCTATGCGTCGGAACGGCGCTTTCGCGCGGTGGGCCTGTTCGCGGTCGCTCTGTCGGCCGGGTTCCTCGCCTTCCTGCTGCTGACGATGCTGTTCAACGGACTGCGCGGCTTCACCCAGACCGAGATCCGGCTGAACGCCGACTTCGCCAGTATCTCCAGCGGCGTGACCCCGGCGATGCTTCAGGGCAAGGGCGCGGACGACGCGATGGCCCGGCTCGACCTCGAAGGCCTCGCGACCAGCTCGGCGACCGCCGCTTTCGGCGAGACCGGTCCGGCGCTGCTGTCCGACGGCGCCTGGCTGGCGTTGCGCGACGCGCTTCACGACGATCCGTCGATGGTCACCCGCAAAGCCGACATCTGGGTGCCCGCCTCGGTCGCGGTGGATTCGGCGGCCAAGGGCGCGGGCGATCCCGAAGCCAACCGCCAGCTCGCCGCGTTGCAGGCCAAGGATCGGGTGCGAACCGGGATCAGCACGACCTTCTTCACCGCATCGGACTCGACCGATCCGACCGTCGTCGGCGTCTGGGGCGCCTTCAAGGGCACGTTGTTGACGATGGCGGTCACCGCGTTGCTCGCCTTTCCGGTGGGCATGCTGTCGGCGCTCTATCTCGAGGAATACGCGCCCCGTAATCGCTGGACCGATCTGATCGAGGTCTCGATCAACAATCTCGCCGCGGTGCCGTCGATCATCTTCGGCCTGCTGGGCCTCGCGGTCTTCCTGAACTTCCTGAACATGCCGCGATCGGCGCCGATCGTCGGCGGGCTCACGCTCGCGCTGATGACCATGCCCGTGATCGTCATCGCCTCGCGCAACGCGATCAAGGCGGTGCCGCCGTCGATCCGCGACGCCGCGCTCGCGATGGGGGCCTCGCCGGTCCAGGTCGTGTTCCATCATGTGCTGCCGCTGGCGATGCCCGGCATCCTTACCGGCACGATCATCGGCATGGCGCGCGCGCTCGGCGAGACCGCGCCGCTGATCATGATCGGCATGCGCGCGTTCATCTCCTCGCCGCCCTCGGGCTTCACCGAACCGGCCACCGTCCTTCCGGTCCAGATATTCCTCTGGTCGGACGAGGTCAGCCGCGGCTTCGTCGAGAAAACCTCGGCGGCGATCATCGTGCTACTGGTCTTCCTAATGGCGATGAACGCGACCGCCATCTATCTCCGCAATCATTTCGAAAGACGATGGTGACCCCTATCATGCAAGAAGCCACAATCGAGGCCTCGCTGAAGATGACGGCGCAGGACGTCAACGTCTTCTATGGCGAGAAGCAGGCCATCAAGAATGTGTCGATCGAGGTCGACAAGGACAATGTGACCGCCTTCATCGGTCCGTCGGGCTGCGGCAAATCGACCTTCCTGCGGACGCTCAACCGCATGAACGACACCGTCGCAGGCTGCCGTGTCGAAGGCAAGATCGAGCTCGACGGCGAGGACATCTACGCCTCGGGCATGGATGTCGTTCTGCTGCGCGCGCGCGTCGGCATGGTGTTCCAGAAGCCCAATCCGTTTCCGAAGTCGATCTACGAAAACATCGCCTACGGCCCGCGCATTCACGGCCTCGCCGCCAACAAGAGCGAGATGGACCACATCGTCGAGCGCTCGCTGCAGCGCGCCGGCCTGTGGAACGAGGTCAAGGAACGGCTCCAGGAAAGCGGCACAGCATTGTCGGGCGGGCAGCAGCAGCGGCTGTGCATCGCCCGCGCGATCGCAGTCGACCCAGAGGTGATCCTGATGGACGAGCCCTGCTCGGCGCTCGATCCGATCGCGACCGCCAAGATCGAGGAGCTGATCACCGAGCTGCGGGGCCGTTTCGCGATCGTGATCGTCACCCATAATATGCAGCAGGCGGCGCGCATTTCGCAGCGCACCGCCTTTTTCCATCTCGGCGAGCTGGTCGAATATGGCGGCACCGCCGACATCTTCACCAATCCCCGCCAGACGCGCACCCAGGACTATATCACCGGCCGTTACGGCTGATCGTCCCACCCCTCGCTGCGTTCCAGCGCGCGGCCGGACCAACCGGTCGCGCGCTTTGCGTTTGCGCGCCAGGAAATCCGCTTATTTTCAGCGGCTTGAAATTTTCCGTGGCGCATCCCTGCGGGCGTCGCGCGAGGGCTATGTCATCGGTCTGTAACACCCTCGTCACGACACTTTCACAGCGCCTGCCTAGTGCTCCGCCGCATGAGGCGACTCGACATTCGCCTCAGCCACCTGAGGGGGAAGATAATGCATATCCGTCATAAGGCGCTGATGCTTGCCGTCGTGGGCTTGGCCTGTGTTCCGACCATGGCCGCAGCCCGCACGCAGATCCGCGCCGTGGGCTCGTCCACGGTCTATCCGTTCGCGACCGCCGTCGCCGAGCGGCTGGCGCGAGCCAATCCAAACATGAAGCCGCCCGTCATTGAATCGACCGGTACCGGCGGCGGCATGAAGCTGTTCTGCGCCGGCGTCGGCGAGCAGCATCCCGACATCGAGAACGCCTCGCGCCGCATCAAGGCTTCGGAACTGAAGGCCTGCCGCGAGAACGGCGTCACCGACATCACCGAGATCCAGATCGGCATCGACGGGATCGCCTTCGCGACCGCCAAGACCAACCCCGTCGCGAATCTGACGCCGCTCGATATCTATAAGGCGCTGGCCAAGACCCCATTCGGCAAGCCGAACAAGGCCAAGACCTGGAAGGACGTCAACGGCAGCCTGCCTGCCACCCCGATCCGCGTCTTCGGTCCGCCGCCGACCTCGGGCACCCGCGACGCCTTCGGCGAGTTGATCATGACCGCCGGCTGCAGCACCAGCGCGTCGATGCAGGCGCTCAAGAAGAGCGACGAGAACAAGTTCAAAGCGATCTGCACTGGCATGCGTGAAGATGGCGCGTTCGTCGAAACCGGCGAGAACGACAATCTGATCGTCCAGAAGCTCGAGAGCAATCCCGGAACGGTCGGCATCTTCGGCTATTCCTACCTCGAAGAAAATGCCGACAAGCTGAAGGGCATCGCGATCAGCGGCGTCACGCCGACCTATGACTCGATCGCCTCGTTCAAATATCCGGGTTCGCGGCCGCTCTATATCTACGTGAAGAACGCCCACGTCCGCGCCATCCCGGCGATCAAGGCCTATGTCACCGAGCTCACCAAGGACGCGGCCTGGGGCCCCGGCGGCTATCTGGTCCGTCGCGGCATGATCGCCGCGCCTGCGCCGATCCGCGCCAAGAGCGCCGCCGCCGCGCGCGCACTGACGCCGCTCAATCCGGCTGAGATCAAGTAGGCCTCGGACTTTCGCATTTCATAAGGGGAAAAGACGTGAAACATCATCTGCATATGCTGCTGATCGCAGCGAGCTCGCTGGCCTTCGCCAGCGCGGCCCAGGCCCAGGACGCGCCTGCGGCCGACACGCCGGTCGAAACCGCCGAGGAGCAGCCGGCCTCGGCCGCCGACCTCGAATTCCTCAAGGCGCAGATCAGCGCGCTTCAGGAACAGGTCCAGCAGCTCACCAAGAAGTCGGCGCAGGCCGCGCCGAGCTGGAAGGGCGCTCCGAGCTGGGTCGACACCGCGGGCTGGAGCTTCAAGCCCAAGGGCGTGCTTCAGTTCGACGGCGGTTATGTCTCGCTGCCGAAGAAGATCGCGGGCGCGGTCCCCGTTGCGGGCACGAGCGCCGGATCGGGCGTCAACACCAACAATCTGGGCTGGAACACCCGCGCCCGCCGTCTGATCGTCGGCGCCGAAGGCAGCATGCCCGGCGGCTTCGGCTACAAGTTCGAGCTCGAACTGTCGCAGGGCGGCGTCAACTATGAAGACATGGTGATCAGCTACCAGAAGCCCGGCAGCCCGTGGAGCATCACGCTCGGTCATCAATATCCGCTGTCGAGCCTCGAGCTGCTGACCAGCAACCGCTTCACGTCCTTCATGGAACGCGCCGGCATGACCGACGCTCTCGGCTATGGTCGTCGCCTCGGCGGCACCATCGCTTATGGCGATCCCGCCGGACTGTGGAACATCGCCGCGGGCCTCTATTCGGAAGACATCGCCAATTCGAACGTCGCCCGGACCGGCTGGCAGGCCAGCGTGCGCGGCTATTACGCGCCGAAGATCGGCGACGTCCAGGCGCATCTGGGTTTCCAGTACCAGCACCGCGTGGCGCCGACCGACGCGCAGAGCATTCGTTATCGCCAGCGGCCCTATACCCAGGTCTCGGGTGAGCGCTTCATCGATACCGGCGCGATCGCGGCCAAGGGCGACGACATCCTCGGCGGCGAACTCGCGGCGATCTACAAGTCGTTCCACTTTGCCAGCGAATATCAGCATGTCTGGGTTCGCAGCCTCGCGCCCAGCCATGTCTTCGGCATCAACAATTCCGCCGGCACGACCAACTTCGCGCTCGACGATCCGCAGTTCCGTTCGGGCTATGTCGAGGTCGGCTATTTTCTGACCGGCGAAACCCGCGGTTATAAGGGCGGCAAATGGGATCGCACCAAGGTCCTTCATCCGATCACCGACGGCGGCATGGGCGCTTTCCAGATCAATGCCCGCGCCGATTTCACCGATCTCAACGATAGCGTCGGTGCCGGCACGGTGCTGACCGGCAACGGCATCACCTACATCAACGGCGGTGTCTCGAAAGGCTATGAAGCAAGCCTGATCTGGCTGCCGATCGATTATGTGAAGTTCATGCTGCAATACGCCCATTCGGACATTTCGGGCGGCCCTTCGGCGCGCGCCTTCTCGGGCTTCACCACGCCCGCGCCGGCCGGCTTCCGTCACAAATATGGGGTCGACGCGGTCACCTTCCGCACCCAGCTCGACTTCTGATCCCAAGCTTCGATCTTCCAACCCAACTGCGCATCGCCGGGCAACCGGCGGTGCGTTTTTTTTGGGTCCCACAGAATATCTTTAGCTGTAACCAAACCGCATCCCTTGACGAAGATGTAACTGAACGGTACCTCCGCATCAGGAACGTACCGATCTGTAACATTCATTCACGGGATCGCTGTCATGGCCTATCTCAACTTTTCGCCGCTCGAGGGCGAAGCCAGGGGCGCCACGGCTTCCGACGCGGGCCGTTTTTCGCCGATCGAACTGAAGGTGATCGCTCTCGCCGAGCGGCTGGATGCGATCCGGGAAATTGCGCCGCAGAGCCGCCTTGGCCGCTTCATGGAATGGGCGTTCGGCGTGCGCCTCGCCCGCCCGCTCGCCGATCAGCGGCTGGAAAGCCTGCGCCGCTTCGCCTCGCTCGCGCGGCATCACGCCGATGCGATCGCGCAGGCCGATGTCGAGCGTTTCGTCAACGCGGGCTATTCGACTGGCCAAGCTTATGGCCTGCTCGCCTATCTGGGAACGCGGAGCAAGGCCGCGCATTGATTGAGCAGCCCCGCTGTTCCCCGCGGCGGGGCCGGGGGTGGGCGCCGTCCCCCCGGAAAGGCGATCCGGCACCCCCCGGCCGTCGATCGCTCGCCCACCCCCAATTTTTCCACCGGACGCGAGGCTGGCCCCAAGCGAAGCACAGGCTTCGGACCGCCGGTGTCAGATGTTCTTCGCCAGCGCCTCGAGCTGGTCGGTGGCAATCCCCCAGCCCTGATCGAAGCCCATCGCCTCATGCTGCTGCTTGTCCTCGGCGGTCCAGTGGAGCACGCGCGCGGTATAGCGCGTCTTGCCCGCTTCCTCCTCGAAGGTGAGGACGACCGTCATGAACGGCTTGTCCGACGGCTCCCAGGCGCTGGTATAGGCGTCGGTGAAGACGAGCTTCTCGTTCGGAACCACCTCGAGATAGACGCCGCGATTGGGCATTTCCTGCCCTTCGGGTCCGCGCGTCACGATCAGGCTCGATCCGCCGGGGCGCACATCGGTATGCGCTTCGGACACGCCCCAGGGAGGCGGGCAGAACCAGATCGGGATCAGCGCCGGATCGGTCCAGGCGCGGAACAGCTTGTCGCGCGGCGCGTCGATCAGGCGGGTGAGGCTCAATTCGTGCATGTCGTATCTCCTCCTTCAGGTCCAACTCTTCGAGGACGTCCGGGAACGCGCCCGCCCGACAGCGGCGGGCCGATTATTTCGGTTGCGCGAGCCGATCGAGCTGCTGACGGATATAGGCCGCCTCGGTCGCTGAGCCCGCCAGTCCGATCGCCCTATCGAACGCCTCGCGCGCCTCGTCCCACCGCTCGAGCTGGTCGAGGAAGGCGCCCCGGGCGCCATGATAATAGAAATAACCATCGAGCCGGTCTTGCAGCGGCGCAAGCATTGCCAGCGCCGCCTCGGGTCCCGAGAGCCTTGCCACCGCAACCGCGCGATTGAGCGTCACGACCGGTGATGGCTGCAGCCGCTCGAGCGACGCGTAGAGGCGTTCGATCTGCAACCAGTCGGTATCGGCCGGGGTGGCGGCGCGTGCGTGGAGCGCCGCGATCGCCGCCTGGATCTGATAGGGGCCGGGGCGGCGATGTCGCATCGCCTTGTCGAGCAGCGCCAGCCCTTCGGCGATCGCCCTCCCATCCCAGCGGCTGCGGTCCTGATCCTCGAGCAGCACGACCCGCCCATCGGCGTCGAGCCGCGCCTCGCGCCGCGCATGCTGGAGCAGCATCAGCGCGAGAAGCCCGCCCATCTCGGGTTCGGCGGGAAACATCCGCAGCAGCAAGCGTCCCAGCCTGATCGCTTCGCGGCACAGCGGCTCGCGGGCGCCAGCCTCGGCGCCGCTCGCCGCATAGCCCTCGTTGAAGACCAGATAGACCATCGCCGCCACGGCGCCGAGCCGCTCGGCGCGCTCGACCGGGCCCGGCGTCTCGAACGGCACACCGGCCGCCGCGATGCGCGCCTTGGCGCGGGTGATGCGCTGCTCCATCGCCTTTTCGCCTACCAGGAAAGCGCGCGCAATCTGCGCGACGGTCAGTCCCGAAACAATCCGCAGCGCCAGCGGTATCGCCCCGGTCGCTGGCAGATCGGGATGGCAGCACACGAACAGCAGCCGCAATATGTCGTCGCGATATTCGCTCTCGTCGAGCCGGTCGGCGAGCACGGCTTCGGCGTCCTCCAGATCGGAGAGCCGCTCTTCGTCGGGCAGGCTGTCCTCGCGACGCGTCCGCCGCACCGCATCGATCCCGCTGTTGCGGCCGACGAGGACGAGCCAGGCGACGGGATCGCGCGGCGGCCCCTGATCGGGCCAGCGCGCCAGGGCCCGCAGACAGGCTTCCTGATAGGCCTCCTCGGCGCGGTCGAGATCGCGGAAGTAGCGGAGCAGCGCCGCCATCGCACGCGGCCGAGCCGAAGCGAGCGCCGCGTCGATCCAGGCTGGATCGGTCATGGCGCGCCAGCGTCGCCGGAGCGAAAGACCATGAGCGGGCGCACTTCGTGCGCCCCCGCCGACCCGCTTGCGCGGCCGAGCTCGCTCGCCACCTCGATGGCAGCGTCGAGGCTGTCGCAGTCGACCACGTAGAAACCGAGCAATTGCTCCTTGGTCTCGGCAAAGGGGCCGTCGAGCACCAGCGGCTCGGCGCCCTTGCGCACCGTGGTCGCGGCGGTGGTCGGCATCAGCCGCGCGACCGGGCCGAGCCGCCCCTGGTTGGCGAGCTTCGCCTGAACGGCGTCGAGCCGCTCCATCACCCCGGCCTCGGTCTCCGCGCTCCAGGCGCCGACCACATCCTCGGAATCATAGCAAAGAATCGCGTAGAGCAACGGAGCCTCCTGTCTGTTGCACAATGATCGCCCCCGTGGAGGGACGGCGCAACCGATCTCGCCGAGGACGCCGAACCGCCACGCGATCCGACACGAAACGACATCAGTTCGTCAAAAAATATTCGCGGAGAGCGGCGATAAGGGGGGCAGCGTCGCGGATCCTCCTTCGGGGCAGCCGCGCCGCCGGATGAACACCGGGGATAGTGATGATCGTCGACGTCGTGCGACGGGGCCTGCCCGGTCGCCTATGGGCCCTTGCGCTCATCCTGATTGCGTTGACATTGGTTGTCGCGCTGCGGGGCACCGCGCGGGGCAATCAGGCCTTTGCGATGGCGAATCATCCGGCCGAGGCCGGCTTCTCCGTGATGACCTATAATGTCGAGGGGCTGCCCTGGCCGGTTCGCCTCGGCCGCGCGGAGAAGCTTGTCGAGATCGGCGAGCGCCTCGCCCATATGCGCCAGCAAGGCCGGCAGCCGCGGGTGGTGCTGCTGCAGGAAGCCTTTTCCGACGACGCCCGCGCGATCCGCGCGCTCGCCGGCTATCGTCATGCAGCTTATGGACCGGCCGCGGATATGCGCGCGCGGCCGGCCTTCGCACCCGATCCTGACTTCGAAGCCGCGGGATCGCTGTTCAAGGGCGAACGCAGCGGCAAGCTGCTCGACAGCGGGCTGATCATCCTGTCCGACTATCCGATCGTCTCGGTGCGCACCGAACCCTTTCCCGTGTGCGCCGGCTATGATTGCCTCGCCAACAAAGGGATGATGATCGCGATGATCGCGGTTCCGGGCGCGCCCGTGCCGATCGCGCTCGTCAATCTCCATATGAACGCCCGGAAAGCGTCCGGCGTATCCTACGCGCGTGCGAACGCGGCCTATCGCCGCCAGGCGCAGGCGCTCCACCGCTTCCTCGACCAGCATGCGGCGGGGTTGCCGACGATAGTCGCGGGCGACTTCAACATCGGCCGCAGCGCCGCGCGGCGAGCGATGGTGCGCGACGCGCTCGCTTGGCGGGACGGCGGCGCTCCGAGCGACGTGTTGTCCGCTTGCGCCTCCGCATCGACAGCCTGCCAAGGCGGTCTGCCCGCGGATGCGCAGCGATCGATGCGCCGCGCAAAAGACTGGCAGTTCCTGCTGGGCGGCGGCGGTTCCGAATGGCGCGTGCGCCGGGTGGTCGCCCCGTTCGGCCGCGAAAAGGGCGGCGGGATGCTGTCTGACCATGTCGGCTACACGGCCTATCTCGAGCTGTCGCCCCGCCTCGACCGGGCGATTACGCTGGCCTCGCGCTGAGCCGGTCCGCCCGGCCGCGCGGGCTCAACCGATCCAGCCGGCCTGGCTGCTGATCCACCCGCCCCACGCGGCGAGCGCGAGGAACAGCCCGAACGGAAGCTTCGTGCGGGCCGTCATCGCGCGGCCGCGCGCGAGCTGAACGAGGCTCCACAGCAGACCCGCGAGAGCCGCGGCCAGCAGCACCGGCGGCAGCATTCGCCAGCCGAGCCACAGACCGATCGCGCCGAACAGCTTGGCGTCGCCGCCGCCCATGCCTTCGCGATGGCGCAACAGCCGATAACCGTGCCGGACGGCCGCCAGCAGCAGGAACCCCGCCGCGCCGCCGATCAGCCGGTCGGCGACAGCGGGCGGGCTATCGGCGAACCCGGCGAGCAGCCCGGTGAACGCGAGCAGCGCGGTCAACCGGTCGGGCAACCAGAAATGACGCGCGTCGAGCAGCGCCAGCGCCAGCAGCAGCCATCCGAAGCTCGCGCCGGCCAGCGCATCCCAGGGATCGCCAGCCACCGCGGCGCTCAGCGCCCCGATCGCCGCCGCCATGATTTCCGCGACAGGGTGCACCCGCCCGATCGGCGCTCCGCAACAGGCCGCCCGCCCGCGCTGCAGCGCAAAGCTCGCAACGGGGATCAGCCGGACAGGGGGCACGGGCGCACCGCATGCGTCGCACTGCGAACGCCCCCGCACCGCCGACACGCCGCGCGGCCAGCGCACGACCAGCGTCGCGATGAAGCTGCCGATGATCGCCCCCAGCCCGGCTCCCGCCAAGATCAACATCGCCGTTCGTGCGTCCTCATCTTCCCTGTCACCGCGATGTCACGCAATCGTGCGATAACATGACAGGGGCATTATAGTGGGACCAGTATGCGTAACATGGGAACCTGTCCGTGCGGATTGCTCGGCCGGCTTTTGATCTTCGCGACGCGCCGGACACGGCGCGCGGCGGCGGCTCAAAGGTTGAGCAGCGCCGGATCGCCGCCCTGCGCGGTGATGTTGACCGAAAGCGCGCGCTCGGTCGCATAACGCAGGAGCGCATGGGGCCCGCCCGCCTTCGGACCGGTGCCCGATAGCCCCTCGCCCCCAAAAGGCTGAACCCCCACCACCGCGCCGATGATCGACCGGTTCACATAGACATTGCCGGCCGGCACCAGCGTCCGAACCTCCTCGGCGAAACGTTCGAGCCGGCTATGGACGCCGAGGGTCAGCCCGTAGCGGCGCGCGGCGAGCTTGCCCGCGGTCGCAGCCAGATCGGCAGGATGATAGCGCACGACATGCAGGATCGGGCCGAACACCTCGCGTTCGAGAAAGTCGGCGGAGGGAATTTCAGCCATCAACGGCGCGAAAAAATCGCCGCCGGGCGGCGGCTCGCACGCGTGGAGAATCACCGCATCGCGGCGCAGCCGCTCGCGATGCGCGATGAGCGCGGCCTTGGCTTCGACATCGATCACCGGGCCGACATCGGTCGCCGGGTCGCAGGGATCGCCTATCACCAGCGCGTCCATCGCGCCCTTCAGCGCCGCGATCAATTCGTCCGCGCCGTCATAGGGGACGAACAGCAGGCGCAGCGCCGAGCAACGCTGACCCGCCGAGCCGAAGGCCGAGAGGATGACATCATCGACCACCTGCTCGCGCAGCGCGCTGGTGTCGACGAACATGCCGTTGAGCCCCCCCGTTTCGGCAATGAACGGCACGATCGGTCCCTCGCGTGCGGCCAATCGCCGGTTGATCGCCCAGGCGGTCTCGGTGCCGCCGGTGAAGGCGACACCGTCGATTCCAGGATGATCGACGATCGCCGACCCGACCGTGGCGCCGTCCCCCGGCAACAGGGCGAGCAGCGCGGGGTCGAGCCCGGCGCGGTGGAACAGGCGCACCGCGCGCGCGGCGACAAGCGGCGTCTGCTCGGCGGGCTTGGCGAGCACGGCATTGCCGGCGGCGAGCGCCGCCGCGATCTGCCCGGTGAAGATCGCCAGCGGGAAGTTCCAGGGACTGATGCAGGCGAAGACACCGCGGCCTGCAAGTTCGAGCTGGTTGACCTCGCCCACGGGCCCGGGAAGCGGGGTGGGCGCGCCGAACAGCCGCTCGGCCTGATCGGCGTAATAGCGGCAGAAATCGACCGCCTCGCGGACTTCGGCAACCGCGTCGTTGAGCGTCTTGCCCGCTTCCAATGTGAGCAGCGCGACAAGCGGGTCCATCTCGGCCTCGAGCGCGTCGCCCATCGCACGGAGCATCGCCGCCCGGCCCGCGCCGCCTCGTGCATTCCATCCGCGCTGTGCCTTGCGGGCGGCAACGACCGCACGATCGATATCGGCGAGGTTGGCCTGCGAGGCATAGCCGATCACCCGCGCGCGATCGGTGGGGCTCGTCACCGGCTCGGCGGGCGCCGCGATCAGCCGACCCTCGACGATCGCCCCGGCGCTTTCGCGTTCGCCGGCGACCAGAGCCACCGCCTTGGCCGCCTGCTCCCGCTCCTCCACCCGGGTGAAATCGCGTCCCAGGGGATTCCTGCGGGAGGGACCATAGATATCGGCAGGCGGGGCGATCCGGGCGTGACGCGCCGGATGCGCCGCAACCGCGGCCACCGGATCGGCGACGACCAGATCGGCGGGCACGCGCTCATCGAGCAACGCGTGGACGAAGCTCGTGTTCGCGCCATTTTCGAGCAGCCGCCGGACGAGATAGGGCAGCAGTTCCTCATGCCCGCCGACCGGCGCGTAGGCGCGCAGCCTGAGCGGTCCATAACGGTCCGCGGCAGCGGCATAGAGCGCCTCGCCCATGCCGTGCAGCCGTTGATGCTCGACCGTCACCCCCGCGCCATCGGCCATGCCGCGCACCGCCGCGAGCGTATGCGCATTGTGGCTCGCAAATTGCGGATAGAGCGAGGGCGACGCATCGATCAGCGCTTTGGCACAGACGAGATAGGAGAGATCGGTGGCCGCCTTGGTGGTGAAGACCGGATAGTCGGGACGGCCCGCGACCTGCGCCTTCTTGATCTCGCTATCCCAATAGGCACCCTTGACGAGGCGCACCATGATCCGCCGCCCGCTCCTCTCGGCGAGCGCGCGCAGGCCTTCGATCACGGCAAGTCCGCGCTTCTGATAGGCCTGCACGACGACGCCCAGCCCGGTCCAGCCGCCAAGTTCGGGCTCCATGACCAGTCGCTCGATCATCTTGAGCGAGATCACCAACCGATCGGCTTCCTCGGCGTCGATCGCGAAGTTGAGATCATGGCGCGCGGCGATCAGCGCGAGCCGCCTGACGCGCGGATAGAGTTCGGACCAGATCCGCGCCTCCTGCACCGCCTCATAGCGCGGGCTCAGCGCCGACAATTTGACCGAGATGCCATGGCCCCGCTCGGGGCCTGCGCCTGCCGAAGCCTTGCCGACCGCTTCGATCGCCTCGGCATAGATCTGCTCATAGCGCGCGGCGTCCGCGGCGGTGCGCGCGCCTTCGCCCAGCATGTCGAACGAGCAGAGATAGCCCTCGCGCCGCGCACGGGCGAGCGCGTCGCCGATCGTGCGCCCGAGTACGAACTGCTCGCCCATCATGCGCACCGCCGCCGCGACCGCCTGGCGGATCACCGGCTCGCCAAGCCGCGCGGTCATCCGCTTGAGAAAGCCGCCGAGATCGCGCTTCGCCTCTTCGTCGACGTCGATCAGCCGCCCGGTGAGCATCAGTCCCCAGGTCGAGGCATTGACGAACAGGCTGTCCGACTGGCCGAGATGGCTCGCCCAGTCGGCCGGTCCGATCTTCTCGGCGATCAGGCGGTCGCGGGTTTCCGCATCGGGGGTGCGCAGCAGCGCCTCGGCGAGGCACATCAGCGCCAGCCCTTCGCGCGTGCCCAGCGAGAATTGCTGGAGGAAGCTTTCGACCACGCCCTGTTTGCGGTCGGCACCGCGCGCGGACTCGACGAGCGCCACCGCCTCGGCAACGATATCGGCGCGATCGCGATCGCCGAGCGGCTGGCGTTCGAGCAGCCCACGGACGACCTCACCCTCATCGGCATATTTGCCCGCGTCGATCATGTCCCAGCTCGAAAGCACCCGCGCCATCCTGTCTGTCGCGACGGCACCATCGCCGACGGATGTCCATGATATTGCAAAATATGACGAAGGTGCTTCATATTATCCTCACTTTTTCCGAAGAAGAATATGATTTATGGCACATGAACCGAAGTCCCTTCCGATCGATGAGACCGACCGCAGGTTGCTGCGCGCGCTCCAGGAGGACGGCCGCATCACCAACCAGGCGCTGGCGCAGCGCTGCGGCCTTTCGCCCGCCGCATGCTTCGATCGCGTGCGGCGGCTGCGCGAACGCGGCGTGATCACCGGCTATACCGCGCTGCTCGATCCGGCGAAGCTCGACCAGGCGCTGATGATCTTCATCGAAGTGCTGCTCGATCGCACCACCGACGATGTGTTCACCGCCTTCTCGGACCATGTGCGGCGCGTGCCGCAGGTGATGGAATGCCATATGGTGGCGGGGGGCTTCGACTATCTGCTCAAGGTCCGGGTGTCGGACATGGCGGCCTATCGCAGCTTCCTGGGCGACATCCTCACCGCGATGCCGGGCGTGCGCGAGACGCGCACCTATGCGGTGCTCGAGGAGGTCAAGCTGACGACGCGGCTGGCGGTGTAGGGCGAGAAAAATCACCCGTGGCCGCGTAACGCGAGAGGCAGGGCCTCGTTATCCGGACGCATTCTCGGCCGCCAGCGCGCGTGGCAGGAGTGTTGACGGACAGCAGAGACCCCGCCGCATGGCGGCGGGGTCTCTTTCACCCGTTCGCCTGATCAGAAAGCGATGTTGAGTGTTCCCGTGATCGCGCGCGGCGCGCCGATCTGCGCGAAAGTGATAGCCGACGGCGAGAGCTGCGCTGTCGTCGTCGACCCACCGACATAGAATTTGTCGAAAAGGTTGAAGACGTTGAGCTGAAGATAGGTGCCGGGGCGATGCAACACCTCGTCGAGCGAGAAACGCGCATCGAGGTTGAAGAGCGTGTAGCCCTTCTCGAACGCGCCGAAGACCTGCTGGGTGTTGCCGGGAATGGTGCAGACGCCGCTCGCGGTCGTGCCGCCCGAAGAACAGGCTATGACCGGGATATTTTGGTCATTGAGATAGCGCCGCCCGGTCCGCTTGCCCTCGAAGCCGACCGTGATCGCGCCCCAGTTCGCCTCGATGCGCCCGCCAGCTGTGTAGACCGGCTGGTAGGATTCGCGCTTGCCCTTGGTGAAATAGCAGTTCGCCCGATCGAGCGCATTCGCGATGTCAGCGCCCGAGCATTCATAGGTGCTGCCGCCGCCAGCCGCGACGTTGTCCTTGATCTTCGACTTCAGATAAGAGCCGAAGGCATAGACGGTGATCTCCTTGATCGGCTGATAGGCGATACTACCGTCGAAGCCGTAACGATTGACCTTGCCCAGATTGGTGTAGACCGACTTGTCGACGATCGGGTCATAAGCCTGCGCAAGGCGATTGTTGAAGCGGGTGTACCAGGCCGCCAACTCGGCCTGTAGGCGGCCGCTGCGATAGCGCAGACCAACGTCGAAGTTATCTGTTGTCTCCGGGGCCGGCTTTGAAGCTGGGTTGCTCAACGGATAATAGAAATTATTGTAGAGATTGTCCGTGCCGGGAACCTGCAGACCCTTCGAATAATTGGCGTGGACGGCGATTTTGGGTGTCACGGCATAGACAGCGCCCAGCGCCGGCAGGATCTTATTATATTTGAAGGTCCGGTCTTCGGGGGGCAGCGACCCACTTGGTACGCCGGCTGCGCTCACCGAATAGGGTTTCGCCGCGGCATAGGCCGCGACCGCCGCCGGATCGGCGCCGCTTCCGAAGCAATCGACGAAGCCCGCTGCCGAGGTGGTGAAGCAATGCTGATGCAGCTTGCGACTAAAGAAGGGCGCGCGGACACCCGCGGTGACGGTCAGCTTGTCGAAGAAGCGGCCGCTATATTCGCCCGAAACCTGTTGCAGCACCGCATAGGAAAGGCGATCGCGTTTTTGCAGGGTTGCTCCCGACACGTCGGCGACGGGATTGTCGCGGGGGAAGAAATTCACCGCCTCGCCATTGGCTTCGAGGAGGCCGACTTCGCCTGTCTACCGATGGCGACCATGATCGAGCGAATAGTTGAGCCGGACCGACTGCGTGTCGGAAAACTGATAGATCAGGTTGGCGATCACCCCGAACCGCTGCGTCTGCGTCGTGCTCGGCGCCGATACGCGTACCGTATCGAGCGCGTCTCCATCGCCATTGATGTCCGCTCCGACAAACGGCGCGCCGTTGATATATCCGGGGATATTGGTTGTGGCGTTGAGCGCGAACAGCTTCTCGTTAGCCACCACCGTGCCGCCGCCATTAGCGAGGACATATTGATAGCTTGGGTCCACGGTCAGCGTAAGCTTGTCGCTCAGCGTGAACTTCGAGTTGATGCGGATATTGCCGGTGTTCGACGGGTTGAAACGCTCGTCAAAGGTCGCGCCGCAGCTATTGGCGACGCCTGCGGTCCCCGGAGTCGGCTTGGCCACCTCGCAGCGCGCGATGGTATAGTCGCGCTCGTCGCCGTTGCGCGGGAAACGGTTCGACGCATCCGAGCCAACGATCCGGTTCGCGTCAAGGCGCAGCGGCAGCGAGCCGAAAAAGCCGTTGCGGCTCTTGTTGTAATGACCGGCTACGGAGATGAAATCTCCGCTGTCGCCGATCGGCTGATAGATCTTGGCGTTGAACTGCTCCTTGTTGATCTTGCCCCGATGACCGTAGACCGCATCGTTGGTCGACTTGCTGGCCGCAAAGAAGGCCTTCGTACCGAACGACGTGAAGACGCCGGTATCGACCGCGCCGAACAGGCGGAAGAAATCGAAGTCTCCGGCTGTCCCCTGCACGCGGACATGGAAGTCGTCGGAAGGGTCCCGCGTTCGATAGTTGACCGTCGAACCAGACGCTGCCGCAGTCGGCGAGTCGATGTCGGTCGTGCCCAGATTGACGTTGACCTGATCGATCAGTTCGGGATCGAGCTGCTGGCTCGAATAGATCGCATAATTGCCGGTATCGTTGAGCGGAATGCCGTCGAAAGTTTCCGAAATACGGCTGCCGTCGAAGCCTCGAATGCTCAGGGTGCCGCCTGCCGATCCGAACGGATCGTTGTTCTGGAAGCTGACTCCGGGCAACATGTTGATCGTGTCATTGATCGACTGGCCAGGAACCGTGTGCTGGATGAAGGTCGAATCCAGCACGGCCTTGGTCCGCGCCGTCTGCGGGATCGAGACGCCCGAAACACTTTTTGCCGTTGAACCGGTGACGACGATTTCATTCTCGAAATCGATTGAACCCGTGGACTGAGCATAAGCGGCGGAGGTGGCGAGCGCCAAGACGGCACAGCCGAGCAGCAGTTTTTTCATCGAAGGTCCCCTGAGCGTTATGGACGTGGAGCGAGCGGCCGGTCGCTCCCTGCATCGACCATGTTTCAGCCGGGCTAAGCTTCGATGGCGGTTCTATGACCGCTGTTCTTTGCGGCGCAGTATAAGCTTCACACAACGTTACACATTAAGAAGAAAGCATAAATTAGTTTACACTGTTGCAAATATGGCGCACCGCATTGTGGCTGGCATAAGGCTTCCGTCCGGGCCGCCCCTGTCCTATCAACGGCAGCATGCGATATCTGCGCTGGTTGCTCCCTTTCCTGTTGGCGGCATCGGTTTCGGCCCATGCCGCCGTCCCCGTCACGCTGTGCGAGGGCGTGTGGCTCGATCCGGTGCGCAGCCGTTCGGTGCCGGTGCGCATCCGCCTGCCGGCGGGGACGGGCAAGGTCGCCGTGATATTGTTCAGCCACGGACTCGGCGGTTCGCTCGACGCGGGCGCGATCTGGGCGCATGCCTGGGCCGAAGCCGGGTTCGCGGTGGTCAACCTTCAGCACCCCGGCACCGACAGCGCGATCTTCGGCAAGCGCGGCTTTCGCGCGGCGCTCAATGGCGAGCAACTGATCTCACGGGCCCGCGATGTGCAGTTTGTGATCGGCGAGCTCGGACGGCGAGTGATCGAGGGACGCTGCGATCTGACCCGGATCGATCAGGCCCGGATCGGCATGGCCGGCCACAGTTTCGGCGCGCAGACCGTGCAGGCGATCGCGGGACAAACCCTGGCCTTCGCGGTCGAGCCGCCGCTGAGCGATCCGCGCGTCCGCGCCGCGGTGGGGCTCAGCCCCTCGCCGCCGCTCGCCGGCTCGGCCGAAAGCGCGTTCGCCACGATCCGCATTCCTTTCCTGTCGATTACCGGCACCGAGGACGCGGTGCCCTTCGTGACCCCGATCACCGCGCGTCAGCGACAGGAGCCGTTCCGGCTGATGCCGCCCGGCGAAAAATTCCTGCTCGTGCTCGACGGCGGCACGCATGAGATGTTCGCCGGACAGACGGTTCGCACCATGCTCAACGGCGAGCCGACCCCGCATATCCGCGACACCGTGATCGCAGTGACAGTCGCCTTCTGGCGCGCGATGCTCGACGACGACAAGGCGGCGCTGCGGTGGCTGCGCAGCCCCGAGGGCATACGGGCCAGTCTGCCGGCGGGCGACCTGTTCGAAAGCAGGTAGCGGCGCGGGGCCCGTGTGGCGAGGACGTGATAGCCATCACGCGGCGCTTGCGATGGGCCGCCTATATTGCAGTCATGGAAAGTCATCAGCGGCTTTGCGCGATGCGGCGCCTATGCATCTGTGCCTGGATCCTCGTGGTCATGGCCGGCGCGCTGCAGCTCGCGGTCTTCCTATGTGCAGCGCGGGGCTGTGCGAGCGCCGCCTATTTTTCGTCCCCCGCTGCGCGTTCGGAACGCCTCTATCTGATGTAGCGGGATCGGGCGGACGCTCGCCATTCGCCCAACGCCTCCTCAATACAGCACGAAGTTATTGAAGGAGAGCGATCCGACCAGCGAGTTGATCGACGCGAACTGCTGCGCGCTCGCCGCGCCCGAGCCGTCGGCGTCGAAATAGAGGCTGCCGGTGCTGTCGTCATAGAGGACGCGCTGGCTTGCATCGGACGCCGAGGCGCCGACCGCGAAGGCGTCCGAGGCCAATGTGCCGGCGCTCAGCCCCTGGAAGATATTGAGGCTCAACCGGAAGCTCTCGACCGCGGCGTCGAAGCTGGCGATCGTGTCGACATTGGTTGCGCCCAGCGCGGTCGAGAACTGGAAGCTGTCCGCGCCATCGCCGCCATCGAGCGTATCGCTGCCCGCGCCGGCGCTCTTGGTGACGATATCGCCCACCGCGTCGACGACATAGAGATCGTCGCCCGCTCCGCCGACCATGCGGTCCGCGCCAATAGGCATGATTGGCTGGGGAGTCGCAAGCACGGAATCAGCCGATATGGACCGGCAGGCGATCCGGATCCGCGTGTCGCCATCCCGCTTCGATGGCGGTCCGCCCGACCGAAATATGCTTAATTCCAGCGGGGTGCCAAAACGCACCGTCCCTCTGTGGGACAGTTTCGGCGGGCAGCGTCAACCGTTCACGATTCGCGGATGCTCAATGGAAATCGCGCGAACTCGGCAGGATGCGCACGTCGCGCGGATGGCGGCCGCGCGGGACATGGTCGCGCGGCATTTGCGGATGTTCGAACACGTCGGCGCGGCTCAGCTCGATCTCGGTCCGATGATCCTCGGACAACTGGTCGAGTTCGGCGGTGCGGTCATGGATGCGGGTCGCCATCAGGTGGACGACGCCCTCGGGACTGCGCTGGATTTCGCCTTCGACCACCATCAGCCGCGAAGCCATCACCGCGCGGCGCTGGATCTCGAACAGCCGCGCCCACAACAGCACATTGGTGATCCCGGTCTCGTCCTCAAGCGTGATGAAGATCGCCTTGCCCTCGCCGGGCCGCTGGCGGACGAGCACGACCCCGGCGACGCGCGCCTGGAGCCCGTTGCGCGCCGCGCCCGCCTCGCCGCAGCTCAGCACGCCTTCGCGGGCGAAGGTCTCGCGCAAGAACTGCATCGGATGGCCTTTGAGCGATAGCCGGGTGAGCTGGTAGTCCGCAGCGACATGCTCGGACAGCGGCATCGCGGGCAGCATCGCATCGGGCTCGGCGCCCAGCTCGGCCGCTTTCGCCGCGGCGAACAGCGGCAGTTCGCCGTCGGGCATGCGGCGCACCTCCCATAAGGCGGCGCGGCGATCGAGTCCGATCGAGCGGAAGGCGTCGGCGTCGGCGAGCAGCCGCAACGCCCGGCGCGGCAGCGCAGCGCGGCGGGCCAGATCCTCGATGCCGGCGAAGCGGCCCTGCCCCCGCGCCGCGACGATCGCGTCGGCCCAGGCCTCGCGAAACCCGTCGACCTGGCGCAAGCCGATCCTGAGCGCGAGCATGTTGCCCGCCGGCTCGAGGCTATTGTCCCAGCCGCTCGCGTTGATGTCGGGTTCGAGCGCCTCGACATCATGCTCGCGCGCGTCGCGGACGATCTGCGCCGGGGCGTAGAAACCCATCGGCTGCGAATTGAGCAGCGCGCAGGCGAACACCGCCGGATAATGACATTTGATATAGGAGGACGCATAGACGAGCAGCGCGAAGGACTGGGCGTGGCTCTCGGGAAAGCCATAGCTGCCGAAGCCCTCGATCTGCGCGAAACAGCGCTCGGCGAAGTCGCGCGGATAGCCGCGCGCGGCCATGCCCTCGACCATCTTGGTCCTGAACCGTGGCATGGTGCCGACGTTGCGGAAGGTGGCCATCGCGCGGCGCAGCTGGTTCGCCTCGGCATCGGTGAAGCGCGCGGCGACGATCGCGAGCTTCATCGCCTGTTCCTGGAACAGCGGCACGCCCAAAGTCTTGCCGAGCACCTCCTCCAGTTCATCGGCCTCGCCATGGCCGGGCGCGGGCCGGGGATAGTCGATCCTCAGCCGTCCCTCACGCTGCTCCTTTCGCCGCTTGAGATAGGGATGAACCATGCCCCCCTGGATCGGCCCCGGCCGCACGATCGCCACCTGGACGGCGAGATCGTAGAGATTGCGCGGCTGCAGCCGCGGCAGCATGTTGATCTGGGCGCGGCTTTCGACCTGGAAGACCCCGATACTGTCGCCTCGGCACAACATGTCATAGACCGGCCGGTCGTCCGCGGGGATGCTGTGCAATGCGAAGCGCTCGCCATAATGCGCTTCGATCAGATCGAACGCCTTGCGGATGCAGGTCAGCATGCCGAGTGCGAGCACATCGACCTTCATCAGTCCCAGCGCGTCGATATCGTCCTTGTCCCATTCGATGAAGGTGCGATCGTCCATCGCGGCGTTGTGGATCGGCACGGTCTCGTCGAGCCGGTCCTCGGTGAGCACGAAGCCGCCGACATGCTGCGACAGATGGCGCGGAAAGGTCAGCAACTGTTCGACCAGCATGTTGAGCCGCGCAATCTCGACATTGCCGATGTCGAAGCCGGTCTCGTCAAACCGCTTTTCCTCCATCTGCGAGGAGAAGCTGCCCCAGATCGTCGAGGTGAGCCGGGTGGTGACGTCCTCGCTGAGGCCCAGCACCTTGCCGATTTCGCGCACCGCGCTGCGCGGGCGATAATGGATCACGGTCGCGGCGATGCCCGCGCGATGGCGGCCGTAGCGCCGGTAGATATATTGCATCACCTCCTCGCGCCGCTCATGCTCGAAATCGACATCGATATCGGGCGGCTCGTTGCGGTCCTCGGAGATGAAGCGCGAGAAGAGCAGCTTGTGCTTGATCGGATCGACCGAAGTGATCCCCAATACATAGCAGATGATCGAATTGGCCGCCGAGCCCCGCCCCTGGCACAATATACCTTCGCCGCGCGCGAACTTGACGACATCGTGGACCGTCAGGAAATAATAGGCATATTTCGCCTGGCGGACGAGCTTGAGCTCGCTCTCGACCTGATCGAGCACTTGCTGTCCCGGCTGCTCGCCATAGCGTTCGCGCACGCCTTGGGCGACGAGATGCTCGAGCCAGGCTTGCGGCGTCGAACCTTCGGGCACCGGTTCGTGCGGATATTCATATTTGAGCTGGGCGAGATCGAAATCGATCCGATCGAGCAGCCGCACGCTTTCTTCAAGCGCCCGTGGATAATCGGCGAACAGGCGCGCCATCTCCGCGGGCGGCTTCACATATCGCTCGCCATTGGCCGCGAGCCGCGTACCCGCCTCATCGAGCTTGAGCCCGAGGCGGATGCAGGTGACGACATCATGGAGCGGGCGTTGCCCGGGGTCCGCATAGAGCGCGTCGTTGGTCGCGATCAGGGGGACGCCGTGTTGCCCGGCCAGGCGAGCGAGCCTGGCGATCCGGCGCTTGTCGGGACCTGAATAGCCGATTGAAAGCGCCAACCATACGCGCCCAGATGCGGCTCGCCGAAGAGTATCGAGCAGCGCACCCGATACATCACCCCCGCGAAAGCTGGGGTCTCGTGAGGCCGAGCGGGCACCCCTATCCTCTGAGATCCCAGCTTTCGCTGGGATGACGTTTGAAGCCGAGCGTTGGAGCCCCTCACCCAACCCTCTCCCCCAGGCAGAGGGCTTTTTCGGATGCGGCCGCGCGCCCACATCGCCGGGTTTCATCCCCTCCCCCGTCGGCATCACGATCAGCAACAGATCATCGATATGCGCGAGCAGATCGCTCAGATAGAGGATGCAGTCGCCCTTCAGCGCGCGGCGATTGCCCACCGTCAGCAGGCGGCACAGCGATCCCCAGCCGCGCCGCGTGGCAGGATAGGCGACAATGTCGGGCGTCCCGTCGGCGAAGACGAGGCGCGCGCCCGTCGCCAGCTTGAAATCGATCGGAGGCAAGCCGTCGGCCGCGAGCTTCGCACGCACATCGCGCAAGGCCGCCCACGCCCGCACCACCCCCGCCACGCTGTTGCGATCGGCTATTCCCAGCCCGGCCTGGCCCGCCGCCATCGCAGCCGCCACCATCTCCTCGGCGGCCGAGGCGCCGCGCAGGAAGCTGTAGTTGGTCGCCGCGACCATTTCGGCGAACGCGGTCATGCGAACAGCCCATGGACATACCAGGCGGGATCCGCCGCCTCACGACCATAGAGCCCGTGGCGGAACAGCCAGAAGCGCCGCCCCTCGCGGTCCTCGACCCGATAATAGTCGCGCGCGAGGCCCGCATTGTCGGCCCGCCGCCACCAGGATGCGCCGATCCGCTCGGGCCCTTCGGCGAGCGCCACCTCGTGCAGATGACGCCGCCAGCGGAAGCGGCGCGGCGGCCCGTCGGGGACCGCGGCGATGACTTCGATCGGTTGCGGCGGATCGAACAAATGGGTCGGCCGCAACGGCGGTTCGCCGCGTCCGGAGACGCGCCAGCCGCCTGCCGGCCCCGCCTCCACAGCCGGGAAGGCGAAAGCGGCCTGTTCGGGAATATGGCTGTCGCGCGGGGCCAACCGCCTGACCCGCCCTCGTCCGAGCCGGGTCGAGAGCCGATCGAGCAGCTGCGCCAGCTCGCCCTCGGCGACCGCCCCGCCCTCGAGGAGCAGCTGGAGCGGCGCCAGCGGCTCGACCAAAGGCGCCGAGAAGCGCACCAGATCGAAGCCGAAACCCGGATCGACCGGGTCGGCCAATGCCTGCAGACGCTCGTCGAACAGCCGCATGAGCAACGCGACGTCGCGCGTGGGCGATCCCGTTTCGACCCGCAGGCTGCGCACCAGGCCATCGGTACGGAACAGCTGCGCCTCGAAACGCCGGCCGCCCTGATGCGCCGCTTCCATCCGGGACGCGGCCTGGCGGGCCAGTTGCTCGATCGCGGCGAGCGCAGCCTCGATATGGCCGATCGGCTCGGCGAACCGGTGTTCGAGAACAAGCGCCGCCTGGGGACGCCGGGCGGTGATGCGGATGTCGCGCGCGCCGGCGATCCGTGCGAGACGGTCGACGGCCGCCTCGCCGAAGCGCGCCGACAACAGCTGCGATGGCCGGGCGCTGAGATCGGCAAGCCGCTTGAGGCCCGCCCGGCGCAGCGCCACCGCCTCCTCAACCGCGAGCCCGAGCGCCTCGACCGGCATAGCCGCTATCGTCGATCCGGCGGAGGCCGGGCCCACATACTGCCCATAACGCGCCAGCGCATGCGCGGCATCGGGAGTGTCGGCCAGCGCGCTCAGCACATGCATGCCCAGCCGGCCGAGCCGGGCCACCAGATCCGCGCGCAACGCCGCCTCGCCGCCGAACAGATGCGCGCAGCCGCTGATGTCGAGGATCAACCCATCGGGGGGATCGCACGCCACCATCGGTGTATAACGATCGCAGCCGTCGGCGATCCGTTCGAGCCAGGCCGCATCGGCGCGGCGATCGAGATCGGCGACGCCGAGATCGGGCTGCCGCGCCCGCGCATCGGCAAGGCTGAGCCCCGGCGCCAGCCCGAGCGCCAACGCCGCGCGATTGGCCGCGGCCAACCGCATCGCGCCCTTCTGCTTTTCGACCAGCACGAAGGGCGCATCAGACGGAAATCCGGCTCCCAAAGCCTTGGGCGCCGATCCCATCCGGATCAACCGTGTCAGCCGGTCGGCCGGCAACAACGGAAAGAACAGCGCCAGATAGCGCCGCTTCGCGGAAGAGATGCTCGTCACGGTTCCACTCCAGACTGGCGCGCAAGCCGGCTATCCCCCCGCGATGCCGCAGCAATTCGATCTCGACATGCGGATGCCCGGGCGCGCCCGCCTCCAGCGGGATCGAGGCGATCGACCGCACCCGCCAGCGGCTATAGGCGGCGCTCGGCCCTGGTTCGGCCTCGGCCCGCAGCAGCAACACCGTCACGCCCGACTTCTCCGCCGCGACTGCGAGCCGGCGGCTGACAGTCAAATCGAAACCATGCGCCGCTTTCCAAGGCTCGATCAGCACCGCGGCGAGCGGCGAGCAGCGCACAGCCTCCCCCGCCGCACGCAGCAATCCCGCTTCGTCGGGCGCCACGACCTCGATCAGCCGCGCCGGATCGAAGCCAAGTTCGGCTAGCCCCGGCCCATGCAGCAGGCCGCCCGCGCGCACCCCGCTGTCCTGGCGCAGCCAGAGCACAACCCCCTCGCCCGGCGCTTGCTTTCCTATCCGCAGCGCCAGCATCAGCCCCGCCCCGGCCAATGCGGCGCGATCATCGGGATGCACCGCGAACAACTCATGCAGGCGTCCGCAGGGCAGCCCGCCGCCAAGCCGGGCGTCCAAGCGCGCCGCGCCGAGCGCGAACAGCCTGTCTTCGACCGGCTTCTGCCCCTCGATCGCGCCGATGCGCGATTTCAGGGCGGCCAAGAAGGTGCGCGACTCATCCATTGTTCTCTATATGTTCTTATACTCCTCTCCGGGAGGGGAGAGTCAAGGGCAAGCTTGGAAGGTCAGCTCGCTGTCTCGCGCCGCTGCGGGGGCCCGGGCTGCCGGATCGCCAGCGGCCACAGCATGTTGATCATCAGCCCGCCGATCACCAGCGCCGCCGCCGCCAGCTTCCAGGCGGGAAGCGCCTCTCCCAGCAGCAGCGCGGACGCCCCCATGCCAAACACGGGCACCAGCATGGCGGTCGGCGTGATCGTCGCGGCCGGGTGCCGCGCCAGCAACCAGCCCCATGCGGCATAGCCGAACATCGTGTTGCCGGCCGATTGCCAGAGCACCGCAGCCCAGCTTTCAGGGCCGGCATGGACCACCGCCGCCCTGATCGCCGGCCAGCCTTCCATGACCAGCGATCCGATGAACAGCGGCGGAATCGAGAAGAGGCTCGCCCAGACGACGAAGCCGAACATGTTGGTGGCGCCGCTCGCCTTGGCGATATGGTTGCCGCCCGCCCAGCTCATCGCGGCCGCCAGCACCAGGCCGAGACCGAGCGGGGTCGCGCTGCTGTCGCCATGCAGGACGATGATCGCGATGCCGACCGTCGCCGTCAGCAGCGCCACCAGCTGAAAACCCCGCACCTTCTCCCCCGCAAACGCCATCGCCAGCCCGATCGTGAAGAAGACCTGGGTCTGGACCACCAGCGAGGCGAGCCCCGGGGAGATACGGCCCTGCATCGCGATATAGAGCAGCCCGAACTGGCCGAAGCCGATCAGCACCCCATAGGCCACCAGCGACCGCCAGGCCACCCGCGGCCGCCGGACGAAAAAGGCCGCGGGCAGCAGCGCGAAACAAAAACGCAGCGTCGCGAAGAGCAGCGGCGGCAGATCGTCGAGCGCGATCCGGATCACCACGAAATTGGTGCCCCACACCGCCACCACCGCTAACGCCAGCAGAAAATGGCGCAACGGCAGATGCGAAGGGGAGGCGGTCATGCCCTCCCCTAACCGCGCGAAGCCGCCAAGGCTATCCGGACAATCGGTTCACATTGTCACGCCGCTCGGCCGCCGCCGCCTCCGGGGCGGGGCCGAAGAATTGAGGTCAGTCTTGCCGCTCGCGCGCCAGCAGCGCACGTTTGCGCTCGACGCCCCAGCGATAGCCCGACAGCGAACCGTCGCCGCGCACCACGCGGTGGCAGGGTATCGCGACCGCGAGCGCATTGGCGGCGCAGGCGCCCGCGATCGCGCGCGCCGCGCCGGCATCGCCGACCGCCCGCGCGAGATCGCCATAGCTGCGCGTCTCTCCGGGCGGAATCGCCCGCAGCGCCTGCCAGACCCGCTGCTGAAAGGCGGTGCCGCGGATATCGAGGGGCAGCGCAAGCCCCTGCGCAGGTTCCTCGATCATCGCCACAACCTGCGCCACGGTCTGCTGAAAGGCGGCGTCGGCGGCGATGGCGCGCGCATTAGGGAAGCGGCGCTCGAGATCGGCGACGAGCGCGCCTTCATCATCCCCGATCAGGATCGCGCAGATGCCGCGTTCGCTCTCGGCCGCCAAAATGAGGCCCAGCGACGACTGGCCGAATCCATAGCGGATTTCCGCCGCCGCCCCGCCGCGCCGATAGGCAAGGGGACGCATGCCGAGCGTATCGGCGGCGGCGGCGTAGAAGCGGCCGCTCGACCCGAAGCCCGCCTCGTAAAGCGCTTCGGTGACTTGGGCGCCCTTGGTCAGCGCGGCCCGCACCTTGCGAGCGCGTTCGGCATCCGCATAGCCCTTGGGAGTCAGCCCGGTGACGGACCTGAAGAGGCGGTGGAAATGGTGCGGGCTCAGCCCGGCCTCGCCGGCAAGCTCGGTGAGCGAGGGCGATGTTTCGGCTGCTTCGATGCGACGACAGGCGGCCGCGACCAGCGCCGCATGCCGCTCGGCGAGCGGGGCTTCGTTCGGGCGGCAGCGCTTGCAGGGCCGGAAGCCGGCGGCCTCCGCCTCGGCCGGCCCCGCGTGGAAGGCGACATTGCGGCGGTTCGGCGTCCGCGCCGCGCAAGCCGGGCGGCAATAGACGCCCGTCGTCGCCACCGAATAGACGAATTCGCCTTCGGCCCGGGCGTCGCGCGCCAGCACCGCACCCCAGCGGTTGTCTTCGATCGTCAAAGTCATGGTCGATACCTTTCGCACATCCTGGTTGTGCGATCATCTGGCATCGGCGGGCCGCCATGGCTTCCCGGCGCTTGCTTTCAAATTGAAATCGACCGGGCCAGCCGAAGTTCCGCCGTTTTTTCAGGCGGCGGCGCGTTCCTCGACGGCGCGTTCGCAGTCGGGGCACGCGCCTCCGTGCGGGTAGGCCGCATCGGCATCATGCCAATGCCCCACCGCCGCTTCGAAAATCTCGATGCCCTCGCCATAGCCGAGGCCGCGCAGCACGTCATTGGTCAACAGATCGATCGCCCGATGTGCCGCATGTCCGCGCATGGTCGCGACGATCGCGCGAGCGCGATCGGCAAACTGCTGCGGGGTCATGAGCGGTACGGCCGTGGTCATGGCCGCGCACCTAAGCGGGAAAACCGGCCTTTTCAAGGCCGGCTTGTCTTCGGCGTGTCGTCTGCCACCGCCGCCGAGTCGCGGCAGAAGCCCTCGCCCTGCTGGATCATCAGGCAGTTCTGCTTGCCCGCCAGCCATTTGAGCCCGGTCTCGTCGCCGGTCGCGGCGCGGATGCTTTCGGGGCGGCCGTTGCGGATGAAGCGGATCATGTCGCCCTCCGCGGTGCCTTCATAGCTATTGGTGCCGTCGAGCAGCGTCACGCTGAGAAGATAATGGCCATGCTCGCCGGCCGGCTGGATGTCGAGCATCAGCCCTTCAACCCCCATCCATTTGCCGATCCAGCCGTCGGTCGGCAGCGCCGCCGCCGCACTGTTCGCAGTCGGCGACACATCGTCGATCGTTTCCTCGGCGGCGACGGCCGCATTGTCGCCGAGTTGGACATTGTCGATCGGATGCGCATTCTCGCCCTTGGCGCAGGCCGTCACGAGCAGGATTCCGACAAGGCTGGCGATAGGCCGGATTTTCATTGCGCGACTCCCGAGAATGGACGGCTTGCTTCAAAGGGCCGATCGGCGGCGGGGTCAACCGCAAAGTCGCGACGGGCAAGGCGCCGCCCGATCGCAGTCCCGGCATTGCGATAATCTGCTATGATCCGTAGAGACCCGCCAGCACCCGACTCGTCAGAACTGGACAGACATGGCCGAGATCATCGCCATCGCATCCGATCATGCCGCATTCGACCTCAAGGCCGAACTGATCACATGGCTTCGCGCCGAAGGCCATGAGGTCAGCGATCTTGGCCCGGACGACGCCGCTTCGGTCGACTATCCCGACTATGGCTATCGGCTCGCCGAGGCGATCGCGGCGGGCGAGGCGACCAAGGGCATCGCGCTATGCGGATCGGGCATCGGCATTTCGATCGCGGTCAACCGCCATCCTGCCGCACGCTGCGCGCTGGTGTCGGAAATGCTGTCGGCCCGGTTTGCGCGCGAGCATAACGACGCCAATGTCATCGCGCTCGGCGCGCGGCTGATCGGCATCGAGCAGGCCAAGGCCTGCGTCTCGGTTTTCCTGTCGACCCCCTTCGCGGGCGATCGCCATGTCCGGCGGGTCGACAAACTCACCCATCCCCGCTTCCATAAGGAACACGCATGAGCAGCAACCCCGCCGCCACCTTGTCCGAGGTTCAGCCGGACGGCTTCTTCACGCGCGGCCTCGCCGCGGCCGATCCGGCCGTATTCGGCGGCCTGGAGCAGGAAATCGCCCGCGAACAGAAACAGATCGAGCTGATCGCGTCGGAAAATATCGTCTCCAAGGCGGTGCTCGAAGCGCAGGGCTCGGTGTTCACCAACAAATATGCCGAGGGCTATCCGGGCAAGCGCTATTATCAGGGCTGCCATCCCTCGGACGTGGTCGAGCAGCTCGCGATCGACCGCGCCAAGCAGCTGTTTAACTGCGGCTTTGCCAATGTTCAGCCGCATTCGGGGGCGCAGGCCAATGGCGCGGTGATGCTTGCGCTCACCAAGCCGGGCGACACGATCATGGGGCTCAGCCTCGACGCCGGCGGCCACCTCACCCATGGCGCCAAGGCCGCGCTCTCGGGCAAATGGTATAACGCCGTGCAATATGGCGTCCGTCCTGACGATCACCGCATCGATTTCGATCAGGTCGAGGCACTCGCGCGCGAGCACCGGCCCAGCCTGATCATCACCGGCGGGTCGGCCTATCCGCGCCATATCGATTTCGCGCGCTTCCGCGCGATCGCGGACGAGGTCGGGGCTTATTTCATGGTCGATATGGCGCATTTCGCCGGGCTGGTCGCGGGCGGCGTCCATCCAACCCCCTTCGGCCACGCGCATGTCGTGACCACCACGACCCACAAGACGCTGCGCGGTCCGCGCGGCGGCATGATCCTGACCGACGACGAGGCGATCGCGAAGAAGATCAACTCGGCGGTCTTTCCGGGGCTGCAGGGCGGACCGCTGATGCACGTCATCGCCGCAAAAGCCGTCGCGTTCGGCGAGGCCCTTCAGCCCCAGTTCAGGGCTTACGCCGCAGCCGTCGTCGAAAACGCCAAGGTGCTCGCCGCGCGCCTCAAGGAGCGCGGCGCCGATCTGGTCTCGGGCGGCACCGACACGCATCTGGCGCTGGTCGACCTGCGCCCGATCGGGGTCACCGGGCGCGACGCCGACGAGGCGCTCGAGCGCGCGGGCATCACCTGCAACAAAAATGGCGTGCCCAATGATCCGCTGCCGCCGGTCAAGACCAGCGGCATCCGCGTCGGATCGCCCGCAGGCACCACGCGCGGCTTCGGTCCCGCCGAGTTCCGCGACATCGCCGACATGATCGCCGACGTGCTCGAGGGGCTCGCCAAAAACGGGGCCGACGGCAACGGCCAGACCGAAGCGCTGGTCAAGGCGCGGGTCGAAGCGCTGTGCGATCGTTTCCCGATCTATCCGGAGCTTTGATGTCGGTCCGCTCCCGCGGAAGCCGCGCCGGCCCGGCGCCGTGCGCCCCTAGGGCTTAAGAATGCGCTGCCCGTTTTGCGCTCATGAAGACAGCCAGGTGAAGGACAGCCGCCCCACGGACGACGGGGCGGCGATCCGGCGACGGCGGCAATGCGAGGGATGCGGCGCGCGGTTCACCACCTTCGAACGCATTCAATTGCGCGAGATGACGGTGGTGAAGAGCGAGAACCGCCGTGAGCCCTTTGACCGGGCCAAGCTCGAGCGCTCGATCCAGATCGCTTGCCGCAAACGCCCGGTCGATCCCGCCCGCATCGAACGCCTCGCCACCGCGATCCAGCGACAGATCGAAACCAGCGGTGACAGCGAAATCGCCGCCAGCGCCGTGGGCGAGATGGTGATGGATGGTCTCAAGGCGCTCGACAGCGTCGCCTATATCCGCTTCGCCAGCGTCTATAAGGACTTCCGCGAAGCCAAGGATTTTGAGGATTTCGCGGGTGCTGTCAGCGACGCGGGGGAGGAATGAGCGACGACTTCGCTTTTTTTCCGTTCGCCCCGAGCACAGACCGGATCAAAGGGTGGTCTGGCAAAAAGAAGCAGGCATTGATCGAAGCGGATCGGACAAGCCTCAGCCAGGCTGCGCTCCCTCCCGCGGAACGCAAGCAAAGGGCGCCGGCTTCGCTCGGCGGAGCCGCTCGACTTCGCTCGCCACGAGCGGAGAATCCGTCCCGATCGCCCATCATCGTCCTGGTGCGCCCGCAGCTTGGCGAGAATATCGGCAAGGCCGCGCGCGCGATGCTCAATTTCGGCTTGACCGAGCTGCGGCTCGTCGAACCGCGCGACGGCTGGCCCAATCCGCAGGCCGGTCCCGCCGCGTCGGGCGCGGACAGCGTGCTTGAGCGCGCGCAGGTCTATGACAGCGTCGCCGCCGCCACCGCCGACTGCGCCCATGTCTACGCCACGACGGTGCGCAAGCGCGGTGTGACCAAGCCGGTGATGACGCCCGAGGCAGCGGCCCTGGCGATCCACGGCGATCGCGGGCGTGCGGCGATTCTGTTCGGCCCGGAGCGTTCGGGGCTGGAAACCGATGACGTCGCGATCGCGCGGACGATCATCACCGTGCCGATCAATCCGGAGTTCGGCAGCCTCAACCTTGCCCAGGCGGTGATCCTCGTCGCCTATGAGTGGTCGAAGGGCGTGGCGCTATCCTCCCCGCCCGCAGTGGACCTCGACCCTCCCGCTTCGCAGCAGGAGCTCGACGCGCTGATCGATCATCTCGAGCGGCTGCTCGACGACACCGGCTATTTCTTCCCGCCCGACCGGGCACCGACGACCAAGCGCACGCTGCGCGGCGTGCTCAGCAAGCCAGGCTGGAATGCCCAGGAGATCCGGACCTTGCGCGGCGTGCTGAGCACGCTCGAGCGGCCTCGTCGGCGTAACGGCGGCTCGGGCGACAGCTGAAGCCGGCGCGTCACCGATACGCTGGACCTCGCGCTCTCAGCTTCCGGCTGCGGCAGCGTCACCGTGCTCCACAAGCCCCGGCTGCTCAGCGACAGCCGACCGCTCGCGATTGATCCGAGGGATCAATCGCAGGAAGGCCAGCTACATCGCGACCGAACTGCGGGCCGCCTTGTGGCGGAACCATCAGCATACGTTGCCTCTAACTCGGAATCGGCTACAGTTTGCAGGCGCGCAGCCGGAAGCAACCGGCACTACGCATCCGAGAGGAAAAAGGGCTATGCGATTCCACTACGCGGAAAGCATGACGCAAATCGGGAATTACCTGCCGCTCTCCAAGGAGGCCGAGGCGCATGGCTATGCGGGCGTGACAATTCCCGACAGCCTGATCTACCCCAAGGCGTCTGACGCGAGCTATTCCTATACCGAAGACGGCGGGCGCGAGTTTCTCGAGAACAAGCCTTTCATCGAAAGCTTCATCCTCGCCGCCGCCATCGGCGCCTCGACAACCACTCTTGAGCTGACCACCAACGTGGTAAAGCTGCCGGTTCGACCGCCGCTTTATTCGGCCAAGCTGGTTGCCTCCATCGCGGCGCTGACCAACGATCGCTTCAACTTCGGCGTCGGCCTGAGTGTCTGGCCGGAGGACTATGAGGTCATGGGTGTGCCCTATGCCAAGCGCGGCAAGCGCTTCGACGAATGCATCGCGATCGTCCGCGGGCTCTGCGCGGGCGGTTACTTCGAGTATCATGGCGAGTTCTATGACCTTCCCCCGGTCAAGCTGAACCCCGTCCCGTCGAAGCCGCTGCCGATCCTCATCGGCGGCTTCTCCGACGCGGCGTTCAAGCGGGCCGCGAGCAACGACGGCTTTATGTATGCGGGCGGCGACGGCGGGACCGACGCTCTTACCGAGATCTTGGACAAGATCCGCCACTACCGCACCGAAGCGGGCACGCTTGACAAGCCGTTCCGCATTTTCGCGACCGCGATGGGGCAGATCACGCCCGACGTGGTCAAGCGGCACGAGGACCTGGGGGTGACGGACATGCCGGTCGCGTTTCGCAACCTCTATGCCGTGGAAGAAGACACCCAGCCACTGCAGCAAAAGGTCGATGACCTGCGCCGCTTCTCGGACGAGGTTATTGGGAAGATTTCGTGACAGCGGCGGATGCGGGGATCGATGAGGTTACGCTGCGCCATCTCGCCGCCGCTGAGCCGCTTGATGCGCTGATGGCGCGTGCCGCGGCGCTGCGGGATGAAGGGCACGGCGCGCTCATCACCTATTCACGTAAGGTCTTCATCCCGCTCACCCGTCTTTGCCGCGACGCCTGCTCCTATTGCACCTTCGCCAAGCCGCCCACCAAGGACGAGCGGTGTTACCTTGTGCCGGAAGAGGTGCTGTCGATCGTCCGCGCCGGGGCTGCGGCGGGATGCCGCGAGGCGCTGTTCACCCTCGGTGACAAGCCGGAGCTACGCTACCGTGCGGCCCGCGAGGAACTCGCCGGGCTCGGTCATGCCAGCACGATCGGCTACCTGGCCGCGATGTGCCGCCTGGTTCTCGACGAGACTGGGCTGTTCCCCCACACCAATCCGGGGGTGGTGACCGGCGACGAGTTCGCACTGCTCCGGACGGTGTCGATCTCGCAAGGAATCATGCTCGAGGGCACGGCGCCGCATCTGCACGCCCGCGGCGGTCCGCACTTCGGCTCTCCCGACAAGGATCCCGCCGCCCGGCTCGAATGCATCCGGTTGGCCGGTGAACACCGGGTTCCGCTCACCAGCGGCATCCTGATCGGCCTCGGCGAGAACCGGGACGAGCGGATCGATGCCCTGCTCGCCTTGCGGGCGCTTCACCACGAACACCGACATCTGCAGGAAATCATCGTCCAGAACTTCCGCGCCAAGGCTGACACCCGTATGGCCTTTGCAGATGAGCCGGACCGTGAGGAACTGCTCTGGACCATCGCGGTGGCGCGGCTCTGCTTCGGGCCGGCGATGACGATCCAGGCCCCGCCGAACCTCGCCGGTAGCGGTTTTGGCGAACTGATCGCTGCCGGGCTCAACGACTGGGGCGGCGTATCACCGGTGACGCCCGACCACGTGAACCCGGAAGCACCCTGGCCGGCCATTGCCCGGCTCGAAGAGGAAACCGGCCGGCACGGCGGCATCCTGGCCGAGCGTCTCGCCGCCCATCCCTCGCATCTGCGCGACCTCGATCGCTGGCAGGACGAAGGGCTGCACCGCACATTGCGCGAGACCTTGGACACCCAGTGCCTGCCCCGCACCGAAGCGTGGCGCGTCGGCGGCGTGGCGGAAGCACCTCAGCCGACGCTCGCCCGTGTGGGCTCGATTCGAGACCGGCGAATTGCCACGGCGCTCGAGCGCGTTGCATATGGCGAAAGGCTCGACGAGGCAGCCGTGGTCTTGCTTCTTGGAGCGCGTGGCAGCGATTTCGGCGCGGTCTGCGCCGCGGCCGACCAGTTGCGCCGGGACGAAGTGGGTGACACCGTGCACTACGTCGTCAACCGCAACATCAACTACACTAACGTCTGCTTTCACCGCTGCGCGTTCTGCGCCTTCTCGAAGGGCAAGCGAGCGGCGGATCTACGCGGTCCCGCCTACGACCTCGACCTGGACGAGGTCACCCGCCGCACCGCAGAGGCCTGGGCCCGCGGCGCGACGGAGGTCTGCATGCAAGGCGGAATCCACCCGCGCTACACCGGGCAGACATATCTCGACCTGCTTGCAGCGGCCAAGCGCGGTGCGCCGGACATTCACGTTCACGCGTTCTCCCCGCTCGAGGTTCGCCACGGGGCGGCGACGCTCGGCGTGACTATCGCTGCCTTTCTCGACAAACTGCGCGCCGCCGGCCTTGGCAGCCTGCCCGGGACCGCTGCGGAGATCCTGGTCGACGAGGTTCGCGAAACCCTTTGCCCGCACAAACTATCGACCGCCGAATGGATCGAGGTCATCGAAGCGGCGCACCGCGCCGGCCTGCGCACGACCGCCACGATCATGTACGGCCACATGGAGGCGCCCGAGCATCAGGCCCGCCACCTGCTCGCGATTCGCGCGCTGCAAGAGCGGACCGGTGGCTTTAGCGAGTTCGTGCCGCTACCCTTCGTGGCGATGGAGGCCCCGCTTTACCTCAAGGGGCTGGCCCGGCCCGGGCCGACGTTCCGCGAGGCCGTGCTGATGCACGCGGTGTCGCGTATCGTGTTGCATCCGCTGATCCCCAACATCCAGGTGTCTTGGGTCAAGATGGGCGAGGCGGGGGTGCGCGCGGCCCTCTCCGCCGGAGCGAACGACCTGGGGGGCACCCTGATGAACGAGAGCATCTCGCGCGCGGCCGGTGCCAGCTATGGCCAGGAGTGGTCGCCCCAACAGATGGAAGCGGTGATCGCTTCGGCCGGCCGTACGCCAGCGCAGCGTGACACGCTTTACGGTGCCGCGCCCGCCGAGCGGCGCGCCGCCGGACGGGCGGCCTTACCGCTCGCGCCGCTGGAACAGACCGCCACCCGCTGGCGCCGACGCAATCATGAGGAAGAAGGAATAATGGTCGGACATGGTTGAGGCGAAGGCAGTCATCGCAGTCCTGGGCGGCACCGGGCACGAAGGGATGGGGCTGGCGGCGCGCTGGGCCAAAGCCGGCTATCCTGTCATCATCGGCTCCCGCGATGCGGCGCGGGCGGTCGACGCGGCACAGGTGATGGCCGCTCGCACGGGCGGCCAGGTCAACGGCATGGACAACCGCGCGGCCGCCGCAGCCGGCGAGATCATTGTCCTGGCCGTGCCTTACGCCGGTCAGCAGGCGCTGGCGCGTGATGTGCGCGCGGAGATCGAAGGCAAGATCCTGATCGACGTCACCGTGCCGCTGGTCCCGCCCAAGGTCGCGCGCGTGCAGCTGCCCGAAGGCGGCTCGGCCGTCGAAGCCCTGCAACGCGAACTCGGGGACGGCGTGCGCGTGGTCGCCGCCTTTCAGAATGTCTCGGCCCACCAGCTCGCCGACCTTGATCGCACGGTGAACTGCGATGTGCTGGTCGCTGGAGACGATGTCGCGGCGCGCGAGACGGTCTGCCAGCTTGCGCAGGCGATCGGCATCACCGCCCTGCATTCCGGCCCGTTGGCCAACTCGGCGGCGGCGGAGGCGCTGACTTCGGTGCTGATCGCCATCAACAAGCGCTACAAGGTCGCGGACGGCGCCGGAATCCGCATCACCGGCATCCCAGGCCTGACATGACCGCGCGGCGCCTGACGCTGGTCGGGCTGGATGGGATTGGAGAGGTTGCCGCGGGCGACGATCTCGTCGCAATGCTCCTGGACGCCATCGCCGCCTCTGGGGAGCGCCTGAAGCCGGGCGACGTGGTCGCGCTCGCCCAGAAAATCGTCTCGAAAAGCGAAGGCCGCACGGTCTGCCTGGCCGAAGTCACGCCGTCGCCACGGGCCGAGGAGCTGGGCCGCGCCACGCACAAGGACCCGCGCTTGGCCGAGTTGCTGCTTGGCGAAACGCGGGAGATCGTGCGCCAGCGGGCGGGCCTCGTCATCGTGGAGGACAGCCGTGGCCTGATCTTGGCCAACGCGGGTATCGACGCCTCGAACGTCGCGGCGGACGGACAGAGCGTACTGTTGCTGCCCGCCGACCCGGATGCCAGCGCGCGCAAGCTGCGGGAAGGGCTGCAGCTGCGGACCGGCGTGGCCCTCGGCGTGTTGATCATCGACAGCATCGGCCGGGCCTGGCGCCAGGGCACTGTCGGCACGGCTATCGGCGTTGCGGGGCTGCCGGCGCTGCTGGACTTGCGCGGCAGGGCCGACATGCACGGGCGACTTCTAGAGACCAGCGAACTCGGCGTGGCGGACGAGATCGCCGCCGCCGCCTCGCTACTAATGGGCCAGGCCGACGAGCGGTGCCCGGCCGTACTGATCCGCGGGCTGGACTTGAGCGGCGACGGATCGGCGCGTGACCTGCAACGCCCCCGAGCCATGGACTTGTTTCGATGAACCCCCGGGTGCTGGCGCTGTGCGGCGGGATCGGCGGCGCCAAGCTGGCGCTGGGCCTCTCGCGCGTCCTTCCGCCCGACGATCTGGCCATCATGGTCAATACGGGCGATGACTTCGAGCATCTCGGCCTCTCGATCTCAGCCGATGTCGATACCGTGCTCTACACGCTGGCTGGGATCAGCAACCCCGAACTGGGCTGGGGCCTGGCTGGGGAGACCTGGGCCTTCATGGATCAGCTCGCCAAGTTGGGGGGTGAGGATTGGTTCAGGCTCGGCGACCGCGACCTGGCGCTCCATGTCGAGCGCACCCGCCGGCTGCGCCAAGGCGACGGCCTTGCCGCCATCACCGCCGACGTGGCGCGCCGCCTCGGGATCGGCGCTGCGATCCTGCCGATGTCGGACGATCCGGTGCGCACGGTTGTCGAGACCGATGAGGGCGTGCTGCCGTTTCAAGAGTATTTCGTTCGGCGCCGCTGCGAACCCCGCGTCCGCAGCATCCGCTATGAGGGTGCGGACACTGCACAGTCGAACGGACAGGCGCTGGCCGCACTGGCCGACCCTGCGCTGGAGGCGGTGATCGTCTGCCCATCAAACCCGTGGCTCAGCGTCGGGCCGCTGCTGGCGATGCCGCAGCTTGCGGCCGCTTTGCGGGCCACACCGGCGCCGGTTGTCGCCGTATCGCCGATTGTCGGGGGGCAGGCCCTCAAAGGTCCCACCGCCAAATTGATGCGCGAATTGGGCCTGCCGGCGAGCGCGGTCAGCGTCGCGCGCTACTACGCCGGGCTTCTTGACGGCTTCGTACTGGACGCGGTCGATGCCGGCCTGGCGGCGGCACTGGAGGACGAGCCGGTCGCGGTGACCGCTCTCCCGACGGTCATGACCGATCTTGCGACGCGCGAGGCTCTGGCCCGAGGCGTTCTGGCGTTTGCCGCGCGGCTGTCGGCACGGCCGCGGAACGGATGATCTGGACCCTCGTGCCCGCAAAGTCTTTCGCCCTGGCGAAAAGCCGGCTGAGCACGATCCTCACCACCGAACAGCGCATCAGCTTAAGCGCAGCACTGCTCGCACGTACGCTACGCGTGGTTCGTCAGGCCTACGGGGCTGAGCGGCTGTTGGTGGTATCCGCCGACGCCGACGTCCTCGCGCTGGCACAGGACCTCGACACTAAGGCATTCCATGCCGCCGTGCCTGGTCTGAACGCCCAGCTTGCCCAAGCTGCAGCCCAGCTTCCCGAAGGCGCGCGCCTGCTCGTCCTGCACGCGGATCTCCCCAAACTCCAGCCCAGCGATCTGGGTGCCCTGGCCGGCGTTGAGGAGGGTATCGCGCTGTGCCCCGATCGTCACAACATCGGCACCAACGCCTTGCTGCAGCCCGGCGCCCGAGCGCACTTCCAATTCGGCCTCAATAGCTTCGAGCGCCACCGCGAGACGGCATGTGCGGACGGCACCGCGGCCGCCATCGTGCGCCGCCCGGGATTGGCGTTCGATCTCGACACGCCGTCGGATTGGCAGGACTTCTGCGATAACCGCTCGTTTGCGGAGGTGCTCTGGGGACTATCCGGATGAGGCCCTGGTGAGCATGGGCAAAGCCATGCGCGCCTCGGCACCGCCGCCGCTCTATCCTGCCGGCGCAGATGGCAATCTGGACAGGCACACCCACGACGAGCGCCACGAACAGGGCCGTAAGCACCCCAAGGACAAGTGGCGACTTTGGGTCGGTGGCAATGGGATGGCCGTCCGGAACGCGGCGCGATGATTGGTATCGCAACGGACATTGGGATGGCGAAACGGAAGCAGCGTTTCGAGCCAAATTGGCTCGATCGCGAACTCCTCGTCCGCAATATTTGCGGATTCAACCCAGCTATCGGACCGCGATTTAGCACCTCTGCTCACGCACAGCCGCCGGCAACTTCGCGGCCTATGCAGCCAACTCCGCCTCGACCGGCTCGGGTGGATAGATCGATGGCTTTCCAGGATCGTAGACGCGTGTCAGCATTCCGACGAACTCGGGATCGCGGATGGGGTCTGTCGGCATCGCGAACTGTTCCCCGCGCGCGCGTAGATCGTGGATGAAGATATCGAACACCTGCTCGTGTGTCAGATCATCGCTGTGGTCGAGCGCCACCTTCAACTCCTGATAGTCCATGAAGATGTCAGCGCCCCAGTGGATGAGGAAGCGCATCTCATCTGCCGCAATCTGTTGGACCACGTCGTCACCGGTCGTGATCTGCCATCCGTCGCCCGCCGGATCGGCTTGAAGCCGGGAGTGAAACGCAAGCCCCTGCGGTTGCCGCAGCCCCGATGGCCCGGTCGCCTCGGCCATGTGGTACATCATTTCATTCTCGACAACGACGGCGCGGCCCCACATCGGCGCCTTGATCTGCCAGGGTGCTTCCTGCGGGCCGTCGGGCCAGCAGGTGAAACCGCCGCCGATCCGACCCTTGTAGTACCAGGTGATGACCTGCGCCTTCTTCGACTTCCAACGGGTGAAAAGACCGGACTTGACCATGATGTTCATGACCCAGACCGGCGTCGTATGCATCGCGATACCGCGGAAACGCGCGGCGTCGATGTGCGCGGCGTCGCCTCCGCGGCACGGCCCCTGCAGGTTGAACAGCATATTGTCTGGCCGAGCGTAGGCCGCACCCCAATATCCACGCACCAGATCGAGAAATTTCCGGTTCAGGAAGCAATCTTCGATTTCCGGATGGAGCGCCGTGGCACCTTTCGCGAAATATCCCCTGAACACCGGCGTCAGGAACATGTCCCAAGTGGGCTCCACGCCTTCGGGTAACTGCCCGGCAAGGCTTGCGACGACCTCCTGCGGCGAAGAGAAATGCTGCGCGAGGATGCAAGAATATGGCCCTTCGCGCCGCACCACTTCCAGCATGCGGCGATACTGGTCCTCGCTGAAGGCGTTCTCTATGACCTGGGGTTTTGCGACAGGGCGCAGGATCATTTGCGCGTTCATCAGGTCTCTCTCTCCACCTTGATTATCGATGCATTTCGACGACTTCGATCAGATGTCCTTCGGGGTCCGCGACAAAGCCGACCTTCAGCCCATGTTCGGGCATGTCACGCACCGGCCGTGGGAGGCTTCCGCCAGCGGCGAGCGCCCGATCGCAGAGCGCGCCGAGGTCGGCGGTCATGAAACCCATGATCGCTTCCCCGATCGGCGGCGGCGGCCGGTCGACCAGCTTTATCAGGGTCAGCGACGCGCCGCCCGCCGCCGTCGAGCGGAAAGTGATCTCGTCGATGGGACCACCGCTCGTCGCCGAGTTGTCGTGGGCCACGCGCGTCCAGTCGGCGAGACCGAAGACTGCGCGATAGAAGGCGGCGCAGCGATCGAGATCCGCCACCACCAACTTGCAGAAGCCGAAGTGGGCCAACTCGGTTCCCGAAGGTGTCATCGGTCCGGCCATCCCATCGCTCCTGTCTAGATGTCCAGCATAGCCATCGCGCGCGGCTCCCGCTGCTTGGCGTCCTTTCGCCGTGTCACGACGAAATGGTCCATGTTGGGCTGGCGCATCGCGTGCCAGACCGTGGAATTGTGGCGCGGCGTGGCGATCACGATCCGGCCGCTCTCGTCGTGGCGGTAATAGCCATGCGCCTTGCCCTTGCGATACCAGGCCGTGTCCAGCAGTTTCTCTTGCGTCCATTCATTATAGGCGCGCGTCGCCTCGACATCCGGCTCCACCGCCGAAATGCCCTCGTCGACCATCGTCTGCAGCAGCTCGACGATATAATGGACTTGCTGCTCGCCGATCACCGCCGCGTTCGCGGTGAGGTTGCAGTTGGGGCCGTGGGTGATGAACAGATTGGGGAAATCGGGCACCGTGATGCCCTCATAGGCGAAGGGATAGGGCGTGAACGTCTCGTTCAGCGTCCTGCCGCTGCGCCCGACGAAGTTCATCCTACTGTACCAGTCGAGATGGAAGCCGGTGGCCAGCGCCACCGCGTCGCATTCGATGCGGGTTCCGTCCGACAGAATGATCGCCTCCTCCTCGAATGCCGCGAGCTGCCCTTCGACAAGATCGACATTCGGACGCTTGAGCGCGTCGTAATAGCCGCAATCGAGGATGGGGCGTTTGCCGAACAGTGGGTAGGGCGGCGTCAGCTTGGCCACCATTTCTGGATCGTCGGGGAACTTGCTGGCCAGATAATCGAGGCTCATCTTGGTCATGGCGTCGTTGAGCCGGCCGAATCCACCGGTTTCTGCATGCCATTCATGGTCCATCGCCATCATGCCGCGCATGTCCATCAGCTGGCTGGCGAGGCTCTGTGTCCGCTTCCATTGCGTCACATAAGGAATGCGCTCCATCGCCAGCCGTTCGAGTTCGGGCACCGGCGCCAACGCCTGCGGATTGGGCATGATATAGTCGGGCTGGCGCTGCACCGTCGTGACGTGGCTCGCATATTCAGAGATGGCGCGGGTGAGTTGCACGCCGCTGCATCCGGTGCCGATAATCGCCACGCGCTTGCCGGAAAGATCCACCGATTCGTCCCAGGCGGCCGAGTGAAGAACCGGCCCCCTAAACCTATCTCGGTCGCGCACGTCGGGCCAGCGCGGGCGCGAAAGCACGCCGACGCTCAGAATAATCGCGTTCGCCTCATAGGTCGCTTCCTCGCCGTCGCGGGTCGCCTTGACGATCCACAGCTGGCGCTCCTCGTTCCACTCGGCCGAGTCCATCGTCGTGTTGAGATGGATGTTGTCGCGGATGCGATGCTTGTCGGCGACGCGCTCCAGATACTCCAGGAACTCGTCCTTCATCGGGTAGAATTTCGTCCAGGACGGGTTGGGGTCGAAGGAATAGGAATATTGCACACTGGGCGTATCGACCGCGGCGCCGGGATAGCGATTGACCGACCAGGTGCCGCCAATCTCGTGCCGGCTTTCCAGAACGGTGTAGGCAAAACCCGCCTGCCTTAGCTTGATCGCCGCGTTGATGCCGTGCATCCCACCGCCGATCACCACCACCTTGAAATCCGCAGGCGGCAGGGTTTCCGGCACGCGCACACGCGTGTCCGTCATGAAACCGCCATGATGGCGGGCGACCTCGATCGAGGCTTCCGGCAGTTCCTGCCCAAGCGCCAGGCGCAGCATCTCGCGGAACAAGGCCGGATCGGGTTCGCGAAGCTGCGGTTCGGGATTGGCTTCGACAGCATCGACCAGCATGGCGCGAATTTCGGCGACGATGGCGGGGTCCGCTTCCTTGTGCCCGATCTCGCCGAAATCGACCATCGCGCTGCGCTGCTGAACTTCCGTCCCTTCGAGCAACGGGCCATAGCGATGGAGATGCGCGCGATCCCCGGTGACATGAACAAGGCTGAGCAGGGCCACGATCGGATCAAGGTCATCCACGATCGCTTCAAGCGTGGCGGCATTTTCGCAGCGATCTTGCTTGTCAATGTTCATGAGCATGCATTTCTCCCGCCGATCAACCGCGAGTCGCGGGCCGCGACACGTCCTTATTACAACCTGCGTTGCAATCCATATCCCGAGCGGACGCGCTGGGCAACCGCTTTATGACTTGTTGGTCAGGAAGTGCGTGCTTGTCTGGAGACTTCAACTTTGCGACGCTTCGATCTCCGAAAAGGGCAGCGCCTGCACGGGGGCGCCGACAAGGTGACGAGATTGAGAAACTCCTCGCAGGAGCAGATAGAGAGCGAATTCCCAGCTTCCGGGTTCAATGTCTCGCGACAATATTTCGATATAGGGACTCAGCGTGTCCACCTGTTGCCTGGACAACTGGGCGAAGGCTGCTTGCACGCCCTCTTCGTAGGTCCGACCTCCCTTTCGCAGCGCAAGACGATGCTTGTTTGCCGCGGCCGCGCCTATGACGAGATGCGATACCGCCGAACGCAGCTGCAACGCCTCCGTGCCCGAAAAGCCACGCCGACCCAAAACCTCGACCCACATGATTACGGAACCGACATCCACCGCGGGCTGAGAGCCGCCCTCGATCCATGCTTCCAGCAAGTCTCCCTCAGCCGTCAGAATATCGAATACCGCGGCAGCATATTGCAATATCCATGTGGCCCAGCATTGCCCCGTATCTTCCGGCATGCCTACTTTCCGGGTGGCTTGCGCTCGAGCCATTCGAGCAAGCTCTTCCCGGCTGCTGACGTAATTGTACAGCAGCGGTTTTCCTACGCCGAGGTGATCCGCCACCTCCTGCATCGTCATCTTGTTGATACCGATCGCGAGGGCGGCATCGACTATCTGTTCGATCGTCAGCCGTCGAGGTCGGCCTATCCGCCGTTTGCCGCTGGCGGGCTTTTTCGCATGTCCTGTGTCGTTCATGAGCGACTGGTAATTACAAGAGCCGCTCCAAACAAGCGAGCGGTCGCTCCGTGCCGCGACAGATCGGATTGGGCTGCTGCCGGTTCGTGGACACCGAGATACGCTATTCAGGCTGCCCCAGCGTCGAGTATCGTTCGCGGGCTGGCCTTGGTCATGAGGAGCCTTCGCCACCGCAGCAAAACGCGAACGAGGACATCAGGCGCCGCCCTCGTGGATGGGAAGATCGGGCGTCGTCATGATCGCCTCAAGGCCTTTAACGATCATGTCGAAGCCAAATTCCAGAACCTGGCGTCGGTCGATTTCGGTGAGGTCGAACCACAAGTCTGTTATGAACAGCTGCTCACTACGCTCCAGCAGGCCGATATTCTTGATGGATTCGAGGCGACGAAGATGCGCGGCGTTCATCTGTGACGTGATGAAGCCCAAGGACGCGTTGGAGAACCAACTGGTAGCGAAGGCTAGGCGGGCGCCTTCCAGACCTTGCCGCTTGATAAGCTTCACCACCGGCAGCCACGTTCGCAACCACGCGGCACCTACTTGGCCGTCCCAGGCACTGAGCTGCAACGCAACCGGATAAGCATCGAAGAGTCTGACGGTGGCCCACAGCCACTCGCGTATCTCGTTCCGCCAATTCTCTTGCGGCGCCGGCGGCTCGAACCGCCCAAAGACGTTCTCGGCCACCGCCGACAGCATGGCGTCGCGCGTAGGAAAATAGCTGTAGAGCGACATCACACCCGCACTCAGGCGGCTCGCTACCCGCGCCATCGTAAAATCTTTGACATCCCCTTCGGACAGCACCGCCAGCGCAGCGTCGACAATTGCCTCACGCGACAAGCGCCTGGGACGGCCCCGGCGGCGCACCTGGGTTGTAATGCCGTTTTCTTCCAACACACTTCCCCAGTGACAGTTACTTCTAAGGCGCTTCGGCTCCTGCCAGCGCAGCGGAGAACCATACCGGGGGAGCCTCTTGACATATATTAATCGTGCAATATACGATAAATCAACTGTAAAATTCCGATTTGCCAGTCCGAACCCATGGAGGGTTTGCATGGCGGGCCACGATTTGGTGCCGCGGAACCGGACGGTGCTCGATGGCTCCGGCGGAGAGCCGATCGAGGCCGATATCGCTCCAGAAGCCGGCCGTATCGTCGCGGTCGGCAAGGTCATGGGTTCTGGAGGCGACAGACTTGTCCGTAACCAACCACAATAATTCGGCCGAGAAGGAGAAGCATGCCATGAAGCGACATCCCATCACCCCGGTCGCGCCGCCTCGACTCCTGGAGAACGTGTTCAGCCAGGACGAGGTTCGCAGGTTGTTTGAAGTTCTCCGGACGCGCGGGCGCTGGCGCATGGTCGCCGGCATCTACTTCAAGACCGTCGAGGAGCTGCTGGCTATCAGCATGCCTCTGGGCGGCGAAGGTCGCGAGTACAAGATGTCAGACTTCCTGACACCGTCGTTCCGTGGCTTTCTCGGCAATAATGGAATGCCCTACGAGGAAGAGATCCACGACATCTTCTACAGCAAGAAGCTGCTCGACTTGGTCAAATCCATGCACGGCGCGCAATATGGTGCGCCATTTCTGTTTCAGTTCAACCTGTCCGGCCCATCGCACGGACTGGAGCACGGGCATTTCGACGGCGGCAGCTGGCGCGGCATGGATCCGACCAACACGCCCGCCTGGCTGATGAACATCATGGTGAAATCGTGCCTATTCGACGCGTGGGCCGTCAAGGCGGGGCAGGTGATCACCTATTTCTACGACAGCGACATCGATGGTGGCTTCACCTATTGGCCGGACGGACCCGACCTGCCGCCGAAGCGCCTGGTTCCGCCGTTCGACAACAACGGCGTGTTGACGCACAACCAGCGCATGTTTCATCGCGGAGAAGGGTCCGGCCCACGCGAACTGCGCAAGGCGCCTGAAGGCATCAGCCTCACATCCGTGATCGAAGCCGACGGACCCGATTCGTGGGTTGTTTCGACCGATGGGAAGCCGATCGCGCGGTACGCGCATCGTCACATGCGTACGCTGTTCCATTACGATGCGCATGTGTTCACCGACATGACGGATGTGAAGCGCTATTATGATCATACGGACGATCTGACGCGCGACATGGCGTTCGACATGTTGATCGCCGACCTCAAGAGGCGCGGTGTGCCATTTGAAATGCCGACTGATCCGTCCAATGATCAAGCTTTTATCGCTATTCTAACCGGAACATACGCCATGCGGCCGACCGTCTATCCTCCGGAGGCGATGCCGGACCTGGTGGGCGCCGATCGCGAAGCAGCCTGAGCGAGGTGATTGTCATGCTGCCGGAACGGACAGGGCCTTATCTCAGCTTCGTCAAGATCATCGTGGCCGATGTCGAGAGGGTCTATGCGTTCTACAACAAGGTGCTCGGTGTCGAGCAGGTCGCCCGTGTGCGCCAAGACGAAGGCTATGATCAGCTGGACGAGATCATTTCAAAGCCGGTAGGCGCCGACGTTGCGCCCACGCTGGCGATCAAGTGCTTCGTCAATCGTCCTGCGCCGCCGCCCGGCGAGCTGCAAATCGGCTTCATCGTCGATAACGTCGATGAGGTGCTGAAGTTGGCGGTGGAGGCTGGCGGCAGCGTTCTCAAGACGGCCGTTGACCAGCCGCAACACGGCGTGCGCGTCGCCTTCTTCAACGACGTAGAGGGCCACAGCGTGGAAATTGTGCAGCTTCTGTAAGGTCTTGGCGGTCGGCCAGTGAGGACGCTTTCGGGGCAATTAAGAGCAGTGTCACCGGAACCGAAATAATAGAGTGTAATATGCAAGATATTAGATCTGAATCAGCTGGGCTTTATGTCCCACCTCGTCCGCTACATGACCAATATGGAAGATAATATGAAGAAATTTAGGATCGATTTCGCGATTATGTCAGAAGGAGGGATAGCATATTCGGTAACGGGAGACATTCCGCTGGAGGAGGTTCCAGTGATAGGCGATAAGATAACTTTTCCGTTGTCTGATAAATATTGGAGCCTATTTGATAATGATGATTTGGTTTTTATTGTTACAAAGCAGATGACCGTACAATATAGGGTTATGATTGCTGGACAAGAAGGTGGCATGGTGCTTATGCTAGATAAAATGGCAGTAAGCTCTGCTGAAGATGCAAAAAAAATAGCGGTATATTTCGATATATCCTATGGACTTGATGCGGATACCTCTGGCTAGCGATTGCGGTCCGACCTTAATTTGCATCGATACATCTATATCACTATATGTTATACCGCTGCATCAGACACCTCCAGCCCGCCATACTTGGCCTTCAGCTTGTAGAATGTCGCCGGGCTGAGCCCATGCTTGCGGCACACTTCCGCCGTCGAAAGCCCGCCTCCTGCTCCTTGATCATCCCGATGATTTGCTCCTCGGAAAAACGGCTCTTCCTCATTAATCTGCTCCTTCGTTGGGGCAGACTCTACATTAGATCGAGGGAACCAGCGGGGGGCAGGTCAATAGCCTACCGGTTTTGGCACCTTGGTGGTGGCGTGCACCTTCCCATCCCGCAGGTGGTAGGACACCAACTCATTTCTCGGTTTCGTTGTCCAAGGCCGCTGCAAGAACTGCGGCACGTAATGGTTTCGCATCAGCGCGTCATGGCCTTCATCCGGCAGGGTACGATGGCATCAAAGCAACCCAGATGCCGATGCGGGGAAACAGTGAGACATCCACTCACGGTCGAAGAAAGCGCTAGTCCTGCCCGCTACGCTGAAGCCAACTTCCCCAAATCCCAAAAGGGAGAGCGGAAATCCCACACGAGGATTGGAAGCGTCGCAGCCTATACGCATCCGCGCAATCGCCGAACGGCCTAAAAATATTTTTAGTGCCAAAACGGTGCCAAGGCTCGAATCGCGGACTTAGCGAGTTCACTAACCTCTTGATATTATGGTAGCGGAGGAGGGACTTGAACCCCCGACACGCGGATTATGATTCCGCTGCTCTAACCAGCTGAGCTACTCCGCCCCAAGGCGTCCGCCGATGCGGTGGAGCGGGCCTATAAGCGGGGCGCCGGATTCGGTCAACTGGACATTGGCGCGCGACGCTCTAGACAACGCCGACACCATGGCGGGCGTTGGGGAGATTCGCGGTTGTCTCAATATGACGTACTCATCGTAGGGGCAGGACATGGCGGCGCACAGGCCGCGATCGCGCTGCGCCAAGCCAAATTCGAGGGCAGCATCGCCGTCGTCGGGGAGGAACCCGATTATCCTTATGAGCGCCCACCGCTGTCGAAAGAGTATTTCTCGGGCGAGAAAAGCTTCGACCGGATCATGATCCGCCCGGCCGCCTTCTGGGCGGATCGGCAGATCGAGATGCTGCTCGGCAAACGCGTCACTTCCGTCGATCCGCAGGCGCACAGGGCCACCCTCGCCGATGGATCGACGATCGGCTATGGCAGCATGATCTGGGCGACGGGCGGCGCTCCGCGCCGGCTGAGCTGCTCGGGTCATGATCTGACCGGCGTCCATGCGGTGCGGACCCGCGAAGACGCCGATCGGATGCTGGCCGAGATGGACCGCACCACCAATGTCGTCGTGATCGGCGGCGGCTATATCGGCCTCGAGGCTGCGGCGGTGCTAGCGAAGTTCGGCAAGAAGGTCACCGTGCTCGAAGCGCTCGACCGCGTGCTCGCGCGGGTCGCGGGGGAGCCGCTGTCGCGCTTTTACGAAGCCGAACATCGCGCGCACGGCGTCGACGTCCAGCTCAACGCCCGGGTGGATTGCCTGCTCGGCGACACCGGCGGCCGGGTGAGCGGCGTCCGGATGGCCGACGGCGCGGTGCTGCCCGCGGACATGGTGATCGTCGGCATCGGCATCGTGCCGGCGGTCGAGCCGCTGATCGCGGCCGGCGCGGCGGGCGGCAACGGCGTCGATGTCGACGAATATTGCCGGACGAGCCTACCCGACATCTATGCGATCGGCGACTGCGCGATGCACGCGAACGCTTTCGCCGGCGGCGCGCGGATCCGGCTCGAGTCGGTGCAGAATGCCAATGATCAGGCCAACGTCGCGGCCAAGCATATCCTCGGCGGGACCGAGCCCTATCATGCGGTGCCGTGGTTCTGGTCGAACCAATATGATCTGCGGCTGCAGACGGTGGGGCTGTCGACCGGCTTCGATGAAGCGCTCGTGCGCGGCGACCCGGCGACGCGCAGCTTTTCGGTGGTCTATCTGAAGGAAGGCCGCGTGCTCGCCCTCGATTGCGTCAACGCCGTCAAGGATTATGTCCAGGGCAAGGCGCTCGTGGTCGGTGGCCTTTCCCCCGCGCGGGAAAGTCTCACCGACGCGGCGGCTCCGCTTAAGAGTCTGCTGCCCGCCTGAGTTTCGGAACCGTAGCATTGCGTCCACGTTGGAGGCTCGGACTGCTTGTTGGGGCGAGGATCGAGACATGGACTTGACGGTTTCGCTGGAAACGGTTTGCCGATTGATCGTGCGCGCGCGTGAACTCGAAGCGCAGGTGCCGTCGATCGAGAATGACGAGGAAGAGGATCCGACCGACAGCGACGATCCGCTCGCCGTGCTCGAAGACGAGGCCAATGAGGCGGTCGAGGACGAGGTTCGCACCCTGCTTGAGGACTTGGCCGACGACGAGGCGCAGGAGGTGCTCGCGCTGGCGTTTGTCGGGCGCGGCACCTACGACGCGAGCGAGTGGGACGAAGCGCTCGAAGCGGCCGGTGAGGAGAGCACCGAGTCGATCGTCGAGCAGCTGCTCGATATGCCGATGCTCGCCGGCTATCTCGACGCCGGGCTTGCCGCCTTCGATCTCAGCTGCGACGGGATCGGCCAGATCGACTGAACCGATAGTCGGCGATATGCTCCCACGCGCCGCCACGATACCAGTGGGCGGACAAGCCTTCGAGCGCGATCGGCCTGGCGGAGAACTCGCTCCTGAGCGCCTGGAGCAGCGCCCGCGCGGCGCTCGGCGCGACCTTGTTCTGGATCGTGATATGCGGCCGCCACGGAGCCTGGTCCTGCGGGATCAGCTGACCTCGCAGCGCCTCGGCGATATGGCTGCGGATCGCGACTAGGCCTGGGCTGTCGACGCCAAGCGCAACCCCCTGCCCCAATGATATCAGCCGCGTGATCCGCGCCGCAGGCGGCGGCGCACCGCGCGCCTCGGCCGCGAGCAGCCGCCTCAGCATCTCCAGCGCGGAGGGCGGAAGATGGTGGAACAGCGTCAGATGCGCCGGCAGGCGGTTGCGCTCGGCGGGAAAATGGGCGCGACGGAGGCCGTCGGCCCAGGCGAAGTCGGTCGCGCCGATCAACGCTGAGACGATGATCGGCGCCGGTGCGGCTACAGGCATGCCGTCTTATACCCATGAACAGCGATTTTGCCCCCTCTCCTGGCGCCGGGTTCAGGGCCTCGGCCATGGCTGGCGCATAAGATTTCTCGTCGCCCCGGCGGAGGCCGGAGCCGGCACACCGAGCGCACCGCCGAGGCGACGAAACTATATTTCCGCGTTGCTCTTATGCGTTTGCCCGGCGGGCGCAACGCGCCGCTGCGCGATAGCGGCGGCGGCGCGGCGGCCGGAGAACATGCAATCCGCGGCCGACAGGCCGCTGACATAGAGATGCGAACAAATCCCCACCGCGTTCCGGCCGGCCGCATAGAGACCCTCGACCACCCCTCCGTTCGTCCGTACCGCCCCACTTTCCTCATCGACCTTGAGCCCGCCCAGGGTGAGGGTGGTCAGCGGGAACAGCCGGCTCGTGATCGAAACGTCGATCGCATAATAAGGCCCCGCGCCGAACGCGGCCATGTCGTCCGGGCTTTTCTCGAACGGGTCGGCCTCCTTGCCCGCGGCCGCGGCGTTGTAGCGGCGGACCGTCTCGGCGAAGATCGCGCGGTCGAATCCCATCTTGTCGGCCAGCGCGTCCAGCGTCGCGGCCTTGCGGCGCTGAAACAGCAGCGCGAGGATCACCGGGTCGCGCTGGAACGGCAGCAGCTTGTCGCGCAGCACGTTGCGCCAGGCCTCGCGATACAGCCGGCGATCGAGCACCAGCCAGCCCTGGCCGCCGTGATGTTCGCACATTTCATAAGCGATCGCCGAACCGTACCAGGCCTCGTCGCAGAACCGCGCGCCCGCCCGATCGACGATCATCGCGCGCGCGAGCGCGAGCGGCGGATTGACGAAGCGCCACGCGCTGAGATGCTCCATGCGGTCGACCTCGCCCCCAGCGGTCTGCCCCAGCCGGATGCCGCTGCCATCGTCGCCGGGATTGCCGAGCGGCATGCCCGCCGCATATTTCGGCGCGATCGTTTCGACCATCGGGCGGTTGAACACGAAACCGCCGGCGCTGAGCACGACCCCATGTCGCGCCCGGATGCGATGCTCGACGCGGTGCCGCAGCTCGAGTTCGTGCGCCTTGGCGCTGTAATGGGCGCCCAGCTTCCATAGATATTTGCCGCCCGGAAATTGGGGCGGGAGCGCCAGCAGCAGCCTGCGCGACAATTGCCGGTAACGCGCATGACGCGCAGCGGCGGGGCTGCCCGGTGCGAACATCAGCGCGACGACGCCCACCACCCGCCCGTCGCGGTCCCGGATCAGCCGCCGCACCTCCGACGACGGATATTCCTTCACGCCGAGCCGCTCGGCCGAGGCCCTGAGCGGCCCCCACAGCGCGGTTCCGAAGCCGGTCGCGGTCTTGTTCTGGATCGAAGAAAACACCTTGTGCCCGCGCGGCGCCGGCTTCGAAACCGCCGAATAGCGTCCGCTCAGCGAACTGTCCGAATGATAGAGATAATATTTGAGCGGCGGATACGAGGTCTTGTGCGGATAGGTGGTCGCATCGAAACGGACGCCATGGTGCATCAGCCAGTCGATCAGCGCCGGGCTCTCCTCGCAGAACCGCCGCAGCGTGGCATCGCTGACCACGCCCTGCGCCTCCATGTGCAGATATTTGAACATTTCCTCGGGCGTGTCGTCATAGCCGGCCTCGCGCTGGATGACGGTGCCGCCGCCCGCATAGACGATGCCACCGTTCATCGCGGTCGACCCGCCGCTGTTGAAGCGGTCGAGCGCTGCCACCGACAGGCCGAGCTCCGCCCCCCGCAACGCCGCCGCCACGCCCGCGCCGCCATAGCCGACGACGACCATGTCGACCGTGCTGTCCCAGGGCGCGCTCGAGGCATCGGCGACGGTTTCGGCCGGCTCTACCTCGCTGAACCAATCGGGCGCCCCCGGCGAGGGGTTCTCGTTGGCCATATCTCTCTCCCCAATCTATGCCGTGGTGAGAAATGCTGATATCTTGACGGATCGTCAAGTTTAAAGGACCGCGATGGTGAGCGGACAAGTTGAGCGGCGGCGCGGCGGGAGGCCTAGCCAGGCGGATTCGGCGGCGCTGGGCGAAAGGATTCTCGCGGCGGCGGAGGCGGCGTTCCTCGAATACGGTTTCGGCGGCGCCCAGCTCGAGGCGATCGCGATCGCCGCAGGCACCAGCAAGCAAACGCTCTATGCCCGCTTCGCGAGCAAGGAGGCGCTGTTCATTGCGGTCAGCGACAGGCTGTTGAGCGGCCGCTTCCCGCCGGGCGTTTCGCCGGCCTTGCCGCTGCGCGACGCTCTGGCCGACCTCGCCGAGCGCGCGCTGCTGGCGATGCTCGATCCGAAATTGGTGCGCATGAACAGCATCATCATCGCGGAAGCGGGGCGTTTCCCCGAACTGGCCAGGTTGACCGACGAGGATTCGGCCTTCCCCGGCCGCGGCCTGATCGAAGCCCTGCTGGCCGATGCGGCGGCGCGTGGCGAGATATTATGCGACGATCCGCACCGCGCGATGATCATGCTCCAGCATATGGTGCTCGCCGCGCCGCTGCGCGCGGCGGCGCTCCAGCTGGGCGGCTTCGATGCCGCCGGCCGCCGCGAGTGGGCGGACTATGCCGTCGATCTGTTTCTACAGGGCTCGCTGCCTCGCGACGCGGCCTAGCTCAGCGGCTTCACCAGATAGCGTTCTTCCTGCCAGTCATGTTCGGCGGGGAGCAACTCGAACACCGCATCGGGCAGGTCCTTGAGTACACGTGAGCGAGCTTCCTCGCGCCAGATGTTGCGCGCATAGCCGGGAAAATCGCCGAGCTCGATCCACAGCTGGCCCGCCTCGGCCGCCAGTTGTATCGCCAGGCTATCCAGCATGAAGGCCTTACTCTTGTCCATCATGCCGACCGATTAGGCGCGAACCGAAGCCGGCGCTGTATCGCAGATCACAGCCGCCGGCGTTCGCATCAGATTTCGACCTGGCTGCCCAGTTCGACCACCCGGTTGGTAGGCAGCTTGAAGAATTCCATCGCGCTCTCGGCATTGCGCAACATCCAGGCGAACAGCTTCTCGCGCCATATCGCCATCCCGGGCCGCTCCGAGGGGAGCAGCGTCTGCCGCGCCAGGAAGAAGCTGGTGTCCATCATCTTGAACGCGGCCCCGCATTCCGTGGTCTGGCCGAGCACCGCGGGCACATCGGGATCCTCCATGAACCCGTAGTTGATCACCATCCGGTAGAAACCCTGGCCCAGATCGGTGAACTCCATCCGCTGGCCGGTGACGACATAGGGCACGTCGGCGATCCGCACGGTGAGCAGGATCACCCGTTCGTGGAGCACCTTGTTGTGCTTGAGGTTGTGGAGCAGCGCGTGTGGAACGCCCTGCGCCTGCGATGTCATGAACACCGCGGTGCCCTTCACCCGCACCGCCGAACTGACCGCCGACTGGACGAACACCTTGACCGGCATCGCGGCCTCACGCAGGCGGTCGATCATCAGCGCGCGGCCCCGCGCCCAGGTGGTCAGCATCGTGAAGGCGAGAAAGCCGATCAGCAGCGGGAACCAGCCCCCGTCGGGCACCTTGGTGAGATTGGCCCCGAAATAGGCAAGGTCGACCAGCGCGAACGCCATGATCGGCGGCGCCGCCAGCCACTTGTTCCAGCCCCACAGATGGACCAGCACCACCGCGATCAGGCAGGTGTCGATCGCCATCGCGCCGGTAACGGCGATGCCATAAGCCGCCGCGAGGTTCGACGAGGTCCGAAAGGAGATGACGAGCAGGATCACCATCGTCATCAGGCCCCAGTTGATCGCCGGGATATAGATCTGCCCGATGGAGCCGGCGCTGGTGTGGGTAATCCTCAACCGCGGGATGAAGCCGAGCTGGATCGCCTGCTGGGTGACCGAAAAGGCCCCCGAGATCACCGCCTGGCTGGCGATCACCGTCGCCATCGTCGCAAGGATCACCAGCGGCAGCCGCATCATGTCGGGCGCCAGCAGGAAGAACGGGTTGTGGATCGTGTGAAGCGCGGTCGCCATGTCCTGCGACAGGATCATCGCCCCCTGACCGAGATAGTTGAGCATCAGCGCCGGCAATACGAACACCAGCCACGACAGCCCGATCGGCTTGCGGCCGAAATGACCCATATCGGCATAGAGGGCCTCGGCGCCGGTCACTGCCAGCACCACCGATCCCATCGCCAGAAAGGCGAAGTGCCCCTCGCTCAGGAAGAAGCGGATCGCGTGCCACGGATTGAGCGCGATCAACACATAAGGATTGCCGAGTATGTGCCAGACGCCGAGCACCGCAAGCACCGTGAAATAGACCAGCATGATCGGGCCGAACAGCAGGCCGACCTTCGCCGTCCCGCGCGACTGGATCATGAACAGGCCGATCAGGATGCTCACCGCGAGTGGGGCCACCACAGGCGCGAACCCCGCCTCCACGGTGGTCAGGCCCTCCACCGCCGACAATACCGAGATCGCCGGCGTGATCATGCTGTCGCCATAGAACAGCGCGGTCGCGAACACCCCCAGCAGGACGATGCCCTTGCTCCACCGGCGCCCTTCGGACCTGCGGTTGATCAGCGCGAGCAGCGCCAGGCTGCCGCCCTCGCCCTTATTGTCCGCGCGCATGATGATCGCGACATATTTGAAGGTCACGACCAGCATCATCGACCAGAAAATCAGGCTGAGAACGCCCAGGATGTGCAGTTCGTCGGGGGGCAGCGGATGATGCCCGGCAAAGGTTTCGCGAAACGCGTAAAGCGGGCTGGTGCCGATATCCCCGAACACCACGCCGATCGCGCCGACGACCATCGCGCCGAGGCCGCCGCGGCCGTGGTGGCCCGGCGCCGGGTGCGCCGAGACTTCGGCCGCGCCTTCCGCGACGGCGGGCATTCCATTGGTCATGCCGTGATGGACTTCATGCGTGAACAATGCCCATGTCGCGCGCCCTCCAAGCCTGTCGGGCACATAGCGGCGGGCACCTAGCATTTGTTCCGGTGACCCGCAACACGCCGCCGAACACCCCCGCGTCCCATTTTGGCCGCACGGCCGCCGGCCGCGCGAAGCGGATGAGGTTGCGGCAGCAACGGATCCTAATCCTCTTATGGTGCGGATGTAACAGAACGGCGACGAACGCGCCGGTCCCTCGAGCCCAAGGGGGACGCGCGACGGTCAGGTGTCGGCGGCCAGCGTTCGGATCGTGAACTGCGTCTCGATCCGCAACACGCCAGGCAGGGCCGACAATATCTCGCGGTGGACACGCTCATAGCTGTCGCTCTCCGGAACCAGCACCTTGAGCAAATAGTCCGACCGCCCGCTGAGCAGATAGGCCTCGCCGATCTGCGAAGTCCGCGCGATCGCTTGTTCGAAGTCGAGCATCGTCGCCTGCCGCTGGTCGACCAGCGCGACCTGCACGAACATCGTCGACGGATTGCCGCGCGCCGCGGGAGAGAGGCGCGCCCGATAGCCCAGGATCGTGCCGTCCTGCTCGAGCGCCTTGACCCGGCGATGCGCGGCGGATGGCGACAGGCCGATCGCCGCGCCGAGCTGCTCACTCGTCACCGCCGAGTCCCTGGCCAGCTGCGCGAGGATTTTTCGATCGATGCGGTCCATTAAGGAGTTTTTGCATATTCTCCCGATCTCGCGCAAATTTATTGCATAGAGACGCTCGTCACCGCTGCACTTCGCAAATTTTTCCCGGTCTACCAAAGCTATGATCATGGCGCGTTAGCGGAGGCAGCCATGCGGATCGGTGTTCCAAGGGAAATCAAGAATCACGAATATCGTGTCGGTCTCACGCCGGCCTCGGTCGCCGAACTGGCCGCCGCCGGTCATCAGGTGCTCGTCGAGAGCAACGCCGGCCGGGGCATCGACTTCGACGATCAGGATTATCGCGATGTCGGCGCAACGATCGTCGCCGATGCGGCCGCGGTGTTCGCGGGCGCCGACATGATCGTGAAGGTCAAGGAGCCGCAGCCTTCCGAGATCGCACTGCTCGAACCGCGCCACACTCTGTTCACCTATCTTCATCTCGCGGCCGACAAGCCCCAGGCCGAAGGGCTGATCGCCTCGGGCGCGACCTGTATCGCCTATGAGACCGTCACCTCGCGCTCGGGCGCGCTGCCCTTGCTCAAGCCGATGTCCGAGGTGGCGGGGCGGATGTCGATCCAGGTCGGCGCGCATTATCTCGAAAAGGAACAGGGCGGCCGCGGCGTGCTGCTCGGCGGGGTGCCCGGCGTAGCCCCTGCGCGGGTCGCGATCCTCGGCGGTGGCGTCGCCGGGATCAACGCCGCGCAGATGGCGGTGGGCCAGCGCGCCGACGTCACCATCTACGATATCAACAATGACCGCCTGGCCGAACTCGACATGCATTTCGGCAGCCAGATCAAGACCGCCTATGCCTCTAAGGCGGCGATCGCCGCCGCGGTGGCGCGCGCGCACCTGGTCGTCGGAGCCGTCCTCGTGCCCGGCGCGGCCGCCCCGAAGCTCGTCACGCGCGAGATGCTCAAGACCATGAAGCGCGGCTCGGTGCTGGTCGACATCGCGATCGATCAGGGCGGCTGCTTCGAGACTAGCCACGCCACCACCCATGACGATCCGGTGTTCGAGGTCGAAGGCGTGATCCATTATTGCGTGGCGAACATGCCGGGCGCGGTCGCGCGCACCTCGGCCTTCGCACTCAACAACGCCACCCTCCCCTTCGTCCTCAAGCTCGCTCGGTTAGGTGCCGAGGCGGCGATGGCCGCCGACCCGCACCTCGCGGCGGGCCTCAACGTCGCCGGCGGCAGCATCCGGCACCAGGCGGTGGCCGAGGCGCTCGGTCTGCCTTTCCACAACTAGGGTGATTTCGAGCCAAACGGAATTATCTGGCGGCTCGGAAATCACGGAAAAGAAAGGGCTCCGAAACGATCTTCCGCCGGCGCGGATTCGCCGATGCGCTGCCCTTCAAACGCCATGCTGAAACGGTCTTGCGCATGAGCGCCTCAGCGCGCCATCTGCCGTTTCATCTGTTCGATCTCGATCAGCCGCTGCTCGAGCTCCGGGCGGAATGGCGCGTTCGCCGGGCTGCGGTCGAGCAAGGCGCGCCAGACGCTTTCGGCGCGGTCGAACTGGCCCGCCTGCGCATAAGCGAGTCCCATGAAGAAGGGCGGCCCCGGATGATCGGGGGCGATCGCCTCGGCGCGCTGAAAGGCGAGCTGCGCGGCCGGCGACATCAGCCCGCCGCCGTGGATCACCATCGCATTGCCGAGTCCGACCCACAAGTCGGGGCTGTTCGGCCGCTTCTCGAGCGCGCCCTTGATCAGCCCGATCGCGTAGAGATTGAGCCCCTGGCGGTGGAATGCGTCGGCCGCGCCCAAAATGTCGGCATCGGCGCCGAAACGATTGAGCAGCTTGTCGCGTTCGAGCGCGAACGCGCTGTCGGGCACCTTCGCATCCTCGGGCGCCGGAGTCGGTTTGCCGGGAAGGCCCGGACTGCCCTGCCACGCATAACCCGCCACCGCGAGGAACAGCACCGCCGCAACCAGCTCGATCCCGCCCTTGGGGAGCCGGCCAAAGCGCCACAGCAGCCCTGCGGCGACCAGCGCGAGCCCGCCAAATATCAGCCAGCCCATCAGCCCTTCCTCCGGCGCTTGAGCCGCCCGCTCACGATCCACAGCCCGAACAGCAGGAAGCCGACGGGCAGCGCGTAGAGCGGCCAGGTCAGCCGATCGAGCGGCGGCTTGTAACTGACCCAGTCGCCATAGCGTTCGATCAGCCATCGACGGATCGCCTCGGGCTTTTCGCCGGCCTCTATCCTCGTCCGGATCAGCGCGCGCATGTCGCCCGCCATTTCGGCGTTCGAGTCGGCGATCGACTGGCCCTGGCAGACCAGGCAGCGGATCGTCTCCATCAGCGCCTTGGCCCGCTTCTCCTGCGCTGGATCGGCGAGCTGCTCATTGGCATATTTCGCGGCGGGCATCAGCGAGTCGGCGAGCAGCGGCGAGGCGAGGAGCAACCCCAGACCCATGAGCATCACCGTCGGTGTCGAGCGAAGCGGAGACAGGTTGCGGAGCCTCATTGCGCCTCCGCCAGCGCCGACATGATGCCGGGCACATCCTCGGGATTGATCGCGCCGATATGCTGCTTGCGGATGATGCCGCGCCCGTCGACGATGAAGGTCTCGGGCACCCCCGCCGATCCGAGCGCGATCTGGACGCTGCTGTTGGCGTCGCCGCCGATCGCGCGGAACGGATCGCCATTGCGCGCGATGAAGCGCGCCAGATCCTCGGGCCGGTCGCGGATCGCGATGCCGTAAACCGGCGCCCCAGCCTCGGCGAGTTGGCGGAGCTGCGGCGCTTCGGCCACGCAGGGCACGCACCAGCTGGCGAAAACGTTGACCAGGTGGGGCCGCCCGTCGGCCAGCGCGGCGCTGCTCAGCCCCGGCTTGCCGGGCAGCGCGGGGGGCAGCGCGAAGCCGGGCATCGGCTTGCCGACCAGCTTCGAGGGTATCGTCTTGCTTTCGGGACTGACCAGCCCGCCCGCAAACACCGCGAGAAACAGGAAGAACAGCCCGAGCGGCAGCCAGATCAGCAGCTTCTTCATAGGAAAGCCCGCGGCGGCGCATGCCGCATCTCGCGCCGGACCCGGCCGATCAGCGACAGCAGGCCTCCCAGCGCCACCAGCGCGCCGCCCGCCCAGATCAGCGTCACGAACGGCTTCCACCACAGCCGCAGCTGCCAGCGCCCGCTATCATCGGGCCGGCCCACGACGACGTAGAGCTGGCCGTCGAGCACAGTGGTGATCGCCGCCTCGTTGGTCTCGGTCTGCGGCGACGGAAAATTGCGCGTCTGCGGATGCAGCGAAAAGGGCGCGCGCGCGCCGCGTTGCGCGGTCACGCTTCCCTCGATCGCGGTGTAGTTGGGGCCGGCCACCGGCTCGACCGCGTCGAGCCGGATCGAATAGGGGCCGACATGATGGAGCTCCCCGATCCGGGTGGCGACCAGCGTCTCCTTGGTGAAGGCGCTTTCGAACGCCATGCCGGCCAGGCTGACCGCGATGCCGAGATGCGCGAACACCATACCCCAGATATAGAGCGGCGTGCGGCGCAGGTTGCGTTTCCACAGCGGCGCGAGGCTGGCCAGGCCGACGCCCGCTGCCGCGACCAGCCCGAGCAGCGGCAGGATGCGGATCCCCGGGGCGAGCGCGATCACCGCCAGCAGCGCCAGCGCCGCAACCAGCAGCGGCAGAGCCAGCCGCAGCAGCGTTGCCTTCAGATCGTCGCGCCGCCAGCGCATGACCGGGCCGGCCGCCATGATCGCCACCAGGATCAGCGCGAGCGGACCCGCCGCGCTGTTGAAATAGGGCGGGCCGACCGAGAGCTTCTCGCCGGTCACCGCCTCGGCCATGAGCGGATAGAGCGTGCCGACGAGCACGATGCCGAGGATCGCCGACAGCAGCAGATTGTTGATGACGAGCGCGCCCTCTCGGCTCACCGCATCGAAGCGTGAGCCCTCGCGCACCGTTCCGACGCGCAAGCCGAACAGCGCGAGCGCGCCGCCGATATAGATGGCGAGCAGCGCGAGGATGAAGGTGCCGCGGCGCGGATCGACCGCGAAGGCGTGAACGCTGGTAAGGATGCCCGAACGGACCAGGAAGGTGCCGACCATCGACATCGAGAAGGCGACCACCGCCAGCATCACCGTCCAGGCGCGCAGTCCCTCGCGGGTCGCGAGCACCGTCACCGAGTGGAGCAACGCGGTCGCAGCGAGCCACGGCATCAACGAGGCGTTTTCGACCGGATCCCAGAACCACCAGCCGCCCCAGCCCAGCTCATAATAGGCCCAGTAGCTGCCCGCGGTAATGCCGAGCGTGAGCAATATCCACGCACCGAGCACCCAGGGCCGCATCGCCTTGGCGAAGGCCGCGCCGACGTCGCGCGTTATCAGCGCGCCGACCGCGAAGGAGAAAGCCACCGACAGCCCGACATAGCCGAGGTAAAGCGTCGGTGGATGAAACGCGAGGCCCGGATCCTGCAGCAGCGGGTTGAGCCCCTGCCCTTCCACCGGCGCGGGATCGAGCCGGGCGAACGGGTTCGAGGCGAACAGCAGGAAGGCGTAGAAACCCAGCCCGATCGCCGCCTGCGCGGCGAGCGTCGCGATCAGCGTGCGTTCGTTGAGCCGCCGTTCGAACAAGGCGACCGCGCCCCCTGCGACCGCGAGGATTGTCACCCACATCAGCATCGAGCCCTCGTGGTTCCCCCAGGTTCCGGCGAATTTATAGAGCAGCGGCTTGGTCGATGCGTCGTTGGCGGCGACCAGCGCCACCGACAGGTCGACGGTCACGAACAGATAGATCAGCGCGACGAAGGCCAACCCGCTCAGGCCGGCCTGGACCATGGCGACCGGGCGGACCGCGGCGAGGAGGTCGCTGCGCGCGCTCGCGACCCCCATCGCGCCCAGCACCAGCTGCAACGCCGCAAGCGCCGCGGCCAGCCACAGCGCGGCAAGCCCTGCTTCGGCGATCATCGGTTCACCTTCTTCTGGTCGCGGCCTTCGGCGAGGCTCTCGGCCTTGTGCATCTCGCCCGCCACTTGTGGCGGCATGTAGCGCTCGTCATGCTTGGCGAGGATGTTGGTGGCGACGAAGCGGCCGTCGGGGCGGAAGCTGCCCTCCGCCACCACGCCCGAATTCTCCTTGAACAGGTCGGGCACGATTCCCGTGAACCGGACCGGCACCGTCTCGACATTGTCGGTAACGACGAAATCGATCGTGACGCCGTCGCCGAGCCGCTTGATCGAGCCCTTCTCGACCATGCCGCCGAGCCGCACCGCGCGACCGGGCTCGACATGGTCGCGCCGTGCGTCGGAGGGAGTGTAGAAATAAGCCGCCTGATCCTTGAGCGCCGACATCGCGAGCAGCGCCGCGCCGACCACCGCGACGACCGCGAGCAGCGCGAGGATCAGCCGCTGGTTCTTCGCCTTCATGCGTCAGTCCCGCCGGCTCAACGCGTCGGCGCGCCGCTCGGCGCGGCGCATAGCGAGCAGGCTCACGACCAGCAGGCCCAGCGTTCCGGCGGCCGTGATTGCATAGGCGGCGATGATGAAGGGCCAATGGTTCATTCGACGGCCATCCGTTTGAGGCGCGCCTCGACCTTGGCCTGGGCGAGCAGCGCGCGCATCCGCATCAGCACGATCGCGGCGAACAGCAGCGTGAAGCCGAGCGCCGCGATCGGCAGCGGCCAGAGGATCGAGCCGTCGATCGTCGAGCCGGTCAAGCCGATGCTCTGCCCCTGATGCAGCGTCCGCCACCACAGCACTGAATAGTGGATCACCGGGATATTCGCGGCGCCGACCACCCCGAAGATGGCCGAGATCCGGTCGTTGCTACCGCGCTCCGCGCCCGCGGAGGACAACGCAATATAGGCGAGATAGAGGAAGAACAGCACCAGCATCGAGGTCAGCCGGCCGTCCCATTCCCACCAGGTGCCCCAGGTCGGTCGCCCCCAGATCGATCCGGTGACGAGGCAGAGCGCCGCGAACAGCGCGCCGGGCGCCGCGATCGCCCGCGCGGCCACCGCCGCGAGCGGGTGGCGCCAGATCAGCTGGGTCAGGCTGGCCGCCGCGATCCCCGTCCAGCCGGCCATGCCCAGCCAGGCCGCAGGCACATGGATGTAAATGATCCGGACACTTTCGCCCTGCAGATAGTCGCGCGGGGTCAGAAACAGCCCCGCGTAGAGCGCAACCGCGATCAGCAGCCCGCCCGTCCATCCCAGCCAGGGAGTGAGCGGGCGTGCGATCGAAAGGAAGCGGGCGGGGTTGGCGAAGATCTGCACGGCGGGTTGGGGGAATAGGGCCCAATCCCGCTGACCGCAATGGCCGGTTGCTCTCCTCTTGCAGCCGCGGCGAATGCGCCCCATGCGCGAGCGCGATGACCAGTTCTCCCGTCTCTGCCCGGCAAAGCCATCCGCTGGGCGGCATCATGCTCCGCTTGCTCGCCGTGATCTGCTTCGCGGCGATGGGCGCGGCGATGAAATGGGCGAGCGCGGACGGCGTTGCGCCGGTCGAGATGCTGTTCTTTCGGTCGCTGTTCGGCATGCCGATCGTGTTTGCATGGCTGATGCTGGGGCCCGGCGTGGGCGTCATTCGCACCCGCCGGCCCGCGGCGCACCTGGTCCGGTCGATGATCGGCATCAGCGGAATCCTGATGAACTTCGCCGCGCTCGTCCACCTGCCGCTCGCCGACGCGGCGGCGATCGGCTTTTCGGCGCCGATCTTCGCGACGATCCTGTCGGTGCTGCTCCTCCGCGAGAAGGTCGGCGTCCAGCGGTGGAACGCGGTGGCGCTGGGCCTCGCCGGCGTTCTCGTCATTATAAGGCCCGGCGGGACGGCGCTCGATCCGGCCGGCCTCGCCTTCGCGCTCGCCGGCGCGGCGGGTACGGCGGGGGTCACGGTGACGATCCGGCAACTCGGCAGCACCGAACATCCCGGAACCATCGTCTTCTGGTTCTACGTCGCGTCGATGGTGGTGAGCGGGGCGGCAATGCTGTCCTTCGCGCAGCCCCATAGCGGCGGCGCATGGGCCGCGCTTGTGATCGGCGCCGTGGCCGGCACCGGCGCCCAGGTGCTGATGACGACCTCGCTCCACGCCGCGCCGGTCTCGCTGCTCGCGCCGTTCGATTATTCGCAGATCCTCTGGTCGAGCCTGCTCGGCTGGCTGATGTTCGCCAACGCCCCGTCGGAGAACACGCTGCTGGGCGCCGCGCTGATCGTCGTCGCCGGACTCTACACGGCCTGGCGCGAGAATCGCCTGCGCCGCGAACGGATCGTCGCGACCCCAATGCTCGACTGATCGATCAGGCGCGGCCGATCAGGCGCATCGCCATCCGGTCGGCGACCACCGCGGAGGGAACCCCGCTCGCGGCGCTTTCGGACCAGATCTGATCGAGCCGTTCGGGAATCCTGGCGACCCGCGCCTCGACCTCGGCGCGATCGCCTTGCCCCAGATATTCGAGCGCGACATTGATGATCCCGCCCGCGTTGATGACGTAATCGGGCGCGTAGAGGATGCCACGATCGTGGATGCGATCGGCGTCGGCGGGGGTGGCGAGCTGATTGTTCGCGCCGCCGGCCACGACGGGCGCCTGCAGCGCGGCGATCGTACGTTCGTCGAGAATCGCGCCGAGCGCACAGGGACTGAGCACGTCGGCCTCGATCGTCATGATCTCGCCCGCGGGAACCGCGGTCGCGCCGAGCTCGTCGGCCAGCAGGCGAGCGCGCTTTGCGTCGGCGTCGGCCAGCGTGAGCCGGGCGCCGTCCCGGGCAAGCAGCCGGGCAAGCCCGCCTCCGACGCTGCCGACGCCCTGGATCGCGACATGCACGCCGCGCGCCTCCTCCTTACCGAGCGCACGCCTGATCGCTGCGCGCACGCCGAGATAGACGCCCTGCGCCGTGGTCGGGCCCGGATCGCCGCCCGCACTGCCCGCCGCGACCGGCAGCCCCGACACATGCCGGGTCTCGCGGGCGATCCCGACCATGTCGGTGTCGCTCATGCCGACATCCTCGGCGGTCACATAGCCGCCGCCGAGCGAATCGATGGCACGGCCGAACGCCGCGAGCATCGCGGGGGTCTTGGTGCGCAGCGCATCGGCCAGGATCACGCCCTTGCCGCCGCCCATCGGCAGCCCCGCCATCGCATTTTTGAAGCTCATGCCGCGCGACAGGCGCAACGCGTCGGTGATCGCGTCGGTGGGATCGGCATAGTGCCAAAAGCGCGTCCCCCCCGCGGCGGGCCCCAGATAGGTCGAATGAATCGCGATAACCGCCGTCAGGCCGGACGCGGCGTCGCGGAACAGATGCAAGGCTTCGTGGTCGTCGAAGTCGGGATAGGCCCAGGGGGCGGTCATGGCAAACTCGTGTAATTAGATTACGTATGGGCGTAATAATATTATCGAGAGCTTCTGGCCAGCGGGAAAATTCAGGTCGGCGCCAAACCGCAGTCAAAGCCGCAAGCAATTCAGGCAGCGGATGTTAGCACTCTTTGCCGCGGAATCCGCGTCCGTCGATTCAGGCCAAGCCCCTGCAATATTGCGAATAATGGGGCGATCGACGGGGATTGAACCCGCAACCTCCGGTACCACAAACCGGCGCTCTAACCAATTGAGCTACGATCGCCACAGACGCCTCGGGCGTCGCCGACCCGGGGCTCCATAGGCAAAGCCCCCCGGCGACGCAAGCGGGATGCGCAGCCGGCGGGCTTAACTCTACTAGATCATTATAGTTGTGCTTGCCTAGCCGGCTTCCAGGTCCCAGAAGAGAATACCGTGCTGTCTCAACGAACCCGCTATGCCATCCGCGCGCTTCTCCATCTGGCGGATCATTATGGCGAGGGGCCGATCCAGCTCGCCGAGATCGCCGAGAAGCAGAATATTCCGGGCAAATTCCTCACGGTGATCCTGTCGGAGATGAAGCGCGCCGGCTTCGTCGAGACAATGCGCGGCAAGGAAGGCGGCTATTGGCTGTCCCGCCCCCCGACCGAAATCACCTATGGCGATATCGTGCGCGCCACGCGGGGGTCGCTTGCGCTGGTGCCGTGCGCCGCCCGCCTCGCTTATACGCCGTGCGACCATTGCGTCGACGAAGCCGGGTGCCGCCTGCGCGCCGTGATGCTCTCGGTGCGCGACGAAACGGCCAATATCCTCGACCGGCTATCGCTGGCCGAAAAATTCGACGCCTGACGCCGCGCGGTACCCGCCGACCCCGCAACGACCCGCGGATTGTCTGGGCTATTTGCACACCCAGCCCGGTGCCAACACCTCGGCTATACCGTGCCACGCCCCGGCTTACGCCTTCGATTCATGTCGATTTTCCGTTGACGACCTTCTCTCCCGCGTTATGTGAACGGGAGGAACGGCATTCGAGCCGGGCCGATATAATGCTATGGGAGCTGCTCGAATGAAGAAGCTGAGCCTCGTACTGGTTGCCGCCGGGCTGATCTCGCTCGCCGCGTGCAACAAGCAAACTCCGGCGGAAAACGCCGCTGACAACACGGCGGCTGCGCTTGAGAACCAGGCTGACGCGCTCGACAACGCTGCGGACGCGACCTCGAATGAGGCGGCCGCCGCCAATCTCGAGAACGCCGCCGATGCCGCCGAGAACGCGGCCGACGCCGTCGAAGACAAGAAGTAATAGGCCGGCCCTCCGGGGCCGCCATCGCGAAGGAACGGGCGTCCCTGCCGGGGGCGCCCGTTTTTTTTTAGCCGTTGACGACGATGCCGCCGTTCGGATGCAGAACCTGGCCGGACATGTAGCTCGAATCCTCGCAGGCGAGGAACAGGAAGGACGGCGCCACCTCATTGGGCTGGCCTGGCCGGCCCATCGGCGTGCTCTCGCCGAAATGCTCGATCTTCTCCTCGCTCGCGCCGCCGCAGGGGTTGAGCGGCGTCCAGATCGGGCCCGGCGCCACCGCATTGACGCGAATCCCGTGCCCGACGAGATTCTCCGACAGCGAGCGGGTGAAGGCGGTGATCGCCCCCTTGGTGCTCGAATAGTCGAGCAGCTCCTTGCTTCCCTGATACATGGTGACCGAGGTGCAATTGATGATCGCCGCTCCTTGTTTCAGGTGTGGCCGCGCCGCCTGGGTGAGGAAGAACATGCCGAAGATGTTGGTCTGAAAGGTACGCCGCAGCTGCTCCTCGCTGATGTCGGCGATGTCCTTGTCGGGATGCTGCTCGCCGGCATTGTTGACGAGGATGTCGAGGTCGCCGAGTCTCTCGATCGTCTCGGCGACGGCGCGCTCGCAAAACGCCTTGTCGCCGATATCGCCCGCGATCGCGATCGCCTTGCGCCCCTCGCGCTGGACGATCTCCATGGTCTTCTGGGCGTCGTCATGCTCGCACAGATAGAGTATCGCGATGTCGGCGCCTTCGCGCGCGTAAAGCGCCGCCACGGCCCGCCCTATGCCGCTGTCGGCGCCGCTGATCAGCGCCACTTTGCCGGCCAGCCTCCCCGATCCTGGGTAGCGCGGCGCCCAGTCTGGCTTCGGCTCGAGCGCGCTTTCATGGCCAGGAAGCTCGTCCTCATGGATCATCGGCTGTGTTTGCTGGTCAGTCATGGCCTTCTCCTTCCCCCTCCCCAACGAAGGCGGAGCGGGGCGGTTCAGTCCGTTGCGGGCGCGGTTCGGCGGGTGGTGAGGCGGTCGCTGACGACCTCCATCGTAAAAATCGGATCGGCGTCGGGCGGAACCTCGGCGACGGCGTCGATGAAGGCCGCGCGGGTCGCCGGATCGTCATAGACCATCTTCTGATCGAAGGCGCGTCGCCAGGTCGCCTCGTCGGGCCATTCGGCATAACCGACGAAGCGCCCGTCAGCGTCGCGGTGCAGCCGCGAGCCGAAGCTGCCATAGCGCTCGCGGATCAGATCGGTGCCGCGGGCCCACGCCCCGACGAACTGCTGTTCCTTGCCGGGATGCACCCGCCACCAATAGACCGCGACGAACATTTTCGCTCTCCCTGAAGTCGCTCACAAATCCGGCAGGGTCTGATCCGCCAGCCCCCAATCCCTGAGCGCTTTTGAAGAGGCGCGCGCCAGCAGCTTCCGGGTGTCCCGAATCGTGAAGGCGGAGGCCTTGGCGAAATCGTCGAGCTCGTCCCAGTTCACCGGTGCCGCCACCGGCGCGTTCTCGCGGGCCCGCACGCCATAAGGAACGACCGCGGTGGCCCCCCGCTGATTGCGGAGATAGTCGATGAAGATGCGTCCGACGCGCTTGGCCTTGGCCATGTTGGCGACAAACCGGTCGGGCTCGGCCTGGGCCAGCGCCTCGGCGAAGCGGTGTGCGAAATCCTTGACCACCGGCCATTCGGCTTCGGGGGTCAGCGGCACCACGACATGCACGCCTTTCCCCCCCGACAACATCGCGAAACTGACCAGGCCGATGTCCGCGAGCATCTTGCGGATCTCGCTCGCGGCCTTGCGCACGTCGGCGAAATCGAGCCCGGTGTCGGGGTCGAGATCGAAGATCATCCGGTCGGGTTTCTCGATATCCTCGATGCGCGATCCCCAGCCGTGGAATTCGATGGTTCCCATCTGGACGCAGGCGAGCAACCCCTCGGTCGAATCGACATAGAGATAGTCTTCGACGCTCCCGTCCTTCTCACGCACCGGCACGTGATGGACATGCTCGCCGAAGCTGCCCGAATCATGTTTCTGGAAGAAGCAATGCTTGCCGCGGCCCTGCGGGCAGCGGACGAGGCTGATCGGGCGATGCCCCGCCCAGGGCAGGATCAGCGGCCCGATCGTCTGATAATAGGCCGCCAGCTCGCCCTTCGTCGCCTTGGCCTCGGGAAAGATCATCCGGTCGGGATTGGTGATCCTGATCAGCGGCGCCTCCTCGGCTGCCGCCTCCAACGGGACCGGCTCCTCGCGCTTCACTTCGCTGGCCTGCTTGTCGGCGCGCAGTCCGAGGAAGCTCGCGTGGCGCAGCACATCGTCATGCGTGAACTCCGCAAAGGCGATCTCGGCGACGAGATCGGGTTTGATCCAGTGCGCGCCGCGCGCCTCGGCGCGGGGGACGGCGGCGGCGGGCTTCTTGGTTTCGCGCCGGGCGAACTCGGCGGCGAGCATCTCCATATCGTCCTGGTCGAAACCGGTCCCGACCTTGCCCGCATAGACCAGCTTGCCGTCCTTGTGCTGGCCGAGCAGCAGCGCGCGGAAGCGCCGGCTGTTCGCGGTGCTGCTGCTCCAGCCGATGATCACGAACTCCTGGCGCCGCGTGCATTTCACCTTGAGCCAATTGGTGGTGCGCCCGCCGCGATAGGCCGCGTCGGCCTTTTTCGAGATGATGCCCTCCTGGCGTGCGTCGCACATCGCCTTGAACAACTTCTCGCCCGCGCCCGCGACGTGCTCGGCATAATGGATTATCGCATCCTCGGCGGGCAGCAGCGCCGCGAGTTGCGCCTTCCGCTCGACATTGCTGAGTCCGGTCAGGTCCCGGCCCCGCAGCGACAACAGGTCGAAGGCGAACAGCTCGAACCCGCCGCCTTCACCCTTGATCGCCTTCTGCAGCGCCGAGAAGCTCGGATTGCCGTCGCCGTCGCGGCTGACGATCTCGCCGTCGATCAGGACCGAGGGCAGATCGAGCCGCGCCAGCGCGCGGGCGATCGGTGCGAATTTGTCGGTCCAGTCGAGTCCTGTGCGCGTATAGATCGTCACCTGCTCGCCTGCGGCGGCGATCAGCGCGCGATAGCCGTCGAACTTGATCTCGTGGATCCACTGGTTGCCGCTCGGAACATGGTCGACGAGGGTCGCCAGTTGCGGCTGACGAAAGCCGGGCGGCCCGCCGTCGCCCCGCCGGATATCCCGGCCGCCACTTTTTCTGGCGCCGCCGGATCGTCGGCCGATCGCTGTGTTGTGCTCGTCGGCCTCGGCCATCACCTTGTCGAACGCCTTGCCGCGCTTGCCCTTCAAGCTCTTGGCGCCCCCGGCATCGGCTGCGATCTCGGCCATCGTCCGCCCGGTCTTGACGCTGGTCAGCGCGCGGGCGACCAGTTCGTCGCTGCTCCCGGCCTCGGCGTCGTCGATCTTGCGCAACAGCCAGTTCTCATGCCGCTCACCAGGCTTGCCCTTCATCCGCACCAGCAGCCACTCGCCCTTCATCCGCTCGCCCTCGAGCGTGAAGTGGAGATGCCCGTCGTCAAGGTCGCGCGCGCTCTTGCCTTCGACCGGTGCCCAATTGCCCTTGTCCCACAGCATCACGGTGCCGCCGCCATATTCGCCCGCGGGGATGGTGCCCTCGAACTCGGCATAGGAGATCGGATGGTCCTCGGTGCGGACCGCCAGCCGGCGGTCGGCCGGGTCGAGGCTCGGGCCGCGGGTCACCGCCCAGCTTTTGAGCACACCGTCGATCTCGAGCCGGAAATCATAATGGAGCCGGGTCGCATCGTGCTTCTGGACGATGAAGCGGTGTCCTCCTTGCGCTCCGATCTTGCCGGCAGGTTCGGCGGTGCGTGCGAAATCGCGCTTGCGATTATATTCCGAAAGGCTGGCGCGGCCCATCGCGCGTCACGCCCGCTTCCGAGCGGGGGGCTTGGCCGCCGCGGGCTTGCGCGCGGCGGGCCTGCCGGAAGAATCGGCTTTCTTCGCGGCCGGCTTCGCCGCCGGGCCGCCGCCGACCGACTTCTTCAGCGCCGCCATCAGATCGATGACATTGCCCTTACGCGCGGGGATGTCGTCCTCGGTCTCCTCGATCACCTTCTTGCCCTTGGCCTTGCGCTTCTTCTCGATCAGGCTCTTGAGCGCATCGACATAGCGATCGTGGAACTCGCTCGCGTCGAACTTGCCGGTCTTCTTCTCGATCAGCGTTTCGGCGAGTTCGAGCAGTTCCTCATCGGGCTTGCTGTCGGGGATATCGCGGAAATAGCTTTGCGCCTTGCGCACCTCGTCGGCGTAGCGCAGCGTCTCGAGCACGATGCCGCGCCCGCATGGCTTCAGGCTGACGACATATTCGCGCCCGCGCATCGCCAATTGGCCGAGCGCGACCTTGCGGGTACGCCGCAGCGCCTCGCGCAGCACGATGAAGGCCTCTTCAGCAAGTTCGTCGGCGGGAACGACATAATATGGCTTCTCGAAATAGAGCACGTCGATCTCGTTCGCGTCGACGAACTGAATCAGTTCAAGCGTCCGCTTGCTCTCGAGCTTTACCGCCTCGATCTCGTCCTGCTCGAGCAGAACATAATTGCCCTTGGACACCTCATAGCCCTTGACGATGTCGTCGGCGTCGACCGGGCCGATGCCGGGCACCACCTTTTCATATTTGATGCGCTTGCCCGACGGTTCGTGGATCTGGTGAAAGGCGACCTGCGCCCCGCTGCTTGTCGCATTGTAGATTTCGACCGGGATCGAAACGAGCGCCAGGCGGATTTGCCCTTGCCAATAGGCTCGCGCAGCCATGATGATTCCTCCTGCGGAATGACAGGGGATTCAAATCGTCACGGCCGGCTTCGTTCCCCCCTGCATTGCATCGAGCCGCGCAATCTCGGGCACGACAGAAACTTTCTGTTTACCACATTGTTTTACTTAATGTTCTAATGGACATGAAACCCGTCACCACCGGAAGCGGCGAAATGCGCGAGGCGATTGGAGACATCGCGCGCGGATGCGGCCGCTTTGCGATCGAATGCAGCGACGTGGGCGGCAAGGTCGTTGCGGTGGGCGACAAGATCGTCGCGCAGGCGGGTTTGCTCGAACAGCTCGGGCTGGCCGCCGTCGGCCTCCTCGAAGCCCAGCAGGACGTGACCGGCGCGGCCGCAGAGGCTCGCGATTATGCCTGTCAGGCGCGCAATCATCTCGAGCAATCGCAACAGGTGGTCGACGGTGCGATCGAAACCTTCGCGGGGCTGACCGATCTGGTGCTCAGCCTCGGCAGGCGCATGGACAATCTCGAAGAGGCAATGCGCGAGGTGCGAAGCGTCGCGCTCACGATCGACCAGATCGGCCGCAAGACCAATTTGCTGGCGCTCAACGCCACGCTCGAGGCCGCCCGCGCGGGCGAGGCCGGGCGGGGCTTCGCGGTGGTAGCCGGGGAAGTGAAGAAGCTTGCGTCCGACAGCCGTGTCGCCACCGAGCAGATCGCCCGGACGATCGAGCGGCTTGGCGACGAAGCCGGCGGAATCGGCGCGGCAATCGAGAGCGGCGTGGCGAGCGGCGGAAAGGCGCGAACGCGCACCGCCGAGCTGGTACAGGTTCTTGGCGAGGCGCTCAACTTCGTCGATGCGCTCGATCTGCGCAGCAACGCCATCGCCGAGGGATCGCTCACGATCCGCCGCAATGTGCAGGATTTCCAGATCGGGCTTACCGATCTGACCGTCGAGGCCAAGGCGAACAGCGGCGCATTGGGCGAGGTGAGCACCCGGCTCGAACGGCTCGAGCGCATGTCCAACGAATTGCTGAACCGTGTCACCAACACCGGCGCTCCCACCGCCGACATGCCGTTCATCGAGACCGCCGGGCGCATGACCGACGAGATCCGCCACCTGATCGAAGCCGCGATCGATGATCGCCGCCTTTCGATCGACGACGTCTTCGACACCCGCTATGTCCCGATCGCGGGCAGCAACCCCGAACAGTTCATGAATCGCATGGTGCCGTTCGCCGACGCGCACGTCCGTCCGGTGCTCGATGATGCGGTCGCGGCCGACCACCGCGTGCTCGCCACTGCGATCGTCGACGCCAACGGCTTCCTGCCGACACATATCAGCAGCCGCTCGTTGCCGCAGGGCTCCGACGCGTTGTGGAACGCCGAGCATTGCCGCAATCGGCGCTTCTTCATGGACGAGCAGACTGCCGCGCATCTCAAGAGCGAAGCGCCCTTCACGATGGAGACCTACCGGCAGGATCTCGGCGGCGGCCGCTACCGCCCGGTGAAGAGCATCTGCATTCCGCTGCGCATCAAGGGGCGCCGCTGGGGCAATCTCGAATTCGCCTATCTCGACTGATCCGCCGCGGGCCGACGTCAGGAGTGCGAACCCTTGACCTGGCCCGAACCATGGCTTTCGAATAGGCAACGCGGACATTGGCGGCTTGCCGACTTGAACACCGCGCGCAGGCGGTGGCATTCGGAGCAGTCCGTCCGATGGGCCCAGGCCCAGAGCTTTCTCAACATCGGTTCCTCCACGCCACTCGACTCGACAAAACGAGCCTTACCATAGACGAAGCGCTTGCAGGGCCCAACGGCTGAAATAGCGATCTTAGCCTTTAGTCTAACAGCTAGATGATCATTTTCCGTAGCGTCAAAAGGCTGTCGGCCTCCGCCGGCGGCTTGTCTTTCCGGATTCGCGCAATCCTCGGAAAGCGCATCGCCACCCCGGATTTGTGGCGCTTGCTGGCGTGGATGCTGTCGAAGGCCAGTTCGACCACAAGCGTCTTCTCGACCTCCCGGACCGGGCCGAAACGGTTGACCGTATGGTTGCGCACGAAACTGTCGAGCCACTTCAACTCCTCGTCGGTGAAGCCCGAATAGGCCTTGGCGACGGGCAGCAGTTCGCCCTCTTCTGACCAGCAGCCGAAGGTATAGTCCGAATAGAAGCTCGACCGCTTTCCATGGCCCCGCTGCGCGTACATCATCACGCAGTCGACGGTCAGCGGATCGCGCTTCCACTTGTACCACAGGCCCGTCCGCCGTCCCGCGACATAGCGGCTGTCGCGGCGCTTGAGCATCACCCCCTCGATCGCCGCGTCGCGGGCGCGGGCGCGCGTCTCGGCGAGGTCGTCGAAATCGCGCGCAGCGATCAGCGCCGACAGATCGAAGCGCGCCGGATCGAGCCGCGCCGCCAAGGCCTCGAGCCGCGCCCGCCGCAGCGTCCATGGCAGATCGCGCAGATCCTCCGCGCCGTCGATCAGCAGATCGTAGAGCCGGACGAACGCCGGATAGTCGGCCAGCATCCGCGCCGACACATTTTTCCGGCCCAGCCGCTGCTGCAGCGCGTTGAAAGAGGCTGCGGAGCCGCCTTGCTCGGCGGCGCCCTGCGCCTCGCCCTGCACCAGCATTTCGCCGTCGAGCACCGCGTCGATCCCGGCGGAGGCGCGCGCGATATCGGGGAAACTCGCGGTGATGTCGTCGCCGGCGCGGCTGTAGAGGCGGACCTCGCCGCCCGTGCCGACGATCTGGACGCGGATGCCGTCCCATTTCCACTCGGCCGCATAATCGGCAAGATCGATCGTCTCCTGCTCGAGCGGATGGGCGAGCATGAAGGGGCGGAAGAAGGGGGTGCCGCGCGGATCGGGGCGCTCGCCGCCGGTCCCCCAGGCGAACAGCTCGGGATAGGGCGGCCGCAGCGCGTGCCACACCTCCTCGACCGCGTCGACGTCGAGCCCGAAGGCGAGCGCGAGGCCGGTCTTGGCCAGGCGCGCCGATATGCCGACCCGCAATCCGCCGGTCGCAAGCTTGAGCAGCGCGAACCGGCCGCTCGCGTCGAGATGGTCGAGCATCTCACCGAGCGCGCGCGGAGCCTCGGCACGGCCGAGCCGCGCCAGCCGCTCGATCACCGCAGCGAGGCTCAACGATCCGTCATCGATCTCGGCCGGCTGGTCGATCCGCTTCGGCCAGATCAGCGCGACGGTTTCGGCCAGGTCGCCGACATAGTCGCGGCTCATCAGGAACAGCACCGGATCGACGCGCTCGCTCACGATCGCATGGATCGCGGCGCCCTTGACCGCGGGCAGGCTGAGGTTGCCGGTCAGCGCCGCCAGCGCCCAGCCGCGATCGGGATCGGGCGCATCGCGCATATAATCGGCGATCAGCGCGAGCTTGGCGTTGCGCGAGCGCGTATAGACGAGGCCGTCGAGCAGCTGGGAAAAGGCGCGCATCAGGCCTCCTCCTCATCCTCATAGCCGACCAGCGCGAGCGCGCGCGCCGGCATCTGGCGCAGCCCGCACCAATGGACCAGCGCTTCCTCGCGCCCATGCGTCACCCAGACCTCGGAGGGCGCCACCTCCTCAATCGTCGCGGTCAGCTCGTCCCAGTCGGCATGGTCGGAGATCACCAGCGGCAGCTCGACTTGCCGCTGGCGCGCGCGCTGGCGGACGCGCATCCAGCCCGAGGCCATCGCCGTGATCGGGTCGGGCAGACGGCGCGACCAGCGGTCGTTGAGCGCCGAGGGCGGGCACAGCACGATCGTGCCGCGCAGTTCGTCGCGGCCGGCGGCGGTAGCCGGGCGCAGTTCGCCCAGCTCGACCCCGCAATCGCGATAGAGATCGCACATCCGCTCGAGCGCGCCATGAACATGGATCGGATCGGCATGGCCCCGCGCGCGCAACTCGGCGATCAGCCGCTGCGCCTTGCCCAGTGCATAGGCGCCGACCAGCACGCAGCGGTCGGGCGCGGCGTGGAGCGCCGCCAGCAGCCTGTCGATCTCCTGGTCGATCGGGGGATGGCGAAACACCGGCAGGCCGAAAGTCGCTTCGGTGATCAGGACGTCGCAAGGCACCGCCTCGAACGGCGCGCAGGTCGGGTCGTGGCGGCGCTTATAATCGCCGGTGACGACGATCCGCTCGCCCGCATGCTCGAGCAGGATCTGCGCCGATCCGAGCACATGGCCGGCGGGCCGGTAGCTGATCGCGACTCCGCCGAGCCGGATGGTCTCGCCATAGCCGACCGGAACGCCGCGCCCGGGCCCGTAGCGCAACGCCATGATCGCCAGCGTCTCGGGCGTCGCCCAGCTTGTGCCATGGCCGCCGCGGGCATGATCGGCATGGCCATGGGTGATCAGCGCGCGCTCGACGGGGACCGCGGGATCGATCCAGGCGTCCGCCGGCAGCACATGGATGCCGCGCGGCGAGGCTTCGATCCAGTGGGCCATGACGGCTAGACGATGCCGCGTGCGGCCGGTTCCGTCAAAATCACCCGCGGCGGAGCGCGCGCGAACCGGCGTAGTCGATCGCCGCGACCGCCGCGACGATCCCGAGCGCGAGCAAGGCAGTCTTGCGGCGGGGATTGGACGGCGCGGCGATATAACCGAGCGCCGCGAGATCGAAGATGTCGCCCGCCAGCCGCCATTGCACCGGCGCGGCGCTCGCCGGGGCGATCAGCCCCGCGACCCCCGTGACCACCTCGCGCGCGCCGACGATCTGGAACAGCCTGCCCCCCATCTCTTCGCCCGCGCCGACGCCGCGGCCGAGCCGCCGGCCGAAAAGCATATCGGCGATCCCGAACACCAGGCTCGCGCCACCGATCGCGCGGCCGATTGTCTGCGCCTTCACACTATCCTCCTCCCATGGCCTGGAACATTAACGCCGCCGCCCTGCCGAAGCTCCGCCACGATCGCATTGATCCAGATCAAGCCGTCCGTTGCGAATCATTCTCAACGGCACTTCGCAGCCGCGATGTGCGTTGGGGCTCGACCGGAACAGGAGGAATGACATGGCCCAAGCCGAGTTCACCGACGCGATCGCGCTGCTCAAGGCCGATCATCGCACGGTCGAGGATCTTTTCGAACAATTCGAGAACAGCAAGAGCGCTTCGACCAAGCAAAAGCTGTGCCGCCGGATCTGCACCGAGCTCAAGATCCACACCATGATCGAGGAGGAGATCTTCTATCCCGCGCTACGCGGCAAAATCGAGGACGATACCCTCGACGAGGCCTATGTCGAACATGACGGCGCGAAGGTTCTCGTCAACGATCTCGAAAGCGCCGCGCCGGACGCCGATTTCTATGACGCCAAGGTCACGGTGCTGTCCGAAGAGATCAAGCACCACGTCCGCGAGGAGGAGATGCCGAAGGAAGGCATGTTCGCCCAGGCGCGCGAGACCGACGTCGATCTCGTCGCGCTGCGCGACCGGATGCTCGCGCGTAAGCAGGAGCTGCTGCGCCAGGCCGAAGCGGAAGGGCTGCCGCCCGCCAAGCCCCGCGCGGTGAACCTCGTCGCGGCCTGATCCCGCGGCGCGGCGCCCTCGGCCGACATAAGCGCCGCCCCTCGCGCCTGAGCGCGCGGGGCGGCGGCAGGAGAGGATCATGAAACGCTATGCCTATGGCTGGCTGACAGCCCTGTTCTTCCTGATCTCGATCGCCGGGCATTGGCTGTTCGGCTGGTACGCCTATCTCGACGAGGCCGCCGAGCATGCGCAGCAGCCGCAATTCGCCGAATATGCGGTCGAGATCGCGCGTGACACCTTCGAGAATTGGCAGTCCGAATTTCTCCAGCTGATCTGGCAGGTCGTCGGGCTCGCCTATTTCCTCTATATCGGTTCGCCGGCGTCGAAGGAGAATGACGATCGGCTCGAAGCCAAGGTCGACGCGCTGCTCAAGCTGACCGGCGAGCGCGGCGAGGCGATCGTCGCCGAACTCGACGAGAAATATCTGCGCACCCACGGCCACGCCAAGCCGCACGGTCACGCCGATCTATGAGCAGCGGCGCCGTATGACCGAGACGCTCTCCCCCACCCTGCCCGACGATGTCGAGGCGCTCGCGCACCAGGTCCTCGAACGCGCCTCGCGCCAGAATGTCGCGCTCGCCGCCGCGGAGAGCTGCACCGGCGGGCTGCTCGCGTCGCTGCTCACCGATGTCGAGGGCGCCAGCCACGTGTTCGAACGCGGCTTCGTCACCTATAGCGAGGAGGCGAAATGCGAACTGCTCGGCCTGTCGCAGGCGATGATCGACGATTGCGGCGCGGTCAGCGAGGATGTTGCGCGCGCGATGGCGGCCGGCGCGCTCAGCCGATCGCGCGCCGACATCGCGATCGCCGTCACCGGCTTTGCGGGCGCGGCCGGGCCCGGCGACGAAGCGGGGCTGGTCCACTTGGCCTGCGCCCGCCGCGACGGCCCGGTCGCGCATCGCGAGGTCCATCTCGGCCCGCTCGGGCGCGGCCCGGTGCGGATCGCCTGCCTGCGCATCGCGCTCGAGATGCTCGATCAGGCGGTCGCAGCGGGCGGCGAAACCTCTGATGAAGCCGGCCGTTCCGGAATTGGGGGATAGGCGCGCGCGATTTGAATCGTTATCGGGCTCGCACATGACCGAGCCCGCGCCTAGCCCCATCACCCCCGCAGTCATAGCCGAACACGGCCTGTCCCCCGAGGAATATGAGCGCATCTTGCATGCGATGGGCCGCGCGCCCAATCTCACCGAGCTCGGCATCTTTTCGGTGATGTGGTCCGAGCATTGCAGCTACAAGTCGAGCCGCCTCCATCTCAAGAAGCTGCCGACCACCGGCCCGCAGGTGATCTGCGGCCCCGGCGAAAATGCCGGGGTGGTCGACATTGGCGACGGCCAGGCGGCGATCTTCAAGATGGAGAGCCACAACCACCCCTCCTATATCGAACCCTATCAGGGCGCCGCGACCGGGGTCGGCGGCATCCTGCGCGACGTGTTCACGATGGGCGCGCGGCCCGTCGCCAATCTGAACGCGCTGCGCTTCGGCCGCCCCGATCATCCCAAGATGCGCCACCTGATCGCCGGCGTCGTCCATGGCATCGGCGGCTATGGCAATTGCGTCGGGGTGCCGACGGTGGGCGGCGAGGTCAATTTCCACCGCGCCTATGATGGCAACATCCTCGTCAATGCGATGACGGTCGGGGTCGCCGAGACCGACAAAATCTTCTATTCGGCGGCGTCGGGGATCGGCAATCCGATCGTCTATGTCGGCTCGAAGACCGGCCGCGACGGCATCCACGGCGCGACGATGGCCTCGGCCGACTTCTCGGAGGACTCAGAGGAGAAGCGCCCCACCGTCCAGGTCGGCGATCCGTTCACCGAGAAGCTGCTGATCGAGGCCTGCCTCGAGTTGATGGCGTCCGACGCCATCGTGGCGATCCAGGACATGGGCGCCGCCGGGCTCACCTCCTCTTCGGTCGAGATGGCGTCGAAGGGCGGGGTCGGCATCGAGCTCGACATGAACGCGGTGCCGTGCCGCGAGACCGGCATGACCCCCTATGAGATGATGCTCTCCGAATCGCAGGAGCGCATGCTGATGGTGCTCAAGCCCGGCCGCGAGCCCGAGGCCGAAGCCATCTTCCGCAAGTGGGAGCTCGATTTCGCGGTGATCGGCCGCGTCACCGAGACCGGGCGCATGGTGCTGCGCTTCGACGGGGAGGTGGTGTGCGACATCCCGCTCGGCCCGCTCGCCGACGAGGCCCCGCTCTACGACCGCCCCTGGGTGCCGACCCCGCCGCGCGCGCCGCTCGGCGAGGTCGCATCCAAGGGCACGCTGTCCGAGAATCTGCTCACGCTGATGGGCTCGCCAGATCTGGCCAGCCGCCGCTGGATCTGGGAGCAGTATGATCATATGGTCGGCGCCGACACCGTCCAGCGTCCGGGCGGCGACGCCGCGGTGGTGCGCGTCCACGGCACGCGGAAGGGCATCGCGATCAGCACCGATTGCACCCCTCGCTACGTCTTCGCCGATCCGGTCGAGGGCGGCGCGCAAGCGATCGCCGAATGCTGGCGCAACATCACCGCGGTCGGCGCGAAGCCGCTCGCTACCACCGATTGCATGAACTTCGGCAATCCGCAGCGGCCCGAGATCATGGGCCAGTTCGTCGGCGCGATCGAGGGCATGGCCCGCGCCTGTGCCACGCTCGATTTCCCGATCGTGTCGGGCAATGTCAGCCTCTACAACGAGACCAAGAACGACGACGGGACCGGCAGCGCGATCCTGCCCACCCCCGCGATCGGCGGCATCGGCCTGCTCGCCGACATCGACGCGATGGCGACGATTGCGTTCAAGGCGAGCGGCGAGCAGATCGTCCTGATCGGCGAGACTGGCGGCCATCTCGGCCAGTCGCTGTGGCTGCGTTATGTCGCCGGCCGCGAGGACGGCCCGCCGCCGCCGGTCGATCTCGAGCTCGAAAAGCGCAACGGCGATTTCGTGCGCGAGCTGATCCACAACGGCGAGGTCAGCGCGGTCCATGACGTCGCCGACGGCGGCCTGCTCGTGGCGATCGCCGAGATGGCGCTGGCGAGCGGGATCGGCGCCGAGATCGAGACGCTCGATCACGCCCAGGCGTTCGGCGAGGATCAGGCGCGCTACGTCGTCACCACCGCCAACTCCGACGCGGTCCTCGCCGCCGCGCTCACCGCCGGCGTCTCCGCCCGCCGCCTCGGCGCGACCGGCGGCGACAAGGTCGCCGGCGTCAGCCTCGCCGCGCTGCGATCCGCCCACGAGGCCTTCTTCCCGCAGCTGATGAACGCCGAACTCTAACCCGGGGCGAAGCTCGATCCGCCCGCCCTATGGCCGGCTTTTCTTGTCGATGAGGACGGCCTGTTGCCACCGGCTGGGCGCCTTGTCGGTGCGGTGGATGCAGCCCGCCCAGCAGCAGGGTCGCTTCTTTCCTTCCGACAATTCTTCCAGCGTCCGCTCTATCCGGCGGCGGCGCGTCGCCGCCTGCTTCGCATCCTCCACCCAGCAGATGAACTCGTTGCGGCCGAGCGGAGTCAGCCCGCTCCACAGCGCAAGGACCTCGGGCTGGGCCCGCACCGCCGTTTCCAGGTCCTCACCGGCGCGATGGACAGTGCCTTGGGGAAAGGCGTCAGGGCAATCCGGGGACACCATATCTATTCCGATCGCGACTTCCTTGGCACCGTCGGCTTAGTATCGACGGCCAACCGAGTTTTTCAACGAGGATTACATGAGCGGCCTGTTTTCCCCGCTGTCCTTTCCCGCGGTCCGGCGATGGCGCGCCATATCCGCGTCCGCCGCTCAGCCTTGGCGCGCGGCGCTGCGGATCATCCTGCGCGGGCTGAGCTGCTCGTCGGCGAGCGGCTCGTCGAACGCGACCCCGCAGCGGTCCTGGTCGCTCCACCGCACCACCGCGCCGATCGGCGCCCCGTCTCCAAGATCGAGCCGGATCGCCTCGCCGGGCCGGAAGCCGCCGCTGCATTCGATCATCGCGCCCGAACGCGACAGATTGCGCACCCGCCCGGCGGCGACGCCGCTGCTGCTCCCGATGCTCGCCGTGCGCAGCACCGCGACGCGCGGGTCGCGGCACACAAGCAGCCCGGGCATCGCGAGCTTGCCCGATCCGGCTACCCGGGCGCGCGCCTCGTCCGACAGCATCGGCCTGCCGAAGATATAGCCCTGGATGTGGCTGCAGCCGAGCGAGCGGATGAGCGCGAGCTCGTCGGCGGTCTCGGCGCCCTCCGCGGTCGTCTCCATTTCCAGGCTCTCGGCGAGCGCCACGATCGCGCGGATGATCGCGGCGTTGCGGTTGCCGGGCACCCCCGCGCCGCGCACGAAGCTGCGGTCGATCTTGATCTTATTGAACGGCGCCTTGCGCAGATAGCCGAGCGACGAATAGCCGGTCCCGAAATCATCGAGCGCGAAGCGCACCCCGATCGCCTTGAGCCGCGCGAACATCGCGTCAGTCGCCGCATCGTCGTGGAGGAACACGCCTTCGGTGATCTCGAGCTCGAGCCGGTCGGGTGCAAGCTGCGCGGCGGCGAGCGCGCTCATCACCAGCGCGGGCAGCGCCGGATTTGCGAACTGGATCGGCGAGATGTTGACCGCGACGCGCACCGGCGACGGCCAGCTGGCGGCCTCGAGGCATGCGGTCCGCAACACCCATTCGCCGATCTGCGGGATCAGGCCGATCTCCTCGGCGATCGGGATGAACTCGCTGGGAGAAACCGCTCCGCGGGCCGGATGGTTCCACCGCGCGAGCGCCTCGAAACAGACGATCGCCTCGCTCTCGGCATTGACCACCGGCTGGTAGACGAGGTGTAGGCCGCTCTCGTTCATCACGTTGCGCAGGTCCATCTCGAGCAGCCGCCGCTCCTTGGCGCTGGCGTGCATCTCGGGCTCGTAAAAGCGATACGCCCCCTTGCCTCCCGCCTTGGCGGCGTAGAGCGCGAGATCGGCGTTGCGCACCAGCGCGTCGGCGGCGGCGCCGTCGTCGGGCGCAAGCGCGATGCCGATCGAGGCGCCGATCGACACATGCGATTCCTCGATCAGGTACGGCTCCGACAGCACCTTGATGATCGCGCTCGCCAGCCGTTCGAGGCGGTCCTTCTCGATGATGCCCGGCAATACGACGTTGAACTCGTCGCCGCCGAGCCGGCCGACTTGTCCTTCGGTATCGACGACGCGCAGCAGCCGCTCGGCGACCTGGCGCAGCAGCACGTCGCCGACCGGATGCCCGAGTGTATCGTTGACCGTCTTGAAGCGATCGAGATCGAGCAGGAACAGCGCGGTGCGTTTCGGCCGGCCCGCAATGTCGCGCAGCGACTCGTCGAGCGTGCGGCGCATCAAGATGCGATTGGGCAGGCCGGTAAGCGGATCATAGCTCGCGAGCCGCTTCACCTCGGCCTCCGAACGGCGCATTTCGGTCAGGTCGGTGCCGCTGCCGCGAAACCCCAGGAAGACGCCGAAATCGTCGAAGGCGGGCCGCCCCGACAGCGACCACCAGCATATGTCCCGGCTCGGCGCGGCACGCACCGCGATCTCGGAGAATGCGAGGCGGGTCGAAAGATGGAAACCGAGCGTGCGCTCGCCGTCGGCGCTGGGGCCGCCGTCGCCCTGCTCATGGAGCACCAGCCCGCTCAGCGGGGTGCCGATCAGCTTGTCGGGCGCAAGGCCGAACGCCGCGGCGATCTGCGGCGAGATATAGCTGAGCAGGCCATGTTCGTCGGTTTCCCAGAACCAGCCGCGCCGGTTCTCCTCGAATTCGCGCAGCAGCGCCGACGCCTTGAGCGCCGCCGCGAAGGTGGTGAGCCAGTGGCGCGCATCGGCATAGCTGCGTTCGGAAATCCCGCCGAGCGCGGCGGTGGCGATCGCGAACAGCGCCCCGAGCAGCAGCAGGGCGCCCGGCTGGCCGGTCGCGATCGCAGCGGCGCTGCACAGAATGAGCCACAGCGCGAGCAAGCCGGTCGGGACCGGCGCGAGCACCAGCGCGGTGATCACGAGCAGCGCCGAATAGGCGATCGCGGCGACCGGCCAGTGGGGCGAGCTCATGTCGCTGCTCACGCCGAACATCCAGGCCGACCACCCAAGCCCCTGGACCAGCCCGAACATCGCCACCGCCCCATGCATGCGCTCGGGCGCCTTCGGGCCCGGTCGCTGGTGGCGCCCGAACCATATCAGCGCCGCGCCCGCGGCGAGGATGACGAGCAGCGGGGCGACGAGCAGCCAGAACGCCGTGCTTCCGGCGGCGGGCCATCGAATCAGCCAGAGCGCCGCGGCGACGGCAATATTGGTCAGCAGCAAGATCGGCAGCGAGGCGATGGTCGTGCGGGCGCGATACGCGATCGAGCGCGGGTCGTGCGTGTCGCCGCGCGCGAACAGGCCGCGCACGAAGCCAAAGCGCTCGGCCTCCGCCTCGGATTCCCTGACAACCGGCGCTGGTTTCCCGCCTACCCGCCTCATCCGGGGGTTTCTCCTCGATACGCGAAGCAGCACGCGCCCGATCCCGCGCAGGCCGGATCGGACCGCTTCGAGTCGAGCCTTAACCCAAGCTGCTTAATTTCGTTTGAACTTCGCCATCGACCGCGCTCGCGCACAGCAGCCAGCGATGCTCGCCTTCGAGCCCGAGCGCGGTCAGCGTGCCGGTGCGGAACGCGCCCGTGTCGATGCCGATGCGGTTGGGCCGGATGTCGGGTTCGGTCGAGATCGAATGGCCATGGACGACGCAGGCGCCATGATCCCCCGGATGGTCGAGGAATTCCTGGCGGATCGAGCGCAGGTCGGCCGGGCTCTGCTGCTCGATCGGCACGCCCGGGCGCACCCCCGCATGGACGAACAGATAGTCGCCGAAGCGCGCCGCATGCGCGAGCCCGGCCAGAAAGCTGCGATGGCGCTCGGGTATATAGCGGCGCAGCGTCTCGGCGGGCGGCAGTTCCTCGCCGAGCGCCGCGACCGGCACGCCATAACTCGCCAGCGCCTCATAGCCGCCGAACCGCAGCCAAGGGTTCCCGCTGTTGTCCGCGTCGGGATCAAGCGCGCGCAGCATCGCCTCCTCATGATTGCCCATGAGCACCTGGAAAGTGGCGAAGTCGGGCAGCCCGCCGATCACATATTCGAGCGTCTCGGCCGAATAGGGCCCGCGGTCGATCAGGTCGCCGAGCAGCACGACATGGTTGTCCATCGGCGCGCGGGTGGCGATATCGTCACGAATCTGCGCGAGCAGCGGCAGCAGCAGGTCGAGCCGGCCATGAATATCGCCGATCGCATAGACCCGCTGCCCGGCCGGAACCTGCGGGCGCGCTCTTCCCGGCCTCAGAGCGCTCAGCATGCTCATCCGCTGCAGCCAGCCCCGGTCGCCCCCTTGCCCAAACTCCGGCTGGTCCAAAACAGTGCCTCCAGGGGCGCTTATGACCATCGATCGCGCAATTGGCAATGTGAAGGGGCCTATCGGTGGTTGAAACGCCCCCCGCATATGGCCATAGCTCCCGCAGCCTTCTTCATAAGCGTTCTGCGGGGGTGTTTTTGATTTCGAACCTATCATGGGAGGGCGATCGATCGGCAACCGATGCAGATCTCTTCCCTTCGGATCACTCCGGATTCGCATGTCGGCCACCCGAAGCAGGATCACGATAACATGTCAGCGAAATCGCTGTGGCGCGCGCTGAAGCGCCATTCGTTGCCGGCGAACGCATCGCCTATGAAGAGCGTGTTCAACGTCACTGCCTTGAAGCCGCAAACACGCCAACATAACGAAGCCGTTATCCGGGGGCTCTGCTATAACGCCTATCTCGGCGACAACAGCTCGCTGTGCCGGGTGCTCGGCCGCTACGGCATGTTTGTCGATACGACGGATCTGGGCTTTTCGAGCCACATGCTGATGAGCGGCTATTGGGAAATGTGGGTCACCGAAGCCATGGTCGCTCGCGTGCGACCTGGCATGCATGTGGTCGATTGCGGCGCGAACCTTGGCTATTTCACGCTGATAATGGCCGATCTTGTCGGCCCGGGCGGGCGTGTCGACGCCTTCGAGCCCAATCCAGCCATCGCCGCCAAGCTGGCGAAGAGCGTGGAACTGAACGGTTTTCTCGATCGCACCACAGTGCACGAGGCGGCCCTCGCGCAGGCGAGCGGCGAGGCGCTGTTGCACGTGCCGCCCCGCGAGCCCAAAAACGCCTATCTGAGCCCTGTCGCCGCACGGGCCGCAGATAGTTCGGTGGCGATAAAAACCTTGCGGCTCGATGAGATCGAGAGCGCCGAGACCATCGACCTTATCAAGATCGACGTCGAGGGTGCGGAGGAGAATGTGTGGACCGGAATGCAGCGCATCCTCGACGCCAAGCGTGCACTGACCGTGATCCTCGAGTTCGCATCGGCGCGATATGCCGATCCCAAGGGCTTTATCGATCGGATATTGTCGCACGGGTTTTCATTGGAACTGATCGATTATGTGGCCGGCGTCGTTCCAACGACATGTGAGGAGATTTTGTCGCGACCGGCGGGAATTGACCAGATGCTGGTCTTTGTACGGTCATGAGCCGTCCCATCAGCCACGCGCTTTTCGGAGGTCGCCGGTCATGGCTGCGCTATGTTCCTCGCCTGCAGCGATGGCTGCGTCGGCTTTATTTGCGGCAACGAAGCTGGGCGATTCCAGTCGGCGACGACATGATCCTCTGCCGGGTGCTGGGCGCGTTCAAGCTTTTCGCCGATCCGCTCGACCGTAGCATATCGCCCCATCTCATGATGGACGGATACTGGGAGCCACGAACCACCGAAACCATGATTGATTTGATGCGCTATGGCATGGTCGCGATCGATGTCGGCGCCAACCTTGGCTATTTCACACTGTTGCTGTCTGCATTGTGCGGTCCACAGGGGCGCGTTCTTTCCTTCGAGCCCAATCCGCGGACGGCCAGGCGATTACAGGCCTCGATCATGCTCAGCCCTTTTCGCGACCGTATCGATCTCTACCCCGATGTGCTTGGCGAAACCGATGGCCGAGAGGTCAATCTGCTGCTTTCGCACGAGCACCCCGGCGGAACGCATGTGACGGCGCTCGCGCCGGACGGGCCCGATTTCATCGCGGCACGCACGCGCCGGCTCGATGGCGTGCCTGGCGCGCTCGATGCCACGCTGGTCAAGATCGACGCCGAAGGGATGGAAGAGGCGATCTGGCGCGGCATGACCGCGATGATCGCGGGTGATCGCCTGCGGTATGTGATCCTCGAATTTTCCCAGAATTGCTATGAGAATGGCCCGGCCATGATCGATCAAGCCGAGGCCGCCGGGTTCACGATCGCCGTGATCGATGACCAGCGCGGCGTACGCCCCATCGACCGTAAGGAGATTTTCGATGGCACCGAACAGCGGATGCTGCTCTTTCGGCGCTGAGCGGGCGTCGGCAAGAGCGACGCGGGGGCGGCCTGGGCAACCTACTTGAAACATCGCATGGGGGCGTCCATAGGCCCGTGCCTTGCCATGACGATTAGCACGCCCCTCAGGTCCGCCACATCACCGCAACAGGGCGCGTCGCTGTGGCAGCGCTTAGGTTTGCTCGCCCGACGGCGGTGGCAATATCTTCGATCGGTCCTACTGCGCGGTACGCCGATCGTCCTCGACCCTTTCGGCTTTCTGCCAGGACAAACGAGCGCTTTGGTGGACGGCGCAGGAGATGATGCCCCGCTGGTACCGGGCTATGCTTTCCATACCCATTACACCCCCTGCTCGGCCAGGTCGGTCCGTTTCCAAGTGCGATTGCCGGGCCTCACCGCCAAGTCGGGCCAACTCATGCTCGCGATCGTCGCGCTGAACGATACAGGGGCGAGCGTCGATCCGAAGGTGAAGCATATCGCCCTGTCCAAGCTCATGGCACGCGGCGGCAAAGCCGCAATTTCGATGCCTGCCGACGAGGGATATAGCTATGCCCTGATAGGCGTCCTGACCGGGAATGCGGATGCTCGCGCCGACAGCATCGCCATCAGCATGCGCGGCGGCGAGAGGAGTGACGCGCTTCATGCCCGCTTTGCGGCAGCGCGACGCGATTTCTTATCGACGCCCGGTACGGGCCTTCTTGCGCCGCTCATCGTCGATCGTCCGCCGACGCTCGCCGAGCCCATCTCGCAGATGTGCACCGCCGCTCAGATGAGCGAGCCTCGCTATGGCGAATGGTGCGGGCGGCTGGGCATCCCTCCCTTTTCGCATCGAAAGCAATGGGAGTTCGTATTCATCTCGCGCGCGCTCGAATATCACGGCGCGCTGCGCAACGGTGCCCGCGGTCTGGGCTTCGGCGTTGGTCTCGAGCCGCTGCCCTCGCTATATGCGGCGCTCGGATGCCATATCGTCGCGACCGATCTGCCATCCGGCGACACGCGCGCTCAGATGTGGAGCGACACCGACCAACTCGGCGTTGACCTCGGGCATATCCACAATCCGCGTTTGTGCGACGATAAGACGTTCTTCGATCGCGTCTCCTATCGCGCGGTCGATATGAACGCGATCCCAAGTGATCTGACCGATTTCGATTTTACCTGGTCGTCCTGCGCCTATGAACATCTGGGTTCAATCGAAGCCGGGCTGCGCTTCTTCGAGAATTCGCTCGAATGCCTGAAGCCTGGCGGGCTCGCGGTCCACACGACCGAGATCAATCTGAGCTCGAACGGTTCCACGCTCGAAAACGGCAGCACGGTCATCTTCCGTCGCCGCGATTTCGAGGACCTGGCCGAACGCCTGCTGGCGAAAGGCCATGAGGTCATGCCCATTACCTTCGACAGCGGAAACTCCGAGCTGGATCGCGTGATCGACCTGCCTCCCTATTCGAACGATCCGCACCTGAAACTGCAGCTGTTGCGCTGGGTATCGACCTCGTTTGGAATGATCGTCCGGAAAAACCCGTCGCCGGCAAGGTGATCGCATCACCATTCCGTCAGTGATGATATAGAACAGACCATTTTGGTGCATTGCCGCAATAAACCTGTTGCAACAAATGCAAGCCGGGCTATTTTCGGCCCGCGCGGCGGGGCCAGGGAGACGAGCGTGATAACACACGACATCCGGTCCGAAGCGACCAATCGAACTATATTGGCGCGGGGCCGGGAGGTGCTGAAGGCGGAGATCGACGCCCTCTTCCAGCTCGAAGCCTTTCTCGACGACAATTTCTCCGCCGCAGTCCGCCTGCTCGAGGCAGCCAAGGGGCGCATCGTCGTCACCGGCATGGGCAAATCCGGCCACATAGCGCGCAAGATCGCCGCGACATTGTCGGCCACGGGATCTCCCGCCATCTTCATCCACCCCGCCGAGGCTGCCCATGGCGATCTCGGCATGGTGCAACAGGGCGACGTGATGATCGTCCTGTCCAATTCCGGCGCCACGACCGAGCTGACACCGATCATGCAGCATTGCCGGAGCATGCGGATCCGCATCATCGGCATCGCCTCGCGCGCCGACTCCCCGGTCATGCAGGCGGCCGACGTCTGCCTGCTGCTGCCGCAAGTCCGCGAGGCCTGCCCGAGCAACATCGCGCCGACCACCTCGACGGTGATGATGCTGGCGCTCGGCGACGCGCTCGCCATGGCGCTGATGGACGTGCGGGGCATCGCGCGCGACAGCCTCAAGCGGCTCCATCCCGGCGGGGCAATCGGCCTGCGGCTGATGGCGGTGACCGAGATGATGCATAGCGGCGCGAGCCTTCCGATCGTCGCGCTCGATACGCCGATGCGCGACGTCATCATGACGATGACCTCGATCGGCTTCGGCGTGGCCGGGGTCGCCGACGCCAGGGGCCGGCTGGTCGGCGTGATCACCGACGGCGACCTTCGGCGGCATATTCGCGACCTGCTCGACGGCACGGCAGCCGACGTGATGACGCCGAACCCGAAGACCGTGCCGCCCGACACCCTCGCCGAGGACGCGCTGATGATCATGAACGACTGCAAGATCACCACCGTTTTCGTGATGGAAGAAGAACGTCCCGATTATCCCGCCGGGATTGTCCATATTCACGATTTCGTCCGCTACGGCCTGAGCTGAAGGGCGTCGCAGCATGGCCGAGGTCGCGGTCATCATCCCCGCGCGTTACCGGTCAGCGCGCTACCCGGCCAAGCCACTCGCCCCGCTGATCGGCGCGACGGGCGTCGCCAAGCCACTGATCCGCCGCAGCTGGGAATGCGCCGCCGCGATCGCCGATCCGGCCGCGATCTGGATCGCGACCGACGATGATCGCATCGCCCGCGCCGTGGAGGCCTTCGGGGGCCAGGTCGTGATGACCTCGGAAGATTGCGCCAACGGCACCGAACGTTGCGCCGACGCGATCGCGCGGCTCGGCATCGCGCCCGAGATCGTCGTCAATCTCCAGGGCGATGCGCCGTTGACGCCGTCGCACGTGGTCACGGACCTGGTGAAAGCCTTGCGTGTCGACAGCAGCGTCGCGATGATGACCCCCGCGATCCGTTGTTCGGCGAGCGTGCACGCGCATCTGGTCGAGGATCAGGCGCGGGGCCGGGTGGGAGGAACCACGGTGGTGTTCGCCCGAGACCGGCGTGCGCTCTATTTCTCCAAGCGGGTGATCCCGCACCTGCCCGCGGATGTCGCCGCTCGGCCCTTTCCCCCGGTGCACCTGCATCTGGGCGTCTACGCCTATCGGCCGCAGGCGCTGCGCGATTATGTCGCGCTCGGGCCCTCCGCGATCGAGCAACTCGAAGGCCTCGAGCAGCTGCGTTTCCTCGATGGCGGCGTGCCGGTGGGGGTGGTGCCGTTCGATCCGATCGGCTGGGACGCGATCGAACTCAACAATCCCAGCGACGTGGCGCCGATCGAGGCCATCCTAAAATCGCGCGGCATCGAATAAGACTGCGGACATGACCGGCTCGATTCTGCGTTCGCTGCTGGCGCCCTGGTGGGCGGTGCAACTGCTCACGGGCGCGAAGTCCTTCCTCGACAATCCCCTGATCGGTTCGCCAAGGCTCAACCGCCGGGGACTGCATGTCGGCCGCGTTCGGCTGGCACGGGCCATGGCCGAGCGGCGGCGCGCGCACCTGGCGCGGGCGCTCGATCCCGGCGATCTGGCCGCGTTCGAGCGCGACGGCTTTGTCGAGAAGCGTCACTTCCTCGCTCCGCCGGTGTTTGCCGCGCTGCGCGACCAGTTGCTCGGCTGGCATGGACCGGCGCGCGAGATGGTCCAGGGAGACACGATCACCCGGCGCTACGCGGTCGACCCGGCCATGCTGCGCGCGGTGCCGGCGATGCGCGCCTTCGCATCGGATAAGCGCTGGCGCGCGCTGGCGCGCTATATCGCGAGCTTTGATGTCGAGCCACTGCTCTATGTCCAGTCCATCCTCAGCCGGCGTCTCGAAGCGCTTGCCGATCCGCAAACCTGCCTCCATGCCGACACCTTCCACCCGACGATGAAGGCGTGGTTGTTTCTTGATGACGTCACGCCCGACGCGGGCCCTCTCACCTATGTGTGCGGATCGCACCGCCTCACCGCGGCGCGGCTGGCCTGGGAACAGCGCCGCAGCACCGAGGTGCTCGACCGGCCCGACCTTCTCTCGGCGCGCGGATCGTTCCGGATCGAGTCTGCCGAACTGGCCCGGCTTGGCCTTCCCCAGCCGACGGCGTTCGCCGTTCCCGCTAACACGCTGGTCGTCGCCGATACCTTCGGCTTCCACGCCCGCGGCGAGAGCCAACGCCCCTCGACGCGGATCGAGCTGTTCGCATATAGCCGCCGTAACCCCTTCCTGCCCTTCGCGGGCCTCGACCTGTGGAGCCTGCCCGGTCTCGCGGAACGCCGCGTGCCGCTGCTCTGGTTGACCCATGATATCTATCGACGTTGGATCGGCCAGCCTTGGGCGAAGGCGGGGCGAAAGCGGCCAGGGGACGAATGACCGCGCCGGCGCCCCCAAGCTGGATATCGGACGACAGCAAGGCTAAGGGCGGGTCATGATCGACTCCGAAACGAGGGATAACGTCCGCAATCTGGATCCGTTTGGATTCTGGATCGGGCATGCGAGCGCGATCCGGCCGCTCGGCGGGGAGCAGCGTGGCCCCGATCCGCGCTACGCGTTCCACACGCCCTATGTCGAACATAAGCCGGGCCGGGTCGTCTTCACGATCCGCTTCGAGGAACTTCGGGCGACTTTCGGCGAACTGCGGGTGTTCATCAACGCCTTTGTGCCCGGCAGCGGCCGGGACGCCGTGTTGGTCACCTCGTCGCTGCTCAACCTCGCCGATCGCGGCGCAGCCGAACGCGGGCTCGTCTTGTCGATCCTGAGCGTGCCGGGCGCTAGCTATGCAGCCTATGGCTTCTGTCCCGATGGGACCGACGCGCACGCCGCGGCGCTATCGGTGACCGCGGAACTGGTGAGCACGACCGAAAACGTCCTTGCCGACGGGCTGCTTCCGACCCGGCTGGGCGCCCCCATGCTCCAGCACCCCTCCCGGCTGGTCGGCGATGACATGCCGAGCTTCGGTGATCCCGTCTCCCAGCCGATGACCGAGGACCAGCTCGTCGATCCCGATTATCTGCGGTGGAGCGCGATGCTGGGCGGCGCAGCCGACGGGTCGACCCGGTGGAAACTGGCGTTCGTGGCGCAAGCGCTCGACCGCTACGGCATGCTCCGCGAGGGCGCCGCCGGGATCGGGCTCGGCGAGAAAAGCGCGGTGCTCGGGCCGATCATCTCTGCGGCGGGGGGCGAAGCGGTCCAAGCACTACTTGCTCCGGATCTGGAGCCCTCCGGCTTCAACTGGAGCGCGCTCCCCTGTATTCCGCTCGGCAAGACGTCCGGGCTTGGACAGGACGGATGCGGCAGGCTGCTTTCGCTGGCCGACCTGCCCGCCGACCAGCGTGGCTTCGATTTTCTCTGGTCGATCGACCTAGCTGGCATCGGCCATCAAGCCGGGCGCGCCGCCGCGTTCCTGATCGACATGATGGCCGTGCTCCGTCCCGGCGGCTACGCCGTCCACATGTTCGATCTTGCGACCCGCCAGGATGCGCGGGCCGACGCGCTTCCGAGAGCCGCGGTGGAACGCCTGGCTGTCACGCTGATCTCGCGCGGGTTCACCGTCGCCCAGCTCAATTTCGGCGGCATCGACGCCGCGCACGACCTGTTGCCCTTCGGGCTGATCATCCGCAAAAGCTGAGGCGACAGCGCCCATGGAACCCATTTGCTGCTTTCGATCGGGGCAAACCGGATGAGCCTCGAATCGGTCCGCGCCTTTTTCGCGGAACATGCGCCCGATGTCGCGGTCATCGCCCAGGCCGCGAGCACGGCCACTGTCGCCGAAGCCGCCGAGACGCTGGGCGTGCTGCCTGGACAGATCGCCAAGACCCTGTCGGTGCGCGTCGCCGACAAGGTCGTGCTGATCGTGGCCCGCGGCGATGCGCGGCTCGATAATCGCAAGACCAGGGAAGCGTTGGGAGGCAAGCCAAGGATGCTCGACGCCACCGAGGTCGAGGCGCTGACCGGCCATCCGGTCGGAGGGGTTTGCCCGTTCGGGCTGGCCCAGCCATTGCCGGTTTATTGCGATCTGTCGTTGAGGGATTTCGCGGAAGTCTATCCGGCGGCGGGATCGCGCACCGCCTCGGTGCGCCTCAGCCCGGATCGGCTCGCGACGCTCACCGGCGCGCGCTGGGTCGACATCTGCCAGCCGCCCGCATGAAAAGGCCGGCGGAGCTGAGCTCGCGCCGGCCGGATTGGCAGAAGAGAGGAAAGGATCAGGCCTTGCAGCTCTGGGCAGGCTTGCCAGGAGCCGCAATCTCGATCTGGGGGCCATCGCCGCTCACCGAATAGCCCTCCGCCGTGTAAGGCTTGCCCGGCTCGCTCGCGGTGAGCGTGGTTCCCTGGCCATCCTTGGACTGCTTGTAGACCGCGGTGTTGTTGCTGAAGAAGTCGACATAGACCAGGCTGGCGTCCTTGCAGCGATAGGTGCGGCTTTGCGTCACCATCGGCGGCAGCTCGACGGGCGCAGCGGCGTTGAGGGCCGCCGAGTCCGGGTCATCATTGCCGGCGGTGATGGTTTCGGGCTTGCCGCAAGCGGCGAGCAGAAGGGTGGTGCCGAGAACGGCGGCGGTGAGATAGCGGGCGTTATGGTGCATAGCAGCGACGTTCTGGAATCCTTGTGTGCAGTGCGTCAAGTATGTCAGCATAATGAAGACCGATGAACAGGCGATTTCTGGTCATGGGCGCACAGATTTTCCGTCAGATGGCAGAAAGTGCCTAAGCATAAGCCAACTGCCACGTTTTTGAGCATAGGCGATGGTATGCGCCGGGCTGCTCGACGGCAGATCGACGAGCGTGAGGCCATCGCACTGCCCCACCATCTTCCGACCGATTCGCGCCGCGGTAGCTCCGTTGAAGCCGATCGCGCGCAGTTCGGGCAATGTCCCGATCAGCGCGACGAGATCATTGGGTCGATGATCGCGGATCGCGCCGTCGAGGCTTCCCGCCCGCACCGCATCGGCGACGACGTCCCATAATCCCACCCCGGCGGCCTCGAGGGCCGCCAGCCGCGCCGCATAGTCGAGCGCATGAAGGTCCTCGCGGCCGATCACAGCGCCGATCAGGCGCCAGAACTGATTTTGCGGATGCGCATAATAGCGCCCAGCCCGCAGCGACGCCTCGCCGGGCAGGCTGCCGAGCAACAGCAGGCGGGTGTCCGGCCCGGCAACGGGAGGAAAGCTGGCTTTGCGGGTCATTATAAACCCAAGCAGCACAGACCGGCGCGAAAGAGAAGCTATGTTGGCAAGCACGATGCGGCTCGGCTAGGTTTGGCTTCATGGCACATGAGACAATCGCGCCCGACGCGCTCGCCCTGATCGGCAACACCCCGCTTGTCAGGCTGAAGGGTCCGAGCGCCGCAACCGGCTGCGAGATTCTCGCCAAATGCGAGTTCATGAACCCCGGCGGCTCGGTGAAGGATCGGGCGGCGCTGGCGATCATCACAGACGCCGAGGAGCGCGGGCTGATCGCGCCGGGCGGCACCATCGTCGAGGGCACGGCCGGCAATACCGGCATCGGGCTCGCTTTGGTGGGCAACGCCCGCGGCTATCGCACGATCATCGTGATGACCGACACCCAGAGCCAGGAGAAGCAGGACACGCTGCGCGCGCTCGGCGCCGAGCTCATGCTGGTTGCGCCCACCGCCTATTCGAACCCCGCCCATTATGTGCACACCTCGCGCCGCGTCGCGGAGGAAACGCCAGGCGCGCTGTGGGCCAACCAGTTCGACAACACCGCCAACCGGCTCGCGCATATCCGCACGACGGCTCCTGAAATCTGGGCGCAGACCGGCGGCAGGATCGACGGCTTCACCTGCGCGGTGGGCACGGGCGGAACCCTCGCCGGGGTCGGTCTCGGATTGAAAGAGTTCAACGATGACGTGGTGATCGGCCTCACCGATCCCTATGGCGCAGCGCTCTATAATTATTTTGCGCATGGCGAGCTCAAGGCCGAAGGGTCGAGCATCGCGGAAGGCATCGGCCAAAGCCGCATCACGGCCAATCTCGACGGCGCGCCGGTGGACACGCAGTTCCGCATCTCCGACGAAGCCGGGCTCGAACAGACTTTCGCGCTGATGGAACAGGAAGGCCTGTGTGTGGGCCTCTCCTCCGGCATCAACGTCGCTGGCGCAATCGCGCTCGCCAAGGAAATGGGCCCGGGCAAAACAATCGTGACGATCCTGTGCGACTCGGGAATGCGCTACCTCTCGTCGCTGTTCAATCCGGCATGGCTCGACGCGAGAGGCTTGCCCGTCCCGGCGCTTCTCACGCGCTAGGCGTTTGCGGTTCACCGTGGCGTCCACTCATATTGTCGATTGACCTGCGCCCGGGCGTGGCGGAAATTACGTCGTATGGGAACGACGGTCTGATGCAACGCGTACGGATCGGCATAACCGGCCTGGCGGTGGTGTTCCTCATCGTCCTGCTCGCCGCGGCGATCGTCGGCTTCCGCTCGAAGGAAAAGATCGGCGACACCAACGCGAGCGCAGCTGCGGGCGACAACAGCCAGGCTCCGCCGTCCGATCCGCTCGCCGAACTTGGGGTTGCCCCCGGCGGCACGTCGGCGGACAGCGCGAGTCAGAACGCCGAGCCGAAGCCCTGACGGCGCCCGAAAAGCGGCGCGTCCAACACTGATCGACTCGATCGCGAACAGGGCCGCTCGCTGAGCCCGGTTGCGATCACCATCGCCGGTCCCACGCCCCCTCCGCCGCGCCGGTCAATTTGTCGACATAGTTATCCACAGGCGGGCCAAGGCTTCAATGCCTGGATTCCCGCGCCCTCGTGCGGATCGGATGCGCCACGCCGTCCCGTGCGGTTCCTGAAATCCACAGGCATGACCATGAAAAACCATGAAATGGCATAAAAATGCTTTGAAAAACCAACCCGATCCAAGTACATCAAAATGATGAAATGGGGTTGGGAGTATCGCCTGGCGTAAGAGACGCCTCCCGCCGTCCAAATCGGATGGCGCGGCCCCGGCGGTCCTCCCTCTCTCGAACGGGGTGTGGTGTGTCGGCGGGTGCGGTCTTCAATGACGTTCATGTGAACGGCGTAGACCTGAAAGGGCGGGTCTCGCTTCCGGCCGCCTTCCGTCAGACCATCGACATTCGTTGCGGATCCGGAAAGGTGGCCGCCGGGCTCGAAAAGATCCTGCGGATGACCAAGCATCCGACGCTCCCCTGCCTCGAGGTCAATGACGGTCTCCAGATCGCCGAGGCCGAGGAGCAGATGAACCTCCACGCGGCGCGCCTTTCCGAACAGACGGGCGAGCTGCACGGCGACGTGCTCGATCGGCTCGAAGCCGCGGCCTATCCGCTGATGAAGGACGTCTCCTTTGATTCGGCGGGCCGCATGGTCCTTCCGGAGCGTTTGCGCGCCAAGGCGCAGATCGGAAGCGACGCCTTCTTCGTCGGCCGCGGGCGGCGCTTTCGCATCTGGAGTCCCGAGGTCCTCCGCAACACGCCCGACGGCGAAACGGCCGACGTCGTCGAGGAGATGGAAGAGCTGCTCACCAAGCGGAAGGAGCGCGCATGATCGCGGCCGCTCCGCACCAGCCCGTGCTGCTCGACGAGGTGATCGCCGGCCTCGATCCGAAGCCGGGCGAGACCCATGTCGACGGCACGTTCGGCGCGGGCGGTTATACGCGCGCGATCCTGCGTGCGGGGGCCCGGGTGATCGCCTTTGATCGTGATCCCGACGCGATCGCCGAGGGGCGCGCGCTCGAGGCGGAGAATGACGGCATGCTCGCGCTCGTGCCCGAGCGCTTTTCGCGCATGGTCGAGGCGCTCCGCGAGCGCGGCGTAGAGCAGATCGACGGTGTGACGCTCGACATCGGCGTGTCGTCGATGCAGCTCGACCGGCCTGACCGAGGCTTCTCCTTCCAGGCCGATGGTCCGCTGGACATGCGCATGGAACGCGCGGGCATGACCGCCGCGGACTTCGTCAACGCCGCCGACGAAGCCGAGATCGCCGATGTCCTCCACGATCTCGGCGAAGAGCCGCGCGCGCGGCGCGTGGCGCGCGCGATCGTGGCGGCGCGGCCGATCAACCGCACCTCCGAGCTTGCCGAGGTCGTGCGCCGCGCGCTCGGCCATCGTCCGCACGAAAAGAAGGATCCGGCGACGCGGACCTTTCAGGCGATCCGCATCCATCTCAATGCCGAACTCGACGAGCTTGAGCAGGGACTGGCCGCGGCCGAGCGCGTGCTCCGCCCCGGCGGACGGCTCGCGGTGGTCTCGTTTCATTCGATCGAGGACCGGATAGTGAAGCGTTTCCTTCGCGAGCGAAGCGGGGCCACCCCAGCGGGCTCGCGCCACCTTCCCGATGTTCGCGGCGGTGCGCCGCGCCCCAGCTTCGAGGCGATCGCCAAACCCGTTCGCGCGGATGAGGCGGAAGTCGCCCGCAACCCCCGGTCCCGCTCGGCGACCTTGCGTGTCGCTCGCCGGACCGCCGCCTCTGCCTGGGGGTCCAGCGCGCAAAAAGAAGGACGTCAGGGATGATCACGACCCGCTTTCGAGAGGTGGTCTGGACCGGAGGCGTCTGCGCCGCGGCGCTGTCCTTCTACATGGTCTCGCAGACCGTGGCGGCCAAGCGCGCCGAGCTGGCCGGGGTCGAACGCAAGATCTCCGCGACCGGCCAGGAGATCCGCCAGCTCCGCACCGAGATCGACACGCGCGGCGGCCTCGCGCAGATCGAAAGCTGGAATCAGCGCGTATATGGACTCCAGGCGCCGGGCGCCGAACAATTTGTCGACAGCTCGGTCCAGCTGGTGGCGCTGACCCAGCCCGCCCCGGCCACGCCTGTGCTCCCGCTCGATCCTGCGATCGTGGCAAGCCATGGCGCCGTCAGCCAGGTCAGCCTCGACGTGATCGAGGATGACGCGATGCGCGCGCCGCCGCCCAAGCCGATCGCGGCGACCGCCGCGGTAACGGGGCAGCCCGCCATCCATCAGGCGAATTTCGTCCAGGCCAAGCCTTCGGCGCTCGCGCCTTCCACCCCCTCCCCGATCCGGCGGATCGCCAGCGTGAAGCAGAATTCCGCCGCAGAGCTGGGCGACGATTTCCTGGCCGATCTCGGCAATGACGGCTCGGCTGGCCGCACGCGCAAAGTTAAGCCATGAACGCGATCGCCGTCGGGCTCGCCCCGCCGCGCGACCGCGCCCTCGCCAAGGTCAACGATAGCGTCCGAATCGCCCATTACCGGCTGATGATTCTGATGATGCTGTTCGCGCTGATGACCGGCGTGATCGGGTTGCGGCTACTCTACCTTGCCTTGTTCAACGGCCCCGACCGCAGCGCCGCGGCATCGAGCACCGGACCGCGCGGCGACATCACCGATCGGAACGGCGTGGTGCTTGCGGCCACCATCAAGGGCATCAGCCTGGCGATCCGCCCGCCCCGCATCATCGGCGATCGCGAGAAGCTGGCGATCGAGCTCGCGCGGTTGTTCCCCGGCCGGCCGGTCGATTATTATCGGCGGATCCTGCGCGGCCCGCGCAAGTTCGTCTATCTCGAGCGGGGTGCGACGCCGGCGAAGATCCATGCGGTGCGGCTACTCGGCGAACCCGCGATCGAGGAAGTGCCCGAACCCGAGCGCTTCTACCCGCAGGGCACGATGGCCAGCCAGGTGATCGGCTATATGGACATCGGCGGCGTCCCCGTCAGCGGGATGGAGGCCTATCTCGACAAGCGGCTGACCAGCGTCGCCAATCACGGCCGCCCGGTGGCGCTGTCGATCGACAGCCGCGTCCAGGCGGCGATGGAAAGCGCGCTCCACGCGCAGGTCGTCAAGCACAGCGCTGTCGGCGGCGCGGGAATCGTCCTCGACGTGCACACCGGCGAGATCCTCGCCATGGCGTCGCTGCCGGTGTTCAACTCGAACGCGCCGGGGTTGGTGCCCGTCGGCACCGACCCGCTCCGACCCGATGCGCGCTTCAACCGCGCGATCAGCTCGGTCTACGAACTCGGATCGACCTTCAAGATGATCACCTTCGCCAACGCGATCGAAAATGGCGTGATCACCGATTTCGGCAAGCGCTATGACGCGACAGCGCCGCTTCAGGTGGGCAAGTTCAGGATCAAGGACGACCATCCCGAAAATCGCTGGATGACGATTCCCGATATCATGATCCATTCGAGCAATATCGGCACCGCGCGGATCGCCGACGAACTCGGCGAAGCGCGCACCGCAGCTTTCTTCCGCAAGCTGGGCTTCGATCGCCCGGTCGATCTCGAACTGGGTGCGCGCGGCAAGCCGCTCTGGCCGACCTTCTGGGCGCGGACCACGACGATGACCACCGCTTATGGCCACGGCATCGCGGTCAGCCAGCTGCACCTCGCCAACGCCTATGCAGCGCTCGCCAACGGCGGCATTCTGCGCCCGGCGACCATGCTCAAGCGAGCGCCCGGCGATGTTCCGGCCGGACGCCGGGTCATCTCCGAAGCCACCAGCGCGCGCATGAGGCAGCTGATGCGGCTGGTCGTCACCCATGGCACCGGCAAGACGGGCAATGTTCCGGGGCTGCGGATCGGCGGGAAGACCGGCACCGCCGAGAAGAACCTCAATGGCCGCTACATCCACAACAGCCTGGTCACCACCTTTGCCGGCGTTTTTCCGATGGATGCGCCGCGCTACGTGGTGGTCGTGACGATGGACGAGCCGCAGGGGATCAAGGAGACTTACGGCTTCCGCACCGCCGCTTGGACTGCGCTGCCCGCGGTCAAGAATGTGATCGCACGGATCGGGCCGCTGCTCGGCATCGTTCCCGACACCAGCCGCGACGTCGATGTTTCCGATCTGCTTCCCTATATCTATGAGGAGCAGCAGGCGCAGAAAGAGAAATCGGTCCATGCGATTGACTGATCTTCTTCCCGGCGCGCCCGCCGAAGCAGGCCAGGCGCGCGTCACCGGCTTCGCGATCGATCATCGCAAGGTGGCGCCCGGGACGATATTCGGCGCGTTCAGGGGCGCACGCTTCAACGGCGAGGAGTTCATCGCACAGGCCGTCGCCAACGGCGCGGTCGCGGTAGTCTCGGCGCCCGGCACGCCGGTGACGGGCGCGGTGCATATCGAGGATGCCGAGCCGCGCCGCGCCTTCGCCACGCTCGCCGCGCGCTTTTTTGCGCCCTTTCCCGAAACCACGGTCGCCGTCACCGGCACCAACGGCAAGACCTCGACCGTCGAGCTGGTCCGCCAGCTCTGGCGGATGGCCGGCTTCCATGCCGCATCGATCGGCACGCTCGGCGTCACCACTGCCGACGAGCAGGTCTCGACCGGCCTCACTACCCCCGACATCGTCACCTTCCTGGCGAATATGGCCGGGCTCAAGCGCGAAGGTGTGAGCCACGCCGCCTTCGAGACGTCGAGCCATGGCCTCGCGCAATATCGCACCGAAGGCCTGCCGGTGCGCGCCGCCGCCTTCACCAATCTGAGCCGCGATCACCTCGATTATCACGGCACCATGGAAGATTATTTCGCCGCCAAGCTGCGGCTGTTCACCGAGGTCCTCGATCGGGATGGTGCAGCCGTGGTCTGGGCGGACGATCCGAGATCGGCCGATGTGATGGCCGCAGTCAGGACCCGTGGCGTCAAGTTGCTTAGCGTAGGTACGAGTGGCGAAAGCGTGCGTCTGATCAAACAGGCTCCCACCGCTCTGGGGCAGACTCTCCTGGTCGAGGTCGACGGCGTGCGGCGAGAGCTCAAGCTGCCGCTGATTGGAGCTTATCAGGCTGCCAACGCGCTGGTCGCCGCAGCGCTGGTGATGGCGACCGGCGGAGAGACCGATCTCACCCTGGCCAATCTTCAGCGCGTTGCGCCGGTGCGCGGCCGTCTTGAACGTGCCGCGATCAGCCGGACCGGGGCGCCGGTCTATGTCGACTATGCGCACACCCCCGATGGGCTCGAAGCCGCCATCTCGGCGCTGCGCCCGCATACCCGCAACCGTTTGATCACCGTGTTCGGCGCCGGCGGCGACCGCGACACCGGCAAGCGGCCGCTGATGGGCGAGGTGGCGAATCGGCTTTCAGACCGTATCATCGTCACCGACGACAACCCGCGCAGCGAGGATCCCGCGGCCATCCGCCGCGCGGTGATCGCGGGCGCACCCGGGGCGATCGAGATCGGCGGCCGCCGCGAGGCGATCGCGGCCGCGATCGCCGAGGCCGAGGGCGGCGACGTCGTGCTGATCGCGGGCAAGGGCCATGAGCAAGGCCAGATCATCGGCGCGGGCGAGACGCTGCGCGTGCTGCCGTTCGACGACGTCGCCGTGGCGCGGGAGTGCGCGGCGTGAGATGCGGCTTGGGGCACATCCGTCTCCGTCATCCCGGCGAAGGCCGGATGACGATAAGGGGAATGGGCCGATGACCCCGCCCCTCTGGACCGCTTTCGACATCGCCGCTGCCGTCGACGGCGAAGTGCATGGCGACTTCGCCGCGAACGGCGTCGCCTTTGATTCGCGCGAGATCGGCCCGGGCGATCTGTTCGTCGCGCTCAAGGGCGAAACGACCGACGGGCACCGGTTCCTCGACCGCGCCTTCGCCGCCGGTGCCGCCGGCGCCCTCTGCTCGGAAGCGTGCCAGGGCCCCCATGTCCGGGTCGCCGACACCATGGCCGCGCTTGAGGCGCTGGGCCGCGCCGCGCGCGCGCGGATGAACGGCCAGATAATCGGCATCACAGGTTCGGTCGGCAAGACCGGAACCAAGGAGGCGCTGTTCGCCTGCCTCGATAGGTCGCTGCCCGGCGCGGTCCACCGCTCGGTCAAAAGCTACAACAATCATACCGGCGTGCCCCTGAGCCTCGCCCGCATGCCCGCCGCCGCACGGATCGGCATCTTCGAGATGGGGATGAATCATAGCGGCGAACTCGCCGCGCTGACCCGGCTGGTCCGCCCGCACGTCGCTATCGTGACCGCGATCGCCCCCGCCCACAGCGCCTTCTTTGCCGACGAGAGCGAGATCGCCGACGCCAAGGGCGAAATCTTCCAGGGGCTGGAGCCCGGCGGCGCCGCGATCATTCCTTACGACAGCCCGCACCGCGATCGGCTGATCGCCGCCGCGCAACCCTTCGCCGGGCGTGTCCTGACCTTCGGCAGCGACCGGAAGGCCGATGTCCACATCCAGGACGTCGTGCCGATCGAACAGGGGACGCTGGTTTCGTTGATTCTCCCCGACGCTGAGCTCACCTTCACGATCGCGCCGCCCGGCGAGCATTGGGTTTCCAACGCGATGGCGGTGATCGCGGCGGTCTGGGCGGTCGGCGGCGACTTGGCGGCCGCGGGGCTCGCGCTCGCCGACATGGAAGGCCTTGCGGGACGGGGACAGCGCAGCCGGATCGCGGTGGGCGAGGGCGAGGCGCTGCTGATCGACGAAAGCTACAATGCCAATCCGGCCTCGATGACCGCGACGATCAAGATGCTCGGCGAGCAGCCGGCCGAGCGGCGGATCGCGATATTGGGCGAGATGCGCGAGCTCGGTGCCGGATCCCCCGCCTATCACGCCGGGCTTGCCGAGCCGTTGCGCGAGGCCGGCGTGGATTTTGCGCTGCTCGTCGGCCCCGAGATGCGGGCGCTCGCCAACGCCCTTGAGGGACGGATCGAATTCGCGCATGTGCCCGACGCCGGCGCGGCGCTCGATTCGGTCGAGACACTGATCGCTCCCGGCGATGCCATATTGGTCAAGGGATCGAACGCGATCGGCCTTTCGCGCCTTGTCGAGCATCTGCGCTCGAAGGCCGTAGCCGGCGGAAGGACGACATGCTCTACCTGATTGCCGATCAACTCGGATTTCCGGGGGCGCTGAACCTGATCCGCTACATCACCTTCCGGGCGGGTGCGGCGGCGATGACGGCGCTTTTTATCGGCCTGATTATCGGCCCACGCTTCATCGGCTGGCTGCGCGTCCGCCAGGGCAAGGGGCAACCGATCCGCGCCGATGGCCCGCAGACCCATCTTGTGAAGGTCGGCACGCCGACGATGGGCGGGCTGATGATCCTGATCGCGGTGACGCTGTCGCTGTTGCTCTGGATGGATCTCGGCAACCGCTATGTCTGGGCGTGCATCGCGGTGACACTCGGCTTCGGCCTGATCGGGTTCATGGATGATTATGACAAGGTCAAGAAGCGCAGCCACCAGGGCGTCTCGGGCAAGGTCCGCCTGCTCGCCGAGTTCGTCATCGCCGGGCTCGCCAGCTGGCTGATCGTCTCGGGCAACGGAACCCAGCTCTATCTGCCGTTCTACAATGGCGCCGTGATCGACCTCGGCCCGTTTTACATCCTGTTCGCAGCCTTCGTGATCGTCGCTTTCGGCAATGCGGTGAACCTGACCGACGGGCTCGACGGGCTCGCGACCATGCCGGTCGTGATCGCCAGCCTCGCCTTCTTCGTGATCGTCTATCTGGTCGGCAACGCGAAGTTTGCCCATTATCTCGGCATCCCGCACGTCCCTGGCGCAGGCGACCTCACGATCATGACCGCGGCGATCATCGGCGGCGGGCTCGCCTTTCTCTGGTTCAACGCGCCACCCGCCGCGGTATTCATGGGCGATACCGGCAGCCTGGCGCTGGGCGGGGCGCTCGGCGCGATCTCGGTCGTCACCCATCATGAAATCGTGCTCGCCATCGTCGGCGGCCTGTTCGTGATGGAGACCGTATCGGTCATCCTCCAGGTCTTTTTTTACAAGCGCACCGGCAAGCGCATCTTCCGGATGGCGCCGATCCACCATCATTTCGAACAGCTCGGCTGGAGCGAACCGACGGTGGTGATCCGTTTCTGGATCATCTCCTTCGTGCTCGCACTCGCCGGTCTCGCGACCCTGAAACTACGGTGATCACCAGCCCCGCCTTCGCCGGCAAATCCTACGCGGTGCTCGGCCTCGCCCGCTCGGGGCTGGCGACAGTGGAGGCGCTGCTCGCGAGCGGCGCCAGGGTGACGGCATGGGACGGCAAGGAAGAGGCGCGCGCCGCGCTCGCCGATCGTCATCCCTCGCCCAAGCCCCTGCCCGAGGCAAAGGGCTTTTTGAGTTTCGCCGATCCTCTGGACCTCGATCTCACCGGTTTCGCCGGCGTCGTCGTCTCGCCCGGCGTGCCGCTCAACAGGCATCCGATCGCGGCCCATGCGGCACAGTTCGGCGTGCCGGTGATCGGCGACATCGAGCTGTTCGCCCAGGCGCGACCCATCCTGCCGCCGCACAAGGTGGTCGGCATCACCGGCACCAACGGCAAATCGACCACCACCGCGCTGATCACGCATATCCTCGAGACCGCGGGCATCCCCGCGCTGATGGGCGGCAATATCGGGCTGCCGATCATGGGCCGCGATCCGCTGCCTGCGGGCGGCGTCTATGTGCTCGAGCTGTCGAGCTACCAGATCGACCTGACCTTCAGCCTCGACTGCGACGTCGCGGTGCTGACCAACATCACCCCCGACCATCTCGACCGCTATGACGGCTTCGAAGGCTATGCCGCGAGCAAGGCGCGGCTGTTCGAGATGCAGTCGCCGGGCCGGGCCGCGATCATCGCCACCGAAGACGGGCCGAGCCGGACAATCGCCGCGAAGCTCGACCATGTGCTCGCGGTCAACTCAGGGCAAGCGAGCGGACAGGAAAAGTGGCCAGCGCTTCAGGGACCGCATAACGCCCAAAATGCGGTGATTGCGATCGCGGCCGCCCGCGCGCTCGGCATTGCCGAAGCGGCGATCGAGCAAGGGCTCGCCACCTATCCCGGCCTGCCGCACCGGATGCAGCGGATCGCCGAGAAGAACGGAATCCTGTTCGTCAACGACAGCAAGGCGACCAACGCCACCGCGACGGCGCCCGCGCTCGGCGCTTATCCGAAGATCCACTGGATTCTCGGCGGTCTGCCCAAGACCGATGATCTGGATGATTGCGCGCCTTATTTCGATCATGTTCTCGCGGGCTACACGATCGGACAGGCCGGGCCGATGTTCGCCGCGATCTTGCGCGATGCCGGCAAGCCCGTCACCGAGAGCGGCACGCTCGACCACGCGGTTGCCGACGCGGCCCGGGCGGCAAGGAGCGGCGAGGTGGTGATGCTGTCGCCGGCTTGCGCTTCATTCGATCAGTTCAGCGATTATGAGGCGCGCGGCGACGCTTTCCGTCGCGCGGTGGAGGGGCTTTCGCTATGAATGTCGCAGTGTCCTTCGACTCCCCCGTCCCGCCCTCGCCTTCCTCCTTCAAGCGCTCGCGTTTCGGGCGCGGCAAGCGCACGCCGATCGCGCGCTGGTTCTGGGAGATCGACCGCGTCCTGCTGCTGCTCGTAACGATGCTGATCGGTGTCGGCCTGATTGCCGTCGCCGCCGCCTCGCCTGCGGCAGGGGTGCGCTATTCGGGCAACGGCGTGGTCGTCGCCGCGCGCCATTATTTCTGGATGCAGCTCGGCTGGACGATCATCGCGGCGCCGGTGATGATCGGGGTCTCGGCGCTGCCGGTGAAGATCGCGCGGCGCAGCGCGCTGATCGGCGGCGGCATCTTCCTGCTGCTGCTCGCGCTCGTCCCACTGGTCGGCAGCGCCGCCAATGGCGCCACGCGCTGGATCGCGCTTGGCCCGATCAAGATCCAGCCGTCCGAATTCCTCAAGCCCATGTTCGCGGTGGGGATGGCCTGGCTGTTCTCGCTCCGCGCGCGCAACCCGGGCCTGCCGTTCGCGCTGATTTCGCTGGTGCCGATGGCGCTGATCGCCGCGCTGCTGATGAAGCAGCCCGATTTCGGACAGACGGTGATCTTCGTATCGGTGTGGATCGTGCTGCTGATGCTGTCGGGCGCGTCGCTCAAGCTGCTCGGGATGCTCGGCGCGGGCGGGATCGGCGCCATCGTCTCGGCCTATCTTTTCTATTCGGTGGCGACCGAGCGCATCAACAAATTCCTGTTCAAGCAAGGCGACACCTATCAGATGGACCGCGCCCATGCGACGCTCACCAACGGCGGGCTGCTGGGCACCGGCCCCGGTGCGGGAACCGAGAAATTCTCGCTGCCCGAACCGCATACCGACTATATCTTCTCGGTGATCGGCGAGGAGTTCGGGCTGATCGCATGTATCGCGATCGCCAGTCTCTATCTCGCGATCGTCGCCCGGGTGTGCCTGCGGCTGCTGCGCGAGGAGAATGATTTCCTGCTGCTCGCCTCGGCCGGGCTGGTGTCGCAATTCGGGCTCCAGGCGCTGATCAACATGATGGTCAATGTCGGGCTCGCGCCGTCCAAGGGCATGACTCTGCCCTTCATCAGCTATGGCGGCTCGTCGATGATCGCGCTGTCGATCGGCTTCGGTCTGTTGCTGGCGTTCACCCGCGAGAACCCCCACCTCAAGGAAGCCAGCTACACCGTGCACTGGAACGGCCGATGAGCATCGTTCGCCACTTCGTCCTCGCGGCCGGCGGCACCGGGGGCCATATGGTCCCTGCGCACGCGCTGGCGGCCGAGTTGATGCGCCGCGGGCACCGCGTCGCGCTCGTTACCGATGAGCGGGGTGCGCGCATCCCCGGCCTGTTCGATGGCGTGCAAACCCATATCATCCCTGCTGGGCGGCTGGGCGGCGGGCCGCGCGGCTGGCTCAAGGCGTTTCGCGACATCCGCGCCGGCACCGCGATGGCGCGGCAGCTCTACGAAACCTTCGATCCCGCCGCCGTGGTGGGGTTCGGCGGCTATCCGGCGCTGCCCGCGCTTCGCGCCGGCTTCAAGGCGAAAATCCCAACGCTGGTCCATGAGCAAAACGCGGTGCTCGGGCGGGTCAACCGGCTGGTGGCCGGCAAGGTGGACGCGATCGCGACCGCCTATCCGCAGGTCCAGCGTCTCCAGGGCAAATATGAGGAGAAGACCTTCCTCGTCGGCAATCCGGTGCGCGACATCGTTCGCGACATCCGCACCCAGCCCTTCCCCGAACTGGGCCCCGACAGCATCTTCCGCGTGCTCGTGACCGGCGGCAGCCAGGGCGCGTCGGTGCTGTCGGACGTGGTGCCCGACGGTCTGGCGCTGCTGCCGCACGGCTTCCGCCGCCGGCTGCAGGTCACCCAGCAATGCCGTCCCGAGGACATTGATACGGTGCGCAGCAAATATAAGGTGCTGGGCATCCCCGCCGATCTCGCCACCTATTTCACCGACCTGCCCGAGCGGCTCGCCTGGTCGCATCTCGTGATCGCGCGGGCGGGCGCCTCGACGATCGCCGATATCAGCGTGGCCGGCCGCCCTGCCATCTTGATCCCGCTCCCGTCCGCCGCCGACGATCATCAGACCGCCAATGCCCGCGAGCTCGCCGCGGTCGGCGGGGCGCGCTCGATCCGGCAGGACAATTTCACGCCCCAGGAACTCGCCAAGCAGATGCAGAAGCTGGCTCTCGATCCCAAGGCGCTGATCAACGCGGCCAAGCGCGCCTACAGCGTCGGCCGTCCGAACGCAGCTGAGGATCTGGCCGATCTGGTGGAGCGCACCGGGCTCAACCCGATCATGGATCCCATTCCCGTTCACAATCTGGAACTCCGTCCCTTGAAAGGCGCATTTGCATGAAGGGTGTCGCAATCGACATCGGCACCATCCATTTCATCGGGATCGGCGGAATCGGCATGTCCGGCATCGCCGAGGTGATGCACAATCTCGGCTATCGGGTGCAGGGCTCGGACGTCGCCGAGGGCTATGTGGTCGAAGGGCTGCGCAAACGCGGCATCCGGGTGATGATCGGGCACAACGCCGAGAATCTGGGCGACGCCGCCGTGGTGGTCACATCGACCGCGATCAAGCGCGGCAATCCCGAAGTCGAGCTCGCGCTCGAGAAGCGAATCCCCGTGGTGCGCCGCGCCGAGATGCTGGCCGAATTGATGCGGCTCAAGTCGACCGTTGCGATCGCCGGCACCCACGGCAAGACCACGACCACATCGATGGTCGCCGCGCTGCTCGACGCGGGCGGGGTCGATCCGACCGTGATAAACGGCGGTATCATCAACAGCTACGGATCGAACGCGCGCCTCGGCGCGTCCGACTGGATGGTAGTCGAAGCCGATGAGAGCGACGGCAGCTTCCTGCGGCTCGACGGCACGATCGCGGTCGTCACCAATATCGATCCCGAGCACCTCGATCATTATGGGTCGTTCGAGAAGGTGAAGGACAGCTTCGTCGAGTTCGTCGAGAATGTCCCCTTCTACGGCGCGGCGCTGCTGTGCATCGATCATCCCGAGGTCCAGGCGATCATCCCGCGCGTCCGCGACCGGCGCGTCGTCACCTACGGCTTCTCGGCGCAGGCCGACGTGCGCGGCGACAATGTCACTCCGATCCCCGGCGGCAACCGCTTCGACGTCGTGATCCGCAACCGCGACGGCGCGACGCGGCGGATCGAGGGCGTCACCCTGCCGATGCCCGGCCGGCACAATGTCCAGAACGCGCTGGCGGCAATCGGGGTGGCGCTGGAGATGGGAATCTCCGACGAGATCATTGCCGACGGCTTCGCCAAATTCGGCGGGGTCAAGCGCCGCTTCACCAAGGTCGGCGAAATAGCCGTCAACGGCGGGATCGCGACGATCATCGACGATTATGGCCATCATCCTGTCGAGATTCGCGCGGTGCTCGCGGCCGCGCGTGAAGGGGCGCGGGCGAAGGTGATCGCGGTCGTCCAGCCGCATCGCTTCACCCGGCTGCGCGACCTGATGACCGATTTCCAGACAGCCTTCAACGATGCCGACACCGTCTATGTCGCGCCGGTCTATCCGGCGGGAGAAACTCCGATCGAGGGGATCGACGCGGCCGCGCTGGTCGCCGGGCTCAAGCAGCGCGGGCATCGCTCGGCGCAGGTCATCGCGGGCCCGGCCGAGCTTGCCGACAGCCTGGCGACGACGATCGGTCCCGACGACATGGTGATCTGCCTGGGCGCGGGTGATATCACCAAGTGGGCGGCAGGGCTCGCCCAGGCGATGGTGAAGGAGAAGGCAGCATGACCGACTATTTCGGACCCTGGAAACTCCTCCAGGAACAGGCGCTCCACATGCACAAGACCGCGGTAGACGCGGCGTTCAAGGCGATGGGAAACGGTGAGCAATTCGACGGTGCGGCCAAGGCCGCCAAGGATCTCGCCGACATGCAGATCGATGCATGGGAACGTTGGATGGCGATGTGGGGTGTCGGCAAGAAATGAGTCCAGGCTCCGCCAGCAGCGCGTCGATACCGTCTCTGCCGCCCGTGCGCGGCAGGCTGACGGCTGACGCGCCGCTGGCGCCGCTCGTCTGGTTCAAGAGCGGAGGGGCTGCCGAATGGCTGTTCGAGCCTGCCGATATCGATGATCTGTGCGATTTCCTCGGCGCGCTCGATCGAGCGGTGCCGGTAATGGGTCTGGGCCTCGGCTCCAACCTGATCGTGCGCGACGGCGGCGTGCCCGGGGTCGTGGTCCGCCTCGGCAAGGCTTTCGCGAGCGTCGATCGGCTCGATGCGACGACCCTGCGGTGCGGCGGCGGCGCCAGCGGCATTCTGGTTTCCTCGACCGCGCGCGACGCCGGGATCGCCGGGCTCGAATTTCTTCGCTCGATCCCTGGCACGGTCGGAGGCTTCGTCCGCATGAATGGCGGCGCCTATGGTCGCGAGGTGAAGGACGTGCTCGGCGACGCGGAGATCGTGCTGCGCTCGGGCGAGCGCCGGACGCTCCAACTTGCCGATCTCGGCTACACTTATCGCCACAGCGAGCTGCCCGAAGGCGCGATCGTTGTCGGCGCAACCTTTCGCGGCCATCAGGGCGAACCCGCCGCGATCCAGGCCGAAATGGACCGGATCGCCGCAGAGCGCGAGGCGAGCCAGCCGCTGCGCAGCCGTACCGGCGGATCGACCTTCAAGAACCCCGATGGGCACAAGGCCTGGGCGCTGGTCGAGGCGGCCGGCTGCCGCGGCCTGACCCGCGGCGACGCTCAGGTCAGCGAGAAACATTGCAATTTCCTGCTCAACCTCGGCTCGGCGACCGGCGCCGACATCGAGGCGCTGGGCGAAGAGGTGCGGGACAGGGTGAAAGCGACATCGGGCGTGATGCTGGAATGGGAGATTCAGCGGGTGGGGGTGACGAAGTGACGGCCCTCTCCATGCTTTCGTCCTACCGGCACAGCCTGGCATCTTATGAGCGGACCGCAACGCGCCTTTCCCGAGGCCCCAGCCTTCGCTTGGGTGACGGATCTTCGGGAGTGCTTTTCGCATGAGCCGCCCGCTCCACGTAGCGGTGCTGATGGGCGGCTGGTCGTCCGAGCGCGAAGTCTCGCTGACGTCGGGCAACGGCGTCGCCGATGCGCTCGAGGGCCTCGGCCACCGCGTCACCCGGATCGACATGGATCGCGATGTCGCGCTCCGGCTTGCCGAGGCGAAGCCCGATATCGTGTTCAACGCGCTCCACGGCACGCCCGGCGAAGACGGCACCGTTCAAGGCATGATGGACCTGATGGGCCTGCGCTATACCCATTCGGGTCTGACCACGTCGGTGATCGCGATCGACAAGGAGCTTACCAAGCAGCAGCTCGTTCCGCACGGCATCCGCATGCCCGAGGGCAGGATCGTCGCGAGCGACAGCCTGTACGACGGCGACCCGATTCCGCGGCCGTTCGTGCTCAAACCCGTGAACGAGGGCTCATCGGTCGGGGTCGCGATCATAAAAGAGCGTGACAATCACGGAACGCCGATTCATCGTGACGCGCATGGCCCGTGGCAGATCTTCGAGAGCCTGCTCGCCGAACCGTTCATCCGGGGACGCGAGCTGACCGTCGCCGTCCTCGGCGACCGCGCCCTCTGCGTGACCGAGCTGGTGCCCACCAGCGGCTTCTACGATTATGAAGCCAAATATACCGACGGGCTGACCACGCATATCTGCCCCGCGGACATTCCCGGGCAGATCGCCGACGCCGCGATGGCGATGGCGCTCGACGCGCACCGCCTGCTCGGTTGCAAGGGCACGTCGCGATCCGATTTCCGCTGGGACGATGAGAAGGGCGAGGCCGGGCTCTATTTGCTTGAGGTCAACACCCAGCCCGGCATGACTCCGCTGAGCCTTGTTCCCGAACAGGCGCGCCATGTCGGCTTGAGCTACGCCGATCTCGTCCAGGCGATCGTCGACGAAGCCATGCCAGAGGACAGGCGAGCATGACGGCCGCACGCGCCCGATCCGCCGAGCGCCGTCCCCGCGCCAAGGCGCCGCCGCGCCGCGCACCCGCGAAGCGCCGGCCTTCGACGCTGCAGCGGGCGGTCGACCAGTTGCCCGTATCGCGCGAGACGCTGCGCCGCACCGGCAATTGGGTGCTCGGCGGGGGCATCTGCGCGGCGATCGCCGCAGGCCTGATCGCGATGGGCATTCCTCAGATGGTGGGCCTGATGATCGCCGAAGGCATCGGCGACGCTGGCTTCAAGGTGCGCAACGTCGAAATTCTGAACCGCCGCCAGATCGACAGCGCGGTTGTGTACGACATCGCGATGCGCCAGCAGGCGCGGCCAATGCCGCTGGTCGACCTCGACGGTACCCGCGCCGAGCTGATGAAGCTCGGCTGGATCGCCGATGCGCGGGTTTCGCGGCGGTTGCCCGATACGCTCGTGGTCGATATCGTCGAGCGCGTGCCGGCTGCGATCTGGCAATATCAGCACCGCCTCGCGCTGATCGACAAGGACGGTGTCGTGATCGGGCCAGTCGACGATCGCGCGATGCCCGATCTGCCGGTCGTAGTCGGCCCCGGAGCGAACCGGCGCGCGACCGAACTGGCCGCGCTGATGGCGGCGGCGCCGGCGCTCAAGCCGCTGGTCACCGCCGCGAGCTGGCAGGGCAATCGCCGGTGGGACATCGTCTTCCAGTCGGGCGAGAAGCTGATGCTGCCCGAAGGATCGGGCGAGGCCGCCAAGGCGCTGGCCTTCTTCGCGCTGGAGGACCGGCGCGCCGGGCTGCTCGGCAAGGGCCTCGTCTCCATCGACATGCGTGACCCGAGCCGGCTGGTCGCGCGTATATCGCGTGAACCCGGCGGCAAGATCGAGCCGCCGCCGCCGCCGCTCAGCGCGAAATCGGTGACGTGAGGGGGGAAAGATGGCGCTGTGGGGAAGGGGAACAGTGATGCCGCAACCGCGCAATGAGGGCCTGATCACGGCGCTCGATATCGGCTCGTCGAAGGTTTCGGCGCTGATCGCCCGCGCCGACGAACAGGGCGAGCTCGAGATATTGGGCACCGGCCAGCGCGAAAGCCGCGGCGTGCGGCGCGGCTATATCGCCGACATGGAGGCCACCGAAGGCGCGATCCGCGAAGCCGTCGAGCAAGCCGAGACGATCGCGCGGACCAATATCGATCATGTCTGGGTGAGCTTTTCGGCAGGCGGGCTGGTCAGCGATGTCGCGCAGGTCGATGTCGATCTGGGCGGCGTCCAGATCGAACAGCACGACATTGACGAATTGCTCCGCCAGGGACGGCGCTCGCTCAATCCCGAGGGGCGGATGGTGCTGCACGCGCAGCCCACCCTCTACACGCTGGACGGGCTGACCGGCGTCAAGAACCCGCTCGGGCTCCACGCCGACCGGCTCGGGGTCGAGATCCACGTCATCGCAGCCGAGCCATCGCCGGTGCGCAACCTCGCCTTGTGCGTCCGTTCGGCGCATCTCGGCGTGAAGTCGATCGTCGCCTCGCCGATCGCGACCGGCATCTCGTGCCTCACCGACGAAGATCGTGAAATGGGCATCGCGCTGGTCGAGATGGGCGCGGGCGTGACCAATGTCGCCTTGTTCGCCGGCGGCCTGCTCGTCGGCCTGACCTCGCTGCCGATGGGCGGCTCCGACATCACCGACGACATCGCGTCGGCGTTCAACATCCGGCGCGCCCAGGCCGAACGGCTCAAATGCTTCCACGGATCGGCGCAGAACAGCCCGCGCGACAACCATGAGATGATCGAGATCGGCTCTCCCGAGGAGGTCGCCGACGGCGCGGAGCCGCCCCGCATCAGCCGCGCCCAGCTGATCCAGGTGATCCGGCTGCGGCTCGATCACTGGATGGACGCGGTCGCCAAGGCGCTTGCCGAGCTCGGCTATGTCGGTCCGGTCGGACGCCAGGTGGTCCTGACCGGCGGCGGCGCCGAGCTCAAGGGCATCGCCGACTATGCGCAAGGGCTGCTCGGCCGCAGCGTGCGGATCGGCCGCCCCAAAACCATGATCGGCCTGCCCGATGCCCATAGCGGTCCCGCCTTCGCCACGCTGGCGGGGCTCGCCCAGGTGGCCGCCGTCAACCCGGCCGATCTGCGCCCTTTCTCCGCCGAACCGCAGACGGTGCATCGCGCGCAATCGTCGGGGCTGGTCTCGCGCCTGATCACCGCGTTTAGGAGTGGCTATTAACCGTGACTTTCGATGCCTCACCTCGGCCGGTCCCGAAAATTGTGGATAGCGCAACTTTTCGCGTGATTCGACGATTCGCGTCTGGCAAGATTCGCCCGATGTCGTGGTCCGCTGGGCAGGGCCGCCAAGGAGATTATCTATGACGATCGAGTTCATGCGTCCCCAAGTCGACGAGCTGAAACCCCGGATCAGCGTCATCGGCGTTGGTGGAGCGGGTGGAAACGCGATCGCCAACATGATCGCCGCCGATGTCCAGGGCGTCGATTTCGTGGTCGCCAACACCGACGCGCAGGCGCTCAACGCGTCCCCCGCCGAACGCCGGATCCAGCTCGGCCTGAAGATCACGCAAGGCCTCGGTGCAGGAAGCCGTCCCGAAATAGGACGGGCAGCCGCCGAGGAGACGATGGAGGCGGTCGAAAAGGCACTCGACGGATCGCACATGTGCTTCATCGCCGCCGGGATGGGAGGCGGCACCGGCACTGGCGCAGCCCCCGTCATCGCCAAGGCCGCGCGCGATCGTGGCATTCTGACGGTCGGCGTCGTCACCAAGCCGTTCAGCTTCGAAGGCAACCGCCGGATGCGCTCGGCCGACGCCGGTATCGAGGAGCTCCAGAAGCACGTCGACACGCTGATCGTCATCCCCAACCAGAACCTCTTCCTGATCGCCAACCCGAACACGACCTTCAAGGAAGCGTTCCAGATGGCGGACCAGGTGCTGCAACAGGGCGTGCGCGGCATCACCGACCTGATGGTCATGCCCGGCCTGATCAATCTCGACTTCGCCGACATCCGCTCGGTGATGAGCGAGATGGGCAAGGCGATGATGGGCACCGGCGAGGCATCGGGCGACAATCGCGCCATCGAGGCAGCCGAAAAGGCGATCGCCAATCCGCTGCTCGATGGCGTCAGCCTCAACGGCGCCAAGGGCGTGATCGTCTCGATCACCGGCGGCGACGACATGCGTCTGCTCGAGGTAGACGAGGCCGCGAACCATATTCGCCAGCTGGTCGATCCGGACGCGAACATCATCTGGGGTTCGGCGTTCAACAATGATCTCGAAGGCATGATCCGCGTGTCGGTCGTCGCCACCGGCATCGAGGTCGATGTCGCGACCATGCCCGAGCCGTCGAAGAGCTTCAGCTTTCCGCCCCGCACGCCCGCGCGCGACGACAAGCCGGTAGCCGTGCCGCAGGCGTCCGCTCCGGTCGCCGCCCAGGCCCAGCCGCCCGCGCCGGCGGTCGAGGCTGTAGCGCCGCCGCTCACCGCGCCGACGATTGCGCCGAAGGTTGCGACCTCTGCGGAGGATCACATCGTGCTGCAGGCGCCCGAAGCGGCCGCCGAACCGCTTGAGCTCACCAATCTCTTCAACGACGAGTTGCTGCTTCAATCGGATACCGCCATGCCTAAGCCGGCGGCGGCGGTGCAGCCGGAGGATGAAGCCCAGCCGCAACGCAGCCGGCGCTGGATGGCTGACCCCGAGCCCGTCCGTCGTCCATCGGCGGCAGGAGCGACGCTTTTCGAGCGCATGTCGAACATTGCGCGTGGTGCGGCCAAGGCGCAGGTCGAGCCTGAGGGCCGTGAGGCCGATAGCGCCGAGGTTCCGCGTTTCCTGAATCGCCAGAGCAACCAGTAAAAGCGATACAGGTCCGGTCGCGTTGATGGGCGCGGCCGGGTCTCGCTTCGGCGTTTCGGCCCCATTCATCGCTTGCCGGCGATAGAAGCAGCGTCTTTAACCAGGGCGCCCATGAAAAAAACCAAAGTCCTCAGCGCGCTGGCGCTCCTCAGCATCTGCTTTTCCGCCGCGCCGGGCACGAGCCAGCCGAACGACGCCGCCTCTTCGCCCGAGGAACCGTTGATCGTGGATCCGATGGCCTCCGCGCGCGACGCGATGGCGCGCGGCGATCCGGCCGAGGCGCTCGCCCGCTATTTGCGGGTGCTGGCGCGCGACCCCGGCGACCTCGACGCTCTGTCGGGCGCGGGTGCTGCTGCGCTCGCCGTGGGGGACGCCGATGCGGCGATCAACTTCTATGTGCGCGCCGAGAAGATCGCGCCGCGCGATGGCGCGATCAAGGCGGGTCTGGGCGCTGCGCTCGTCCAGAAGGAGCAAGCGCGCGCGGCGCTGCGCTTGTTCGATACCGCCACCGACCTCGGCGTCGATCCGCTCGCCATCGCGCTCGACCGGGGGCTCGCTTATGATCTGCGCGGCGACAACAAGCGGGCGCAGGCCGAGTATCTGACATTATTGCGCGCCCGGCCCGGCGACCCCGAAGCGGTAAGGCGAATGGCCTTGTCGCTCGCGATGAGCGGAGACCGGATCGGCGCGCTCGCGATGCTCGACCCGCTGCTGCGCAAGCGCGACGTGCCGGCCTGGCGCGCCCGCGCCTTCGTCCTGGCGATGACCGGCGACAGCGCGGGAGCCGAGGCGGCCGCCTACGCCGTGCTGCCGCGCTATCAAGCCGATGCGCTCAAGCCGTTTCTCGAACGGCTGTCCACGCTCAAGGCGTCGGAAAAGGCAGCTGCAGTCCATTTCGGCCATTTCCCGGAAGAGAAGGCGCCCGTCCAGATGGCTTCGCCGAGCCCGCTCGCCTCCCCCAAAGCGACGCCCGCGCCGGTTGCCGCGGCGCCCGCGAGGCCGCCGCTCACTCGCGAGGACCGGCTGGTCGCGAAGACCGAGTCGCCGACCGCGAAGGCCGGCGCCGCGGCCCAGCTCGGTCAGCAGGTGGAGGACGAGGCGACCGAACAGCGCGTGAGCGATTCGCGCAGCCTCGCCCAGGATCGCCGCGCCGCGCAGAAGCGCGCCGCCGCGGAAAAGGCCGCCGCGGAAAAGCAGGCCAAGGCGAAGGAAGAAGCCAAAGCCAGAAAATCAGATCCCGAGCGCCACTGGGTTCAGATCGCCAGCGGCTCGTACAAGCCCGACCTCGACAAGGAATGGGACAAGCAGAAATCGCGCTTCAGCAAGCAGCTTGCCGGCAAGACGCCGTGGACCACGCCCTACCGGGCGACCAACCGCCTGCTCATCGGCCCCTTCCCCAGCAAGGGCGCCGCGCAGGATTATGTCAATGAAGCACGGACGGCGGGCTTCAGCTGCTTCCCGGTGACGACATCATCCGGGCAGAAGGTGGAGCGGCTGAACTGACGATTTGTTAACCTGTCGATGCGATGCTGCCGTCCGGACAGGGAGGTCGGCATGCGAGGATATGGCTGTATAGCGCTGATGCTGCTGGCGGCAGGTCCGGTCGAGGCGTCCGTCGGCGATGCGGCGCGGCCGCGCTCTGACCAGCGGCCGGTCGAGCGGCTCTACCCCGCGATCGGGATGGATGAGGATGGCTGGCGCGGCCTGCTTCCGGTCATCCTGTTCGACACCGACGCGGTCGCCGAACGCTCGACCGACAGCCAGCGCAGCGAAAAGCCGCAGACGCGCTGAAGCGATTTTCGTCCGCCCGCTCGGCGGCTTGAAAAGCTCGAAAGGTTAAAGCATTGCGCCCGGCTCCGGGCGTTCCGGATCATGGCGCGCCAAGCAGCGCTCGACTTGCGCAGCTCGCTCAGCCATCAGAACGCCCATGCCGACGCTCGCGCCCTATGCATCCGATCCCGCCCGCAGCCGGGGACGATTCCATGTTGCTGCCGGCGGCGAGACGCGCGGTCCACGCGACGCTTTCCAGCGTGATCGCGACAGGATCATCCATTCGATCAGCTTCCGGCGACTGCGCCACAAAACGCAGGTGTTCGTCGCGCCCGACGGTGATCATTATCGGGTCCGGCTCACCCACAGCCTCGAAGTCGCGCAGATCGGCCGCACGATCGCCCGCGCGCTCGGACTCAACGAGGATCTGACCGAGGCGCTTTGTCTCGGCCATGATATCGGGCACCCGCCCTTCGGCCATGCGGGCGAGGAGGCGCTGCAGACGGCGATGGCCGAGGCGGGTGGCTTCGATCATAATGCGCATACCCTGCGCATGCTGACGCGGCTCGACTCGCCCTATCCTCTGCACGAAGGCCTCAATCTCTGCTGGGAGACGCTGGAAGGCCTTGCCAAGCACAATGGTCCGCTCCCGCACCGCACCTGGGCGATGGCCGAGGTCGACGCGCTCTGGCCGCTCGACCTCGACAGCTGGCCCGGCGCCGAAGCCCAGGTGGCGGCGCTCGCCGACGACATCGCCTATGACAATCATGACATCGACGATGGCGTCCGGGCCGGGCTGCTCACGCTCGAGCAAATGGTCGCCGATCCGCTCACCTGCTCGAATTGGGACAAGGTCCGCGCGCGATACCCGCAGGTCGCACCCGATCGTCTGCTCGGGGAACTGGTGCGCGAGCAGATCGGCTGCATGGTCAACGACCTGCTTACCGAGAGCCGCCGCCGGATCGCGCAAGCTGCCCCGCGCTCGGTCGAGGACATACGCGCCGCCGGTAGGCCGCTGATCGGTTTTTCCGACGAGATGGCCGAGCGCGAGCGCGCGCTGACACGGTTCCTGTACGCCAATCTCTACCATCATCCGCAGCAGATCGAGATTGCCAGCCGGACAGGCGAAATCATCGCCGGACTGGTGGCGGCCTACAAAGCCGATCCCGGGAAACTACCGCCGCATTGGCGCGCGACGATGCCCGAGGGCGAGCCCGGGCGGATTCGGCATATCGGCGACTTCATCGCCGGGATGACCGACCGCTACGCCCTGTCGCGCTACCGCGAACTGATCGGACCGATCGAGATCGGAGAGGGCTTTTGATGCGGCGGGCGATCGCACTGATCGCCGTTCTGGTCGCCGCCCTGCTGTGGGCGATGCTGAGCATCGCTCCGCCCGCCCCTCGCGGCGCCGACGCCCCGCCTGATCGGTTTTCGGCTGGGCGCGCCTTCGCCGATATCGAGGCGATCGCCCGTGCGCCGCACCCGGTCGGTTCGGAGGAGAACGCGCGCGTCCGGCGCTATCTCGCTCGACGCCTACGCGCGCTCGGGGCCTCCGTCTCCGAACAGGCGGCGCCGCTGCCGCAAGAATCGCTTGCCCGGCTCGGCAAATGGAGCCGGCGCAAGGAGCGCGGCGTGGTTGCACATAATCTGATTGGGGTGATTCCCGGCCGTCATCGCGGCCTGCCCGCCTTGATGCTGATGGCGCATTACGACAGCGTCTGGGGTTCGCCCGGGGCGGCCGACGACGCCATGGGGGTGAGCGCGGCCCTGGAAACGGTTCGCGCGCTCCGCACGCACGGGCCTCCCGCACGCGACCTGATCCTGCTGTTCACCGACAGCGAGGAAATCGGGCTCGACGGTTCGCGCGCCTTTTTCGACCATCATCCGTTCGCCGCCCGGATCGGGATGATCATCAACCTCGAGGCGCGCGGCGGCGGCGGCCGCGCCAATATGTTCGAGACCGGGCCGGCCAATGGCGCGCAGATGCGGCTCTACGCCGAGCAGGTGGCGCGCCCAGCGACCAGCTCGCTCGCGGTGCTGATTTACGATCTGATGCCCAATTATACCGACTACACCGTTGCAAAGCATCGCGGGATTTCCGGATTCAACCTGGCCACGCTCGATCGCCCCTGGGCCTATCATTCGCCACTCGCCTCGCCGGCCTCGGTCGATCGTGCCTCGCTGCAGGATATGGGCGAGCAGGCGCTGGCGCTGACCACTGCGATGGCGCTCGCGCCCGAGCTGCCGGCGCGAAGCGCCAATGCCGCGTTCGCAGATCTGCTGGGCCGCATCACGATCGCCTATCCCGCCGCAGCGGGCTGGGCGATCCTGGCTGGCGCGGCCGCGCTGATTGGCGCGGAGTTCCGGCGGGCCCGATCCGGATGGCGCACGACGGCGCGAGGCATGATCGTAACCGCGGCGTTTCTGCTTCACGCCTCGCTGCTGACCACGACGCTGAACGCGCTGTCGGGCAGCGGCGGGGCCAATTATTACGACCGGCTCGCAGCGCTGCCGCGGCTGGAAGCTGTTGCGGCGCTCGCCGTCGCCGCTTTGCTGATGCTGCTACCGATCTTCCACCGCCCAGCGGCGCGACCGCTGGCGATCGCTCCGGCGATGGCGCTGATGTGGGCAGGATTGCTCGCGGGCGGGCCGTTGATCGTCCTGATCACCCAAGCGCTATTGTCGATGTTCGCCGCATGGTTCCTGCCCGGCCGGGAAGAAACCGCCGCGCCGGGCGAGATCGGCGAAGGGGCGATCCTGCTGCTTTTCGTCGCCGCCGCCATCGCTCAGGCCTACCAGCCAACCGCCGGTCCGCTGCTCCAATGGCCGCTGCTGCTCGCTGCCGCCGGCCTGGCCGCACGCGCATTCCTGCCATCCCTCCCGGCGCTCCTCATCGGCGCGATCTGCGCGGCGGCCGGACTTGGCCATCTGCTTGCGCAGGCGCATTTCATTTTCCTGGGCATCGGCGCGGAGGCGCCCGCGGTGATGATCATCCCTTTATTCGCGGCGCTGCCGCTGCTGCTGCCGCTATGGCTGGAACGGCCGCGGCGCTGGATGGCCGGCGTCGCGCTATCGACCGCGGCGGCCCTCGCGCTGTGGGTCCGGTTCGATCCGATCGCCCCTTCGGTTCCGGCCTACAGCCTCGCCGAGCCAGCCAAAACTAAAGACTGACCTTTGCGGACCGATCCGCTAAGCGCCACATAGTTTATGCCACGCTTTGACGGAAATCGCCTTGCCTACCCTCTATGCCAGCTTCGCCGCGCGGATCGGCGCCATCCTCGACGATCTCGAAGCGACGGGGGCGCTGCCCGCCGGGCTCGACCGGCGTAACATCGCGGTCGAACCGCCACGCGATGCGGCGCATGGCGATCTGGCCACCAATGTGGCGATGGTGCTTGCCAAGCCCGCACGGACCAATCCGCGCGCGCTCGCCGAGCTGATCGTGCCAAAGCTCGCCGCGCTGCCCGAGATCGCGAGCGCAGAGGTGGCCGGCCCCGGCTTCATCAACGTCCGCCTGACCGAAAGCAGCTGGCGGGACGAGCTGGCGGCGATCCTGTCGGCAGGCGCCGATTATGGCCGGTCACGGCTCGGCAGCGGAACGCGCGTCAACGTCGAATATGTCTCGGCCAATCCGACCGGCCCCATGCATATGGGCCATTGCCGCGGCGCGGTGGTGGGCGATGCGCTGGCAGCGCTGCTCGAATATGCCGGTTATACGGTGACCCGCGAATATTATGTCAACGACGCCGGCGCGCAGGTCCAGACGCTCGCCCGCTCGGCGCATCTGCGCTACCGCGAGGCGCTTGGCGCGACGGTGGAGATCCCCGAGGGCTTCTATCCGGGCGACTATCTGATTCCGATCGGGCGGATGCTCGCGGCCGACTATGGCTCGCAATATATCGACGCGCCCGAAAGCATGTGGCTCGATCGCTTTCGCGAGCGCACCGTCGCCGCGATGATGGATATGATCCGCTCCGACCTGGCGCTGCTCGGCATCCATCATGATCTGTTCGCGTCCGAGGCCGCGGTCCAGCAGGCGGGCCGTGTCGATACCGCGCTCGAACGGCTCGGCTCCGAGGGCCTCGTTTACCGCGGAACGCTCGAGCCCCCCAAGGGGGAGCTTCCCGACGACTGGGAGCCGACCGAGATGACGCTGTTCCGCGCGACCGCGTTCGGCGACGACAGCGACCGGCCGGTGCGCAAGTCCGACGGCGGGCTCACCTATTTCGGCACCGATCTCGCCTATCATGCGCAGAAGGCCGAACATGCCGACATGCTGATCGACATCTGGGGCGCCGATCATGCCGGCACCGTCAAGCGGATCAAGGCTGCCGTGCAGGCGCTGACCGGTGGCAAGGTCCCGCTCGACGTCAAGCTGGTGCAGATGGTGCGGCTGCTTCGGAATGGCGAGCCGGTGAAAATGTCGAAACGCTCGGGCAGCTTCGTGACGCTGGCCGATGTGGTCCGGGAGGTCGGCAAGGATGTGGTTCGCTTCACCATGCTTACCCGCAAGGCCGACGCGCAGATGGACTTCGATTTCGCCAAGGTGGTCGAGGCATCGAAGGACAATCCGGTGTTCTACGTCCAATATGCCCATGCGCGGGGCCGGTCGCTCCATCGCCGCGCCGCCGAGGCGGGGATCGATCTCGCGCCGCCGGCCGATCTTTCGCTGCTCGACGCCGAGGAATTGGCGCTGGTCAAGCTCGCCGCGCAATTCCCGCGCGTGATCGAGGCGGCGGCGCTCGCGCATGAGCCGCACCGGATCGCCTTCTATCTCTACGATCTCGCGGCGCTGTTCCACGCACTGTGGAATCGCGGCAATGATGATCCGGCTCGTCGCTTTTTGCTCGCCGACAAGCCCGAAATCACCCGCGCGCGGCTGGCGCTCAGCGATGCGATCGGGCAGATTATCCGCAACGGCCTTGGCGTGATGGGCGTCGCCGCGGCGGAGGAGATGCAGTAATGACCGATTACTCGCGCGATCGGCTGGGCCCCGACGACGAGGATCGGTTGCCCTGGCTCGAACCGGTCGAGGAGGAAGCCGACGAAGGCGGCGTCGGGACGGGCAAGCTCATCCTGTGGCTCATCGTGGCGTTGCTGGTGATCGGTCTCGTGGCGGGCGCGATCTTCTGGATGCGGAGCGGCGACAAGGCGAGTTCGGGCGAAGGCGCGCTGATCAAGGCGCCCGACAGCTATTATAAGGAGCGCCCGGCCGCCGACGACGACGCTGCCGCCGGCGACGAGACGGTCTACAGCGCGAGCAAGGGCAACGAGGTCGAGAGCATGATCGACATCGGCGCGACCGCCGAAACGCCGGTCAATGTCGATCGCGCGCCCACCGAACCGGCTGCGCCCGCGACCGCGCCGAAGCCCTCGCCAACGGCCGCCAAGACGCCGGAAACCAAGCCGGCTGCGCCTACGCCGGTTGCCGCACCACGGCCCGTCGCGCAGACAGCGGCCAAACCCGTGGCAAAGCCCGCGCCGAGGCCGGAAACCCCCGTTGCTCCGGCGCCGGCGCAGCCGCTATCGGGCGGCTCGACGATCCAGCTGGGCGCCTTTTCGACCGCGGCCAAGGCCAACGCGGCGTGGAAAAATCTCTCGGCGCGTTTCGCCTTCCTCGCCGGGCTCACCCAATCGGTGGCTCCCGTCCAGTCGGGCGACAAAACGCTTTATCGCCTGCGCGCGAGCGGCGGCAACGCGGGCGACATCTGCGGACGGCTGCGCACCGCGGGCGAGAGCTGCACGGTGATCGGTTGACCCTTGTCCATGCGGCGCGGGCCCGCCGCCGCCCAGTAGCGGAAATCCTATGACTCCCCTTTTTCTCGGGCTGGCAGGGGTCGGGTTGACCGACGCCGAACGCAGCTTCTTCGGCGAGATCGACGCCGCCGGCTATATCCTGTTCAAGCGCAACGTCGTCGACCCGGCGCAACTGCGCGCGCTCACCGACGCGCTGCGATCGCTCTCGGGCCGCCCAGACCTGCCGATCCTGATCGACCAGGAAGGCGGCAGGGTCGCGCGCATGCAGCCGCCCGTCTGGCCAGCCTTCCCGCGCGCCGAGCTGTTCGACCGGCTCTACGACGTCGCACCGATCACCGCGATCGAGGCGGCGCGCCATAATGCGCAGGCGATCGCGGTGATGCTCGGCGAAGTCGGCATCAACGTCGATTGCCTGCCGCTGCTCGACGTCCGCCAGCCGGGCGCGCACGACATCATCGGCGATCGCGCGCTGGGCGCCGAACCGTTGCGAGTCGCCGCAATGGGCCGCGCGGTGATCGAGGGGCTGCGCGCCGGGGGAGCGGTCGGGGTGGTCAAGCATGTGCCCGGGCACGGCCGCGCGATGGCCGACAGCCATGTCGAACTGCCCGTGGTCGAGGCCGATGCGGCAGCGCTCGAAACCGATCTCGCTCCCTTCATAGCGCTTCGCGACGCGCCCATGGCGATGACCGCGCATGTCGTCTACCCCGCCTGGGACGCCGAGCAGTGCGCAAGCCTGTCAGCCAAGGTGATCGGTGATGTCATCCGCGGTCGGATCGGTTTCGACGGGCTGCTGATGTCCGACGATCTCGGCATGCACGCCCTGACCGGAGATTTCGGCGAGCGCGCCGCGGGGGTGCTCGCGGCCGGTTGCGATATCGCGCTTCATTGTTCGGGCGACATGGCCGAGATGGAGGCGATCGCGGGCGCCGTCGGCCCAATCGGACCGTCAGCCCGGGCGCGGCTCGAGCGCGCCATGGCGACCGTGGCTGACGCCACGTTTGCCGCCCCGCTGACGGAGCTGATCGCCAAGCGCGACGAATTGCTCGCCTGCTTGCCCGCATGATGGTTTTCTTGGCCTCCAAATCCTGATTTACTCGCCCGATGCTGGGGGACGACATCGGCGACAATTTTGACCTGCCGCTCGCCGGCGGGAATGAGGTGCTGACGCTCGATCTTGATGGCTGGGAGGGGCCGCTCGACCTGTTGCTCAGTCTGGCGCGCGCGCAGAAGGTCGATCTGCGCGAAATCTCGATCCTTGCGCTGACCGAACAGTATCTCGCCTTCATCGAGGGTGCCAAGGCTCTGCGGCTCGAGATCGCCGCGGATTATCTGGTGATGGCCGCCTGGCTCGCCTATCTCAAATCCTGCTTGTTGCTTCCCAAGGATCCCGAGATCGACCCCAGCCCCGAGGAACTGGCGCTGCGGCTCCAGCTCCGGTTGCAACGACTGCATGCGATGCGCGATTCCGGGGCGCGGCTGATGGCGCGCGACCGGGTGGGCCGCGACGTGTTCATGCGCGGACGCCCCGAAGGACTCAGGGTGATCCGCAAGGCCGCATGGGATGCCGGGCTCTACGATCTTATCGCCGCCTATGGCATGGTGCGCGCGCGCGCCGACGTCCCCGTCCATATCGTCCAGCGCCGGCCGGTGATGACCCTCGAACAGGCGATCGAACGCGTGTCGCGCATCGTCGGCGCGCTGATCGAGTGGACCAGTCTCGAGGCCTTTCTGCCCGCGGAGGCCGCTGGCGACTATCGTCGCTCGGCGCTGGCCTCGAGCTTCGTGGCGGCGCTCGAGCTGGCGAGGCAGGGCAAGCTGGCGCTGAGGCAGGAGGCGGCGTTCGCGCCGCTGATGCTGAGGGGGCCGGCTTCGGCCAGTGCATGATCGCCGAGCCCGACGATCTGCTGCGCGCGATCGAGGCCGCGCTGTTCGCCGCCGAAGCGCCGATGAGCCCCGCCGAACTCGCTACGGTGATCGGCGCCGATGTCCCGCGTGATTCTCTCGAGCGCCTCGCCGCGCATTATGCGGGGCGTGGGATCGAGCTGGTCGAACGCGGCGCGCGCTGGCATTTCCAAACCGCCGCCGACCTCGCCCATATCCTGCGCCGCACGCGCGAAGAGCCGCGCAAGCTGAGCCGCGCCGGGATCGAGACATTGGCGATCATCGCCTATCACGAACCCGTCAGCCGCGCCGAAATCGAAGCGATCCGCGGCGTGCAGATCTCGAAGGGAACGCTCGACGTTCTGCTCGAAGCCGGCTGGATCCGGCCGGCAGGCCGGCGCGAGACGCCGGGCCGGCCGCTGCTCTATGCCACGACTACCGCGTTCCTGGCGCATTTCGGCCTCGGCAGCCGCAAGGACTTGCCCGGCATCGCCGATCTGCGGGCTGCTGGGCTGCTCGACCCGGTCGATTTGGCGTTCGAGCAACTACAGATGGAAAAAGCCGATGAGGACGACTAGATGAGCTTGATCCAAGGAGATTCATCATGGGTGGTTTGAGCATCTGGCACTGGCTCGTCGTCGGCGTGATCGTGATGCTTCTGTTCGGCAAGGGCCGTTTTTCGGACCTGATGGGCGACGTTGCGAAGGGCATCAAGAGCTTCAAGAAGGGCATGGCCGAGGAAGACGAGCCCGCGCAGCCCGCTCCGCCGCGGCCCGCCGCGCGGCTCCAGCAACAGCCGCCGGTCGATCCCAATCCCGATCCCAAGCTGCAGCCGATGCAGGACGATCGGCCGCACAACTGATCTGGCGAGATTATTGACATAAGGCGATGTTCGACGTCGCTCCCACCGAATTGCTGCTCGTGGCGGTGGTCGCGCTGATCGTGATCGGCCCGAAGGACTTGCCGCGCGCGATGCGCTTCGTCGGCCAGTGGGTCGCGCGCGCGCGCGGTGTCGCGCGGCATTTTCGCTCGGGCATCGATGAGATGATCCGCCAGGCCGAGCTCGAGGAGATGGAGAAAAAGTGGGCAGCTGAGAATGAACGGATCATGCGCGAGTATCCCGCGCCGCCGCCGATGATCGAGGGTGAGATGCTGCCGCTCGGCGGCCCGCCCGAAACCGCTGCATCGCCCTCTGCCGGAACTGCGGACCCACCCGCCGACGATCTGCCTGCTCCAGCGGCCAAACCACCGCTGCCATGAACGAGATAGACGAGAGCCGCGCACCGCTGCTCGATCATCTGCTCGAACTGCGCCGCCGGCTGCTCATGTCGGTGGCGGCGCTGGCGGTTTCGTTCGGCGTCTGTCTCTATTTCGCGCGGCCGATCTTCGCCTTTCTCGTACAGCCTCTGCTGCGCGCAGGTCAGGGCAAGCTAATCTACACCCAGATTTTCGAGGCCTTCTTCGTCGAGATCAAGGTTGCGTTCTTCGCCGCGATGATGTTGTCCTTCCCGATCATCGCCAATCAGATTTGGCAGTTTGTTGCGCCTGGGCTGTACCGCAACGAGAAGCACGCGCTGCTGCCTTTCCTGTTCGCGACTCCGATTCTCTTCCTCTGCGGCGCGGCGCTGGCTTATTATGTCGCCATCCCGGTCGCCCTGCATTTCCTGCTCGGCTTCCAGGGCAATTTGGGCGGAGTCCAACAGGAAGCGCTCCCGGGCGTGGGTAATTACCTCGCCTTCGTGATGCAGTTCCTGTTCGGATTCGGGCTGTCGTTCCTGTTGCCGGTTCTGTTGATGCTGCTCGAGCGCGCAGGGATCGTGACCCGCAAGCAACTCGTCGGCGCGCGCCGCTACGCGATCGTCGGGGCTTTCGCGATCGCGGCGGTGCTGACCCCACCCGATATCGGATCCCAACTGCTCCTCGCGGTGCCGCTGGTGTTTCTGTATGAGCTTGCCCTGATCGGGATCTGGATCACCGAGCGGCGGCGCAAAAGCGAAACGCCCGGAACGATTGACGTCCCGGGCGCTTGATTCGCAAACCGGCTATATAGCGGCGGATTACTTGGCCTCATCAGCCGCGTTGGCTACCGCTTTACCGGCCGATGAGACATCCTTGCCGGCGCCTTCGACCGTGTTGCAGGCCGCTATGGCCAGCAGGCTGACGCTGAGGACGGCGATGGCAATGGTGCGCTTAAACATGATGACCCTCTCACTGTGTCGGGGGGCTTCCTGAAGGAAGGCCGCGCAGGTCAATGCACCCGCTCCCGCATTGTTCCCTCGCTGTAATGGATTAAACGAGCGCCGGCCTTTTCGGCTCAGTGACTTACTTCAAAAATCAAGCCCGGCCGCATCTACGGGGGGTGATGCGACCGGGCTCTTGTTTTAGCGGATAGCGGGAGCGGGGGGGGCAAAGCATCGCTATCCGAAGGCAGGAACGGATCGGCGTGGCTATGGTTCCGGCCGCCGCGAAAATTTCTGCAGCCGGGGAAAAGGCCGAAAGCGGTCACTCCAGCACCGAAATCTGAATTTCGAACCTGCCCGCATGGAGATCCTCGACCAGCGGCGCGCGAAACTGGCGTGCGATTCCGGTCACCACGCGCTCGAAACGCGCGATGCCGGGATAATCCTGAAGCGCGCTGTCCTCCAATCCCACCGTCTCGATCCGGAGATTGGCGCGGTCGGGGCGGTCCGTCGCTTCGAGCGATATCAGCACCGAACCACGCGGATTGCAGTGCATCAGCAGTTCGATCACCTCTGTGATCATGAAGGCGACGGGCACCGCCACGTCCTGCGTCACGTTGACGTCGATCATGTTGAGCGCGATCGGCATGCCCGAGGCCGAAGCTGGAGCCGACGCGCGCAGCGAAGTGGCCAGCTCCCCGGCCAGCGCCCGCATGGAAACGCCCTGATTTTCCTCCATTTCGGCAAAATGGTTGCGATGCACGACGGCGAGCGCATCGACGCGGCGCTGGATGGCGCCATAGGCGTCGGCGACTGCTCCTTGCGCACCGCGAGCATGTAGATTGATCAGGCTCGAGACGACTTGCAGATTGTTTTTGACGCGGTGATGGACCTCGCGCGTCAGCCGTTTCTGCCTCGCCAGCCCGTCCTCCAGCTCGCGTTCATGACTGTATATCCGCGCGGAAACCGCGGCGAAGCTTTCGGCGAGATCCCGGATCTCGTGGCTGGGCGTGGTGAGCCGAGGTAGATGAAAGGCGCCGCGCGTTCCTTGCCATGTGTCGATCGACTGCTTGAGCTGATGAAGCGGGAACAGCAGCAGCCGGTTGACGATCAGCCAGCCGGTCGCGGCAGCGGCGGCCCACATCAGGATCGGCAGCATGATCAGCAAGGTCGTGCGCGCGCGGGCAGGAGCGAGCTGATATTCGGCGATGATCGCCAGCCGCCCGTTGGCTAGAGGTTGCGAAAGAAGCAACGATCTCGGCTCCTCCTTTGGCCGCCGGTCGACCAGAAGCACCTCGGATTGCCCCTGGCGAAGCGCAAGCCGGATCAGCGGCATGGCTTCGCCGGCGCGAGTTGCCAGCCGCAGCGCCGCGATCGGCATGTCGGCTTCGATGAACAGGCTGCCGTCGGCCCGCGCCGAAGTGAAGAGGAACCGCCTGGTGGCCGGATCGAGCCAGACATGATCGACGTTCGGATCGGCGGTGGCAAGGCGGCCGATCGGCGCCCCATGCGACTGGCAGATCTTTCGCCGATGGCGATCGAACATCGCGGTGGGAATGTGATTGCCATTGAGGCGCGCCTGGCGCGCCAGCGTGGCGCACAGATATTCGGCGGGCTGCGTAGTGATCGCAAGCGTGCGAACGCGATTAAGGCCCGCGTCGAGCCTGGCGTTCATGCTCGCGGCGTACATCGCGGTCGTGGTCTGCGCCGCCGTCCGCCGCTCGACCGATGCCGAACGCGCCATATCGAGCGAGGTCAGCAACGCGATGACCCCCAGAGGCAGCATCGCTGCCGAGAGGATCAACAGCATCTTGGTGCCTGTGGAAAGACGGGCGAAAGCGAGCTTGGCGGACGACGTCATCCGCAGTCGGCATCGATACCGGCAGCCCGGCCTGTCCGAGGGATAGGCATCGCCACGGGCATAGGATCAGTCCAGTTTGCTCAGCAAATCCAGAAATTCGTTCGGCACAGGTTCATCTACGGTCTGCGAATAGACCGACCGCAGCGCAGCGCCGACGCTCGCGTCGCGGGCGGCGTCGTTGCGCCGCCGCCTTGCAGGCTTGCTACCGGAAGTATCGTTTGCCGGTATCTCGGATTGATCTTTTTGTGCCAACCGGCCCACGCCCCTGAACTTCATACCATTGTCCACCGCTTTCCAAAAGTGCGGCCCCGCCAGGCCGTCCTTTTGGATCGATCCGGATGCGTATCATTTTACGACGAACATAAAATGCGCGCTTGGCCGATGAAACAAAAAACTCTCCCGATGGTTCCATGTTGCGGATGTCTCTTTTCGCACATTCTTCATCGGAAGCGGCCGGTGCTTCCGCGACACGGGCGGGACTGCTATTTCCCTCGTTGCGTGGCGGCGGCCACCCGCGTCCAACAAAATCAGGGAGTGCTGATAAACCATGTCGCTAGGCCAGAAACTTGCCCCTCACCTGCCCTTCCTGCGACGCTATGCCAGAGCGCTGACCGGTAGCCAGAGCCATGGCGACAATTATGTGCGCGCCACGCTCGAAGCGATCGTGGCGGCTCCCGACGATTTTCCGCGGGACGTCGACGTTCGGGTCGGCCTTTATCGCACCTTCCAGGCGATCTGGTCCTCGACCAACTACGAGGATCTCGACACGCCCGAGAGCGAGGCTGAACGCGAGGCGATCGCCCAGGCCCGCCTGCACGGGATCACGCCGCTGTCGCGCCAGGCGCTGCTGCTTACCGCGATGGAAGGGTTCACCGTCGCCGATACCGCCTATCTGATCGAAACCACTCCCGAGGAAGTCGAATCGCTCGTGGCGGACGCGATCGGCGAAATCGACCGCCAGACGCGGACCGACGTCCTGATCATTGAGGACGAACCGATCATTGCGATGGATCTCGAGACGATCGTGCGCGATCTCGGCCACGGCGTCAGCGGAGTGGCGGTCACCCGCGACGAAGCGGTGGCGCAGGCGCATGCGAACCGCCCGGGCCTTGTCCTCGCCGACATTCAGCTGGCCGACGACAGTTCGGGCATCGACGCGGTCAAGGACATCCTGGCCGAATTCAGCGTTCCGGTCATTTTCATCACCGCTTTTCCCGAGCGGCTATTGACCGGGGAGCGGCCCGAACCCACCTTTCTGATCACCAAGCCGTTCCAGCGGTCCACGGTGAAGGCGGCGATCAGCCAGGCGCTGTTCTTCAACGCTGCAACGATCGAGGCATAACAAAAATCGTTACGGATGAAGGGCCAATGGAACCCGCCGCACCAAGAACCGTTGGATCGGCGACGTTGGATCGGGGAGGACGGCAGCGGCCGTTCGGCCTGAACTGTTGAGGCTCTGATGGCGGGACCGGCCCGCGCCGTGGCGCGCACCTCGAACTGGATAGCACAAGATATGGATGATGATAATCAGGACGTCGCCGGCGTGGAGGCGCGCGTTGACGATCTGGTTGCCTTGTCCGACGACGAGTTCAAAACCGAACTTGCGCGCGTCATTCCCCACCTGCGCGCGTTCGGCCGGTCGTTGTCGGGCAACCGCGATCTCGCCGACGATCTTGTTCAGGAGACGCTGATGAAGGCCTGGGCGGCGCGCAAGCGCTTTCAGGCGGGCACCAATATGCGAGCTTGGACCTTCATCATCCTGCGCAATCTGTTCCTTTCGCAGATGCGGCGCGCCCGTTTCCGGGGCGAGTGGGACGAGCATACCGCCAATCGCCTGCTCGCCGCACCGGCCTCGCAGGACCGGCATATCGAACTCGCCGACATGCAACGCGCGCTGCTCCACCTCCCCCAGCCGCAGCGCGAAGCGCTCATCCTGGTGGGCGCGGGCGGCTTCGCCTATGAGGAAGCGGCCGATATCTGCGGCTGTGCCGTCGGCACGATCAAGAGCCGCGTCGCGCGCGGCCGCGCCGCGCTCGAACAGCTGCTCGACCATGGCCAATTGCCTTCGCGCCGCGAACATCGCACCGATCCTTCGACGACGACGCTGCAGCAGATCATGGCCGACGTCGATCTGCTCAGCAAGGAATAGCGTGCGGGGCGCCTACCTGCCCCGCTCGTCCAGTCGCAACAACAGCCGACCAAGATCTTCGGGCAAGCCGTAAGCCGACGGCGCGAAGGCCGCACGGAGCGCGTTGCCGATCCCCTCGTAGCGCACAGGGGCGGCAACAGTCCGCCGGCACTCCGCGCGCCCGCTCGGCATAGGAAGGGAGGGGTCGTATCTTTCCATGGAATCACAACGCCCTGCAGCCTGCAAGTTTCCGGATGTTGCACAACCGTATGAAATCCCTATGCCGTCGGAGATGGTTGCTCGGCCGGATATTGCGGTCTTTTCCGAAACGCTGCGCCGCATCGACGCGCATTCGCCCTTCCTTGCGGGTCTGGCCGCCCGCTTACCCCAGACCGTTGCCGCCGTGCGCGACCAGGGACTGGTCGACGCGATTCGAGAGGGGATCGCTGCCGCCGAATCGACGGATATCGCGAAGATGCTGCGCGTCCAAAGGCAGGTCGTCTCGCTCGCGACCGCGCTGGCCGATCTTGCCGGTGTCGCGTCGTTCGAAGATGTGGTGCGTCAGCTCTCGGCGTTCGCCGATCACGCGCTCGACCTCGCCATCCGCACCGCCATCGCCGAACGCACCCCCGGGGTCGAGCCGCGGGGTTTCGCGGCGTTGGCGCTTGGAAAGCATGGCAGCGAGGAGCTCAACTATTCTTCGGACATCGATTCCATTCTGATCTTCGATCCGGCCACGCTGCCGCATCGCCCTCGCGAGGAGCCGGCGGAAGCCGCGCTTCGGATCGCGCGTCGGGTCGTCGAGTTGCTGCAGAACCGCGACGCCGACGGATATGTCTTTCGGGTCGACCTCCGCCTGAGGCCCTCGCCAGAGGCGTCTCCGCTCGCGCTGTCGGTGGATGCAGCGCTGAGCTATTATGAATCGGCGGCGTTGCCGTGGGAACGCGCGGCCTTCATCCGCGCCCGCGCGGCCGCTGGCGATCGCGAACTGGGGCAGGGTTTTCTGGATGCGATCCGGCCATTTATCTGGAGACGCTCGCTCGATTTCGGGACGGTTCGGGAGATTCGGCAGATTTCCAGCCGGATCCGCGATCACTATGCTCTCGGTCAGTCGCTCGGCCCCGGTTATGACCTCAAGCGCGGCCGCGGCGGCATCCGCGAGGTGGAGTTCTTCGCGCAGATCCACCAGCTGATCCATGGCGGCCGCGAACCGCAGTTGCGCACCCCCGCGACCCTCGACGCGCTCGCGGCGCTGCGCGCAACAGGGCGGATCGAGGCTATGACGGCCGATGCGATGATCGAGGCCTATCGCCTGTATCGCACGATCGAACATCGGCTGCAGATGGTCGACGACCAGCAAACCCACAGTCTGCCGAAGCAGCCCGAGGCGCTCGACAATGTGGCGCGCCTGCACGGGCTGGCCGATGGCGATGCACTGATCGCGATGCTGCGTCCGCATGTCGAAACCGTCGGTGCCGCTTATGACGCGCTCGACGCCGATGCCGAACACCGCTTGCCGCATCAGCCGGAACAGCTCGAAGAAGCGCTGGGCCGGGCCGGGTTCCCCGATGCCGCCGCCGCGCGCAAACGGATCGAAGCGCTGCGCGAAGGCAGCAGCCGCGCCTTGCGCACGCCCGCGGCGCAGAACGCGCTGGAGGCGATGCTGCCGACGCTCGTCACCGCGCTCGGCCTCGCACCTGCGCCGCAGGATGCGCTCAACCGCTTCGAGACTCTGGTTGCTGGGCTGCCCAGCGCGATCAACCTGTTCCGCCTGCTCGAGGCACGGCCCGCGCTGGCCCGCGCGCTGATCGACGTGCTCAGCCATGCGCCGCCGCTATCGCAAGCCTTGGGACGGCGCCCTGCCCTGCTCGACGGGCTGATCGATACGACTGCTCTCGAATCCCCGCCCGCCACCGAGGATCTGATCGAGGAGTTCGGCGCCGGGGAGCCGAGCGACAGCTACGAGCAACGGCTCGACACCGTGCGCCAGAAGGTTGGGGAGCGCCGATTCGCACTGGGTGTTCAGCTCATCGAACGCATCGGCGATCCGCTCGAGGTGGCGCAGGGCTATGCGCGCGTCGCCGAGGCGGCGTTCACCGTTTTGGCCCGCGCGGCGATCGCCGAATTCGAAGAGACGCACGGCCGCGTGCCGGGCGGCGAGCTGGTGGTGATTGCGCTCGGGCGCCTCGGCGGCGGCGCGCTGACCCATGCCTCCGACCTTGATCTCATCTATCTCTTCACCGGCGATATATTGTCGGAGTCTGCCGGCCGCCGGCCGTTGGGCGCGACCACCTATTTCAACCGCCTTGCGCAGCGCGTGTCCGCCGCCCTGTCGGTGCCGACCGCATCGGGCCCGCTTTACGAGGTCGACACCCGGCTGCGCCCGTCCGGCGTGCAGGGGCTGCTCGCGGTCTCGACCGCGAGCTTCGCCCAATATCAACGCGAGAGCGCATGGACATGGGAGAGGATGGCACTGACGCGGGCAAGGCCGATCTTCGGCTCTGCACAAGCCCGAGGCGAAGTACAGGCTATCATCGCCGAGACCCTCGGCCGCGAACGCGACGGAGCGGCGCTGACCGCCGACGTGGTCAAGATGCGGGGCGAAATCGCCAGGCACAAGCCGCCGTCGGGCCCGTTCGATGTGAAGCTGGTCGATGGCGGGCTGATCGACGTCGAGTTCGCCGTCCATCTGCTCCAGCTTCGCCATCGCACCGCCTTCGACCCGCGCCTTGCCGTCGCCCTCGAGCAGCTCGTGGAGCGCGAGCTGATCGATCCTGCGACGATCGCCGCACATGCGCTGATGGCGCGGATGCTGGTCACGCTGCGGCTGGTATCGCCCGCTTCGACCGAACCGCCCGACGCATCCAAGCCTCTCGTTGCGCATATGTGCCGGCAGCCCGACTGGCCTGCATTGGTCGACGCCTACGAAGCCGCGCGCAGGTTGGTCGGCTCCGAATGGAAGCGCATCGCGCGCGCCGGATGACGACGCGGTCGATCGACGCCGCTTAACCGCGCTTAACCATGATAGGGCACGCGAACTTAAAGGGCCCTGCGCTATCCGGGCGGCTAGTGTGTCGCGTAGCGTGAGAACTTCATGGTCCTCTTTCTTCAGGATGACGCCAGCCCGTCGCGGTCCGCTCCGTTTCGCCCGCCGGTCGCGGCGTGAGATATGACGCCCACATCGACATGGCCCGCCGCGCAAGGCTCGCGGTCGGCGATGACGTTGCTCCGCTCGCCGGTCTCCTAGCTCAATTTGAGGGGCTTGGCACGCGCCCGAAGAAGGCGGTGCACGAGTTCCGCCCCCGCCCGCGCGACGAATTCGAGGGCAAGCTGATCGAAGCAGATTTTGCTGATCCGATCACTGCGGCGCGGCGCTTCGGGCAGTGGCGGCAGGGCATTCCCGCCGGCCTGCGCAGCGCATCCCAGCGCCGCGCGCTCGACGCGATGCTGGTGGCGATGGTCGAGGAGCTCGGACGGTTCAACGATCCCGACGCGATCCTCGCGGCGCTCGACGAAATCGTTTCGCGCCTGCCTACCGGAGTTCAGCTTTTCAGCCAGTTGCAGGCGCGCCCTTCGCTGAGAACATCGCTGCTCGGGCTGCTTGGCCGGGCACCTGCCTTGTCGCGTCATCTGATCGCGCAGCCCGCGCTGATCGAACGGCTGCTCGACAGCAGCGCCTATGCGCCATTGCCCGCGCGCGCCGATCTCGATGCCGAATTCAAGCTGTTGATCAGTGGCGGAGACCGCGCGGCGGGGCTGTCGCGTGTCGCCGAGGCGGTGAATGGCCACCGCTTCGGGCTGGGCCTCCAACTGCTCGAGGCGACCGCCGATGCGCTCGACATCGGCATCGCGGGCTGCAAACTCGCCGAAGCCAGCCTGCGCGTGATGGCCGATGACGTGCTGGCACGGATGGCCGAAAATCACGGCCTCGTCCCTGGTTGCGAACTCGTGGTCCTCGCGCTCGGCCGCTTCGGGGGCTATTCGCTGACCGCGACCTCGGATCTCGATATCGTCTGCCTCTTCACCGGCGACTGCGGAGCCCAGTCTGACGGCCGCAAGCCGCTCGACGCCAACGAATATTTCAGTCGCGTCGCGCAGCAGATCAGCACCGCCATGTCGACAGTCACCCCGTTAGGGCCGCTCTACCAGGTCGATATGCGGCTGCGTCCGTGGGGGGCGAAAGGCCTGCTCGCCTGTTCGACCGAGACCTTCCTGCGCTATTATCTCGAAAATGCATGGACCTGGGAACATATGGCGCTCACCCGGGCGCGGCCGGTCTATGGATCCGATGCCGCGCGCCAACAGGTCAAATCGCTCGTCGGCCGAACATTGCGCAGCCCGCGCAACCGGGCCAGCCTTCTGCTCGACGCGATGAAGATGCGCGGCGACATCGCGCGGCACAAGAGCGCGCGCGGCCCCTTCGACGTCAAACTGGTGCCCGGCGGGCTGGTCGACCTCGAATTCGCGGTCCACGTCAACCAGCTCGCGCACCATATCGGCCTCCATCCGCGCCTGCGCACCGCGATCCGATCACTTGTCAGCGCCGGACTGATGCCACCCGCATTGATCGGTGCGCATGAAGTGCTGAGCCGCATCTTCATCGTGCTGCGGCTGTTGTCGCCTCACCCAGGCGAACCCGCCTTCGAGCAGCGAGGCGCTATCGCCGACGCTTGCGGCTTCGAGGATTGGGACGCGCTCTCGCTCGCCTACGACGATGCCCGTGCGACCGTCCGGCAGGTCTGGGAAAGCGCGATCTCGCAATCGCCGGTCCGCGCCTGCTAAGCCGTTCGCTTCGGCTTTGGCTGCACATTCGGCTTTCGCTCGAGCAGGGATGCGCTAAGACCGCGCAGCATCACCGTGCCGGAGGGATATGATGTTGAAGGAAGGCGACAAGGCTCCCGACGTGCGCCTGGCGCTGGCAGACGGAGGCGTGACGAGCGTGGCCGAACAGGCCGGGAGGGCCTTGGTCCTTTATTTTTATCCAAAGGACGACACACCGGGATGCACCACCGAGGCGCAGGCCTTCACCGCCCTCGCCGACGACTTTGCCGCAGCCGGCGCCGCGATCATCGGCGTTTCCAAGGACAGCCCGGCCAGGCACGCCAAGTTCATCGGAAAATATGGCCTCAAGATCCCGCTGGCCTCGGATGGCGACGGCAGCGTCTGTGAGGCCTATGCCACCTGGATCGAAAAGAGCCTTTACGGGCGCAATTATATGGGGATCGATCGCGCCACCTTCCTGATCGACAAGGACGGCACGATCGTAAGGATCTGGCGCAAGGTGAAGGTCAAGGGGCATGCCGAGCAAGTGCTCGAGGCGGTGCGCGCGCTCTAGCCGGCCCTGCTCATCTAAAATGCGGCGAGTTCAGGACGGCCGCCGCGCCAGATAGTCGGCAAATGCATCGACGACCTGCTCGTAAAGCTCGCGCTTGAAGGGTACGATAAGATCGACCAGTTCATCCGCGTCGGCCCATTTCCAGGCCCGAAACTCGGGATCAGCCGTTTCCAGGTTGATGTCCGAATCCCGCCCGAGGAAACGCGCGACGAACCAGTGCTGGCTTTGGCCGCGGTATTTGCCGCCCCAGATCTTGCCGAGCAGTTCGGGCGGCAGATCGTAGAGCAGCTCGACCGGCGCCTTCGCCAGTATCTCGACCAGGTGTGGCGGGATGCCGGTCTCCTCCTCGAGCTCGCGCAGCGCGCCAGCCTCGGGGTCTTCGCCCGGATCGAGACCGCCCTGCGGCATCTGCCACGCCTCGAGCGCGCTATCGATGCGTTGCGCCACGAACACCCGGTTTTCGTTGTTGAGCAGCATCACCGCCGCCGCGGGCCGATAGGGAAGCGCGGGTTTCATGGCCGATATTCCTCGATCATCCATCGGAAGGCGGCGAGACAGCCGCGCAGGTCCTCCTGCGCCGAGGGGATGGCGCGCCGCAAGGTCAGCCAGCCGTGGATATTGCCCTTCGTCTCGCGATAGGCGATGGGCACGCCCGCCTCGATGCATGCCACCGCAAAGGCCCTGCCCTGATCGAGCAGCGGATCCAAGGTCGCGGTGACGATCAGCGCGGGCGGCATGCCCCGCTGGTCCCCCAGACCCGGGGAGGCGCGCCAATGATGGAAATCGGGCGCGTAATGCTCGTTGAACCAGCGCAACGTATCGACGTTAAGCATATAGCCCTCCCCGAGACGCTCGGTGGAGGGAAAGCGCCTGCGCAGGTCGACCGCGGGATAAAGCGGCCAGATCGCGATCACCGGCAGCGCCGCGCCATGGTTGCGCAGCGCCATCGCGGTGACAATGCTCAGCGTTGCCCCAGCGCTGTCGCCGGCGAGCGCGAGCGCGTTGAACCGGCGGCCGAACAGCACCCCCTGCTCGGCGACCCAGCGCGTGGCGGCCTCGCAATCGTCGGGGGCGCCCGGCCAGCGATGCTCGGGGGCCAGCCGATAATCGATCGACAGCAGTGGAAGATCGAGGCCGATCGCGATATCCACGCAGGCCGCATCATAATGTTCGAGATCGCCCAGCACGAAGCCGCCGCCGTGGAAGAAGACCACGAGCGGCCCCTCGCCGCGCTTGTCGCGCGGGTCATAGAAACGCGCCGGTATCGATCGCCCGTCGGGCGCCGAAATGTAGAGGTCCTCGCGCGTGGCAATCTCACTCCGATCAACATCGGCGAGCGATCGCAGCTTCCCCGACATGCGGCGGGCGGTGGGCGGATCCACCTCATGGGTCTTCGGCCCGGGCCGGGCTGCGAGATCTTCAAGGAAGGCGCGCACATCGGGGCGGACAAATTCTTCGAGCATGGCCTTCCATCGGTAAAAGCGGCTAACATGGCAAGATGCTGCAGTTGGTACACCATTCCGGTTACGTTTTGCCCGCAGCCCCGGGCAGCGCCTTCACCTTCGACAAATATGGCCTGGTGATGGTGGCGCTGGCCGAGGCGGGGACGCCGCATCGGCTGTACCGGCCCGAACCGATGCCGCGGCAGTGGATCGAAGCCGTCCATGATCCCGCCTATGTCGCGGAAGTCGCGGCCTTGCGGGTTCCGCCCGCGAAGGCGCGCCGCATCGGCTATCCGATCGACGGGCGGGTCTCGCAACGCGCCTTCCTCGCGCCGGGCGGCACATGGCTCGCGGCGAAGCTGGCGCTGCAGCACGGCTATGCAGCCAACAGCGCGGGCGGCAGCCACCACGCGTTCGCAGATTGCGGCGCGGGCTATTGTGTGTTCAACGATCTGGTGATTGCCGCAAACCGCCTGACCGCCGAAGGCGACGCGAGGAAAGTAATGATCGTCGACCTTGACGTGCACCAGGGCGACGGGACTGCGGCGCTGACGGCCGACCGCGCCGACATCTTCAGCTTCTCGATCCATGCCGAGAAAAATTTCCCCAGCCGCAAGGCGCGTTCCTCCTTCGATCTTGGCCTGCCCGACAGCGTTGGGGACGAGGATTATCTTGCGGCGCTGGCAGCGCATCTGCCAGCGGCGATCGAACAATTCGGACCCGATCTCATCCTCTATCAAGCAGGCGTCGATCCGCATCAGGACGACAAGCTCGGACGCCTGGCGCTCAGCGATGCGGGCCTCGTCCGGCGCGACCGCTTCGTGATGCAGCACGCCCGCAGCCGCGGCATCCCCCTCGCCAGCGTGCTGGGCGGCGGCTATGGCGACGACCGGCTCGAAGTCGCCCGCCGCCACGTCCGCTCGATCCTGGCGCTCGATCAGGCATTTCGGGAATGCCGAGCCGCAGCGTGACCGACCTTTCCCATGCCTGCCGCGCGGTGCTCGAGGAACCGGATCCGCTCGCCAAGGTGAAGGCGGCGCGGCGCGCGGCGCGCGAATGGCGGACGGGCCGGCTCGACTGGTCGTTCGCGGCGCCGATGCCCGCCCGGCCCGCGAGAACCGGCCGGCCGGTTCTGCTGCCCCCTTCGCAGATGCCCAGGCGCGGACGCGGCGGATCCGCCCGTGCGCGCATCGCGATGCTGCATGCGCTGGCGCACATCGAATATGTCGCGATCGACCTCGCTTTCGATCTGGTCGGGCGCTTCGGCGGAGAGTTTCCTCGGGCCTTCGCCGATCGCTGGGTCGCCGTAGGGGCAGAGGAAGCGATGCACTTCGCGCTGATCGAAAGGCGGCTGAGTGCATATTGCGCACGCTATGGCGACCTCCCCGCGCATGACGGGCTATGGGAGGCCGCGGAGCAGACCGCGGCCGACCCGCTGGCTCGCCTCGCGGTCGTGCCGATGGTCCTCGAAGCCCGCGGGTTGGACGTAACTCCCTTATTGATAAGCCGTTTCGAGGCAGCAGGAGACCAGGCGTCCGCGCGCGTGCTGCGCCGTATCGCCGAGGATGAAGTAAGTCATGTTGCGGCCGGGGTCGAATGGTTCGCATTTTTGTGCAAGCGCGAGCGAATCGATTGCGTGCAAACTTGGCAATCACAAGTGAGGCTGCATTTCCGAGGCGCCGTTAAGCCGCCGTTCAACGACTCAGCGCGCTGCCGGGCCGGTCTAACGAAAGAGATGATGGACGGGGTTGCCGCGCCGAGTGATCTTTCTCACAAACCCCGGGTCGCAGAAGGGGGGGCAATTCCTGATCGCGGCTAACAGGGCCCGGCCGGGTGTTTCGGTCGGGTGTTTCGGTCGCGGGGAAAACATGCATTTTCTGAGCAATTTCGGTCTTGCTGGCTTGCGCCATGTCACCAAATTGACGTCTTCCATCCGCACCCGGATCATCGCGACCGCACTGTTGCTTCCGATCGCCGCCGCGCCTGCGCTGGCGCAAGATGACACCCCTTCCCCGAGCGCTCAGGCTGCGGCGCAATTCCAGGCGCTGTTCCAGTCGTGGAAGAAGCTCGACGCGATCAGCAACGGCGTGATCTCGATCCCGTCGATCCAGCCGCTCGCCAACTTCACCTTCACCAGCGCCTTCGGCATCCGTTCGGACCCGTTCCGCGGCTCGGCCGCGATGCACGCCGGCATCGACCTCGCTTCGCCCACCGGCACGCCGATCTACGCGACCGCCGACGGGATCGTGGATCGCGCCGAATGGTTCGGCGGCTATGGCAACATGGTCGAGATTGACCATGGCAAAGGGATCGCCACGCGGTACGGCCATATGTCGCGCCTCGCCGCGCATCCTGGCGAGCGTATCAAGCGCGGCGACCTGATCGGCTATGTCGGATCGACCGGCCGTTCGACGGGCAGCCATCTGCACTATGAGGTGCGGATCGACGGCCGGGCGGTCAATCCCATCCCTTTCCTCCAATCGGCCAATTATCTGATGGCCGCGAGCGAGCCGCGTTCGGATGTCGCACTGGGCGGTCCCGAGGACTGATTCCAGGCCCGGAGCGCGCCGGCGATTGTATGGGGCGCTTTCAATCCCTATCTTCCCTCGCATGACCGTTGAGCCCGATATCGACCTTACCCCGTCCGCCGCAGCGCGTGTCGCCGCGATTGCGGAAAAGACGGGCAAGCCCGCGATCCTGAGGCTGGCTATCGATGGCGGCGGCTGTGCAGGTTTCCAATATAAGTTCGAGCTCGCCGACGCTCCCGCCGACGATGATCTCGTCGCCACCCGCGACGGGGTCGCGCTGGTGGTCGATCCCGTAAGCCTCGATCTGGTTCGCGGCGGTGCGGTCGACTATGTCGAATCGCTCGGCGGCGCGGCCTTTCGAGTTACCAATCCCAATGCGGCATCCGGTTGCGGATGCGGCTCGAGCTTCTCGATCTGAATAAGCCGGCCTTGAACAGGTGACGCGGGCACGCGCCCGGGCTATTCCGGCGCGATGAAGATCGCGACGTTCAACATCAACGGAATCAAGGCCCGTCTCCCGCGCCTTATCGAATGGCTCGAAACGACCTCGCCCGATGTCGCCTGCCTCCAGGAGATCAAGACGTCGGACGAGACCTTCCCGGTCGCCGATATCGAGGCGGCGGGCTATGGCGCCATCTGGCACGGCCAGAAGGGCTTCAATGGCGTAGCCATTCTCGCCAAGGGCGTACAGCCGATCGAGCGGCGCAAGGGGCTTCCCGACGATCCCGATCCCACCCATAGCCGCTACATCGAGGGCGAGATCGGCGGCGTGATCGTGGGCTCGATCTATCTGCCCAACGGCAATCCGGTTCCTGGGCCCAAGTTCGACTATAAGCTGGCCTGGTTCGATCGGCTGCTCGATCATGCCGCAACGCTCTGGGCCAGCGAAAAGCCGGTCGTGCTGGCGGGGGACTATAATGTCATTCCCACGCCGTCGACCGACGACGTCTTTTCCGAGCGGGCGATGGCGAGCGACGCGCTGACCCAGCCCGAAAGCCGCTCTGCCTTTCGCCGGCTTTGCCACGCGGGCTGGACCGATGCGGTGCGCACCGTCCTGCCCCATGGTCCGGTCTATACCTTCTGGGACTATCAGGCGGGGGCCTGGCAGCGCGACGCAGGCTTCAGGATAGACCATCTCATGCTGAGCCCGGCCGCCGCGGACCGGCTCCACGGCGCGGGGGTCGACAAGGCCGCACGCGCACTGGAGAAAGCCAGCGATCACGCCCCGACCTGGATAATGATCAGGTAATTACGCAGCCATTCCGTCATTAGGACGCTCGCTGTCACCCGCGGGCGAGGGCGGCTTTCCACCATTTCAGACACTCCGCATGAATGGCAGGAAGCGATCCTTTGCAGACATCGAGAGACATAGTAGGTCCGCCATATGGACCGAGAAAATCCGTCTCCGGAAGACTGCTGCTGCGCCGCGTTGGCAGACCTCGCGGTAGTGCCGATGGGAGGCATAGGGCTGGACCAGCTTGTTTTCTCATCCTTGAAGGTAATCATCAGACGCGGCGGTGACCAATGGTGGCTTTATGCTTCCACCTGCCTAGCCTGCCGACAGAATTGGATGATCGCTCAAGACGAGCGGATATATGATAATTTCTACCTCCGTCGCATTGCGCCGGCCATCGTGCGAGAAATAATCGAATTTAATTGGTGGCCGGAAGAGTTCCTGACCTATGAGCGTGTGCTAAAGCTGGGGAGAGCGACGCGGAAACGGTTCAGGTTCGAACCGCGATCCCCAGCGCTGATTACGACCGCCAAAGACTTGCGTCGGGAACGCGGGGACATCACCCCTGAAGAAATTGCAAATTTGCTGGCGGTACCAGTCGCTCAGGCGACGGACTTGCTTCGTTAGGTCCGCTTTCACCACATTGCGGACGCCCCAGCCAGTGGCTTTCGAGATAGTTATGCTTGATCAATTCGCCATGTGGGTACGCCGCTCGCGGCTGCCGGGCGGGCCGTACCGCAGAACGACTGACGCATTTTTTGCAAGAGAGGTATGTCGCAGCACCTTCCGGACTTCTGAGTATATCTCCTCGGCGCTCTCGCCAAAAATGGTGGCAGTAGCCGCGCCATCAGCAATATTCACTTCTCGAACCTCACCAATGTTGCTCAAAGCCCATTGCAACCGGTCTACGAAATGCTGAAGTTCGTCGCTGGTTTTATATCTGTCGTCTATCGATGAGCCGTGCATTCTCAATATCACGGCCTCGTCGTCGGCTATAAGCGCACGGAACGCCTGCCGCTTTCTGACGAACCCAACATAGACCATGTAGCCGAACGCCCCAATGGGAATACCAAACCCGATGATGAACAGAGCAATCATGAGGTTCCGAAGTCCTGTTTTGACGTGGCTCTCTCGCGGCAGCCACATCGTCGGAGCAATCTAGCAACCACAAGCCCGCTTTCTACCCCATCACCGCCATTCCCATCCAGATTGGATCGAATGGCTGATGCCGACCCCGGTTTCGGTCATTGTGGAAAACTTGCCCGATATCCAAAAGCTGACATGATGGCCCGAGCTTGGAGGACATATGGAACCGCAATGGCTTACTTACGGCAAGCGGCTTCAAGCCATAGCCTCCACGGGTCTGCATTTCACACGCGATCAGTTTGATCGCGAGCGCTACGAGGAGATCGAAGCGATCGCCAATGAGATGCTCGCTTCCCTGGCCGATGTCCCTATTGAGCGTATCGAGGGGCTCGTTTCTGCCCACGCTCGGGGATACGCTACACCGAAGGTGGACGTCCGGGGTGCGCTGATCGAAGACGATGCGATTTTGCTCGTTCGCGAACGCAGTGATGGCCTCTGGACACTTCCAGGTGGATTTGCCGACGTCGGCCTTTCGCCCGCTAGAAACGTTGAGAAGGAGATCTTTGAGGAGGCGGGGCTAAAGGTGTCGGCAACCCGGCTCTACGGGGTGCGGCACAAGGCTGGATCTGGCTATCCCCCGGACATCCGCGACTTCTATAAGATGTTTTTTCTCTGCGACAGAAGCAATCAGGTAGAGGCGAAGGCCGGACTGGAAACCATCGAAGCCCGATTTTTCTCGATTGATGATCTTCCACCACTTTCTCGCGGTCGAACTATAGAAGAAGACATTGCAGTAGCATTTGCCTTTGCGGCGGACGCTGAGCGGCCAGCCTTGTTCGACTGAAGCCAGTGCTGCAGATCGTTGCCGAACGTCGGCTTCCAGAAGAGTCGTCCCCGAAAGTTGCCCGAGCGCTTTCCACTCCAACACGCCTCGATCAGCCCTCTTCCTGCACATCGAGCATCGCCTCGTCGCACATGACTTCGACCCACTCCCTGGCGGCATCGATGGTGGCGTCGCGCTCCGCGGCGGGAGGCACAGTCGGCGTCGGGCCCTCGATCCCGGCCGCATGGCGCAGGAACACCGACATGACATGCGCGACCCCTTCCTCGGTGACGTTGCGCAGATCCTCCGCGAAGAAGCGCGCGGCGGCGGGGGCGCCCATGATCATCTCATAGGAAGGGAAGTAGAAAACCCCATCATGATCCTCGGCCAACTCCTGCGCCGCGGCACGCAGCACCGATTTCGAATAGGTCGTCGCGGCGAGCACGTGCTGGCCGCTTGCGGTCGCGGCGAGCGGCACCGGGGAGACCGTGAGGATGATCCGCGCGGCTGGATTGACGCCGCGCAGCCGGGCGACGAAGCCGGTGAGATCGGCGGTGACCTCGGCGGTGCGGAAGTTGTGGAAACGGTGGCGATTGGGATCGAACCGGCCGCCCGACACGCCCGGACAGAGCGGGAAGACCGCGCCGTCGATGGCCGATTCCCAGCCCTCGGTCAGCCCGAGCGTGAAGACGAAGATGTCGAGCGTCTCGAACATCGCGCGCACCCGCGCGAGATGATGCGCCCGGTCGGCGCGCAGCTCGGCCTCGCTGGCGAAGCCGCCGGGCTCGATGGTCGGCCGGAACGGATCGACCACCCTGCCCGCGCTCGAAGCGGGCCAGATATCCTCGGCGGGCGCGAAGGCGCCATAAGCGCGGTCGAACAGCTGGAGCAACTGCCGCGCGGTGTAGATATTGCCGTAGCGCGCGCTGAACTGGCCATAGCCATGGCGTTCCGCAGCCGCCGCGGGGAGGATCGGATGCGCAGGTTCGGTCACCAGGAAATTGAAGCCGCTGCCCTTCAGGTGGCGCGCGATGTGCTGCGCGAAGCAGCTGCCCGCGGTCGCGACCTTGTCGTCGCGCCCGAGCCGGAGAAAATCCCCCGCGAGCGGATCGATCGCCGCGCCCCTGCCCATGACCGCGCGGCGCCAATAGGCCTGATCGGGGAGGTCGCGATAGGGATGGGAATGGGGCATCACGACGCCTCCAATGCGCGGATCACCGCTTCGCCATAGGCCCGGTTGCCATGGGTCGCGTCACCGGCGAAATGCGGCAACAGGAAACCGTCCTGGTCCTGGGTCTCGCGCGGGACGGGCAGGAAGCGCGCGCCAAGCTCGGCGCAATAGTCCGCAACGATCCGCGAATGGAGCCGCCAGATCTTGTAGCGCAAGCCCCGCGGAGCGATCCCGAGATGAGCGATGCCGCGCCGGTGGAAATAGGCGTCGGCCCGCTCCGCGATAAGGACATCGTCGGCGAGCGGAGGCGGCGATTCGAGCTGGACGAACGCGCCCGCGCTGCGCCCGATCGCGCGCAGCCGACGTCGGTCGCGCTCCATTCCCTGCTCGAGCGCGGCGCGCATCAGCGCTTCGCTGAGCGGTTCGGCCTGAGGATCGAGCGGCGGCCCCTGCTCGCCCGACAGCAGGAAGTCGAACGGTCGCGGATGGCGGACAAGGCCGAGGCCGTTGTGGACGTTGCCGCCGCTCGCCGAGGCGACCAGCGGATCATGGCGTGCGATCTGGTCGCGAATCGCCTCGGCGAGCGGCGGCGCGAAAGCGGCCGCGTCGCCCTCGCCTTCAAGCTCGGGCGCATAGCAGGGTTCGAGCGTGTGGATGGTGCGCGTGCGGAGACGATCGGGATAGGTTTCGCGGCGCGTCTTGGCCGCGGCGCGGATCGCGGCGATGTGGCTTTGCCCGATGACGAGGATCGATCGGCTCATGGCGCGACCGTGGCGCGCGCGATCTCGCCGTCGCCGTCGAATGGAGCGATAATGAGTTCGACCTGCGCCGCATCGCCGGCGGCGTCGCGAATGAGCCCGCGCGGAACCGCGAGCGAGAAGCCGTGCCGCCCGTCACCCATGCCATGGGCGATCAGGTCGGGGCGATCCAAATCGGCGACCGCGATCGCGAGCGAGACATCGCCCAGCCGCGCCTCGACCGCGACCTGGACGGCGGGCCAGGCGCGGGCATGTGCCCAGCCATCGAAGATCAGCGCGTCGGGCGTCGGGCGGATCGCATCGAGATAGCCGTCGACCGCCGGCCGCGCATAATCACGGCGCGGCGCGATCGGCCGGCCGGGGATCGTCGCCTCCTGCTCCGCCGCGCCGATCTTGACCACGCGGATCATCGCGCTTTCCTGAAACATCGCCACCACCAGCCCGAGCATGCTGATCCCGTCGAAATAGTCCAGCCGGCGATGCCGCAGCCGATCGAGCAGCAGCGCGCGGTCGATCGTTTGCCAGAGGCGGAGGTCGTCGCGCGCTTCGACCTCGGCGGCGAGCGCGGCGCGGATCGCCGGATTATGATTGATCGAGAACTGCCAGTTGCCGAACACCGGCGGGGCGCCCGCGGCCGGCATGATCGGATCGGTCTGCGGCGCATCCGCGCCGAGCCGGACGTCCCATCTCTGCAGCGCGAACGGGATCGGCAGCAGCTCGGGCGCACAACGCCGGATGATCTTATGGTGGAGCAGCTCGACCTTCCGCTCCTCGGGCGTCAGGCGGGAGGCCAGGCGGAGCAGCGCGGGGACGCCGAGCGGCACCACCGGCTGGCGTTCGAAGGATTTGATCGCGCGGATCGCGCCGAGCCAGTTGGGGATGCGGTTGCGATAGTAGAAGAGGTCGGGCAGATCGGCTTCGAGCGCGCCTTGCTCGCGCGCCTGGTCCATCTGCGCGGCCAGTTCGGCGGCGAGCTCCGTGCGCGCGGCAGGCAGCAGCAGCCCCATCGGATCGAACGGCGCCTGAAGCCCGACCATCGCGACCGGATCGAGCGCGCCCGCGGGCAGCGCCTTCTTCGAATAGGCCTTGAGCACTTCGCCCATATGGCCGCTGATCAGCGTCTCGGCCGCGATCCTTTCGCCGAGGATCAGGTCCCAGCCGCCGACCATGCCGTCGCTCTGATAGACCTGCGCCATCAGCTTCGCGAAAAATCGGGCGCAGCTCCAATGCGCCGGTTCGTCGCTGCCATGCGGCGGCTCCCGGCGGTGCGGCAACCCGAGCGCGGCGGCGATGCCCGCACCGGCGATCACGTCGGGATGGCCGGCATAGCCGCGGGTGAACAGCCGCAATCTGTCGCGCAACCCGGCTGACAGGCATAGCGCCAGGACCACGCGGCTGTCCTTGCCGCCGGTGATCGGCAAATCGATCGGCCCTGCCTCGCCGACGCCGAGCAAGATCGCCGCCTTGGCCTGTGCGATCCCCTCCTCGAGCAGAGCATCCATCGCGGGCGTATAACCGCGCTCGGCCCCGAGCGTCGTCAGCGGCGGGCCCATCGGCCGGCATTCGGCGCCCGACGCGCCGCAGAGGAGGATATGGTTCTGAGCGAGTTGGGTGACGGCCCGATAGGCGGTGTTGGTGCCGACCCGGTAGCCGATCGCAGGCAGCCAGCGCAGCCCCGCGGCATCGGGCGTCCAATCGTCGAGCAAGGTCGCAACGAGCCCCGCACGATTGGCGACGACCGGCCGGCCGCCGGAGGCGTAGAAAAGCTGGTGCAGCCCGGCCGCGTCGGAAAAAGCGGTGAGCGACCCGTCGGGATGCAACCGCGCCACCGCATATTCGCCGGTGACATCGGCGGGCAGGGTCGCCTCGGGGCCATCGAGCAGTCGCGCCACCGCCGCCGCGTCGAGCAGTTGCGGCCGACCCTCCACGATCCGCCAGACCAGGCCATGGATCACACAGGCGCCCTCGCCCGGCTGCTGCCAGACCTGATCGTCGGGCGCGTAGAAATGGGTGCGAGTCGCGAAAGCCATGAAATGCCACCGCCCCGTCGGAGAATCGGCGCTTCCGGCAAAGGTTTTTTCGGGGGCGATATGCGCTTCGCCGAGCAGCCGCGAATCGATCCGCGCGGTCGTCGCGCGATCCGCCGCGCTATCCCGCCAGAAGACAAACAAGGCCATCATCAATGCCTTAGCATCGGGATTCAGCGGAGACGAGGGAGACGAAAAAGACCGACGATCCCCCAAAATGAATAACCCGGCGGTGAGGCCGGGTTATTCGCTGGAGGATTCTGACTAATGACCTTTCCGGTTTAACCCATCGGGTCGACAAAGCAAGCCGAAAGCGCCGCGGGCGTCGAACTTTCGTTTAGCCGGGGCGGCAGAAGAGCCGCCGCCGTTGGATTCTTACGGATGGTGCGGGCGGTCGGACTCGAACCGACACTCCTTGCGGAACCGGATTTTGAGTCCGGCGCGTCTACCAATTTCACCACGCCCGCGTGCAGCGCAGCTATAGCGGCTCGCTCGCGGCGCGCAACCGTCAGCCGCGGAGCGCGCTGCGCGCGATCACCTCGTAGATGTCGGCGAGCGCGTGGAGGTCCGCCACGGCCACCGCCTCGTCGAGCTTGTGCATCGTCGCGTTGCACAAGCCGAACTCGACGACCGGACATAGCCGCGACAGAAAGCGGGCGTCGGACGTCCCGCCGGTGGTCGATAGCTCGGGAGTGAGGCCCGTCACCTGCTCGATCGCGGCCACGACCAAAGCCGAGAATTCACCCGGTGGGGTGATGAAACTTTCGCCCGAGATCAGCGGGGTGACGGTGGCGCGCGGCGCATGCAGGGCGACGGTGGCGCGAACCAGCTCGACCAGCTCCGCACCGCTGTGGTGATCGTTGAAACGAATATTGATGCGCGCCTTCGCGACCGCCGGGACGACGTTGGTCGCGCCATTGCCGACGTCGATCGTGGTGATCTCGAGATTCGAGGGCTGGAACCACGCATTGCCCTCGTCGAGCCGGAGCGCGTCCAGCGCCGCGAGCGCCCGCACCAGCGCAGGGACCGGATTGTCGGCAAGGTGCGGATAGGCCACATGCCCCTGCGTTCCGGCATTTTCGATCCAGATATTGACCGAGCCGCGCCGTCCGATCTTGACCATGTCGCCAAGCCGGTGGGTCGATGTCGGTTCGCCGACGAGGCAGAGATCGGGCCGGATCGCGCGCTCCTCCATCCAGTCGATCAGCGCGACGGTGCCATATTTCGCGGGCCCCTCCTCGTCGCCCGTGATGATCAGGCTCAAACGTCCAGGCTGGTCGTCGAGCCGCGCCGCGGCGGCGATGAAGGCGGCGATCGCCCCCTTCATGTCGACCGCGCCCCGACCGTAAAGCAGATCGCCCCGTATTTCCGGGATGAACGGATCGCCTTGCCACCCTTCGCCCGGCGGGACGACATCGCTATGCCCGGCAAAGGCGAAATGAGGGCTGCCCTGCCCCCTCGTCGCGAACAGATTTTCGATCGGCCCCTCGGGAGCCTCGCCCGCCGCGAAGCGGTGGACGGTGAAGCCGATCGCCGCGAGCGCCTCGGCGATCACCGCCATCGCCCCGGCGTCGGCCGGGGTTACGCTGGGACAGGCGATCAGGCGCTTGGTCAGCGCTACGGGGTCGATTGCTTCGGACATGCTGCCCGCCTAGCGTCCCTGCACGCCGAAGCAAAGCGGAGCCTGCCCGATGCCCAGGATCGATATCGAATCCATACCCCCGTCCAACGCGACCAGCTACCCTGCCCAATATGCCCGCGAGGTGGAGGGCCGCTGGTACCGCAGGCTCGCGCCGGCGACCGGGCTGACCGATTTCGGTGTCAGCCATGTGACGCTGAGACCCGGCGCCTGGTCCGGCCAGAGGCATTGGCACGAGGGCGAAGACGAATTTGTGGTGATGGTCGCAGGCGAGGCCGTGCTGGTCGACGACTCCGGCCGGACGCCCGTCGGGCCGGGCGACTGTATCGCCTATCCGAAAGGCGACGCCAACGGCCATTGCCTGATCAACGAAAGCGACGTCGACTGCGTGTTCGTGGCGATCGGCCGCCCTCCGGCGACCGACTGCCATTATCCCGATATCGACATGCACCTGGACGCCGCCAAAGGCAGGCAAGTCCGCAAGGACGGTTCGGACTTCTGATCCTCAGGCCTTTTCGGCCGCGCGCTCAAACTTGTCGATCACCCAATGTTCGCCCGCAGCGCCCTTGGCCCATTCGACCATGAAGGGATGCTCGCGGACCGCATCGCAATAATCCGCGGCGAGCGAGGGCAGCGGGATCGAATAGGTGCGGAAGCGGGTGACGACCGGCGCGAACATGATGTCGACCGCCCCGAACGCGCCGAACAGATAATCGCCGCCCTGTCCGAAGCCGCGCTTCGCCTGATCCCACAGCGAGGTGATCCGCCGGACGTCAGCCGACACCTCGGCGGTCAGCGGCTCGGGCGGATAGACATGCCGCATATTCATCGTGTGCTGCGAGCGTAGCGCGGTGTAGCCCGCGTGCATTTCGGACGCCATCGAACGCGCGAGCGCGCGTGCCTTCGCATCCGCCGGCCAATAGCGATCCCGGCCGACCTTGTCCGCAAGATAGTCGATGATCGCAAGGCTTTCCCACACCGCCGCGTCGCCGTCCCAAAGCACCGGGACCTTCCCGTTGGAGGCCGCGAATTCGGGCGCTTCGCGGCGCTGCGCCCAGCCTTCGTCGTATAGCGGGACAAGCTCCTCGGCAAAGGCGAGCCCCGATTGTTTCACAGCCAGCCAGCCGCGCAGCGACCAGCTCGAATAGACCTTGTTGCCGATGTAGAGCTTGAGCGTCATGGCGAGCCTCGCGTCCCGGATGCGGAGCCATTAGCCGAGCGAGCGAAAAAGAAAAGGCGTCGCCTATGATCCTAGGAGGACACCGCCTCCAATATCGCCGCGCGCAGCTCGGCAATCCCGAAATCCTTCTCGCTCGAGGTCACCAGCAGCTTCGGATGCGCCGCGACATGGGCGCGTGCCTCGGCTGCGGTCGCCGTGGTCACAGCGGCAAGGTCGCTCGCCTTGATCTTGTCGGCTTTGGTGAGGACGAGATGATAGGTTACCGCGGCCTTGTCGAGCATGGTCATGACCTCGCGGTCGACATCCTTGACGCCGTGGCGGCTGTCGATCAGCACCAGCGCGCGCCGCAACACGACGCGCCCGCGCAGATAGTCGTTCACGAGATGCCGCCATTTGCGCACCACGTCCTTGGGCGCTTTGGCGAACCCATAGCCCGGCATATCGACCAGCCGCAGCACCGGCAGCGCCCCTTCCTCGGGCGCTCCGACGTCGAAGAAGTTGAGCTCCTGCGTGCGCCCCGGCGTGTTCGAGGTGCGGGCCAGGCCGTTGCGGTTGGTCAGCCGGTTGAGCAGCGACGACTTTCCGACGTTCGACCGGCCCGCAAACGCGATTTCGGGGCAATTCGGATCGGGGAGGAATTTGAGGTCGGGCGCCGATTTGAGAAAGCCGACCGGGCCGGCGAACAATTTGCGCGCGGGTTCGATCAGATCCTCGACCGGCGGTTCTCCGTTCACTTCTTCTTCGCCGCGGCGATCGCGGGCGCCGGCTCCTTCATCACCGGATGCTGGCTGTAGAGCCAGGCTTGCTGCGCGATGGTGAGAAAGTTCGAGGTGATCCAGTAGACGAGCAGCCCGGCCGCGAACGGGGCCATGATGAACATCATGATCCACGGCATCAGCGACATGACCTGCTGTTGCGCCGGCTCCATCGGCTGCGGGTTGAGCCGGAACTGGAGCCACATCGAGACCCCCAGCAGCAGCGCCAGCACACCGATGCCGAGAAAGGCCGGCGGCGTGAAATCGAGCAGCCCGAACAGGTTGAGGATGTGCAGCGGATCGGGCGCGGACAGATCGCGGACCCACAGGATGAAGGGCTGGTGGCGCATCTCGATGGTGACCATCAGCACCTTGTATAGCGCATAGAAGACCGGGATCTGGACGACGATCGGCAGGCAGCCGGCGAGCGGATTGACCTTCTCCTCCTGATAGAGCTTGAGCATCTCCTGCTGGAGGCGCGGCTTGTCTTCCTTGTAGCGCTCCTGGAGCTCCTTCATCTTCGGCTGGACGCGGCGCATGCCGGCCATCGAACGGAACTGCTTCTGCGCGATCGGGAACATCAGCCCGCGCACCATGAAGGTCAGGATGATGATCGCCACCCCGAAATTGCCGACCAGCTTGAACACCTGATCGAGCACCCAGAATATCGGTTTCTCGATCACCATGAACCAGCCCCAGTCGATCGCTCGGCTGAACTGATCGATGCCGAGCTTCGCCTCATAGCTGTCGAGCAGCTTCACTTCCTTGGCGCCGGCGAAGAAATGCTGGGTCACCGTCGCCGCCTTGCCAGGGGCGATCACCAGCGGCTTGCCGGTTTCCACCGCCTGATAGACCTTGTCGGACGAGGCCAGAAACCCGGCTTCGATCGAGGCGTTCGCATCGGGGATCAGCGCGGTCAGCCAATATTTGTCGCTGAAGCCGAGCCAGCCATGCTGGGTGGTGAAGCGCTTGCCCGCGCTGCCAGCCTCGTCGAGGTCCTGCGCCTTGATGAAATCGACCGAGCGATCGGCCAGCTTGACGATCGGGCCGACGCGGTTGGTCCAGCTATAAGGATCCTTGGATACGCCGGCGCGCGAGACCAACCCATAGGGCCGCGCTGCGATCGCGCCGACCCCTGTGTTGCTGATTTTCTGCGTGATCGTGAACATATAGTCGGGATCGACCGCGATCACCGTGTCGAAGCGCTGGCCTCGCTGGTTGGTCCAGCTCAGCGTGACCGGCCGCTGGGGCGTGAGCGCCGCGGCGTCGGCGGTCCACAGCGTGTTGGGTCCAGGCGCGTCGACACCGTCGCCCGTCCAGCCGAAGCCGGCATAATAAGCGTCGGGGGAGCCGCCCGGCGACAGCAGCCGGATCGGTGGCGCGTTCTTCGCGACCGTCTCCCGATAGGCCTTGAGCACCAGATCGTCGATCCGCGCGCCCTTGAGGTTGATCGATCCGGCGAGCTTGGGGGTGTCGATCGCGATGCGCGGCGTTTCGCGCAGCACCACGGCGCGCGCGCGAATCGCGCCGGCCGTGTCGGCGGCGGGATCTGCGCCGGGCTGGGGAAGGACTTTCTCCTTGCCGCCCTGGATCGTCGTCACCGGAGGTTTCGCGACGGGAAAGAACCGCTCGCTAAGCGCCGTCCATCCGAACAGGACGATCGCCGACAGGACGATCGCGAGGATCATGTTGCGCTGGTTATCCACCGAAAACTCCCGGAAAAACCTTGGGCGGTCAGGGCACCGGATCGTAGCCGGATCCGCCCCATGGGTGGCATCGGCAGATCCGGCGGAGCCCGAGCCACCCGCCTTTGAGCGCGCCATAGCGCGAGACGGCCTCGATCGTATAGGCCGAACAGCTCGGCATATAGCGGCAAGTGGGCGGCAAGATCAGCGAAGGGCCCTTCCGCCAGGCCTTCGCCAGCAGAATAATCGCCCGGCCGATCATCCCGAGACCTTGGCGAGCGCCTTGCGGAGTTCAGCGCGCAGCGCGGCAAAGTCGCGCTCGATCCCGCCGGCGCGGCCGATCAGGACATGATCGGCCCCCGCGACGCCCGAATCAGGCAGCAGCTCACGCGCGAGCGCACGGAAACGGCGTTTCATGCGATTGCGGATAACCGCATTGCCGATCTTTTTTGTGACGGTGACGCCCAGGCGCATAACCGGATCGCCATCCTCACGCGGCCTGACCAGCAGAACGAAGCCCGGCATCGGCGCCCGCTTGCCGCCATTGGCCGCGACAAAATCCGCGCGGCGCCGAAGCACCGCATAGCCCGTCGGGCTCAGGCCGACAGCTTCTTGCGACCGCGGGCGCGGCGAGCGGCCAGCACCTTGCGGCCGCCGGGGGTGGCGCTGCGCGAACGGAAACCGTGGCGCCGCTTGCGGACCAGGTTGCTCGGCTGGAAAGTGCGCTTCATCGTCTTTGCCTCAAATCCAAAACAAAAGGGCCGCCGAACCTGCGGCAGCCGCTAACTGGAGAGCGCGCTTAGGCAAAAGGCCGGCCTGAGTCAATCTGGACGATAGCCCCCGGGCGGGCTCGCCGTTCCCTCCCGCCTATGCGAGGGCAGCCGATCATTACGCCCCATGGCTCCTTTTCGTTTCGTGTGCGTTAGGGGCCGGGACGCCCTCCAAGGAGATCGACATGCGCCGCCCGGCCACCTGCCTGTTGTTGCTGCTTCCCCTGCTCGCCGCCTGCCACTCGAAGTCCGACGACCGCCTGAAGGCGATCGAGGATCGGATCGGCAAGCTCGAACAGGCGGCGGCCGCCCACAAGGCGGTCACGCTCAAGCCGCGCGATACCGGCTACGGACTGCTCGACACCGATTTCGGCCGCGTCGCGGTGGCGATCGCCGATGTGCAGCCCTATGCGGGCGGATCGCGGCTGATCCTCGATTTCGGCAACACTTCGGCGGCCCGCCTCAACGGCATGAAGGCGAAAATCGAGTGGGGATCGAGCGACCGCGCCGGCCTGCCCGACCCCGCGGGCGCGGTGCGATCGCTGAGCTTCGCCGCGCCCGAGCCGCTGCCCGCGGGCAGCTGGCGACAATATCCAGTCAATCTGGAGGGCATCCCCCCGGCGCGGCTCGGCTGGGTGCGTGTCTCCGCCTTTGACAGCGGCACGGTCGACCTGCTCAGCCAATAGCCAATAATCCCCTCGACATCGGCTTCGCGCCAGCCCTAGAACACTCCGCGAACATCGGGGGTTTTCTATGGTGGCGCATGTCGCGACGGTGGCGTTTCTGGGGCTGGAGGCGCGTGCGGTCGAGGTGCAGGTGCAGATCGCGCCCGGCGTGCCCGCCTTCGTCGTCGTCGGCCTGCCTGACAAGGCCGTCGCCGAAAGCCGCGAGCGGGTGCGCGCCGCGCTCTCGGCGATCGGGCTCGCGCTGCCGCCCAAGCGGATCACGGTCAACCTCTCGCCGGCTGATCTGCCCAAGGAGGGGTCGCATTATGATCTGCCCATCGCTCTCGGGCTGCTCGGCGCGATGGGGGTGATCGATGCCGAGACGCTCGCTTCCTATGTCGTGGTGGGCGAGCTCGGGCTCGATGGGCGCGTCGCGCCCGCACCGGGCGTGCTGCTCGCGGCGCTCCATGCCTCGGAGCGCGATCTCGGGCTGGTGTGCCCGGCCGCGCAAGGATCCGAAGCCGCCTGGGCGGGTTCGATCGAGGTGGTCGCGGCCCCAGGGCTGCTCGCGCTGATCGGCCATTTCAAGGGCGGCGCGGCGCTCGTGCCACCGCAGCCGGGGCAGGCCGACATTCCCGCCCCGCTCGCCGATCTCCGCCAGGTCAAGGGCCAGGAAACCGCCAAGCGCGCGCTCGAGATCGCCGCGGCGGGTGGGCACAATATGCTGATGAGCGGGCCGCCCGGCGCAGGCAAATCGCTGATGGCGGCGTGCTTGCCCGGCATCCTGCCCGAACTGACCCCGGCGGAGGCGCTCGAAGTGTCGATGGTCGCCTCGGTCGCGGGCGAACTGCAGGACGGACGGCTGATCCGCGCGCGGCCGTTCCGCGCGCCGCACCATTCGGCCTCGATGGCGGCGCTGGTCGGCGGCGGCCTGAAGGTGCGGCCCGGCGAGGTCAGTCTCGCGCATCTCGGCGTGCTGTTCCTCGACGAGATGCCCGAATTCCAGCGCGCCGCGCTCGATTCGCTGCGCCAGCCGCTCGAGACCGGCAAGGTCTCGGTCGCGCGCGCCAACGCGCATGTCACCTTTCCTGCGCGCGTCCAGCTGATCGCGGCGATGAATCCGTGCAAATGCGGCCATCTGGGCGACGCCTCCCTCAGCTGTTCGCGCGCGCCGCGCTGCGCCGCCGACTATCAGGCGAAGGTCTCGGGTCCGCTGCTCGACCGCATCGATCTCCATGTCGACGTCGCCGCGGTCAGCGCCGCCGATCTCGTCCTGCCCCCGCCCGCCGAAGGCTCGGCCGAGGTCGCCGCCCGCGTTGCCGCGGCCCGCGCGCTCCAGACCGAGCGCTATGCGGCGCACGGCGCGCGCACCAACGCCGAAGCGGATGGCGACCTGCTCGACGCGGTCGCGACCCCCGACGACGCCGGCCGCACGCTCCTCGCCCAGGCGGCCGAGGCGATGCGGCTGTCGGCGCGCGGCTATCACCGGGTGCTGCGGGTCAGCCGCACCATCGCCGACCTAGGCGGCGCGGACGGCGTCGGCCGTGTGCATGTCGCAGAGGCGCTGAGCTATCGGCGGCGGGCGGCGGTGAGTTGATGGATGGGGCGACCTAGTCGCCGGATTGCCCAAGGCGTACGCGGCGCGCCCCAAAATAAAATCTTCGCCGCAATGTCACACGCCCCGCCCCTCGCTCGTCATGTCAGCGGAACCAGGAAAGGAACCCGACCATGACCGCCAAGCTCAACCCCTATACCGCCGCGCCGCAGCTCATGAAGAGCTGGACAGGCATTTCCACGATCATCGCCAACAGCCTCGATCCCCAGCTTGTCGAGCTGGTCAAGATCCGCGCGTCGCAGATCAACGGCTGTGCGAACTGCATCAACATGCACACGATCGAAGCGCGCGAGAAAGGCGAGACCGAGCAGCGCATCTATCTCCTCTCGGCCTGGCGGGAGGCTCCATGCTATAGCGATCGCGAACGCGCCGCATTGGACTGGACCGAGGCCCTGACCCGCCTTTCCGAAGGACATGGGCAGGAGGCCGCCTATGCAGCGCTGGCCGCGCATTTCTCTGAGGAGGAGCAGGTGAAGCTCACCCTGATGATCAACGTCATCAACAGCTGGAACCGCCTCGCAGTCGGTTTCGGCCTGTGGATCGAGCCGACTGTGGCCAAGGCGCAGCAGCAGGCGGCCGCCTGATGACGGGGACCGGCGCGGCGGAGGCGGCGGGGAGCTTCGATCCGCTGCGCCCGCGGCTGCTCCGCGTCGCCTACCGCATGCTCGGCTCGGTCGCCGATGCCGAGGATGTGGTACAGGAAGCCTTCATCCGCTGGCTGGGGGCCGACCACGCTACGGTGCGCGAGCCCGAGGCCTATTTGCGCCGCACGGTGACGCGGCTGTGCCTCGACCAGCTCAAATCGGCGCGCCACCGGCGCGAGACCTATATCGGCCCGTGGCTGCCCGACCCGATCCTCGAGGAGGAGCAGGAGGAGGAGGAGGAGGACGTCACCCTGCCGCTGATGCTGGCGCTCGAGCGGCTCTCACCGCTCGAGCGCGCGGCGTTCCTGTTGCACGATGTGTTCGGGCTGGCGTTCGAAGAGGTGGCGACCACAATCGAGCGCGACACCGCCGCCTGCCGCCAGCTCGCCGCCCGCGCCCGGGCGCATGTGCGCGAGGCGCGGCCGCGCTTCGCGGTCGAGAAGCAACGCGGGCTGGAGATCGCCCACGCCTTTTTCGATGCGTCGCGCAGCGGCGACATGACCGCGCTCGGCGCGATGCTCGCGGCCGATGTCAGTCTCCATTCGGACGGCGGCGGCAAGCGGTCTGCAGCGATCCAGCCGATCTTCGGACGCCGGCTGGTGGTGCAGGTGCAGAAGGCGCTGGCGGTGCTGTTCCGCAAATATGGCTCGGCGCTGGTGCGGACCTCGCTCATCAACGGTCTGCCGGGCTTCATCACGCGCGAGGCCGATGGTGAACTGCAAACGACCGCACTGGAGATCGAGGCGGGCCGGATCACCGCGATCTACGTGATGCGCAACCCCGACAAGCTGAGGCATCTCCATTAGGGATTTCGAGCCAGATGGCATCTGGCGGCGCGGAAATCACGGAAAAGAAAAGACTGCTGGGGTCGTCGGGTTCAAGGTGAACCCGACGACCCCAGAGATCCGATTCAAACGAAATCATCCGCTCAAGGAGCCCACGGGGCGTCGCTCCCCCCGCTCTACTCCGCGACCTGCGCCGCCGCCTCGAGCGCTTCGGCGAAGCGCCTGCGCCACCACATCACGTCCTCGGCCTCGATATTGTCCATGCAGGCGCGCCAGCGCGCCTTGCGCTCGTCGAGCGGCATTTCCAGCGCCTGCTTGATCGCCTCGGCGACGTCCTCGGCGCTGTAGGGGTTGATCAGCACCGCCTGGGTCAGCTGCTCGGCCGCGCCCGCGAAGCGCGAGAGGATCAGCACGCCCGGATCCTCGGGATCCTGCGCGGCGATATATTCCTTGGCGACGAGGTTCATCCCGTCGCGCAGCGGCGTCACCAGCCCTACCTTGGCCGCGCGATAGATGCCCGCGAGCCGGTCGCGCGGATAGCCGCGGTTGACATAGCGGATCGGCACCCATTCGACATCGGCAAAGGCGCCGTTGATCCGGCCCGACAGCGCGTCGAGCGAGGCGCGGATCTCCTGATAGCTCTGGACGTCGCCGCGCGAGGGCGGTGCGATCTGCAGCAGGAACACCTCGCCGTGGAGATTCTCCTCGGTCTGAAGCAGCCGCTCATAGCCGAGAAAGCGCTCCTCGAGGCCCTTGGAATAGTCGAGACGATCGACCCCGATGATCATATCGCGCCCGGCGCTGCTCTGGCGCATCCGGTAATAGGTGTAGCGCGCTGCGGTCGATTGCGACGCCGCGACGAAATTCTCGGTGTCGATGCCGATCGGGCAGGCGATCGCGAGCATCGAGCGGCCGCCGACGGTCACGCGGCCGTCATCGTCGATCGTCCCGCCCATTTCCTGGATGACATAATCGTGGAAACTGTCGAGCGCGTCCCGGGTCTGGAAGCCGACCACGTCATAGGCGAACAGCGTTTCGACCAGCTGGCGGTGATTGGGCAGCGACAGCAGCAGCCGGTAGGGCGGCCAGGGGATGTGCAGGAAAAAGCCCATCCGGTTGGCGATGCCGCGGTCACGCAGATATTGGCCGAGCGGGAAAAGGTGATAATCGTGGATCCAGACGAGATCCTCGGCCTCGATCAGGGGCTCGAGCGTCTCGGCGAAGCGCTGGTTGACCCGCTCATAACCCTCGGCGAAGCCGCTCTCGAACTCGGCCAGGTCCATGCGATAATGGAACAGCGGCCACAGCGTGCGGTTGGCATAGCCGTTATAATATTCGTCGACATCCTGCTCCTCGAGGTCGATCGTCGCGGTGGTGACGCCGAAGCTGCGCTGCAGGTTTATATGGCCGGTGAACTGCTCCGTGGTTTCGCCGGACCAGCCAAACCATATCCCGCTCGATTCGCGCAGCGCCGCCGAGAGCGCGACCGCGAGGCCGCCCTGATTGCCGCCGCCCTCGCCGCTCGGCGGCTGGACGCGGTTGGAGACGATGATCAGGCGGCTCATCGAACCGCACTCCACGGCTTGCTCAGCAGGCTAGCGCAGTTGATAATCCCGACGAGCGAATAGCTCTGCGGATAATTGCCCCATAGCTCGCCGGTCACCGGATCGATATCCTCCGACAGCAGCCCGGCGCGGGTGCGCCTGGACAGCATCTCCTCGAACAACGCCCGGGCATCCTCGGCGCGGCCTGTGAGCCACAAGGCTTCGATGAGCCAGAAGGTGCACACATTGAAAGCGGTATGCGGCAGGCCGAAATCATCTTCGGTCGCATAGCGGAGCATATGCGATCCGCGGCGCAATCCATCCTCGACAGCGCGCAGCGTCCCCTGGAAGCGTTCGTCGCCCGGCATCACGAAGCGCAGGTCGAGCAACTGGATCAGGCTTGCGTCGAGATCGTCGCCGCCGAAGGTGGCAGAGATACGCTGCGTCTCCTCGCGCCACGCCGCGGCTTCGATCCGCGCGCGGATCTGCTCGGCGCGTCCGCGCCAGAAGCGCTCGCGCTCGGGTAGCGCCAACGCCATGGCGGCGTTGGCGAGCCGATCGCAGGCGGCCCAGCACATCGCCGCCGAATAGGTGTGGACATGCGCCCGGGTCCGCAGCTCCCACAGCCCAGCGTCGGGCTTGTCATGAACCTCCCATGCGCGGTCGCCGACCTTCTCCAGCGCGCGGAAATCCTCGACCCCCGCCATACGGTAGAGCCGCCGGTCGAAAAAGGCCTGCGCGTTGGAAAGGATGATCTGGCCATAGGCGTCGTGCTGGACCTGTTCATAGGCCTGGTTCCCCTTGCGCACCGGGCCCATGCCGCGATAGCCGGCGAGCCCGGGGGCCGCCTGCTCAGTCAGCACCGCCTCTCCGCCGACCCCATAGAGCGGCTGGATATGCCCGCCCTTGGCGTTGTCCACGATATTGCGCAGATATTCGAGATAGCTTTCGAGCACGTCGAGCGCGCCGAGCCGGTTGAGCGCCTGGACGGTGTAATAGGCATCACGAATCCAGCAGTAGCGATAATCCCAGTTGCGCTCCGATCCGGCATGTTCGGGGATCGAGGTGGTCAGCGCCGCGACGATCGCCCCGGTTTCCTCATGCTGGCACAGCTTGAGGCTGATCGCTGCGCGGATCACCGCTTCCTGCCATTCGAGCGGCGTGGCGAGCGCGCGCGTCCACTGCCGCCACTCGAGCGCAGTGTGCTCGAGCATCGTTTCGACGGTGTCGCCGACATCGCCGACGAAGCTCTCGTCAGGGCCGAGGAAGAAATGCAGCGGCCGCTCGACCCGGAACATCCGTTCGCTCTCGATCCAGCCGATCGGCGCCGAGGTGGTGAGCCGCAGCGTCGTAGCGCCGAGCAGGTAGCGGATATGGTTCGAGCCATGCGTCTTAACCGGGTCGGCCGCGCCCCAGTCATGCGCGGGGCGCAGCCGCACCCGGATCCGGGGCGAGCCCGCGACCGGACGAACGATACGGACGAAGGCGACCGGGCGGTACATCCGGCCATGACGGAAATGGCGTGGGCAGAAATCGACCAGCTCGATCGCATTGCCCGAGCTGTCGGTATGCCGGGTGACGAGGATCGGGGTGTTGCGCAAATAATCCTGGCGGGTCTCGACGCAGTCCTCGAGGTCGATCTCCCAGAAGCCGCGGGCTCCCTCGGCCGACGGCGGATTGTCGTCGAGCAGCGAGCAGAAGGCCGGATCGCCGTCGACCCGCGGCACGCACGCCCAAACGAAACGCCCGGCGCGGTCGATCAGCGCGGACACCTGGCAATTCCCGATCGGCCACAAGTCCAGCGTCGCCGTCATCCGGCGATCTCCCACAACCAGCGGCGCACCGCGCCCACGTCCGACAGGCAATAAAGCGCGGCGGTCTCGCGGCCGCCGCCGACGATCACGCCGAAGCCGCCCATTTCGCCGGCGATCCGCAGCGCCGATTCATCAGTGAGGTCATCGCCGATCATCACCGGCTCGCTGCCGGTCATCGGCGCCTCGGCCATCAGCGCCGCAAGCGCGCCGCCCTTATCCCAGCCGAGGCCGCGCAGCTCCACCATCATCTTCCCCGGCTGGACGTGCAGCCCGTGCCGCTCCGCGATCGCGAAGGCGTGCCGCTTGACCGGCTCTTCGAGGATCGGCGCGACGCGGTAGTGCATCGCAACGCCGTGACTCTTCTCTTCGATGATCATTTCGGGATGCCCCGCGCCATAGGATCGCACCTCGGCGATCGCGGCGTCGAGGCCTTCGGGCCGCGGTGGCTGGACGAGCCTGCCGTCGCGGCGGACTTCGGCGCCATGGCTGCCGGCGATCGCCATCGCGTGCGCCAGCGGGCCGATCATATGATCGAGCTGCTCGACCGAGCGGCCGCTGACCAGCGCCACCCGGCCGGCGAAGCGCCGCTGAAGCGCGCCGAGCAGGTCGAGCAATTCGGCGTCGGCGCGCACCAGATCGGGACGATCAACCAGCGGGACGAGGGTTCCGTCAAAATCTATGAACAGGCTGTGGCGTGCGGCGCTGATCGGCGGGGGCGGCGCGAGCACCGGTTGATTGGGCCGGGACAGCATGTCGTTTCCTCACCGCAATAACGGGCCGAAGCAAGCGGCCCGGGGATCGCCCGGGCTTCGGGCGGGCCGAACCGAGGGGAGGACGCCCGGAACCGGCTTGGGTTCCGCTGCAGATGCGAAAGAGATGATTGCAGGCTGGGATCCGCGCTGCTCCCAAAAGAAAAGCGCCCCCGGGTAAGGGAACCCGGGGGCGCGTCCACGCGGTGGAAATTGCCAGTCCGGCCGCGTGTGCAGGGTGCCTCCCGGGGCGGGGGGCTGAGGAGGGAACCCCGGGAGGCTGGAGGAAGCGAAGGTCAGTGCGCCGCGACTATCACGCGGCTATTGTCGGCGACGCGGGTGCCGGCGTTCGCCAGCGCAAGCTCGACCTGCGGCATTGCGCGGGCGATCGCGATCCTGGTGCAGCTGCGCGCTTCAGCGACCGTGGCGAGCGACCTGTCGCCCGCCACGCTGCAAACCCGCTTCGCGGCGCGCGCGACACGCGCCTTGAGCGCCTGGGCGCCGTCTGGGCTTGCGAGGTTGATATCGGCGTAGCGGACCTCCGCGGTCTTGGTCACTTCCTGTGCATAGGCGGGAAAGGAAACGGTGGCTGCAGTCGCGGCCGCAGCCGCCAGAGCGAGAAGAAACTGGGTCGAACGGTTCATGGTGAAGTCTCCTGTTGCGGTCCGGGCTGGGTAGTGGCCTCGCCCGGTAGATCTGTCCGGCGGCAATCTCGACCTCGGTCGGGCCGCCGTTGAGAAACCAATTAGGCCGGTGCTCGTTGTCCCGCATCGGAGCTTCGACCGACCGCGCCAACGCCTCCACAAAGCGGCCCTGGCGCCGACGAACCGACTCCGAGAGTCGACGAACGACAGGAGAGAGGATCGGCGCGCCCCGACCGGCCTACCAATGGCGGATTGCAACATACCGGTCACATTTGTACGGGGAGTTCCGATCGAACCGGGGGATTCGAATCATTCGCCAGATTGCCGTACTGCCTTACCGCACCAACGATGCCGGTCAGACCGAGGTCATGCTGATCACGTCGCGCGAAACGCGCCGGTGGGTGCTGCCCAAGGGCAATCGGATCAAGGGGCTGAAGAATCACGAGGCGGCGAGCCACGAGGCTTATGAGGAAGCCGGGCTCGAGGGCATCGCCTGTCCCTACGCCATCGGCTCCTATCAATATCGCAAGATGCGCAAGGACGGCACGTCGCGGACCGCCACCGTCGACATCTTTCCTTTCTTGGTCACCCGCCAACTCGACCAATGGCCCGAGCAGGATGAGCGCGAGCCGCGCTGGTTCGCGCCCGCGGCGGCAGCGGCGGCGGTGGCCGAGCCCGAGCTCGGACAGATCCTCGCGACCTTCCAGCCCCCTGTCTGGGAGCCCGGCTTGATCGAGCGTTTCGTCACGACCATCCGCAATCACACCGCAGAAAGGTTCACCATCGTGCGCTGGTTCCAGGCCTTGCTGCCCAAGCAAGGCAGCTTCTTCGAGCAGTTCGAGGCGCATGCCGCGCTCACCGTCGTCGCCGCCGACGCGCTCGGCCGGCTCCTTCAGGGGGGAGCCGACATGCCGCTGCACAGCAAGGAAATCTTCGACCGCGAAAATGATGCGGACGATATCATTCGCGACGTGCTGGTCGACGTGCGCAAGACGTTGATCACACCGTTCGACCGGACCGCGATCACCAGCCTGATCGGCTCGATGGACGATGCGATCGACCAGATGAACCAGACCGCCAAGGCGATCACGCTGTACGAGATGCAGGTCTTCGAGCCGCAGATGCGCGACATGGCGGGGATCATCGTCGAAGCCGCGCGGATCACCGCGGATGCGATGCCGCTGCTGCGCGATGTCGGCCGCAACGCCACCCGGCTGCACGGCCTGACCGAACGGATCATCAAGCTCGAAGGCCATGCCGACGAGATCCATGACGCCGGGCTCAAGGCGCTGTTCAAGGCGAACGCGGGCAACGCCACAATGGCCTTCATCATCGGCCGTGAAATCTACAGCCATCTCGAAAAGATCACTGATCGATTCGAGGATGTGGCGAATGAGATCCAGGGTCTCGTGCTCGATCACGCCTGACGATGGACCCCGCACTCTCCTTCCCGCTTCTGGTGGGGCTGATCGGCGTCGCGCTGGCGTTCGACTTTCTCAATGGCTTGCACGATGCGGCCAATTCGATCGCGACGGTGGTGTCGACACGGGTGCTCAAGCCGCACCATGCCGTCGCCTGGGCGGCCTTCTTCAATTTCATCGCCTTCCTGTTCTTCGGGCTTCATGTCGCCGAAACGGTCGGCAAGGGCATCATCAACGCCGATATCGTCGATGCGCGGGTGATCTTCGGAGCGCTGATGGGCGCGATCTCGTGGAATGTGATCACCTGGATCCTGGGCATACCTTCCTCCTCCAGCCATGCTCTGATCGGCGGGCTGATCGGCGCCGGCACCGCGAAAGCCGGCCTCGCCGCGGTGGTGTGGTCGGGTGTGCTCAAGACCAGCTTCGCAATCGTGCTGTCGCCGACGATCGGCCTGCTCCTCGCGCTGCTGCTGGTGCTGATCACCAGCTGGATCTTCGTGCGCACGTCCCCGTCGACGGCCGATCGCCGTTTCAGGCGGCTGCAGCTCGTCTCCGCCTCCCTCTATTCGCTCGGCCATGGCGGCAACGACGCCCAGAAGACGATGGGCATCATCGCAGTGCTGCTATATTCGCAGCATCTGCTCGGCGGCGCTTTTCATGTTCCCTTCTGGGTGGTGATCGCCTGCCAGACGGCGATGGGCCTCGGCACGCTGATGGGCGGCTGGCGGATCGTTCACACGATGGGTTCCAAGATCACCCGCCTCGCGCCCGCGCAAGGCTTCTGCGCCGAGACCGGCGGCGCGATCACGCTGTTCGCGGCCACCTGGCTGGGCGTGCCAGTCTCCACCACCCATACGATCACCGGCGCGATCGTTGGCGTCGGCGCGTCGCGACGGCTTTCGGCGGTGCGCTGGAACGTCGCCGGCAGCATCGTCGTCGCCTGGGTGATCACGCTGCCCGCCGCAGCGGCGATCGGCGCGGGCTTCTACTGGCTGGCGGGACTGTTCGGCTGAACTGCCTGCTCTATTGCTGGATTGAAGATAGGTGCTAGAGTTCCGCCGTCGTCGCCCCGGCGGACGCAGGAGCCTGCGGAGCAAAGCTCCTCGCAAAGGGCTGAAGCCGGTCCCGGCCTCCGCCGGGGCGACGCGGCCATAACCCATCATCCCGCACCCGCGAAGCCCTGTCGAGAACACATCATGACCGCCGATCCCGTCGTCATCGCCTCTTATGCCCGCACGCCGATGGGCGGCTTCCAGGGCGCGCTCGCGGGCGCGTCCGCCACCGCGCTGGGCTCGGCGGCGATAAAGGCCGCAATCGAGCGCGCCGGCGTGGAAGCCGACAGGGTCGGGCAGATCTTCATGGGCTGCGTGCTGCCCGCCGGCCTCGGCCAGGCGCCGGCGCGCCAGGCGGCGCTGGGCGCGGGGCTGCCGATGTCGGTCGAGGCGACGACGGTCAACAAGATGTGCGGATCGGGCATGCAGGCCGCGATCATGGCGCATGACGCGCTGGCCGCCGGCAGCGCCGACGTCATCGTCGCTGGAGGCATGGAAAGCATGTCCAACGCGCCTTATCTGCTCGCCAAGCATCGCGGCGGCGCGCGGATCGGCCATGATGTGGTCAAGGATTCGATGTATCTCGACGGGCTCGAGGACGCCTATACGGGCAAGCTGATGGGGGTGTTCGCCGAGGAGGCGGCCCGCGACCATCAGCTGACCCGGGAGGCGCAGGACGAATATGCAATCCGGTCGCTCAGCCGCGCCAATGCCGCAATCGAAAACGGCGCCTTCGAGCGCGAGATCGTGCCCGTGACGATCGAGACCCGCACGGGCGCCCAGCTGATCGAGCGCGACGAACAGCCCGGCAAGGCCCGGCCCGACAAGATCCCCAGCCTCAAGCCGGCCTTTGCCGAGGACGGCACGATCACCGCCGCCAATGCCTCTTCGATCTCGGATGGAGCCGCGGCGCTGGTGATGACCCGCCAGAGCATCGCCGAGAAGCTCGGCCTGCCCGTGGTGGCGAGGGTCGTCGCGCACGCCGCGCATGCGCATGAGCCCGGTCTGTTTACCACCGCGCCGGTGCCGGCGATCCGCAAGCTGCTCGCCAAGGCGCAATGGACCGTCGAGGACGTCGATCTGTTCGAGGTGAACGAGGCTTTCGCCGTGGTCGCGATGATCGCGGCGAAGGAGCTCTCGATCCCCGCGGAGAAGCTCAACGTCAACGGCGGGGCCTGCGCGCTTGGCCACCCGATCGGCGCGAGCGGCGCGCGCGTCATCGCCACCTTGCTGGCGGCGCTCGAGGCGCGCGGCCTCAAAAAAGGGGTGGCCAGCCTGTGCATCGGCGGCGGCGAAGCCACCGCCTTTGCGGTCGAGATGGCCTGAGGAGAGCGGGATGGATCCGAAAGGAAGGGCGGCTATCGTCACCGGCGGCGCGTCGGGGCTGGGTGGCACGACCCGCGCATGATCGGCATCGACCATCCAATCGTCCAGGGCGGCATGATGTGGGTCAGGCGCGCCGAACTCGCGGCGGCGGTCTCCAATGCCGGCGGGCTCGGCATGAGCGACGCGGAACGGATTATAGCCGACCGCCTCGCGGGAGCCCTACGCACCCGCTACATCGCCGGCACGGCCTGATCTTGGTGAAGAGAGTCGCGGCGGAGGCAGCCTCCGGGCCACTGCGGCGCGGGCGGCCACGCCGCCTCAAGCTCGACGAAGTAATCGACGCCGCGCTGGCCGTCGGGCTCCAGCAGATGACGATGGCGGCGGTGGCGGACCGGCTCGGCGTCGCCAAGGCGGTGCTCTACGGCTATGTCGGCAGCCGGGACGAGCTGGTGCAGCTGGCGGCCGCGCATGCGGCACAGCGGCATCGATTCCCTGACGATCGCGGGCAGCCCTGGTCGACGTGGGTTCTCGAATATGCGCGGGCGCTGTTCGAGGTATTGACCATGGACGGGGAATTGCTCGAGTCCTGGCTGAGCGGCGGCCAATCGCCCGTCGTTGAAGTCGACGCGGCCGAGATGTGGCTTCGCGTACTGACGAGCCGCGGCTTTTCCGGCGAGGCCGCGTTGCAGCTCCGCCGCGCGGTTGCGCATCTGGTGATCGGAGCCGCAGCAAGCATGAAGCATGATCGCGCGCTCAGGCAGGAGGGGCGCCCCCGCCCCTTGAGCGCGCGGCAGGCCGTCCGGAGCCGCCCGCTGGAAGAGACCCGCCTGCTGCGGCAGTTCGCGGAGGTTTTCGCGCGTGAGGTGACCGAGGCGAACTGGGAGTTCGCGCTCTTCGTGCTGCTCAGGGGCGTCATCGCCGCGCCCGACGCGCTGGAACTGCACGGCCAGGATGCCCGCGACGTTTTCGGGGAGCTTGGGACGCCGCTCTGATTGCAGGCGATTGGGCTTTATTTTATTTTCCGACCATGCGATCGGAAAAGTTGACCAGGAAGCGCCCCCGGCCTAGTCAAGGCCAAACCGCGTGGGAATGGCAAGCCCGAAAGCCGACGGGGAGGAGCCGCAGTGGCCCGCAGCCGGGGGAGCTTCCTGGAGCTGTGGCGAGCACAAGGAAAGACAAGGCATCATGGATATGGAAGTGCACACCGCGGTGCGCGGCTTCGGCGAACGCGACAGATCGTTGCCGATGGAACATGCTCCCGAACTCGACACCGCTCTGGAAGCAGCCAACCTCCATACGCTGCTGATGGTCTATGTTCATCTCACGCATGACGAAGCGATGCTCGAGACCTTCAAGGTGCATATCCACCCGCCTTACACCAATCCCGACTACACCATCCCGCAGGACTGCATCGACGATCTGCGCGAAAAGCTGCGCTATGTGCTGACCACACCCGGCGCGGCGCGCGGCGACGATCCACCGCTTCGGCTTCTCCAGAAGATGATGACAGTGGGGATCGGCGAGGCGGTCGAGGATGAATTCATCCCGATGGTGCTCGAACAAAGCGGTTTCGAGCGCGCCGCCCCGCGCAAGGGCAGGCCCGGCAGGACGCCGCCGCCGCCGGGCTTCAAGGTGCTGGTGATCGGGGCCGGGCTGACCGGCTTGCTCGCAAGCATCGAGCTCGAGCGCGCCGGATACGATCATATCGTGATCGAGAAGAATGAGGAAGTCGGCGGCACCTGGTGGAAAAACCGCTATCCCGGCGTGGGCGTCGATACGCCGAGCCATTTCTATTCCTATTCGTTCGAGATCAGCCCCGAATGGAATCATTATCATCCGCACGGCGCCGACATGCGCGAATATTTCCGCAGCGTGGCGGACAAATATGATCTGCGCCGCAACATCCGCTTCGAAACACGCGTCCATAGTCTCGCTTTCGACAGCCAAGAAGCGGTCTGGCATGTCACGGTCGAAGAGCTGAAGACAGGCAAGCGCGAGGTGATCAAGGCCAACGCCGTGTTCAACGCGTTCGGCACCGCCGATCGATGGAGCTTGCCCGAAATCCCCGGCATCGAGAGCTATGAGGGGGTCATCACCCATTCGGCGGGGTATGACGAGACGATCGACCTCAAAGGCAAGAAGGTGGCGGTGATCGGCACCGGAGCGAGTTCGGCCCAGATCGTGTCGACGATCGCCGAGGAGGTCGGCGAGCTCACCGTTTTCATGCGCACCAAGCATTGGATGATCAACAATCCGGAAGTCACCAAGGAGGTGCCCGAGCCGGTCAAATGGGCCCTGCGCCATATCCCGCATTACAAGGAATGGTTCCGCTTCCGCGTCTTCTGGTTCGCAGCCGACGGCTTATATCCGAATGTCGTCAAGGATCCGAGCTATCCCGAAGACGGCATCGCGGTATCGGCGCTCAACGAAGGCATGCGTCAATATGCCTTGTCGCATATGCGACACAAGCTTGCCGGCCGCCCCGACCTGCTCGAGAAGCTGACCCCGGACTTCCCCATATTCTCGAAGCGGATCGTGATGGATGCGGGCTGGTTCGATGCGCTGGTGCAACCGCATGTCATACTGGACGACACGCCGATCGCAGAGATCACGCCCACCGGAATCCGGATGGAGAACGGAACCGAATATTCGTTCGACGTCATCATCTGCGCCACGGGTTTTCAACATGGCAAGCTGGTCAAGGATCTCGCGATCAGCGGCCGCGAGGGCCATGATCTGGCCACGGACTGGGCCGATGAGGAGGAACGCGCTTATCTGGGCACGACCATCCCTGGCTATCCCAACTATTTCATGTCGGTCGGGCCGAATGCGGGACCGAACCATGCGGGCGGGCTGAACATCGTGAGCGAGGCGCAGGTCCATTATATGATCGAATGCCTCGATCTGATGAACGCGCGGGGCGCAAGCACGATCGAGCCGACTCAGGCGGCCTTCGAACGCCATAACAAGCGGATCGACGACCGAATGAAATGCATGATCTGGACCCATCCCAAGGCGCACAGCTATTATCAGAACAGCAAGGGTCGCCCGGTCGGACCCTGGCCTTTCCGGTTGGTCGATATGTGGAACGAGATGCGCAGCCCGATTGCGGAAGATTATCGAATCGAATGAATGGAAGCCCAAGGCTGCTGCAACGGGCCGGATGAGGCGCCATCGGCGCGATGGCGGCCTCATGGCCGGCGTCGCGTCGTCGAACGGATTGCCCGCCGACCTTCCCCTATCGGCTCACTATCCCTATCTTCGCAGCTGATGCCGCCCGATCACGCCTCCACCAGCGCCGCCAATCCGGAGCACGGCATCGCTACGCTGCGCCGCTTCCTGCCTTATCTGTGGCCGAAGGGAGAGCCTGCGTTGCGCGCCCGCGTGCTGATCGCGATGCTGTTCGTGCTCGGTTCGAAGGCGGTCGTGCTGCTGATGCCCTTCGCTTATAAGGCGGCGATCGACCGCATGGCGCCCGGGCTCGAGCCCGGGGTCGCGATCGCGGTAGCGCTCGTCGCCGCCTATGCCGGCGCGCGCTTCGGCGGGGTGCTGTTCGACAATCTGCGCAACGCGATCTTCGAGCTGGTCGGCCAGGACGCCGCGCGTCGGCTGTCGCTCGAGGTGTTCGGCCAGCTTCACCGACTGTCCCTGCGTTTTCATCTCGAGCGGCGCACCGGCGCGCTCACCAAGATCGTCGAACGCGGCACCAAGAGCATCGACACGATGCTCTATTTCCTGCTGTTCAACATCGGTCCGACGCTGTTCGAGCTGAGTGCGGTCTGCATCATCTTCTTCATCAAGTTCGGCCTGGGCCTGGTGACTGCCACGGTCGCCGCGATCGCGGGCTATATCGTCTTCACCCGCAAGGTCACCGAGTGGCGCGCCAAGATGCGCCGCGAAATGGTCGAGCACGACACCCGCGCCTCGGCGCGCGCGGTGGACTCGCTGCTCAACTATGAAACCGTCAAATATTTCAGCGCCGAGGCGCGCGAGGCCGAAAATTACGGGCAGGCGGTCGCCGCTTATGCGCGCGCCGCGACCCGAAACGAGGGCTCGCTCGCCGCGCTCAACATCGGACAGTCGCTGATCACCAACCTGATGATGGCCGGCGCGATGGGATATAGCGTCTATGGCTGGAGCCGGGGCTGGTTCTCGCCGGGCGACGTGGTGTTCGTGAACACGATGCTGAGCCAGCTGTTCCGCCCGCTCGACATGCTCGGCATGGTCTATCGCGAGATTCGCCAGGGGTTGATCGACATGGAGGCGATGTTCCGCCTGATCGACACGCCCGCCGAAGTGGTTGATGCGCCCGGCGCGCGGCCGCTCGCGATTTCGGGGGGCATGGTGAAGTTCGAGGATGTCCGCTTCGCCTATGATCCCGAACGGCCGATCCTGAAGGGAATTGACCTGACGATCCCGCCGGGCGGCACGCTCGCGGTGGTCGGACCATCGGGCGCGGGAAAGTCCACACTCGCGCGCATCCTGTTCCGCTTCTACGATATTTGCGGCGGCCGTGTGACGATCGACGGACAGGACATCGCAAAGGTCACCCAGGCGTCGCTACGACAGGCGATCGGCATCGTTCCGCAGGACACGGTGCTGTTCAACGACACGATCGGCTACAATATCGGCTATGGCCGCGCCGGATCGAGCCAGGCCGAGATCGAAGAGGCTGCGCGCGGGGCTGCGATCCACGACTTCATCCTCTCGCTGCCACAGGGCTATGCGACGCGGGTCGGCGAGCGTGGGCTGAAGCTTTCGGGCGGAGAGAAACAGCGCGTCGCGATCGCGCGGACGTTGCTCAAGAATCCGCCGCTGCTGATTCTCGACGAGGCGACCAGCGCGCTCGACAGCCGGACCGAGGCCGATATCCAGACGACGCTACGCGGGGTCGAGCAAGGGCGCACCACGATCGTGATCGCGCATCGTCTTTCGACCGTGGTCCATGCCGACGAGATCGTCGTGCTCGAAGCCGGCCAGGTGGCCGAGCGCGGCACCCATGCCCAACTGCTCGCCCGCGACGGGCTCTATGCCGAGATGTGGATGCGCCAGGCGAGCGAAGCCGAGGAACGCGAGGCGGCGTGACGCGCTGGCGCCGACGGCGGACGATCGGCTAGGGGACAGTGACGGACCGACCTTAGCGTGGATTTAGAGACCGGATGACCACCCCCCTCGAAGCGCTGCAGCGGACCTTCGGCTATGCCCAGTTCCGCGGCCGGCAGCAGGATGTGATCGATCGGGTCATGGCCGGGCGCAACACCCTCGCGGTGATGCCGACCGGCGCGGGCAAGTCGCTGACCTACCAGATTCCGGCGCTGTGTCGCGAGGGCACCGGGCTCGTCATCTCGCCGCTGATCGCGCTGATGCACGATCAGGTGCGGTCGGCCGAGGCGGCCGGGATCCGGGCGGCGGCGCTCACCTCGGCCGACGACAATCGCGACGAAACGATCAACCGCCTCCAGGCCGGAGCGCTCGACCTGCTCTACGTCGCCCCCGAGCGCGCGTCGACCGAGAGCTTCCGCCGCCTGGCCGGTCGCGTGCCGCTGGCGCTGATCGCAATCGACGAGGCGCACTGCGTTTCGGAGTGGGGGCATGATTTTCGCCCAGACTATCGGCTGCTGCGCGGCCTGCTCGATGGCCATGCCGATGTCCCGCGGCTCGCGCTGACGGCGACCGCCGACCACCACACCCGCGAAGACATTCTCGTCCAGCTCGGCATCGATCGGGACGGGCTGGTCCTCGCGGGTTTCGACCGCGCCAATCTCCGTTACGGCATCACGCCGCGCGACGGGGTCGGCCGCCAGCTTGCGCAGTTGCTCGACGACAATCCCGGACCGGGAATCGTCTATGCCACCACCCGCGACGCAACCGAGAAGCTGGCCGCGCAACTCGGTGCGACCGGCCGGCCGGCCCGCGCCTATCATGCGGGGCTCGATGCGAAGATTCGCGCCGCCAACCAGAAAGCGTTCGTCGCCTCCGAAGACATGGTGATGGTGGCGACCGTCGCCTTCGGCATGGGCATTGACAAGCCCGATGTCCGCTTCGTCGCACATGCCGGACTGCCCAAATCGATCGAAGCCTATTATCAGGAGACCGGCCGCGCGGGCCGCGACGGCGATCCGGCGGTGACCCAACTCTTTTGGGGCGCGGAGGATTTCGCCCGCGCGCGGCGACGGATCGAGACCGATGTGGAAGAAGGCCGGCGCAGCGGCGAGCGCCAGCGTCTCAACGCGATGGCGATGCTGGTCGAGACGCCCGATTGCCGCCGCGCCATCCTGCTCCGCCATTTCGGGGAAAGCCCGCCGCCCAGCTGCGGCAATTGCGACAATTGCCTCAACCCGCCGATCGGAATCGATGCGAGCGTCGTCGCCCAGAAGCTGTTGTCCGCCGCCTTCCGCACCGAGATGCGCTATGGCGTGACCCATCTCGCCGATGTGCTGGCGGGGCGCGAGACCGAAAAAGTGGTGGGCCTCGGTCATCACCGGCTGTCGGTGTTCGGCATCGCCGACCAGGCCGAGCAAAAGCTGATCAAGCCGGTGGCGCGGGCGCTGCTCGCGCGCGATGCGCTGCGCACGGACGATTATGGCGGGCTTTCCTTTGGGCCTGCGGCGCGCGCCATCCTCAAGGGCGAAGAGCCGCTGCCGCTGGTGCTCCCGCCCGAGCGCGCGCGGCGGCGCAAGGCCGGGGGCGGCGGCAGCGACTACCCGCATGATCCGATGTTCGAAACATTGCGCACGCTGCGCCGCGATCTGGCGAGGGCGCAGGGTGTGCCGCCTTACGTCATCTTTCCCGATGCGACGCTGCGCGAGATGGCGGCGGCGAAGCCCGACACCCTGGGTGGCCTTGCGCGGATTTCCGGGGTAGGAGCGAAGAAACTGGAGACCTATGGCGAAGCGTTCCTCGCCGCCATTCGCGACCATCAAGGCTGACGGAGAGAAACGATGTTCCGCAAGATCGACGATAGCATCTCGGTGGCGGCCCAGATCAGCCCCGCGGATGTTGCCGAGGCGGCGGCGCTGGGTTTCACGACGATCATCAACAACCGGCCCGATCAGGAAGAAGCCGGCCAGCCGAGTGGCGATGCGATCCGCGCCGCGGCTGAAGCGGCGGGGCTTACCTATGTCGCGATCCCCATCACCCATGCCGGCTTTTCGGTCGATCAGGTCGAGGCGATGCGGTCAGCCCTCGACCAGGCGAACGGCCCCGTGCTGGCCTTCTGCCGTTCGGGCACGCGCTCGACCTTCGCCTGGGCGCTCGCGCGCGGATCGGCAGGCGACGATGCGGACGAACTTGCCGCGAAGGCGGCAGGCGCCGGCTATGACATCTCCCCGGTCAAGCCGATATTAGCGGGGCGATAGGCGGGCGATCAGGGGAAGGTCAGCCGCGCCCAGATCGGCAGGTGATCCGAGGCGAGCCGAGCTCGCTCGCTGACATGCACGCCGCTCGCGACCAGATGCAGGTCCGGCGTGAGGATGATGCGGTCGAGACACCCAACCAGCCGGCGGCTGTGGTAGCTGCGCCCGGTCGCCACGACATGGTGATCGGCCGCGAATTCCCGGATGCAGCCGCCGTGCAGCGACCATTCGTTGAGATCGCCCATCAGCACCGTGGGCATGCGCCGCCGCCGCCTGATATGGCCGATGATCGCGCGCACCTGCCGCCGCCGCCATAGGCCTGATAGGTCGAGGTGCATGCCAACGATGCGAAGCGCGTGGCCGGCGATGACCAGCTCGGCCATCACCGCGCCGCGCGGCTCGAGGGTCGGCAGCACCAGCGGCATATAGTCGCCGATCTCGACATTGTGGCGTACGAGGATCGCGTTGCCGTGCCAACCGATCCCGCCGGGCCTTATATCGAAGGGCACCGCCTTATACTCGCCCTGCGCGATCAGCTCGGAAGGCAGCGCGCTCTGCCGCGCGCCGAAGCGGCGGTCGGCTTCCTGGAGCGCCACGATGTCGGCGCACACTTCGTGAAGCACCTCGAGAATGCGATCGGGCCGCCGCCGCCGGTCGGTGCCGATCCCCTTTCGGATATTATAGCTCGCGACCGTTATCATGCCCTGCCTTTGCATCCTCCTTCACAACAAAAAAAGGGCCGATGGGTTGCCCCACCGGCCCGAGTGCGTTCGCAGGAGGAACGCTGGGAGGAACCGCCCGGGGGGCGGCTCCAATTCGCGATCAGTAGTTGTAGGCGCGTTCGCCATGCTCGGCGACGTCGAGGCCTTCCAGCTCGACTTCGACCGAGGGGCGCAGGCCGATGGTCTTGTCGATGAGGAAGAACAGGATCGCCGACACGCCGCCCGAGAGCAGCAGCGTGACGCCGACCGCCTTCAGCTGCGTGATCAGCTGCGCGCCGATGTCATAGGCTTCCGGATGGAAGGCCGCCGGGAACACCGTATAGTCGAAATAGCCCTGGCCGCCGAGCGACGGCGCTGCGACGATCGCGGTGCCCAGCGCGCCGACGATGCCGCCGATGCAGTGGACGCCGAAAACGTCGAGCGAGTCGTCATAGCCGAGCTTGTTCTTCACCGTGGTGACGAAGAAGAAGCAGACGATCGACACGACGACGCCAAGCAGGATCGAGGTGAGCGGCGCCGCATAGCCCGAAGCCGGGGTGATCGCGACGAGACCGGCGACCGCGCCCGAGGCCGCGCCCAGCAGCGAAGGCTTGCCGTGCACGAGCTGCTCGATCACCGCCCAGGCCACCGCCGCAGCGGCGGTCGCGACGAAGGTGTTGATGAACGCAACCGCGGTGACGCCATTGGATTCGAGGTTGGAACCGGCGTTGAAGCCGAACCAGCCCACCCACAGCAGCGAGGCGCCGATCATCGTCATGGTCAGCGAGTGCGGCGGCATCGGCTCCTTCTTGTAGCCGGTGCGCTTGCCGAGCACCAGGCAGCCCGCGAGGCCCGCGATACCGGCGTTGATGTGCACGACGGTGCCGCCGGCGAAGTCGAGCCCGCCCCAGCCCCAGATCATGCCATAATCGGTCGGCGCGTCGGGCAGGAAGTCCGGGCCCGCCCAGTACCAGACCATGTGCGCCATCGGGAAATAGACGATGGTGAGCCACAGGACCATGAACAGCATCAACGGCCAGAACTTCACACGCTCGGCGAACGCCCCGACGATCAGCGCCGGCGTGATGCAGGCGAAGGTCATCTGGAACACCACGAACGTATATTCGGGGATATAGACATTGTTCGAGAAGGTCGCGGCGAGCGTGGTGCCGTCGACGCCCTTCAGGAAGGCCTTGGAGAAGCCGCCGAAATAATGGTTCTCGCCACCCGAGGTGAAGGCCATCGAATAGCCCCAGCCGACCCAGACGAGCGCGGCGATCGATACGATCATCAGCACCTGCATCAGCACCGACAGCATGTTCTTGGTGCGGACCAGACCGCCATAAAACAGCGCGAGCGCGGGAACCGACATCATCAGCACGAGCGCCGAGGAGATCAGCATCCAGGCGGTGTCGCCCTTGTTGACCATCGTCGCCATCTGCTCGGTGGTCGGCGCCTTGATCATGTCCGCCAGGGCGGGCGCCGCGGTCAGCGCGGAAAGGACGAGGCCGCCGAGGCCCGCCCCAATCTTGGTTGAAAGCTTCATGTGTCCCCCTTCTATCAGAGCGCGACGTCGTCGGTTTCGCCGGTGCGGATCCGCACCGCCTGCGCGACGTCGAGAACGAAGATCTTGCCGTCGCCGATGGCTCCGGTGTTGGCCGACTGCTGGATCGCCTCGACCACGCGGCCTGCCAGATCGTCGGTGGTGGCCACCTCGACCTTGATCTTCGGAACCATGTTGGTGCTGTATTCAGCCCCGCGATAGATTTCCGTCTGGCCCTTCTGCCGCCCGAAGCCCTTGACCTCGGTAACGGTCATGCCCTGCACGCCCAGCCCGGACAGTGCTTCCCGCACCTCGTCCAGCTTGAACGGCTTGATGATGGCAATGACGAGTTTCATTCTGCCTCCCTCTTGATAGCCCGGCTGCACCTCGCAATAATCGTGCCAGAGAGAGGAAGGCCGGATTTACAGGCGCGATGTCGGCCAGCCGGGCAAGCGCGAACCCGCGGCCGGCGAGGCTTTGATTAAAAGTTAAGCCTTGCCCGTTTTTTGGGCAGGGATTTCACCAATCCCTGCTCATCTCGATCGCAGCCGCTTCGCCCGACCGATCGGCCCGGCCGAGGGCGGCGTTCCGCGCCGGAAAGCGTGCGTAACGCGCGATCATCTCGTGGTGCAGCTTCGCGAACTTCAACGAACTCGCGTTGCCGAGCGCGGTGAAGAGCGCCAGCGACCGATCCTGATCGGCGAGGCTCTCGCTATGCTGAAACGGCATGTAGAGCATGCTGCGTTCGTCGGGTGTCATCGCCTCGTCGAGCCCGCGATCCAGGGCTCCCCTGGCGATGGCGAGCGCGAGAGGGTCGGTCGAAAAGGCGTCGGCATGCCCGCGGAACATGTTGCGTGAAAACTGATCGAACAGGATCACGCCAGCGAGCGCTTCGTGCGTCGAGCCGAGGAAGCTTTCGGGCGTCCGGCTGCGCCATTCGTCCCACAATTCGCGAAAGCGCTCGATAATCGCCGCATCGGTTTCGGCCGAGCGCTCCCACCAGCGCGCCGGGCCGATCTCCTCGAACCAGAACGCAAGGATCGCGCGTGTAGCCTGCTGATTGTCGGTCACAGGATCGCTCGTGCTGCGATGGTCCGGTTCGCCAGGGCGTGGATCGCATCGAGCTTGTCGATCACCGCCTCGCGGCCGATCGCGATCAGCTCGTCGGCGCGGGTGAAGTCGTGGATCTCGACATGGCCCACCGGCAGGGTCAGCGCCAGATCGGGCGGATCGAGCGCGAGCGAGGCGCGCGCAAGCTCAGCCATCAGCAGCATCGTCGAGGCGCGGACGACCGCCATCGACGGGTGGCTGCGCCTGGGTTGCGCGCGGATCGCCGCGGCGACGCGGCGGCCATGATAATCGCCCTGGAGATTGACCGAGAGCACCGGCAGCCCCGGGGCGATCTGCCGCGCTGCCGCGACCGGCACCGGCATCACCACCCCGCCATCAACGAGGAAATGGCCGTCATATTGAACCGGGCGGAACAGCCCGGGTATCGCGATCGAGGCCATGATCGCCGGATTGACCGGCCCGCGATCGATGACCACCGGCTTGCCCGTGACGAGATCGGTCGCGACCACCGCCGAGGGAATCCACAGCTCCTGGAACTGGAGATGGCCGAGATGCAGTTCGAGATCGCGCAATATGCCGCGGCCGCCGAGCATCGCGCCCGGCCGAAAATGGATATCGAGATAGGACAGCACGCGCAGCCAGTTGGTCGAGCGCGCGATCCGTTCGAGCGGATCGAGCTTGCCCGCGGCAAGGCAGACCGCGGCGAGCCCGCCGATCGAGGTGCCCGCGGCGGCGCGCACCGCGATGCCGTTTTCGCGCAGCGCGCGCAGCACGCCGATATGCGCCCAGCCGAGCGCGGCCCCACCTCCCAGTGCGACCGCGATCCCCATGCGCCGGCCCCTAAGCCGCGGTGCCGCCGACGGTGAGCGCCGAGATCATCACGGTGGGCTGGCCGACGCCGGCCGGAACCGATTGGCCGCCCTTGCCGCAGATGCCGACGCCTTCGTCGAGCGCCATGTCGTTGCCGATCGCGGTCACCTTGGTCAACACCGAGGGGCCGTCGCCAATCAGCGTCGCGCCCTTGATCGGCACGGTCAGCTTGCCGTTCTCGATCTTGTAGGCCTCGGTGCACGAGAAAACGAACTTGCCCGATGTGATGTCGACCTGCCCGCCGCCGAAGCTCTTGGCGTAGATGCCGTTCTTCGCACGGGCGATGATCTCGCCGGGGTCGTCGCTGCCACCATACATGAAGGTGTTGGTCATCCGCGGCATCGGCGCATGCGCATAGCTTTCGCGCCGGCCGTTGCCGGTCGGATCGACGCCCATCAGCCGCGCGTTGAGCCGATCATGGATATAGCCCTTGAGGATGCCGTCCTCGATCAGCACATTGCACTGGGTGGGCGTGCCCTCGTCGTCGATCGTCAGCGAGCCGCGCCGATCGGCGATCGAGCCGTCGTCGACCACGGTGACGCCGGGCGCGGCCACCCGCTCGCCGATCCGGCCCGAAAAAGCCGAGGTGCCCTTGCGGTTGAAGTCGCCCTCAAGGCCGTGCCCGATCGCCTCGTGCAGCAGCACGCCGGGCCAGCCTGGCCCGCACACCACGGTCATCTCGCCCGCAGGCGCCGCCACCGCATCGAGATTGACCACCGCCTGATGGAGCGCCTCGTCGATCGCGCGGTTCCAGGTCACCGGTTCGAACAGCCGATCGTAGAGGTAACGCCCGCCGAGGCCGAAGAAGCCGGTCTCGCGCCGGCCGTTCTGCTCGACCACGATCGAGACGTTGAGGCGGACGAGCGGGCGTACGTCGAACGCAGTGAAGCCGTCGGGGCGAACGATCTCGACCACACTCCACGACCCCGACAGGCCGACCGAGACCTGGACGACGCGCGGATCGCGCGCGCGCGCCGCTGCGTCGACCTGCTGGCACAGCGCGACCTTGCGTGCGAAGGGGACCAGGCCGAGCGGATCCTCATCCGTGTAAAGGCTTGTATTGGTGCGGCGCGGAGGCGCGGCGCGGCTGCCTTGGACAGGATCGAGCAGGGTCATCGTTTCGCCCGCACGCCGGATCGCCGCCTCGCTTAGCTCGTTGGCATGGGCGAAAGCGGTCATCTCGCCCGATACGCCGCGCAGCCCGAAACCCGCCTGGGTGTTGAAATCGGCGGTCTTGAGCCGCCCATCGTCGAAACCGAAGCTCTCTGAGGTCATATATTGGAGATAGAGCTCCCCATCGTCGCAGCCGCGCAAGGTCTGCTCGGTGAGCCGAAGCGCAGCATCGGGATCGAGCGCATCGCGATAGAGGAAATGGCGGGGGTCGGCGGGAAGGATCGTCATTCGCCCGATATAGGCGCTCGGGCGCGAAGCCCAATAGGATTATTTGAAGCGCCCGCCGATCGCCTCCACCGGGATGACGATGTGAGCAGCGGTCAGTGATCGGCTCCGGCGGCGGCGCCTTCCTTCAGCACGAAGCGGCGATCGCAATAGCCGCAATCGGCATAGCCGAGATCGGCGTCGATTTCGATGAACACGCGCGGATGGCCGAGCGCCGCGCCGCCGGGAATATCGCTCGCGCCGTCGCAGGCGACGCGGGTGGATTCGACGTAGACGGTTTCGGGTGCGGCGGGCTGCGTGCTCATGCCTGCCGATTAGCAAGCGGCCGGGCGTCGCGCAATCTCAGCGATAGCCGCCGAAGCGGCTATTTTCGAAGGCGACCGCGACCGAACCGCTGTCTCCGATCGGCGCCGCCGCCGATCCGAACACCCCGCGTGCACCGTTGGTGCCGATCATCATGCCGACCTCGCCATGGATCTGCCGCCCAAGCCCGTTGATGGCCGCTCCACCGGGCTCCGCCGCCGGCCGCGCAGCGGCGGCGTCGAGGATCTTCGCCTTGGCCTCGGGGCTGAGCGCCACCACCGTTTCCCCCGCATGGGCGGCCGAAGCCGCGATCAGGACGGCCAGCGCGAAACCATGGCGCGCGCGAAGGCGATATGCTGTCATGCCGCGACGATGGCCGCGGGGACGTGAAGCGCGCATGAATGGAAAGAACCCCCGGCCAGCCAAGATTTATTTCGACGGCGGCTGCCGCCCCAATCCCGGGAAGATGGAAAGCGCGGTGGTGATCCGCGGTTTCACCGATATCCGTCCCGACCTCGGCGCGGGCGACAATGAGCGGGCCGAATGGCTGGCGCTGCTCCACGCACTCGAGATCGCGGCAGCGCGCGGCGAGCGCGATATCGTCCTGATCGGCGACTCCCTGTCGGTGATCGGGCAAGCCGGCGGAGCCCAGCGGTGCCGGCTGCCCGATATGCTCGATCGCTACGCGCAGCTGGCGCGCGGTTTCGAGCGGGTGCGGCTGCGGCATGTCGGCCGGGCGCAGAATCTGGCGGGGATCGTGTTGGACAAGGTGCGGTTCGGCCCGTGAGGGATGACAAACCAGGCGCGCCCGGTCGTCGGCGACGCCGCGGTGCGGGCAAACGCAATGCCGTCCGCCCAGATCTCGGCTGCCCGTTCGAAAAGAAGCTTGCTCTCCCTTTGCGCCATCTCCGCGCACCCGCTATGCCGCGCACCATGAACGACGCGGCGATCAGCATCCGGGGACTGTCCAAGGTCTATAAGGGCGGCAAGCAGGCGCTGTTCGACGTCGATCTCGATGTGCCGCGCGGGCAGATCTTCGGGCTGCTCGGGCCCAATGGCGCGGGCAAGTCGACGACGATCAACATCCTCGCCGGGCTCGTCAACAAGACCGCGGGCAAGGTGGACATCTGGGGTTTCGACATCGACCGCGATTCGCGCAACGCGCGGGCGTCGATCGGGATCGTGCCGCAGGAGATCGTATTCGATCCCTTCTTCACCCCGCGCGAGACGCTCGACAACCAGGCGGGCTTCTATGGCGTGCCGAAAGACCGCCGGCATACCGACGCGCTGCTGCGCGCGGTCCATCTCCACGACAAGGCCGACGCCTATTCGCGCTCGCTGTCGGGGGGCATGAAGCGCCGGTTGCTCGTCGCCAAGGCGATGGTGCATTCGCCTCCGGTGCTGATCCTCGACGAGCCGACCGCGGGCGTCGATGTCGAGCTGCGCCAGCAGCTGTGGCAATATGTGCGCGAACTCAACGCCGGCGGGGTGACGGTGGTGCTGACCACCCATTATCTCGAGGAGGCCGAGGAGCTGTGCGACCGCATCGCGATCATAAACCACGGCCGCGTCATCGCCAACAAGCCGACGCGTGAACTGGTCGGCATGGCGCAGGAGAAAGCGGTCTCGGTGACCGTCGACCGCGATCTCGATCGCGCGCCCGAAGCGGTGTGCTTCGACAAGGTCGAGTTGCAGGGCAGCCGAACCCTTGTCATAACCTATGCCAAGGACAAGGTGAACGCTGGCGAAGTGCTGGCGGCCGTACAGAGAGAGGGGCTCGGCATCGTCGACGTTTCGACCCAGGAAGCCGATCTGGAGGATGTCTTCCTGAATCTCACCCGCCAGAGCAACGCCGTCAGCGCAGGCGATGGCCGCTTATAATTTCGACGTCGTCGTGATCGGATCGGGCGCTGCGGGCTTGACCGCGGCGCTCAACCTCGCCGATCGCCTCAAGGTGGGCGTGCTCGCCAAGGCGGGCATTTCCGACGGATCGACCGCCTGGGCGCAGGGTGGGATCGCCGCGGTGCTCGAGCCCGGCGACACCTTCGAATCGCACATCGAGGATACGATGGTCGCGGGTGCGGGCCTCAACAACCGCGCCACCGTCGAGTTCGTCGTCGAGCATGCCCCGCATGCCATCGAAAAGCTCGCCGGGCTTGGGGTTCCGTTCAATCCCGGCGGCGAGGACGATCGCTGGCATCTCACCCGCGAGGGCGGGCACAGCCACCGTCGCATCGTCCATGTCGACGACGCGACCGGACAGGCGGTGCAGCTCGCGCTCGAAAAGGCGGCCATCGCGCATCCGAACATCACGCTCTTCCCCGATCGCGCCGCGATCGACCTGATCACCGGCCGGCATGGCGAGCGCTATTCGGGCGATGGCCATGTCTGGGGGGTCTACGCGGTCGATCGATCGACCGGGGCGATCGAGACCTTCACCGGCCGCGCGACCATTCTCGCGACCGGCGGGGCGAGCCGCGCCTATCTTTTCTCGACCTCGCCGCGCGGCGCGACCGGCGACGGGATCGCAATGGCATGGCGCGCCGGATGCCGCGTCTCGAACATGGAGTTCATGCAGTTCCACCCGACCTGCCTCTACAATCTCGAGGTCAAGAATTTCCTGATCACCGAGGCGATGCGCGGCGAGGGCGGGCAATTGAAGCTGCCGACCAACGGCCGCCGTTTCATGCCGCGCTTCGACAAGCGCGCCGAGCTCGCTCCGCGCGATATCGTCGCGCGCGCGATCGACCATGAGATCAAGCGGCTCGGCCTCGACTATGTCCATCTCGATATCAGCCACAAGCCCGCCGATTTCATCGTCGGCCACTTCCCGACGATCCATGCGCGGCTGCTTTCGCTGGGCATCGACATAACCCGCGAGCCGATCCCGATCGTGCCTGCCGCGCATTATACCTGCGGCGGCGTGATCATCGATCTCGACGGACGCACCGATCTGCCCGGTCTTTACGCGGCGGGCGAGGTGACCCAGTCGGGGCTTCACGGCGCCAACCGTCTCGCCTCGAACTCGCTGCTCGAATGTTTCGTATTCGGCGACGCCGCCGCCGAGCACATCAAGCGCGATTTCGCCGGTATGCCCGCGCCGCCGCCGATCCGGCCATGGGACGAGAGCCGCGTCACCGATTCGGACGAGGAAGTGATCGTCCAGCACAACTGGCGCGAGATACGGCGCTTCATGTGGGATTATGTCGGCATCGTGCGCACGACCAAGCGGCTGGAGCGGGCCGCGCACCGTGTGGCGCTGCTGCGCCAGGAAGTCGCGGAATATTACGGCAATTTCCGCGTCACGCCCGACCTGATCGAGTTGCGTAACCTGGTCGACGTCGCCGATCTGATCGTCCGTTCGGCACTGCACCGCAAGGAAAGCCGGGGCCTGCACTACACGCTCGACTACCCCGATCTCCTCGACGAGGCCAGGGACACCGTGTTGGTGCCCTGACGGGCTGCGTGATCAGGGGCGAGCATTAAGCAAGCTCAGATCGGGCCGCGCCGGCCCCTCGGTGCGTAGCGGCAGCAACAGGCTCTCGGTAACCCAACGTTCGCGCGAAAGATGCGCCTCGATCCGGCGCGCCAGCTTGCATGCCGCCGGCCGACGCCCCGCCCAGTCGGCGGCGACACCCAGACTCACGCGCCGCGCCAGATACGCCCGGAATTCCTCGCCGAGCGCCAGGCTTTCGGCCTTCATGAGTTCGGCGATGCGCACCCGTTCGGGCGGACCGTCGCGAATGATCGGGTCGAACAGCTCGTAATCCTTGAAGACCTGATACGCCCCGAGAACCCGCGTCAATTCCCAGCGCGCGCGGCTTGCGAGATGCGGGTCGGGCGTGGCGTCGGAGGCCATCAGCGGCTGGGCGCGCCGAACGATCTCGAGCACCTTCGCCTGATGCTCGGCCAGTTGAGCCAGCAGTTTGTCGCGTTGCGAAGTCATGACTTTCGGCTCGTCCGATTTGGTGACGATTGGGTTACCGGCAGCACCATAGGGCATCCTTCTTCAACGAAAGTATTAACTTCGCTCTTTTTTTCGACATTGATCGCGCGCGCCTCTAGGTTCGGCGCCATGATCTCGGCGATGCGCAATTTCCTCGGCACCGAAGCCGCCGGCGGCCTCGTCCTGATCTTCGCGGCGGCGGCAGCGATGATGGTGGCGAACAGCCCGTTCGCTGCGGACTATTTCGCGCTGCTCCACATGAAACTGGGCCCCCTCAGCCTGCTTCACTGGATCAACGACGGGTTGATGGCGCTGTTCTTCATGCTGGTCGGCCTCGAGATAAAGCGCGAGCTGGTCAGCGGCCATCTCTCGCGCTGGTCCGATCGCGTCCTGCCGTGCATCGCCGCCGCGTCGGGCATGGCCATTCCCGCGCTGTTCTACCTGCTCCTGATCGGGACGACGCCGGGGCTCGCACGCGGCTGGGCGATCCCGACCGCGACCGACATCGCCTTTGCGATCGGGGTGATGGCGCTGCTCGGGCGGCGCGCGCCCTCGTCGCTCAAGCTGTTCCTCACCACGGTGGCGATCGTCGACGATATGGGTGCGGTGGCGATCATCGCGCTCGCTTATACCGCTGCAGTGAGCGGACCGGCGCTGCTCGCCGCCGCGGTGATCCTCACCGCTATGCTGCTGCTGGGACGGCTCGGCGTGCGCGCGCTCTGGCCCTTCCTGCTGCTGGCCGCCGCGCTATGGGTGGCCGTGCTGCTCTCGGGCGTCCACGCGACGATCGCCGGAGTGCTCGCGGCGCTCGCCATCCCGATAGGGGGCGGTGCGCAGTCTCCCCTGCACCGGCTCGAGCATGGGCTTCACCCCTGGGTCGCGTTCGGCATCGTGCCGCTGTTCGGATTCGCCAATGCCGGCGTGTCGTTCGCCGGGATCGGCATCGAGCAACTGCTCGCGCCGCTGCCGCTCGGCATCGCGGCGGGGCTGTTCTTCGGCAAGCAGATCGGCATCTTCGGCAGCGTGAGGCTCGCCGTGGGGTTGGGACTCGCCTCCCTACCGCAGGGAGCCCGGTGGCCGCAGGTCTACGGGGTCGCGCTCCTTTGCGGCATCGGCTTCACGATGAGCTTGTTCATCGGCGGGCTCGCTTTCGATAGTCCGCTGCTCGGCGACGAGGTCAAGATCGGCGTGCTCGGCGGATCGCTGCTCTCCGCGCTCGCCGGCTACGCGCTGCTGCGATCGACCGGACCGGGCGCCGCTGCAGACAAGCGATAACGGCGCGACGCCGGCAAACCGGCTATTCCATTTTGTCCTTGAGCGCCTTCAGCGCAGCGAACGGCCCGGTCGCTGCCTCATCCTCCGAGAGGATCCCCGCCGCCTTGAGCGCGGCGTCGGCGCCGGGCGCGCGCGGAAAGGGATCGAGGCTCAGCGCCAGCGTTTCGGCGATCGCCTCGCCGATGTCGACCACCCCGCCGGCATAGTCGATCGTATCGAAATCATCGGCGTCCAGTTCGATCTCGACATCGGCCTCGGCGCCTTCCGGAACGAAGCGGAGGCTGAATTGCTCGTCGATCACGGCGGGGACGGGCTCGCCGCTTGCTACGCAGATCTGCACCGCGGCGGCGCGGACGCGGCCCTCCGCGAAGATCGTGTCGGCGTCGCGGCGCAGCGCCGCTTCGGCGGAGAGCGCATCGAGCGAGAGCAGGCCGAAACGCCGCGCGAGAGCCGCGCGTTCATGCTGATCCGCATCGACCGCGATCGACCGCCCGCCTTCTCCGAGCGAGTCGATCCGGATCAGCCGCGAGAATTCGGGGGTCATGCGCTCAACCCATGCGCGCGCAAATCCTCCCATCGCGTCGCCTGCAGCCGCGCGGCAATCGCCCGCATGCGCGCCGCCACCGACGCCGGCCGCGCCTCCGGGACCGGTTCGCCCCGCCAAAGATTGCGGAGCAACGCCTCTTCGAGCGCCACATCATCCTCGAAATTGTCGCGATAGGCCGACAGACGCCCGCCCATCGCGGCCATCATCTTGCCGATATGCTTACCGACGACCACGTCGCCGATGCCGATTTCGCGCAATTGCCCGTCCATGTCGGCGATGAACAGCTCGGTGAGCCGCGCACCGGTCTCGCGCCCGGCCTCTCCCTCGGCCTCGATCCGGACCAGCACCAGCGCGAGGATCAGCGCGATCATATCGAACCGGCCATCGAGCGTGTCGGGCACGCCCATATCGGCATACCAGGCCGGCCGGCGCGCCTCGGCGATGATCGAACCATAGAGCGGCGCCAGCGCCTCGCGCGGATCGGGGCCGATACCGAACAACGTCCTGAGCAGTTTCACATGTCTTCCTTAGGCCCGTTCAGCGGGCGTCAAGCCGCACCCTCTATCGTGCGCAGGCCGAACTTGCCACCGGGCAGCTCCCGCGCATATTGAGGCGGATCCCGCAGGCCGCAAGGCCGGCGCCGCCGAAATACCGTTTCAAGGAGATTTTGATGCCCCGGACCATGTTGCGATCGGCGGCGCTGATCGGCGCGATCGCCATTATGGGCCTGAGCGCAGGCTGCTCGCGGACGCGCGATCACAAGGGTTATGTGGTCGATACGAGTCTGATCGGCACGGTCGCGCCCGGAGTCGACAATCGCGAGTCGGTGGCCCGTACGCTCGGCCGCCCCAGCTTTGCGGGGCAGTTCGACAAGGACAGGACCTGGTATTATGTCTCACGCGACACCCGCCAGATCGGATTCCGCACCCCGAAGCCGTTCGCGCAGACGGTGCTCGCGGTCCATTTCGACGATAAGGGCAATGTCGCCTCGGTCGAACGCACGGGCATGGATAAGATCGCTGAGGTCTCGCTCTATGGCGAAAAGACCCCGACCCTCGGCAGCAAGCGCGGCTTCTTCCGCGAACTGTTCGGGAATATCGGGCGGGTCGGATCGGTGGGTCAGGCCGGCGGCACGGCGGATAATCCGAACTGAGGTTGGCGCGCCGGTCTCCGCCATCGGCGGTGGCCGGCCATTATCGGACCCGGCAGGTCAAGCCATCGGGCCCTGCTGTCAATGTCCTTCCTGCTTGAGCGGACGGGCCAGCAGCTCCTTGACGACATCATCGACGGTGGCCTTGCCCGACAGCAACGCGCAGACAGCATCGACGATCGGCATGTCCACCCTCGCGGCGCGCGCCGCTTCGGCTAGCACAGGCGCGGTGAAGGCGCCTTCGGCCACGGTGCGGCGATCGCGCATCAGCTCGGCGGGAGAGACGCCTTGCCCAAGCCCCTTGCCAAGCGAGAAATTGCGTGAACTGCTCGAGGAGCATGTCAGCACCAGATCGCCGAGCCCCGACAGACCCGCGAGCGTTTCCGCCTTGGCGCCGCGAGCAAGCCCGAACCGGGTCATTTCGGCGAAGCCCCGGCTGATCAGCGCCGCGCGGGCGTTTTGGCCGAGGCCTGCGCCCTCGACCACGCCGCAGGCGATCGCGAGGACATTCTTGACCGCGCCGCCGATCTCGGCGCCAACCACGTCGTTGGAAAGATAAGGCCGGAAGCCCGGACGGCGCAAACGTTCCGCTAGCGCAAGGCCGACGTTTTCATCGGCGCAGGCAAGGGTGATCGCGGTCGGATGCGCCGCGGCCACCTCATGCGCGAAGGTCGGGCCTGACAACACCGCGATCGGGGCACCGGGAGCCGCTTGGGCGGCCACTTCGGACATCAGCAGGCGGCTGCCCGCCTCGATCCCCTTGGCGCACAGCACCAGCGGCCGCCGCCACCCGGTCAATCCTGCGAGTACGCTGCGCACAAACTGAGCGGGCACGACGACGACCAGCGCGTCGCATCCGCCGAGCTTCGCCAGATCGTCGGTCGCCCTGATATGCTCGCTGAGCGGCAGCACCGGCAGAAACACCGGGTTGCTGTGGGTCTCGTTGATCGCGTCGACCACCTCGCGTTCGCGCGCCCAGAGCAGCACGTCCGATCCGTCGCTCGCAATCACCTGGGCCATCGCGGTTCCCCACGCGCCTCCGCCGACCACGCCCAGCTTGTCCAGCTTCATCGTCATGCCTTCACTCCGGCGCCGCGCGCCTTTTCCGCGCGCGGATCGAGCGGCCAGCGCGCCCGCGCCGGGGCCTCCATAGTGTCGATCAGCCCAGCGGCGAATCGCTCGGCCCCTGCCCACGCGATCATCGCGCCATTGTCGGTGCACAGCCAGAGCGGCGGCGCGGTGAAAGCCAGTCCCGACTGGCCGGCGAGGGCCGCGAGTGCGTCGCGCACCGCCTGATTGGCGGCGACCCCACCGGCGACGACCAGTGTCGCCACGCCTTCGGCCGCTTCGATCGCGCGAGCGGTGCGGTCGACCAGGCAGTCGACCACCGCCTGCTGGAACGATGCGGCAATGTCTTCGCGTCGGTGGAGCCCCATGTCGCGCGCGCGCAGCACCGCGCTTTTCAGCCCGGCGAAGGAGAAATGCGGCTCATGGCTGCCAAGGAGCGGGCGCGGCAGGGGCACCGCCTTGGCGTCGCCCAGCCGCGCCGCGGCCTCGACCGCAGGGCCGCCGGGAAAGCCAAGGCCGAGCAGTTTGGCGGTCTTGTCGAACGCCTCACCCGCCGCGTCGTCGATCGTCGTCGCGAGGCGGCGATAGTCGCCCACCCCTTTCACCAGCAGCAATTGGCAATGTCCGCCCGAAACGAGCAGCAGCAAATAGGGAAAGGCAAGCGTGCGATCGGCAAGCCGCGGTGACAGCGCATGCCCCTCGAGATGGTTGACCGCGATCAGCGGCTTGCCCGCGGCATGGGCGAGCGCCTTGCCCGTCATAAGCCCGACCATCACCCCGCCGATCAGACCTGGCCCGGCCGTCGCCGCGATCGCATCGACATCGGCGAGGCTAACCCCGGCGTCAGCGAGCGCAGCCTGCACCAGCGGCGCCGCCATCTCGACATGCGCGCGCGCGGCGAGTTCGGGCACGACGCCGCCAAACGGACGATGCGCCTCCTCCTGCCCAGCGAGACGGTGGGCGAGCACGCGCCCGTCGCTGGTCACCAGCGCCGCGGCGGTTTCGTCGCAACTTGATTCTATGCCGAGGATCAGGGCCATCGCGCCGCCTGTAGGCGATGGCGCCCCCTTGGGGAATAGCAGGAGGAATCTTAACTGGGGTGCGCTAGCAAATGTCCATGACGTCGATCGGCGCGGGCAATCGAAGCGGCATTCTTGCCCCGGGCGGAGCAGCCGCCTGCCTATGCGCGGCGCTGGCCACGCCGATGCCCGTCCGAAGGCTGATCGGGTTCATGGTCGGCTGGCTCTGCTGCGACCTGCTGGTGCTTGGCTGTTTTCTGGGGCTCGCGCAGCCGTGGCTGTCCTTTGCGGGAGCGCTGCTCGCCGCGCCGCTGATCGGGCTGATGCTGTCGCCTGGCGATCGCGTGCCGGGCGAAGCGCCGACGCTGGGGACGCTGCTGATATGCCTCGGAGCCGCAACCCTGCTGCTTGTGCTCGGCGGAGAGGGGCGATTCTTCTACGCCAATCCCGATTGGCAGGTGCGCGACGCGGTGCTGCGCGACATGATGGTCCATCCCTGGCCGTTCATCTACGCGACCGGCGACCTGCTGCGCGCGCCGCTGGGGATGTATCTTGTCCCTGCGCTGGCCGGCAAGATCGGGGGCCAGACTGCCGCCGACCTGGTCCTGCTGGCGCAGAACAGCCTGTTGCTCGGGGCGATCCTGACGGTCGGATCGACCCTGTTCACCAGCGCGCGCGCGCGGCTCGTTGCGCTCGCGGTCTTCCTCGCCTTCAGCGGGCTCGACATGCTCGGGGCCATCCTGGTCCGGCACAGCATCGCATTTCCGCCCACAATCCATCTCGAGGGGTGGGCCGGAATCCAATATTCCTCGACGATCACGCTTGCCTTCTGGGTGCCGCAGCACGCGATCGCCGGCTGGCTGGCAATGCTCTTTTTCCTGCTGTGGCGGATAAACCGGCTGACGCTGGGCGGATTGCTCGCGGTGCCGGCGCTCGTGGCTTTGTGGTCGCCCTTCGCATCGATCGGCTTGATGCCTTTTGTCGCTTACGCGGTGTGGCACGATCTGCGCCGGCATGCGCCGACCCCAGCCGATCTCGTTCCGCCGATCCTGGCCGGCCTGCTGGCGCTGCCGGCCCTGTTCTATCTGACGGCGGGGAGCGGAGCGGTAGGGATGCGCCTCTTTCCGGTGACCCCGATACGCTACCTGGCGTTTCAGGCGGTCGAGGTGATTCCCTATCTGATGATAGCGGCGGCCGGCCACCGCGGACGCTTCGGCGGGGCGCCGCTTGCGCTGGCGGGCGCCACGCTGCTGCTCGCGCCTTTCGTTCAGCTCGGCTGGTGGATGGACTTCATGGCGCGGGCCTCGATCCCGTCGCTCGCGCTGCTGGCACTGCACCTCGCGGAGATCGCCTCGGGCCGATCGCTGGTCGCGCGGCGGCGAAGAGCGGCGTTGATCGCACTGCTCGCGATCGGAAGCCTTACGGGCCTTGCAGAGATCGTGCGCGCGCTGACCTTCCCGGTTTCGCCGCCGCCGCGCTGCAGCGTCTCGCGCGCCTGGGACCAGAGCTTCGCTGCGTTTCCCAAAGCCTCCTATCTCGTTCCGCTCGGCGAGGTCTCGCCAATGATCCGGCCTCGCAACCCTCACCGGATCAGCGAGCCTGAGCCGGTCCGCTGCTACGATCGCGTCTGGCCGATTCCGCCGCTGGTCTGACCCCCGAGAAGCGAGGGTTTCCGCCGCAAAGCAAGCTCGCTAAGGACGCGCAATGGACCAGAATCCGAAGCCAGCGTCGCCTTGGCGCGCCGAGGCGCGCGCACTTATCTTGTTGAGCGGGCCGCTGATCGTCGGCAATCTCGGCTGGTCGGCGATCGCGGCGACCGATCTGCTGCTGCTGGGCCGGCTCGGCGCCGACGCGGTGGCGGCCGGCTCGCTGGGGCTCAACCTCTACACCGCGTTCCTGATCTTCGGAATCGGCCTCACCACCGCCGCTTCGCCGCTGATCGCCAGCGAGCGCGGAAGGCGACTCCATTCGGTTCGCGACATCCGCCGCAGCGTGCGTCAGACAATCTGGGCCGGCGCGCTGATCTGCCTGCCCGCCTGGGCGCTGCTTTGGCATGCCGAGGCGATCCTGATCGGGATCGGCCAGGATCGGGCGCTCTCGGCCGCGGCGGCGCACCTCGTCCGCACCATGCAATGGGCGCTGCTACCCTATCTGGTGTTCCTCACGCTGCGCAATTACGTCTCGGCGCTCGAACGGCCACTATGGGGCGTGATCGTCACCCTCGCGACGGTGCCGATCAACGCGCTCGCGGGCTGGATTCTGATCTTCGGCCATCTGGGCCTGCCGGCCATGGGGCTTCGCGGCGCGGGTCTCGCAAGCTCGCTGAGTTCGTTGAGCATGATGCTGGGCATGGTCGCGGTGGTATGCTGCGATCGGCGGTTTCGCCGCTACCGGTTGTTCGGACGGTTCTGGGTCGCCGACTGGGCCCGGTTCCGGACGGTATGGCGGGTGGGCCTGCCGATCGCGGTCACGCTTGGCCTCGAGGTCACCATCTTCAACGCGGCGGTGTTCCTGATGGGGCTGATCGGCCGCGCATCGCTGGCGGCGCATGCCATCGCCATCCAGATCGCAGCGCTCTGCTTCATGGTGCCGATGGGCATCGCCCAAGCCGCGACCGTGCGGGTCGGCTACGCGCATGGGCGGCGGGATACGGCGGCGATCGGCCGCGCCGGCTGGCTCGCGCTGATGCTCGGCGTCGGCTTCGCGGGCTGCTCGGCGGCGCTCCTGATCGGCGCCCCACGGCTGTTGATCGGCGGCTTCATCGATGTCGGCGCGCCCGCCAATGCGGAGGTGACCCGGCTTGCGGTCTCCTTCCTCGCGGTCGCCGCGCTGTTCCAACTGTTCGATTGCACCCAGGCGATCGGCGCCGGCGTGCTGCGCGGCCTGCAGGACACCCGTGTGCCGATGATCTTTGCGGCAATCGGCTATTGGGTGATCGGCATCGGGGTGGGATCGCTGCTGGCCTTCCAGCTGCATCTCGGCGGGGTCGGAATCTGGTTGGGCCTGGCGAGCGGGCTCGGCGTGGTGGCGATCCTGCTGCTATGGCGATGGGCCGGACGCGAGCGCTGGGGGCTGGTGCCTGCCTGACCATTGCACCGGGAGGCTTTTGCACATCGTTCAGCTTCTCTATGCAGGCTCCGCATGACGATTCCGCCCCTTCCTCGCCGCTTGCGCCTCGGCACGCGCGGATCCCCGCTGGCGCTGGCACAGGCGCGGATGACCATCGCGGCGCTGCGCGCGGCGCATGGCTGGCCGGAGGATGCGATCGAGATCGTCGCGATCCGGACGAGCGGCGACCGCATCCAGGACCGCGCGCTGGCCGAGGTCGGCGGCAAGGCGCTTTGGACCAAGGAGCTGGACCGCGCTCTGATCGAAGGCGACATCGATTTCGCGGTTCACTCGATGAAGGATGTCGAGACGATCCGCCCCGCCGAGATCATGATCGCCGCGATGCTGCCCCGCGCCGACGTCCGCGACAGGCTGATCGGATCGGAATCGCTCGCGGCGCTGGCGGTGGGCGCGCGTGTCGGCACTTCTTCGCCCCGCCGCGCCGCGCAGATACGCCGCGCCCGGCCCGACACCCGGATCGTGCTGTTCCGGGGCAATGTCGACACGCGCCTCGCCAAGCTCGCCGCAGGCGAGGCCGACGCGACGCTGCTCGCCGGCGCCGGCCTTGATCGCCTCGGACGGAACAATATCGGCCGCGCGATCGACCCCGAGACGATGCTTCCCGCCCCCGCTCAGGGCGCGGTCGGAATCGAGACGCTGGCGGTGCGTGACGATGTCCGGGCTTGGCTTGCCGCCATCGATCATCGTCCGACCCATGACTGCGTCGCCGCGGAGCGCGCGTTGCTCGCCGCTCTGGGTGCCGATTGCCGCTCGCCCGTCGCCGCCCTGGCGGTCGAGGCGGGAGGCGGGCTGCGTCTGCGCGCCGAGATCCTTACGGAAGACGGCAGCGAATATCGGCAGGGCGAAGCCTTGCTCGCGCGGATCGAGGATGCGGAGGGGCTGGCGCACCGGCTGCTCGATGGTGCGCCAACCTCGCTGCGCACGTTGTTCACCGGCTCATGAGCCGGCGGCCACTGCTGATCCTGCGCCCCGAGCCGGGCGCCGGCATAACCGCCAAGAGCGCGTTCGATCAGGGCTGGCGGCCCATCGTGTCGCCGATATTCCGGATCGAACCGATCGCCTGGTCCGCGCCCGATCCGCAGGATTTCGACGCGCTGTTCGTAACCAGCGCCAACGCCGTTCGCCAGGCGGGCAAGCGGCTTGGGCGTTACGGTGCGATGCCGGCCTATGCGGTCGGCGCGGCGACCGCCCGTGCGCTCAAGGCCGCGGGCTTCACCGATATCCGCGCGGGGCGCGGCGATGTTGCGACGATGCTCGACGCCGCGGCCGAGAACGGCGTCACCCGGGCGCTTCACCTTGCGGGAGAGGATTATCGCGACGTCGGGCACGATGCGATCAGCATCGAGCGCCGGATCGTCTATCGCAGTGCGGCGCTCGACCGGCTGGCCGAAAAGGCGATCGCCGCCTTGCAGGAGCGCGAGGTCGTGGCGCTGCTGCATTCGGGTCGCGCCGCCGAGCTGTTCGCGGGGCTTTGCGACGCTGCCGGCGTGGCGCGCGACCGGGTCCGCCTCGCCGCGCTGGCTCCGGCGGTGCTTGCCGCCGCCGGCCCCGGCTGGAGCGCCACGACCGCAGCGGCTAAGCCCGATGACGCCGCGCTGCTGGCGGCGGCGGCGCAGCTGTGCCAATAAGGCAACCCGACAGCGATCAGAGACCAACCGAGCATGCCCGATCCCGCCGATGCCTATGGCCCGCGCCGCCGGTCGATCCTGCCCACCCTGCTGATGCTCGTGGCCGCGCTGCTGCTTGGCATGGGCGCGATGGCTTGGCTCATTTACCGCTTTGATGTGGTCGCCGGGTTCGTCCGGCCAACCGTGCCGGTTGTCGTCCCCCCGGCGCCAGTGCGCCGTCCGGCGCTCGTCACCCTCGCCCCTCCGCCTCCCGCCGATGTCGTCGGCACCATTGTCGATCAGCGCATGGACAAGATCGAGGAACGCGTCGACGACATCGGCGAGCGCGCTGCCGCGGCGACCAGCGAGGCGCAACGCGCCGAGCGGCTGCTGGTCGCCTTCGCCGTCCGGCGGGCGGTCGATCGGGGAACCTCGCTCGGCTACCTCGAAGGCGTGCTGCGCGACAGATTCGCCATGGTCGAGCCGCAGGCGGTGGCGACGGTGATCAGCGCGTCGCGCACCCCCGTGACGATCGACCAACTGCGCGATCGGCTCGACGCGCTCGAACCGCAACTTTCCACCGCGGCGGGCGAGGATGGATGGTGGGAAGGATTCCGTCGCGAGCTGGCGGACCTGATCGTGATCCGCCGCGCATCGGCGGTTTCGACCGCACCGGTCGACCGGGTCGCCCGCGCCCGCGCGAGCCTTTCGGCAGGCCATGTCGACGCCGCGCTGGTCGAAGTCGCGCGCCTGCCGGGCCGCGAGGCCGCGGCGGGATGGATCGCCGACGCCCGTCGCTATGTGCAGGCGCGCGCCGCACTCGACCGCATCGAAAGCGCTGCACTGCTGCAGCCTTCGACGCCCGTAGAGCGATGATATTAAGAGGTTATCATAGGCGTCGCCGTAACCTCGCTGCAGATCGCAGCGCAGGAAGCGTCAAAACCGCGGGCCTCGCTAGTTTTTCCTGTATCAGGGAGCAATATCTGCCGAATAGTTCATGCCCGATCAGCGGCTCGTGAGCGGGGCGATTTGTCGTAAACGGAGCTGCATATTTGTGTGATGTCGATCATTTATCGATAGGCAGGAAGGAGACCATATGGCGCGTAACCTGAGCGAATCCGGCGAGACTCTCGCGAGTACGCCGGCAACGCCATGGTTTCGCGATCCCGTGATCCTGATTCCCGCTGCAGCCTGTGTGTCGCTGCTGATCTCGTCGGTGGTGGTATCCGGGAAGAAGCCCTTGTGGAACGACGAGATGCTTTCGCTCGTCCTGCTCCAGGATCCTTCGTTCACGCATATGATGGGCGCGTGGGGCGATACGTTCAACCAGGCGCCGCCCTTATATTTCGTGCTGGGGTGGCTGTGGGACAAGCTGGCGGGCTCATCGGATGTCTCCCTGCGCCTCTTTGGTTCGGCAGCACTCAGCGTAGCGCTTCTGCTCACATGGCTGGGGCTGCGCAAGGTCTGGGGCTCGTTGCCCGCGGCAATCGGAACCGTCAGCGTTTATTGTTTTGTGGACGTGATCCTTTACCACAATGCCGAAGTAAGGATGTATGGCTTGTTCGCGGCGACGTGCGCGGCGGGCTTCTTGGTTCGCCAGAACATGGCGCATTCCGAGCGGGTGGCGCTGCCCTACCTGGTCTCGAACGCCCTGGTGCAAGCCGCGATCGTTCTCACGCACCTCTATGGCCTGCTGTATAGCGGCGCCCTGCTCGTCAGCCTGCTTATCGCCGACCGCCTGTTCCGGCGCCCGATCCGTCTCAAGCTCTACGCCTCGTTCGTTACGGGCTGGCTTTTCCTTCTTCCGTTTGTGCCGGGCTTGATCAACCAATCGAGAAACAAGGCGCAATGGTTACAGGCGATCGGGCCGAAGGATTTTGCAGCCTTCTATATGATCACTCCGGATTTCCGAGGCTATCTGGTGGCGGTTTTGCTCCTGTACCCGATTATCGTCGTACTGAGCTTCATTGCCAGACAATCGCGGACAGGCGATCAGGGTGATAGCCGCGAACTGGCCGAGGTTTCCACCATCGTTGCGGGCATTGGCTTCCTCCTCGTGCCGGTCGTGGCCTGGTGCGTCACGCTGCTGATAAGACCCGTGCTCCTCGAGCGCTATATCCTCCCAACCGTCGCGATCAGTTGGGCCGTCGCGATGACGGTCGTCCTCGCGAAACTTCTTTTCCCGGATCAGTCGGAACGGCGCTTCTCGATCCCGGGCCGGCCTGGAGGGGCAAGCATCGTGCGATGCTTTGCGATCGCCGCTCTGACTCTGCCAGCGCTCGCACATCCTCTCTACCGCGCCAGGCATTATCCCTATCACGGTCCGCCCGGGCAATCAGATGCCGCCTATGGCTATGGAGACCTGCCCATCGCCATGGAAGCAGGGCATGATTATCTGCCGCGCATCCGGTACGCCAAGAAGCCGGAGCGATATTTTCACATCCGCGATTGGGATGTCGCCCGGCATGACACAGGCAATATCTTTGCCACGGGAGATTACACGCACCTGTCGGCCCTCGCTCGGCACTACGCCTATATCCAGAGTGTTCAAGGCGAGCGCTTCCTGTCCGAACATGACCGTTTTCTCGTCTGGGACGAACCCGACCAGAAATGGTTCGAGTGGCGTATCCGATCAAATCCAGCTTATCGCGTTACGCCGATCGCCAAGGAAGAGGGGAGTACGGGGCCGCTCCAGCTGTTTCTGGTGGAGAAGAGCATCGACTCCCGATAACCGACGGCCCGCGCGGCCAGGGGCCGCAGGGCGCATAAGATCCTGATGCCGGTATTTGGTATGAGTGGGACATGGCGGGCCATTTCGGCGCCGCGATGATGGCCAAGCTATTACGGTAGCACGAACCATTACCCCCGAAATCGCACCATCGCTAGAAGTCGACCGCGATCCCCTTGCGTTCCCAGTCGCCATAGCGCGTCGGATCGAGTCCGTCGCGGCCGCCCGATTCGGGCTCAGGGATGATCTCCTGCGGGGTTGGCACCGGCGGATTGGGCGAAAGATGCGCCGGCGGCTTCACATGGGGCGGGCGTTTTCCGGACATATATTCGATCCTGTTCTCGGAGGCGTCGCGCGGCGGATGATTGAACACCGCGTTGTTCTTCCCCACATTATGGCTGCAAGGAGCGATGGCAAGATGAACATGGTGAAGACGACGATGCTGCTGGCGGCGCTGACGGCGCTGTTCATGGCGCTCGGCTTTACGATCGGCGGCTCGGGCGGGGCGATGATCGCGCTGGTCATCGCCGCCGGCATGAACCTGTTCACCTATTGGAACGCCGACCGGATCGTGCTCGGCATGCACGGCGCACGCGAGGTCGATGCGCGGAACTGTCCCGAATTCGTCGGTCTGGTCCATGGCCTCGCGCGCCGCGCCGGCCTGCCGCTGCCGCGCGTCTATGTCATCGACAGCCCGCACCCCAATGCCTTCGCGACCGGCCGCGATCCTGCGCACGCCGCCGTCGCCGCGACGACAGGGCTGCTCGGCATGCTCGACCGCGACGAGATCGAAGGTGTCATGGCGCATGAGCTTGCGCATATCCGCCATCGCGACACGCTGATCATGACGATGACCGCCACGATCGCCGGCGCGATCTCGATGCTCGCCAATTTCGGCCTGTTCTTCGGCCATGGGCGCGATCGCGACGGCGGCCAGATGCTCGCCACGATCCTCGCCGTATTCGTGGCGCCCTTCGCGGCGATGGTCGTCCAGATGGCGATCAGCCGCGCCCGCGAATATGGTGCCGATCGCGGCGCCGCCGAAATCTCGGGCAAGCCGCACGCGCTCGCATCGGCGCTCGCCAAGCTCGCCGACGGGGCTTCGCACATTCCCAATCCGGTGGTCGAACGCAATCCGGCGGCGGCGGCGCTCTATATCGTCCCCGGCATGAAACGCGGCGGCGACAGTCTGTTCGCGACCCATCCCGCCACCGAGAATCGGATCGCCCAGCTCGAAATGATCGCCGGTGAGATGGGGACGTTGATCTCTTCGCCCCGTTCCGCCGCGATTGACTTCGCCCGGCACCGCCCCAGCTCGTCGGTCCCGAGGGCCCGCCGCCGCGCCAGCGCGCTCGATCCGCACGGGCGGGGCTGACGACTCTTTACTTTCCTTTCCGTTCGTTCCGGGCGAAGGCGAGAAACTGGCCCGAGCCCGACGAAGGCTTCTCGCTAGCGCTCGAAGACGTTCTCGACTTCGCTCGAACCAAACGGAAATATTCGCTCAGTGACCCCCATCCCCCCCGGCACCCCGACGCGACGCGCCGCCCTCCGCTTGCTTGATGCGGTGTTGCGCCGCGGCCTTCCTCTTGAGGCGGCGATGGACAGCGCCTGCGCCGAACTCGATCGCGCCGACGATCGCGCATTCGCTCATGCGATCGCCGCCGAAGTGCTGCGGCGGTCGACCGATCTCGACTTGCTGATCGACAGCGCGACCGAGCGGCCGTTGCCGGCCGACGCCAAGGCCCGGATGGTGCTGCGCATCGCTCTGGCGCAGGCGCTGGCGATGCACACGCCGCAACATGCGGCGATCACCACCGTGCTGCCGCTGGTCGATGGCGGGCCGCGCAAGCTGGTTCATGGCGTGTTCGCCCATATCCTGCGCGACGGCGCCGCGCTTCCCGATCCGCCCCATCTGCCACCACCGGTGGCCGAGCGCTGGACCCGTTCCTGGGGGGCCGAGGCCGTCGAAGCGGCGCGCCGGTCGATCGCCGCTCCGCCGCCGATCGACCTTAGCTTCAAGCCGGGAATCGACGCCGGCGAATGGGCGATGCAGCTCGACGGAGAAAGCCTGGCCTCCGGCCATCTCCGGATCGCCGCGGGCGTGCGCATCGTCGATCTTCCCGGCTATGACGAGGGTGTCTGGTGGGTGCAGGACATCGCCGCGTCGATTCCCGCCCGGCTGCTCGGCGCGGGCAGCGGGCGGCGCGTGCTCGATCTCTGCGCCGCGCCGGGCGGCAAGACCATGCAGCTTGCCGCGCAGGGCTGGACCGTGACGGCAGTGGACTTGTCGGAGGCGCGGATGGCGCGCCTGTCCGAAAATCTCGCGCGCACCCGCTTAGCCGCCGATATCCGGATCGCCGATGCCGGCGCCTTCACTGACACGGTTGCCTATGATGCGGTGCTGCTCGATGCGCCCTGTTCGGCGACCGGAATTTTTCGCCGTCATCCCGACGTGCTCCATCGCGCGGGTCCGCGAGCGATCGCCGAGGCGGCATTTTCGCAGGAGCGGCTGATCGACCACGCGGCGGGACTTGTCGCCGAGCAGGGCACGCTGATCTATGCCGTCTGTTCGCTCGAGGCCGACGAGGGCGAGCAGATCGCGAAGGGCTTTCTCGCGCGCCACCCCGCCTGGAGACTTGAGCCGATCGCGGCGGCCGATCTCCCTCAAGGGTTTTTCCCCGACAAGGTAGGACGCGTCCGCGTGCGCCCCGGCGCGCTTGCCGACAAGGGCGGGGCGGACGGCTTCTTCATCGCGCGCTTTCGCAGAGGCTGATCTCTCCAGTGCTGGACGGAAAGCGAGCTGCCTTGCCCCTCCCCACCCGCCCCGCTAATCGGAGGCGATCATGACCAGCACCGTCCGCATCGCCCCGTCCATCCTTTCCGCCGATTTCGCCCGGTTGGGCGAGGAGGTCCGCGCGATCGACGCCGCCGGCGCCGACTGGATCCATATCGATGTGATGGACGGCCACTTCGTTCCCAACATCACGATCGGTCCGGGGGTGGTGAAGGCGCTTCGCCCGCACAGCGCCAAGCCGTTCGACGTGCATCTGATGATTTCACCGGTCGACGCCTTCCTCGACGATTTCGCGCATGCCGGGGCGGACATCATCACCGTCCACCCGGAGGCAGGGCCGCATCTCCATCGCACCGTCCAGCGGATCAAGGCGCTCGGCAAGAAGGCGGGCGTCTCGCTCAACCCTGCGACCCCCGCCAAGATGCTCGATTATATCCTCGAAGAGGTCGACCTGGTGCTGGTGATGAGCGTCAATCCCGGCTTCGGCGGGCAGAGCTTCATCGACAGCCAGCTGCGCAAGATCGAGGCGATCCGCAAGATGATCGACAAGAGCGGCAAGCCGATCGAGCTTGAGGTCGACGGCGGGATCGACGCCGCCACCGCGCCCCGCGCGATCGCCGCGGGAGCGACCGTGCTGGTGGCCGGGACGGCCAGCTTCCGCGGCGGCGCCGGCGCCTATGCCGCCAATATAGCGGGGCTCAAGCAGGCGTGAGCGCCCAGCGATGAGCGATCGCGACCCAGCCGATGAGGGTGTCGAGCCGGGCCGGCGCCTGATCCGCGTCGAACATGACAAGAGCCATTCGCTCGCCGAGCGCCTGTCGGGCCGGTTGCACGCGCTCGCCTGGCGTTCCCCGCTCCACGGCCTTCGGCTGCGCGGCCGCCACCCCCTGAAGCTCCTCGGCGTGCCTTCCGATCCCGTCGGGGGAATGGTGCGGCTCGGCGGGGCGATGCTCGACGGCGAGATATTGTGGCAGGGCGAAAGCGTCTCGATCGAGAGCTATGATTTCCGCCCGCGCGAAATCTCGCCCGCGTTCGGCGACCATCTGCAAAGCTTCGCCTGGCTGCGCGATCTGAACGCGGCAGGCCCGCGCGAACAGGTTGCGCCGATCGCCGAACTGCTCACCGGGCGCTGGATCGATGCGTTCGGCAAGCAGGTCCAGGAGACGGCGTGGCGCCCCGATCTCTGGGGACGGCGGATCCTGTTCTGGGGATGCTACGCGCCGCTGATCATGTCCGCCGACGATTTGCGCGCACATGTGCTCAACGCGCTCAATCGCGGGGCCAAGCATCTCGATCGCAGCGCCGATAAGGCCGCGCCCGGCCTGCCCCGTGTCGCCGCCTGGGCGGGCGTGATCGCGGCCGGCCTGCTGATCCCCGGCAGCGAGTTACGCCAGGGCCACGGCGAACGAGGTCTGGCGCGCGCCCTCGACGCCGCCTTGCACGCCGATGGTGGCATCGTCAGCCGGACCCCGATCGATCAGATCGAGCTGATCGGATTGCTTGCGATGCTGCGCCGCTATTACGAGATGCGCGACCTGCGGCCCGTCGCGGCGCTGACCGACGCGCTCGCGCGCGCGGTGCCGCCATTGCTTGGGCTGACGCTCGGCGACGGCGGCCTGTCGAGCTGGCAGGGGACGGCGCCGATCGACAGCGGACGGATCGACGCCGTTATCGACGCCTCGGGCGTGCGTGCGCGCCCGCTGCGGCAGGCGCGCGAATGGGGTTATCAACGCCTTTCGATGGGCCAGACGCGGATCGTCATCGATGCGGCGCCGCCGCCGGTCTCGCGCTTGGCCGCCAATGCCTGCGCCTCCACCCTGGCGATCGAGATGTCCGACGGGCCGTGGCGGCTGATCGTTGGCTGCGGCGGCGGCAAGGGAGCGAACAACGCGCTCCATCCCGAGCTTGCCCAGGCGCTGCGCAGCACGGCTGCGCATTCGACGCTGGTGCTCGAGGACAGCAATTCGACCGCGGTCCACCCCGACGGAACGCTTGGCAAGGGTGTGACCGAGGTCGAGATCGACCGTCAGGAGGACCCGCGTGGCAGCAGTATCGAAATGCGCCACGACGGCTATGTCCGCCGCTATGGCCTGGCGCACCGCCGCAAGGTGACGATCGGCGCCGGCGGGCGCGAGGTGCGGGGCCAGGACATGTTGGTGCCCGACGGGCGGCGCAGCCGGGGCAAGACGATCGATTATGCTATACGTTTCCACCTCGCTCCGGGCGTCGACGTCTCGGCGACCGCCGATGGATCGGGCGCGCTGTTGCGGATCGGCGAGGGCGCGCTATGGCGCTTTCGGGTGCTCGGCGGCGAACTCGCGGTGGAGGACAGCCTCTGGATCGACCCGCGCGGGCGGCCGCGGCCGACCCGACAGCTCATCATCACCGGTCCCGCGCCCGCCGAGGGGATCGAAGTGACCTGGATACTGGTTCGCTCGGGCTGAAATCCACGCCATGATGGTTGTTCAAGGATCGGCGCGACCCTAAGTCTGTTCGATGAAGCCGAGCCGGCGTGGATGCGGGAGAGATTGGGTGGAATGTTCGGTCATCCTGACGGTCGTCGGCAGCGATCGTCCCGGCCTCACCCGCGCGATCGCCGATGCGGTGTACGCGGCGGGCGGCAATTGGCTTGAGGGCCATTTGTCGCGGCTTGGCGGAAAATATGTCGGCTCGGTGCTGGTCGAGCTTCCCGAGCGGCGGCTCGGCGAGCTTGAAGCCGCAGCACGGGCGATCGATGCGGTGGGGCTTAAGGTCGAGATCATCGCGTCGGCGGCGGACGGCGATCGCGGCGGCCGGCCGATCTCGATCGAGATCGTCGGGCAGGATCGCCCCGGCATCGTCCGCGAGGTAACGACAGCGCTGGCCGCGCTCGACGTCAATATCGAAGATTTCAGCACTGCGATCGAAGGAAGCGCGTGGTCAGGAGCGCCGCTGTTCCGCGGCAAGGCGCGCCTGCTCGCGCCGGCGGGCGTCTCGACCGAACAGTTGCGCGAGGCGCTCGAGCATATTTCGGGCGAGATCATGGTCGATTTCAACACCGAGATCGAAGGCGCGGGAGCTCGCGGCTAAAGCTCAGGCGTCGGCAAGTTCCGCGGCGATCCCGCGCAAGGCCTGTTCGAACGCATCGGGCGGCTGCCCGCCCGAAATCAGATAGCGGTCGTTGATGATGATCGCAGGCACCGCATGGATGCCGCGCGATTGCCAGAGATGCTCGGCCTGCCGAACTTCCTCGGCATAACGCCCGGATACAAGCACTTCGCGCGCCGCGGCGCCGTCCAATCCGGCCCGCTCCGCCACCTCGATCAGCACCGAAGCATCCGAAATGTCACGCTGCTCGGTAAAATAAGCCTCGAACAACCCGTGCCCGAGCGCTCGCTGCCGGCCGCCGCCCTCGTCCTCCGCCCAGCACAGCAGGCGATGGGCATCGAAGCTGTTGTAGATGCGGCTATCGTCGTCATGGTTGATTGCGAAACCGATCTCCGCGGCCCGCTCGCCGATCATTGTACGAGTCGCCGCCGCCTGCTCGGGCGTGCCGCCATATTTGCGGACGATGTGGTCGCTCAGCTTTTCCCCCTCCGCCGGCATCATCGGGTTGAGTTCGAAAGGATGGAAGCGGATGTCAGCCTCAACGAGGCCCCGCGTCCGCTCGAGCGCGAGTTCGAGACCGCGCAGCCCGATGACGCACCAGGGACAGGAGATATCCGAGACGAAATCGATCTTGATCGCTCTGGCCATGGCGCCGCTCTCCGCAGCCGCCCTGCTATACCTATTCGAGCGCGAGGGCCAGTTGTTCGGGAGTCACCGCCAGCTCCTCCTCGCCCTCGCCCAGGCTCGACAGCGTCACCCCGAGCAGCCGCACCCCAAGTTCGACCGGCTCGAGCGGGGCCAGCAGCGCCAGTGCGACCTCGGTGATCCGTGCTGCATCGGAGACCGGCACCGGCAATGTGCGCGCCCGGGTCAGCGTCCGGAAATCCGCATAGCGCAGCTTGATCGAAACGGTGCGCCCCGCCTTGCCGGTGCGCTCGGCGTGACGCGCGACGGCCTGACTCGAGTCGGCCAGCGCCGCGGCGAGCTCGTCATGGCCGAACAGATCCTGGAAAAAGGTGTTTTCCGAGCCGATCGACTTGCGCACGCGATCGGGCCGCACGGGGCGATGGTCGATCGCCCGCGCGGCAAGATAGAAATAGTCGCCCGACTTGCCGAAATGCTGCGCCAGGAACTCGCGGCTGCACCGGCGCAGGTCGGCGCCGCTATGGATGCCGAGCTTTTCCATCCTGATCGCGGTGACCGGCCCGACGCCGTGGAAGCGCGCCACCGATAGCGGGGCGATGAAGGCGAGACCCTGCTCGGGACGGACGATGCACAAGCCGTCGGGCTTGTTGTGATCCGACGCCAGCTTGGCGATGAATTTGTTGTAGGAGACCCCTGCCGACGCGGTGAGGCCGGTCTCGGCCTTGATCCGAGCGCGGATCGCGCGCGCGACCTCGGTCGCGGTCGCTATCCCCTGGTGGTTTCGGGTAACATCGAGATAGGCCTCGTCGAGCGACAGTGGCTCGATCAGATCGGTATAGTCCGCGAAGATCGTCTGGATCTGGCGGGAAACCTCGCGGTACACCTCGAAACGCGGTCGCACGAAGATCAGCTCTGGACATTGCCGCCGCGCCACCGCCGACGCCATCGCCGAACGCACGCCGAACCGGCGCGCCTCGTAGCTCGCCGCAGCGACGACGCCGCGCTCGCGCGTCCCGCCCACCGCGACCGGACGGCCGCGCAGCGCCGGATCGTCGCGCTGCTCGACCGACGCGTAGAAGGCGTCCATGTCGATATGGATGATCTTGCGGCCGCCTTCGTCCGCGCTATCCCCAGCGGAAGCCTGATCGGATCGATCCATGGAACAAAGCAGATACAACAGGCGATCGAGCAGCGCCATAGCGCATTTCAGCGCGGAAATGCTCGGCGCGCGGAACTTGCCAAACGCCTTGTCGTTTTCCGCCCAAACATGGTGACTCAAGGAGATGCGATCATGGCTACCAGAAATACGACCGGCCGTTCGAGGCCTGCGGGCGCCAAGCGCGCAACCCCCCGCAAGCGTTCGACCACCAGCAGCGCGACACCAAGCCGCGCGCAGGCGTTGACCAGCGACGCTAAGAGCGCGGTCCGCGCGGTCCGCACCCGTGCAACGCGCGCGGCGAAGAAGGTGCCCACCGATACGCGGAGCCTGTCGATCGCCGCCGGGGTGATCGCCGGGTTCGTGGCGGCGGGCGTCGCCATCTTCATGAATCGCGACCGGCTGCGCGATGCAGCGGCAAACGGTGGCGAGCGGCTCAAGAAAGCCGCCGACGATCTTTCGTCGATGGCGCACGAGCGCATCGATCATGCGCGTGACAACATCACCAAATTCCGCGCGCGCGGCAGTGGTGATCAGAGCGCCCCGGCCAGCGACACGATGGCCGCGAACGGCTGAGCCGGGCAACCTGCGTCCCTGTGGGGGACAGCGGCGTCAGGCGAGCAGGGCAGGATGGCTTCACGGCCGTCCTGCCTTGCTGCATTTAGAAACCATGCGATTCGATCCCACCAGCGAGCGGTGGCGCTATGATCTGCGCCTGTTCCTGCTCGCTTATATCACCGGCGTGATAGCCTTCAGCGCGCTTATCCCGGGCTGAGCCCGGACGAACGGCGGCGCTTCAGTCGCACGCCTTGTGCAGCAGCCAGGCGAGATACGCGGCGCCGAGGCTCGCCGCTGCAACGATCAGCAGGGTCTCGGCGACCGACACCCCGAAATGGACCAGCGCGGCAAGCGTCAGCGTCGCCGTGACCATCGCGCCGGAATTGACGATGTTGTTCGCCGCCACGGTGCGGGCGGTCTGGGCCTTGCCGACCGTGGTCGTTAGGAAGGCGTAAAGCGGCACGACGAACATGCCGCCTGCCGTCGCGACCCCGAGCAGATCGATCATCACCCGTTCGGCATTGGGTTGCGCGATGAAGGCGCGGAAATGCACCAGCGTGTCGCCCGGAGCCGGCCAGTTATGCGCCGTCCACCACAAATCGCATACGAACACGCCCATCGCCAGCGCCGCAATCGGCGAGCACCGCGCCGACACCGCGCCCGACAGCAGCCTGTTGACGGCGATCGAACCGATCGCGACGCCGACCGAGAAGATCGCGAGGAACAATGTGGCGACGTCCTGGTTCGCGCCGAGCACATTTTTGACGAGGGGCGGGAATTGCGCGGCGAGGATGGTGCCTTGCGCCCAGAAGAAACTGATCGCGCAAATGGCCAGAAACAGCCGCCGGATATGCATCGTGTCCGACACCAGCTTGATCGACGACCGGATGATGTGAAAGTCGACCCCCGCGTCGAGCGTCAGCGGCGGCGCCGGCGGCACTTGGCGGCCCGTGAGCCAGCCGAGGCAGGCCACGAACAGCACGCCGATCGCCGCATCCCGCGACGAGATGATCCCGCCGACGATCGTGCCCGCGAGGATCGCGACATAGGTGCCCGCTTCGACGAGCCCCGTTCCCGGCAACACCTGATCGTCCTCGAGATGCTGGGGCAGGATCGCATATTTGATCGGCCCGAAGAAGGTCGAGTGCGCGCCCATCGACAACAGCGCCACGAGCATCATCGGAATATTCTCGAGCAGCAGGCCCGCCGCGCCTACCATCATGATCGCAATCTCGACCGTCTTGACGATGCGGATGATCGCTGCCTTGTCATGGCTGTCGGCAAGTTGGCCCGACAACGCCGAAAATAGGAAGAAGGGCAGGATGAACAGCCCGCCCGCGATCGCCGAGAACGCCGCCTCTTGCGCCGGGTCATTATAGATCCGGTAGATCACCAGCATGATCATCGCGGTGCGGAACAGGTTGTCGTTAAAAGCCCCCAGGAACTGAGTAGCAAACAACGGCAGGAACCGGCGCTTGGCGAGAAGCCGGAAGGACGGAGTCATGCGGGGTTTCTGCGCCTTGTTGGGACGGGTATCGGCATCGTTCGGGCGCCCCATAGCCGATAGCGGCGTCAAGGTCCAAGCCGATAACGCCGCGACGTGTCACTAATGTGACGCCGGGCAGCGTGGCGCCCCGCTCCGGAACGCGCCGCGAATCGAGCTTTCCCACCGGCCCTCTCACAGGCTAGAGCTTCCATGACATGCTGACGTTGCCGAACATTCTCACCCTGTCCCGCATCCTGGCCGTGCCGATCCTCGTCTTTCTGCTGTGGCCCGAACCGCGTCAGTTCGAATATGCGCTCGCCTTCGCGCTCTATGCGCTGATGGCGATCACCGATTATTTCGACGGCTATCTGGCGCGCGCGCAGGGCACCGTTTCGAAGCTCGGCGTCTTCCTCGATCCGATCGCCGACAAGATCATGGTCGCGGCGGTCATCCTGATGCTGGTGCTGACCCGCGACGTCTCGGGTTTCGCGGCGATTGCCGCGCTGATCATCCTGCTGCGCGAAATCGCGGTGTCGGGATTGCGCGAGTTCCTGGCGGGCGCACAGGTATCGGTGCCGGTCAGTCAGCTCGCCAAATGGAAGACGACCTTCCAGCTCATATCGCTTGGCGCGATCATCCTCGGCGGCGCCATCCCCGAATGGGGTTGGATCGGGCAGGTCGGCCTGTTCAGCCTGTGGGCCGCTGCGGTGCTGACCTTGATCACCGGCTGGGATTATCTCCGCGTCGGCATCAAGCATATGGGATAGGCCCGATGCGGATCGAGATCCTCTATTTCGCCCGGATCCGCGAGGCGATCGGCCGCAGCGCCGAGACGGTTTCGCCCCCCGACGGCGTCGTCACCATCGCCGATCTGATCGATTGGCTGGCGGCGCGGGGCAATGGCTATGCCGAGGCCTTTGCGGACAGGACGAAGATCCGCGCCGCGATCGCCGACGCGTTCGCCACGCTCGACAGCCCGATCGCCGACGCGCGCGAGATCGCACTGTTCCCGCCGGTGACCGGCGGATGAGCGCGGCGATCCTGATCCGCGTCGAAACCGCGGACTTCGATGTCGGCGCCGAACTGGCGCGGCTCGAAGCGGTCGGAGGGGGCGCGGTGGCGAGCTTCACCGGCATCGTCCGCGGCGGCGGCAACCTGACCGCGCTCGAACTCGAGCATCATCCGGGCATCACCCGCCCGATGATCACGCGGATCGCGGAGGACGCCATCAGGCGGTGGCCGCTGCTCGGGGTCACCGCGATCCATCGCCACGGGCGGCTGCTGCCCGGCCAGCGGATCGTATTGGTGGCGGCCGCGTCGCCGCACCGCGCCGCCGCGCTCGAGGCCACGGCCTTCCTGATCGACTGGCTCAAGACGCGCGCGCCTTTCTGGAAAAAGGAATTTTTCGCCGATGGAACCAGCCGCTGGGTTGAGCCTCGCAGCGCCGACGACGACGCCGCCGCACGCTGGGATCCGCTAGGATGAGCGCCGACGACCTGCCCCAGCTTCTGCTTGCGGCCGCCGAGGGCGATCGCGCCGCCTTCGCGCAATTCTATCAGCGCACCTCGGCAAAACTTTTCGGCGTGGTGCTGCGTATCTTGCCTGAAAGGTCGGTGGCGGAAGACGCAATGCAGGATGCTTATGCGAAGATTTGGCGAAACGCCGCCGCGTTCGACGCCCGGCGCGGCAGCCCGATCGGCTGGGCCGCGACGATCGCACGCAATGTCGCCATCGATCTGAGGCGTCGCGAGCACCCCGCCGGCCGGTTCCGCGACGAGGATGTCGATTTCGACGCGATGAGCGATCCCCGGGCAGGCGCGTCGGCCGAGGAGATGGCGGCGTTGCGCGCCTGCCTCGATCGACTGGATGTCGAGCAGCGCACCCTGATCCTCGCCGCCTATCTCAATGGCGAAAGCCGTGAGGAGCTGGCGGAGCGGCTGGGCCATCCGACCGGTACCATCAAGAGCTGGCTACATCGCGGCCTCGCGCGGCTGAGGGGCTGTCTCGATGGCTGACGATATCGACATGATCGCCGGCGAATATGTGCTGGGCACGCTCGACGAGGCCGAGCACAAGACTTTCCAGCGCCGCCTGCTGACTGATCGCGCAGCCGTGGCGGCGGTGGCGGACTGGCAGCAGCGCCTGTCGCCGCTGCTGCTCGAGGTCCCGGCGGTGGCGCCGCCGCGCGCGCTGTGGGCCCGCATCGAATCGCGCAGCTATCCCGCCAACGATAATCGCGCGGTGCGCCGGTGGCAGTTCGCGACCGTGGCCGCCGCGGCCGTTGCGTTGGTAACCTCGGGACTTGCTATGCGCGCGCCGTCCGTTTCGCCACCTCCCGGCGTGCAGGCCGCGCGGCCGCCGCTGTTTCAGTCGGTCGCCGCGCTCAGCGAAAGCGGAGGCGCGCCGGCCCTGCTCGTAACCTATGATCCTGCGAGCGCAAAGATGAGGGTCACCCCGGTCAATGTCGCCCCGCGCCCCGGCCACAGCCTCGAGCTTTGGGTGATCGCGGGCAAGGCGGCGCCGCGCTCGATCGGGCTGATGCGCGATGCCGGCGCGACGGCGCTCGACCGCATGGGACTCGATCTCGAACAGGATATGACGATTGCGGTTTCGGTAGAGCCCAAGGGCGGGTCGCCCACGGGTCTGCCCACGGGACCGGTGGTCTATTCGGGCCCGATGATCAAGCTGCCGACGGGCTGAGCGGCCAGCAGGCCCGCTCCGCCAGCAGCGGCCGTTACTCCGCTTGCCGCAGCGCGTTGGCAAGCAGGTTGAACTCCTTCTCCCGCGGCGAACCGCGCCGCCATGCGAGCGCGATCCGCCGCGCCGGATGATCCGCCTCGAGCGGCTTGGCCACAACATGGGTGTTGTCGAGGATGCCCGCATCGAGCGCCATCGCCGGAAGCAGCGTAACGCCGAGGCCATTGTCCACCATCTGCACCAATGTGTGCAGCGACGTGCCGAGCATCGCCGCCTCGGCGCGCAATTCGGGGCGGTTGCACGCCGCAAGAACATGATCCTTGAGGCAATGGCCATCCTCGAGCAGCAGCAGCCGGGTCTCGTCGATCGCGTCGGCCGAAATCGTCGGCGCAAGGCCTGCTATCTCGCCTTGGGGAAAGGCGACGAACAACCGGTCCAGGAACAGATCGACCGACTCGATGTCGCCGCAGCGATAGGGAAGCGCCAGCAGCACGCAATCGACATGGCCGCGGTGGAGCGAATCGCAGGCCGCGCTCGTGGTTTCCTCCCGCAGGTAAAGCTTGAGATCGGGCCAGGCCGCTCGGAGCCTGGGTAGGATGCGGGGCAGCAGGAACGGGGCGATGGTCGGGATCACCCCCATCCGCAAATCACCGGACAGAGGCTTGCCGGCCGCACGGGCGAGATCGCCGAGTTCCTCGGCCTCGCGCAGCACGCGCTGCGCCTTTTCGGCGATGCGCAACCCGAGCGGCGTGAACCGAACAACCCGCCGGGTGCGTTCGACAAGCGTGATGCCGATCAGCGATTCAAGCTCGCGCAGCCCCGCGGAAAGGGTCGACTGGGTAACGAAGCACGCTTCCGCGGCGCGGCCGAAATGGCCGTGATCCTTCAACGCCACCAGATATTGCAGTTGCTTCAGCGTTGGAAGGTAGGTCGCCATTCATCGCCTCAATCGATCATTAGCGATGAAATAATCAATTGGAACGCTTAGGTCCACCCTGCCAAACCACGGCTCCAAAACGCCCCAGCCCATAGGAGAATCACAATGGCTCTTACCGTCGGTGACAAATTTCCCGCCCTCGTCCTGCCCGTCCAGCAGGGCGTGTCCGCGCTGCCCGCCGGGGAGACGATCGATACCGGTGAAACCGGCGGCAAATGGAAGGTTGTGTTCTTCTGGCCGAAGGACTTCACCTTCATCTGCCCCACCGAAATCATAGGCTATGGCGAGCTGCAGAAGGACTTCGCCGATCGCGACGCGGTGCTGATCGGCGCGTCGACCGACACCGACTTCGTCCATTTCGCGTGGCGCAAGTCCGACGAGCGGCTGGCGAACTGCGACTTCCCCTGGATTGCCGACAATCAGAAGAAGCTCGCCAACGCGCTCGGCATCGTCGATGCGGAAGCGGGTGTCGCCTATCGCGCGACCTATATCGTCGACCCGCACAATGTTATCCAGCATGTCACGGTCAACGGGCTCAACCAGGGGCGCAACCCGGCTGAAGCGATCCGCGTGCTGGACGCACTGCAGACCGACGAGCTCTGCCCGTGCAACTGGCACGCGGGCGAGGAGGTCCTCAAGCCTGCGGCCTGATCCGCTTCTGGTCACCAGCCGCGTTCCCCCGGGGCGCGGCTGACCGGGGCGCGGAGCATCCTGCCGGACCTTCGCGCCCCTCCCTTGTCCCAGATCAACCGGAGCTTGCCATGTCGCTCAAGGATTTCGCCGAAGCTCTGCCCGATTACGCGAAGGATATCCGGCTCAACGTCGGTTCGCTGCTCAGCGATCAGTCGCTGGGCGACCAGCGTAAATATGGTCTGTTGCTCGCCTGCGCCCATGGCAGCGGCTATAAGCCGATCGTCGAGGCCACCGAGGCCGAGGTCTCGGGCAAGCTCAGCGCCGAAGCCGCCAACGCCGCACGCGCGTCGGCCGCGGTGATGGCGATGAACAACGTCTATTATCGCTTCGTCCATCTCGCCTCGAACAAGGAATATGGCCAGATGCCGGCGAAGCTCCGCATGAACGTGATCGGTTCGCCCGGGATCGAGAAGGTCGATTTCGAGCTGTTCAGCCTTGCCGTCTCGGCGATGAACGGCTGCGGCCTGTGCATCGACAGTCATGAGAAAGTGCTGCGCCAGCACGGCGTTGGGGCTGACGTCATCCAGACCGCCGCGCGGGTCGGCGCGGTGATCAAGGCCGCCGCGACCATCCACGCGACCGCGGTTTGAAGCGCGCCCGGACCGCTCGGGCCTCGGCGGCGCGGGCTTGAAGCGTCCAACATATGACGTACCGCTCAGGAACATCTTTGCACAGAGGGACCGTGCGACTATATTGGCGGCTCCCGATGGTGTGGGCCCTGAAGGAATGCCGATGTTCCACGGACTGATTTCGTATCTCGATTCGATCAAGGCGCGCGATCCCGCGCCGCGCTCGCGTTGGGAGATACTGTTGTATCCGGGTGTGCTCGCGCTGGGGCTGCACCGCGTGGCGCATTGGCTTTTCCAGGCCGAACTTTATTTCCTGGCCCGGCTGATCAATCACCTGTCGCGAATGTTCACCGCGATCGATATCCATCCCGGGGCGCAGATCGGGCGCAACTTCTTCATCGATCACGGCTTCGTCGTGATCGGCGAGACCGCTGTCGTCGGCGACGACGTCACCATCTATCAGGGCGCGACGCTCGGCGGGACCAATCCGACCAATGGCGCGGGCGGCAAGCGGCACCCCACGATCGGCGACGGCGCGATCATCAGCCTCGGGGCCGCGATTCTCGGTCCGATCACGGTCGGAGCGCGCGCGCGGGTCGGCGCGAATGCGGTCGTGACGCGCGATGTCGCCGAAGGACAGGTGGTGGTGGGGATTCCCGCCAAGCCGATGCTGGTCGACGCCCGGGAATATCAGCGCGGTTTCGTGCCCTATGGCACGCCCTGCAGCGAACGCTTCGACCCGCAGACCCAGCAGCTCGAAATATTGCGCTGCGAACTGGAGACGCTGCGCGGGCGGATCGCGATGCTGATCGACGAGCGCGATGCTGCGCGAGCCAAGCTTGCCGAGGACCGCGAACGCGCTTGATGGGCACCGTTTCGCCATTTCCGGGCAAGCCGTTGCAGATCGGCTTTGACCGGCTGGAACTGGCACGCATCCTCGATCTTTACGGACGAATGGTCTCGGCCGGGCTGTGGCGCGACTATGCGATCGACCTCGGGCGCGAGGCCGCCTGTTTTTCTGCGTTTCGGCGCAGCGCCGAACGCCCCGAATATCGGATCGAGAAACGCCCTGCATTGCGCCACCGTCAGGGAATGTGGGCGCTGATCGGCGAAGGAGGCGCCATTCTCAAGCGCGGCGCGGACCTCGGCCCAGTACTCGCGCCGGTCGAGCGGCGCCTGGTGAAGCTGGTCGCCGATCAGTAGGACATCGGCGGGAAGACGCCGATCAAACGGCGTTCTCGCTGTCGAGCGCATAACCCGCCGACCGGACTGTGCGGATGACGTCGGGCGCATCGGCGATGTTGATCGCCTTGCGCAGCCTGCGGATATGCACGTCGACGGTGCGCGGTTCGATGTCGCTGTCGCGGCCCCACACCGAATCGAGCAGCCGCTCGCGCGAGAAAACGCGGCCCGGATGCTCGAGGAAATGCTTGAGCAGGCGGAACTCGGTCGGCCCGAGCATGACCGGGCTGCCGCCGCGCCGGACGCGATGGCTGGCGGTGTCCATCTCGATATCGGCATAAGCGAGCCGCTCGCCGGCCAGCGCGGGCCGGACACGCCGCAGCACCGCCGACACGCGGGCGAGCAGTTCGCGCGGGCTGAACGGCTTGGTCACATAATCGTCGGCGCCGGTCTCCAACCCGCGCACCCGATCTTCTTCCTCGCCGCGCGCGGTGAGCATGATGATCGGCACATTGGCGGTGTCGGCAAGCCGCCGCAGGCGGCGGCAGACCTCGATCCCCGAAACGCCTTCGATCATCCAGTCGAGCAGCACCAGATCGGGCGGGGTTTCGCGCGCGAGGAGGATCGCCTCCTCGCCGTCGCCGGTGCGCTCGACCTCAAAATCGTCCCGCTCTAGATGCCAGCTGACGAGTTCGGCGAGCGCAGCGTCATCCTCGACCAGGAGGATCCGTGCACGCGGCATCAGGCGTCTCCCGCGAGCGGGTCCTCGCCCTTCGCGCGCTCGGCCATCTGGCGGCCGGTCGCGGCGAAGTAGACCATCTCGGCGACGTTGGTGGCGTGATCGCCGATCCGTTCGATGTTCTTCGCGATGAACAGCAAATGGGTCGATGCGGTGATATTGTGCGGGTTTTCCATCATATAAGTCAGCAGCGTGCGGAACAGGCTGTTGTAGAAGTCGTCGACGGCCCGATCGCGCGCTGCCACCGCCGCGGCCGCCACGGGGTCGCGCATCACGAACGCGTCGAGCACCGAGCGGACCATCTCGGTCGCGACCTTGCCCATCGAGGGCAGCACCGACATCGCCTCGATGCCGCGCGCGTCGTGCAGCAGCGCGACGCGCTTGGCGATATTCTTGGCGTAATCGCCCATCCGCTCGACCAGCGCCGCGATCTTCAGCGCCGCGAGGACCTCGCGCAGATCGTCGGCAAGCGGCGCGCGCAACGCGATCAGGCGAACGACCTGCCGCTCGATTTCGGTCTCTAGCTCGTCGATCTTGCGATCGCCGTCGACGATCCGTGCCGCCGATTCGATATCGCGATTGACAAGGGCTTCAAGCGCGCCGGTTATCGCGGTTTCCGCGCGTCCCCCCATCTCGGACACCAGGGCCCTGAGCTGCCCCAGATCCTCGTCGAACGCCTTCACAGTATGTCCAGTGGCCATGTCTCGTCCCCTAGGCCCCGGAGACCGGCGCCACTTCGACGCCGCCTATGGGAGCTGGTTGTTGCACTATGATGACAAACTATCGGGCGCTGGAGCAGGAAATGTTACAGTTACCGAGGTACCCTTGCCGACCGATGAGGCGATGTCGAGCGTCGCGCGGTGCCTTTCGACGATATGCTTGACGATCGCGAGGCCCAGCCCGGTGCCGCCCACCGCGCGGCTCCGCCCGGCATCGACCCGATAGAAGCGCTCGGTCAATCGAGGGAGATGCTCGGGCGCGATTCCGTCACCCTCATCCGCCACGCACAGCCGCACCTTTTCGCCGACCCGGCTCAGCGAAACCTTCACCGGCGTGCCCGCCCGCCCATATTTGATCGCGTTGCCGATCAGGTTGTGCAGCAGCTGCCCGATCTGGACGCGGTCGGCACGGATTTCCGGAACGGCCTCGGCTTCGACCTGGATCCGATTGGCCTCGGTGCGCATCCCCGAACGGATCACGCTCGCCACCTCCTCGATCACGGGCGCGAGCGCCAGCCGGGTCTGTGGAATCGAGAAACGGTCGGCCTCGATCCGCGACAGCGAGATAAGGTCGTCGACGAGCTGCTGCATGCGCCGCGCCTCGCCCATCATGATCCCGAGAAAACGGGCGCGCGTGGCCGGATCCTCCCCCGCCGCGCCGTCGCTGAGCGTCTCGACGAAGCCGAGGATCGTCGCCAGCGGTGTGCGCAGCTCATGGCTGGCGTTGGCGACGAAATCGACGCGCATGCGTTCTGCGATCCAGCTGTCGGTGCGGTCGCGCAGGGTCACCAGCCGGGCACCGCCCGCGATCCGGCGGACACTCATCGCCCAGCGCCGATCGGGCTCGCCCAGGCCCGCAATTTCGACCGGAGCCTCGGTCTGCCGGTCGGCGGCCAGCAGCTCGGCCGCGAGCGGATGACGCAGCGCCAGACGGAAATCGCCTTCGATCTTTTCGGAGCCGAACAATCGGCGGGCGGCGGCATTGGCGTGGGTGATGCGCTGCCCGTCGATGATCAGCAGCACATCGTCGATCGCGTCGATCAGCTCGTCGGTGCGGTCGATGATCTCGATCTTGGGAGCCGGGATCAAGGCGGGAGGCGCCGGGCGCGGGCGCCTCGCCACCCAACAGAGGATCGCCGCGACCAACCCGGCCGAGACCGCCGCAAGCGGCGGCGAAGACAGCAGCCAGGCAGACCCCGCGACCAGCCCGAAGGCCGCGAGCCCATGGACGATCGGACGGGGTATCATGGCAGCATCCTGCCCGAGGACCGGCATGGGTTCATGCTTCATCAGACCCCATTATAGCCGAATTGTGAAATCTGTCGGACACAAAAGCGCCATGGCGCGCCGCCCGCCCTTGCCTTACAGCGCGCCGGGCCCGCACCACGGACGCCGTTGCACGCCGGCAACCGAGGTATTGGCCGCGACCGATTGTGCGATAGGATATCGATTGGCCAACATGCTGTGATGAACGATCTGCTCGTCCGTGAACTGCCCTGGACCGACCCCGCCGAGATGTTTGCGAAGCTTGGCGATCGGCCTGGCATCGCCTTCCTCGATAGCGCCGCGGATCGGGATCCGCGTTCGAAAGCGTCCTATATCGGGGTCGATTCGGTCGAGGAGGCGCGCCTCGTCGCCGCGTCGATGGGCGAGGCGATCGCAGCGCTTCGCCGTCTGCACCGCCCGGCGTCGCAATCCGGACCGTTGCCGTTCACCGGGGGGCTTATCGGGCTGCTCTCCTATGATCTCGGGCCTTCGGCGCTCGCTGCGACAAGTCGCCATGCCGCCGATCCCGATTTGCCCGCGCTGATCGTCCGGCGCTACGATCTTGTGCTCGGCTTCGACCACGCCGCGCGGCGCGCCTGGGGCTTCGCCCGGCCGCGGGGGGCGTTAAGCGCCGAACAGCGGCTCGACGCGCTGCTCGACGGCGCGGCCGTGCCCCAACGCGATAGTCCCGCGCTCGCCTGGAAAGAAGAGACCGGCCGCGCGCGCCATGGCGAAATGATCGAGGCGGTGCTGGGCTATCTGCGCGCGGGGGATATCTATCAGGCGAACATCAGCACGCGCTTCGTCGCGCCACGGCCGCCCCAATTCTCCCCGGTCGCCGCCTATCTCGACCTGCGCCGCCGGACGCCCGCGCCATTTGCCGCCTATCTCGATCTCGGAGCGGGAAGCAGCCTGCTCAGCGCTTCGCCCGAACGCTTCGTTCAATGCGACCGGCATGGCCGGATCGAGACCCGCCCGATCAAGGGCACGGCGCCCCGCGCCGCCGATCCCGACCAAGACCGGCGCAACGGCGAGCGGCTCGCTCGATCGGCAAAGGATCGAGCCGAAAACCTGATGATCTGCGATCTGCTGCGCAACGACCTTGCCAAGGTTTCATGCGAAGGCAGCGTCACCGTCCCGCAAATCGCCGGTCTCGAGGGCTTCGCCTCGGTCTGGCACCTGGTGTCGGCAGTCCACGCTCGCATTCGCCCGGGCTGCGACGCCATCGACCTGATTGCGGCGACCTTCCCGGGCGGGTCGATCACCGGCGCGCCCAAGCGCCGCGCGGTCGAGATCATCGACGAGATCGAGGATTCAGGACGCGGCCCTTTTTTCGGGATCGTCTTCGCGATCGGCGGCGATGGCGCGATGGACAGCTCGATCGTCATTCGCTCGATCGCCGCCACGCCCAGCCGTCTGATCGCCCGCGCCGGCGGCGGCATCGTGGCGGACAGCGACCCGGACGCCGAATATGAGGAACTCCGTGCCAAGGTCGATCCCGTGCTCGGCGCGAATCCTCGCGTGAGATAGTTCTCCGCACGGCACATATCCGCCGGTCAGCGTCTGTTCCAAGGAGTCGGCCGGCGCTCTCCGCTGCCACACAGGGCCTATTGAAAGCGCCGTACCGATCTGTTACATGACGAACTGTTGATAAGGATGGGATTGCCTGTGCCTGCATCCAATGACACCGCCTGTTGCGATCGCACCGGGGCGGGCGCGAAAAAAACCGCCGCGGCCCGCGTATTCGAAGCCGCGCGCGACCTGTTCTATCATCGCGGGATCCGGGCGGTCGGAGTCGACGAGATCGTCTGCAAGGCAGGCGTCACCAAGCCCAGCCTCTATCGTGCGTTCGCGTCGAAGGACGAGTTAATCGCCGCCTGTCTCGAGGAAAGCGGCCGCGAAGGCCGGGCAGCGCTCCAGCAGGTGATCCAGGACGCGGGAGACGATCCTCGCGACCAACTCAATGCGATGACCCGCTATTTCGCCGCCAAAATCACCTCGGCCGACTTCCGCGGCTGCCCGATGAGCAACACCGCCGTCGAAATCCCCGAACCGGGCCACCCCGGCCGCGTCGTGCTCGAAAGCTGCAAAGCCGATATGCGCGCCACCATCGTCGAGATCACGCGCCGGCTCGACGTCGCGGATCCTGAGGAACTGGCCGACGGACTATTGCTGATCATCGAAGGCGCCATGTCGGTGCATCATATCTTTGGCAGCCAGGGCCCGTGCACCGCGATGATCGCCACCACCGATGCGCTGATCGACGCCCATATGAGCCGGGCTCTCGAGGGCAGCCAAAGCCGCTGACGGCAGGTAAGACCGAGAGCCCGAAGGTCAGGGCTGTCCAACCTCCAGCGCGCGCGCCTCGATGGCGCGCAACATCGCAATGAAGTGCTCAATCTCTTCGGGCGGGAAACTCGCGATGATGCGGTCCTCCAGTTCGAGCGCCTTTGGCGCGACATCGGCATAGAGCCGCGCGCCGGCCTTCGTCAGCGCGAGATGCCGCGAGCGGCGGTCGGCCTTGTTGGGAGCCCGCTCAATCAATCCGCGGTCGACCAGCGCGATCGTCGCGCGGCTCACCGTCACCTTGTCCATCCGCGTGGCGCTGCAGATGCCCTGCTGGGTGACGCCGTCATTTTCCGCGACGACGGCGATCACCCGCCATTCGGGGATGGTGAGCCCGAAAAGGGCGTCATAGGCCTCCGCGATCACGTCGCTCACCGCATTCGAGGTCACCGATAGCCGATAGGGCAAAAAGTGATCGAGCTTGAGTCGTTTTGAAGCCATATCGCATTGGTAACATTTGACACGACTCGGAGCAATGCCTATTAGTTTCCCATGTTACTAGTTTGAGAGTATGGCCATGAGCGATCTTCATCTCGAGCCGCACCATAATCCCCTCGGCCTCGACGGCTTCGAGTTCGTCGAGTTCACCGGCCCCGACCCTCAGGCGCTGGCGGCCCTGTTCGAGGCGATGGGCTTCACCCATCTCGGCGACCATCGCTCCAAGAATGTCCGGCATTACGGCCAGGGTGACGTGAACTTCATCCTCAACATGGATGCGGGCGGGCAGGCCGCCGATTTCCGCGCGGCGCACGGCCCTTCGGCCAACGCGATGGCCTTCCGGGTCCATGACGCCGCAAAGGCGCTCGAGAAGGCGGTCAAACGCGGCGCGACGCCGGTCAGCGGTCCGGTCGGCCCGATGGAGCTCAACATTCCCGCGATCGAGGGGATCGGCGGGTCGAATCTCTATCTGGTCGATCGCTATGGCGCCCGGGAGATCTATGACGTCGATTTTCGTCCCGTCCCCGGCGCGAAGCGCGACGCGCGCTCGGTCGGGATCCATACGCTCGACCATCTCACCCACAATGTTCGCCGCGGGCGGATGGACCATTGGGCGCGCTTCTACGAACAGATCTTCAATTTCCGCGAGATCCGCTATTTCGACATCGAAGGCCAAGCGACCGCGCTCCTCAGCCGCGCGATGACCGCGCCCGATGACAAGATCCGCATCCCGCTCAACGAAAGCCAGGACGAGAACAGCCAGATCGAGGAGTTTTTGCGCGAATATAAGGGCGAGGGCATCCAGCATCTCGCGCTCGCCACCGATGACATCTTCGCCACCGTCGATCGGCTGCGCGCGAACGGCATCCGCTTCCAGGAGACCCCCGAAAGCTATTTCGACGGCATCGACCGGCGCCTGCCGGGCCACGGCCACGATATCGAGGCGATGCGCCGGCGCGGCATCCTGATCGACGGCGCTCCCGAGACGGGGGGCGGCATCCTGCTCCAGATTTTCACCGAAAATATGGTGGGGCCAATCTTCTTCGAGATCATTCAACGCAAAGGCAATGACGGCTTTGGCGAAGGCAATTTCAAGGCGCTGTTCGAATCGATCGAGCTTGACCAGATTCGCCGCGGCGTCGTGAAGGTCGGGAAATGAGCTTCGCCCGGCGTCGCCTCTGCGCACTCCTTTCGGCGGACCTCCCGTCCGGCGGAACCGGCCACCGTACCGCCCGAGCGTGATGATGGCGGACTATTTCCCCGGCTTCGCGAACCATGTCTCGACCGAGGCGATCCCCGGCGCGCTGCCGATCGGCCGGAACTCTCCCCAGCGCGCGCCTTTCGGTCTCTATGCCGAGCAGCTTTCCGGCAGCGCCTTCACCGCGCCGCGCGCCGAGAACCGGCGCAGCTGGCTCTATAGGATGCGCCCGGCGGCGAGCCATCCGCCCTTCAAGCCCTATGAGCCGCCGACATTGCTGCGATCGGCGCCGTTCAACGAGACGCCGCCCACGCCAAACCGCCTGCGCTGGGATCCGCTGCCTCTGCCCGAAGCGCCGACCGATTTTGTCGACGGGCTGGTGAGCGTCGCGGGCAATGACGGCGTCGGGGTTCACCTTTATGCCGCCAACCGCTCGATGCGCCGCGCCTTCTTCGACGCCGATGGCGAGTTGCTGATCGTGCCGCAGCATGGGGCCTTGCACATCGTCACCGAACTTGGCCTGCTCGACATCGCGCCGCTCGACATCGCGCTGATCCCGCGTGGCGTGCGCTTCCGCGTCGAACTGCCCGACGGGCCCGCGCGCGGCTATGTGTGCGAGAATTACGGATATGGCTTCCGCTTGCCCGAGCTCGGCCCGATCGGCGCCAACGGGCTCGCCAATCCGCGCGATTTCGAAACCCCGGCGGCCTGGTTCGAGGACATCGACGAGCCGACCGAACTGATCGAAAAGTTCGAGGGACGCCTCTGGACCGCGAGGCTCGATCATTCGCCGTTCGATGTGGTCGCCTGGCACGGCAATCTCGCGCCCTGCCGTTATGACCTGCGCCGCTTCAACACGATCAACACCGTCAGCTTCGACCATCCCGATCCGTCGATCTTCACGGTGCTCACCTCGCCCGGCGATGCCCCCGGCGTGGCCAATTGTGATTTCGTGATCTTCCCGCCGCGCTGGATGGTCGCAGAAGACACCTTTCGCCCGCCCTGGTTCCATCGCAACGTCATGAGCGAATATATGGGGCTCATCACCGGTCGCTACGACGCGAAGTCCGACGGCTTCCTGGCCGGCGGGGGCTCGCTGCACAACCGGATGGCGGGGCACGGCCCCGATCGCGCCAGCTACCAGGCAGCGGTTGACGCGACCCTCCAGCCGCACAGGATCGAAGACATGATGGCGTTCATGGTCGAGAGCCGGGCGGTGCTCCGCCCCACCCGCTTCGCGTTGCAAAGCCCCCTGATGCAACTCGGCTATGACGACTGCTGGTCCGATTTCCCCAAGGCCGAGCTGCCCCTGTGAAGATCGACGAAACCCATGACCCCGCGCTGAAGAGCTGGGTGCCCGGGGCCGACGGGCATCCCGACTTCCCGGTCCAGAACCTGCCTTACGGCATCTTCTCGCTCGGTGGAGGAGAGCCCCGCCCCGGGGTCGCGATCGGTGACCGGCTACTCGACCTTGCCGCCATCGGCGGCCTGCTTCCGGTCGAACCTGGCGGGCACACGCTCAACGCGATCCTGAAGCTGCCCCCCGAGCCGCGGCTGGCGCTGCGGCGCAAGCTTTCGAACCTGCTCTCGGACGAAGGTCATCGCCCGGCGCTCGCCCCCCATCTTCACGACCGCGCCGCGGCGACGATGCACCTGCCGGCCGCGATCGGCGACTACACCGATTTCTATGCGGGCATCCATCACGCCACCAATGTCGGACGCCAGTTCCGTCCCGATGAGCCGTTGCTGCCCAACTATAAACATGTGCCGATCGGCTATCATGGCCGCGCCTCCTCGATCCGGCCATCCGGGGTGCCGGTAATCCGGCCCCGCGGGCAGCGCAGGCCGCCCGGTGCAGACGCGCCGGTCTTCGGGCCGACCGCGCGTCTCGACTATGAGCTCGAGCTGGGCGTGTGGGTCGGGCGCGGCAACAATCTCGGCGATGCGATTCCGATCGGCGAGGCGGCGGAGCATATCGGCGGCTTCTGCCTGCTCAACGACTGGTCGGCGCGCGATTTCCAGGCATGGGAGTATCAACCGCTGGGTCCGTTCCTCGCGAAGAACTTCCACACGACCATCTCGCCCTGGGTGATCACGCCCGAGGCCCTCGCGCCGTTCCACCTGCCCCAGCCGCCACGTCCTGACGGTGATCCGAGACCGCTGGACTATCTGTGGGACGAGGCCGATCAGGCCGGTGGCGCGCTGGCGATCGATCTCGAGGTCCGGCTGCTCACCGCGAGGATGCGCGAGGCGGGCGCGCCACCCCAGCGGCTCAGCCGCGGACCGGCCTCCAACATGTATTGGACGGCCGCGCAGATTCTGGCGCACCATGCCTCCAACGGCTGCAACCTCAATCCCGGCGACCTGCTCGGCACCGGCACGATCTCCGCCCCGAGCGAGGACGGATTCGGCAGCCTGCTGGAGCTGTCCTATGGCGGCACGCGTCCGATCCGCCTGCCCGACGGCGAGGAGCGCAGCTTTCTCGAGGACGGCGACGAGGTGATCCTGTCGGCCACCGCCAGCGCCGATGGTTACCGATCGATCGGCTTCGGCGAATGCCGGGCGATGGTGCTGCCCCCGGCGCGAGGCGGCTGAAGCAGCAGCGCCGTCAGAACAGCAGCTTGCGCAGTTGCAGCCTGACCGTCCTGCCCGCCGGGTCGAGATAGCCCGGCTGGTAGCGCAGCGGCGTCGCGCCGGTGGCGTCGCGAACCCTTGGATGCGAATCGAACAGATTGTCGATGCGCAGCGACAGCCGCGCGCCCTGTGCCCAGCCCTGCTCGATCAGCGCCGGAATCTGCCCGAGATTGACGAACAGTCGTGCGTTCACCGTGGTCTGCGGCGAAAAGCGCAGGTCGCCGGTCGGCGAGCCGGGCGCACCGTCGACCGTGGTGCCACCCTGCCAGTTGCCGGTCAGCCGAAGGCCGATGCCGTTGTTCGAATAGGTGAATTGCGCCTCCAGCTCGTGCCGCGCAGTGCCGCCATCCGCGCCGATCGTATCGCCGTTGAGCAGGTCGAGCGCCGGCAGGCCGCGGCGGATGAGCACCTCGTCCTTGAAATGCCAGGTGTGATAGACCGAGAATTGCAGCCGTCCCCCCTGCCCGCCGCCGCGGCCGCCCGCCCCGCCGAACCCGCGCATGCCGCCCAGCGAGCCACGGATCTGCTCCGGCGCCGCCTGGCCGCCCTGCCCGGCGGGCCCGGCCTGCCCGGCCTCGCCCCGGGCCGCCGCGGCGGCGGCGCGTTGCTCCCTCTGCCGTTTCAGCCGCGGGCTGCTGCGCATCGCCTCGAGCAGCCGCTCGGAGGTCTTCAATCGCTGCGAGAAGGTCACGCCCCAGCGCAGCTCGCTGCGGTCCTGCCGCGCGAAATTGATCGGCCGCGTATCGATGCTCAACAGATCGCCATCGACGCCGCGAATGAAGCGATCGGGAAACGCGGCCTCGATCGGGGCGGTCGGCTCGGGGAAGCTCGCGATCGCGTTGCGAATATGACTGTTCACATAATTGGCCGTGAGCGTGACATCAGCCTTGAACGGCTTCAGCGTGAGCCCCAGCTTCGTGATCCGGCGGCGATCGGCGGACAGCGCGGGATTGCCGCCGCTGAGCTGGGTGATGTCGACCGTCGCCCCGCGGCTATAATCGAAGGTGCGGACGTCGGGAGTCGACACCAGCGGATTGCCGAGCTGCTGGACGCTGGGTGGATTGCGGTCCTCGGTGGCCGAGAAAATCAGCCCGACACCCCCGAGCGGCGTCCAGCTGGCCCCATAGCCCCAACTGCCGAGCGCGCCGAAATCCGAATAGCGGTCGAACGCCGCATTGGCGTTGAGCGAGAGGTCGCCGATGGCGGCGAGCACGCCATTTCTGCGGCTGGCAAGCGGAAGATCGACATTGAGGCGCCCGTTGAGATCGGTTCGGGATAGATCGCTCGAGGTCGCCACGGTCGAGCGGATCGATGTCGCATCGAGAGCGAGCGCGGCGGCACCGGCCTTGAAGCTCATGGTCAGCGGCCCCGCGGGCAGCGCGGCGACCGGTCCGGTCGCAACGAACTGGACATTGCCGCTGTCCGATCGCGCCCTGGCGCGGTCGGTCCGGCGATCGGTGAACACCGGGTCTCCGACGTCGGGGTCGATCGCCCGCATCGTGCGGGTGCTGGTTGCGGCGCGGTCATAATTGCCGGTCAGCGAGAGCCGCCATTTGGCGAGGTCCTTGTCGAGCGTGAAGCCCAGATGACCGGTTGTACTGGCGGTCCTCTGAGTCAGCGGACGATCGGGATCGCCCACGGGCGAGGCGAGTCCGAGGCGGGGCAGGCCGCGCAACGCCTCGCTGTCGTTCACGTCGAGCGTCGCGTTGATCGTCGCGGCGATGTCGGTGAACACCGTCCGAGCGTAGACGCCGTTGAGATCGAGCATATGCGTTTCCGGACGGATCGTGCGGAAGCGTCCCATATCGGCGATATTGGGATCGGACGCTTCCCCGCCGCTCCGCGAGACCAAGCCGCGCTGGTCCTCGGTGATGGCCGCGCTCCTCTGATATTCGGCATGGAGATTGAGGCGCTGATCGCGGCGGATATGGAGCAGGTTGAGTTCGGCCTGCCCGCTGTCGCCGCCGCCCTGGGTCGTCGTCCCGCCCTCGAGCTCGCCGGTCACCGCGCGAAAACGCCGGCGCAGAACGATATTCACGACCCGCTGGTCCGCGCTGTAGCCATATTTGAGCGCGACCTCCTCAGGGAGGATGTCGACCCGTTCGATCGCCTCGGCGGGGATGTCGCGGATTTCGGAGAAACTCGAGATCCGGCGACCGTTGAGCAAGGTGACCGGCTGTTCACCACCGCGGCCGCGATCGCTGCGCGTCTCGGGCGCCAGCTCCGTCAGCAGTTCGGCCACCGAACTTACCCCCAGCGCACGGATGTCGCCGACGTTGAGCTGCTGTTCAGGCGCGATGTCGCCGATCACCGCCCCCGGCTGACGCCGGCCGGTGACGACGATCGTACCGCCGTCCGGTTCGCCGTCGTCGGCTTCGCTGCCCGCGCCTTCTCGGCTTTGCCCACCCGCATCGACCGGCTGGGCGACCGCGGGCACCGCGGTCGACAGCGCCAACAGCGCGCAGGCGAGCCCTCCCCTCGACAACTCCTTCAGCCGCACCGGCGCTTCCCCCTTCGAATCGACGATCGCGCGCTCTTAGCCGAGATTCTTGACCGGATATGTCAGCGATGAAACGTTGCGGCGGTCAGATGATATGGAAAAGCCATAAGGCTAGGATGACGATTCCCGGAACCCCGAGCAGCCATAGGATCAGGCCCTTGCCCATATCACTCTCCTGACGGCGTCCATACCGGCGCCTGGGGGATTATAACGACCCCGTTTCGCAGCTGTTCCACCTATCGGAAACCGCCGCCGTGGTTTAGAAGCGGGTCGCAGGTTGCGGGATGGGCGTGGGGAGCGGCCGATGTTCGAGACCTTGCGGGAGTTTATTGCGGGCAGCTATGCGCCACACGGCTATTGTCTGCTCTGGCAGCCATGGCTCGTGTGGACGATGGCGGCGGCGGATGCGCTGATCGCGCTTGCCTATTTCTCGATCCCGATCGCGCTGGTCGCGTTTGTCCGCAAGCGACGGGACGTGGCCTTTGGCGGGATCTTCTGGCTTTTCGCGCTGTTCATCACGGCCTGCGGGCTCACCCATGTCGCCGCGATCTGGAATCTCTGGAACGGTGCCTACCAGCTCGAAGCGGCGATCAAGGTCGTCACCGCGGCCGCGTCGGTGGTGACGGCGATCCTGCTGTGGCCGTTGCTGCCCAAGGCGATCGCGCTGCCTTCGCCCGCGCGGCTGCGCGAGGCCAATGATGCGCTGCGCGCCGAGATCGCCGAGCGCGAAAGGACCGAGGCCGCACTCGTCCAGGCCCGCAAGATGGAGGCGATGGGCCAGCTCACCGGCGGTATCGCCCATGACTTCAACAATCTGCTGCAGGTAATCAGCGGCAACCTCGACCTGCTGATCCGTCGCGCGGGCGACGACGAGCGCATCGAACGCCTGACCGGCGCGGCCTTCGCCGCGATCGATCGAGGCCGCAGGCTCACCAGCCAGCTGCTTTCCTTCTCGCGCGTCCAGCGGATCGAGCTCAAGCCGGTCGACGTCACCGAGCTCGTCGGCGGCATCGAGGAGTTGCTCGCCCGCACGATCGGCCCATCGGTACAGCTCGAGGTCGAAACCGAGGAGGAGCCCTTCGCGGTGATGGCCGACGCGATCCAGCTCGAGCTGGCGCTGCTCAATCTCGCGCTCAATGCCCGCGACGCGATGCCCGATGGCGGGCGGCTCGTCATCGCCGTGCGCAACCACCGGCTCGAAGGTCGCGATGACCTAGCCGACGGCGACTATCTGGGCATCACGGTGAGCGACAGCGGCACCGGCATGACGCCCGAGGTGATGATGCGCGTGTTCGAGCCCTTTTTCACCACCAAGCCCGTCGGGCGGGGATCAGGGCTCGGCTTGAGCATGGTGTTCGGCATGGCGCGGCAGAGCGGCGGCACCGTGGTGATCGAATCGACGGTCGGAGAGGGAACCTCGGTCACGATCTTTCTGCGCCGCGCCGATGAAGCCCCCGCGCCGGGGACAAGCGCGCCCTCGCGCGCCGCGGCCGGCGACCTCGGTCCGTTCGCCGGCCTCAAGATCCTGGTGGTCGACGACGAGGCGATCGTGCGCGAGGTGGTGTGTGAGATACTCGAGGATCTCGGCTGTTCGGTCGCCACCGCCGAGAACGGCGAACGCGCGCTGGAGCTGATCGAAAGCGACACGCCGGCGATGGTGCTGCTCGATTTCGCGATGCCGGGGATGAACGGGGCCGAGGTGGCGCGCGCGGCGCTCGCGCGCCGGCCGGACCTGCGGATCGTCTTCGCCACCGGCTTCGCCCATTCGGATGCGATCGACGCTGTGGCGGGCGCGAGCGCGATCATCCTGCGCAAACCCTTCTCCCCCCGCGTCCTCGCCGAGGCGCTGCGCGAGGCGCTGGCGGTCTGACCGCCCGGCCGATTAGGGTGTTGGCGTCGCGAGGGCGCGCTCCTCGACGATGGTATCGATGAACGCCCCATAGGCCGGCGCGGGACTGGCGGGCAGGACCAGCGATACGACAAGATCCTCGTCGATGAACACAAGGCCGAGCCGGTCGAGCTGGCCGAGCAGCGCGGGAATATCGGCCGGCGCGGCCCGTTCGAGCCCGCCTTCGGCCAGCTTCGACATCGAGATCGGACGCTCGCACGCGGCCAGCAGCTCCGCGAGCGCCGCATCCAGCCGGTGGACGACCTCGCTGCCGCCGCGGCCGTCGACGATGCGCAGCCCGTCATCATCAACCCCGGCGACGTGGAGCCCCGCGACCTGCTTGCCCGGGAATTCGCGCCACGCTCCGACCGTCCGGCGGATCGCGGCATAGCTGCGGCTCAGCGCGGGGCCATTTTCGAATGATCGCTCGAAATAATAGCAGAAATCCTCGATCCCGAACCCGGTCGCGTCGAGATAGTCGCGCGAGAACAGCAGCTCGTAACAGGGCTCGGGCGAGGGCGGCGCGAGCCCGAACGCCTCGGGCCGGCTGTGCAGCGGCGCGTAGCGGGTGATCTGCACCGGCACGCAGGAGTTGGGCGCGTCGAGATGGACCAGCCGCGGCAGCAACGCCGCCATCCGCGCATAATCGGCCGGATCATCGTCGGGGAAACCATAGAGGATATTGTAGTGCACGCGGATGCCGAAGCGGCGGCCGAGCAATAATGTATAGACATTCTGCACCGAGCTCACCCCCTTGCGCATCTTGCGCAACACCGAGGAGCTGAACGATTCGATTCCCGGCTGCACTTCGCGGAAGCCGGCGCGCTTGAGGCGCGCGACGCGATCCTCGGTGACATTGGCCTTGATCTCGCCGCTCAGCCGGAAGGGCCGGTCAAGGTCGGCCAGCGCGGGGAGCAGTGTGTCATAATAGCGATGCGGCAGGATATAGTCGGCGAAGCGGTAGGTGTTGATCCCGTGCCGCTCGCGCAGCGCGTGCAAATCGGCCAGCACCCGATCCGCCCGGCGGTGGCGGTACACCAGGTCGTCGTCGCGGATCCCGCAGAAGGTGCAGTGGCTCTTGGCGCCCCACCAGCAGCCCCGCGAATTCTCGATCGGCAGATCGGGCGGGGTGACGTCGATCGCATAGTCGATCGAAAGACGTTCAAGATCGGTGAAATAATCGCCGAAATCGGGGGTTGGGTTGGCGTCGAGGTCGACCGCAGGCCCCGGCGGGTTCGACTGCGCCATGCCCGATCGGTCGCGATAGACCACGCCCGGCACCTCGCCGATCGCCGCCCGGCCCGCGGCCGCGCGGGCCAGCCCGACGATCGCGGCCTCGCCCTCGCCATCGCAGATCGCGTCGATCCACGGGCAGCTCGCGATCAGCATCTGCGCGGTGGGCGCGCGCACCGCATAGCCCCCGAGCACCAGCAGCTTGTCGGGCGCGCGGGCTCGCACCAGCCGGGCGAGCGCGAGCGAGGCGATCGTCTGATCGAACATGCAGGTGAAGCCCACCATCGACGCCGCGCTGGCGGCGATCTCGTCGGCCCAGCGCGCCAGCCAGGCCGGGATGATGTCGTTGCGCAGCCGCAGCAGCGTTCCGACCAGCCCGTCGGCGCCGTCGAACGCCCTTGCATCAAGAATGCCGTCGGCGAGAACATCCTCGACCTTGCGGCGCAGCCAGCGCAGCTGGCGGGCCGAGGGCTCCGGTTCGAGCGGATGGGTGAACAGGAAATCGTTGAGCACATAGACGACCGAAAGCGCCTCGTAGGTCGAAGCCTTGAGATGCTCGAGCAGGAACAGGTTGAGATGCATCACCCGCGCATCGATCCCTTCGCGGGCGAGCACCGCCTTGAGCAAGGCGAGGCCGAGGCTGGGCTCGGTGAGCGTGGTCCAGGGCATGCTGACGAGCAGCACCTCGGAGCGGTCGCTCCGCCACGCCTGTCCGGATCGCTGAAGCATGATCGGCGCCTTTCGCTATAAGGGCTGGCCCCTCCCCTTCGGGCTACGGCATCCACACATCGCTTTTCCGATCGCGTCACCCCAGCGCAGGCTGGGGTTTCATGAGGTGCGCGAGCGCCATATCTCCTGAGATCCCGGCCGGATGACGTCTAGGCTGCGTGATGCGTGAATGCAGAAGCCTTCGAGGGAGGGAGGGATCTTCAGATCGTCGCCCTGCCCGAGCGATCCTGGACGATCACGTCGATCGGCCGCTCGACATCGCCGAGCACGATGCCGACGACGATGCACACCACCGCCCAGCCGATGCCCACCGCGATCGCGGTGCCGCCTTCGGAGGCCGTTTCCTCGAACGCCGAGGCGACGCCCTTGCTGACGAGGCGATCGAGCGCGGCGTCGCTGAGCTTGACGCCGAGATCCTTCGACACCTCATAGGGGCGGCTGTACCAGCTATCGAGGTGGCGGCCGTCGGCGGCCACCTTGTGGAAGAAGGACAGCACCTCGCGCTCGATCGGGTCGCGCACCGCGTCGAGCCGCGAGGGCGCGATCAGCTGCAGATCCTGCGCGCTGCGCTCCGACAGGCTGACGCCGAGCTTCTCGGCGACCGCCTTGGGGTTTTCGACCGCGTCGGCGAACGCGATCTTCTGCTCGCGGACCTCGCGCAGGAAGCCGACCATATCCGATCCGACGACCCCGGTTTCGACCATGTCGCCGATCGACGGCAGATCGGCCGGGGGCCAGGGCAGCGGGATCGGCTTCTTGCCGGTGGTGCCGCAGGTGAAGCCGTCGCCCTCGTCCTGGAACACCAGCGCGCTTTCGCCTTCGAGCGGGCCGACGACATCCTCGACCTGTTCGAGCGCGGCGACCGACAGGCTGGTCGCCAGCCGCCCCAGCTTCTCGCGCGCCTTCTCGCTGCTCGCCGCCTTCGCGGCCGCGACCAGTGAGGCCGTCGCCTTCAGCGCCTTGAGGATTCCAGGATCGAACGGCGGGATCCGCCGGACTCCGTTTGCGGTGATGATCAGACCACCGGCGTCGCCGCCGCCGAACAGGATTACCGATTTCATGACACCTCTCCCGAGCTTGTGATCGGGACAAATCAACCATCCGCCGTGCGACCGGCTTGATTTGAGGCGACGGATAGTGACGCCCTGGGCGGCACTTCTAACGCCGCCGCCGCGATCTTCGCGTGACGTGCGTCACGGCGCGCAGCTAACCGCCATATGCCCGGACGAAGAAGACTATTGTCGTCGCTCCGGTCATGATCAACGTCCAAAGGCGCACTGCTCCGTGCGACATGCGCCTTCCAAGGAGCGCGCCGAGCCAGCCGCCGGCAATTGAGCCGAGCAACATCGGTAAACAGGCCCGCCACCACACCATCGCGAAAGCAATGAACACGAAGGCAGCTGCGAGGTTCGCCGTTGCCAGCATCGCGGTGCGGATCGCAAAAAGCTCGCGCGGGCGGATGTCGGCGAGCAGGCCGTAGAGCGCCGTCAGGATCAGTCCGACACCGCCGCCGAAATAGCCGCCGTAAATGCCGAGCAGCGATTGGGTCGCAAGCAGGGTGGAACGACCGATGGTGACGCGCGCATGGAGCCAGTCGGCAGCGCGCTTGCCGAACGCCATGACGGCAAAAGCGAACAGCAGCAGCCACGGGATGAGACGGTCGAAGACGTCCGATGGCGTGATCACGAGCAGCAGGCTTCCGATGAGCCCGAAGGCGAGCGTCATCGCCGCGAGCAGCCGCACCGACAGGCCCGCCACCGGCCCGAGTTCGTCCCGATAGGCCCAAGCGCTCGCCGCTGCGCCCGGCAGCAGGGCAACATTCGAAGTGGCATTGGCGATGTTGGCGGGCAACCCCAGAGCGATCAGCGCCGGCAGGGTTGCGAACGTCCCGCCGCCGGCCAGCGCGTTCATTGCGCCGCCGAGCAAGCCTGCCCCTGTCGCGAGGAGAATGGCACCAAAATCGATCATCTCATCGCCATTGGATTAGGGATGCAAGTTCGTAATGTGGGCGGTGTCCGGCAAGCAAGGCTGGAGCGTAAGCCCCCAACAGATGGGCGCTTTTCCTCACCGCCGCCATCCACGGGCCATCGATCCTCTCGCACGGCGTCGGCGACGGGGTTGGGGCCGACCCCGCGATAGTCGATGGAGAAGCGATAGCTGTTGAAGCCGAACGCTGCCCCTGCCGCAGCAAAGCCTAGTACGCCTCGCCGGCTTAACCCCGGGGGAGCGGCAGTCTGATCGGTGTCACCGCTCAATGGCATTGCCCTCTCCCTCCTTGGCACGTGATTCAACGTGGCAGGCTCTCCCATCCAAAGCAACGAACAGAACGCAGCCGTTCTATATCGGTCGAAGGCTACCGCTGGAGAGGGAGCAATGGCACTTAGCTCCTCCCCTTCAGGGGACGGGCTGGGTCGGCCTATCACCCTCGCGCAGCGTTCGCGGGATGGCGGCATCATGGGGCGGGCCTCGGGGGTCGATACGCCGCCTTCGCCACAAAAGGGTTGAGCCCGGTCGCGGCATCGGGCCTATTCGCGGCTCGATGCGCCGCCCGTTCCTTCCCTTACTGCTCCTGCTGCTGCTCGTCGCGGGCTGCCATCGCGGCGAGCGGGCGGGGTTGCCGGGGGATCGGCTGGTCCGGCTGGCCGACGATGAGGTGAAGAGCCTCGATCCGCAAAAGGCTTCGGATCTCGCGTCGATCCGGATCGCGCAGGATCAATTCGAGGGGCTGACCCGGATGAACGGCCTGGGCGAGGCCGAAGCCGGGCTGGCGCGCGGCTGGAGCGTCTCGGGCGACGGCCGGCTGTGGAGATTCCCGCTCCACGGCGGCCTGCGCTTTTCCGACGGGCGGCCGATCACAGCGGAGACCTTCGCACGGGTGTTCGCGCGGCTGCGCGATCCCGCCACCGCCTCGCCCAACGCCGCGCTGTTTGGCAACATCGCCGGCGTCGCCACCGATCGCGACGCGGTCGTCATCCGTCTGCATGCGCCGATGCCGGCGCTGCCGGCGCTGCTCGCGCTGCCATCGATCGCGGCGCTTCCGCTTCACCGCATCGCCGCGCTGGGCGAGGGCTGGACTGCGGAGCGCCCGCTCGTCACGTCGGGGGCTTACCGGCTCGGCGAATGGCGGCTCAACGAGCGGCTGCGGCTGACGCGCAACCCGCATTGGCATGGCGGGCCGGCCCCCGTCCCCGAGGTCGAATGGCGGCCGGTGACCGACCGGCTGACCGCATTGCGCAGCTTCGCCGCCGGCGAAGCCGACACGAGCAACGATTTCCCGCCCGCGCGCGCCGGCTGGATCGCGCGCCGGCTGCCGCGCGCGGCGCATGTCGCGGCCTATAATGGCAGCTATTATTTCGCGTTCAACACAGCGCGCGCGCCGTTCGGCGATCCGCGCATACGCCGCGCGCTGTCGCTCGCGATCGATCGAGCCTGGATCGCCGGGCAACTGATCGGGCTCGGCGCAACGCCCGCCTGGGGGATCGTGCCGCCGGCGGTGGCCGGAGCGCCGGGGGCCTATCGCCCGCGCTGGGCCGGATGGGGCCGCGAACGCCGGCTCAGGCTGGCGCGCGATCTGCTCGCCAGGGCGGGCTATGGCCCGCGCCGCCCGCTGGTGTTCGACGTCCGCTTCAACAGCGACGCCGACCATCGGCGCGTCGCGGTGGCGATGGCGGCGATGTGGCGCCCGCTGGGGATCGAGGCGCATCTGCTCAACAGCGAAGCCTCGCTCCATTTCGCCAGCCTGCGCCGCCGTGACTTCGCAGTCGCGCGCTCGGGCTGGATCGGCGACGTACCCGCGCCCGAAAATTACCTCGCCGTCCACCGTTCGGATGCGGGGCCGCTCAACTATTCGGGCTATTCGAGCCGCGCCTTCGACGCCGCGTTCGATCGCGCGATGGCCATCGCGGACCCCGCCGCACGTGCACGCGCGATGCGCGCGGCCGAAGCGATCCTGATCGAGGATGCGCCGCTGATCCCGCTTTATCATTATGTCAGCCGCGCGCTGGTTGCCCCGCGCGTGATTGGCTGGCACGACAACGCGCCGAACACGCACCCCAGCTGGACCTTGAGGCTCCGATGACGCGCCCCGCCATGATTGCGCTCGCGACCGCGCTGCTGCTCGCCGGCTGCGGCAAAGGCGGCGGCGAGGATCAGGTCAGTGTCACGGTGATCGGCCATGAGACGCGGCTGCGCGATCCGGCGTCGGGCCTGCCGCGCCGCGCCGACGCCGCGCTGCTCGGCGCGGTGGCGCAGGGGCTGGTCCGCTTCGACGCCGGCGCGCAGATCGAGCCCGGACTTGCGATCCGCTGGGCGATCTCGAACGATGGGCTTTACTACACTTTCCGGCTCGATCGGACTCTCGCCGACGCCGACGATGTCTCCGCGCGGCTTCGCCGGCTGGTGCGCCGCTACCGCGACGGCTCGCTCGGCAGCGATCTCGACGCGGTGCGCGAGATCGTCGCGGTGACCCCCGAGGTGATCGAGATCAGGCTTTCCGCACCGCGCCCCGAGCTGATGTCGCTGCTGGCGAGCCCCGCCTTCGCGCTGCTCGTCGCGAACAAGGGGACCGGGCCCCTGCTGATCGACGGCAAGGTCGGAAGCTCGACCAGCCTGAAGCCGAAGCCGATCGATGGGGTGGACGACGAGCCCAAAGCCGCCGCCGCACGCCGCATCCACCTGCGCGGCGAGCGCGTGGCGCTCGCGGTCGCGCGCTTCGCAAGCGGCGAGGCGAGCCTGGTGACCGGCGGCGGTTTCGACGACATCCTCTACACCCGCCTCGCCAATATCCCGCCGCGGAACCTGCAGATCGACCCGGCGACCGGCCTGTTCGGCTTCCGCGCCGCCCGGAGCTCGCCGGTGATGATGGCGACCGAAATCCGCCAGGCGCTCGCGATGTCGCTCGATCGCGACGCGCTAGGCGCGGCGCTGGGGGTCGCCGGCTGGCGGCCGGTCCAGGCGATCCTGCCGCCGGGGCTCACCGACGTCGTCCAGCCGTCGCGGCCCTTCTGGGCGCAGGCGTTCGCCAATGTGCGCGGCTCCGACCGGCAGGCTTTTGCAAACCGCGTCGCAACCGCGCGGCGGATCGTCGCCGCGTGGAGCGCGCAGCATCATGTCGACGGGCCGGTGCGACTGGTGCTCGCGATGCCCGAAGGTCCGGGCTCGGCGGTGCTGTTCGCCGCGATCCGGCGCCAGTGGCGCGCGATCGGGATCGAGAGCGAGCGCGTCGGGCCGCGCGACGCCGCCGATCTGCGGCTGATCGACGAGGTCGCGCCGGCCGACCAGGCAGACTGGTTCCTCGCCCATTTCGGCTGCGCGCGCGGCAAGCCGTGCAGCGAGGAGGCCGACAAGGCGCTCCGCATCGCGCGGGAAACCGGCGATCCCGCCATGCGCTCGCGCATGATCGCCGAGGCCGAACAGCGGCTGACCGCGATCGCGCCCTTCATTCCGATCGCGCAGCCGGTCCGCTGGTCGCTGGCCGCCCCCGAGCTGCCGGGATTCCGCGTCAACGCCCGCGCGATCCACCCGCTCGCGCCGCTGATCGGGAACCAAAATGGCCGCTGATGCGATCAGCTTAGCGGATAGGAGATGACGATGCGCCGCCCCACTCCGGCCGACCTCGAAGGCCTCGCCGATCGCCTGCCCGGTATGGGCCGTGACGCCGCTTCGGTGCGCCGCCGGATCGAGGCGATGGAGGGGCTGCTCGAACGCCTGTTCGTGATTCCCGGCATCAACCGTCCGGTCGGGCTCGACGTGCTGCTCGACATGGTGCCGGTGGTCGGCCCGGCCGTCGGCGCGGTGATGGGCAGCTGGCTTGCGTGGGAGGCCCGCAATCTCGGCATGTCGAAATGGCAGATGGCGCGCATGTTCGGCAATGTCGGGCTCGATCTGCTGCTCGGCGCGATTCCGTGGGTCGGCGCGATTCCCGATTTCTTCTTCCGCTCGAACAGCCGCAACCTGAAGCTGATCAAGCGCCATCTCGACCGACATCATCCGGCGACCGCGACGATCGAGGGCGGCGTGGTTGGGCGGCGATAGGGTCGGGCGGGCGGGCCCGCTCAGGCCGGCTTGCGCGCTTCGCCGATCGCCTGCCTGAGCGCGTCATAGCCGACCGCGCCCTTGAGGACCCGCCCCCCGATGACGAAGGTGGGCGTGGCGATCGACGGATCGATCCTGGTCGCCAGTTCGAGATTGCGGTTCAGCTCGGCGGCCACCGCGGGGTTTTCGGCGTCGCGCGCGATCCGCGCGGGATCGAGCTTCATCGCCTCGATCACCGACGCAACGCTCGCCGGATCGGGGCGTCCGGCGGCGAACATGCGCTTGTGGAAATCGCGATACGCGCCGCGCTGCGCAACCGCCAGGCTCGCCTTGGCGGCGATCTCGCTTCCCGGGCCCAGGATCGGGATCTCGCGCCAAACCACCTTGAGCTTGGGATCGGCGGCGAGCAGGCGATCGATGTCGGGCAAGCTCGAACGGCAATAGCCGCATGCATAGTCGGTGAACATCACCAGCGTGACGTCGCCATGCTCGGCGCCCGCCCAGGCTGAGGCGAACGGGGTTTCGAGCGCCGCCCTGTTGCCCGCATAGACATCCTGGCTATGGCGGTCGCGCAGCCGCTCCATCGCTTCGGGAAGGATTTCGGGATGAGCGAGGATATAGTCGCGCACGACGCGCTCGATCTCGGCCTTGCCGGCGGGCGCGGCGGTGCGCGGGTGGACGATCCAGCCGGCCCCGGCCCCCATCAGCGCCGCCAGGCCGGCACCCGCCACGAGAAGCGGACGCTGCACCACGATATTTTTGTTCATTTTCTGCGCTCGCTCGCCGTTGCGCGCGCCGACAGGGCGATGTCCTCGGCGCGGATATAATCGGGTGTGCCGCGCGGGATGCGCGCCATCGCCGCCTCGGCGCTGGCCATCGCCAGCCGCGGGTTGCCGATCAGCGCATAGCGTTCGGCGGTGGCGAGTTGCGCGCGCGGCTCATCGCCAAGCCGCGCATAGGCCATGCCGAGCGTATACCAGGCGAAGGGGTTGTCGCGATCGCGCGCGACCGAAACCTTGAGCACGTCGCGCGCCTCCTGGAGATTGGCCGAATCCTCGGTCGCAACCAGCGCATGCCCGAGCAGCGAGGAGATGAGCGGCGCGCCGCGCGACTGGCGGACCGCGATCCGCAACGGCCCGAGCGCTTCTTGCGGCTTGCCCGATTCGAGCAGGATCTGCCCTTGAAGCTCGCGGAAATAGGGATCGTCGGGCGACGAGGCGACGAGCTTGTCGACCTCCTCCACCGCCTTGTCGGGATAGGCCCCGCGATGCCAGGCATAAGCGCGGGCGTAATGCGCGGCAGGGCTCTGATCGGTTTCCGGATATTTGCGCAGCGCGGTGGTCGGATCGTCCATATAGCCGACCAGCTTGGCCTTGATCCGCTGGAAGCGCGCATCGAGCGCCGGATCGGTCTTGTTGTTGTAGAAGGGCGAGCGAAGCACGTCCGCCGAGAGCGTCGCCTCGCGCTCGCCCGACATCGGGTGGGTCTGCATGAACGGATCGGTTTCGGCGTAGGTCGACGCGTAACGATATTCTTCCTTGCGCAATTTGAGGAAGAAGCTGAGCATCCCCTTGCCCGACAGGCCCGCCCTGTTGAGGAACCCGAGCCCCGCGGCGTCGGCGCTCGCCTCCTGCACCCGGTTGAAGGCGAGGAATTTGCCGAGCGCCGCCTGCTGGCCCGCCATCATCACCCCCATGCCGGCATCGCCCGCGCCCGCCGCGACCGCCGCCGCGCCCAACAGCAAGGACAGCATGGTGATCGCGGTCGCGCCCTTGGCGCCCTCGCCCGCACGGATCACATGCCCGCCGGTGATATGGCCAAGCTCATGCGCGATCACGCCCTGCAACTCGCTGCTGTTGTCGGCGGCCTCGATCAGTCCGCTATGGATGTAGACCGCCTGGCCGCCCGCCACGAAGGCGTTGATCTCCTTGTCGCCCACCAGCACGATATCGACATTGCCGGGCTGCAGCCCGGCAGCCGCCACCAGCGGCGCGGCAATTTCCTTGAGATAAGCCTCGGTTTCGGCATCGCGCAGGATCGACTGGGCCATCGCCGGCTGCGCGCCCATCGACAGCGCGAGCGTGGCTACAAGCAACGCCCGCAGCGCGCGGCGCAACGCCAGTGACGGTGCAGCAATTCGGGCCATCGTCATCGATCCTCGCCGCGCGCATCTGAACCGCGCGTGAAGCGATGCGGCGGGCCGGACAGCGCCGACCCGCCGATCATCGTCAGGCGCCGAACGTCCGCTGCCACCAGCCACGGCGCGGCGAGCCATCGCTTTCCTCCTCGGCCGCCACCTCGGGCTCCGGCACAGCCGATTCGGCCGCGGCACCTTCGACCGGAGCCGCGGTCACCTCGGCGGCTTCGGACGTCGCCGCCTTGGCTCGTGACCGGCTGCGGCGCTTGGGCGCTTCTTCGGCAACCGGCGCTTCGGGAGCGGCGGCTTCGGCCACCTCGGGCGCTTCGGCAGTTTCGGCCACCTCGGCCTTCTTGCGCCGGCCGCCACGGCGCGGCTTGGGCGCTTCGGCAGCCTCCTCGACCGGAGCCGCGGCGATCTCCTCGGCCGGAGCGGCAGCCGCCTCGGCCACAACCGCGAGGTCGGCCTTGCGAGCGCGGGGACGCCGGCGGGCCTTGGACCCCTCTTCGGCAGGCGCGGCCTCGACCGGTTCGGGCTCGACGGCGACGGGCGCTTCCTCCGCCATGATGGCCTCGACCTGCTCGGCGGGCGTCTCCTCGCTGCCGACAGCCTCTCCGCCACGGCGGCGGCCGGAACGACGTCCACGACGGCGTCCACGCCGCTGTTCCCCATTCTCCTCGCCCTCGCCCGCTTCGGCCGGCTCACCGGTCTCGCCAATCTCCTCGCCGGTCTCGGGCTCCTCCTCGCCATCGGCGGGGCGGCCCTCCTGGTCCCGGCCGCGGCCGCTCCGGCGGCGACGGCGGCGGCGACGGCGACGGCCGCCGTCGCCCCGCTCGCCGTCATCCTGGCTTTCGGCCTCGCCATCGGCGGCCTCGGTTTCTTCTTCCTCCTCCTCCTCGTCGACCTCATCCTCGTCGATCTCATCGTCGGGTTCGATCGCTATCGGAGTCGGAAGCCTGGGCGCGTGGCTCGGCGGCGGTCCGCCTGCCTCGACGCTCATGCGCGCACCCTCGAGCGTACCGTCCGAGAGGATCTCGATCATCACGCCGTAGCGCTCTTCGATCTCGGCAAGCTCGGCGCGCTTGCGGTTGAGCACATAGAAGGCGGCTTCCTGGCTCGCCCGCAGCATCAGCCGCGAGCCGCGGCCGCGCGCGGCCTCATCCTCGAGCATACGCAGCGCCGAAAGCCCCGCCGACGACGCGGTGCGGATCAGCCCGGTGCCCTCGCAATGCGGGCATTGCCGCGTCGAGGCTTCGAGCACCCCGGTGCGTAGCCGCTGGCGGCTCATTTCGAACAGTCCGAAGCTTGAAATCCGTCCGACCTGGATGCGCGCGCGATCGTTGCGGAGCGCTTCCTTCATCGCCTTCTCGACTTTGCGGATGTTGGAGTTGTTCTCCATGTCGATGAAGTCGATGACGACCAGGCCGGCCATGTCGCGCAGGCGGAGCTGCCGGGCGATCTCGTGCGCCGCCTCGAGATTGGTCGCGGTGGCGGTCTGCTCGATATTGTGCTCGCGGGTCGAACGGCCCGAGTTGATGTCGATCGAAACCAGCGCCTCGGTCGGGTTGATGACGAGATAGCCGCCCGATTTGAGCTGCACCAGCGGCTGATACATCGCCGCGAGCTGATCCTCGACCCCGAAGCGCTGGAACAGCGGCACCGCGTCGGCATAGAGCTCGACCTTCTTGGCGTGGCTCGGCATCAGCAGCTTCATGAACGCCCGCGCCTGGCGATAGCCCTCCTCGCCTTCGACAATCACCTGGTCGATGTCGCGATTATAGATGTCGCGGATCGCCCGCTTGATCAGGTCGCTGTCGCCGTAGATCAGCGCCGGCGCCGACGACCGGAGCGTGTTTTCGCGGATCTCGTCCCACAGCCGCGCGAGATAGTCGAAGTCGCGCTTGATCTCGGTCTTGGTGCGCTGCAGCCCGGCGGTCCGCACGATGCAGCCCATCGTCTTGGGCAGCTGCAGTTCGGCCATGATCGATTTCAGCCGCTTGCGATCGGCGGCGTTGGAAATCTTGCGGCTGATACCGCCGCCATGGCTCGTATTCGGCATCAGCACGCAATAGCGGCCGGCGAGCGACAAATAGGTGGTCAGCGCCGCACCCTTGTTGCCGCGCTCTTCCTTGACGACCTGCACCAGCAGCACCTGCCGGCGGCGGATCACGTCCTGGATCTTGTAGCGGCGGCGCAGATTCATGCGGCGCTGGCGCAAATTCTCGACCGCACCCTCGTCCGAGGCCCCGCCTACCGATTCGCGGCGCGGAGGCGGCGCGTCTTCCTCGTCGCCCTCACCGCGCTCCTGCTCCCCCTCATCCTGATCATGATGATCCTGCTCGGCGGCATCGTCGTCGATCTCGTCGGTCTCGTGAGCGCGGAGCGCCTCCTCTTCGGCGGCATGCTCGGCCTCCTCGCGGAGCAGCGCCTCGCGATCCTCCTTGGGGATTTGATAATAGTCGGGATGGATTTCCGAAAAGGCCAGGAAACCATGGCGATTGCCGCCATAATCGACGAACGCCGCCTGCAGCGACGGTTCGACTCTCGTTACCTTGGCGAGATAGATATTCCCCTTGAGTTGCTTCCGTTCGGCGGACTCAAAGTCAAATTCCTCGATCCGGTTCCCCTGGACGACGGCCACCCGGGTTTCCTCCCGGTGGCGTGCGTCGATAAGCATGCGGGTTGTCATTCAAAGCTCTCCAAACGCGCGGGCGGACGGCTGGGCCGTGCCGGCTGGCGCGATATGCTGAAGATGCGGCACCAGGCGGGGCTGCGGTCCGCAGCGCACCCGATGCCGTCATCAAAGGTGAAAGATAGGTATTTGCAGCCGTCGCATCGTCACATCCGGCGCGATGCACCGGATTGCGGGCGCCGTTCCATGCGCCACCAGCATCGTGGCGGCATTCGGAACGGGACAGAAAATGACTCATGCGATCGTCAACCTGTTACACCGTCGCCAAATCGCGACGGCCGGCCGGAACGACGTTCGAGATCGGCGCACAACGCGCAGATCGGCCGAAATCCGGACAAGCGGTGCTAGCATCCGGCGGCAAACGGAGCAAGCATCACCACACTGGACAAAGATAGTGGAGCTTTGGTTAAGTGCCAGAGCTCTCGGCGTTTCGCGGCCGACGGCGTATCGCGGGGCCATTTTGCCGACACCAACTTACAGTTTCCGCCCCTTCCTGTGCCTCTGCGCCGCGCTCCTGCTGACGATCCCGGGGGTGGCGCGGGCCGCGGCCTCGATCACGGCGATCGAAATTCGCGACATGACGGTGACGCTGCGATTCGACACGCCGGTCGCCACCGCCTCCGCGTTCATGCTGTCGGCGCCGCAACGCATCGCCGTCGATCTCCCGGGCGCGCGAATGGGGCGCGTGGCCGCATCGGGCGGCCCAATCAGCTCGACCCGCCACGGCCAATATGACGCCGATACGGCGCGGGTGGTCTTCGAACTGAGCCGATCCGCGGTCATATCCGACGCTGGCTTCTCGCCGGACCATATGACGCTGACGCTGGCACTCAAGCCCGTCACCGAGAATCTGTTCGCCCGCGCAGTGCGCAGGGGGCGCCAGCTGTTCGGCCTCGACACGGCCGGAACGGTCGACGCGCGCGCCGCGCAGCGGGGCGGCATCATGGTCCCGCTGGATCCGCCCAGACCGTTGCCCGTGCCGTCGGTGACCGGGGCGCGGGGGACCAACCGGCCGCTGGTGGTGATCGATGCCGGACATGGCGGCCACGATCCAGGCTCGCAATCGGGCGACGGGATGACGAGGGAGAAGGATGTGGCGCTGGGGATCGCGAAGGCGATCCGCGACGAGCTGGCGGCTTCGGGCCGGGTTCGCGTGGCGCTGACTCGCAGCGACGACCGCTTCCTGGTGCTCGGCGAGCGGCGGGAGATCGCCCGCCGCCTCAAGGCGGATTTGTTCATCTCGGTCCATGCCGACAGCGCCCCGAGCAGCAGCGCGCGCGGCGCAAGCATCTACACGCTGTCCGAAGTCGCATCCGATCGGGTCGCCGCCCAGCTGGCCGCGAAGGAGAACCGCGCCGACATCCTCAACGGCGTCGATCTCGGCGGCGAGAACAACGAAGTCTCATCGATCCTGCTCGACCTCGCGCAGCGTGAGACGATGAACATCTCCTCGCAATTCGCCACCTTGCTCCAGCGCGAAATGGCTCCCACCGTCCATTTCAAGGACGATGCCCATCGTTTCGCGGGGCTGATCGTGCTCAAGGCCCCCGACGTGCCATCGGTGCTGCTCGAGACCGGCTATATCTCAAACCCCGACGACCTCGCCCTGTTGCTGTCGAAGGACTATCGGCGCAACATCGCGATCGGCGTGCGCAAAGCGGTCGAGACGCATTTTGCCCGACGGCTGACCGGGGAGTGACGGCGCCGGCGATAGCCGCATCGCTCCAGAGGGCTCGCGGGGACGCATATTTCGCCTCGGCTTCCAAAGCTTTCCAAAACTGCTAGAGCGCGCCGGTGATCCAGCTTCCCGTCATCCGCAACCCCTTTTCGGCCTGGCGCAGCGAGGCGCGGCGGCTGTGGGGGTTCCGGAGCTGGCGCTGGTCGGGCTATGTCTTCTGGTCCGCCGCGCTGTTTTGGCTGCTGATCTGGTTCCTGTTCGCGCGCGGCCTGCCCTCGGCCGACGCCCTGCTCGCCTATCAGCCGCCGCTGCCCACCAACGTGCGCGATTATGACGGCGAACCGGTTGCCGATTTCGCTCGCGAGCGGCGCGTCCAGCTTTCCTATGACGAATTCCCGCCGATCCTGATCAACGCCTTCATCTCGGCCGAAGACAAGACCTTCTTCAGCCATCCCGGAGTCGATATCGGCGGCCTCGCCGGCGCTGTGTGGGACTATACGACCAAGCTCGGCAGCGGCCGGCGCGCCAAGGGCGGGTCGACGATCACCCAGCAGGTCGCGAAGAACCTGATCGTCGGGGATGATTATTCGATCGCCCGCAAGGTCCGCGAGGCGATCCTCGCTTTCCGCATCGAGGGCGCTCTGTCCAAGCAGCAGATCCTCGAAATCTACCTCAACCAGATATTCCTCGGCCGCAACGCCTATGGCGTACAGTCGGCGAGCCGCGCCTATTTCCGCAAGGACGTCGGCGACCTGACCCTGCCCGAGGCGGCCTATCTCGCGATCCTGCCGAAGGCGCCATCCAACTACACGGTCGAGCGCAACGCCGATCGTGCGATCGTCCGGCGCAACTATGTGCTCCAGCAGATGGAGGAAAACGGCTTCATCACCGCAGCCCAGCGACGCGAGGCGGCGGCCGCGCCGCTAGGGGTGGTCCCGCGCTATGCGCCGCGGCCGAGCGTCGGCGGCTATTTCATGGAGGAGGTCCGTCGCGAGCTGATCAGCCGCTATGGCGAGACGGCAACCGACGGGCCCAATGGCATCTATGCGGGCGGGCTGTGGGTTCGCACCTCTTATGACGGCGAGATCCAGGATGCCGCCGAGGGCGCGTTGCGCGACGGGCTGGTGCGCTTCGAGGCGGCGGCCGGCTGGCGGGGACGGATCGCCCGCATCGACATCGACGGCGATTGGGCGCGCGCGCTTTCCAGCCTCAACGTCGGAGCGGGCTATGCAAGCTGGGCCCCCGCGGTGGTTCTGTCACGCAACGGCTCGGCTGCGCAGATCGGCTTCGAAAACGGCTCGCGCGGAATATTGCCGAGCTCGGGCGCCACGATGCCCAAGCGGGGGATCGGCGGCCGCGCATTCGACTTTCTCAAGCCCGGCGACGTGATCGTCGTGCGGCAGGAGGGAGACGGCTGGACGCTCCGCAGCATTCCGTCGGTTTCTGGCGGCATGGTGGTGCAAAATCCGCACACCGGCCGGATAATGGCGATGCAGGGCGGCTTCGATTCGCGCGGCTCGTCGTTCAACCGCGCCACCCAGGCGATGCGGCAGCCGGGATCGACCTTCAAGCCGTTCGTCTACGCGGCCGCGCTCGACAATGGCATGACGCCCGCCTCTATCATCATCGACGGGCCGTTCTGCGTCTTCCAGTCGGCTCGGCTCGGGCAGAAATGCTTCCGCAATTTCTCGGGCGCGAACGCCGGCCAGCAGACGATGCGCTGGGGCGTCGAGCAGTCGCGCAACCTGATGACCGTCAGGACCGCCAGCCAGATCGGAATGGGCAAGGTGGTGCGCACAGCCAAGGCGATGGGTGTCGGCGAATATCCGCCTTACCTCGCTTATGCGCTGGGCGCGGGCGAGACGACCGTGTTGCGGATGGTCAACGCCTATTCGATGTTCGCCAATCAGGGCCGCGCGCTGACCCCGACGCTGGTCGATTATGTGCAGGATCGCAACGGCAAGATCATCTGGCGCGCCGACAAGCGCGCATGCGAAGGCTGCAACATGCCGCGTTGGAATGGCCAGCCGATGCCGCGCCCGCGGCTGCGCGCGCGGCAGGTGATCGATGCGATGACCGCCTATCAGATGCTCCACATCATGGAAGGCGTGGTCGAGCGCGGCACCGCCACCGTGCTGCGCGACCTGGGCCGCCCGATGTTCGGCAAGACCGGCACGTCGTCGGGGCCGACCAATGTCTGGTTCGTCGGCGGATCAGCGGACATGGTGGGCGGGCTCTATATGGGCTATGACAATCCGCGCTCGATGGGCGGCTATGCGCAGGGCGGCACGATCGCCGCGCCGGTCTTCCACAGCTTCGCGGCGAAGGCGATGAAGGGCATGCCGGTCGTGCCCTTCCAGGCCCCCGCGGGAATCCGCATGATCCGCATCGACCGCAAGACCGGCCGCCGCGTGTTCGGCGCGTGGCCCGATGGCAGCTATTACAGCCCCGTGATCTGGGAAGCGTTCAAGCCCGAGAGCGAACCGCGAAGGACGATCCGCCGTGACGAAATCGCGCGGCGTGCGGCGCAGGCACCCCAGAAGGCGACCAACGACAGCGAATTCTTGCAAAGCCGCGACGGTATCTACTAGGGCACTCAACCATATTTCGGTCATGCCGGCGAAGCCGGTATCTCGTGGGGCGAGGGCGCAGCGCTTATATGCTTCCCGGGATCCCGGCATTCGCCGGGCTGACGCATTTTGATCCGGAGTTCCGATATGCGCGCCGAAGCGCAAGCCAGTGTCGATCAGATCAACCAGGCGATGGCGCTCGTGCGGCGTTTCCTCGATTGGGACCGTGCGCTGCGCCGGCTCGACGAACTCAACAACCGGGTCGAGGATCCGAAGCTGTGGGACGACGCCAAGGCCGCGCAGGAGGTGATGCGCGAGCGGCGGCGGCTGGACGAGGCGGTGTCCGCGGTCAAGGCGATCGAGCAGGAATGCGCGGACACCGTCGAACTGACCGAAATGGCCGAGGCCGAGGGCGACGACGCTCTCGTCAATGACGGCGTTGTCGCGCTCGCCGCGCTCGCCGACCGCGCGGAGCGGGACAAGATCTCCGCCCTGCTCGCTGGTGAAGCCGACGGCAACAACAGCTATATCGAGGTCAATGCGGGCGCGGGCGGCACCGAGAGCCAGGACTGGGCCGGCATGCTCCAGCGCATGTACACGCGCTGGGCCGAGCGGCGCGGCTTCAAGGTCGAACTCGTCGACTTCCATGCGGGCGAGCAGGCAGGCATCAAGTCGGCGACGCTGATGATCCGGGGCGAGAACGCCTATGGCTATGCGAAGACCGAAAGCGGGGTCCACCGTCTCGTCCGTATCAGCCCTTATGATTCGGCCGCGCGCCGCCATACCAGCTTTGCGAGCGTCTGGGTCTATCCCGAGGTCGACGAGGATATCGACATCGAGGTGCTCGACAAGGATCTCAAGATCGACACCTACCGTTCGTCGGGCGCGGGCGGCCAGCACGTCAACACGACCGATTCTGCGGTGAGGATCACGCATCTTCCGACGGGAATCATCGTCGCCTGCCAGAACCAGCGATCGCAGCACAAGAATCGCGCCGAGGCGATGAAGCAGCTCAAGGCGCGGCTCTACGAACAGGAGCTGCAGCGCCGCGAGGCCGAGACGATGGCGGGCTATGCCGCCAAGACCGAGATCGGCTGGGGCCATCAGATCCGTTCCTATGTCCTGCAGCCCTATCAGATGGTCAAGGATCTGCGCACCGGGGTTACCTCCACCGCCCCCTCGGACGTGCTCGACGGCGATCTCGACCGGTTCATGGCCGCGGCCTTGTCGCAGCGGGTGACCGGCGAGACGGTCGAGGTCGAGGACGTCGACTGAAGCAAGCGCCCTTAAGCTGTACGCCCGATGAAGACCTCGTTCAGCGAAACTATCTGATGCAGGGCGTAATTTCCTCTTTCACCGCTGGAGGGCGGACGAGAGGAGAACTGCTATGACGATCACAAAGATATTCGCCGCTATCGGCCTCGCCGTCGCGGCGCTGGGGGCGAGCGGGACCGCCCAGGCGCACGACCGCTGGGACGACCGCAGCTGGGCTCAGGAGCGCCGCTGGGATGACGACCGGCGCTGGGACCATGAGCGCCGCTGGGATGACGGCCGGCGTTGGCGCGATGATCGCCGCTGGGATCGTGAGCGCCGCTGGTACCGTGACGGCCGCGGCTATCATGATCGCCGCTGGGAAAGACGCCACCATTATCGCGTGCGTTGCTGGACCGAGTGGCACCACCATCACCGGATCCGCGTCTGCGACTAACCTTTGCCGCCGAGTGCGGCGCAACATGCGGGCTCCCCTTCGTCGAAAGGGAGCCCGCATATGTCGGTTTGGCGCGGTAATATGTCAGTTCTGACATCGAAAAAACTTGGAAAACGCACCGCCTGCCGATTGTGAATATGGTCCGCTCGGGCTAGCAGGGCGGGATGCGCGCCCCCGTCCGCGAGGTCCCCACCAGCAACATCCCCTCTTCGAGCGGCGGCCCGCTCCTTCTGCTTCTGTGTGGCCTGCTGCTCGGCTGCTCGCGCGAGAAACCCGCGCCGCCGCCTCCCGAGGCGGGCTTCGTCACGCTCAAGGCCGAGACGGTGCCGTTGTTCGTCGAACTTGCAGGCCGCACCGCCGCCTATGAGATGTCGGAGGTCCGCCCGCAGGTCTCGGGCATCCTCAAGGCTCGGCTGTTCACCGAAGGCGGCTTCGTCCGCGCCGGGCAGACACTGTACCGGATCGATCCCAGCCTTTATCGCGCGACGCTTCACCAGGCGGCCGCCAATCTCGACAATGCCCGCGCCCAACGCGAAGCCGCAGCCGCCAAGGCCGAGCGCTACAAGCCGCTTGCGCAGATCGAGGCGGTGAGCCGGCAGGACTATACCGACGCCGCCGCGGCCGCCAAACAGGCCAACGCCGCGGTGGCGCAGAATGCCGCCCAGCTGGAGACGGCGCGGATCAACCTGCGCTTCACCAACGTCCCCGCACCGATCAGCGGACGGATCGGCCGCTCGCTGGTCACCACCGGCGCGCTGGTTTCGGCCGGGCAGGCCGACCCGCTGACGACCATCCAGCGGCTCGACCCGATCTATGTCGATATCCAGCAGTCGAGCGCGGATCTGCTCGCGCTCCGCCGGCAGCTCGCGGCCGGCGGGGCGACGCCCTCGTCGGCTGCGGTAAAGCTCAAGCTCGAAGACGGCAGCGCCTATGACCTGGCGGGCAAGCTCGAATTCGCCGAGGCGATGGTCGATCCTCAGACCGGCACCGTCACGCTGCGCGCGCGCTTCCCCAATCCAAAGGCGATTCTCCTGCCGGGCATGTATGTCCGCGCGACGCTGTCGCAGCTCACCACGCGCAACGCGATCCTCGTGCCGCAAGCCGGGCTGACCCGCAATCCCAAGGGCGAGGCCACCGTGATGCTCGTGGGGCCTGGCGACAGGGCGGTGCTGCGCACCGTCACCGCCGGGCAGACGGTGGGCGACAAATGGCTTATCACCGACGGGCTGAAGCCTGGCGACAAGGTGATCGTCGAGGGTTTGGGACGGATCAAGCCCAATCAAGCGATCCGCCCCGTGCCGGCGGGTTCTCCGCCGCAGAGGTCGGGCGGCGGGGCCGACAAGGGCGGACAGGGCTAGGCCCGGATGCTTTCGCGCATCTTCATCGATCGCCCCATCTTCGCGTGGGTGATCGCGATCGTGGTGATGCTGATCGGTATCGGCGGGGTGCTGAGCCTGCCGGTGTCGCAATATCCTGATATCGCGCCGCCCGCGGTCAACATCCGCGCTTCCTATCCTGGGGCTTCGGCGGAGACGCTCGAATCGAGCGTTACCCAGGTGATCGAGCAACAGCTCACCGGCATCGACGGCATGCTCTATTTTTCGGCGACGTCGAATTCCTCGGGCCAGGTCAATGTCACCGTGACCTTCGAGAAGGGGGTCGACCCCGACATCGCCCAGGTGCAGGTGCAAAACAAGGTGCAGCAGGCGCTGCCGCGCCTGCCGCAGCAGGTTCAGCAGCAAGGCTTGGTCGTCACCAAATCCAATGCCGACTTCCTGATGGTCGTGGCGGTCTATGACGAGAGCGACCGATCGACCAACCTCGACGTCAGCGATTATCTGGTATCGAACCTCCAGGATGGGCTCGGGCGCATCCCGGGCGTCGGCGACCTCAACGTATTCGGCGCGCAATATGCGATGCGCATCTGGCTCGATCCGTACAAGCTATCCGGGTTGGGGTTGGTTCCCGGCGACGTGATCTCGGCGATCCAGGCGCAGAATACACAGGTTGCCGCGGGGCAGATCGGCGCCCTGCCCGCTCCGGCCGGGCAGATGCTCAACGCGATCGTGACGGCGCGTTCGCGGCTCACCACGCCCGAGCAGTTCCGGAAGATCATCGTCAAAACCCAGACCGACGGATCGGAGGTGCTGCTCGAGGACGTCGCCCGGGTGGAGCTCGGCAGCGAGAACTACACCATCGTCGGCCGGGTCAACCAGCATCCCGGCGCCGGCATTGCCATCCAGCTGGCGCCCGGCGCCGATGCGCTCAAGACCGCCGAGCTGGTGCGGTCTTATGTCACCACCGCCGCCGCGCATTTTCCTCCACGTTACGCCTATGTGTTCGCCAATGATTCGACCAACTTCATCAAGCTGTCGATCGAGGAGGTGCTCAAGACGCTGATCGAGGCGATCATCCTCGTGGTGATCGTGATGTTCGTGTTCCTGCAGAGCTGGCGCGCGACGCTGATCCCCGCGATCGCCGTCCCGGTCGTCCTGCTCGGCACCTTCGGTGTGCTCGCCGCTGCGGGTTTCTCGATCAACGCGCTGACCCTGTTCGGGCTGGTGCTCGCCATCGGCCTGCTCGTCGACGACGCGATCGTGGTGGTCGAGAATGTCGAGCGCGTGATGGAGGAAGACCCGGACATCACCCCCCGCGAGGCGACGATCAAGTCGATGGCGGAGATCAACACCGCCTTGATCGCGATCGCGCTGGTCCTCTCCGCGGTGTTCCTGCCGATGGCGTTTTTCGGCGGCTCGACCGGCGTGATCTACAAGCAGTTCTCGATCACGATCGTCTCCTCGATGGTGCTGTCGGTGTTCGTGGCGCTGATCCTGTCGCCAGCGCTGGCCGCGACCGTGCTTAGGCGTCCGGACCGGCAGGCTTGGGCCGAACGCGGCGGCTTCGTGGCGACCGCGCATCGCTATGGCGAGCGCTTCAACGACTGGTTCCGGCGGCTCTCCGATCGCTATCGCGTCCTCGTGTCGCGCCTGTTCGGCCATATGCGCACCGCGATGATCGCGTTCGCGCTGTTGGTGATTGCGCTGGCCGTGCTGTTCTTCCGCCTGCCGACAGGCTTCCTGCCGAGCGAGGACCAGGGATTCGCGCAGCTCCAGTTCACGCTGGCGCCGGGCGCGACGATGAGCCGCACGGTCGCCGTCGCCAAACAGATCGAGCGCTATGTGCGCGAGCACGAGGCGCAAAACATCGCCTCGCTCTATGTCGTCGGCGGATCGAGCAACGCCGGACAGGGGCAGAACGCCGGACGCGGCTTTCTTGGGTTCACCCCTTGGGACGATCGCAAGGGCAAGGAGAACAGCGCCGACGGACTGACCCGGCGCGCCACCGAAGCGTTGTCCTCGGTCCGCGACGCACAGATTTTCGTGCTGAACCCGCCCCCGGTGCGCGGGCTTGGGCAATCCACGGGGTTCACCCTCGAACTGCTCAACAACAGCGGCCTCAGCCGCGCCGAGTTCAAGGCGCGGCGCGATCAGCTGCTCAAGGAGGCCGCGGCCGATCCGCAGCTTGTCGCGGTGCGACAAAATGCGCTCGACGACGCGCCGACACTCACGGTCGACATCGACGAGGACAAGGTCGGCGCGCTGGGCATCACCCAAGCCTCGGTCGATCAGACGCTGTCGACGGCATGGGGCGGCACCTATGTCAACGACTTCGTCGATCGCGGCCGGGTCAAGCGCGTCTATGTCCAGGGCGACGCGCCCTATCGCAGCCGTCCCGAGGATCTCGGCAACTGGTATGTGCGCACGGCGAACGGATCGATGGCCCCCTTTTCGGCCTTTGCGCAAACCCGCTGGGCGCAGACCCCGACTCTGTTGTCGCGCTTCAACGGATTGCCGTCCTACGAAATCCAGGGGCAGGCCGCCGCGGGGTACAGCTCGGGCGACGCGATGAAGCGGATCGGCGCAATCGCGGCCAAGCTGCCGGGCACCTCGATCGCCTGGTCGGGGCTCAGCTATCAGGAGCGGCTGTCGGGTGGGCAGGCGCCGATGCTGTACGGCCTGTCGCTGCTCGTCGTGTTCCTGTGCCTCGCCGCGCTCTACGAGAGCTGGTCGATACCGCTCGCGGTGATGATGGTGATCCCGCTCGGCCTGATCGGCGCGACGCTGGCGGTGGTCGTGCGCGGGCTAGAAAATGATATATATTTCCAGGTCGGCCTGCTCACGACGATGGGCCTGTCGGCCAAGAATGCGATCCTGATCGTCGAGTTCGCCGAGCTCGCCGAGAAGCGGGGCAAGAGCGCGATCGAGGCCGCGCTGGAAGCCGCGCGGATCCGGCTTCGCCCGATTTTGATGACGAGTTTCGCCTTCATGCTCGGCGTGCTGCCGCTCGCCATCTCCACCGGCGCAGGCGCCAAAAGCCGGGTGGCGATCGGCACCGCGGTGCTCGGCGGCATGGCCACCGCGACCGCGCTGGCGATCTTCTTCGTGCCGCTGTTCTTCGTGCTGGTCCGCAAGCTGTTCGCGCGCCGCGACCATGGCGAGGCGGGCGCATGATCCGCCGGGCCGCGCCGCTCGCCGCGCTCGTCCCGTTAGCGGCATGCAACCTCGCTCCGGCCTATCAGCGTCCGGCGCCCGCCATTCCCGCGGCCTTGCCGATCACCCAGCCGGCGGAGACGCCTCCCGCAGCGCTCAGCTATCGCGACATCTTCCATGATCTGAAGCTGGTTGCGCTGATCGATCGGGCAATCGCCAACAACCAGGATCTCAGAGCCGCGCTGGCCAATGTCCGTTCGGCCCGCGCGCTCGTCACGGTTAACCGTGCGGTGCTGCTCCCCGCGGTCGACGGCTCGGCCGAGGTCAGCACCGGCGACAGTTCGAACGAGGCGCGATCGGGCGGTGGCGCGATCGGGAACGCGAGCGGCCGCCGCACCAGCTACTCGGCCGACCTGGACGTCGGCTGGGAGATCGATCTGTTCGGCCGGCTGCGTAACCTCGAGGACGCCGCCTTCGACGAGTATCTCGGCAGCGCGGCGGCGCAGCGCGCCGCGCGGCTCAGCCTGGTCGGCGGGGTCGCCAACGCCTATCTGACGCTCGCCGCCGACCGCAGTCTGCTCGCCATCGCGAAGCAAACGAGCGCGAGCGCCAACCGCAGCGTCGAGCTGACGCGCGCGTTGCTCAAAGGAGGCGTCGCGCCGCGCACTGACCTGCGCCAGGCCGAGACGATATTGGCTCAGGCCGACGCCGACCAGGCGAACCTCGAAACCGCGGTCCAGCAGGACCGCAACGCCTTGCAGCTCCTCGTCGGAGCGCCGGTCGAGGATGCGCTGCTACCCGGCTCGATCGAAGCCATGGACGGACTGTTAGCCGAGGCGCCCGCAGGGCTCGATTCGTCGATCCTGCTGCGCCGCCCCGATGTCGCCGAGGCCGAATATAAGCTGCGCGCGGCGAATGCGCGCATCGGCGCAGCGCGCGCCGCTTTTTTCCCCCGCATCGGCCTGACCGCGCTCGCCGGCTTCGCCAGCAACGCGCTTTCCAGCCTGTTCGTCGGCAACGCTTTCACCTGGAGCGCCGCCCCGTCGGCCACGCTGCCGATCTTCGACGGCGGCGCCAATATCGGCAATCTTCGCTATGCGAAGGCGCAACGCGATCTCGCGCTCGCCACCTATCAAAAGGCGATCCAGACGGCGTTCCGCGATGTCGCCGATGCGCTCGCGCGCCGCGCGACGATCGACCGGCAGCTGGCGGCGAGCGCCCGCCTCGACGCCGCGGCACGCGATTCGCTGTTCCTCGCCGATGCCCGCTATCGCGAGGGCATCGATCCCTATCTCAGCCTGCTCGATGCGCAGCGCACCGCCTATGGCGCGGCCCGGACCTTGGCCTCGGCGCGGCTGATCAAGGCGCAGAACCTGGTGACGCTCTACCAGTCGCTCGGCGGCGACCAGCTGATCGACGATCCTCCGGCGGGCCTGGGGGGCGACCGCGCCCGGCCTGTCGACATTCGCTAGACCGCCCACCCGATGCGCGCGGCGTTATCCCTGGCGAGCTGGAAGCAACGCCGCGACTTGATCGGCCGCCGCGCGAGCGGGGTGGTGCTGGCGGTCTTTGTCCATATCCTCGGGCTTCTGCTGCTGATATCGCTGACGCCCGAACTGCGCGTGTCGAAACCCGACATGAAGAATTTCACCCTGCTGTCGCTGTCGGATCAGCCCGCGGCCAAGCCGGCTCCGCGCAACCGCCTCGCAAAGGCCACCCCCCGGAAAACGAGCCCGCCGCCCCCGACGCTCCCACCGCCGTCGGTTTCTCCACTGAAGATGATCCTCGTCAGTTCGGATGTGTTCAAGGCGAGCGACATCTCCACGATGCACGCACATCCTGACCAGCAGGCCGCAAGCGGCGATTCCGCACCGGGCGCCACCGAAGAGGCAGGCGGAGGACCGCATGGCGAGCGCCTCTATAATGCCGAATGGTATGTCGAGCCCACGCCGGCCGAAATGGCCTATTACCTCCCCGCCGGGCGGCCGCAGGCGGGCTGGGGCCTGATCATGTGCCGAACGATACAGGATTACCATGTCGACGACTGCCGCGAGCTCGGCGAATCCCCCACCGGGTCGGGGCTGTCGCGTGCGCTTCGCCAGGCGGCGTGGCAGTTCCGCGTGCGGCCGCCCCGGACCGGCGGCCGGCCGATGGTGGGCGCTTGGGTGCGCATCCTGTTCGACTTCAAGCAAGGCGTGGTGAAATAGCACGCGGTCATTCACACCCCGGTCAGCGGGCGGGCGATAAGGACGCGGCTTTGGCGAGGGATCGATTCATGACGCGAAGGAAGTCCGTGGCGTTGCTTATCGTCGGCACGCTCTGCGCGGCAAGCGTGGCCCAGGCGGGTCTCCAGCTCGGCGAGCGGCCGATCAGCCGGGCCGAAGTGATCGCCGCCGTCAAGCGCCAGTTCGCGGAAATGGACGGCAACCACGACGGCAAGGTGAGCCAAGAAGAGTTCGAGCGCTATCGCGAGATCCAGGCCGCGTTGCCCGACCAGGGGCGCGGGCTCACCCATATCGGCCGCAGCTGGTTCGAACGCTGCGACACCGATGGCGACGGCCGGGTGAGCCTACAGGAAGCGGAGGCGCGCCCGCTCGAGCTGTTCGACATGGCCGATGCCAACCACGATGGCGTCGCCAGCATAGCCGAGCAATCGGTGGCGCAATTGTTCGTGAAATAACCGACGGTCAGCGCCGGCGCAGATTGACCCTTGAGATTCGAAAGTTCGAATTTCTCGCGCAGCTCCCCCTTCGCGGTCTCACAACCGGCGGGTCAGGCGGCTGCCTTTGCCCGCTGACGGAACCGATGCAGCAGCGGTTCGGTATAGCCGTTGGGCTGTACGGCACCTTCGAAGACAAGCGCCCGGGCCGCCTGGAAGGCGAGGCTGTTCTCCTCATTGCCCGCCATCGGCCGGTACAAGGGATCTTCGGCGTTCTGCGCGTCGACCTTGGCGGCCATGCGCCGCAGCGCCGCGTCGACCTCCGCTTCCGAGCAGACCCCGTGGAGCAGCCAGTTGGCGATATGCTGCGACGATATGCGCAGCGTGGCGCGGTCTTCCATCAATCCGACATCGTGGATATCGGGCACCTTCGAGCAGCCGACCCCCTGATCGACCCAGCGCACGACATAGCCGAGAATCCCCTGCGCATTATTGTCCAGCTCGGCGCGAATCTCCTCGGGCGTCCAGTTATGGCCGCGCGCGACGGGGATGGTCAGCAGCCGATCGAGCGAGACGACCGGCTCCGCCCGGCGGTCCGCCTGGCGCGCGAATACATCGACCTGGTGGTAATGGGTCGCGTGCAGCGTCGCCGCGGTGGGCGAGGGAACCCAGGCGGTGTTCGCACCGGTCTGCGGGTGGCCGATCTTCTGGGCGAGCATGTCGCCCATCCGGTCGGGGGCCGCCCACATCCCCTTGCCGATCTGCGCCTTGCCCGAAAGTCCGCAGGCAAGCCCGATCTGGACATTGCGGTCCTCATAGGCGGCGATCCAGTCGCTCGCCTTCATGTCGGCCTTGCGGATCATCGGCCCGGCGCGCATCGACGTGTGCATCTCGTCGCCGGTGCGATCGAGAAAGCCTGTGTTGATGAACATGATGCGGTCCTTCACCGCCGCGATGCAGGCCGCGAGATTGGCCGACGTCCGGCGCTCCTCGTCCATCACGCCGACCTTGAGCGTGTGCCGCGCCAGACCCAGCATGTCCTCGATCGCGTCGAACAGGCGATTAGTGAGGCCCGCTTCCTCGGGTCCATGCATCTTCGGCTTGACGATGTAGACCGATCCCTGCCGGCTGTTGCGGTAGCGGCCGAGCCCTTTGAGGTCGTGCAGCGCGATCAGGCTGGTGACGATGCCGTCGAGAATGCCTTCGGGCGCCTCCGAACCGTCGGCGAGCCGCAGCGCGGGTGTCGTCATCAGATGGCCGACATTGCGCACCAGCAGCAGGCTGCGGCCGGGCAAGGTGAAGGGCGCGCCATCGGGGGCGGTGTAGCTGCGGTCGGGCTCGAGCGCGCGCGACACTATGTCGCCGCCTTTGACGAAGCTCGCTGCGAGATCGCCCTTCATCAGCCCGAGCCAGTTGGCATAGGCGGCGACCTTGTCCTCGGCATCGACCGCCGCGACCGAATCCTCGAGATCGCAGATCGTGGTCAGGGCCGATTCGAGCATGACATCGGCGATCCCCGCCGGGTCCGTTCTGCCGATCGGATGGGCGCGATCAATCACCAGCTCGATATGCAGGCCGTTGTGACGGAACAGCAAATTGTCCCCCGCGCGTCCGATCAGCTGCGCGGGATCGGCGAGCGCGGGATCGCCGCCCTGCCAGCCAGCCCAGCTCCCCGCCGCCAACGGCACCGCGTTGTCGAGGAAGTCCCGCGCCCAGGCGATCACCTGCGCGCCGCGCGCGGCGTCATAGCCCTTGCCCGCGGGGGCGCCGGGGATCGCATCGGTGCCGTAAAGCGCGTCATAGAGGCTTCCCCAGCGCGCATTGGCCGCATTGAGCAGAAAGCGCGCGTTGAGGATCGGCACCACCAGCTGCGGGCCCGCGAGAGTGGCGATCTCGGCATCGACCCCGGCCGATCCGACCGCAAACGGCGCCGGTTCTGGAACAAGATAGCCGATTTCGGTGAGGAAGGCCTTGTAGGCGGCGATGTCGGGCGCGCCGCCGGCTTGGGCGACATGCCAAGCGTCGATCTTCGCCTGGAGCGCATCGCGCCTGTCGAGCAGTGCGCGATTCTCCGGAGCGAAGCGGGCATAGATATCGGCCATCCCCGCCCAGAAGGCATCCGCCGTAATACCAGTGCCGGGCAGCGCCTGATCCTCGATGAACCGCACCAGCACGTCCGCGATCTGGAGCCCGGCCTTGTCGATCGTCGCCATCATCCCTCTCCGCCCTCATCGCAATGGATAGGGAGCGATAGCCGAGCAGCGCATTCGACACTATTGAGAAAATATTCCAAACATATGTTCTGATAAAGAACAAATGGTCAGCCACCCATCTCGCCGGTACGGAACCAGCGGCGCGACGCGCCAAGCCGCATCAGCTCGCACCCGCAGTGGCGGCAGGTGGCGTGGACCACCCCGCCGATCTCCACCTTGCTGGTGCCGATCGCCGAGTGTCGGCCGTTTTCACAGCCCCTCGCACTGATCTTGACATAGGGACGACGGGACGAAGACGAGATGGTCGGCTGGAGCGACATGGCGGATCCTTTCCGCGACAAGGACGGGCCGCCGCTTTCGAACCGCCATCTTGCGCGGATATTTCAACGCTGAAACGAGCGCCGTTATTTCGAAGGCTGGCGCTCCGCCCAGCCTTCCGCCCGCGCGCGGCGCTCCTGACCGGCATCGAGCGGCGCGCCCGTCATCATGTCCTGCGCCGCCGCCAGAATATCGACCGAGCCGCTTGACGCCTGGCGATAGCGCGCCGATGGCGAGTGCGCGACGCCGGCGACGAAACGCGCAAGCTCCCACCCGGCCGCGCCATGGCAGCCGATCCCGGCCCCCGCCGCCCCCTCGAAGGTCCGGCAATAACGGCCGTCGCGGCCGCGGAAGCTCACGCCGATGCGATAGACGGCGTCGGAAGGAGCCTCCGAAGCGAGTTGCCGGTCGAGCGCACGCGCGAGCTCGCCGCGCGCGACGACCAGGTTGCCCGACTGGCCGATCGGGCCGGGCATGGCCTGGGGCAGCAGCTGTCCGATCACCAGCCCGGCGACCAGAGTCGCCGCCAGCGCCGCATAGCGCGCGTCGAATCGCCGCCATCCCGTCTTGCGAGCGCCTGGCAGACCGACGACATTGCCCGCGCGGCCGAGCAGCGCGGTCAGCCGTTCGGGCGGCGGGGCGGCGGCGATAGGCGCAAAATGGGCGGCGATGCTTTCCCGCAACCGGCGATGGCGATCGACCCGCGCCGCGAGGTCCGGATCGCCATCGACCGCGCGCTCGAAGCGCAGCGCCTCGATCGGGCCGAGCTCGCCGTCGACATAGGCAATGATCTGCTCGTCGGTCACGCCGCATCTCCCAGCTTCTCCATCAGCGCCTGCCGCCCGCGCACCAGCCGCGAGGTGACCGTGCCCATCGGCAGATCGAGCAATTCCGCCGCCTCCCGGTAGGCAAGGCCCTCGACCAGGATCAGCGCGATGATTTCGCGCTGTTCGGGGGGCAACTCCGCCATCGCGCGATCGACCTTGCCGAGCTCGACCCGGGCCTCGATCCGGCGATGGCCGGCGTCGCCCACCGACTCGCCTTCCTCTTCCGCCACGAAGGTCTCGGCGCGCCGCTTGCGCGCGCGCACCTCGTCGATCCAGCAATTGCGCATGATCCTGTACATCCACGAATCCAGCCTGGTTCCTCTTTCCCACTGCGCCTCGGCCTTCAGCGCGCGTTCGAGCGCGATCTGGCAAAGATCGTCGGCATCGGCGGGGTCGACCGCCAGCGCACGGGCGAAGCGCCGCAGCCGGGGCAGCAACGCCAGCAGGTCGCGCTCGAACGAGGTCAATCTCCGCTCTCCAGCCGCCCTTGTGGATGAAACGGGCGGGACCACGCGTTTCATCCCATGAAACCGGTTCCGGCGAAACCAGTTGATCATATCGGAAATGAAAGGATGATCGGCGGCGATGCACAGGCGCAGCCTCCCTCTGCTGCTCGCCGCCGCGCTGGCGCTCTCGAGCGTCGCGGCGGCGCAGCTGCTGCCCCCGGCCGGCGGTGCGATCGGCCAGGCTGCGGCCGGAATCGGCCGGCTCGGGACGGAGATCGGTGAACGGGTTGACGATAGCGTGTCGGACGCGGCCAGCCGCGCGGGCGATCAGCTCGGCCGTCTCGCACGCCTCCGCGCCGATCGCCTTGGCGCGTTGGTCCGCGGCCACCGCGACGCGCTCGAATATGACGCGCGCGGCGATCCGGCGGTCAGGGGCGAGCTGATCGCGCTCGATCCGACGCCCGAGCTGCTGAGCGCGGCCGCCGGCGCGGGGTTCGCCCTTGTCGAACAGGGCGATCTCACCGGCCTCGGCGTGGCGGCGGCACGGCTGCGCGCGCCCGCCGGAATGAGCCTCGCGCGTGCGGAGCGGCGGCTGGCCAGGCTCGCCCCCTCGGCGGTCGTCCAGTCGAATCCCGTCTATCAGCAAAGTGGCGCGGCGGCTCCTGACGAATCGGCGAACGCGTCGGTGGCGCCGGGCCCCGGAGCGACGATAGGGCTGATCGACGGCGGCGTTGCGGCGCATCCGTCGCTGCCCGCCGGCATCGTCCAGCGTGGTTTCGCGGCGGGGGCGCCCGCGCCCGGCGATCATGCCACCGCAATCGCCTCGATCCTGATCGGGCGCGGGCCGATACGCGGCGTCTCGCCGCAGAGCCGATTGCTGGCGGCCGATATATACGGGCGCGATCCGCGCGGCGGCAATGCGCTGGCGATCGCGCGTGCGCTCGGATGGCTTGCGACGAGCGGCGCCGCGGTGGTCAACATCAGCCTCGCGGGTCCCGACAACCCACTGCTCGCGCGCGCGGTGGCCGCCGCCGGCGGGCGCGGGCTGCTGCTCGTCGCCGCGGTTGGCAATGACGGCGCCGCCGCGCCGCCCGCCTTCCCCGCATCCTATCCGCAGGTGATCGCGGTTAGCGGCGTCGACCGCCGCGGCCGCGCGCTGATCGAGGCGGGCAGGGCCGCGCATCTCGATTTCGCCGCACCCGGCGCCGGTCTGCTCGCCGCGAAGGCCGGCGGCGGGACGGCGCGGCTGCGCGGCACCTCCTTCGCCGCCCCCTTCGTCACCGGACGGATCGCGCGGCTGTCCGCGCAGGGCCCGCTGAGCCGCGCCCGCGCGATCGCGCTGCTCGCGGCCGAGGCCCGCACCTCCAGCGCCATGCCCGCGCGGCTCTACGGGCGGGGCGTCATCTGCGGCGAGTGCGCCGCGCGCTGATCTCGACGAAAAAATTCACGCCACCGGGGATGAAAACCGCACCCCCTCCCGTTGCTTCGATGAGCGGCCGATCATGCCGCCACGGGAAAGGACAAGAGCGATGAACAAATTTCTTCTGAGCAGCACGATCGCCGCGCTCGCCATCATGGCGGCTCCGGCCCCGGCCCAGCTGCTGGGCGGCGGATTGGGCGGGTTGGGCGGTGGTTTGGGCGGCAGCCTGAGCGGCATGGCCGGCGGAGGCCTGGGCAGCGTCGGCGGACTGGGTTCGGGCGTGACGGGCGCGCTCGACGGGACGGCCTCGGCGCATGGTTCGCACAGCGTCGATCGCCGCAGCGGCCGCGCTTCGGCCGGCGGCGACGCCGCGGGCAGCGTCGCAGGCGCGGTGAACGGGGTGACCGGCAGTGCGAGCGGCTCGGCGCGCGGCAATGCCGATGCCCAGCTTGTCGGCACGGACGCGGTGCGCGGCGCGGTCGGCGGGGCAGCCTCGACCGCGCGGTCGGCGGCCAGTCAGGCGCGTTCGGCCGCGGGATCGGCGGCAGGCAGCACCTCGGGCGCCGGATCGGCGTCGGGGTCGGCTGCGGGCAATGCCTCGGGCGGCGTCGGCCAGCTCGCGCTGGCGGGCAGTTCGGCCGCCAACGCCGCCGGCAGCTTCGACGTTGCCCCGGGCATGGTGATCGAGGATGCGCGCGGCCGCGCAATCGGCACCGTCCAGTCGGTCGCCGCCACCGCGCAGGGCACGGTCCAGTCGGTGGTGATGCAGGTCGGCGATGCGACCGCGACCCTCCCCGCCGCCAATTTCAGCGGCTCGGGCAACGCCCTCGTCTCGGCGATGGGCAAGGGCGAGGTCAAGAAGACCGCCAAATCGCAGGAGCAGGCGAGCACGCAGGGCGAGGGCCAAGCCTCCGCCGACAAGCGCGCCGAAGCCAGGACCGAGCGCCGCTCGACCAACTGATCCTGGTCGCCACGATCGAAACCGAAGAGCCCCTCCCCTGAAGGGGAGGGGATAAGTGACGATCCGCGACGCCGTACGACGCGCCGGGCGCGGTGAAGGCCAAGGCGCCGCGCCCCGCTATCGGCCCGACCCAAACGGGCCGAGGAGGCCGTGCCGACCTGGAGGCGGCACGGCCTTTTCCCGAACCGGCCGCCAACCCGGCGTCGACGGATCAAATAGTTCGCCAACCGCCTCGCCGATCTGTCACCTGGCGATCGTCACCCTCGGCCCCCCGAGCTCATTCCATCTGAAAAGAACCAAATGCCAACGAGCCGAAAGAACCGGTTCTCCTCATCCCTCGAAAACGGTTAAGCCGCTGGGAGGGCTGACCCGGTAGTGAGCCAATCGCGATTCAAGCGAGCCAATATGCAGTTCCAGCTTATGGCCGTCCGGATCTAGGAAATAGGTGGAGTCGCCTTCGCTCCTATTATCCTTCCAGACGGTGCATTCCGCCGACAGCCGTCTACTAAGAACCGGGTAATCCTCTTCGGACACGGCGAATGCAATGTGGCTGTAATCGGGGTGAGGAGCGACGCGGGCCCGATCGTCCCTGGAGAGACAAAGCCATAACGTTCCCGCTCTCAGATATGCTCCGTCAGGCCATAACGCCCGCACAGCGCATCCAAGCAAATCCCGATAAAAGGCCACCGATCGCTGCACGTCGGCGACGGCCAGGGTGATGTGGTTCAAGCCGGTTATTGCTGGGGCCATGACCCATCATAGCATCCGGCGCGACAAGGACCCAATTGACCGTTCCCGCCGCTGGCGGTTGTGTCCACAGGCCGAAAAAACCCCTCGTCTTCAAGGAAGGATTCACACCGCGCGCGGCTCGCCTACCTCATAGAGGCGCAGGCTGCGGTTTCCGATTCCCAGGTCTGGCCACGCCGCGCGCCAATCCGCGATGTGATCCGATGCAAAATGGCGATCAAGCGCGGCCTGATCGATCCATAGTTCTTTGACGTGAATCAGCCCGCGATCGAAGACGTCCTCGGCGTAGCCATATTCGATGCAGCCTTCTTCAGCCCGGCTTGCGTCGACCATCCGCTTCATCGCTGGGCGAGCCGATGCCAGCGTTTCGGCAGGTAGGCGTATTGTCCCGACGATGAGCAGCATTCAGCAAGGATAGGACGCCATTTGCTGCACGGAAAGACGTTAGAGGGAATGCCCCCTCTCCGCTCATTCCCGCCCCCTCCGCAGGATGACGTACAACGCCCCCGCCCCGCCGTGGCGCGGATGGGCGTTGCGGACCGCGGCGATCCGGCCCGCGTGGCGCGAGGATTGCAGCCAGGTGCCGATCGACGCGCGGATCAGGCCGCGGCGGGGGCGGCCGTCGAGGTCGCGATCGCCGTCGCGCGGAGGTTTGCCGGTGATCAGCAAGAGCACACGCACACCTTCGGCCAGCGCCTGATCGAGCGCGGCGTCGAGTGTGCGCCGCGCGCTGTCGAGCGTGTGGCCGTGGAGGTCGATCGTCCAATCGGGTTGGGCAGCACCGCGGCGAAGCCGCCGGTCCCAGCCGCCGTCGAGGCTGTCGGCGAGGGGCTTCTGCTGCGCGACCGGGGTCGCGGCGGGCACGCGCAGCGGCGGTACGCGGCCGCGTTGCGGCGGGGGGAGCGCGGTCTCGGGCGGTGGCGGCGGAGCGGCGGCGGCCTTGGGCGCCCGGCGGGCGATCGGCCGCACCGTGGCGGTCACGCGCTGCCAGAGCGCGCTTTCCTCGGGGCCGAGCCGGCGGCTACCCACGCGCTTCGCTGAACCGCGCCGCCGCCGCGGGCGGGATCAGCAGCCAGGCGCGGCCGCGGCCGCTCATCCCGCCGGCGATGGTGCGCGCGTCGTCGCCCGCGCCCCAGAAGCTGTCGAAGCGATTTGCGCCCTTGATCGCGCCGCCGGTATCCTGCGCGACCCACAGGCCGTTCGCCTCTGCGCGGTCGAGTTGGAGCAGCACGGGCGCGCCGAGCGGCACGAAGGCGGGATCGGCAGCGACGCTGACCCGGCCCGTCACGGGCACCCCCATCGCGCCGATCGGGCCGGGGCCGGTCAGCTCGCGAAAGAAGACGAAGCTCTTATTCTCGCGCATGATCGCGTCGCCCTCGGCCGGGTTGGCGCGCAGCCAGGCCATCACCCCCTGCATCGAAAGCTGGCCGGGGCCGAGCAGGCCGCGGTCGCGCATCAGCTTGCCGATCCCGACATATTCACGGCCGTTCTGGCCGTCATAGCCGATCCGCATCACCGAGCCGTCGGGAAGACGCAGCCGGCCCGACCCCTGGACCTGGAGAAAGAAATATTCGACCGGATCGGCGGCCCAGCCGATTTCGAGGCCGCGGCCCTTCAGCGCGCCATCCTCGATCTGCCCGCGATCGGGATAGGGGACGAGGCGATTGCCCTCGACCTTGCCGCGGATCTTCTTGCCCTTCAGCTCGGGAAAGAAATCGCCGAGATCGCCTTCGACCAGATCGGGCGGCCGCTTGTAGACGGGCACATCATAGCCGGGCGCGGGCGTGCGCGAGCCCGCGATCTCGGGCTCATAATATCCGGTGACGAACGCCTGTCCGTCGCCGACCTGCACCACTGCGAGCTGATTTGCGAAGAAGTTGAGCGCGTCGCCGTCGGGCCACGCCACCGCCTGCGCGCAGGGCTGCGTCCAGTCGCCCGCGCGGGTCAGACCGCTCGCGTCGGCGCGGCGCTGCAGCCCCGGGCACGACGCGCGAAAGGCGAGCAGCGCCGCTTTCGCCGCCTCGGGCCGAATCTGGAAGCCCGGGAGCGATGGCCCCGGTTGAACGCCGCTCGCCGCCGCGCTCGTGGGTTTGGGAGGCGCGGGCGCGGGCTGCGGCGCAGCAGGCGGCGGGGCCGGCTGCGGGGCTTGACGGGGTGGAGCATGGCGATCGACGCCGGGCGTCGGCACCACGGTGCAGGCGGAGAGCATCGCCAGGGCGACGAGCCCCGCGCCGGGACGACGGATCACGCTGCCTCGTCGGTTTCGACCAGGGTCCAGTTAGGATCGTCGGCGCGAACGTTCCGGCTGAAGGTCCACACGTCGTGCGTCGGCACGGCGTCGGTGAGCGAGCCCGCGATGACGTTGCCGTCGGTGTCGCGCGTGACGGCGGCGATGTCGGCATCGAAGCGCACCGTGACGCTGGCGGCCTGGCCGTTGAGCCGGGCCTGCTCGATCACCGCGCTCTCGATCCTGACGAGGCGGTTGTCGAGCACCTCGCCTGCGGCCTTGCGCTCGGCGATCGCGGACGAGAAAGATTCATATACGTCATCGTCGGTGAGCCGACGCAGCGCTTCCTCGTCACCGCGCCAATAAGCCTCGAGGATCATCCGATAGGCCGAGCGCGCGCCTTCGAGGAATTGGGCCGCCTCGAAGCTGCCGTCGGCGATCGTGATGGCGCGGATGCCGGGCTCGGCGCGCTGCTCGACCAGCGCGGAGCGCGCGGGCGCGGGGGGCGTCGATGCGTCGGGAAGCGAACGGCCCGCGCCGATCGGCGCGGGGGTGGCTTCGGCCGGACGTGCGATCGTCTGTTCATGCCCCGTGCGGCGTCCGAGCACGCTCCACAAGCGGAACGCGACAAAAAGGAATACCATCGCAAGAATGACAATCGTGGTCACCGGGCCTCCATTAGCCTGCCTCCTATGAACATAGGGATAAAGACTGCAATATTCAAATGGCGCGGCCGCAAATGATGCGGAGGCTGCCCCGATATGGGCCGGCCGGGCCGCCAAGCGCGGCATTGCCCAGCCCGGCCCCGCCTGCTAGGCGCGAGGCCCAAATGCCGGGCAGGCGACACCGTCGACCGCCGGCGCAACGCAAATGTTGGAAAGATTGCAATGAGCGAAGAGACCGGCGCCGGCGAAACGATGACCAACGGCGAGGACCATCTGCCGCAGGTCGCGATGATCGCGCAATATGTGAAGGACCTCTCGTTCGAGAATCCGAACGCGCCGGCGATCTACCAGGCGCCCGAGCAGCCCAAGATCGACGTGCAGTTCAACATCGGTTCGCAGCAAGCGGGCGAGGACGTCTACGAGGTCGCCCTCAAGATCGAGGTCAAGGCGACCCAGGGCGATCTCACCGCTTACGCCGTCGAGCTGATCTATGCCGGGCTGTTCGGGCTCCGCAACATCCCCGAGGAGCATTTGCCCCCCTTCCTGCTGGCCGAAGCGCCGCGTCTGCTCTTTCCCTTTGCGCGCCGCGTCGTCGCCGACGCGATTCGCGACGGCAACTTCCCTTCGCTGGTGCTCGAGCCGATCGATTTCGGCGCGCTCTACCTCGAGCAGGCGCAGCAGCAGGCCGAACTGGCCGAGGCGCAGCCGGCAGGCGAAGCCTGAGGGAAGCGGCGTTTCCCGAATGTGGCTGCGGTCCTGTCCCGTCATTCCAGCGAAGGCTGGAATCCCGGGACGTGAGCGCGCCCTGGAAACGCCCGAGATTCCAGCTTTCGCTGGAATGACGATGCGGGCCGGACGGGCGGTCGCATGAGCCTGCTTCGCGCCAGCGCGACGATCGGCGGGCTGACGCTGGTCAGCCGCATCCTGGGCTTTCTGCGCGACATGCTGATGGCGCGTTTCGTCGGCGCGGGATTTGCGTCCGACGCGTTCCTGATCGCGTGGCGGCTCCCGAACCTGTTCCGCGCGCTCTTTGCCGAGGGGGCCTTCTCGGCCGCCTTCGTGCCGATGTTCAACCGCACGGTGGCCGAGGCCGACCGGCGCGAGCCGGGGAGCGGGCTCGACGTCGCGCTGGGCTTCGCCGAAGACGTGCTGTCGGTGCTGCTGCCCATCCTGATCCTGTTCACCGGCGCGATGGTGCTGGCCGCGGGGCCGATCGTATGGGCGATGACCGGCGGCTTTCCCGATGGCGGGCCGGAGAAATTCGCGCTCGCCACGCAATATACGCGGATCACCTTCCCCTATCTGCTGCTGATCTCGCTCGTGTCGCTGCTCGGCGGCATCCTGAATTCGCTCAACCGCTTCTGGGTCAACGCGGCGGCGCCGATCCTGCTCAACATCTGCCTGATCGCGGGGCTGCTCTTCTTTCGGGGGCATAGCGATGTCGAGACCGCGCGCACCCAGGCGATCGCGGTGACGGTGTCGGGCGCGCTGCAACTCGCCTGGCTGATGCTCGCCTGCTGGCAGGCGGGGGTGCGGCTGCGCATCCGCCTGCCCCGGCTGAGCCCCGAGGTGAAGCGGCTGCTCAAGCTGATCGGGCCGGCGGCGCTCGGCGCGGGCGCCGTCCAGTTCAACCTGCTGATCTCGACCACGCTGGCCGCGCGCTTCCTGCCCGAAGGATCGGTCTCCTACCTCTATTATGCCGACCGGCTCAATCAGCTCCCGCTGGGCCTGATCGGCATCGGCGTGGGCACCGCGATGCTGCCCAGCCTGTCGCGCCAGCTCGGCGGCGGCGACGCGCGGGCCGCGCTCGACACGCAGAACCGCGCGATCGAGCTGGTGCTGCTGCTGACCCTGCCCGCCACCGCCGCGCTGATGGTCTCGGCGACCCCGCTGATCCGGGGCCTGCTCCAGCATGGCGTCTTCACCCCCGCCGACACGATCGCCAGCGCCCGCGCGCTCGCCGCCTTCTCGCTCGGGCTGCCGGCCTATGTGCTGATCAAGGTGCTGACCCCGGGCTTCTACGCGCGCGCCGACACCCGGACGCCGGTCCGCATCGCGCTGATCGCGATGCTGGTGAACCTGCTGCTCAACCTCGTGCTGATCTGGCCGATGGCGCATGTCGGCCTTGCGCTGTCGACCGCGATCTCGGCCTGGGTCAATGCGCTGCTGCTCTACGCGACGCTGCGCCGCCGCGATCATTTCGCGATCGACGACCGGCTGCGGCGCACGGGCGTCCGCCTGATCGCCGCCACCGCCGCGATGGCGGCGCTGCTGTTCGCGCTCAACCCCTGGATCGACCCGTGGACCGGGCGCAGCCTGGCCGAGCGCGCGATCGCGCTGGGGATCATGATCGGCGCGGCCGCGGCGGTCTATTTCGGGCTGGTGTTCGGCCTGGGCGCCTATTCGGTGGCGACGCTCAAGGGGCAATTGCGGCGGAAGCGCTGACCCGACCGTCGCCCGACGCAGGAGTTGACCTCCCCGGCCCAGCGTCCCAAAAGCCCCGCCATCATGACCAGCAAGCGCACAGTCTCGGGCATCCAGCCCACCGGCAACCTGCACCTCGGCAATTATCTCGGCGCGATCCGGCGGTGGGTGCAGATGCAGGAGGAGGGCGAGTGCCTGTTCTTCCTGGCCGATCTCCACGCGATCACCGTTCACAACGATCCCGCGGCGCTCGCCGGCAATATCCGCGAGATGGCGGCGGCGCTGGTCGCGTGCGGAATCGATCCCGACAAGGCGATCCTGTTCCGGCAGCGCGATGTCTCCGCCCATGCCGAGCTGTGCTGGCTGCTGAACGGCACCGCGCGGATCGGCTGGCTCAACCGCATGACCCAGTTCAAGGAGAAATCGGGCAAGAATCGCGAGGGCGCGTCGATCGGCCTCTATGCCTATCCGGTGCTCCAGGCGGCCGACGTCCTGCTCTACCAGGCGACGCACGTGCCGGTCGGCGAGGACCAGAAGCAGCATCTCGAGCTCGCGCGCGACATCGCCACCAAGTTCAACACCGACTTTGCCGTCGAGCTGTTCACCCTGCCCGAACCCGTGATCGGCGGCCCGGCCGCGCGCGTGATGTCGCTGCGCGACGGCGCGGCCAAGATGTCCAAATCCGATCCGTCGGACATGAGCCGGATCAACCTGACCGACGACGCCGAAACCATCATGTCGAAGATCCGCAAGGCCAAGACCGATCCAGAACCCTTGCCCGAGAGTGTGGACGGGCTCGAGGGCCGGCCCGAGGCGCGCAACCTGGTGGGCATCTATGCGGCGATGACCGACGCCACGCCGGCCGAGGTGCTGGCGCGGTTCGGCGGTCAGGGGTTCGGCGCGTTCAAGCCCGCGCTCGGCGAATTGCTCGCCGCGAAGCTCGGGCCGATCGCCGAGCGGCTCAACGCGCTCAAGGCCGACCCGGCCGAGCTCGACGCCATCCTGGCCAGGGGCGCCGACAAGGCGCGCGCGCTGGCGGCCCCGACGCTCGCCGCGGCCTACAAGGCGATGGGGCTGTAACGGGACGCGGCTGCTCCGGCGAGACGGCGCTGTCGCGAGCGGCGGCCGGATGGGCACGGGAATGGCGGCGGCGATGGGCGATTCGCTGGATAGCGGAGCACCGGAACCTGGGCCGGAGCGGGCCGGCCGTTCCGGGTGCATGGGGTTGTCTGCCCGTTTTTTATATTTTTTGCTGTCCAGCCCGGCGTCCAGGAGGATGCGCGCGATCGCGGCCGGGCCGGTCGCGCGCAGGTAGCGGGCGATTTCCCTGACCCGGGCGGAGTGGACGCCATGCTTCCAGGCGTTGCGATTGCCACGCGGCGCGCCGCTGCCCCTGCCGCCATGCATCCGGCACCGCGCGCGGCCGCGTATGGCGGGGGAGCGGCACGGCTCGCCGGAGCGGGTACGCGCCCCGCAGCGGGGGGCGTTGGCGAGGATGTGCGGCTGAGACGATCGGCGCGCGCCTTGATCAAGGCGTAAGCCGTGATCCGCCATGGTGTCGCTTGCTGCGTTCATCGAGTCCCCTGCTTGTGGCGCGGCTCGTATAGCTAGGGGGCATGAAAAAGGCAAGAACAAACAGAGAACACGCAGTAAAGACGGGAAGGCGATGCGGCCCGACCATGGCGGTGGCCGTGCTGCTGACTAGGTTTAGTAGGAATCCGGTGGACTCGGAAATGAATATCAAATCACTGTCGTCTATTAGGCCGGTTGCTGAACGGCGGGTTCTGGGTGCGGAGGGCCGGAAAGCTGCCGTCTGATCGACTACTCAGCCGGCAGTTCTCGGACCAAAGCCGGTCGTTCAGATCGACTATCGCGAACGTCTGTTCCTGACAGAAGCTGCCGATGAAACACTGCGAAGACAATCGTTAGAAAGGCCAGCCGATCCCGACGGGCATAGAAAGTCGGCTTTCGCCACTTCGGAGTTGTAACCGCTGACGAGAAAGTTTCAGCCCCGCAGTTTCACCTGGAACCAACGGCCGCTTTCGAAGTGGGTGAGTGCTCCCGAGTGGCCGGGTGTGGGGTCCACCCCCACGTGTGCAGGAGGGCTGCATGTCCGTTCTAAAATGTACACAGCCCCGAGGTCGTCGTCGTAGCGGCGAGTGGTGATCTAAGCTGCGCCCGAGTCGGGCGCGGGCTTTATTTGCGTGCTCGTCGAGTTGCAAGGCGCCTGCTTGGCGGCCTATACTAGGCCGGAGCAATCGCCGGCGAGAAACCGGGTAAGCGCTGCTTTGGCCCAAAGGAATAGGAGAGTGCATGAAAATCGCGCTCACGGGAGCCCACGGGGTCGGCAAGACGACGTTGCTGAACGTCCTCAGGGACGAGTTGGGCGGGCCAAGCGAGGTCGCGATCTGCCGTGAGGTTCCGCGCGTCATTGTTCGCGCAGCTGGCGAGGACACGTTCTTCCGTCGCGGTGAGAACACGCCGCTGAGGCAGCTTTTGATTCTTTTCTACCAGGTGATTGAGGAGGGCCTGCGCAGCCGGGAGGCAGATACGGTTCTGGCTGACCGGACGGTGATTGACCACTTGGCCTATACAATAGTTTTGTTTCCCGAGATGGTGGATTCCGCTGAATACACGGCGCTCCTGAACGCGGCGAGGCTGTGGCTGCCGGAGTACGACCTTATCATGAAGCTGCCGATCGAGTTCGCGGTTGTGGACGACGGGGTGCGGGAGGCCGATGCCGAATTCCAGGCGCAGATCGACGCCGCCATCGATGGCATCTATGCTGAGTTGGGCGTCCGGCCGATGGTGATCTCCGGCTCCGTGGAGCAGCGGACGGCCTCTGTCCTAGGGCACCTACGCGCGTTGCGGAGTGGCGGCAGGCTGGCCTGACTCAACGGTCCACGAAGCTGGCGACGGCGTTGGTGATGTCGTCGGCACCTCGATAGGTCTCCACCGACGCGCCGATCGCCTCAAGAAAGCCGAGCGCGAAGCGGGAGACGCTCGACGCTTCGTTCCGAAGGGCGAGAATTCGCGCGTTTTGCTGGTGAGCGAGCGCGAGCTCGCAACCGACGCCGAGCGACGGCTCGTCGATGAACGCCACCACCCCGTCGCAGTCCGACAGTTGCTGGCGGTCGCGCTCGAAGACGGTTTCGGCACTTAAGCTGGCGGCTTCCATCGGGTCTGTATGCTGGTGCGGCAGGTATGCGGAGTGGCCGCGCTCTCCTATGACGCGCGCGGCGTGCTCGTACCGTGAACGGGCGGCCGGAAGGTCCGAAGACGCTTGTAGCGCGCCGGAGATATACACTCGCAAGGTTCAGCTCCTAGCTTGGAAGAGTCGCGGATCGACCCTGTCCTTACGACCCAACACGGTGACCAGGCAATCGGACGTGAACTCTTGGGGGCGACCTCGGGACGCCTCCGATACGCCATCCATGGAGATCTGCCGGTAGGAGTCGCTCCACCGCGTTGCGACTAGGTCGTGACGCGTCACAGGGCCGTTGAGCTGAAGTTCCACGTCGCGGGCCAACACCGCCCGGTCCGGCTCGGCGTGGTCTAGGAGGTGACCAATGGCGAGGTGCTTGAGCGTGCAGCCGCGCGGGAGCCAGGGCCGGTTGGAGATGGCGTGAAGGGGGGTGTAGCTGCCCCATACTCGCCAGGTCAGATCCTCGCGGGCGTTTCGGCGATACCGGCGCCAGAGCAACACCGACCCATCCGGCACGAGGTCCGCGATCGAACGAAATAATGCCTCCTGCGACACTTCGAACAAGGTGGTGAGTGCCCACGTGCCGCCGCGGCCGATCCCCCGCTCCCTGAGGGCCGCGGCCAGTTGCTCGCGCGGAAGGAGGAGGTGGGAAGCGGCGAAGTCGCACAGGCGTTCGACCGCTTCGTATGACGCGCGATCGCTTTCGCCCGCGTCGATCGCCCCAGGTCCAAGCGCCCGAATCAGAATGACGTGCGCCATCTCGTGCGCGATCGAGAAACGCGCGCGACGCGGGTTCGATCTAAAGCGGTTTCGGGAGATGTGAAGCCGCATGCGCCCGTCGCTGAAGCTCAACGACGCCTCCTCGTTCCCCGCGGCCGCCTTCTCGTATTCGTATTCGATGCCTAGCGCCCTGCCGATAGACTTGAGGCTGACGGGCGGGCGGTGCTGGCCAGTCTGCGAGAGTAACTGAGCGCAGGCACGTGTCAGCGCGGCGAACTCGTCGGGGGCGTCGAGCCTCCTGGCGAGGTTGCGCGACAGCTCGGCATAGGCTGCGCCGCTTTCGATCACCGGCTGCGCAGGAGGTCGGCGAGAGCCGACTCGAACTCGTTTCTGGAGATCACGTCATCGGCTCCCCTCGCGGCGATCCGGTCGAAGAATCGCTCCTGGAGCTGCAGAAGCGTGCCGGCCCCGATCGACGTTCCCTGCTGCTTCTCGTGCTCGACCGCCAGCTCGCGAAACCGGCGCGCCAACGCTGTGCGCGTTATCGGCACGACGTTGGTCAGCGCAGGGGACGCGAACAGGTCGGGGGCGGCAGCGGCGGTGGTCCTGAGTGCCTGAGCGTCAGGGGCGGTCTTGACCTTCAGGGCCGCCCTGAACTCCCGAGGGAGCAGTTCGATCACCTTGTCGATGGCCGTATGGTCTTGGTTCCGGTCAACGATGGCGAGGATCAGCACCAAGGCGAGTTGCTGCCAGTATGGGTGAAGGTCGTCGCGGGCCCGACTAATCCAGTTGCCCACCGTGTCGGCTCGGATTCCGCTCGAACCGTGCCGGAGATCGGCCTCGAACGCCACGAGCTTTCCGACCTCGTCGAGCGGGGCGGGCTGCGCCGGCATCGCGTCCATAGCGAACGTTATCGCCGGTGCCGGAGCCGCGATTAGGGCCCGGGCTCTTTCGACATCGCGTTCGTACAGATGCATAGAGCCCGCATACTGCAGGAACGGTCCAGGCTCGAGCCCGCATTCGGCCGCCACCAATTCGGCGAGGAGGGTGAACTCGAAGAGGTTGTAGGGTAGCAGGCCCCAGGCGTTGTTCGATCGCATAATTGTCTGGGTGATCAGGCGGCCGTCGCGCGCGTGGAACATCAGGCCGAATGTGCAGGGGATGTCCTTGGACTCCCTCGTTGCGTCGGTCGGCTGATACACCGAGATCGCGGCGCGCCGGGTCGCGTTGTCCTGCTTGATACGCGTGATTATGCCCCGCAGTTGGTCAACGCCCGGAAACGCCTGCCGCATCCGCAGTCCATAGCTGGACCCCGGCACGATGATGTCGTCGTCGGTGAACATTTTCACCTTGGGCTCGTAGAAAGCGATGTCGGCGAGCCGGTTATTTCCGGAGATCATCCACACGAAGCGGGCGACGGCTACCTTGAGATCGACGCCGTAATCATCGCCTGACACGATACGGGCGAGTGGGTTCTCGATCAGGGCGCTGTAGCCGAGGCGCTCGTATGTGGAGCCCTGCACCTTCTCCGCGCCCTGTTGCGCACCATAGCTGTGGGCTGCGCCGAGCAAGTCGTGAACCACGCCTCGAAAGGCGTCGTCCGCAGTCGCGAACTCCGGGGCCGCGCCGCCTACCAAATCGCTCATCTTTGCCCCTTGTTTGTCTGATTCAGGTGAGAAGGTGGGTAGGTACGTACGCCTCTACAAGTGTGGACGCTTGTCGCCTTCAGGATGGTATATCTGGGTGATCGGGGGTGGCGGAGACAATCGCAATGACGGGTCTCGCCCTCACCGTGAGGAGAAGATACCCGAGAGTCGAAAGATGAACAAGCGGCCGGTGTATGAAGCGGCGCGGGGCCCCGCGATTGACCACCTTGTGCCTCTCAGACTTCGGGCGCAGCCTGAACGAAAGTCCACTTTAGCTTTATTCGCGCTCAATAGCTGCTTGTCGGCTTACAGGCAAGTTTAGCTGCCGATGGGGCGATCGATGAATGTCGGCCTTTGTCAGAACCCGACGTGTGTGATCCGGACGGGAATGGCGACTTTGTCCCCAAAATCGGTCATTCCTCGTCGGGTCGTCGGTAGAATGAATGGCCGCTTTCAGGGCCTCCGGCGAGCTGGCGGAATGTCTGGTGTTAGGGCGCATTGCGGACCTCGCGAGAGCGGCTCACCCACGTTGCTCGCTAGTCGGTCGGCATGAACGTCCGTTCGCCCAGCCGGGCCAGAGCATCGTCAATGTAAGGCCGAACAGCTGACGCCATCTCAAGTCCCCCGCCCCCTCCCTCGCGGGCGGGATCGCCGCGCTATTCCTTCGCGGCCGCCTTCTTCGCCACCGGCTTCTTGACCGGCGCTTTCTTCGCCGCGGCTTTCTTGGCCGCGGGGGCTTTCGCGGCCGGCTTGCGCGCGCCCTTCTTGCCCTTGGCCGGGCCCTTGGCGGCGCGCGCGGCGAGCAGTTCGAGCGCGGCCTCGGGGGTCAGCGTATCGGGATCGGCGGTCTTGGGCAGGGTCGCGTTGGTCACGCCGTCGGTGACATAGGGGCCGAAGCGGCCGGCCATCAGCTTGACCTCCTTGCCGGTCACCGGGCTTTCGCCGAACTGCTTGAGCGGCTCGGCGCCGCCGCGGCGCTGCCCGGCGCCGCTCGCGGCATCGGCGAGCTTCGAGACCGCGGCGTTCATGCCCACCTCGAACACCTCGGCGGTCGAGCCGAGCCGGGCATATTTGCCGTCGTGGAGCAGATAGGGGCCATAGCGGCCGATCGAGGCGGTGATCGGCTCCCCCGTCTCGGGATGGATGCCGACGGTGCGCGGCAGCGCGATGAGCCGGAGCGCCATCGCGAGATCGAGATCGTCGGCGGGGACGTCCTTCGGGATCGAACCGCGCTTCGCATCCTTGCCGTCGCCGAGCTGGACATAGGGGCCGAAGCGCCCTGCCCGCTTCGACACTTCGAGGCCGGTTTCGGGATCGGTGCCGAGCACCGTCGGGCCACTGTCCGCGCCGTCGTTGGCGGCGCCGGCCTGGGCGAAGCGGCGGGTATATTTGCAGTCGGGATAGTTGGAGCAGGCGATGAACGCGCCGAACTTGCCGCCGCGCAGCGACAGGCTGCCCTGTTGGCAGACCGGGCAGAGCCGGGGATCGGCGCCGTCGCCCTTGTCGGGGAAGAGATAGGGGGCGAGGAATTCGTCGAGCGCCTTGGTGACCTCGGACGGCTTCTGCTCCATCACCTCGGCGGTCTTGGGCTTGAAATCGCGCCAGAAGGCTTCGAGCACCGCCTGCCAGCCGGCGCGGCCGCCCGACACGTCGTCGAGGCTCTCCTCGAGGCCGGCGGTATAGTCGTAGCTGACATAGCGGTCGAAGAAGCGTTCGAGGAAGCTCGTCACCAGCCGGCCGCTCTCATTGGGGGTGAAGCGGTTCTTCTCGACCGTCACATAGTCGCGGTCCTTGAGGGTCTGCAGGATCGACGCATAGGTCGAGGGCCGGCCGATCCCCAGCTCCTCCATCTTCTTGACCAGGCTCGCTTCCGAATAGCGCGGCGGCGGCTGGGTGAAATGCTGTTCGGCGGTGACCGCCTTCTTCGCGGGCGCGTCCCCCTCGCGCAGGCGCGGCAGGCGGCGCGATTCCTCGTCGCCGTCGTCGTCGCGCCCTTCCTCGTACAGCGCGAGATAGCCGGGGAAGAGCACGACCTGCCCGGTCGCGCGCAGCCCGTGCCGGCCGGTGCCGTCGGTCAGCTCGACCGTCGTGCGCTCGAGCCGCGCCGAGGCCATCTGGCTGGCGAGCGCGCGCTTGAAGACCAGATCGTAGAGCCGCGCATGATCCCCGCTGCCGAGGCGATCCCTGGTGAAATCGGTGGGCCGGATCGCTTCGTGCGCTTCCTGCGCATTTTTCGCCTTCGCGCTATACTGGCGCGGCTTGTCCGGCACGTAGGAGCCGTCATAGCGCCGGGCGATCGCCCCGCGCGCGGCCTCGATCGCGCTGCCGTCCATCTGGACGCCGTCGGTCCGCATATAGGTGATCGCGCCGTCCTCATAGAGGCCCTGGGCGATCCGCATCGTATGGCTGGCGGAGAATCCCAGCTTGCGCGCGGCCTCCTGCTGGAGGGTCGAGGTGGTGAAGGGGGGCGGAGGATTGCGCGTGAGCGGCCGCGTCTCGACGGTCGCGACCGAGAAACGCCCGGCTTCGACATCGGCCTTGGCCGCCTGCGCGTCACCGCCATTGCCGATCGTCAGCCGATCGATCTTCTGCCCCTTCCAGCGCACCAGCCGCGCAAGAAAGGAGACCCCGTCATGCTCCATGTCGGCCACGACCGACCAATATTCCTGCGCCTTGAACTGTTCGATCTCGCGCTCGCGATCCACCACCAGCCGCAGCGCGACCGACTGGACCCGCCCCGCCGACTTTGCGCCGGGCAGCTTGCGCCACAGCACCGGCGACAGCGTGAAGCCGACCAGATAGTCGAGCGCGCGCCGCGCCCGATAGGCGTCGATCAGATCCTCGTCGAGGGCGCGCGGGTTGGCCATCGCCTCCAGCACCGCGGGCTTGGTGATCGCGTTGAAGGTGACGCGCTGGACGTCGTCGGGCAGCACGCGGCGCTTCCGGAGCACCTCCTGCACATGCCAGCTGATCGCTTCGCCCTCGCGATCGGGGTCGGTCGCGAGGATCAACGTATCGGCGTCCTTGGCCTCGTCGGCGATCGCCTTGAGTTGCCGCGCCTTGTCGGCATAGGCTTCCCATTCCATCTCGAAGCCGTTGTCGGGATCGACCGAGCCGTCCTTGGCCGGAAGATCGCGGACATGGCCGTAGGAGGCGAGCACGCGATGGCCCGGCCCGAGATATTTCTCGATGGTCTTGGCCTTGGCCGGGGATTCGACGACGACGAGCTTCATAGGCTTCGGGCTATCCTCTTACGCGCATGTACACGTACGAGGGTGGAGAGCCGGATCGGGTGTCGTCAAGAGGGAGCCTCATCCGCTAGGCCGCCAGGCTCACGCGTCCGCCGGCGTGGCGTTCGAGACGCCCCGCCAGTTCCAGCTCGAGCAGCACGGTCTGCACAGCGGCGGTGTCGACACCGCCCTGGCGGACAAGCTCGTCGACGGGCAGCGGCACCGGCCCAAGCAGGTCGAGGATCACGCGCCTTGCGCGATCGTCGGCGTCGGCGTCGGCGTCGGCCGCCGGCAGGGACGAATGGAAGGGCAGCGGGGCGCGCGCCGAGACCGCGCCGATCGGCGCCAGCGCTTCGGCCACGTCGGCGGCCGACTGGATCAGCGTCGCGCCTTCGCGGATCAGCAGGTTGCAGCCCTGCGCGCGCGGATCGAGCGGCGACCCCGGCACCGCCATGACCTCGCGGGCGAACTCCGCGGCCAGCCGGGCGGTGATCAGCGATCCCGATTTGGGTGCGGCCTCGACGACCACGGTGCCCGCGGCGAGCCCCGCGATGATCCGGTTGCGATAGGGGAAATGCCTTGCGCGCGGCTCCACGCCCGGCGGCTGCTCGGCGATCAGCAGCCCGCGTTCGGCGATGTCGCGCTGAAGCGAACCATTTTCGGGCGGATAGGCGATGTCGATCCCGCCGGCGATCACCGCTGCCGTCCCGCCCTCGATCGACCCTGCGTGCGCGGCGGTGTCGATCCCGCGCGCCAGCCCCGAAACGACGAGCCAGCCCAACCCCGTCAGATCATGCGCCAGCATCCGTGCGAAGCGGATCGCAGCGCCGCTCGCGTTGCGCGCGCCGACGATTGCGATCGCCTTGCGCTCGAGCAGCTTTTGGTCGCCCTTGATCATCAGCATGGCGGGCGCGTTTTCGACCTGATCGAGCAGCAGCGGATAGCCGGGCTCGCCACGGAACAGGCAGCGCGCGCCGAGCTGTTCGATCCGGCCGAACTCGGCCTGCGCGCTCTCGACAGGGGGAAGCGCCGGAACCGGGCCACCGCCCCGGCGCGCGAGATCGGGTAAGGCGGCGAGCGCGGCCGCGGCGCTGCCGAAGCGGCGAAGCAGATGCGAATAGGCGACGGGCCCGATGCGCGGGGTGCGGATCAGCCGGAGCCGGGCGAGGCGCTCCGCCCCCTCCAGCTCAGCCCACACCGACTTTGGGCTCGGTGCCATCGATCAGCCGGGTGATATTGTCGCGATGTTTCCAGAACAGCAGCATCGCCATCGGCAGCATCACGAGCACGGCGTCGGACTGCCCGCCCATCGCCGCCGCGATCGGGGCAGCGACCGCCCCCGACAGCCCCCCGACCGACGAACGCCGGCTGGCCGCGAGCATCGCCAGCCATATCAGCGCGAACGCCACGCCCGCCGGCCAATAGGCGGCGAGCGAAACGCCGAGCATCGTCGCGACGCCCTTGCCGCCGCGAAATCCCAGCCAAATGGGGAAGAGGTGCCCAAGAAAGGCCGCCGCGCCGGCCCACAGCGCCAGCTCTGGCCTGATCAGCGACGCGAGCAGCACCGCAGCCGCCCCCTTGCCGCCGTCAAGCAGCAGCGTCGCCGCCGCGAGGCCCTTGCGGCCCGTCCGCAACACATTGGTAGCGCCGATATTGCCCGATCCTATGCTGCGCAGATCGCCCGCCCCGCCGAGCCAGGTGAGCAGAACACCAAAAGGTATCGAACCGAGCAAATAGGCGCCGAGCAGCGTCCCGGCGGTAGCAAGCGAAACCATGGACGAATTGCTCCCCTCGCGGCACGCGCACCATAGTCAAAGCACATTGCGTGGCAACACGCACTACAGCACAGAAATTACGGATCCGGCATGATCCACATCAAGTTGCCGGAAATAGCGCCGGTTGCCTGCGCCGCTCCGCGACCTTATGGGACCCGCAATGGCCGACGATCGCCCGATCCTGATGTTCGACTCCGGGGTGGGCGGGCTTTCCATCCTCGCGCCGACGCGATTGCTCCTGCCGCAGGCGTCCTATGTCTACGCCGCCGACAATGGCGGCTTCCCCTATGGCGTCCGGAGCGAGGCGGAGATTGCGGCGCGGGTGCCCGCGCTGCTCGGCCGGCTGGTCGAGCGCTATCATCCGCGGCTCGTGGTGATCGCGTGCAACACCGCCTCGACGATCGCCCTCGCCGCGGTGCGCGCCGCGCTCGATCTTCCCGTGGTTGGAACGGTCCCCGCGATCAAGCCGGCCGCCGCGCGGTCGATCAGCCGAGCGATCGGGGTGCTCGGCACCGACGCGACCGTTCGCCAGCCCTATGTCGACGATCTCTCCGCCCGCTTCGCAGCCGATTGCACGGTCCTGCGGCACGGCTCGGCGCTGCTCGTCGAATTGGCCGAGGCCAAGCTGCGCGGCGAGGCGGCCGATCCCGCCCGCTATCGCGCGGTGCTGGACGGATTGCTCGGCCAGCCCGGCGGCGAGCGGATCGACACGGTCGTTCTCGCCTGCACGCATTTCCCGCTGGTCGCCGCGGAGCTTGCGGCGGCCGCGCCCCGCCCGCTGTCGTTCGTCGACGGCGGGCCGGGCATCGCGCGCCGCGTCGCCTTCCTCACCGAGGGGCAGGAGTGGCCGGCCGCCCCCAAGGGCGAGGCCGTGTTCACCGCGCCGCTCGTCATCAGCGAGGCGCTGCGCGCCGGCCTCGCGGCGCGGGGGCTCGACACGATCGCGATGCTCTGAGGGCAGGCGCTCCGCCTTGGTTGCGCCGCTGCCGCAGCGGGAGCCTTGGCGCGGCAATCCCGCTCGGGCGGACAAGTTCAGCCTTGTCTATATGAAATTGTTCCTACTGGCATTTGAAAGGACTTGGCCGTAAAAGGCGGCGATTCAGTCCCGGGCAAGGCGGGGCGGCAGGGAGCGAAACCCTTGGATTACAACCGCGTTTTCACTCAGGCGATCGATCGTCTTCATGCCGAAGGTCGCTACCGGGTTTTTATCGATATCCTGCGCAACAAGGGCACTTTCCCCAACGCACGTTGCTTCGCCGGGCATAATGGCCCGAAGCCCGTCACCGTCTGGTGCTCGAACGATTATCTCGCAATGGGGCAGCATCCCAAGGTGATCGCCGCGATGGAGGAAGCGCTCCACGATGTCGGCGCCGGCTCGGGCGGCACGCGCAACATCGGCGGCAACACGCATTATCATGTCGATTTGGAAGCCGAGCTTGCCGACCTCCACGAGAAGGAGGCCGCGCTGCTGTTCACGTCGGGCTATGTCTCCAACGAGGCGACGCTGTCGACGCTGGCCAAGGTGCTGCCCGGCTGCATCATCTTTTCGGACGAGCTCAACCACGCATCGATGATCGCGGGCATCCGCAATTCGGGCGCCGAGAAGCGCGTCTTCCGTCACAACGACCTCGAGCATCTCGAGGAACTCCTCGCGGCCGAGGACCCCGAAGCGCCCAAGCTGATCGCGTTCGAGAGCGTCTATTCGATGGACGGCGACATCGCCCCGATCCATGCGATCTGCGATCTGGCGGACAAATATATCGCGCTTACCTATCTCGACGAGGTGCATGCGGTCGGCATGTACGGCAAGCGTGGAGGCGGCATCGCCGACCGCGAAGACGCCGCACGGCGGCTGACCGTCATCGAAGGCACGCTGGGCAAGGCATTCGGCGTGATGGGCGGCTATATCGCGGCCGACCGGATGATCATCGACGTGATCCGCTCCTACGCGCCCGGCTTCATCTTCACGACCTCGCTTTCGCCGGTGCTGGTCGCCGGAGCGCTCGCGAGCGTGCGGCACCTTAAACAGTCCTCGGAAGAGCGCGATGGCCAGCAGGCTGCGGCGCGGCAGCTGAAGCAGATGTTCGCCGAGGCGGGCCTGCCGGTGATGGACACGGCGACGCACATCGTACCGTTGATGGTCGGCGATCCGGTCAAGGCCAAGAAGGTTTCCGATATCCTGCTGGCCGAATATGGCGTCTATGTTCAGCCGATCAATTATCCGACCGTGCCGCGCGGCACCGAAAGGCTGCGCTTCACGCCCGGCCCGGCGCATAATGAGGCGATGATGCGCGACCTGACCCGGGCACTGCTCGAGATCTGGGATCGGATGGAGATGCGGCTCGCGGCCTGAGTCGCTACGCCGTCTTCAGATGATGAACGAAGGTCTGGGTCGCACGCTTCAGATCGACCGCATGACCCAGTAGATCGCCCGCGGCTGTCTGAACCTGGTCCGACAGCTTCCCGGCCTCTTTGGCGACTTCGGCGACCTTGCCGATCTGTTCGGCCATGTCGCCCGCACCTTCGGCGGTGTGCTGCGCATTGCGCTCGAGCAGCTCCGCGGTGCTGCGCTGATCTGCGAGCATCTTGCCGATCTGCCCGGTAGCCTGTGCGAGTTGATCGACCACGTTCGACACGTCGCCGAACGAATCCTCGACGACGCGCGCGCCGGCATGAACCCCCTCGATCAGAGAGCTGATTTCACCTGTGGCGCGCGCCGTTTGTCCGGCAAGACTTTTGACCTCGGCGGCGACGACAGCGAAACCGTGCCCAGACGCCCCGGCCCGCGCGGCCTCGATCGTTGCGTTGAGGGCGAGCAGGTTGGTTTGTGACGCGATCGCCTCGATTCTGCCCGTAAACTCGCCGATATCGATCGCGCGGGTCGACAGCGTCCGCACCGCTTCGTCGCCCGTTTTCGAATTGGCGCGCGCCCGGGCGCTGAGCTCCGCCTGCTGATCGATGCTCGATGCGATTCCCGTTATCGAATGCGACAGTTCCGCCACGCTTCCCGCCACCGCACGCGCGGCCCGGCTGGCGTCGTTCGCCCGCTCGGCCACGATGGCGCTTTGAGAACCGCTGTCATTGGCAAGCTCGCTCAATGCAGCCGAGGCGGATTCGAGCCGCGCCGCCGCCGAGCCCACCGACGTCACCACCGCGTGAACCGAGCCCTCGAACTCATCCGCGAGCATCAACAGCTCCTGCGTCCGCCGGGCCGCCGCCGCCCGTTCCATTTCTTCACGGCGGAGCTGCTCGGCCGCCGTCCGGGCATCCGCATCCGCCGCAGCCGCAAGCGCATCCTCAGCAGCCGCCTGTGCCCTGCGCGCCTCGATCAGGGCGGCCTCGGCGGCGATCGCCGAGGCATCGCTCGCCGCGAGCGCCTGCGCCTGGGTCTCGAGCAGCTGCCGCAGCCGGCGCGCCAAATAGACCAGCACGGCGCATTCGAGGATCACAGCGAGCGCGTGTATCACCACGCGCGCAGAATTGCCCGAGCCCGCAAACACCCAGCCCGGCGCCACGATTTCGAGCAGCAAATGGTGCAGAGCGATGAGCGCCGAGGCAAGCAGCAGCGGGCGCCAATCGCACAGCAGCGTCAGCGCCCCAAGCGCCACGAAGAAATACATGTGCATGTCCATCTGCCATGGATGGCCGCGCAAGGCGTAGACCAGCAGTGCGGGACCGGCCGCCGCGAGCACAGCCGCCACCAGCCTCGCGACGTCATCATGGCGCGACGCCAGCGCCATCCGGCTGGGCAGGATGTTCAGCGTCACGCTCAGCAGCAGCAGCGGCCAGCTTTCAGCGATCGGCCCGCCGACCATGCCGAGCGCGAGCATGCCCGTCACCGCCCAACCGCCTAAAGCGATCAGGCGAACCCCGCGGGCGCGCAGCAGGTCGACCTCCACGACGGTCATATCGCCCCTGCGTCGCCGAGTGCTTGGCCGCACGATGGGCTTCGTGCGCCGAGTGACAGCACGCCCTGCGCCAACAATGCCATGCTCAGCTCCGCCCTGCTGCCGCGCACCAGCAAGGAGCCGCCGATCGGCCCGCGGCCCAGCAGCGCCGCCCCATGCTCGACGGCGAGGGCGGCGACGTGGGCGCGGGCGGACATCGTCAGCGGCACCAGCAGCATCGTGCCCCGCGCCGGCGGCGCAAGCGCGAGAATGAGGAGACCGAAGACAGCGGCGCCCAGCTGGACCAGCAGGGGCATGTGATGGCGACGGACGGACACGAATCGCGGGTTCATTGGTCCATTTTGGAGCAATTATGGTTAGCAAATTGCTAAACTTGCAATCCGCCTCGAGGGAGGGAACGACCCGCCGGGTGACAGCAGCGATCCTCGCTATCGCATATTGCCCTCAGCTGCGGCTTCGCCTATATCGCGGCTACTTCTCGACATTGGAAACTTTGCCGGGCTCGGGGGCGCAAGCCTCCGGGGCACGAGCTGCTGCATATTGGAGCGTGAATGGCGGACATCGCCGCCCTGACCAGATTGATCGAGCCCGAGGCGAATGCCCTCGGGCTGGCGCTTGTGCGCGTGGCCTTCTTCGGCGGCAAGAGCGATCCGACCCTGCAGGTGATGGCCGAGCGCCCCGATACACGCCAGCTCGACATCAGCGATTGCGAGGCGCTGTCGCGGCGGATTTCGGACAAGCTCGACGAATTCGACCTGATCGAGGAAGCCTATCGGCTTGAGGTCAGCTCACCGGGGATCGACCGCCCGCTAACGCGGGTGGGCGACTGGACCGACTGGGCCGGTTTCGACGCGCGCGTCAAACTCAGCGCACCGCTCGACGGGCGCAAGCAATTCGATGGGCGCATCATCGCCAGCGATGGCGACTCGGTGACGCTCGGTGTAAACAAATTGGGTGAGGTGGCGGTGCCGCTGGCGCAGATCGCCAGCGCGAAGCTGATCCTGACCGACGCTCTCATCAAGGCCACCGCGCCGCTCTCGACCGAGGGCGCGGACCGAATACAAGTGGAAGGATAAGTCGCCATGGCCACCGCCATCTCCGCCAACCGGGCCGAGCTTCTCGCGATCGCCGATGCGGTTGCGCGCGAAAAGCTGATCGATCGGGAGATCGTGATCGAGGCGATGGAAGACGCGATCCAGCGCGCGGCGCGCGCGCGCTATGGCGCCGAGAACGACATCCGTGCCAAGATCGACGGCAAGACCGGCGACATGCGGCTGTGGCGCGTCGTCGAGGTGGTCGAGCAGGTTGACGACTATTTCAAACAGGTCTCGGTTGCGGATGCCCAGAAGCTGCAGAAGGGCGCGGTGGTCGGCGACTATATCGTCGATCCGCTGCCTCCGATCGAGTTCGGCCGCATCGCCGCGCAGGCCGCCAAGCAGGTGATCTTCCAGAAGGTCCGCGATGCCGAGCGCGAACGTCAATATGACGAGTTCAAGGACCGCGCGGGCGAGATTATCACCGGCGTCGTCAAGCGCGTCGAGTTCGGCCATGTCGTCGTCGATCTGGGCCGCGCCGAAGGCGTGATCCGCCGCGACCAGCAAATTCCCCGCGAGGTCGTTCGCGTCGGCGACCGGGTCCGCTCGCTGATCCTCAGCGTCCGCCGCGAGAACCGTGGCCCGCAGATCTTCCTCAGCCGCGCGCATCCGGATTTCATGAAGAAGCTGTTCGCGCAGGAAGTGCCCGAGATCTACGACGGCATTATCGAAATCAAGGCCGCCGCGCGCGATCCCGGCAGCCGCGCCAAGATCGGCGTGATCAGCCATGACAGCTCGATCGATCCGGTCGGCGCGTGCGTCGGCATGAAGGGCAGCCGCGTCCAGGCGGTCGTCCAGGAGATGCAGGGCGAGAAGATCGACATCATCCCCTGGTCGCCGGACACGGCCACCTTCGTGGTCAACGCGCTGCAGCCCGCGCAGGTGGCGCGCGTCGTAATCGACGAGGAGGAAGAGCGTATCGAGGTGGTCGTCCCCGACGATCAGCTCAGCCTTGCGATCGGCCGCCGCGGCCAGAATGTCCGCCTCGCGAGCCAGCTCACCGGCAAGGCGATCGACATCCTGACCGAGGCCGACGCCAGCGAAAAGCGCCAGAAGGAATTCCTGCAGAACTCCGAGATGTTCCAGAACGAGCTCGACGTCGACGAGACCCTCGCCCAGCTGCTCGTCGCCGAAGGCTTCGGGGCGCTCGAGGAAGTGGCCTATGTCGAACTCGAGGAGCTCGCGTCGATCGAAGGTTTCGACGAGGAATTGGGCAGCGAGCTGCAGAGCCGTGCGCAGGAAGCACTGGAACGCCGCGAGAGCGCCGCACGCGAGGAACGGCGCGGCCTGGGCGTCGAGGACGCGCTGGCCGAGATGCCCTATCTGACCGAGGCGATGCTGGTGACGCTCGGCAAGGCGGGCGTCAAGACGCTCGACGACCTCGCCGATCTCGCATCCGACGAGCTTGTCCTCAAGAAGCGCCAGGACCAGCGGCGCCGCGGCCCCGACAAGGGCGATCGCGCGCAGAGCGAGGCCGACAAGGGCGGGGTGCTCGGCGACTATGGCCTGACGATGGAGCAGGGCAACGAGATCATCATGGCCGCGCGCCACGCCGCAGGCTGGTTCGCGGAAGACGATGCCTGATGCCGTTCGTCGACATCCGCATCGCGGGCTCCGCCACGCGCGAGCAGAAGGCGGCGATCGTCGCTGACGTGACCCGCTCGCTCGGCGCGCACCTCGGCAAGCCCGCCGGCGCCGTGCAGGTGAACATCACCGAGCTCTCGACCGAAAATTACGGTTCGGGCGGCCTGCTGATCGCAGACCGGCCGGCCACTCCCGCGCAGGAGGTCGCTTCTGCGAATGGCAAACGATGAGACCCGGGCGGCAATAGCTTCGGCCAACGCCGGCCTTCCCGCCGACCGGGAGGGCGCGACGGACGGCGTGCGCAACGGCAGGCAGATCCATGTCCCCGAGCGCAAATGCATCCTTTCGGGCGAGCATGGCGCGCGCGGCGATCTGATTCGCCTCGCGCTTGGCCCCGACGGCCTCGTGCTGCCCGACCTGCGGGCGAAGGCCGGCGGGCGGGGCGCATGGATCGGGGTCGATCGCGCCGCGCTCGAAACCGCCATCGCCAAGGGCAAGCTGAAGAGCGCACTGGCCCGCGCGTTCAAGGACGGGTCGATCGTGATTCCGGGCGACCTGGCCGATCGCGTCGAGGACGGCCTGCGTCGCGCCGCCCTCGATCGGTTGGGGCTCGAAGCGCGCGCGGGCGCGCTGCTCACCGGTTCGGACCGGATCGCCGACGCCGCCCGCCGCGGCATGATCCACCTCCTGCTGCACGCGGCGGACGCGTCGGAGGACGGCAATCGCAAACTCGACCAAGCCTTGCGGGTCGGCCTCGACGCCGAGGGCGCGGGGCTCCGGGGGGTGGTAATCCCGGCAGAGCGCACCATATTGTCGATGGCGCTGGGGCGGGACAATGTGGTACATATAGGCCTGACCGTGCCGGCTTCTGCCGCGCGCGTCGCTGACGCTTTGGGCCGCTGGTGCGGCTTTATAGGACGTTCGGAAAGCGCTTCAGCCTTGCGGAGTCACTCCGCAGGGTCCATCGGCGCTACAATTCGTGAAGTGAAGGGTTCGGTTACCAGATGAGTGACAGTGACAAGCCGAAACTGGGGATGCGTGCGCCGTTGGGCCTGAAGCGCACGGTGGAGACGGGTCAGGTGAAGCAGAGCTTCAGCCATGGCCGGTCGAACACCGTCGTTGTCGAGGTCAAGCGCCGCCGCGTACTCGGAGGACGGCCGGGCGAAGCCGAGCCCCAGCTGATCGAGGAGGCCGCCCCGGCGCCGACCCCGAGGGCCGATCCCGCCCCGCAGCCCGCACCCGCCCAGGCGGCTCCCGCGCCGCGCGCCGCGCCGACGCCCGTCTCGCGCCCGATGACGCCGCTCGAGCGCCGCGAGCAGCAGGAACGCCTGCTCCGCGAAGCCGAAGAAGCGCGTATGAACGCGCTCGAAGAGACGCGCCGCCGTGAGGAGCGGCTCAAGGCTGAGGCCAGCGAGGAGGAGAAGCGCCGCGCCGAGGAGAATCGGCGGGCCGAAGAAGCGGCTACGATCGTCGAGGCCGACGCAGCGCCGCAGCCCGCGCCCGCGGAAGCCGCGGCCGAAGCCCCTGTGGCCCAGCAGGCCAGCGAAGCTCCTGCGGCCCGCACCAGCGATGTACCTCCGCCCCGCCGCTTCACCCCGGTGCCCAGCCCGAAGCGCCCCGAGCCCCCCCGTCCGCAGCAGCGCGATCGCAAGGGCGATGATCGCCGCCAGTCTGGCAAGCTGACCGTCACCCGCGCGCTGGACGACGATACCGGCGCGCGTGCGCGCTCGCTGGCCGCGCTCAAGCGCGCTCGCGAAAAGGACCGCCGTGCGCATCAGTCCGGCACGGTGCAGCAGAAGCAGGTCCGCGACGTCGCGGTGCCTGAGACGATCACCGTCGGCGAGCTCGCCAATCGCATGGCCGAGCGCGGCGCCGATCTCGTCAAGGCGCTGTTCAAATTGGGCATGCCCGTCACCGTCAATCAGGCGATCGACCAGGACACCGCCGAGCTGCTCGTCACCGAGTTCGGCCATAATGTGAAGCGCGTGTCCGACAGCGACATCGATCTGATCACCACGCATGACGTCGATTCGGATGAGACGCTCAAGCCGCGCCCGCCGGTCGTCACGATCATGGGCCATGTCGACCATGGCAAGACCAGCCTGCTCGACGCCCTGCGGGGCACCGACGTGGCGTCGGGCGAAGCGGGCGGGATCACGCAACATATCGGCGCCTATCAGGTTACGGTGCAGGGCGGCGGGAAGATCACCTTCCTCGACACGCCCGGCCATGAGGCGTTCAGCGAGATGCGCGCCCGCGGCGCCAACGTCACCGATATCGTCGTGATCGTCGTCGCCGGCGACGACGGCCTGCGGCCGCAGACGATCGAGGCAATCAGCCATACCCGCGCGGCCAACGTCCCGATGATCATCGCGATCAACAAAATGGACAAGCCCGGCTCCAATGCGCAGAAGGTGCGCGAGGCGTTGCTCCAGCACGACGTCCAGGTCGAAAGCATGGGCGGCGACGTCCAGGAAGTCGAGGTCTCCGCGCTCAAGAAGACCGGCCTCGACGAGCTTATCGCGAAGATCGAGCTCCAGGCCGAGCTGCTCGAACTCACGGCCAATCCCGATCGCGCCGCTGAAGGCATCGTGATCGAGGCGACACTCGACAAGGGCCGCGGGCCGGTGGCGACGATCCTCGTCGGCCGCGGCACGCTGCGGGTGGGCGACATCTTCGTAGTCGGCGCCGAGAGCGGCAAGGTTCGTGCGCTCGTCGACGACAAGGGACGCAGCGTCAAGGAAGCCGGCCCCTCGCTCCCGGTCGAGATCCTCGGCCTGTCAGGCGTGCCCAGCGCCGGCGACCAGCTGTCGGTGGTCGAGAATGAAGCGCGCGCGCGCGAAGTCGCGGCCTACCGGGCCGGCGTCATCCAGGCGAAGCGGACCACCTCGGCGCCCGCCAGCCTCGAATCGATGTTCTCGGCGCTGCGCGACAAGCAGGCGCAGCAATATCCGGTGGTGGTGAAGGCCGACGCGCAAGGCTCGGTCGAAGCGATCGTCGGATCGCTGCACAAGATCTCGACCGACGATATCCAGGTGCGCATCCTCCACTCAGGTGTCGGCGGAATCACCGAGAGCGACGTGACCCTGGCAGCCGCCTCGAAGGCGCCGATCATCGGCTTCAACGTCCGCGCCAACGCCAAGGCGCGCGAGATCGCCACGCGCGATGGGGTCGCGCTCAAATATTATGACGTGATCTACGATCTGCTCGACGAAATCCGCGCCGCGATGGCCGGCCAGCTTGGTCCGGAATATCTCGAGCATGTCGTCGGCCGCGCCGAAATCCGCGAGGTGTTCTCGGCGGGCAAGCACGGCAAGGCCGCCGGACTGCTCGTGCTGGAGGGCTATATCCGCCAGAAGCTGCGCGCACGCGTCATGCGCGACGACGTCATCATCTACAACGGATCGATCTCGTCGCTGCGCCGCTTCAAGGATGATGTGCCCGAGGTTCGCGCCGGGCTGGAATGCGGCATCACGCTCGAGGCGACGACCGACATCAAGCCGGGCGACATTGTCGAGACCTTCGAGGTCGAGGAGCGTCAGCGGACGCTTTGAGGAAGATCTCTGGAATGGAGCGTCATCCCGGGGCGGCCGGGGATCTCGGGAGATCGTGCGTAGACCGCCGCGCGCGCCGAGCCCTCCGCCTTCCGGTGTGACCCACCCTGTGGAAAGGCTGCGCCATGCGCCGCAACGAAACTGCTGAAGGCAAGTCGGTCCGCTTGCTGCGCGTGGGCGAACAGGTGCGCCATGCGCTGTCGGATATCCTGATGCGGGGCGACGTTCATGACGAAGTGCTCGCCAGCCATATGGTCTCGGTCACCGAGGTGCGCATGTCGCCCGACCTCAAGCATGCCACCGTGTTCGTGAAGCCGCTGCTCGGCGCCGATGAGGAAGCCGTCATCAAGGCGTTGCGAACCAACACCGCCTATCTGCAAAGCGAAGTCGCGCGGCGGGTGAACACCAAATATGCCGCCAAGCTCAAATTCCTCGCCGACGAGAGCTTCGACGAGGGCAGCCATATCGACCGGCTGCTGCGACAGCCGGGGATCGCCCGCGACCTCGGCGAGACAGACGAAGCCTAACGCCGGCCGGCGCCGCGGCGCACCTCGGCGTTGCGCTCTGCGGCATGCAGCAGCTGCTCGAGATCGTCGGTCCCCACATCGAGCAGATCGGGGTAGTCGGCGATTGCCGCAAGCAGATCCGCGCGCGTGAAATCCTCGTGGAGCACGGGCGCGGGGGCCGGGCGCGCGACGTGCGGGTAGCTGTGCCCCGAGAAACGATGGAAGCCCCAGGCCATCACGACCAGCAACAGCGTCTCGGTTGCGACCGGCGCGATCACAAACGCGTATCCGCTCGCCTGTACCGCCGTACCGCCGAACACCGCGGTCAGCGCGACAGCGCCGCCCGGCGGATGAAGGCAGCGCAGCAACGCCATCGCGACGATCGCGCCGCCCACCGCCAGCCCCGCCCCGATCATCGGATCCGCCCCGAGCCGGGCGACCGACACGCCGACGAGCGCCGACACGATGTTGCCGCCGATCACCGCCCAGGGTTGCGCCATCGGGCTGGCGGGGACCGCGAACAGCAGCACCGCAGCCGCACCGATCGGGGCGATCATCAGCGGCATGCTATCGCCGGCGCCCGCGAGGCTGCGGATCAGCAGGCCAGTCGCGATCATGCCCAACAGCGCGCCGATCGCCGATATCAGCCGGTCGCGCACCGCCTTGTCGGCAGGGACCGCGATCATCATCGCATGATAGCGCGACCAGCGGAAACGGACCCGCGGCGTGTCGTCGGGAATAGTCTTCATCGCTGGGGCCTATCGCCCAAAGCCGGGCGAATCGCTAGGGTGCGGGCATGGCCAAATTCTATTTCTATTATGCAGCGATGAACGCCGGAAAATCCTCGACCCTGCTGCAGGCCGATTTCAACTACCGCGAACGCGGAATGCGCACCGTGCTGTTCACCGCCGCGTTCGACGATCGTTTCGAGCCCGGCAAGATCACCTCGCGGATCGGGCTCGCCTCGCACGCCACCGCGATCGACGCCGACACCGATCTTTATGAGGAGGTTGTCGCGGAGCGGGTCGAGGCCCCGGTCGATTGCGTGCTGGTCGATGAGGCGCAATGGCTGACCCGGGCGCAGGTGTTCCAGCTCGCCGCGGTTTGCGACGAACTCGGCATTCCCGTGCTCGCTTATGGTCTGCGCACCGATTTCAAGGCCAATCTGTTTCCCGGCAGCGCGGCGCTGCTCGCGATCGCCGACACGCTGGTCGAGCTCAAGGCGATCTGTGCATGCGGCCGCAAGGCGACGATGAACCTGCGGGTCGATTCGGAAGGGTTTGCGGTCAAGGAAGGCGCCCAGATAGAGCTCGGCGGCAACGAGCGCTATGTCGCGTTGTGCCGCCGTCACTACACCGAACAAATGGGGTGGCAGCGCGGCGTCCTCGCCTGACGCCATCGGCGCGCGCGGCCGTGGCCGACGCTCAGGGTATCCGCAGCAGCGCGACGGTGGAGCCGCCGCTGCTCAGGGCGAACGAACCGCCAAGCTGCCTCGCGAGCATCTGCGCGAGCTTGAGCCCGAGGCTGTCGGTCTTGTCGAGATCGAAACCTGGCGGCAGTCCGGCGCCGTCGTCGATCACCGCCAGGTCGAGCATGGTGTCGGCCGCGCGCGAGACACGAACCCGGATGCTCCCGGAGTCGCGCCCGCGGAAGCCATGTTCGATCGCGTTGGTGATCGCTTCGGCGATGATCAGGGCCATCGGCACCGCCGCTTCGGCCGCCAGATCGACGTCCTCGCTCGCCTCGACCAAGAAGGCTATGCTTGCCTTGCCGCTCGCATCGACCAGATCAGCGCCGAGCTGTTCGAGGAAAGCGGCCAGCTCGAGCCGCTCGCCATGCGGGCTATAGAGCTGGCGGTGGATGCGGCCGATCAGCGCGAGCCGGCGCGCCGCCTCGTCCAGCGCCTCGCGCGCGGCGCCGTCCGAAATGGCGCGCATCTGCAATGCCAGCAGCCCGCTCGCCACCTGGAGATTGTTCGAGACGCGGTGCTGAAGTTCGCGGAACATCAATTCGCCGCGCTCGACCAGCCGCCGGTTGCGCTCACGCTCGCGGGCGAGGCGGAGATTGCTCTTCTGCAGCCAGTGGACGAGCAGGATATCGATCGCGACCACCACCGCATAGAAGAGCAGCGCGAGCTTGATCGCGCCCGACATCTTGACCGCGAAGAAGGGTGGAATGAAGCAATACCAGGCCAGCAGGCCGCACAGCACGCCCGCGACGAGGCCCGGGCCGATCCCGAACAGAAAGGTGGAGAGGATCACCGCGGGAAAGAAGCTTACATAGGGATAGCCATCGGGCAGCACCGGCGTCGCGAGCAGCCGGGCGAGCAACGCCAGCCCGCAAATCAGCACGGCTCCTGCATAGCCGAGCGCGGGCCTGTCGCGCGCAAGCGGCAGCCGTTCCAGCAGTGAAGCGGCCTGGCCCGTCACATATTTCCCCAACGGCTTCGCGACAGCCTAGCCCGTAAGGCAAACCGGCCGCAATATTCGTCGGAAAAGTGACGGCCGGTGGTCAGGCCGCCCGTTGCAAGCGGCGGGCGCGCATATAGAGCTCAATGCGGTAGAAGCTGAGCACGCCGACCGCAAAGGCGACGAAGATGTCGCTGACCAGCATCGCTCCCAAATTCCAGCGCGCATCGCCGGCCATCACCGCCCAATGCAGCGCCCAGCGCACCAGCACGAGCGCGGCGAGGAAGACCAGCGCGTAGGGCGAGCTGCGCTGGCGAAGCTCGCCGGTCGCGGGATCGACGCCAATATGGATCAATCTCGCGCGCTGCCACCCGACCAGCGCCCCCGCCGCGAGCCCCGCCGTGACCCACAGCCAGCCGAACCCATGCGGCGGAAACTGCGCGAAGATCATCGCCGCCAGCAGGATGAAGATGGTGGGAATGATCCAGAGCGTGGCGGGGCGCAGCCGCTGGCTCCGGCCCAGCCGCCGCAGCCGGATGAACAGCGCCACCGCGACGAGCGCGCCGATCAGGGCGTAGCGGATCAGATCGGGAGAAGCCATGGCGGCGCTCCTTCCCACAAAAAAGGGGGAGCGTCAGCCCCCCCTTCCTTCACCTTCGGCTGCGCCGATCAATCGTCGTCGCGGGTCAGAAAGGCCGGCGCGAAATCGGGCGCCGGGCCGTCGTCATTGCCGCCTTCGGAACGCTCGCGACGCGGGCCGCGATCACCGCGCGGTCCACGGTCGCCACCGTCGCGGCGGGGGCCGCGGTCGCCATCGCGACGCGGGCCGCGGTCGCCGTCCCGGCGGGGACCGCGATCGCCGCGATCGCCGCGATCGCCACGCGGCCGCTCTTCACGCGGCGGGCGGGTGTCGGGAAGCTCCTCGCCGGTCTCCTGGTCGACGACGCGCATCGACAGGCGCACCTTGCCGCGCTGATCGATCTCGAGCACCTTGACTTTGACCTCCTGGCCTTCGGTCAGGACGTCGGCGACCTTCTCGACGCGGTCATTCTTGATCTCCGAGACGTGGACGAGCCCGTCCTTGCCGCCCATGAAGTTCACGAAGGCGCCGAAATCGACGAGATTGACCACCTTGCCCGTGTAGACCTTGCCGACCTCGGGCTCGGCGACGATGCCGATGATCCAGTTCCGCGCGGCTTCGATCTGCGCGGTGTCCGACGACGAGATCTTGACGGTGCCGTCGTCGTCGATGTCGACCTTGGCGCCGGTGGTGGCGACGATCTCGCGGATGATCTTGCCGCCGGTGCCGATGATGTCGCGGATCTTGTCCTTGGGAACCGACATCGTCTCGATCCGCGGCGCATGCGACGACAGCTCGGTGCGGCTATGATCGAGCGCCTTGGCCATCTCGCCCAGGATATGCGCGCGGCCTTCCTTGGCCTGGCTCAGCGCGACCTTCATGATCTCCTCGGTGATGCCGGCGATCTTGATGTCCATCTGAAGGCTGGTGATGCCTTCCGAGGTCCCCGCGACCTTGAAGTCCATGTCGCCGAGATGATCCTCGTCGCCGAGGATGTCGCTGATCACCGCGAAGTCCTTGCCTTCGAGGATCAGGCCCATCGCGATACCCGAGACCGGGCGCTTGATCGGCACGCCGGCGTCCATCATCGCGAGGCTGCCGCCGCACACCGTCGCCATCGACGACGATCCGTTCGACTCGGTGATGTCCGAGGTCAGACGGATGGTGTAGGGAAACTCCTCCTTGGTCGGCAGCACCGCGTGCAGCGCGCGCCATGCCAGCTTGCCGTGGCCGACTTCGCGACGGCCCGGCGCGCCGAAGCGACCGACTTCACCGACCGAATAGGGCGGGAAGTTGTAGTGGAGCATGAAATGCTCGTAGCGCAGCCCGGTCAGGCCATCGATCATCTGCTCGCTTTCCTTGGTGCCCAAGGTGCAGGTCGAGATGCTTTGCGTCTCGCCGCGCGTGAACAGCGCCGAGCCGTGCGCGCGCGGCAGGAAATGCGCCTCGGCGACGATCGGACGGACCGTCTTGGTGTCGCGGCCGTCGATGCGGCGGCCATCCTTGAGGATCGCGGTGCGGACGATTTCGGCCTCGAGCTTCTTGACGAGCTTGTTGGCGGCCATCTGGTCCTGCGGGGCGGCGTCGGCGAAGGCGGCCTTCGCCTTGGCGCGCATCTCGTTGAGCGCGCCCGCGCGGGCCGACTTGTCGGTGAGCTTGTAGGCGGCCTCGATGTCCTTGCCGACCAGCTTCTTGAGCTTGGTCTTGGCGGCCGACAGATCGGCCTGCGGGGCCATTTCCCACGGGTCCTTGGCCGACTTCATCGCGAGCTTGATGATCGCGCCGATCACCTCCTGGCACGCGCGGTGCGCGAACATCACGGCGCCGAGCATGACCTCTTCCGAAAGCTCCTTGGCTTCGGATTCGACCATCATCACCGCGTCCTGGGTGCCGGCGACGACGAGTTCGAGCTCGCCCGCGGCGACCTGCTCGTCGGTCGGGTTGAGGATATATTCGCCGTCCTGATAGCCGACGCGCGCGCCGGCGATCGGGCCCATGAACGGAACCCCCGAGATGGTGAGCGCGGCCGACGCGGCGATCATCGCCAGAATGTCGGGCTCGTTCTCGCCGTCATAGCTCAGCACCTGGGCGATGACGTTGATCTCGTTGTAGAAGCCCTCGGGAAAGAGCGGGCGGATCGGGCGGTCGATCAGGCGGGAGACCAGCGTCTCCTTCTCGGTCGCGCCGCGCTCGCGCTTGAAAAAGCCGCCGGGGATGCGGCCCGACGAGAAATACTTCTCCTGATAATGGACGGTGAGCGGGAAGAAATCCTGCCCTTCCTTGACGCTGCGCGCCGCGGTCACCGCGCAGAGCACCACGGTCTCGCCGAGGGTCGCGAGCACCGCGCCGTCGGCCTGACGGGCGACGCGGCCCGTTTCCAGCGTGAGGGTCTGGCCGCCCCACTGGATTTCAACTTTCTTGGTATCGAACATCTGTGTTCCTTGTCTCCGGACGCCCTATGCGGCCGGGGCCTATGCGGATGGCGGGCTCCTTGCCCATCACCATCGCGTGGGGCAGGCCGCTTTCGGCCTGCCGTGGCGGGAGCTTGTGCCCGCCGTCCTGCCCGGCGCCGAATTGCGCCCGGCCGGAAATGACGAACGGCCCCGTCGCCGGGGCCGTCCTGAAGAGTTTACTTGCGCAGGCCGAGCTTGCCGATCAACGCTGCGTAGCGGGAAGCATCTTCCTTCTTGAGATAATCGAGAAGGCTGCGGCGCTTGTTGACCAGCATCAGCAGACCGCGGCGCGAGTGATTGTCCTTCGCATGGGTCTTGAAATGCTCGGTCAGGTTGACGATGCGCTCGGTCAGGATCGCGACCTGGACTTCGGGGCTGCCGGTGTCACCCTCGGAACGGGCGTTTTCGGCAATGATCGCGGTCTTGCGCTCGGCGGTAACGGTCATATGTCTTCCTTCGACATCAGGTTGAAGCCGCGCACCACCCAGGCCTGATGGCCGTCCACCTCGACCAGGGCGACGGGCATATCGCCATCGATCGCAAGGTTGAGGCCGGTGGGTGCGGCGATCCCGATCAAACGACGCCCCTCGCGGAGCGCCCTTGCCTGTTCGGGGGTGACGGAAAGAGCCGGGATGTCGTCCAGCCCTGCCGTCAACGGCAAAAGCGCCGTTTCAAGCCGCCGGGCCTTAGCGAGTTCCTCCAGATTGTCCAGCGAAATCGCGGCGCCGAGGGTGAACGGGCCGGCCTTGGTGCGGCGGAGCATGCTGACATGCCCGACCGTTCCGAGCGCATGCGCGATGTCCCGCGCGAGGCTGCGGATATAGGTGCCCTTCGAAACGGCCGCGGACAGGGTGACCCGGTTGAGGCGTCCGCCCCCATCCGTCATCGTCCCAGCGAAAGCTGGGATCTCAGTAGAGTTTCGCGACTCCGAATCGGTCCCGGCCGCATGAGATCCCAGCCTTCGCTGGGATGACGGTGGTTGGATGACCAGCCTATGCACCGTCACCGCCCGGCGCTTGATCTCGAACGTCTCTCCGGCCCGCGCCCGATCATAGGCGCGCTCGCCGTCGATCTTGAGCGCGGAATAGGCGGGCGGAACCTGCTCGATCGCTCCGGTGAAGCGCGCCAGCACCGCTTCAATCTGCGACAGCGTCGGGCGAACATCCGAGGTCGCGACCGCCTTCCCCTCGGCGTCGAGCGTGTCGGTCTCGATGCCGAAGCTGATGGTGAAGTCATAGGCCTTGTCGGCATCGAGCATCCGCCCCGACAATTTGGTCGCCTCGCCGACCGCGACCGGGAGCACCCCCGATGCGAGCGGATCGAGCGTGCCGCCATGGCCGACCTTGTACTTGCCATAGCCGCCGAGCCGCAGCGCGCGCTTGACCGCCGAGACGATCTGGGTCGAGCCCGGGCCGAGCGGTTTGTCGATGATGATCCAGCCATGCATGGCGCGCGGCTATAGGCAAAGCCGCCCGCACCGGATAGCCTGCCCGTCATCGATCAATCGCGGAGAGATGCCTTGACCTTTTCCCTCTACGCCGCCGTCATTCCGCCTTACCAGCGCATGCTGCGCAGTCTCGATGCGCTGCTCGACAAAGCCGAAACCTGGGCGGCCGATCAGGGCATCGCCGAAAAGGACATCCTCGGCGCGCGGCTGGCACCCGACATGCTCGATTTCGCCTATCAGGTGAAATCGGCGTCGTTCCACTCGATCGGCGCGATCGAAGGGGTCAGGCGGGGCAGCTTCTCGCCCGACACAACGCCTCCGGGCGAGAGCTTCGCGGCGCTGCGCGAACAGCTCAGGTCGACCCGCGCGGCCATCGACGCGATCAGCCCGGTCGAGATCGACATGCTGCCCGGGCGGCCGATGCGCTTCGTGGCCGGCCCCTATCGCGCCGATTTCACGGCCGAAGAGTTCCTGACCTGCTTCGCGCTGCCCAATTTCTATTTCCATGTGACGACCGCCTACGCGCTGCTGCGGGCGAAGGGCATGCCGATCGGCAAGGCCGACTATCTCGGCAAGCTCAACTTCGTGAAGGAACCGGTGTAGAGCGGCGGAGCGCCCTGCTGCCGCGTCGGCCTTGGGCGCGTCAGAGCGGATCGCCTCGTCGAACAGGCGGTCGTGCGATCGATGCACCGTCATCACAACCCGCCATTCCGCACCACGCCGCCGCCTCGCGTCGCAGGCCTCATGGAGTCGCTTATATGTGACGAAATCCCGGGTGCATGGGGTTGAGTGCGCGTTTTTTTGCTTTTTCGTTTTTGCTGGGGCTACGGGGATAGGCCGCACGACCCGACATCCGGGGCGGCTGGGTACGGCACGCAGAGCGTCTGGCGTGCGAGCGCCATGGGATCGACCCTGCTCTTCCTGAGCGATGGGGCCTGGTTTGCGGCGGCTCATCTCGTTCATGGGGCTTGCGTAGCAGGGGTTGTCCTACACGGACAGAACATATCGGAAACAAGGGATCATGCTCGCGGTGATGGCTTGTCCGGAGCCGCTTTCCCGCAACGCGGCTCGCCTTGTGCGGGTGGCTGTTCTTGGGGCCGGGGGCGGAATGGCGGGTTCTGGGCGCAGAGGGCCGGAAAGCTGCCGTCTGATCGACTACTCAGCCCGGCAGTTCTCGACCAACTTCAGCCGTTACCCTCGCCATCTGGGAACGACCGGACCTGGAGAAACCTGCCAGTCGAATTGTTCGAAGCGGACGATCGGCTCAATGCCTGCGGAAGATTGCCGACACCACGCCGGTAGTAAGGGGGCAAGCATCGAAACGTGAGGAATTGACGGCGAGACGGCGCCCCTGGTCCGGCTCGGAATAGCGTCGAAGCTGGAGATCGATCAGCGACAGCGGAACGCCTTCAACCATGGCGAGCATCTTCCCTCGAAAGGCTTCGCGGATTCGCGCGAGGTCTGCATGGGCGCCGCGGCTCGCGATTTGGAACACCCCGCCGGGCCGCAGATGGGCAGCGGCAAAGGCGAAAGCTTCGCATTCGAGCGCGATCCCATAGAGTTCATCGCTGTGCAGTCCGCGCGCCTTCACGAGTACGTCATGCTCGCGCGCCTTGTGGGTCCCCGTGAACCACAATGTGATCGCATCGAAGACGCCGGCGCCCAACGCGTCGACCAATTTGTGATCCCGTCGAAGCAAATCGCTGTGCACAAGTGCGAGACGTGCCGGTGTCGGTAGGTGGTCGACGTCATAATAGAGATCATGCGCGCGATCTCCCAGCATGCGATGGCGCACGCGCAGACCGACGTCCGATGCGCGCAAGCCGAGACGGTCGGCAGCGGCGGCAAGGCAAGCGGAATTTTCATCGATGCCGATCAGACGTCCGACGCGGCCACCCAGCAAGATGCGCTGCGCAACAAGACCGTCGCCGCGTCCACACCCGATATCTATGAGATCGACTTGAGCCGCCGTTCTTCCGGCGGGCAGATGGTCATATAGAGCTTGAGCGAGCCAAACGTAGAGGCCTTGCGCCGTATAATGAGCCGCATTTCCCGCCCATGCCTCGGCATATTGACGGCGAGCGACGTCGATATATTTGTGCGGAGCCGCTTCGGCCACGCTTTGATGGCAGAGACGATAGGACAAGCCGCTGCCGCATGGGCATGCGGCGGCGATCGCCCGGCGGGGCGTCGATGACATTTCCATGGTCTTCCTCCGGTCGGGAGACGTCAGCCGGCGCGTTTGAATTCGGCAGTTGCACCATCGGCGCCGGCTTCGGGCACATATTCCAGCAGGTCGCCGGGCTGGCAATCGAGATAGGCGCAGATCGCCGCCAGCGTTTCGAACCTTATGCCCTTCACCTTCCCTGATTTAAGCAGCGACAGATTGGCTTCGGTAATGCCAACGGTGGCCGCCAGCGCGTTCGAGCGGATCTTGCGGCGCGCTAGCATGACATCGAGCCGAACGATGATCGGCATCAGATGAACCCCTGCCAGTCTTCCTCGATCTCGCGGCCGACCTGCATCACCTGGCCAATCACGAACACCAGCAGGCCGAGGATGAACGCCTGGACGCTGGCCATGTGCAACCAGGCCTTGTCGAGTTCATAGCCGGTGACGCTGAGGACGATGTGGCATACGAGCGGCGACACGGCATAAGCGCATAGCCACCCGCCGATGCGGCTGAAGGCGATGCCGGCGCCGGCCGAGAAGACCTGCCCGCGGGCGTAAAGGCCGAACAGCAGGCGTAGATTCCCGAATAGCATCAGGACGGGCACATAGCGCACGAGCCCCACCACGATATAGACTAGGCGGTGGATTAGGGGCAGTGACCCGAACGCGACCGAATTGGCGGGTCCGCCACCGATATAGCAGCCGTCGGGTCCGATCCGGATCAGTCCGCCATGATAGAAGAGCATGAGCGCAATGCCTGCCGCCATGATGAGCGCGAACAGCACGAACAAACCCGTGAACAGCAGCGCCAAAGCGCGGCTGGCGATGCGGATGCGCCGCTGGGGCAGTGTTTCGGCCGGCGAGACGGGTAGTGCCGGTGCATCGAAGAAGTTTTGAAAGTGCAGGACCGTCGACATTTGAGCCTCCATGCTCGGACGATCTTACAGATATTATTTTCTGTCAAACAATAATATTTTAGTGATGGAGGTACGCCTACCCTACTATGACATCCAACCGCGGCGTATCGCTCGGCGAGCGTAGGCCAAATTCAATCTCCACGCGAAATCTCGCATTGGGCCGGACCATTTTCGAGAGACGGCGCCCGATCACTTTAAGCCACTCCGTCATCCGCGCGCAAATGGCCGCAACCGACAGAACCCGCCGTTCTACACATCGCTGGCGAACTGCAGAAAAGTCCCACGAAGCGGCGTTCCGCTTCCGGCGGCACCCGACCAAGATGCGTCGTTCGCCGGTTGGGCTTTGAACGGCAGCTTCTACCAGGACCTGCTATTCGCTCAGCGCGAAGCGGCCTGGCAGCAACGCGCTTAACCTACGACGTTCTTCGCTAGCGCCGCTAATCCCGAAACCTGCCATTCGACCCAACCCCGGACTTGGACGGCTGGTTCGCGCCTCATCCCCGACATTCAAAGCGTCGTCTACTGAGCAGGGGAACGAAAGCACTGAAATGCCATCCAGGGACTCCTCGTTATGGTTATGTTAACTCAAACTTAGTAAATAAAACCCCAGACATTCTAAATACCCTACCGCTATGACCTCGCGATAAAGCGGGGCGGCGGCCCGGCGATGCGTCGGCAAGAGCATTTACGCCCTTCGACCACAGGATCGTCCAATGAAAAATCTAAGCATCCGCAATAGAATATTGGCAAGCTTCGGATTGATCCTGCTGATCATGAGCGGGATCGGTGGTTTTTCCTATTTGCACCTGAAAAATATTGAACATAATACTAAAGTAGTAGAGTCTGACGTCTTGCCTGTTCTGATTCAGGGCAGTCTGGTCAAGGACGCCCTTGCCGCCGACTATCTGGAGGTTGTCCATCAGTTCGCCGAGCGAGATGCCGAGACAAAAGCGCGCAATGAATCGCTCCTTGCCAACGAGGAAGCCAAACTTGATCGCCTCATCGCGGACTATGAGCGGGCTATATCTACGGACACCGCCCGCAGCGCGTTCGCCAGATTCGAGAACGCCTATGCCAATTATCGGGACAGCCGCGCCGCGATGCGTGGTCGATCCGTCGATGTGAACGACGCCCACGCGGCGAGAGAGGGGCTCGCTCTTGATTTCCAGCAAAGGTTCGAGACCGTGTTTAAGGCGATGGCCGACGCCACGATGCTCAATCACGAACGCGCCACCACCGAACTTGACGGGATCATTGGCCAGGTACGCACGCTCCTTACCGCCAATGTGATAAGCTTCGCGGTGGCGCTCGGCATCGCGTGTATGGCGGGCTACTTCCTGCTGCGCGCGATCACCGTGCCGCTCGCCCGGCTCACCTTCCTGATGGACGCGATGCGCCAAGGCGATTTCACGCAGCGTATGCAAGTCGATCGGCAAGACGAGCTTGGCGATGTCGCCGCGGGTTTCAACCGCATGGCCGACGAAGTGATGGAGCTGGTCGGCCAGGTGCAGCGATCGGGTATCCGGGTCAGCACCTCGATGACCGAGATCGCGGCCACCTCGAAGCAGCAGCAGGCGACCGCCTCCGAAGTCGCCGCCACCACGACCGAGATTGGCGCAACGTCGCGCGAGATAGCCGCGACCTCGAAAGAGCTGGTGCGTACAATCAACGACGTGGCCTCCGTTGCGGAACATGCCGCTGGCCTCGCGACAAGCGGCCAGTCCGGGCTCGCGCAGATGGAAGAAACGATGGGCCAGGTGATGGAAGCGGCCAGCTCGATCAACGCCAAGCTTGCGGTGCTTAACGAGAAGGCCGGCGACATCAACCAGGTCGTGACGACGATCACCAGGGTCGCCGACCAGACCAATCTCCTGTCGCTGAACGCGGCGATCGAGGCGGAAAAGGCGGGGGAATATGGCCGGGGGTTTGCCGTCGTCTCGTCGGAGATCCGCCGGCTCGCCGACCAGACGGCCGTTGCGACCTACGACATCGAACAGATGGTCAAGGATATCCAGTCGGCCGTTTCCGCCGGCGTGATGGGGATGGACAAGTTTTCCGAGGAGGTCCGGCGCGGCTTGCACGACGTGCATGACATCGGCGGCAAGCTCTCCGAGATCATCGAACAGGTGCTGACGCTGGTGCCGCGTTTCGAAACCGTCAGCGAAGGGATGGAAGCGCAGGCGACGGGTGCTGAACAGATCAGCGAAGCGCTCGTGCAGCTCACCGAGGCGACACAGCAGACGGTGGAATCGCTCCGCCTGTCGAACTCGGCGATTGACGAACTCAGCCAGACGTCAGGCAGTCTGCACGGCAGCATCGCCCGCTTCAAACTCGCCGCCGCCGCCTGAACAATCGATCAAGGGCTCATATGCCCCCGGAGTCGCGATATGCTGTTCCTTCATTTCCAGCTAGGTGACGACGCCTTTGCCCTTGCCGCCAACCGGATCGTGGAGGTCCTGCCGCTGGTCGAGCTCAACAAGGAGCGCCACGCGCCCGCGTCGGTTGCCGGCTCCTTCGATTATCGTGGCCGGTTCATCCCCGCGGTCGATCTATGCGCCATCGAGCTGGGGCGGCCGGCGCATCGGCGGCTGAGCACCCGGATCATCGTGGCTCGTTTGCCCGACGATGAGAACAGCATGATCGGGCTGATCGCGGAAAGCGTTACCGAGACGCTGCGGTGCGATCCTGGCGATTTCGCACCTTTTGCGACGGGTCCGCGCGGACTCGTCCAGCGCGTCGAGCTCGAGAGCCTGCTTCCGACTGGACTGCGGGCGTTCGTGCGCGGCGATCTGGTGGACAGCCAATGAACTTCGCCCGCTTCGAGCATCTTCTTGAGCGGACGATGGGACTGAACGCCGCCTCGATCGGCGCGTCGGCGATCGAGCGGGCGGTTAGCGCACGCCTGAGGGCCTGCAAGCTCGACGATGCCGACGAATATTGGGAGCAGGTTCAGCGCTCCTCCGAGGAACTGCAGCAACTGGTCGAAACGGTGGTCGTGCCGGAGACATGGTTCTTCCGTGACCCCCAGGCATTCCGGGCGATGGTCCGCATCGCCATCGAGGAATGGCTGCCCGCTAACGCTTCAGGCGTGCTCCGGCTGCTGAGCGTGCCCTGTTCGACGGGCGAAGAACCCTATACGATGGCGATGGCGCTCATCGACGCCGGCCTGCCGACCGACCGCTTCCGGATCGACGCGATCGACATAAGCGGCCAGGCGCTCGCAATGGCCCGGCGCGGCATTTATGGCGGCAACTCATTCCGTGGCCAGGATCTCGCCTTTCGGGAGCGTCATTTCGGACGGGTGGAGCAGGGCTGCCGCATTGACGAAAGCGTGCGTCGCCCGATCCGCTTCATCCAGGGAAATCTGCTGGGCGCCGATTTCCTGGGCGGCGGCGAGACCTATGACATCGTCTTCTGCCGCAATTTGCTGATCTATTTCGACGTCGATACCCAGAACCGGGCCATCGCGGTGCTGAAGCGTCTGCTTGCGCCGCAGGGAATGCTGTTCGTCGGTCATTCCGAAGCCAGCCTCATGCTTGATCATGGCCTTGCCTCGGCCAAAATCCCGATGGCCTTTGCGTTCCGCAGGGGCGCAAGTTCGAACCAGCCGAAAGCAAAGCCCGCGGCGGCGCGCATCGCGTTCCAGCCGGCGGCTCCCGTCGCCAAAAAGGCCCCGCATCGGCTCGGGCTCGCCTTTGTGTCCAAGCGCGACGCGCCTCCGCCGGAACTTGGGCCGGATCTGGGAGAGCTGCGTCGTATCGCCGACAGCGGTCAACTCGCCGAAGCCGCGCGCGGCTGCGAGAATCATATGCGCGTGCGGGGGGCCTCGCCTGATGCGCTGCTCCTGCTTGGCCTCATCAGCGATGCCGGCGGCAATGAACTCGCCGCTGCCGGATATTACCGCAAGGCACTCTATCTCGAACCCGATCAAACCGAAGCGCTCGGCCATCTCGCCCTGCTGCTGAAGAAGCAGGGAAATATTTCCGGAGCTAAGGTCCTGAACGATCGCCTGCACCGTCTCTCTGCAAGAGGAACCGGGTAAATGCTTCCTGTTTCCACAGCCGACTTTCTCGAAACCGATGCCGAAATATTCGATTGCTGGAATCGGATCGGCGTGCGGGGCGACAAGTCCTGCCCCGAGCTTCAGCGCCATTCGCATTGCCGCAATTGCCCGACCTATTCGGCGGCGGCCGTAACGCTGCTCGACCGTGAGCCCGGCGGTCCGGGGGCCGTCGCCACGACCGGCCCCCGCGCCGATATCACGCCCGCCGGAGAGGACGGCACCGAGTCCGCGGCTATTTTTCGCGTCGGCACCGAATGGTTCGCCCTTTCGACGCTGCTGCTGGATGAGATCCTGGGCTTGCGGGCCATTCATTCGCTGCCCCACCGGCGCAATCCGGCGCTGCTGGGGCTGGCCAATGTCCGGGGCGAGCTTGTGGCCTGTGTTTCGATCGCGCGGCTGCTGGTTGGCGAGACAGCCGCCCCGCCGCCTCAGGGCCGTCTGATCGTCGTGCGCCACGCCAGCGGGCGGCTGGCCTTCCCCGTCGATGAGGTCCAGCACACCCATCGCTACCGCCCTGACGAGCTGGGGCCGGTGCCCGCCACCGTTGGGAAGTCGGCCTCGGCCTTTACGAGAGGCCTGCTCTCATGGCGCGACAGGACCGTCGGTTGCCTCGACGAGCGCCTCGTCCTCGATGCCCTCAACCGGAGCCTGACATGATGGGCGATGACCTCAGCCAACTCTCCATGCGCGATCTGTTCCGGATCGACGCAGAGAGCCAGACCCTGGCGTTGAACGCGGGCTTGCTGGCGCTTGAGCAGGAGCCCCGGCGGGCCAATCACCTCGAGGCTTGCATGCGCGCCGCCCATTCGCTCAAGGGCGCGGCGAGCATCGTCGCGATCCATCCGGGAGTGACGGTCGCGCATGCGATGGAAGATCTTTTCGTCGCCGCGCAGACCGGCGATGTTGTTCTCGGGCAGTCGCAGATCGACCTACTTCTGCAAGGCGTCGATCTGCTCAAGGCGATCGCGACATCGCCGGACCTTGAAAGCGGCAGCCAGGACGCGGCGTGGCAGGCGGAGGCGGATCGGCTCGCGGCTGCGTTGGGCCAATCGGGTGCCGCAGCTGGCGGACCCCAGCCGAGCGCGCCTTTGCCGGCAGCCATCGAGGCCCATCAGCCGGAACCTGAACCGCTCAACCGCGCGCTGCGAGTCAGCGCCGAGAATCTCAATCGTTTACTCGATCTGGCGGGCGAATCTCTTGTAGAGTCCCGTCGCCTGAGGCCCTTCGGGCAGGCGCTGGTGCGGCTGAAGCGGCTGCAGCGCGACACCGCGGCGGCGATCGATGCGCTGCACGCGGCCTTGCCTATGGAGCGGCTCGACGAGCGTGCCCGGCTCGCGCTAGCGGCGGCGCAGCAGCACATGCTCGAATGCCGGAAGCATCTTTCGGAGCAGCTTGGCGAACTGGAAGCATCGGACCATCAGGCGACCACGGTCGCGCATCGGCTCTACGATCAGGCGCTGATGGTGAGGATGCGGCCCTTTGCGGACGGCGTGACCTCCTTTCCGCGCATGGTCCGCGACCTCGCCCGCTCCCTCGGCAAGCAGGCGCGGCTTGAGATTGTCGGCGACAGAACGCAGGTCGACCGGGACATATTGGAAAAGCTCGACGCGCCGCTCGGCCATCTGCTCCGCAATGCCCTCGATCATGGGGTCGAGATGCCCGACGAACGGATCGCGGCCGGCAAACCTCCGGAAAGCACGATCCGGCTCGAAGCCTTCCATAGTGCAGGTACACTGCAGATCACCGTATCCGACGACGGACGCGGCATCGATCCCGAGCGAATTCGCCAAGCCGTGATCGGGCGCGGTCTCGCGAACAGCGAGGTGGCGGCCAGGCTGAGCGACGCCGAGTTGCTCGACTTCCTGTTCCTGCCCGGGTTCACGATGAAGGAGAATGTCACCGAAATTTCCGGGCGCGGTGTCGGACTCGATGTCGTACAGGACATGATCAGGCAGGTTCGCGGACTCGTCCGGGTCACCCCGCAGCCAGGCGGCGGCACCCGGTTCAAGCTGGAATTGCCACTGACGCTATCGGTCGTGCGCGCCTTGCTCGTCGAGATCGGCGGCGAGCCCTATGCCTTTCCCTTCGCCCATATCGTCCGCGCGACGAAACTGCCCAAGGATCAGGTGCAGCTGCTGGAGGGCCGCCAGCATTTCAGCCTCGACGGACAGCAGATCGGCCTGGTCACGGCACATCAGGTCCTGGGTTGCGGCGAACCCGACCATGGAGGCGAGGAACTATCCGTCGTCCTGCTCGGCAGCCCGAACAACCTGTACGGCCTGGTGGTCGATCGCTTTCTAGGCGCGCGCGAACTCGTCGTCCAGCGGCTGGACCCGCGTCTCGGCAAGATCAAGGATATCAGCGCGGCCGCGCTTATGGAGGACGGCACGCCGCTCCTGATCGTGGACGTCGAGGACATGATCCGGTCGATGGAGAAGCTCACCTCCGCCGATCGGCTCGCCAACATAAGCCACAAGGCGGGCGGTGACGGCGCGGTCAGGCGCAAGCGCATCCTCGTCGTCGACGACTCTTTTACGGTGCGCGAACTCCAGCGCAAGTTGCTCGATCATCATGGCTATGAGGTGGACGTCGCCGTCGACGGCATGGATGGCTGGAACGCGCTCCGAAGTGGTAACTTCGACCTGGTCGTGAGCGATATCGACATGCCGCGTATGGACGGCATCGAATTGGTCACGCGAATCCGGCAGGACGCTCGCCTGGCATCACTCCCGGTCATGGTGCTCTCCTACAAGGATCGGGAGGAGGATCGCCGGCGTGGGCTTGAAGCCGGAGCTGACTATTATCTCACCAAAGGCAGTTTCCAAAGCGATGCGCTGCTGAGCGGGGTGGTCGATCTGATCGGGGAGGCCGTAACATGAGGATCGGCATCGTCAACGATCTGCCGATCGCCGCGGAGGCCCTGCGCCGGGTGATAGCGCTGGCCCCCGAGCACCAGCTTGCCTGGATCGCCAGCGACGGCGCGGAGGCGGTGGACCAGTGCGCGCGGGACAGGCCAGACCTGCTGCTGATGGACCTGATCATGCCGCGCATGGACGGCGTGGAAGCCACGCGGCAAATCATGAAGCATACGCCTTGCGCCATACTGATCGTCACGGCCGACGTCGACAACAACGCGGCGCGCGTGTTCGCCGCCATGGGGCACGGGGCGCTCGATGCGGTGGATACCCCGATGCTCGGTTCGGGCGACCTGCGCGCCGGCGCGCAGCCGCTGCTTGCGAAGCTCGCCGCCATCGGCAGGCTGATCGGCAGCGGAGCCACTCGGCCCGGCGCCGATAACAGCCGAGGAGGATCGCATATTTCCTTGAATCATCTGGTCGCCATTGGCGCTTCCGCCGGTGGTCCGGCTGCCCTTGGCGCGGTCCTCCAGGGACTGCCACGGAACTTTCCGGCGGCGATCGTCATCGTCCAGCACGTCGACGCCCGTTTTGTTCCCGGCCTAGCCGATTGGCTGGGCCTGCAAAGCTCCCTGCCAGTGAGCGTAGCGAGCGAGGGCGATCGGCCGCAGCCCGGCCGGGTCCTGATCGCCGGAACTGAAGACCATCTGATATTCAAGTCGAACAATCGGCTCGGCTACACGCCGCAGCCGTCGGATCAAGTCTATCGCCCATCGGTGGACGTTTTTTTTGACAGCGCAGGTCGTCTCTGGGGCGGAAGCATGGCCGGTGTGCTGCTGACCGGCATGGGGTCGGACGGCGCACAGGGACTGAAAGCGCTTCGCCTGCTCGGCCATCACACCATCGCCCAGGATCGGGCGACGAGCGCTGTGTATGGCATGCCGAAGGCCGCCGCGGAGCTTTCAGCGGCGGTGGATATACTGCCACTTGATCGGATCGCCTACAGACTGACCGAACTGCTGGCGTCAGCACGTTCGAAGAGAGGACTCTCGAAATGAACCATCAGACCGCTTTTCACGCGCAGGCAATGGATTGGGAGCCGACATCCCGCCGGTCGATCATGGTGCTGCTCGTCGACGATCAGCTCGTCGTAGCGGAAGCTATCCGCCGCGCACTGCTCGATATGCCCGAAATCGATTTCCACTATTGCTCCAATCCGCTCGAAGCGCTCGCCATCGCGAAGAAGGTCCGGCCGACCGTGATCCTGCAGGATCTGGTCATGCCGGCGATGAGCGGCTTGGAGTTGGTGCACGAGTATCGCGCCGACCCCGAAACGAAGGATATTCCTGTCATCGTGCTCTCCACCAAGGAAGAAGCAACCGTGAAGGGCGACGCCTTTCGGGCGGGCGCGAACGACTATCTGGTCAAGCTGCCCGACCGGATCGAACTCATCGCGCGGATACGCTATCATTCGGCGGCCTATCTTGCGCAGATCCAACGCGACGAGGCATATCGCGCTTTACGAAAAAGCCAGCAGGATCTGATGGGAGCTAATCTCGAGCTGCAGCGCCTCACCAATGTCGACGGCCTGACCGGACTGAGTAATCGGCGTTACTTCGACCAATATATAGATTGTGAATGGCGGCAGGCCATCCGCGCGGAAGAACCGATTTCACTCGTGATGGTCGATATCGATTCCTTCAAACAATATAACGACACCTATGGCCACCTCGCTGGAGACGAGATTCTGAGGACCATAGCGCAAACGGTGATGCGAAGCTTTCGTCGACCCAAGGATCTTGCCGCACGCTTCGGCGGCGAGGAGTTCATCGTCCTCCTCCCCCAGACCGCAGCTTGCGACCTCGGCACGCTCGCCGACAAGGTCGTGAGCGCCGTGGAAGCCCTGGACCTTCCCCATAGCGCGTCGACAGTCGGTAGCATGGTGACTATCAGCGTCGGTGGCGCCACCAGCATTCCCCGGAACGGCGACTCCTTTTTGTCCCTCATTGAAGCCGCCGACAAGGCCTTGCTCGAGGCGAAGCAGCAGGGCAAAAACCGCGCCCTGACAAATGCCGGCTGAAAACCGAGCGGCGGACGATCGCAAACCGCCATCGTGTGACGTCGGTATTCACCATCCGCATCTCGTGTTCGCCGAACCAAAGAAGACCGGCTTCGGGCGCATGCGTCATCGATAATATCCGTTGATATCGCACCTCCGGTTCCTAGAACCTGCCGGTCCGCAATCGGCCAAGAACAGCCGTTCTGACACGGCGAGCGAACTCCGATTGCTGCCGTTCGCCGTGGCAGGGTTAAGCCGCGATAGCGGCTTCTTGCGTGATGAAGGGGGTGACGACGGCCACGGCCTGATCGACATAGCGCGCCTTTTCGCCTACCGGCGCGACGTAGTGCATCGCCTCCTTGGCATCGCGCATGGAGGCGCCGCGAGCGATCATCCAGATGGCCAGATACTGGGAGGCGAGACAGCCTCCGGCGGTCGCTACATTGCCGTGCGCGACAAAGGAAGCGTCGATCACCGTCACGCCCGCCTCGATCACCCAAGGCTTGGTCGTCAGATCGGTGCAGGCTGGCAGATCGCCGATCAAACGCAGCTTCGCGAGAAGCAGCGTGCCGGAACATTGCGCGCCGATCAGCTGGCGCGACGGGTCGAGCTTGATCCGAGACATTAGGGCAGGATCGGCCACAATATCGCGGGTCTTGATCCCGCTGCCGATCAATACGGCATCGGCTTCGGCGGCAAATTCCAAGGGCTTTTGCCGCTGGACAGTAACGCCGTTCATGGACGTAACCTGCTCAGTCGGTGAGGTGATATGCGCTGCCCAGCCCTGCGTCTTCATGCGGTTGAGGATTGCTGCCGCAACGAACGAGTCCAGTTCGTTGAACCCCTCGAACGTCAGAACTGCAATCTGCATGAACGCCTCCTCTGGCGGCTATTGGAGAGCCCGCATAGCCGAAGCTGGGGCGAAACGCACGGCAGCTATCAAGCCGCGAGCGCCAAAAGCTGACCGTCGCTTTTCATCCCCGTTATCGCCGTACTGCGGTCTGCAGACCACGCTTACACCATAAGAATGAACCCCGGCCTCGTGCCACGCCTGAGAGCGTGGGTTCCCGGAAGACAGCAAGCGCATTAAACGTCTTTTTAGGCCTCGCCGCTACGGTGCGTTAAAGGCGCACAGATAGGAATGCAGCAATGCCATTGTCTTTCGATCAACTTTTCGGTCGCGTCACGCGTCTTGTTGTGATCGGTGGCATAACAGCCGCGACAATTTGCTCCCCGGCCGTCGCCGGAGAGGCCTGGAGCTGCAACGCGCCCAATGGGCAATATGACTATAAGACCTTCGCAATTTCGGAGAAAACTACGAACATCAACGGCCAAATCGTCTTTCACAATGCGGACTTCAATCCAAAATGGGCGTCGTTAGCTCACATTAGCGTCGCAAAACATGGCGCCGACACCGGCGATTGCCATTGCAGTGGCATCGCGATTTACGCAATTGCAGAGAGCGAGCGAGTGGAGTTTCACTCTATGGCGAATGGCGACCACGTAGGAATAGCGCAAAGTCGGTTCGAAACGCCGGTGACATTCAACATTTCGTTCAGTCCACAGGGTGTCATGACCGTGGCAATGGGTAAGACCCACCCAGAGATAAGTACAGTATCTCTGCTTCATCCAGAGCACGATGTAATGGAGCTTTCGTGCTCCGGATCATACGTAAGCTTCTTGAACGTGGTAGTTTCGTAAACAAGCTAACTGCAGCCTGCCCACCCCACCCCGGACGTCCCTTACCCCCGATGCCTTGAAAGGAAGTTCTTCCAATCCGCCCCCTGCGGCCAAGGTAGGCTGTGAGTGACGATCTCGACACTGGTCAGCTCAATCCGTGCCTGCTTCACCTTGTGCCCGGCTATCTCGCTGCACTTCCGGCACCAGAACCGGAAGCGAGCCGAGCGAAAATCGTCATCCCAGCCCTTGCGCTGGAACAGCCACCAGAGCTGATGCGGGTCGAACACACCGCGATTGAAACAGCGGGTGACGCAGCAGGCGACCACGACCTGCCGATGCATCGCCGCGGCTTCCCAGATGTGGTTGGGGACTTTCAGCCCGTCCTTGTAGTAGGCCACCGGTCATGGATCAGGCAGACGCGCGGTCGCCGTCTGGATTGAAGCCCGCCGCCATGTCCGCCAACTTCTCGTGACGGTCCACCTCGACATCTGCGCGCCAGTCGGTGAGGGCATGAGGGGAGACGTTGAGCACGCTCGCCAGGGCAAACTCGTGCATCTCATTGGCTCGCACCTTGCGGGCCTCGATCGATGTCACCAGTTCGACCGACAGGCCCGCTCGTTCGGCAAGCGCCTCGATCGACAATCCGCGCCATTCACGAACCGTCCTCAAAGGATGGTGCCCGCACCTGTCACCGGCCCGGCGAAGGCGCTCCGGCACTTTCTCGCCGCCAACCGGATCAAGGTCCACTACTGCCGGCCCTAGCAGCTTCACCGCCGCCATCGCCTTGCTCATGAACCCGGCGCGCAGCTCGCGCTTCAGTGGATTGGAATAGTCGCGAAACAGCTCGTCGAAGTCATAGCCGGCCATCTGCGCCGCCACCCGCGCCATATCGTGGCAATAGTCCATGTGGGTCGGGATCTGGTGAAAGCGGTCATGGCACAGGTCTCCGTCTCGGCCAGCGCGTCTAAGCCGGGCCGCATTGGCTTGATTCGTTCGATGCGCGTATGAGAACAAATATGGAACACAGAGTCAATGCGGGCCTGCCGCTTTACGCCTTCTCCCTGGTCGTCGAACAGGCTTAGGCCGTTGCCCGCGAGCGTGGCATGAGCTTTTTCGAGTGTCTTCGGCAGGCTGTCCGCGGCGAGATCAAGCCGATCCGACCAATCCAAGCCCAAGCGGGTATAGGCACGCGCGCCGCCGTTTCCGACGGCGACAAACAGACATGACCCGCTGTTCGAAAGATCGGTCTGGAACGACTGCTTAGTCCCAGACGCCGCCATTCACTCTGTATCCTGTTCATGTCTGCTTTTGAGCTTGTCGAACAGGTCGCCGAATGGCTGAGAAAGGCGCAAGGGCGTCGTCTCTCAGGGCGCAAAGCCGCCGTCCGCATCACGCACACCAAACCCGCACCGCACAGCTTCAGGCCACCTCGCCCCAAGCCCCCGCCCGCTAAACCTCCAGCTCCAGGCTGTCATAGGAGCAGACGATCTCCAGCGGCGGGCTGTCCCTCCGGGTCAGCGCTTCGTAGCGAATCGTTTCGGCGAACAGGTGTTCGATGTCGGCGTCGCTGCTGGTCGGTTCGTGGTGGAACAGCACCAGCTTCTTCGCGCCCGCGCCGTGGCCGACCTTGTACTTGCCGTAGCCGCCGCGCGACGGCGGTCGAGGGCGGCCGCGGCGAAAATGGTTGCGGGACCCGCTTATGATGATAGGCCCGGGGCGCTTATCGCAGCCGGAAGGTCAAAATGCGTAAAGTCACTCGTGATACTCTGCTGATCCTGCTGACGAGTAGCGCGGTTTCAGCCAGCGCTGCGCAGCAACAGGTTCCCGCCCCTGAAAGCGACCTCCGTTCCGGTTTTGAAAGCCCCCCGAGCAGCGCCCGACCTCGTGTCTGGTGGCACTGGATGAACGGGAACATCACCAAGGAGGGCATTCGCAAGGACATCGAATGGATGTCCCGCATTGGCATTGGCGGCCTCCAGAATTTCGATGCGCAACTCGTTACGCCTCAGATCGTCAAGCAACGTCTGGCGTATATGACCCCGGAATGGAAAGACGCCTTCCGCTACGCCGCCGTTCTGGCCGCAGAGCATAAGCTGGAGCTGGCGATCGCCTCCTCGCCCGGATGGAGCGAAACGGGGGGGCCATGGGTCAAGCCTGAAGACGCCATGAAGAAACTGGTGTGGAGCGAGACCATAATCCGAGGCGGGCAGCGCTTTACCGGGCGCCTGGCTCCCATCCCCACCACCGCCGGCCCCTTTCAGGACATGGCCAAGGTGGAGTTCGGCGCTGCAGGGATCGGAAAGAACCGACCCGCAATGGGCAGGGACGTGGCGGTTACGGCCTTCCGATTCGAGGCACCGGCTTCCTTGCCCGTTCCAATGTTACGGTCGGACGGAGGGGCAGCGCCCGACGGCCGACTGATCGTGGACAATGATCTAAAGACTTGGGTTGAGATCCCTCGTGCAAAGGATGGCGCGAGTCTCATCGCGGAATATGGTGCGCCACAGACCATCCGGTCGGCCCAGGTCTATGTTCCCTCGGCCTATTCCGAACTCAGCGGACCTCTCCTGCAGGGCGTCCTCGAAGCGGAGGTAGACGGTGCCTGGCGCACGATCTCGGACGTTCAGCTCGGCAAAGTCCCGACCACCGTCAGCTTTGCGCCGGTGAAGGCTGCGCGCTTCCGACTGGCAATGAAGCCGCAGAGCGGACCTACCCTGATCTCTGCACTGATGATCCCTCCCGAAGGCGTCGCTGACTCATTTCCCATGCCGCCCCCGCCGCGGACCATCAAGGTGGCCGAGCTGCGCTTGAGCGGCGAAGCGCGCATTAACGCGGCAGAACTCAAATCCGGATTCGCCGTCGCTCCCGACTATTATGCGCTGGACGCCAACGCGGGGGCAGATGTCGCTGGAGTGGCGCCCGCCTCCGTCGTGGACCTTACCGGCAAGATGCGGCCCGACGGCACCCTCGACTGGACACCGCCCCCCGGCCGCTGGAAAGTGCTGCGCTTCGGCTATTCCCTTACAGGTACGACCAATCATCCCGCTACGGCCGAGGCGACGGGACTGGAAGTCGACAAATATGATGGTCCGGCCGTCCGTCGTTACATGGAGACTTATCTACAGGCCTACGCAGAAACGATCGGGCCGGAGCTCATCGGCAAACAGGGTCTGAGGGCCCTTGTCACCGACAGTACGGAAGTGGGCCCAGCGAACTGGACGCCGGATCTGATGCAGCGATTCCAGGCTTTGCGGGGCTATGACATGCGTCCCTGGATGCCCGCGCTGACCGGCGTGGTGGTGGGATCACGGAGTAAAAGTGACGCCTTTCTCTATGATTTTCGGCGAACGCTGGCTGACCTCCATGCCAGCGAGCATTACGGAACGATCGCCAAGATTGCACACGACCATGGATTGACGGTCTATGGCGAAGCACTGGAGGATCATCGTCCGGTGCTCGGCGATGATATGGCGATGCGTCGATACAGTGATGTGCCGATGGCTGCCTTTTGGACTTTTCGCCAGGGCGAAGCGCCTCGCGCCACCTTCCTGGCCGACATGAAGGGCGCTGCTTCCGTAGCGCATATCTATGGCCAGAAGCTGGTTGCGGCGGAATCCCTCACATCCGCCATGTCGCCTTGGGCGTTTGCGCCGTCCCAGCTGAAGCCGTTCATAGATCTGGAGTTTGCCAGCGGCGTCAACAGGCCGGTTATTCATACCTCAGTTCATCAGCCGCTGGACGATAAGGTGCCGGGTCTGTCGCTGTTCATCTTCGGCCAATATTTCAATAGGCACGAGACATGGTCGGAAATGGCGAAGCCGTGGATCGATTATATTTCCCGATCCAGCTACATGCTCCAGCAGGGACGCAACGTCGCCGATATCGCCTATTTCTATGGTGAGGAAGCACCTCTGACCGGCCTGTACGGCAGCAAGCCCGTTTCGGACGCACCTGCCCGCAATGCTTATGATTTCATCGATGCCGATGCCTTGGCTGCGCAGCTTCGGGTAGAGGGAGGCAAACTCGTCGCCACTGGCGGAGCCCGCTACCAAGCACTGTATCTGGGCGGATCAAGCAGCCGCATGACGTTCGGCACGCTGCGGCGGATCGCCGACCTTGTGGAGGCAGGTGCAACTGTCATCGGCAAGGCTCCGGAGGGATCGCCGTCTCTGGCTGACGATCCGTCCGCTTATCAGGCACTAAGAGCGAGGCTATGGAGCGGGGCGCCCGTCACGACTGTTGGGGAGGGCCGTGTCATTGCTTCGTCCAATGTGGATGCCGCACTGGAACAAATGGCTGTCCTGCCCGACTTCGATGCACGCGCCACAGGGGATGGCCAAATTCGCTTCGTCCACCGGCTCACGAGCGATGCGGACATATATTTCATCAGCAATGGTTTGGACCGGGCTGAGCATTTGGAAGCCCGTTTCCGAGTGACGGGCAAGCAACCCGAAATCTGGCGCGCCGATACTGCAACCACCGAGCCGGCATCGTACCGTCAGGACGAAGGCCAGACGATTGTGCCGCTCGATTTATTGCCTCATGACGCGCTGTTCGTCGTGTTCAGATCTCCCGCTGCTGCTGCGAGCCGGAGCCTGCCCAAGGCGAACTGGACCGAAGTCGGTAAGATCGATGGTTCGTGGATCGTCGCTTTCCAGCCGGGCCGCGGCGCTCCAGGCACCATCACTTTGGATGAATTGCAGTCGTTGAGCGACAATTCCGATCCTGGAATCCGCTATTTTTCCGGCGTGGCAACATATCGCAAGACTTTCACAGCACCCCGGACACTTGGTCGCGGCGCTCCCGCGATGCTCGACCTGGGGCGGGTGGCTGACCTTGCGGAGGTGCGCGTGAACGGCAAGTCGGTGGGCACGGTTTGGAAGGCTCCGTATCGGCTCGACATCGCCTCCGCACTGCGCCCCGGCAGAAACAGCATCGAAATTAAGGTCGCGAACCGCTGGATCAACCGCCTGATCGGCGACGCTCAGCCCGGCGCGACCAAGATCACCTACACGTCTCTGCCCACCTACAAACAGGATGCGCCGCTCCCTCAATCCGGCTTGATCGGGCCGGTAACCTTATGGTCACGCTGATATTCGAGCGATCTCGGCAACCAAGCGGTTGCTCTCGAATATGCGCCGGCTTGAGCCCGAGACGGTGATTTCGCGCTGCAACGGCTCGGGCTTCGCACGGCAGGGCCAGGATCGAAGGAGCTGGGCTCGATGAGAAAGCTGATCGTAACCGAATTCATCAGCGTCGATGGAATCGCGGAGGTCGAAAAGCTGCCGTCCGTCACGTGGAACGACCAGATGACCGAGTTCAAGGACGACGAGCTCGCCGACAGCGGCGCAATGCTGCTCGGCCGCAAGACCTATGAGATCTTCGCCGGCTCGTGGCCGAACGAAACAGGTGCGTTCGCGGAAAAATTCAACGCGCTTCCCAAATATGTCGCTTCAACCAGCCTCAAGCAACTCGACTGGAAGCCCGCCGAGCTGATCGAAGGCCCGCTTCCGGACGCCGTCGCGAAGCTCAAGAAAAGCAAGGGCGGCAACATCTACGTGCATGGAAGCCTCAGCATCGCGCGGGAGCTCCTTCGGCACGGCCTCGTCGACCGCCTGAGGCTTCTTTGCTACCCGGGCGCGGTCGGCGCCGGAAAGCAATTATTCCCGGCAGATGCGCATATTCCGCTTGAGCTCATCTCGGCGAGCGACCTCGGCAATCAAGTGGTTGCTCTCGAATATGCGCCGGCTTGACCCCGAGACGGTGATTTCGCGCTGACCGATATCGAGGCGGCATCACGCCCTGGGGCCGTTTTCCGTGATTTTCGAGTCGCCAGATGATTCCATCCGGCTCGAAATCCCTTCAAACGCTCACACCTCCAGCTCCAGGCTGTCATAGGAGCAGACGATCTCCAGCGGCGGGCTGTCCCGGCGGGTCAGCGCTTCGTAGCGAATCGTTTCGGCGAACAGGCGTTCGATGTCGGCGTCGCTGCTGGTCGGTTCGTGGTGGAACAGCACCAGCTTCTTCGCGCCCGCGCCATGGCAGAGGTTGACCGCCATGACGTTGCTCGAATGGCCCCAGTCGGCCTTGAGGGTGATGCTTTCGGCGAGCGAATACATCGTGTCGCAGATCACCAGATCGGCCCCCGCGAAGAAGGCCTCGAACGCACGCTTGTCCTCGAGATCGTCGGCGCGGTGCTCGGCGTCGGTCGAGAAGACCAGCGTGCGGCCGCCGCGGCCGAACTTCCACGCATAGGAGACATGGCTGTGATCCTGGGGCATCAGCTCGATATCGACGCCGTCGACATGATGGCGCTCCCCGGGCTGCAGCGTCACGAAGCTGATATCCGCGGCCAGCCAATCGAACGCGACCGGGAAGCTGATCTCTTCCTGCTGGCGGCGCAGCGCCTGTTCGGCGTCGGCATGGCCGGAATGGATCACGATCCGGCTCTGTGGATCGAAGGCCGGCCCGAAGAAGGGAAAGCCCATGATGTGATCCCAGTGCAGGTGGGACAGGAAGAAATTATAGGTGCGCGACCGGCCGGCCGCGACGCGCCGCAACGCATCATTGCCCATTTCGCGCAAGCCCGATCCCATATCGACGATGAAGAAGCTGTCGCCGGCGCCCTCGATCTCGAGGCAGGTGGTGGCGCCGCCATAGGTGCGGCCCTCGGCGAAGCTCAGCTCGTCGTTGACGAAGGCGCGCGCCGCGGCCTCGTCGGCGAAGACGCGGCCCGATGCGCGCAGCAGCGCACCGACCAGCTTATCCTCGATCGCGCGGGCGCGGGGAGCGACCGGCAAGGATCCCCGCGTTCCCCAGAAGCGCACGAGCATGCCGCCGTCCCTCAGCCGTCGCGCGATTCGACATCGTCGACGATGTCGAAGATCAGCCCGTAGCGGCTGATGTCGAGCACCTCGCGGATCGCGGGGCGGGGGCGGGCGAGGATGATCTCCACATTGCTGCTGATCGCTTCCCTGCGCGCGATCGTCAACGCCATCAATGCGCCGGCCGAGATATGATCGACCCCGGCGAGATCGATCAGAAACGCGCCGCCATCGGCCGCGGCCGCGGCCACGCCCGCGCGCAGATGGTCGAGGAAGGCGTCGCGCGCCTCGTCCCCGATATCGCCCGACGGCCGGCCCACCGGCCCGCGCGCCGAAGAGGACGCCGCCCATTGCATCGAAGCCCTCCTCCACCGGTTTACGGCAGCGAGCTTAGGGCGGGACGGGAGCGGTCGCAACGCCGCGGTCACCGGCCGGCGAGCAGCCGTGCTACCTGCGGCGCGATCCCTCTGACGATCACCGCGACGCCGCGCGCATTGGGGTGGATCGCATCGCCGATATGCAGCGAGCGATCGGCCACCACCCCGGCGAGGAAGAAAGGATAGAGCGCTGCGCGGTGCTTTCGTGCAAGCCGCGCATAGATCGGATCGAAACGCCTCGCATAATCGGCGCCGAGATTGGGCGCGGCGACCATTCCGGCCAGCAGCACGCGGATGCGCCGCTTGCCGAGCTCGGCGAGGATCGCGTCGAGATTGGCCTCGGCCTGGGCGGGATCGAGGCCGCGCAGCATATCGTTCGCGCCGAGCTCGACGATCACCAGATCGGGCTTCTGCCGGAGTGACGCCAGCACCCAGCCGAGCCGCGCGCGGCCCTGCGCGGTGGTGTCGCCCGACACCCCGGCGTTGCGCACCGTCGCGGCAACGCTCTGCCGGCGCAGCGCCGCCTCGAGCTGGGGGGCGAAGCCCTGCCCCGGCGGAAGCCGGTAACCCGCGGTGAGGCTGTCGCCGAACGCGAGCACCAGCCGGTCGGCGGCCTGTGCAGCGGCGGGAAGGAGGAGGAAGGCGAGCAGGGCGAAGAATCGGGCGATGCTGGTCATGCCCGACGATATCGGAGCTCGGACCGAAATTGCCACCTCGATGTTGCGCCTCCGCCGAAACCCGGCCCCTCAACCTCCCCTCTTCAACAACGGATAGGGATTGACCGCGCGGCCCTGCCACCAGGTTTCGCCCGGCGCCATCGCGTTGATCGCATAGTGGAGGTGCGGGGCTTCGGGGCTGGCGTCGCCGGTCGCGCCGACCGTGCCGATGATCCGGCCCTGCGACACGCGTTGCCCCTCGGCGAGGCCGGGGGCGTAGCTATCGAGATGGGCGTAATAGTCGATCCATTGCCCGCCCGGCCGGCGGATGTAGACGGTGTGGCCGCCGCGTTCGCTTTCGAACAGCTTTTCGACGGTGCCCGCCGCCGCGGCGATCACCGGCGTGCCGCGAGGGGCCACGATGTCGATCGCGTCGTGGACGCGGCCGGCGCTGCGGGCATCGTCGAAGGTGTCGACAAGCTGATCCGCGGCGACGCCCGCGACCGGGATCGCGAGTCCGCGCGATGCCGCCCGCGCGACCGGCGGCGCGGGCGGCCCGCCCCGCCCCGGCAGGTTGAGGATCACGATCCAGCCGACATAGGCCGCCGCGAGCAGCAGCATGATCCAGGCGAGGGCGCGCAGCATCTCGCTCCCCGCTCAGGGCTGGAAGATCGCCGGCACGCCGGGCTTCACCATCTGCGCAAGCCGGGCGGCGTCCCAATTGGTGAGCCGGATGCAGCCATGGCTCTCGGTCTTGCCGATCTTCTCGGGATTGGGGGTGCCGTGGATGCCGTAATGCGGCTTGTCGAGATCGAGCCAGACCACCCCGACAGGGCCGTTCGGGCCGGGCGGCAGCAGCGCCTTTTTGTCCTTGCCGTCAGCATCCCAGAACAGCTTGGGGTTGAAGTGGAAGGAGGGGTTGAAGGAGCGCCCCTGGACTTTCCATGCGCCGATCGGCAGCGGATCATGCTCGCTGCCCATCGTCGCCGGAAATTGCGCGATCAGCTTGCCGCCCGCATCATAGGCGCGCAGCACGCCGTCCGACTGGTCGACCACCAGCTTGGCGGCCGCGGGCTGATCCGATCTGACGTTGAGCGTCCACAGCGTCTTGCGCCAGGCGGGATCGAGATCGGGCGGAAAGTCCAGCTTCGGCGGAATAACGTTGGGCGCCTTGATCGTGACCCCCGGCGCCAGCCTGGTAGCCGGCGAATTGAGCGCGATCAGCGTGGCCGGCCTGGTATGATAGCGCTCGGCGAGCTTCTCCATCGCATCCGAATAGCCGAGCGACGCCAGCTTGGCCTGATCGGCCTCCTTCGCCGGGATCGGCCCGACGAAGGGGCCCGCGAGAATGTCGGGGCTGAGGGTCACGTCGATCACCGTCGGGGTGCCGCGGTACGGATCGAAGCTCTTGACAGTGGCGTCGTCGAGCGCGCCGCTGACGGGCAGCCCGTTCGCCTCCTGATAACCGCGCAGCGCCTTGGCGAAACTTGCTCCCGCCGAGCCATCGATCACGCCGGGGCTGAATCCCAGCCGGTCAAGAAGAACCTGCGCACCCAGCACCCGCGGATCGGGCGCGGCCGATGCCAGCGCGGGCAGCAGGGCGACGGCAAGGATGACGGTTTTCACGCTGCGCACAGGCATTCCTCTCGATCATAACGAGGGCAGAACGTCTATGCGGCGGTTTCTATCCCGGATGATCTTGCCAGCGGCGCAACGCCGCGCCGACAAGCGCCACGCCCCCCGCACCGACCAGCAGGAGCGGGACGGCGAGATGCGGCGGCACCGGGTGGAGCGTGAAGATCAGCCCGGTCGCCGCGGCGGGCGGATGCACCGCCCGGCAGACCATCATCAGCACCAGTCCGATCGTCGCGGCGATGATCGCAACCCCTACCGAGGCCCCGAACATCCAGCCGGCCAGCGAACCTGCGATCGCGGTCGCGGCGTGCCCGGCGATGATCGGCCATGGCCGCGCCGAGGGCGCCATCGGGGTGGTCGTGACCAGCGCGACCGAATTGATCAGCGGCATCCACATCGCGACGATCGCGAAATGATGGGCGAGACCACCGAACAGCGCGAGCGTGGCGAGAAAGACCGATGCCGCCAGCACGATCCGCTGCCAGGACATCGCATCGGTCGTCGCCCATTTCATCGCGGTCAGCGGCGATCCTTGGTCGCCGAGAAGCGCAACGAGGGATATTTGCCCTGGATATAGTTGAGTTCCCAGGCGTCCTTGGCCATGAACACCGGCGCGCCGTCGCGATCCTCCGCCATCGCCGATCGATGCAGCCCCTTGAACGCCTCGAGCGCCTTGTCGTCGTCGGCCGCGATCCAGCGCGCGGTGTCCCATGGCGACGGCTCGAAGCCGGCCTCGACCTTGTACTCCGCCTGAAGACGCGAGATCATCACCTCGAGCTGGAGCTGGCCGACCACCCCGACGATCCATTGCGAGCCGATCGACGGGTGGAAGACCTGCATGATCCCCTCCTCGGCCATGTCGTTGAGCGCGTTGCGCAGCTGCTTGGTCTTGGTCGGATCGGCGAGCTTCACGCGGCGCAGTATCTCGGGCGCGAAATTGGGAAGCCCGGTAAAGCGGATCATCTCGCCCTCGGTCAGCGTATCGCCGACGCGCAGCGTGCCATGGTTGGGAATGCCGATGATGTCGCCCGGAAAGGCCTCCTCGGCAAGCTCGCGATTCTGCGCGAAAAACAGGATCGGGCTGTGCACCGCGATCGCCTTGCCGGTGCCGACCTGGTTGAGCTTCATGCCGCGCCGGAAACGGCCCGAGCAAAGCCGCATGAAGGCGACCCGGTCGCGATGCTGCGGGTTCATGTTCGCCTGGACCTTGAACACGAACCCCGCGACATTGGGCTCGCCGGGATCGACATCGCGCGGCTCGCCCGGCTGCGGCCGCGGCGACGGCGCGAAATCGGCAAGCGCGTCGATCAGCTGCTCGACCCCGAAATCCTTGAGCGCCGAGCCGAAATAGACCGGGGTGAGATCGCCGTGGAGATAGGCCGCGGCGTCGAACGGCGCATAGCCGACCGAGGCCAGTTCGGCCTCCTCGCGCAGCAGCGCCAGCCCCTCGGCCGACACCAGATCGTCGAGCTGCGAATCGTTGATCCCGGCGACCGAAGTGGCATCGCCTTCATAAGCGCCGGTCGCGTCCGAGGCGGGACGGTAGAGCCGGTCGCGCGCAAGATCGTAGATGCCCTCGAAGGTGCCGCCCATGCCCACCGGCCAGCTCATCGGGGCAACATCGAGCGCGAGCGCGTCGGCGATCTCGTCGAGCAACTCGAACGCGGGGCGGCCTTCACGATCGACCTTGTTGATGAAGGTGATGATCGGCACCGAGCGCAGCCGGCAGACCTCGAACAGCTTGCGTGTCTGAGGCTCGATGCCCTTGGCGGCGTCGATCACCATCACCGCCGAGTCGACCGCGGTCAGCGTGCGATAGGTGTCCTCCGAGAAATCCTCGTGGCCCGGGGTATCGAGCAGGTTGAAGGTGATGCCGTCGCGTTCGAAGGTCATCACCGACGAGGTGACCGAAATGCCGCGCTGCTGTTCGATCTTCATCCAGTCGGACCGCGCCCGCCGCGTCTGCCCGCGCGCCTTGACCTCGCCGGCGAGATGGATCGCCCCTCCGAAATAGAGCAGTTTTTCGGTCAGCGTGGTCTTGCCCGCGTCGGGATGCGAGATGATCGCGAAGGTGCGGCGATCGGGGCGGTTGTGCTTGCTCATGATGGCCGCGGCCGATAGCAGGTGCGGCGCAATTTACTAAGCCTTCTCTTCCCGCTCCTTGGAAGGGGCGCATTGGAGTTCCCATCCCCTACGACGTCATCATCATCGGAGCGGGCGCCGCGGGAATGATGTGCGCGCTGACCGCGGGACAGCGCGGACGGCGGGTGTTGCTGCTCGATCATCTCGATCGGGCGGGCGCGAAGATCCTGATTTCGGGCGGCGGGCGCTGCAACTTCACCAATCTCGAAGGGCATCGCCCCGAGCGCTATCTGTCAGCCAACCCGCATTTCGCCAAGTCGGCGCTCGGCCGCTACCGTCCCGCCGACTTCATCGCGATGGTCGAGGCGCACGGCATCGCCTGGCATGAAAAGACGCTCGGCCAGCTGTTCTGCGACGGATCGGCGCGTCAGATCGTCGCGATGCTCGAGGAGGAATGCGCGCGCGGCGGAGTCGGGACCCGGCTGTCGACGCGCGTCACCGGCATCACCCGGCCCGACGAGCGCTTCCGCGTCGAGACGTCCCAGGGCAGCCACGAGGCCGCCGCGCTGGTGATCGCCACCGGCGGGCCTTCCATCCCCAAGATGGGCGCGACCGGCTTCGCCTATGACGTCGCGCGCCAGTTCGGGCTCAAGGTGGTCGAGCCGCGCCCCGCGCTCGTCCCGTTGACGCTCGGCGCCGATGACCGCCTGTTCGAGAGTCTGTCGGGCGTCTCGCTCGAGGTGGTTGCCAGCATCGGCAAGACGCGTTTTCGCGAGGCCGCGCTGTTCACCCACCGCGGTTTATCGGGGCCCGCCATCCTCCAGATCAGCAGCTATTGGCGGCATGGCGACAGCCTGTCGCTCGACCTGTTGCCCGACGCGGACGCCGCCGCACTGCTGACCGAGGCAAAGCGCGCGCGGCCCAATGCCGAGCCGCGCACGATATTGCGCGAGCATTTCCCCGATCGGCTCGCCGATGTGCTGAGCGATCGGCTCGGCCTGGCGGGGCCGCTCGTCACCCACAAGGACCAGGCGTTGGTCGCGGCGGGCCGGCGGCTCGGCCACTGGCTGCTCACGCCGAGCGGTTCGGAAGGCTTCGCGAAGGCGGAAGTGACGATCGGCGGTGTCGCCACCGACGGGCTCGACCAGCGCAGCCTCGCGGCGAAAAGGGTGCCCGGCCTGCATTTCATCGGCGAGGCGGTCGACGTCACCGGCTGGCTCGGCGGCTATAACTTCCAATGGGGCTGGGCGAGCGGAGCGGCCGCGGGCGAGGCCGTCTGAGCCGATCCGAGCCGCCCGCCGCTGAGGATTCGGGCGGCGCGCGGCGAGACCGCTTCGATCGCGATCGCGAGCAGCATCGCGAACCCCAGGCACAACAGCGGCTGGGCCAGGAAGAACAGTGGCCAGCCGGGATTGCCCATCGGCCCCGTGGCCCCGCCGATCGCCGGGGCGAGCAGCCACATGAAGATCAGATGGCTGCAGAACAGGAAGAAGGCATAGCGCTCGAAGCCGAGCAGCCGCGGGCAAAGGGGGCCGCGCGCGAGCGCGACCGCCGCGCGCCAAACGAGCAGCCCGGCCGCCGCGCGCAGCAGCAGATCGACCGCGTTGACCAGCACGACATGATGGGCCGCGGACCCTGCTGCCGCTTCGGCCTGAATCGACAGCCAGATCTTGAGCGGCACAATCGTCGCAAAGGGCAGCGCCGCGATCCAAGGGGTGAGCAGGCCCAGCCGCTCGGCCAGCCCATGGCGACGGGCGAGGATGCCGGCGGCGAAGAAGATCAGGATCGAGGGGCGCAGCAGCAGATAAAGTTGCCACCCGCCGATCGCCCATAACGCCCCCCCCGCGATCAGCAGCATCAGCCAGCGCGTCCGCAGGCGGACCAGCAGCGGCGCGGCGAGCATGCAGAGGAACAGATCACGCAGGAAGGCGGTCTGTACGTTGACGTCACCCGCCCGGCTGAGGTTGAGCAGATTATCGACCGCCCACAGCCCCCCTTCGGGCAGCGGCGCCAGCGCGAGGCCGAGCCATCCGGCGGCCAGCACCAGCGCCATCGCCAGCAGGTTCCACAGGACCATCGGCAGCAGGATCGTCCGCGCCTTGCCTTCGATGAAGGAACCCGCCTCGCGATGCGCGAGCGATCGCGCCACCAGCCAGCCCGAGACGATACTGAGCAGCGGCACGGCGCTACGCCCGAACAGCTCGACCACCGTCCAGCGCATCACGTCCTGCACCGACCCCGCCTGCGCGGCGAGCCCGTCGCCGCCGAGTCCGGTCCAGGCGTGCACATAGACGACGCCGAGGATGCAGACCAGGCGGGCAATGCCGATCGCCTGTGAAATGGGCAACAGCGGCGGCTCGGCCATGCGCCGCACCGGCGCGTCGGGAGGAAGGATCCGGCTCATATCATGGGCTCTTCGTCCCGGCAGGGAGACGGCTGGCAAGGGGGAGCGAGGCGCAGCCGCGTAGGCGGCGCTTTATCGCGACAAAACGAGCCGTGGAAACCCTCACCCCACCCCCTCCCGAACGGAGAGCGGAGCGGGAGGGCGCCTATGAGCCTCCACCGGGATGACGCGCGGGGAAAGCGGAAAGGGCCGGTCGCTATCATTCCCTTTGACTCGCATCGCGCAGATGAACCGTCACTGCACCGTGGCTTTTTCCATCCCGCGCGCGGCACGGCCTATCCCATGCTGGCTTTTTCCCGCGCCCGCTCCTATAGGACGCGCCAACATCGCCGCGCGCAGAGAGGCGCCGGCCCTTTTGTAATCGGATCCCAAATGCCCTTTTCCTCCCTGCCACGGCCGGTCGCCGAGGCAATCGCCGAGCGTGGCTATGCCGCCCCTACCCCCGTCCAGGCGCAGGTGATCGCCGCCGAAGCGCATGACCGCGACCTGCTCGTCTCCGCGCAGACCGGATCGGGCAAGACCGTCGCCTATGGCCTCGCCATCGCCGAGACGCTGCTCGGCGGAGCCGAAACGCTGCCGCGCCCAGGCGAGCCGCTCGCCCTGATCATCGCGCCGACCCGCGAGCTCGCGCTCCAGGTGCAGCGCGAGCTGCAATGGCTCTATGCCAAGCTCGGCGCGCGCGTCGCGAGCTGCGTCGGCGGCATGAACATCCGCGTCGAGCAGCGCGCGCTGTCCTATGGCTGCCACATCGTCGTCGGCACCCCCGGCCGCCTCAAGGACCATCTCGAGCGCGGCACTCTGCAGACCGGCTCGCTGCGCGCGGTCGTGCTCGACGAGGCCGACGAAATGCTCGATCTCGGTTTCCGCGAGGATCTCGAGGAGATTCTCGATACGACGCCGGCCGAGCGCCGCACGCTGCTGTTCTCGGCGACGATGCCCAAGCCGATCGCGCTGCTCGCCAAGCGCTACCAGCGCGACGCGCTGCGCATCCAGACCACCGGCGAGCGCGAGAGCCACGCCGATATCGATTATCGCGCGATGGCGGTGGCGCCGGCCGATATCCAGCACGCGGTCGTCAACGTGCTGCGCTTTCATGAAGCGAAGGGCGCGATGGTGTTCTGCGCCACCCGCGAGAATGTCCGCCGCCTCTCGGCGACGCTCACCGAGCGCGGCTTTTCGGCGGTGACGCTGTCGGGCGAGCTCAGCCAGAATGAGCGCAACCATGCGCTGCAAGCTCTTCGCGACCGCCGCGCCCGCGTCTGCGTCGCGACCGATGTCGCCGCGCGCGGCATCGACCTGCCCGGGCTCGAACTCGTCATCCATGCCGAACTGCCGATCGATTCCGAGACGCTCCAGCATCGTTCGGGCCGCACCGGGCGCGCGGGCAAGAAGGGCACCTGCGTGCTCATCACCCCCTATCAGCGCCGCCGCCATGCCGAGCGGCTGCTGCGCGCCGCCAACGTCAACGCGACCTGGGACAAGGTGCCTTCGCCCGACGACATCTACGCGCGCGACGAAGAGCGGCTGCTCGACAGCCTGACCGTGGGCGAGGTCGCTGAAGAGGATCTCGCGGTCGCGCGCAAGCTGCTCGAGACGCGCAGCGCCGAGGAGATCGCCGCGGCCTTCGTGCGCGCCCAGCGCCAGAGCCTGCCCGCCCCCGAGGATCTGATCGACGCCTCCCCGATGCCGCGCGGCGAGCGCGACCAGGGCGGGCGCGAGCAGGCGACCCGCGAACAAGGGCCGCGCCCGGGCTTCGAGGATACCGTCTGGTTCCGCATGAACGTCGGCCGGGGCGCCAATGCCGACCCGCGCTGGCTGCTCCCGCTGCTCTGCCGCCGCGGCCACATCACCAAGCGCGAGGTCGGCGCGATCCGCATCTTCCAGTCCGAAACCCGGTTCGAGATTCCGCGCGCGATCGCGAAGAAATTCATCGACGCACTCAAGCGTACTGAAGGCGAGGAGGACGGCGTGGTGATCGAGCCGGCCAGCGACGCACCGACGCCACCGCCTGCGCAGCTGCGCGATCGGCGCGGGCCGCCACCGCGGACGCAGCTAAAGCCGAGGGGGCCAGCTGGGGCTGGCGGGCCGGGTGGACCGGGTGGACCGGGTGGACCGGGTGCGGGTGCGGGTGCGGCGAAGCGTTATGGGGCGAAGCCGTTTCGGGGCGGGGGCAAGGGGCGGTAGCCTCGAGCAACGCGTATCGACAGCGCTTCCGTTCGGCGAGCGATATGGGGCGCGATGTTTCGTCGCTTCGAGACGCAATCTCTGCCGTTCGTCGCATCGAGCGGGTCTCCGCAAAGCGGACAGTCGGCTTGCGGAGGCGCTGGTGAGGTCGCGGCGTGGATGGGTGGGAATGGGTCGTTGAATTGCCGCTTCATCAAAATGCCATTATCGATTGCTTGGCAACTTGGAGGCAGACGGTAGTGACAGGAAAGCTCAGTCAGCGTTTGAAATACGGGCTTGCGATCGCTGGTCAGATAGCGATCGCTATTTTCATTGCGATAGCTGGGGCAGCTATTTTTAAGCTATCACTCTTTGGACAAGATACATTCGTTGTGGCGATAGCTTGTTGGGCGCTTGCTGGGACGACATTCTTCCTGAAATGTGAAGGCTGCAGGCGTTCATATTTCTTCGACCCTGAACGGTATCGCGGCGGGTTCAGCATCGTACCCGGTTACAATGGTTTCAAAAAGCTTGGTCCCACCTGTCGGAATTGCGGCCTCTCTCGAATAGCATAATCGTTGTTCGACCAATGTCCGCAATTGCGTCGTCAGCGGCCATGGAATTGCAAATTAAGACGACCGCGTTTTGGTCTTCTTGTCCAAAAGCCGACCTTCCGCTTTCCACCCCATGCCGGACATTCCGCGCCATATCGGATCGAACGGCAGCAAGCGACCTATTGTTGCCATAGAAGCAGCCTTTGTGGCGCCCTATGATCGGCCAGCTTGGTTAGTAGATAGGTTCTATGCCGAGATCGATACCCAGACGCGCCATGGTCGCGAGAAGCTCGACATCAAATACCTCTCCACGCTCGCGGGGCGACCAAGTGACGTAAAAGTTGAGCTTGCCGCCGGTCCGACGCAGATCGGCTATGAACTCCGCTGCGTGTTCAAGCTTTCCCAGCGTCTGACGCAGAAAATCCGCAAGTTCACCATTATCGCCATGCCCCAGATCGAAGACGCAATAGCTCTCACGGTATGTGCCGGGCAGCGGAGTACCTTTGGGCGTCGCACGATCTTCGCCAACAGCCCAAGAGCGCTTGGGGGGTAAGCCTATGCCGAGTGCCATACCCCTAGGGTCCGCATCTGGATGCCAGACTTGAAGGGAAACACGATAACTGAAGGACATCGGATCGCCATAGCCTCGAAGGCAGCACACCGCCACTGTCCGCTATTCTACCCAATCGACCACGAGCAGACCTTCCGCTTTCCACCCCGAAGATGCCACCAGCGGCCCCAACACTAACTGCCGAAAACAGCCGGTCGGGACTTCACCCCAAAAGCTGTCCTAGCTCGGCCTGGGGGGCTGAATAATTCCAGACTGTCCGGACACGACCCATTGCGGACATTGAGCATTGGTGTGATGATCAATGATGATGGACATCCTTGCTAGATCGAATGGCCGGATGCAAGTTATCCTAGTCTTTGCTGGTGGCCTGTTGGTCGCAGGCATCGCCCTAGCTTTGGCTATTCATTTTCGCGATGCCGCAAGTCACAAGGTTAGCGTGAGGCTTCCTCTTTCGGTAATGGGAGCGATCGTACTCGGCGCTCTTCTCGCATGGATTGCGCGTCACTTATGGATCGGCCCGTCACCCAATATCCCCGCAACCTCTCGTTGGACGCGGGGGTGGATCGTCTCCCGCCTGGTCCTTCTTATCGCGACCTTTACTTTGTTTGTTGGCTGGCTTCTGGCCCTTGCGTCAGGCCACTCGCTCCAATTGGCCTTCCTCGGCGCATTCCTGAACATGATCGTCGTGACGGGGCTCTCTGGGATCATCGGGGAAGCAGTCTGGAACTCGGCGTTAGTGGTGGGGCGTTTGCGTAGCCCCCACTCTTGATGGCTGCTTCCCACCCTCATCGGTCGTGCGGACATCGACCCATTGCGGACATTGGGCTCTGATGCGACATATCCGCTTGTGATCGACGTTTACGAGAGTGCCATTGACGCAACAGGCCGCTTTGGGGCGGTGTTCGAACGTGATGACGAGACCGCGTTTTTCTACCTCCTCGATCTTCGATTGCCGGAGGGCAATCAGATTGCAGAAGCATTCAACGCCCATACCGTTACTCAAATGCCCGGCGAAACGCCTGCGGCGGTAGAGTGGTCGTCAACAGGGGAAGTCGTAGGACTCCACGCCGGCGGAGTCCTGATCGCAGTATTCGATCTTCGAAATGATGCGCGGCAGGGCCGATGGGCTACCGATGAGGATGCGCGCCTATTCGTTCGTCACTAACGTCTGCTTTCCACCCCATTTCAGCCATTATGGATGGAACGGCAGGAAGCGACAACAAAGCCGCCATCCGCTGGCAGGTTTGTTGATCATAATTGCGGACGTTCGTGTGCGGGTTGAATCGGTTGGCAGAACTGGAGGAAGGAATCCTGTCGGTGGGAAAGATGGCCGTGGGTTGTATTTGACACCGTTCGGGACTGGAGTGTGTGATATGACCAATCCTTGGGCCAATATCAGGCAATTATCGTGTCAATGCGGTCGCGTGCGATGCCAGGCGACCGGTGCTCCGATCGCGAGCATTGTGTGCTACTGTGACGATTGCCAGGAAGGTGCTCGCCGAATTGAGGGGCTCAAACAAGCACCAGCATTTCGCGACCCGGACGGTGGAACGCCCTTGCTCACCTACCGCGATGATCGTTTCGAATGCGTGTCGGGCCAGGAACTTCTGGTGGGCTACCGGCTCAGTGACAATGCGCCCACCCGTAGGATGGTGGCATCATGCTGCAATTCAGCCATTTTTCTCAAGTTTGAGCCCGGTTTTTGGGTCTCCACATATCGAGCGCGGTTTGAAGCGGGCGATTTGCCGCCTATTGAAATGCGGAATCAGGTTAAGCATAGGCAGGCAGGCACGCCGCTTCCAGACGATGTTCCGACCTTTCGGAGCTTCCCACTGCGGATCTATGGCAAATTATTTTGGGCGCGAGTTTGCATGCTGAATGAAGGGCAGCTTCGTAAATTTCGTCGCCGATAGGAGCCGTTCCGGACACCACCCCATCCCGGACATTCCGCGCCAGATTAGATCGAACGGCAGCAAGCGACCCATTTATTGCCATTTATGGGTCCGCTGCAATTTCAAGAAAGCTGCCATTGCCTTGGCATGTCTTTCCCATTCATTTTAGAAACAGACATTCAGGCAAACAGACGTCTTGTTGGGACGCTGACCACAATGATGATGCCATCTACATCGATGGCAATCCATAAAGCCGAATGGCAAATATGGTGCAGGGGGAGAAGCATAATGCGCAAACTTTGGGCGATAGTTCGATTTGTTGGGCGCTGGCTGGGGCCTGTCCTTCTGGCGCTCGCAGCATTGCTTTTCGTCTATCCGCCCATGCCCTTTGGCGATGCTGCGAGCGCCATCGCACTTTTGGGAGCGATCGTATCGTTGATTGCGTGGTTTTTCGCCCGCCGCTTTGGTCGGCGGAGAAACCGACGAATACTCGCCGCTGCCACGTTGATCGGCCTAACCTATTTTGGATGGAGCTATTGGAACGAACGCAGGGGCTACACTCAAGAGACCGTAAGTTTCGACAATCGCGGCGCACACCTTATCGGGACGCTCTATCTTCCAGATCACAGGGGCAAAGTGCCGGGCATGGTTTTTCTGCCCGGCTCAGGAGGCATTCCCCGCCATTTCTATCGGAATTATGCGACGCATTTTGCGCAGGCCGGTTATGCGGTCCTGCTCTATGATAAGCGCGGCGTCGGCGAGTCTTCAGGAACTCGGGAAGGCAAGGGCATTCTTGGCGGTCATAAGGACCTGGGGCTGTTGGCCAGCGATGCCGCCGCCGCGCTTACACTGCTTGCGTCGCGGCCGGAAGTGCGCTCCGAGATGCTCGGCATTGGCGGAGTCAGCGAAGGCGGACTAATCGCGCCACAGGCAGCAGCGCTCAATGGACATGCCGCCTTCATGCTAAACCTGACCAGCCTTACGACGACGCTGTTCGAGGGAATGCAGTTTCAGAATGCCAGCCACAATGGGAGTGCGGGGCAACTGGCCGAGGCCGAGCGCTGGTTCGGTAAGGACTATGATCCGATGCCCAGCCTCCGGACGCTGAACATACCTGGCCTGTGGCTCATGGCTGATGGCGACACCATGGTTCCCAACGGTGCTAGCCTTCGCAATCTCAAGAGCTTACGCAACATTGGGAAGCCCTACCAATACCGCATCATTCCCGGCGCATGGCATGGGCTGGTTTTCGGACCAAAAGCGCTTGTGCTCGACAGCATCGATACTTGGCTGGCGCAGGTTACGGCGAGCCGCTAATCATGAAACCGGACCAATCATGGCGGGCAGTCCAAATGTTCTTTTCGCCGGATAAGCACTCCAATTGTTGTGAGCGGCGCCGGGCGGGAGACGGGGCAAACAACGGCTTGGTGAGGCGTATGATGGTGTTGGGCGCGGTGGCGCTGATCACGGGATGCGCGAGCCCACCGATCTCGACCATTCCTCCGCCCGCATCGCTCGTCGACGATCGGATGCCGATCGTTGCCGCCGGGCCGATCCAAGCGGCTACCACGGCGGCGATCCAGCGCATTCGGACGGTCGACTCACACCTCCATTCGGTTATTGCCATTGACCCGACGGCGCAGGCTCAAGCGGAACGGCTCGACGGGCAGGCCGCGATCGGACCGCTCGGCGGCAGGTCGGTGCTGATCAAGGACAATATCGAGGTGGCCGGCCCACTGCCGACGACGGCGGGGAGCTTGGCGCTCATGAACAACATCACCGATCGTGATGCTCCCCTGGTTATGCGGCTGCGTTCGGCAGGCGCCGTAATTCTCGGCAAGACCAACCTTTCAGAATGGGCGAACATCCGGGATCGAGATTCGATCTCTGGCTGGAGCGCGGCCGGAGGCCAGACGCGCAGCCCTTGGGCGCTTGATCGCAGCCCGTGCGGATCATCGAGCGGGAGCGGCGCGGCGGTCGCCGCCGGGCTCGTCCGTCTCGCCATCGGCACCGAGACCGACGGATCGATCACTTGCCCCGCCGCGGTCAATGGGATCGTCGGTCTGAAACCGACCGTGGGGCTGGTCTCCCGCACGCATATCGTCCCCATCAGCCACAGCCAGGACACCGCCGGTCCGATGGCTGCCAGCGTCCGCGAGGCCGCCGAGCTTTTGTCGGCAATCGCCGGAAGCGATCCCGCCGATCCCGCGACCGCCGAAGCCGACAAGCACAAGCTGGATTATGCGGCCTCGCTCGATGCCGATGCGCTGCAAGGCAAGCGCATTGGCGTCATGCGTTTCGCTGCCGGCTTTGGGACGGATGCCGCATTCGAGACTGCGCTCGCGATGCTTCGTTTACGCGGCGCAACGCTCGTCGAGATCAAATCGTTCGACCGCAGCGCTATCGACCGCAACGAGTTCATTGTGCTTCTAACCGAGCTTAAGGCCGGCATAGCCAGATATCTGCAAGGCAGTCCGGCACCTATCAGCGTTCGGAGTCTGGCCGACCTGATCGCGTTCAACCAGGCGCACCAGCGCGCAGAGATGCTGCTCTTCGGCGAGGGCACATTCGAACAGGCGGAAAAGACCGAGGGGCTGGATGATCCGAACTATAGGAAGGCCCGTAAAGCGAGCTTCCGGGCAGCGGGACCGGACGGCATCGACAGGCTTCTGAAGCAATATGGCGTCGTCGCGCTGGTTGGCCCGACCGTGCCGCCCGCGTGGAAGATCGACGCCGTCAACGGCGACCAGATTGCCGGCGCAGGCGCAGGCTCGCTTGCGGCTGTCTCGGGCTACCCGCACCTCACCGTTCCGATGGGCCTGGTGAAGGGCCTTCCCGTGGGCCTGAGTTTCCTTGGACCCAGATGGAGCGAAGCTCTGTTGCTGTCTTTCGGCTATGCCTATGAACAGGCGCGGGGGCCCTTCCCGACTCCGAAATTCTATAGTTCGATCGAGGACAGTCCGGAGATTGCTCCTGCCCTTGAGCCGGTCGCTCGTTAGCCGGCGCGGCGCCTCGCCGACCTGGCCTTCGCGTTACACGCTAGAAGGCCTCCGAGGATGAGGGATATCCAGGGAGGTGGCGGCTCATCGCGCGCTGGAAAATTTCTTGCCCCACGATGTCGGTTCCCGAACATCCCGGGCGTCGTTCCCCTGTCAGGCCGGAGCGGCCCCTCAGACAAGGAGACAGGCGATGCGTGTGATGGTGTTCGTGAAGGCGACCGAGGACAGCGAGAAGGGCATCCTGCCGACGCCCGAGATGTTCGACGCGATGGACAGATATAATCAGGAGCTGATCAAGGCCGGGATCATGAAGGACGGCGACGGGCTCAAGCCCTCCTCGCACGGCAAGCGGGTGGCGTTCGACGGCGCGCGCCGGACGGTGATCGACGGGCCTTTCGCCGCGACCTGCGAGCTCGTCGCCGGCTTCTGGATGTGGGAGGTCAAGGACATGGACGAGGCGGTCGCTTGGGTGAAGCGCTGCCCCAATCCGATGCCGGGGCCGAGCGAGATCGAGATCCGGCCCTTCTACGAGATGGAGGATTTTCGGTAAGGCGGAGCGCCCGTCACCCCAGCTTTCGCAGGGGTGACGGATTATCCTAAAGACGCGCAAGCGCCTATCAGAACGCCTCCTCCGGCATGTCCATCGTCGATGCCTTGCCGGCCTTGATCGCGGTCAGCAGCCCGGCAGCCTGCGGCAGGATGCGTTCGTAGAAGAAGCGGACCGTCACCAGCTTGGCGGCGTAGAAGCCGTCCGGATCCTGGCCCATCATCTTCTTCATGCCCGCGATCTTGGCGGCCTTGGCGAACAGATAGGCCATCGCCACCAGCCCGAGCAGCCGCAGGAAGTCCGACGAGGCGGCGCCCGCCTCCTCGGGATCGGCCATGCCCTTCTGGGCGATGGTGGCGGTGGCAAGCTGGAGCGCCCCGAACGCCTTTTCCAGCGCGTCGACCATCTTCTCCATGCCCGGCACCGCCTTGTGCTGTTCGATGAACTCGGCGACCGGATGGAAGACACTGCGCAGGTAGCGGCCGCCATGGGCGGGCAGCTTGCGGCCGACCAGATCGAGCGCCTGCACGCCGTTGGTGCCTTCGTAGATCATCGCGATGCGGGCATCGCGCGCATATTGCTCGACGCCATGTTCGCGGATGTAGCCATGGCCCCCATAGGTCTGCACCGCGAGATGCGCCGCCTCATGGCCGAGATCGGTGAGCAGCGCCTTGACCACCGGAGTCATCAGCGCGGTCATGTCCTCGGCGCGCTGACGGACCTCGGCATCGGGAGAGTGCCGCTCGGCGTCGAGCGCGCGGGCAACCCACATGCTCAGCATGCGGCACCCCTCGGTATAGGCCCGCATCGTCATCAGCATGCGGCGGACGTCGGGGTGGACGATGATCGGATCGGCGGCGAGATCGGGGCGCTTGGGGCCCGAAAGCGACCGGCCCTGGATGCGGTCCTTCGCATAGGCGACCGCCGCCTGATAGGCTGCGGTGCCCACGCCCAGGCCCTGGATGCCGACCGAGACGCGTTCGGTGTTCATCATCGTGAACATCGCGGCCAGGCCCTGATGGGGCTCGCCCACCAGCCAGCCGGTCGCTTCGTCAAAGCTCATCTGGCAGGTGGCCGATGCCTTGAGCCCCATCTTGTGCTCGATACCGGTGCAGGAGACGCCGTTGCGGGGACCGATCGAGCCATCCTCCCTGATGGTGAACTTCGGCACGACGAACAGGCTGATCCCCTTCACGCCCTTGGGCGCATCGGGAAGCCGGGCGAGAACGAGGTGGATGATGTTCTCGGTCAGGTCATGCTCGCCCGCCGAGATGAAGATCTTGTTGCCGGTGATCTTGTAGCTTCCGTCCTCCTGCGGCACCGCCTTTGTGCGCAGCAAACCCAGGTCGGTGCCGCAATGCGGCTCGGTCAGGCACATGGTGCCGGACCAGCTCCCCTCCACCATCTTGGGCAGGAAGCGCTCCTGCAGGTCGGGGCTGGCGTGCGCTTTGAGCGCGGTCGCGCCGCCATGGATGAGGCCGGGGTAGAGGCCGAAGCTGAGGTTCGACGAACTGATCATCTCCTCGACGAGCTTGTTGACCGTCTCGGGCAGCCCCTGCCCACCCCATTTCGGATCGCTCGCCAGCGCGCACCAGCCTCCTTCGCGGAACTGGTCATAGGCCTGCTTGAAGCCGGCCGGCGTACGCACGACGCCATTTTCCCAGGTGCAGCCCTCCTCGTCGCCGCTCATGTTCAGCGGCAGCAGCACATCGTGCGCGAGCCTGGCGGCCTCCTCCAGCACCGCGTCGATCAGATCGGGGGTGAACTCCGCGTGCGCCGGGAGATCGCCGAAGCCGTCGTCGGTGAACAGCTCATGGAGGACAAAGCGCATGTCACGCAGCGGGGCTTCATAGACCTGCATGTGTTCTTCTCCCTTGTTCCTCCCCTTTCCGGGGGGGAACTCATTCAATTCCGCAGCGGCTTGCCGGTCTCCAGCATCGTCTCGACCCGCGCGATCGTCCGCGGGTCGCGAACCCGCTTCATGAAGGCGACGCGTTCGAGCGCGAGCATGTCCGCCTCGCTCACCATATCGATCAGATCGGCCTCGCCGCCGGTCAGCACGCCAGCCAGCGCATCGGAGACGACCATGTCATAATCGGTCGCCAGCCCGCGCTTGTGGAAGCCCTCTGCCGCCATGCCGAGCGCGACCCGGCCGCTCTCGCCCGGCAGGCGGAAGACCGGCGGCTCGGGCGGCGCATAGCCGTCCACCAGCGCCAGCGCCTTCGCCTTGGCGTCGGCGAGCAGGCGATCGCGGTTCATGGTGATGCCGTCGTCCTTGCGCAGGAACAGCAGCTCCTTCGCCTCGGCGGCCGACTTGGCGACGGTGGCGGTCGAGATCGTCTCGAACGCCTTGGCCACGGCCGGCATCGGCCCCTTGGGCAACAGGCCCGACTTCACCCAGCGATCGATATATTCGCCGCAGCCGCCCCAGCCGGGGACCAGACCGACGCCGCACTCGACCAGACCGATATAGCTTTCGGCATGCGCCTGGATGGCGTCCGAATGCAGCAATATCTCGCAGCCGCCGCCGAGCGCGAGGCCGGAGGGGGCCGATACCACCGGGAAGGGCGCATATTTGAGCGCCTTATAGACCTGCTGCCCGCCCGCGACGAGCTTCTCGACCTCGCCCCAGGCGGCGATGTTCACCGCGAACAGGGCAAGGCCGAGATTGGCGCCGGCCGAGAAATTCGCCGCCTCGTTGGCGACGACCATCGCCTTCATCTTGGCGGCGACATGAGCAACCGCCTCGGCGAGCAGCTTGAGCGTATCGCCGTCAAGCGCGTTCATCTTCGAAGTGAACTCGAAACAGGCGACGCCGTCGCCGATATCCCACAGCGCCGCCGAACCATTTTTCATGATCGACGGCGATGCCCGCTTCACATCTTCGAGCAGCAGCACGCCGGCGGCGCGCACCACGTCATGATAGCGGCCGTCAAGCCCGAGATATTGGCGCTTGCCACCCTCGACCCGATAAAAGCTGCGGTCCCCGGCGAGCGCGAGGATCGAGGGGACCGAGCGCCCCTCGTCGGCCAGCTTTTGGGCGAAAAACGCTGCGCCGAGCTGGTCGATCAGCTCGAACGGGCCATATTTCCAGTTGTAGCCGAGCTTCATCGCCTCATCGATCGCGACGATGTCGTCGGCCACTTCGCCAGCGAGCCCCGCCGCATAGGACAGCAGCGGCCCCAGCACGGCCCATGCGAACGCACCGGTCTTGCCGGGAGCGGCGATCAGCGCCTTCAGATCGCCGCGCGGCGCCTCGACCGTGCGCGCGGGACGATAGACCCCGGAGGCGAGATCGATCGCCTCCTTGCGCTTCCCGGCCTCGCGGTTGATCCGGTAGAAGCCGCCCTTGCCCTTGCGCCCGGTATAGCCGTCGGCGATCATCCGCTCGATCAGGGGAAGAGGCCGCACCGTGGCGTGGAAGGCGTCGCCATCGGGAAGCGTCGCGGTCATGCTCTTCTGGAGCAGCGGCATCAGATCGAGGCCGACAAGATCGATCAGCCCGAAGATCCCGGTCTTCGGGACGCCCATCGGCCGCCCGCCGATCGCATCGGCTTCCTCGATGTCGAGCCCGAGATCGACCGCGGCGTTGACCGCGACCTGCAGCCAATAGGTGCCGATCCGGTTGGCGATGAAGCCGGGCCGGTCATGCGCGCGGACGATGGTCTTGCCCATCGCCCGATCGATGAAGCCGGCCAGCTTGTCCGCGGTGGCGGGATTGGTGGCCGGGCCGGTGACCAGCTCGAGCAGCCGCATGTAGCGCGGCGGATTGAAGAAATGGGTGATCATGAAATCGGCGATAAAGGCCGGGGACCGGCCCTCGATGAGCTTCGCCAGCGGAATCGTCGAGGTGTTCGACGACACCGCGACGCCCGGCGCGCGCACCGCCTCGAGCTTCGCATAGAGCGCCTGCTTGATGTCGAGGCGCTCGATCACCGCTTCGACGATCCACCCGCACTCGCCGACCCGGCCAAGATGATCCTCGATATTGCCCGTCTCGATCAGCTTAGCGGCCGCCTTCGTCATCAACGGCGCCGGATCCGCCTTGAGCATCCGGTTGAGCGCGCCCCGCGCGATCGCGTTCCGGTCGGCGCCGTCCTTCGGGACGATGTCGAGCAACAGCACCGGCACGCCGGCATTGGCGACTTGCGCGGCGATGCCGGCGCCCATCGTTCCCGCCCCGATCACGCAGACCTTCGCGATGGCGTGTCCAGACTCGCGCGCCACGCTCACACCGCCTCGAGCACGGTGGCGATGCCCTGGCCGCCGCCGATGCATTGCGTCGCGAGCGCGTATCGGCCGCCCTCGCGCTTGAGCAGCGCGGCCGCCTTGCCCACGATTCGAGCACCGGTCGCGCCGAGCGGATGGCCGATCGCGATCGCGCCGCCGTCGAGATTGATCGTCTCGGGTCTGAGGCCGAGTTCGTTGCGGCAGGCGATCGCCTGGCTCGCAAAGGCCTCGTTGAGTTCGACCACGTCGAGATCGGCGACCGCAAGCCCCGCCCGCTCGAGCGCCTTGCGCGACGCCGAAACCGGCCCGACGCCCATGATCTCGGGCTCGCATCCCGAAACCGCCACGCTCCGGATGCGCGCCAGGATAGTGAGGCCGTTCGCCTTGGCATATTCCTCGCTGGTCACCAAGACCGCCGCCGCGCCGTCGGTCAACGGCGAGGCGGTGCCCGCGGTCACCGAGCCATTTTGATCGAAAGCCGGCTTGAGCGCCGCCAAGCCCTCCGCGGTCGTATCCGGCCGCAGCACGCCGTCGCTGTCAACGACGCCTTTCGCCGTCGTGATCGGGACGATCTCTTCGGTCAACCGGCCGCCGTCGCGCGCCGCAGCGGCTTTCTTCTGGCTTTCGACGGCGAAGGCTTCCTGCGCCGCGCGTGGAACCTGGAATTGTGCCGCGACATTCTCGGCCGTCTCGCCCATGCTGATATAGGCGCCGGGGCGCTTCTTCGCGAGCTCAGGGCTGGGCAGCGGGTTATAGCCCATCATCGGCACCCGGCTCATGCTCTCAACGCCGGCGCAAATGAACGCCTCGCCCGCCCCGATCGCGATCTGCCCGACGGCGATATGGATCGCGCTCATCGACGAGCCGCAGAAGCGGTTGACCGTCATGCCGCCGACCCTGATCGGCAAATCGGCGAGCAATCCGATCAGCCTTGCGACATTGAGACCCTGCTCAGCTTCGGGGAAGGCGCAGCCGAGAATGATGTCCTCGACATCCTCGGCTTTGATCCGGGTCCGATCGATCAGCGCGCGAATCACCTGCGCGGCGAGATCGTCCGGACGCACCCGGGCGAGGCCGCCCTTACCGGCAAGATGGAAAGGCGAGCGCGCATAGCCCGCGATCACGGCATTCGACATCGGCTCCATCTCCCGTGCGGCACTTTCACAACAGCCGCAGATGATTTCCTTATAGGTGTTATGATTGCCCTATACGTCAACATCATTCTGTGCAAGTCTCGGGACATCAACGTCGGACCGATCGCAGCATCGGCAGGCTCCGAAGAGGATGTGCAGGCGATGAGTGTAATGCTTATGACTCTGGCGACGGCGGTCGGCGTCAGCCCCGACGCGGTCGTCGGCCAGTGGATGACGGAAACCCGTCACGCGATCGTAGAGATCGCCCGTTGCGGCCCGTCGATATGCGGCAGGATCGTGACGTCGGACGGGCTCGCGGCCAATCCCACGATGACTGACGCCAACAACAAGGATCCAAAGTTGCGCGGCAGAAAGCTCAAGGGATTGCAGATTCTGGGCGGCTTTCATTTCGATGGGGGAGCGTGGACCGGCGGGACAATCTATAATGGCGAGGATGGCAAGACCTACGACGCGAGGATCCGCCTCGCGGATGCGAACAGCTTGAGTCTCAGAGGGTGCGTCTTCGTGCCGCTGTGCAAGACCCAGCGCTGGAACCGCGTGCGCTGAAGCGCATGGCATCGAGAGGAGAGGCCATTATGGCGATCCTTCTTCGCCGCGCCGCGCTGGCGGGCATGAGCGCCGCACATGCGAGCGCTGTAGTGCTCAGCGTCGGCGCGCGGGCGAGCTTTTAGGAAGGATCGCGACCTTGGTTCCCGGCGACATCTCTACCGACCCCATCCCCCCCGATGGAGGTGCCGCATCGTCGGGGGGCGGGGGCGTGCCGGCGCCCCCGCCAATCCCGCCTCGATTGCTGACCGACCTGATCGACGCCGCCGTGCGCGACCATAGCCAACGGATCGCGATCGACTTTCTGGGCAGACGCTGGACCTATGCCGAAATCGGCCGCCTCATCGACCGGGCCGCAGCCGGGCTCCAGGCGAACGGCGTGAGCCCGGGCGTGCGGCTCGGGCTCTGCCTGCCGAACACGCCCTATTTCGTCATCCTCTATTTCGCCGCGTTGCGCTGCGGCGCGACGATCGTCAATTTCAATCCGCTTTATGTGGAGCATGAGCTGCGCCACCAGATCCTCGATTCCGGCACGACGATCATGGCGGTTCCCGACGTCGCCGAGATCCACGCGAAGGTGGCCGCCGTCGCCGAGGAAAGCGGGCTCCAAAAAATCATCGTCTGCCCGATGGCCGATATCCTGCCGCCGCTGCTGTCGATCGGCTATCGCCTGTTCAAGCGCGCCGAAATCGCGCGCTGGCCGCGCGACGCACGCCATCTCGCTTTCCGGAAGCTCATCGAGAGCCGCGCCGCCTTCCGCCCAGTGCCGCTCGCCCCCGACGATGTCGCGGTGCTCCAATATACCGGGGGCACCACCGGCGTGCCCAAGGCGGCGATGTTGAGCCATAGCAACCTCACCGCCAACAGCCGCCAGATGATCCTTCATATCGGGCACGCCGCCGAGCGGCAGGACCGGATCATGGGCGTGCTGCCGATGTTTCATGTCTTCGCGCTGACGGCGGTGCTGAACTTCTCGGTCGATACCGCAGCCGAGATGATCCTGCTGCCGCGTTTCGAGCTCGCCCAATTCCTGAAGACCGCCAAGCGGACCCGCCCGACCAAGCTGCTGGCCGTGCCCACCATGCTCACCGCGATCAACCGGGCCGCGACGCAGCGCCCGATCCACTTCGACGATCTCGATTATTGCGTGTCCGGCGGCGCTCCGCTGCCGTTCGACGTTCGCACCGAGTTCGAACGTCTGACCGGCGCGCGGGTCGTCGAGGGCTATGGCCTTTCCGAGACCTCTCCGATCCTGACGTGCAACCCCATCGAAGGGCGGGTCAAGGACAACAGCGCGGGTGTCCCCTTCCCCGGCACGACGATCGAGATCCGCAGCCTCGACGATCCCCACCAGCTGATGCCCGTCGGCGAGCGCGGCGAGGTATGCGCGCGCGGACCGCAGGTGATGAAGGGATATTGGAACCGGCCCGACGAGACCGCGAAGGTGTTCGTGGACGGTGCGATCCGCACCGGCGATGTCGGCTATCTCGATGCCGACGGTTATCTGTTCCTCGTCGACCGGATCAAGGATGTCATCATCTGCGGCGGCTATAATGTCTATCCGCGCATGATCGAGGAAGCGCTCTACGAGCATCCGGCCGTGCTCGAAGCCATCGTGATCGGGGTTCCCGATGCGTATCGCGGCCAGGCGCCCAAGGCGTTCGTGGTACTGCGAAGCGGCCAGACGGCGACGGCCGAGAGCTTGCATGATTTCCTCACCTCACGCATCTCGAAAATCGAAATGCCACGCGAGATCGAAATCCGCTCGAACCTGCCCAAGACGCTGATCGGCAAACTGTCCAGGAAAGAACTGGTCGCCGAGGAAGCGCGCAAGGCGACGGCAGGCTGAAGCGGTGGGGAAGCGCGATCTTGCCAGCGACGACGCAAGCGATCGGTTGCGCGCGATTCAGGACGTGGCGACCGAACTCGGCGTCACGACGCGCGCGATCCGCTTCTACGAGGACAAGGGCCTGCTCGTGCCGCAACGCGTGGGAACGATGCGCGTCTACTCGCGGCGCGAGGTTGCCCGACTGCAACTGATCCTGCGCGGCAAGCGGCTCGGCTTCAGCCTGCGCCAGATCAAGGAGTTTCTCGATCTCTACGCGACCGACAGCCTGCATCTTGCCCAGACGCGCAAGCTGCTCGCCCAGGTCGAGCATCGCATGGCGATGCTCGAGGCCCAGCGGAAGGCGCTCGACCAGACGCTGGAGGAATTGCGCGACATCGCGCGCCAATGCCGCGAGCGGATCGCCAGGGCGCAGTGAAGGCGCGCCCGTCCGGCGGGAAAATCGCGCATGGGAGGGCGTGACATAAAAGTCACACAGGCCCGCGATTTACAAAGATGTTAAAAATTCATATTGTAGTCTTTCAATTCGCTCCTAGCCTCGACAACGAGACGAACAGGGAGACCAGAACGAGTCGGAAAATCAAGGCAAAGCAAAGACCTGCCACGTATTGGTGGTATATAATTTTCTTTGCGCATGTAAATCCGGCCGTGATCCCAGAATATCGTCGAACGTGGATGTCCTGAAAGATTTCACGATCTTTTAGGGGCTCGCATGAAAAACTTGAAAACTGTATCTTGGGTCGCACTGACGATTGCCAGCTTCTCCACTTCTGCCGCCGTGGCGCAGACCAGCTCTGCCGACGCGGCCGAAAACGACACGGCGACAATCATCGTTACCGGCACCCGTTCGAGCGGCATCACCGCCGCCGCCAGCGCCACGCCGATCAAGCTTGTCAGCGAGGAGGCGATCGCCCATGTCGGCCAGCCGAACCTCAACCAGGTTCTGAGCCAATTGGTACCGTCTTTTACCGCTCAGGCCTTCGGAGGCGACACAGCCAATCTGACATTGTCGGCACGTCTGCGCGGACTCAGCCCAAATCACACGCTGGTGCTGGTCAACGGCAAGCGTCGGCACGGCACGGCCAATCTCGCGGTCCTCGGCGGCCCCTATCAGGGCGCCGCAGCTCCCGATCTTGACCTCATCTCACCCTCGTCAATTGCTCGCATCGAAGTTCTCGAGGATGGCGCTGCCGCTCAATATGGATCGGATGCGATCGCCGGGGTCATCAACATTATCCTAAAGGATGATGATGAAGGCGTCAGCGGCTATGGCACCTACGGAAAGACTTATGACGTCGGCGGCGAGACCTATGCCGGCACGGTTCACCTTGGTACGAAGCTCGGCGAGGATGGCTTCGTCAACGTCACGCTTTTCCACCGCTATCATGACTTCACCCAACTCGGCGGCATCGACGCTCGCGTAACCGATCAGCAAGGCAATCTGCGCGACAATTATTCGGCCGACCCCACGCTCAACGCCGCGATCCGTGCGGCCAACGCGACCATCCCGGGGCTGCCCTATGTCAACCGCATCAACGGCGACGCGCGCTCGCACCTGACAAATGGGCAGTTTAATGCGGGATATGATTTCGGCGATGTCGAGCTCTACAGCTTCGGGTCATATAGCAAGCGCATCGCAAGCGCTTACGAAAATCTTCGGCCACCGACGCGGGTCGTCGCCGGTCCGGTCCTCGGCACGACGGCAACCCTCACGACACCGGGAGCACTGATCTTCGCGCCGAGCGGATTCAATCCGCGCGAGAAGATCCGCGAGGACGATTATTCGGTTACCGCCGGGCTACGCGGCGATCTTGCCGGTTTCCACTATGACTTCAGCTCGACCTACGGCGTCGACAAGAACCAGATCTACACGATCGATTCGGTGAACCCCGATCTGTTCATCGACACGCACACCAGCCCGATCGATTTTTATGACGGCTTCTTCAAGTCGCAGGAATGGACGTCCAACGCCGATTTCAAGAAGGAGTTCGAAGTCGGCATGGCCGAGCCGATGACCTTGGCGTTCGGCGCCGAATATCGCTGGAACAAATATACGATCGGCGCGGGCGATCCAAGTTCCTATTACAAGGCCGGCGCCTCTTCTTATCCGGGCTTCCGCCCCTCCGACGCCGGATCGCATAGCCGCAAGGCCGAATCGCTGTACCTTGAGGTCGGGTTGAAGCCGGTCGAGGGGCTGACGGCCGATGGCGCGGTGCGCTACGAACATTATTCGGACTTCGGCAGCAAGGTGATCTTCAAGGGCACCGGCCGCTACGACTTCTCTCCCGCCGTGGCGCTGCGCAGCACCGTTTCAACCGGCTTTCGGGCGCCCACCCTGGCCGAGAGCTTCTACTCGGCGACCAATGTCGGCCCGACCACGGCCTTCGTCCAGCTGCCGGCCAACTCCGCCGCGGCCAAGCTGGTCGGCTTCCAGAACCTCGAACCTGAAAAATCGACCAACTTCAGCTTCGGCACGGTGGTCCGCCCCGCGCCGCTGCTGACAATCACGCTCGATGCCTATCAGGTGAAGATCAAGAACCGTATCCTAGGAACGGGCTCGATCTTCAGCAGCGGCGGCGCGCAGAATTTCGACATCGTCCGTGACGCGGTGATCGCCAACGGCAACATCCTCGACAACACGGTCACGCAGACCGGCATCAGCCTGTTCACCAACGGCGCCGACACCCGGACGCGCGGGGTCGACCTGACGGCAAGCTATGTCACAGGGCTCGGCGACTTCGGCAAGGTCAACTGGACTCTCTCGGCCAACTACAACAAGACGAAGATCACCAAGATCGGCCTTGGTCCGGTCTTGACCGACACCGACGGGAACACCGGCGCGATCGGGCTGTTCGATCAGACGACGATCAGCAACATCGAACGCGCCTCGCCGCGTGTGAAGGTCGTCGGCGGTGCTTTCTGGGTGCTCGGCGATTTCTCCTTCACGCTGCGCGAGACCCTCTATGGCAAGAGCTCGCAAGATCAGAGCCCGGATGGCGGCATCTTCTATCGTCAGAAAATCGGCACCGCCGCGATCACCGATATCGAAGCCAATTACAAGGTTACGGAGGCATTCGAGCTGAGCGCGGGCGCCAACAACCTGTTCAACAAGAAGGCGCCCAAGATACTCGTGCTCGCCGACGGGACGATTACCGACGGCGGCGCCGTCTATGATGCGCCTTTGAGCTTTAGTCCCTATGGTATCAACGGCGGATATTATTATGTACGGGTGAACTTCAACTTCTGAGGATATCCGCGAGGCCTATGATTGGTCGAGGGCGAATCGGTTTCCGCCCTCGACCTTTCGGCTGGTCAAACAACCTTCAACAGCGTTAGACGGGATTTGCGATGGGCGAGCATGGAATGAGCATGGCCGTGGGCGGCCTGACCCGGCGTTTCTTTCTCGAGCGGCTGGGCAGAGCGGGCGGCTCGGCGGCGCTGCTCGCCGGGATGGACGCTCTGGGCTTCGGGATCGGCTCTGCGATGGCGGCGCCCCCCAAGCTGGGCGGCACGCCCAAGCACAAGAAGGTGATCGTGCTCGGCGCGGGCAATGCGGGGCTCGCATCGGCCTATGAGCTCACCCAGGCAGGCTATGAGGTGACGGTGATCGAGGCGCGCAGTTTTCCGGGCGGCCGCGCCCAGACCGCGCGCAAGGGCTTCAGCTTGACCGAGCTGGGCGGCGCGACCCAGAACTGCGATTTCGACGACGGCTTCTACATCAATCACGGTCCCTGGCGGATTCCCTACCACCATCATTCGACACTGCATTATACGCGCAAGTTCGGCGTCCCGCTCGAACTGTTCAACAACGACAATGACGCCAGCTATCTGCTGTTCGAGCGCGGCAAGGGTCCGCTGGCGGGAAAGCCCGTTCGCAAGGGCGAGGTGGCGGCCGATCTGCTCGGCTACAGTTCCGAGATCCTGGCCAAGCTCGCCAAGCAGGGCGCGCTCGACGACCAGCTGTCGGCCGAGAACAAGGAGCAGTTCATCGAGTTCCTGGTGGAATATGGCTATCTGTCGAAGAAGGACTTGAACTACACTGGCACGCCAGGGCGCGGCTTTCTCGTCGAGCCCGGCGCGGGCGTCGATCCGGGGCCCGGCAAGCCCTCTACCCCCCATAAGCTCAACGATCTGCTCGACAGCGGGCTCGGCCATATGCTCAAGACCGTCAGCGAGTGGGATCAGCAACGCACGATGTTTCAGCCGGTGCAGGGCATGGAACAGATTCCGAAGGCGATCGCGAAGCAGCTTCCCGACGGCATGATCCGCTATGCGAGCGAGGTGCAGCGCATCCGCCAGACGCCCAAAGGCGTGACCGTCGACGTCGTGCGCGCAGGCCAGCCCGAGACGATCCACGCCGACTGGTGCATCTGCACCATTCCGCTGTCGGTGCTGAAGGGCATCGACAATGGCCTGTCGCCGGCCTTCCAGGCGGCGATGGCGAAATGCGCCTATGCGCCGGTCGGCAAGATCGGCCTGCAGATGAAACGCCGCTTCTGGGAGGAGGACCATTCGATCTACGGGGGCCATGTCTTCTGCGACAATCCCGACATCAACAATATCGCGCTGCCCTCGACCGGCTGGCAGGGCCAGAAGGGCGTGCTGCTCGGCTATTATAATTTCGGCCCCAATGCGGCCAAGGTATCGGCCAAGTCGCCGGCCGATCGCACCGCGATGGCGCTCGATTACGGCCAGAAGATTTTCCCTGCGTATAAGGAGAGCTTCGAAACGAGCTTCTCGGTCGCCTGGCACCGCGTCAAATATAATCTCGGCGGCTGGGGGGTGTGGAGCGACGAGGCCCGCGCCACCGCCTATCCGGTGCTCACCGAGCCCGACGGCCGCATCTACCTGGCCGGCGAACATATGAGCTATATCGGAGGCTGGCAGGCGGGCGCGTTCGAGAGCGCGTGGCAGCAGGTCGAACGGCTGCACGCCAGGGCGATGAAAGGCTGATCGCGATGCGTACCATCCTCGGCACCGCCGCGCTGGCGCTTGGCGCCGCAGCCGCCATCGCCCAGACCCAAGGTCCAGCCGCATCGGAAACGGCGGTCCCGCTCGATCCGGTCAAGGTGTTCAGCGACAATTGCGCTGCATGCCATCAGGAGAATGGCCGCGGGGTCGAAGGCGCCTTCCCGGCGCTCGCTGGCGATAAATTCGTACAGGGCGCGCCCGCTGCGGCCATCCAGGTGGTACTCGAAGGCCGCGCCGGCATGCCGACCTTCAAGGCCGACCTCACCGATGCGCAGATCGCCGCGGCGCTGACCCACGTCCGTACGAGCTGGGGCAACAAGGCCTCGGCGGTCACTGCCGCGGAGGTGGCGGCGTTACGATCGAACACCGGCCCCAGGCCCGAAGACAAGAAACCGCTCACCGCCCACTGACACTTCCAAGGAGACTGCCATGAAGACCATGTTGCTCGCAGCCGCCGCGGCCACCGCGGCGCTGGGCGCTCCCGCCCTCGCCAAGCCCGCGCCGATCGACCGGATCGCAAGCCCCGGACCCGACGGCAAGCCCGGCCTGATCCTCAAAGGCGTGATCGTCCCGGGCGGCTACGAAACCTTCTATCTCTCAGGCCAGCTCGCCGATCCGATCGACCCGGCCAAGAAGGAGACGGCCGACGATTTCGGCGACACCAAGACGCAGACGATCAGTACGCTCAAGAAGATCAAGGCGCTGCTCGAGTCGAAGGGCTATGCGATCGGCGACGTCGTCAAGATGCAGGCTTTCCTCGCCGCAGATCCCAAGCTCGGCAAGATCGATTTCGCGGGGTTCAACGCAGGCTTCAAGGAGTTCTTCGGTTCGGCCGCCAACCCCAACACCGTGGCGCGCTCGACCTTCCAGGTCGCCAATCTGGTGGCGCCGATGTTCCTGGTCGAACTCGAGGTGACCGCGGTGAAACCGGCGGCGAAGTAGCGCTGCTCCTTCCCCTTCCCGCCAGGGGGAGGGGACATTACCGGATCTCCACCGCGTCCCCGGGCGCCAGCTGCTCGATCAGCGCCCGCAGCGCCGCCTTGTCGATCGCGACGCACCCCTCGGTCGGCCGCCCTTCGCCGCAGTGGAGAAAGATCGCACTGCCCTTGCCCTGCACCGGCGGCGCGTCATTATATCCGAGCACGACGATCACATCATAAAGCCCGTCCTCGCGCTCGAGCCGTTCGGCCGAATGGCGGTGCGGATGCCGCACCGGGCGATTATAATCGGGGTCGCCGACGCCATCCGACCAGCCGTCGCCGGGACGCACCCAGCGCCAGGGCAGGCGTAAGCCCGCAGGCGGCGTGGCGCGGCCGGGGCGGAACAATATGGCGCGGATCGGCCAGACCCCGAGCGGGGTCATCCCGTCGCCCTCGCGCTTGTCCTCCGCCGCGCACGCGCCGCCGCGTCCGATGGCGCACGACAGCGACGCGCCGTCGGGCCCGGTGAGCGTCAGCGTCGCGCAATCGACGCGGATCGCGATCACAGGGCGTGGCCGGTTCGGTCGCGCTTGGTCGCGAGATAGGCGCTGTTGTGCGGGTTCTCGCCCATTTTGTGCGGCACCCTCTCGACCACGGCGACACCCGCTGCTGCGAGCCCCGACACTTTCTGCGGATTGTTGGTCAGCAGCCGCACCTCGCGCTGGCCGAGCAGCGTCAGCATCCGCGCGGCCACGCGGAAATCGCGTTCGTCGATGGCGAAGCCAAGCCGCAAATTGGCATCGACCGTGTCGAACCCCTGATCCTGCAGCGCATAGGCGCGCAGCTTGTTGATCAGCCCGATCCCGCGCCCCTCCTGGCGGAGATAGAGCAGGATACCCCAATTGGCATGCGCCATGGCATCGAGCGCGCCGGCGAGCTGGGGACCGCAATCGCATTTGAGCGAGCCGAGCACGTCACCGGTCAGGCATTCGCTGTGCAGCCGCACCAGCGGCGGCGTCCCGTCGGGCGCGCCGATGATCAGCGCGACGTGCTCGGCCGCGTCGGCGACATGGCGGAACGCGACGATCTCGGCCTTCTCGGCGGCCGCGACCGGAAGCCGTGCCTGCGAGGCGATGACGAGATGAGCCGGATCCTCATAGTCGTCGAGCGCGCCGGCGTCGGCCTCGGCTTCGACCGGGCCGTCGGCGCGCACAAACAGCGCGGGCAGCAGCCCGGCGAGCCGCGCCAGCCGCAGCGCCGCTGCCGCCGCGTCGGGCGATGTGACAGCCTTGGCGCGAAACGGCCCCTTGAGGGGGGTAGCAAGATCCTGCACCGGATCCGCAAGTGCGGTGGCGGTCGGCAGGTCGAGCCATGGCACGCGTTCGATCAACGCCGGACAGGCCGGGCTCGCCGCTTCGCGCTGGTTGGCGAGGTTGAGCGTGGCGGCGCGCGCCGCCGACAGCAGCACGTCGGCGGGGCCGTCCGCATCGAATGCGGCCAGCGTCGCGTCGTTGGCGGTTTCGATCGCGAGCACAGTGAGCCGCCCGCCGCTCGCGGAGATCGCGACCGGCCAGCCCCGCCTGAGCGCGTCGATCGCGCGCGCCGCGGTGCGGGCGCCGCTCACACCTCGAGCTCGGTGATCAGCGGGATATGGTCGGACGGCTTGATCCACGAGCGACATGGCTCGCACACATAATGGCCGGTGGCGAGCTTCGCGACCTCTGGACTCGCCCACATATGATCGAGCCGGCGTCCGCGATCGGAAGCAGCCCAGTCCTGCGCGCGATAGCTCCACCATGTGAAAAGCCGCTCGGGCGGGGGCACGAAGCTGCGGCCGAGATCGACCCAGTCGTGGCTCGCCTGCAGCCGGCCGAGCGTCTCGACCTCGATCGGGGTATGGCTGACGACGTCGAGCAGCTGCTTGTGGCTCCAGACATCGCATTCGAGCGGGGCGATGTTGAAGTCGCCGACCAGCAGGGTCGGCTCGGCCAATGTTTCCGACCAGCGGATCATCCGCCCGAGAAAGTCGAGCTTCTGCCCGAACTTAGGGTTGAGCGCGCGATCGGGAATGTCGCCGCCGGCGGGAACATAGACATTTTCGAGCCGGATGCCGCAATCGAGCCGCACCCCGACATGCCGCGCCTCGCCATTATCCTGCCAGTCGTGGCGTCCATTGTCGCGCAACGGCAGCTTCGAGATGATCGCGACGCCGTGGTGCATCGGCTGCCCGTTGATCTCGAAATGCTGATAGCCGAGCTCGCGGAACATGCCGAAGGGGAAAGTGTCGTCGCGGACCTTGGTTTCCTGCAGGCAAAGAATGTCGACCTGCTGTTCCTCAAGGAACTGCCGGACGATATCGATACGCGCGCGAACCGAATTGATATTCCAGGAAGCGATCTTGAGCTTGGCCATGAAGCCGCGATGTAGCGAGAGGGCGGAAGGAAAGGAAGTGGCGCGACATGCCCATGGGCGGCGACCGAGACCGCCGGGGGCCGATATATCCGTTGAACCGTCGGTTGGCCGCCGCTACCCACTCCCCATGACCGCTCATCCCGAACAACAATATCTCGATGCGATGGCGCGCGCCTGGAACGAGGGCGGCGAGCGCGTCGATCGCACCGGCGTGGGCACGCGCGCGCTGTTCGGCGTGACGATGCGGTTCGATCTGTCCGACGGCACGGTGCCGCTGATCACCACCAAGCGGGTGTTCTGGAAAAGCGCGATCAAGGAGCTGATCTGGTTTCTGTCGGGCGACACCAATATCCGTCCGCTGGTCCGCCAGAACGTCCATATCTGGACCGACTGGCCGCTCGACAAATATCGGCGGGCGACCGGCGAGGCGATCGATCGCGACGCCTTCGAGCAACGCATCATCGAAGACCCCGGTTTCGCCGCGCAATGGGGCGATCTGGGGCCGGTCTACGGCAAGCAATGGGTCGATTGGCCGCGCTACGCGCCGGTCGGCGACGGACTGTTCCGGCGCGAGGCGCAGGGCGTCAACCAGATCGCCGAGCTGGTGGAGATGCTGCGCAGCAACCCGGCGTCGCGGCGGCTGATCTTCACCGGCTGGAACGTTCCCGACCTGCCCGACATGGCGCTTCCGCCGTGTCACATGACTTATCAATATCATGTCGCGGACGGCCGTTTGTCGGGCATCCTGTACCAGCGCTCGTGCGATCTCGGGCTCGGTTTCCCGTTCAACATCTTCGAGGCGGCAGTGCTGGTCCGCATGCTCGCGCAGCAGGCCGATCTCGAGCCCGGCGAACTGGTGTGGATGGGCGCGGACACCCATGTCTATTCGAATCACGGCCATCTGGTCGCCGAACAGATCGCGCGCACGCCGCGCGCCTTTCCGAAGCTCGTCTTCACGCGCCGGCCGGCAAGCATTTTCGATTATGCGCTCGAGGATTTCACGGTCGAGGGCTATGATCCGCACCCGCACATCGCGGCCCCGGTGGCGGTGTGATGCGCACCGAAATCGTCTTCGTGCTCGCCCGGGGCCAAAATGGCGTGATCGGGCGCGACGGCGGCCTGCCCTGGCGCATTCCGGCCGACCTCAAGCGCTTCAAGGCGCTCACCCAGGGCGCGCCGATGCTGATGGGCCGCAAGACTTTCGATAGCCTGCCCGGCTTGCTGCCCGGCCGCCGCCACCTCGTGCTCACGCGCGATCCGGCGTGGCGCGCCGAGGGCGCCGAGCCGGTCCACAGCGTTACAGAAGCGCTGGCGATCGCCGGCAGCGGCCGGCTGTCGGTGATCGGCGGCGCGGAGATTTACGCACAGCTGCTGCCCCATGCCGACCGGATCGAGCTGACCGAAGTCGAGGACGCTCCCGAGGGCGATACCTTCGTCGCCCCCTTCGATCCGGCGATCTGGACCGAAAGCGCGCGCGAGGAGCATCCGAGACAAGACCGCCACCCGGCCTTCAGCTTCGTCACGCTGCGGCGGCGCTGATTGGGCCGGTCCAGCCTGCGCGTTGCTCATAGGCTATTCCCGCGACGGGCCGGGATGGCCGATTGCGCCGCCCTCCGCGACTTCCTATAGCCCGCCCATGGAGCGGCTGACATGCGACCGCCCCGTTCCCGGCCATCTGCGCGGGGGCGTGGTGGCGCTGGGGAATTTCGACGGCTTCCATCGGGGGCATCAGGCGGTCGTCGGCGCGGCGGTCGCCAATGCGCGCGCGACCGGCCGGCCGGTGCTTGTCGCCAGCTTCGATCCGCATCCGGTCCGCTATTTCCACCCGAACACCCCGCCCTTTCGCCTCACCTCGCTCGACCAGCGCGCCGAACTGTTTGCGCAGGCGGGCGCCGACGCGATGCTGGTGTTCAGCTTCAACGATCTGCTCGCCAACGTCTCGGCCGCCGAATTCGTGTCGGACTGGCTGATCGGCCGGGCGGGGGCCGCCCATGTCGTTACCGGGCAGGATTTCACCTTCGGCAAGGGCCGTGCGGGCAATGTCGCGGTGCTGGCGCAGCTGGGCGCGGCGCACGGCATGACCGCGCAGGCGATCGCCCCGGTCAGCGACGCCAAGGGGCCGATCTCATCGAGCCGCATCCGCGAGGCGCTGGTCGCCGGCGACCCCGCGGAAGCCAGCCGGCTGCTGACCCGCCCCTATCGCATCCAGGGCGATGTCCAGCATGGCGACAAGCTGGGCCGCACGATCGGCTTTCCCACCGCGAACATCGCGATGGACCGCTATCTTCGCCCCCGATACGGCATCTACGCGGTGCGCGGACTGCTGCCCGACGGGCGGGTGCTCGACGGCGCTGCCAATCTGGGCGTCCGGCCGACCTTCGATCCGCCTAAGGAGCTGCTCGAGGCGCATTTCTTCGATTTCGCCGAAAGCCTCTACGGCCAGTGCATCGAGATCGAGATGATCGCCTATCTCCGCCCCGAGGCCAGGTTCGACGATCTCGACGCGCTGACCGCGCAGATGGCGCTCGACTGCGCCGAGGCCAAGCGGATACTTGCCGGTTATCCGGCCAAGCCCTAGAGCCTCCACCGATTCCGTTCGTGTCGAGCGTAGTCGAGACACGTTTGCGCAACGTCCCTCGACTTCGCTCGGGACGAACGGCTTGATGGACCAGATATTCAGCGATGACCGACGCACCCGACTACCGAGCCACCGTCTTCCTGCCGAAGACCGATTTCCCGATGAAGGCCGGCCTCGCCCAGAAAGAGCCGGCGATCCTCGCGAAATGGGCGGCCGACGACCTCTACGGCCAGCTCCGCAAGGCGCGCGCGGGCAAGCCCCGCTTCATCCTCCACGACGGCCCGCCCTACGCCAATGGCGACATCCATATGGGCCATGCGATGAACAAGGTGCTCAAGGACATCATCGTCCGCAGCCAGTCGCTCGCGGGCAAGGACGCGCCCTATGTGCCCGGCTGGGATTGTCACGGCCTGCCGATCGAGTGGAAGGTCGAGGAAGCCTATCGCGCCAAGAAGCTCAACAAGGACGAGGTCGATCCCGTCCAGTTCCGCGCCGAATGCCGCGCCTATGCCGAGAAATGGGTCGGCGTGCAGAAGGAGCAGTTCCAGCGGCTCGGCGTCCAGGGCGACTGGGACGATCCCTATCTCACGATGAACTACGCGTCGGAAGCGGCGATCGTCGGCGAGCTTCTGAAGTTCGCCGAGAGCGGCCAGCTCTATCGCGGCGCGAAGCCGGTGATGTGGTCGCCGGTCGAAAAGACCGCGCTCGCCGAGGCCGAGGTCGAATATGAGGACATCGTCTCGACGCAGATCGACGTGGCGTTCGAGATCGTCGAGAGCCCGATCCCCGAGTTGGTCGGCGCGCATGCGGTGATCTGGACGACGACGCCGTGGACGATCCCCGTCAACCAGGCTTTGGCCTATGGGCCGGAGGTGGAGTACGTTAGGGTTGCCGCTACTTGGGGTTCGGCGGGAGAATATCTCCCTTACGGCGGCTTCTATCTAGTTGCTGAGCCGCTTCTGGCAGCCTTCACCGAGCGGCTGCGAGTGAACGGCAGTTTTGAAGGTCTGCCGCTTGAACGCTTGTCCGTCGATATTTGCGAGCGTTACAAAGGCTCCGACCTCGCCGGCACGATCGCCCGCCACCCGATGCACAAGCTCGGCGGCTTCTTCGCCAAGCCGCGCCCGTTCCTCGCCGGCGACTTCGTCACCACCGACGCCGGTACCGGCCTCGTCCACATGGCCCCCGACCATGGCGAGGACGATTTCTTCCTGTGCAAGGCGCATGGCATCGGTCCGGAGTTCGCGGTCGAGGGTGACGGCAAGTACCGCGCCGACTGGGCCTGGCTCGGTGGGCAGGGATCGGTCATCAATCCCAAGTTCAATGCGCCCGACGGGCCGATCTGTTCGGATCTGAAGGAGGCCGGCGCGCTGTTGGCGGCGAGCGCCGACTTCAAGCACAGCTATCCGCATAGCTGGCGCTCCAAGGCCAAGGTGATCTTCCGCTGCACCCCGCAATGGTTCATCCCCATGGACAAGCCGATCGAGGACGGCCTTCATCCGCGCTGCGCCGAGGAGGAGGCGATCCTCAAGGCACAGCGCAATGGCGCCACGCTGCGCGGCATCGCGCTCGACGCGATCGAGAACACGCGCTGGGTGCCCGAAAAGGCACGCAACCGCATCCATGCGATGGTCGCCGGCCGACCCGACTGGGTGATCAGCCGCCAGCGCGCCTGGGGGGTGCCGATCGCGCTCTATGTCCACCGCAAGTCAGGGGATTATCTGCGCGATCCGGCGGTCAACGCGCGCATCGTCGCGGCGTTCGAGGCCGGCGGCGCCGACGCCTGGTTCACCGCGAACCATCAGGATCTGCTCGGCGCCGACTACGCGGCCGCCGATTATGAGCCGGTCAACGACATCCTCGACGTCTGGTTCGATTCGGGATCGACTCACGCCTTCACGGTCGAGGCGCGTTACGGGATCGGCACGCGTGCCGATCTCTATCTCGAGGGGTCGGACCAGCATCGCGGCTGGTTTCAGTCGTCGCTGCTCGAAAGCTGCGGCACGCGCGGCCGCGCGCCCTATGACGCGGTGCTGACCCACGGCTTCGCGCTCGACGGCCAGGGGCGCAAGATGTCCAAGAGCCAGGGCAATGTCGTCGATCCGCTCAAGATCATCAACGAGAGCGGCGCCGACATCCTCCGCTTGTGGGTCGCCTCGACCGACTATTTCGAGGATGTCCGGATCGGCAAGGAGATCCTCGCCGGCACGTCGGATGCCTATCGCAAGCTGCGCAACAGCTTCCGCTACCTGCTCGGCGCGCTCGACGGGTTCAGCGACGCCGAGAAGCTGCCGACGGACGAGATGCCCGAGCTCGAGCGCTATGTGCTCCATCTGCTCGCATCGCTCGACGCCGAGTTGCGCGAGGCCGCCGCGGCGTTCGAGTTCAACCGTTACGCCCGTGCGCTCAGCGACTTCGCGAACAACGACCTGTCCGCCTTCTTCTTCGATATCCGCAAGGACTCGCTCTACTGCGATGCGCCGTCCGAACCCAAGCGCCGCGCCTATCGCACCGTGCTCGACATCCTGTTCCATGCGCTGGTGCGCTATGCGTCGCCGATCCTCTGCTTCACCGCCGAGGAAGTCTGGGGCACACGCTTCCCCGACGCGGGATCGGTGCACCTGTTGACCTGGCCCGAGGTCGACGCGGGCTGGGCGGACGACGATCTGCGCATGCGGTGGGAGTTGCTGCGCCGCTATCGCACCCGGCTGACCGGCGAGATCGAGCCGCTGCGCCGCGAGAAGGTGATCGGGTCGAGCCTCGAGGTCGACGTCACGGCGCTCAGCTATGCGCCCGCCGAGGCCGCGCTGCTTCGCGCGGCCGACTTGGCCGAGATCGGCATCGTCGCCAAGGTGGAAATCTGCGACGGCGATGCGGCGGCCGCCGATCTGGCCAACGGCGCCGATCCGATCGCGTTCGAGGTGCAGAAAACCGAATATGAGAAATGCGGCCGCTGCTGGCGCCACCTGCCCGAGGTCAAGCGCGACGGCGGCCTGTGCGCCCGCTGCGACACGGTGGTGCATGGCTGACCCAGCCCGCCACCGACCGCTCGGCTATGGCGTCGCCGCGCTGATCTTCGTCGCCGATCAGCTGTCGAAATGGCTGATCATGGGCGCGATCGACCTGCCTCGGCGCGGGCTGATCGAGATCACCGGCTTCTTCAATTTGCGCTGGGTCGAGAATTACGGCGTGTCGATGGGCTTCCTCGTTGCGGGGTCGAACCAGGAGCGCTGGATTCTTGTCGCGGTCACCGGGCTCATCGCCGGGGGCGTCTGCCTGTGGATCTGGCGCGAAAAGGCAAGGATCGATGCGGCGGCGCTCGGCTTGGTGCTCGGCGGAGCCGTCGGCAACATCACCGATCGGTCGCGGTTCGGCTATGTCGCCGACTTCCTCGATCTGCATATCGGCGACTGGCATCCTTTTTTGGTCTTCAATGTCGCGGACGCCGCGATTACGATTGGTGTATTGCTTCTGGTCGTGCGCGCCCTCCTGGCGCGTGAGCCAAAGGTTCCTGCGGAGAATATCGATGCGGTCTAAGTTGCTTCCCGGTTCGGCGCTGGTCGCCATGGCGCTGCTCGCTGGCTGCAGCAGCCGCGGGGATCGCCCGGGCGTGATGGCGGGCCGCTCCAGCCTCGACGCCTTCGCGGTGTCGAAGCGCGCGCCGCTCACCATTCCGCCCGATTTCACGCTGATCCCGCCCAAGCCCGGCGCGCCGCGCCCTCAGGAGGCCGATTCGAGCCAGCAGGCGCTGTCGGCGATGTTCGCGGGCACCCAGCCGCCCAAGAGCCAGACCGAAAAGGACATCATCGGGCTGACCCGGACGACGCCCGAGCCCGGCATCCGGTCCTCGGTCGCCGAAAATCGCCAGGTGATGGTCGACAAGGGCCCGACCACCCGCACCATCCTCGCCGCCGCCGCGACCAACGGCGCGGACGCCAGCGTTTCGCTCGGCAACTGACGGTCCGGCGCCTCCCGCCCCCCCGGCCTTCGCCGGGGTGACGTCCGGCTGGGCACGTCATGCTTGAGCTGATCCGCCGCCGGCTGCTCACCGCGCTGCCGACGCTTGCCGCGGTGGTGATCCTGTCCTTCCTCCTGATGCGGTTCGCGCCCGGTGGGCCGTTCGATGGAGAGCGCCCGCTCGATCCGGATACCCGCGCCGCGCTGATGACCGCTTACGGGCTTGATCGCCCGCTATCCGAGCAGATCGGCCGCTATGCGTGGCGGCTCGCGCATGGCGATTTCGGCCCGTCGCTCGTCTATCGCGACTTCAGCGTCACCGATCTGATCGCGCGCGGCCTGCCGATCTCGCTGACGATCGGCGGCCTCGCGCTCCTGCTGGCGCTCGCGCTGGGCCTCGCCGCCGGCCTGACCGCCGCGGCGCGCGCCGGAGGCCGTAGCGATCGCGCGCTGATGCTCGGCGCGACCCTCCTTACCGCCTTGCCGAGCTTTGTCGTCGGGCCGTTGCTGGCGCTGGTCTTCGGGCTGTGGGCCGGCTGGCTTCCGGTGTCGGGCTGGGGCGACGGCGACGCGCCGCACTTGGTGCTGCCGGTGGTGGCGCTCGCGCTGCCGGCGGCCGGCGCCATCGCCAAACTCGCGCGCGCGGGCCTCGCCGAGACATTGGGGCAGGACCATATCCGCATGGCGCGCGCGCGCGGATTGAGCCGGCGGCGCATCATGATCGTCCATGCGCTGCGCCCCGCGCTCGTCCCGGTCGTCTCCTATCTGGGGCCGGCGGCGGCCGGGCTGCTCACCGGCGCGGTCGTGATCGAGACGGTGTTCGCGCTGCCGGGGCTCGGCCGCTATTTCGTGCAGGGCGCGCTCAACCGCGACTATCCGCTCGTGCTCGCTGTGGTCACGCTCTATGCCGCGCTGATCATCCTGTTCAACCTGCTCGCCGATCTCGCTTATGGCTGGCTCGATCCGAGAGCGCGGCGATGAGGGGGCCGCTGATCCTGATCGCGCTGATCGCCGCGGCGGCGGCGCTGGGTCCGCTCGCGATCGAGTGGCGCTACGACATGATCGATTGGAACGCGGTGCGCGCGCCGCCGCTGACTGCGGGGCACCTGATGGGCACCGACGGCGTCGGGCGCGACCTGCTCGCGCGGACGCTGATGGGAACACGGGTGACGCTGGGCGTCGCGGCAGCGGCCGCGCTGGTGTCGCTGATCGTCGGCGTCGCGTGGGGCGCGATCGCCGGATGGTGCGGCGGGCGGATCGACGAGGCGATGATGCGGATCGTCGACGCGCTTTACGCGCTGCCCTTCATGTTCGTCGTGATCCTGCTGATGGTGGTGTTCGGCCGGTCGATCCTACTCGTGTTTCTCGGCATCGGCGCAGTCGAATGGCTGACGATGGCGCGCGTCGTGCGCGGACAGATGCTGACGCTCCGACAGCGCCCGTTCGTTACCGCGGCCGAGGCGGCCGGAGCGCGGCCGGCGGGGATTATCGCCCGGCACATGCTGCCCAATCTCGCGGGCGTCGCGATCGCCTATCTGCTGCTGACGATCCCGCAGGTCGTGATGATCGAAAGCTTCCTGAGCTTTCTCGGCCTGGGCGTGCAGGAGCCGATGACCTCGCTCGGCATCCTGCTCAAGGACGGCGCCGACGACATGGACATCGCGCCGCATGCACTGCTGCTGCCGGGCGCGATGCTGGTCGCGATCCTGCTCTGCGTCGCCGGCGCGGGCGAGAAGCTGCGCGACCGGTTCACGCTGTGACGCTGTTCGCGGTCGAAGGGCTGTCCATCGCGATCGGTGGACGGCGCATCGTCAATGAGGTCGGCTTCACGATCGAGGCGGGCCGCTCGCTGGCGCTGGTCGGCGCGTCGGGTTCGGGCAAGAGCCAGACCTGCCTTGCGCCCTTCGGCCTTTCGCCGGCGCGCGTGGAAGGCAGCTGCCGGCTGGCGGACGTCGAGCTGGTCGGCGCGGGCGAGAAGCGGCTGAGCGCGGTCCGGGGCCGTGAAGTCGGCTTCGTTTTTCAACAGCCGCTGACCGCACTGACCCCGCATATGACGATCGGCGCGCAGCTGCGCGAAGCCTGGACCCAGGCGGACGCCGCGCGGCCCTCGCGCGCGCAGATGATCGCCGCGCTTGACCAGGCCGGTCTCGATCGCGCCGAAGAGCGGCTCGACCAATATCCGCATCGCCTGTCGGGCGGGCAGCGGCAGCGTGCGCTGATCGCGATGGCCATCGCGCACCGCCCGCGGCTGCTCATTGCCGACGAGCCCACCACTGCGCTCGACGCGATGCTCCGCGCCGAGATCATGGCGCTGCTCGCGCGGCTGTGCGTCGAACATGGGATGGCGCTGCTGCTGGTCAGCCACGACTTGGCCGCGATCGCGGACCATGTCGATGCGGTGGCGGTGCTGCATGAAGGCCGGATTGTCGAGACCGGCCCGGCCGCGACGGTGCTGCGGGCGCCCGCCAGCGACTATGCCCGGGCGCTGATCGCGGCGAGCCCGCGGCTCGATGGGCCGCCGCCGGCGCTCGGGCCGGTCGGGGCTCCGCTGATCGAGGCGCGCAAGGTCGCGGTTGCCTTTCCCCGCCCCGGCGGGCGGCGCGGGAAGCTTGCCGCGGTCCGCGACGCCGCGCTCGTGGTCGCCGAGGGAGAAGCGGTGGCGATCGTCGGCGGCTCGGGCTCGGGCAAGTCCACGCTGGCGCGCGCCATCGCCCGGTTGGGACCGATCGACGCCGGCGAAGTCGAATGGCGCGGCGAGGCCATGCCGCTGCGGCGCACGATGCGGCCGCGCGATCGGGCGCGGCTCCAGCCGGTCTTCCAGGATCCCGTCGCGAGCCTCGATCCGCTGTGGCTCGTTCGCGACATCGTCGCCGAGCCGCTGCGTCACCTGCGCCCCGATCTCGGTCGCGCCGCGGTCGCCGAACGGGTGGCGGCGATGCTCGCCGAGGTCGGGCTCGATCCCGCGCTCGCCGACCGCAAACCGTCGAACCTGTCGGGCGGGCAAGCCCAGCGCGTCGCGATCGCCCGTGCGCTCGCCCCCGATCCTGCGCTGCTGCTGCTCGACGAAGCGACCTCGGCGCTCGACGTGCTGGTCGCGGGGACCATTCTCGACTTGCTCGGCGAGCTGCAGCGGCGGCGCGGCCTCGCGATCCTGATGATCACCCACGACTTGGCGGTGGCGCGGCGGCTATGCCACCGCGTCCTGGTGATGCAGGACGGATCGATCGTCGAGGAAGGGCCGACCGAGCAGCTCATCGCCGCGCCACGCCATCCGGTTACGCAAAGGCTGGTCGCGGCCAGCCGATAGGCCGTGCCTCAAGGATCGCCGTCCGGGAAGGCCGGTCGTCGGCGTCCCCTCACAGTCGCTCCATCGAAAAAGGGGCCGCGGCTTCGCCGCGACCCCTCTCACATGCGTGGTAAAACGCGGCTTAGAAGGCGAAGGTGACCGCGCCGACGACGCCGGCCTTCGCCTGATCACGGCCATTGTGGCCGTACACGCTGTAGAACTTCTTGATGTCGGTATCGACATAGCTGACCGAGAAGGTCGCCTTACCGATGGTGTAGCTCGCGCCGACATTCCAATCGAGATAGCCCTTCTGGCCGAGCGTGAGATAGCTGCGGCCGTGGCTATAGCCGAGATGGCCGAGCAGGCTGAACCCGGTATCGGGGATCGCGCCGCTGAGCTCGCCATAGACGTAGAGATTGTCGTCCTTGCTGTGGGCGAACGCGATCGCCTTCTGCTTGAAGGCGTAGGCGAAGCCGCCCTTGGCGGTGACCGGGCCGACGGTGTACTTGACCGAACCATAGGGTTCGAGGAAGTCGCTGTTCACGCCGCTATCGGCGTTCGGATAGACATAGTAGAGAACGCCGCCGTCGAGCGTGAAGCCCGAGACCGTCGTGGAGTAGCCCGCGATCAGGTCGAGCTCGGCGTTGGCGCCCGGATAGACCGTGTCAGAAGCGATTGCCGACGACCAGAAGCTGACATAGGCGCCCGATGCATGCGTCAGCGTCGCGCTGGCCTGCGGGACGATACGCTTGTCGCTCTGCGAGATGCCGCGGAAGCGATATTCGCTGACAAGAGCGGCGGTGCCGCTCAGCGTGAATTCCTTGGTGTCGTCCTGCGCCAGGGCAGGTGCGGCCGAAGCGACCAGCGCAAGGGCCGAGAGACCGATCATGGATGCGCGCATAGGTAATCCCCTTAAATAATCTTCGATCCGTTCCCCTGCGTCGCCAGCGCCAGACTTCATTTCCCCGATCGACGGGTCGAGCCAGCTGCGGTGCGAAGCCGATGTTTTGTGCAGCACGATCTTGCGCCGCACAACGTCAATCGATGCAAAGTGCGCAACTTGGCCGGCAGTGTTGCGGTATCGCAACACATCCGCCGCAACCCGCCGGCGAAAATCTCAGCGCTCTGCTTGGCTGGAATTGACTGATTATTAAGCATTTCCTGCCACACAATGCAGCTTGTTCAAGCCGCGTCGTGGGTGAGTGCCATGTTTGATCGCCGTATCCTCACCGCCGATGCCACCCCGCTCGCACTCGAAGATCATCTCGCGCCAATCCAATCGATGCTCGCGATGCTGGGCGAGTTCGCAGTTGCGAATGCGCCGCACGGGGACGCGCAAGCCCCCGTTGGGGGCGGCTCGCTCGCCGCGCGCTATGCCGCAGCGAGCCCGATCGTCCGCCGCCGTTTCGATGCGATCCTGCGCGAGGCGGAGACGATCGGCGCGGTCGGCCTGAAGCTGGTCGCCGCGCGCGCCGGGGGCGCCGATCCGGCCACCATCGCCGCCGCCCGTTTTTTAGGCAGATCGATCGAAAATGCGCTCCGGCGGCTTGAGAAGCTCGTGCCGGCGCACAGCTGCTGAGCGCAGCTCCTCTCCCGTCCTTCCGCGGCCCAGCACGGAAAATATCTCGAAGGTAAGTCGGTTCATGCGCGATTCAGCCGCGCGCCGCAGCGAATCGCGCCAGGCCTTTGGCGAGATCGGCGATCAGGTCGTCGGGATCCTCCAGGCCGATATGCAGCCGGACGACCGGCCCTTCCTCCTCCCAGTGCGTCGCGGTGCGGAGCCGAGCCGGATCGACAGGCAAGGCGAGGCTTTCATAACCGCCCCACGAAAAACCGATTCCGAACAGCGACAGCCCGTCGATCAACGCCGCGCGGGCGGCATCGTCGCCACCATCGAGGATGATGCTGAACAGCCCCGACGCGCCCGAAAAATCGCGCTGCCACAGCGCATGACCGGGACAGCCGGGCAGCGCGGGATGGAGCACCCGCGCCACCTGCGGCTGTTCGCCGAGCCATCGTGCGACGGTCATCGCCCCCTCCTGGTGCTGGCGCAGCCGGACGCCGAGCGTCCGCAGCCCTCGCGCGGCCAGATAGGCGTCATCGGGGCTGACGCATTGGCCGAGCGAGAGGCTCGCGCGCCGCAGGGATTCGAAATGGCCGGGGCCGGCGGTCGCCGCTCCCAGCATCACGTCCGAATGGCCGACGACATATTTGGTGCAGGCGAGGATGCTGATGTCGACGCCATGCGCGATGGCGGGAAAGAACAGCGGCGTCGCCCAGCTGTTGTCGAGGATCGTCGCGATCCCGCGCGCGCGCGCCACCGCCACGATCGCCGGCACGTCCTGCACCTCGAAGGTCAGGCTGCCGGGGCTCTCCAAGAAGATCGCGCGCGTCCGCTCGCCGATGCACTCGGCGATGCCCCCGCCGATCAGCGGATCATAATAGCGCGTCACGATGCCCATCCGCTTGAGCAGGCCGTTACAGACCGCACGCGTCGGCTCATAGGCGCTGTCGACCATCAGCAGTTCGTCGCCGGGGGAAAGCATCGCGAGCAGCACCGCGCCGATCGCCGCCACGCCGGAGGGATAGAGCATGGTGCCTTCGGCGCCCGGCTCCAGCTCGGTCAGCGCGTCGGCCAGCGACCATTGGGTGGGCGTGCCGCGGCGGCCATAATAGAGCCCGTCATCGGGACGGCGGACCGCCGCGCGCAGATCGGCGACGCTCTCGAACAGGATCGTCGAGGCGCGCCAGACGGGGGGATTGACGATCCCCCGGCCGGCCGGCTTGCCCCGGCCGGCGGTGACCAGCCGGGTCGCGGATTTCAGGCGGCTGCGGTCTTCATCTTGCACGCACCACCGATCTCCTTTTCGGTGTCCGGGCGCAAGCCCCACTCGCTCCACGATCCATCATAAAGCGCGATATCCTCGCGCCCCAGCAGCGCCGCGCCGAACAGCAGCACCGACGCGGTGATCCCCGATCCGCAGGTCGCCACCAGCGGGCGGCCCGGATCGACCCCCGCCGCATCGAACGCAGCCCGGATCTCGTCCTTGCTCTTGAAGCTGCCGTCGTCATTCAGCAGCCGGTCGAAGGGTAGATTCTTGGAGCCGGGGATATGGCCGAGCGCGAGCCCGCGCGGATCGGCTTCCTCGCCCGAGAATCGGGCCGCCGAGCGCGCATCGACCACCTCTTCGGCCCCGCTCGCGACAATCGCCCGCATCTGATCGAGGCTGCGCACGGCGGCGGGGTCGCGCCACACGGTAAAATGCCGGTGGCGAAGCTTGACCTTGCCCTGTTCGAGCGGACGCCCCTCGGCGGTCCATTTCGGCAGGCCGCCGTCGAGGATCGCCACCTGATTCGCGCCGAACATGCGGAACATGAACCAGGCCCGCGCGGCCGTGCGGTGCGGGCTGTTGTCGTACAGGACGATCCGGCTGCCGTCGCCGAGGCCTAGCGACTGCATGCGGCTGGCGAATTTCTCCGCAGGCGGCAGCATCGAAGGCAGTTCGGAGCTGTCGTCCTTCAGGTTTCCCAGATCGAGGAACACAGCGCCCGGAATATGGCCGGCTTCATAATCCGCAAGCGGATCGCGAGCGGGATCGAGCGCGAAATAGGTCGCGTCGACCACACGGAGATCGTTCGCGCCGAGTTCGCCCGCGAGCCATTCGGTGGAAACCAGCATGTCCATTTTAACCTCCTGTAACAGGCGCACGCCAACATCGCGCCACTATGGCAGCGAATCAATACCTGGGGAGGTGAGCTATCCTTAGCCCAAAGGCTTTTCCTGTGCAAGGAAGTTACGAAAAAAGGATAGAGAATGGAATTATCGTACAAAGTGGCGCACGCCCGTCGGCTCGTCTAAGAGCCGGACATGACGACGCTTCACCTCGGCAAGACCAGCAGCCTGCCCGCCTCTCCTGAACAGGCGGTGCTCGACTATGTTCCCAATCCGCGCCCCGGCGCGCTCTATCTGGTCCGGTTCGCCGCGCCCGAGTTCACCTCGCTCTGCCCGGTGACCGGCCAGCCCGACTTCGCGCATCTCGTGGTCGACTATGCCCCCGGCGAGACGATCGTCGAATCGAAATCGCTCAAGCTGTTCCTCGGCTCGTTCCGTAACCACGCCGCCTTCCACGAGGATTGCACCGTCGGTATCGGCGAGCGGCTCGTCGCTGAGATGCAGCCGCGCTGGCTGCGGATCGGGGGTTATTGGTATCCCCGCGGCGGCATTCCGATCGACGTCTTCTGGCAGACCGGCGCCGCGCCGGAGGGCCTGTGGGTGCCCGAGCAGGGCGTGCCCGGCTATCGCGGCCGGGGATGAGTTGACCGCGCCGGACGGGCACGGCGTCGCCTTCGGCGAAGCGCTGCGCGCCTGGGCGCGGATCGCCTTGCTCAGCTTCGGCGGCCCTGCCGGCCAGATCGCGCTGATGCACCATATCCTCGTCGAGGAAAAGAAGTGGATCGGCGAGGAGCGTTTCCTCCACGCGCTCAATTTCTGCATGATGCTGCCGGGACCCGAGGCGCAGCAACTCGCCATCTATATCGGCTGGCTGCTCCACCGCGTCAAAGGCGGGCTCGTCGCGGGCGTCCTGTTCGTGCTGCCGGGCGTGGTCGCGATCATGGCGCTGTCGTGGCTCTATGTCCTTGCCGCCGCGGCCCCGCCGGTGACCGCGCTGCTGTTCGGCATCAAGGCGGCGGTGGTCGCGATCGTCTTTCAGGCGGTCGTGCGGATCGGACGCCGGTCGCTGATCAACCCCGCGCGGCTCGGCGTGGCGGCGCTCGCCTTTCTCGCGCTCTTCCTGTTCAAGCTGCCCTTTCCGCTGATCATCCTGGCCGCGGGGGCCGGCGGCTGGCTCGCGCAGAAATCAGGCTCGCCGGTCTTCTTGAGCGGCGGCGGCCATGGGCCGTCGGGTGCGCCGACGCTGCGCGACATCGACAGCGCGCTGGGCGCCGACATGCCCGCTCACGCGCGGCAGGGCTTCGCGCGCCTCGTTTGGCTCGCGGCGATCCTGCTGACGCTGTGGGTAGCCCCGGTCGTCGCGCTGATGCTGCTTGCGCCGCCGGACAGCGCCTTCGCGCCGATCGCGATGTTCTTCTCGAAGATGGCGATGCTGACCTTCGGCGGCGCCTATGCGGTGCTCGCCTGGGTCGGGCAGGCGGCGGTCGAGCATTATCGCTGGATCACGCCGGGCGAGATGCTCGATGGCTTGGGCCTGGCAGAAAGCACCCCCGGACCGCTGATCATCGTCACCCAATATGTGGGCTTTCTCGCCGCCTATCGCCACCCTGGCGGGCTCGATCCGCTCGTCGCAGGCACGCTCGGCGGCCTGCTCACCACGTGGGTGACCTTCGTGCCATGCTTCCTGTGGATATTCCTCGGCGCGCCCTTCGTCGAACGGCTGCGCGGCCATCGCGCGCTCGCGTCGGCGCTCGCGGCGATCGGCGCGGCGGTGGTCGGCGTGATCCTCAACCTCGCCTGCTGGTTCGCGCTGCATTACTGGTTCGCGCAGGTCGGGGAGATCTCGTACGGCCCGCTGCGCCTGCCGTGGCCTGATCCAAGCTCGCTCGACTGGGCGGCGCTGATCCTGTCCGCAACGGCGCTGATCGCGGCGATGCGCTTGCGCGCCGGCCTATTCGGGCTGCTGGCCGGCTGCGCCGTCGCGGGGCTGGCCTGGCGCTGGGCTATCACGGGCTGAAGAGCGGCTTCGCGCATCTGGCGGAAGCGCGAACGCGACATAGGCCGATCCTTGCGGCCCGCGCGGATTCTTGGCGCCGCTGGTGGCGATCACGACATATTGGCGGCCCTTGGCCATATATGTGGCGGGGGTCGCGTTGCCGGCATAGGGCAGTTCGCCTTCCCAGAGGAGCTTGCCGGTCTTCGCCTCGAACGCGCGGATCTTGCTGTCGTAGACCGTCGCAGCGATCAATATGATCCCGCCGGCAGTGACGATCGGGCCGCCGTAATTTTCGGTGCCCGTGTCCCGAAGCCCCTGCTTCACGAGCGCCGGATATTCGCCGAGCGGGCGCCGCCACAGATATTTGCCGGTGTTCAGGTCGATCGCGCTCAGCGTGCCCCATGGCGGCCTCACCGCGGGATATCCGTCGGGGTCGACGAACTTGCGGTAGCCGGTGAAGAGGTAGGCGGATCGCAGGCTCGCGCCGGTTACAAGCTCGCGCGCGCTTGCTGGCGGGAGCTCGCTCCCCGTGCGGGCGAAGCCGACGAGCGCGTCCAGGGCGGGGCCGTTCAGATCGGCGAAAGCCGGCATCCGGCCCCGCCCCGTGCGAATGATCTGGGCGACATCTTCGGCTGTCATCCGCGCATCCAGTCCGGTGAGCGCGGGGAATTGGGGCGGTGAGCCGGTGCGATCCTCGCCATGGCAGGCGGAGCACCGGGCGAGATAGGCATTCGCTCCGGGTCCGGTCGCCGCGGGCGCGCCGCGGGCGCGCAGGCCCCCGGTCCAGGCCAGATCGTTCGCGTTGATGTAGAATATGCCGGTGCGCGGATCCACCGCCTGGCCGCCCCACTCGGCGCCGCCGTCGAACCCCGGAAAGACGATGGTCTGCGCACCGATGCTGTAGGGCGTGAACAGGCCACCGCCGCGCAGCTTGCGAAAAGCCTCCACCGCCCAGGCATGCGCCTCGGGCGTACGCGTCGTCAGCAGGTCTTCGGTGAGCTTTTGCCGCGCGAATGGTTCGGGGGCGAGCGCAACAGGTTGGGTAGGCCAGGCAGCTTCGCCGGGGACGTCGCTCGCCGGGAACGGCCGCTCCTCGATCGGGAACAGCGATTTGCCGGTTCGCCGTTCGAACAGGAAGACGAAACCCTGTTTGGTCGCCTGGGCGACAGCGTCGATCTTGCGGCCGCCTCGCCGGATCACCAGCAATACGGGTGGCGATGGGAAGTCCCGGTCCCAGAGGTCGTGGTGCACCCCCTGAAAATGCCAGAGCCGCTTGCCGGTCGCCGCATCCAGCGCCAGCAGCGTGTTTGAGAAGAGGTTCGCGCCCTTGCGGTCCGCGCCATACATGTCGTCGACCGCCGATCCGGTTGGCACGAAGACGATTCCGTTCTTCTGGTCAACGACCATGCCCGCCCAGTTGTTGGCGCCGCCCGCGCTCCGCCAGGCATCCGGAGGCCAGCTGTCGTGGCCCGGCTCGCCCGGTTGGGGAATCGTGCGAAAGGTCCAGCGCAGCTTGCCGCTGCGAACGTCATAGGCGCGAAGCCAGCCCGGCGCCGCCGGCGGCGACTCCGCCGTCCGGAAACCCACTATGATCAGGTCCTTGTAGATGACGCCGGGAGACGTGAGATAGGTGAGATTCTTGGTGAAGTCGTTGCCGAGTTCCTTGCGCAGGTCGACAAAGCCGCTCTCGCCGAAGCCTGTAACAGGCCGGCCGGTTGCAGGATCGAGGGCGTAAAGCCTGTCCATCACACCGGCGAAGATGCGCCGTTCGGCGCCGTCGGACCAATATGTAAGGCCCCGCGCCGGCTGGCTGCCGATGATGCCCGAGTCGAACGTCCACAGCGGCTTGCCCGTCGCACCGTCGGCCGCGAACACCTGCTGCCGGACGGTATAGGCATAGAGGACGCCGTCGATCACCAGCGGCGTGGTCTGCAGTCCTCCCCTGGGGCCGTCGATCCGCCACGCCGGTCGGAGCGTGCCGACATTGCCGGCGTTGATCTGCGCCAGCGGCGAATAGCGGTCGCCATTGTGGTCGCCGCCATAAACCGGCCAGTTTGCGGCGGCCATGGGCGCGGCCGGGTAGGCTTTCCTTCCCGCGCCGACGCCGGCGAAGCCCAGCAGGATGGCGGCAGTCAGGCATATCGTCTTGCGGTTCATGGACCACGGTCCTGCTGTTTCGATTGGCGCGGGCTTGTTTCGCGGCGGAACCCTAGATCAGTTTGATCTCCCTGAGCCGCTCCAGCAGATAATCGTTCGCGGTGATCGGATCGGGAAAGCGGTTCGGCCGATCCGCGGAGATCGTCTGCGGCAAGGTCTTGATCAGATAATCGGGCCGGAAATGGAGAAAGAAGGGCATCGAATGGCGCGCGAAGCCGCGCCGCTCGGGCGGGGGGTTCATCACGCGGTGGCTGGTCGACGGCAGCCGGCCGTTGGTCAGCCGCTGGAGCATGTCGCCGATGTTCACCACCATCTCGCCCTCGGCGATGTCGACCGCGAGCCAGCGTCCGTCACGGTCGAGCAGCTGCAGCCCACCCTCCTCGGCGCCGAGCAGCAAGGTGACCGCATTGATATCCTCGTGCGCGCCGGCGCGGATGCCCGGAGCGTCGGGGCCGATCGGTGGATAATGGAGCAGGCGCAGGATCGAATTGCCATCGCGCACCGCATCGTCGAAGAAATGCGGGTCGAGGCCGAGATAGCGGGCAATCGCCGACAGGATGCGCAGGCCCGCCACTTCGAACGCGTCGAACAAGGCGAGGCAGGTTGACCGGAACCCTTCGATCTCCGCCGGCCAGACATTGGAGGGCATGTCGCCCGCGAAGCGATGCCCCGCGGGCAGTTCGCGTCCGATATGCCAGAACTCCTTGAGATCGGCGTCGGTCGCGTCCTTGGCGGTCTCGACACGGAACGGTGTATAACCGCGCTGCCCCGCTCCGCCTTCGACCAGATAGCGCCGCTTGGCCGCTTCGGGCAACGCGAAGAAGGCCTTTGCCGCGGCTTCGGCACGCGCGATCAGCGCGGCGGGGATGCCGTGATCGGCGACCACCGCGAAACCGAAGCGTTCGAAGGCGCGCCCGATCGCAGCGGCGAAACCCTCGGGATCGTCGTCGGAGATCGCAAGCGAGATGCTGGGAACGGACGCGAGCTCGGCGATTTGGATCATCGGCGCAGTATAGTGATCCTCCCGCCCGGCGTCGACGCCGAGTCATCCACAACTTTCTCCGCGGGCCCGCTTGAACCGCGCCGCCCCGATCCGCCAAGAAGCGGCGTGACCGCACGAATCGACATTGGCACCAGCGGCCCGGGCCAATCGGTCCATTTCGACATCGAGGAGCTGCTCGCCACCCGCCTGCTCGTCCAAGGCAATTCGGGCTCGGGCAAGTCGCATCTCCTGCGCCGGCTGCTCGAAGGCTCCGCCAACGTCGTGCAGCAGGTGGTGATCGACCCCGAGGGCGATTTCGTGACGCTCGCCGATCGTTTCGGGCACGTCGCGATCCAGGCCGCGGACCATAGCGAGGCCGAAATGACTCGGATCGCGGCGCGCATTCGCGAGCACCGCGTCTCGGTGGTGCTCGCGCTCGACGAGCTCGAGATCGAGGCTCAGATGCGTTGCGCCGCGACCTTCCTGTCGGGGCTGTTCGATGCCCCGCGCGACCATTGGTATCCCGCGCTCGTCGTCGTCGACGAGGCCCAGTTGTTCGCCCCCGCTGCCGCCGGCGAAGTGTCCGACGATGCGCGCCGCGCCTCGCTCGGCGCGATGACCAACCTCATGTGCCGCGGCCGCAAGCGCGGCCTGGCCGGGGTAATCGCGACCCAGCGGCTCGCCAAGCTCGCCAAGAATGTCGCCGCCGAAGCATCCAATTTCATGATGGGTCGCACTTTCCTCGATATCGACATGGCCCGCGCGGCGGACCTGCTCGGGATGGAGCGTCGCCAGGCCGAGCAGATCCGCGACCTGCCGCGCGGCCAGTTCCTCGCACTCGGCCCAGCGGTTTCACGCCGCCCGATCGCGGTGACGGTCGGCGCGGTCGAGACATCGGCGCGCAGCGGCAGCCCCAAGCTGGTGCCGCTGCCGAGCGCAGCCGCGCCCGAGGATCTACAGGGGCTGCTGTTCGCACCTGGCGCCGATGCGCCGCCGCTGCCGCCGCCGGCCCCGCGCGCGGCGCCCTCCAGCAGCGACGACCTGCTCCGCATAATCAGCCGCTCGGGCCCGGTCCTGTCGCCAGCGCCCGGCGCAAGCGCCAGCCCCGCGATGCCCGATGAGGAACGCGAGGAGGTGATCGAGCAGGTGCTGCAGGAGATCGTCGCCGATCCCGACGCGACCTATCGCGCCCCCCCGGTTCTGTTCCAGGATTTCGGCGTCCGCTGCCGCATGCGCCGGCTGCCCGACAGCGGGCTCGACCTCGCGGGGTTTCGGCGGCGGCTCGCGATGGCCCGCGCCGGCCTGTTCGGTGAACTCGACGAAGGCTGGCTCGACGCGATGGCGCTGGGCGCTTCGCTGCCCGACGACATGCTTGCGCCGTTCCTGCTGGTCGCCCGCGCCGCGCGCGACGGATGCGAAGCCCCCAGCGACGCGATGCTCGCGCAGGTTTACGGCACGCACTCGCTCGGCCGCGTACGCCGACTGATCGCCTATATGGAGGAACAGGGGATCTTCGTGCTGCGCACCGACCTGTCGGGCAAGCGCTCGATCACCATCCCCCGCCTCGGCTGGACCACCACAGCGGCGCTGCCCGAAGCGGCCGAATAGCGCCGACGGCCTCCGTTTCGGACAAGATCGCCCTCCACTTTGCGCTTTTTTCAGTTAGGCTTGAAACTGGGCAAATGGGGGAAGGCGATGATCCTGCGACGTCTGTTTCACGCGGCAACCCTGGTTGCGGCGATATGCTGCTCGATCGGCCCCGCCATTGCCGCTCCGGATCTGGAGATCTACGGCCGGCTGCCCGGCTTCGAGATGGCGGCGATCTCGCCTTCGGGCGATCGCATCGCAATCGTCGGCGTCGTCGGAGACGAACGGAGCCTCCTCGTCACCGATCGATCGGGGAAACTTATCACCCGCGCGCCGCTGGGCGACGCCAAGATTCGCAGCGTCGACTGGGCCGGGGAGAACAGGCTGCTGCTGAAGGCAGGGAAGACCGTCCCGCTGGGCGTCGGCTTCACCGCAGACAAGACCGAATTGTCCGGCATGATCGTCATTCCGCTGGATGGCGGCAAGCCCTGGTCGATCTTCGACGGAATAAGGAACGTCACCGGCGGCATCAGGGGATATCACGGCGCGGTGGAGCGCGACGGCCGCTGGTACGGCTATTTTGGCGGCATCACCATGCAGCAAGGGTATATCACCACCGGCAAGGCCGATCTCTACCGGGTCGATCTCGATAACGGCAAGGCGCTGCTGATCGCCCGGCATATCGACGCCGGCTCGCGCGACTGGATCGTGGCGCCGGACGGAACGGTCGCCGCCACGCTCGACTTCATGTCGAGCAGCGGAAGCTGGGAAATCCACAACGCAGACCATAAGCTGATCGCCTCAGGAAGGGCGCGCACCGGTGACATCGATCTGATCGGCCTCGGCCCGACGCCCGGCAGCATCCTATATTCCACCAGCGACGAGGACGGCCATGGCAGGCTGTTCGCCCTGCCGCTCAGCGGCGGCGCCGCGAGCGAAATCCTCGCCGATCAGCCGGTCAACAGCTACCATATCCACCCGCGCGGCCGCCAGTTGATCGGCTATGTCCGCGAAGGCGACATCCCCGAGGACCACTTCTTCGATCGCTCTCTCGACAAGAAGATGGCCGCCGTGCGTCGAGCCTTTCCGGGCGTGTCGGTGAGCCTCGTCGACGCGAACGACGCCTTCGATCGCCTGATCGTCCGCACCAGCGGCCCGGGAGATCCGCAAAGCTGGTGGACCGTCGATATCAAGAGCGGCACCGCCAGTCCGCTGGGGGCAAGTTATACATTGGCGTCGGCCAGTGTCGGCCCGATGCGGATGGTGCGTTACAAGGCCGCCGACGGCCTGGACATCGCCGGCGTCCTGACCCTCCCGCCGGACCGGCCGGCCAAGAATCTTCCGGTCATCGTCCTGCCCCACAGGGGATCCGGCGGGCGTGACTATCCGGTGTTCAACTGGTGGGCGCAGGCGTTCGCATCACGCGGCTATGCCGTACTCCAGCCGAATTTTCGCGGCTCAACGGGTTTGAGCACCGACTTCGAGCGGGCCGGGCACGGCGAATGGGGTCGCAAGATGCAGAGCGATATTTCGGACGGTCTCGCCGCCATCGTGCGCGAGGGGATCGTCGATGCCAAACGCGCCTGCATCGTCGGGGCAAGCTATGGCGGCTATGCCGCACTCGCGGGCGTCACGCTGCAGCAGGGTCTATACCGATGCGCCGCCGCGGTCGCCGGCGTGGCCGATGTTTACCGGATGTCGACGACCGAGGCGCGCGAAAGCGATTGGGATCCCACCGTGATCCGATTTCTCCGCGAGCAGATCGGCTCGGGCCGCGACCTGAAACAGATTTCGCCGATCAGCTTCGCCGGCCGTGCCGACGCGCCCATCCTGCTGGTCCACGGCGTCGAGGATGTCGTGGTGCCGTTTGAACAGAGCCAAGCCATGGCGGCCGCGCTCAACCGGGCGGGCAAACCGGTCGAACTGGTGAAGCTTGTCGGTGAAGATCATTGGCTGTCGCGCAGCGAAACTCGCCTGGCGATGCTCAAAGCGGTGATGGCGTTCGTAGAACGGCATAACCCGCCCGACGCTGCGCCCGCGCCGCCGCATGATCAGGCACTTGCGGCCGGCGGCCAACCCGCTCGACCGCATTGATCACGCGGTGTCGGGCACCTCGATATGATCGCAAGCCAGGCCATCGCGATAACGCGCGACAGCGAGTTCGTAGCCGCGCTCAAGATTGCGCGCGAAGCGGCGCGTATCGAACAGTGGTGAAGCGAGACGCTGCCCGGCAAGCTTCGCCCTGATCGCCGCCAGCCGCTGCGGATCGCGCGCCAGCGCGAGCGCGAGTTGCTCATAATCCTCGACCCTGTCCACGGCCAGTTCGGGCAGACCGACGGCGTGGAGCAGGCTGCCCGCCACCCGCGCGGCAAAGGCGTCGCCGAGCAGGGTGAGGACCGGCAGACCTGCCCACAACGCGTCGCTCGCGGTGGTATGGGCGTTGCAGGCGAAGGTATCGAGAAACAGATCGGCATGGCGGTGCCGCGCCAGATGATCGGGCAGCGCCGCGCGGTCCGCGAAGATGAGGCGACCGTCCGCCACCCCGCGCCGCTCGGCTTCGCGGCGCAGATTGGCTTCGGCCCAGCGATTGTCGCGCAACAGCCACAGCACGCTGCCCTCGACCTGCGTCAGCAGCCGCATCCAGACATCGAATTCTCGCGGCGAGATCTTGAAGCTGTTGTTGAAACAGCAGAAGACGAATCCGTCGCGCGGCAGGCCGAACGCCTCCCGATCGGGCAGGCTTTCGGCGATCGGGCGGCCATCGTCATTCACTTGATAGGAATGCGGCAGACAGATCTGCTTCTCGGAATAACAGCTCCGTTTCGACGAAGGGACGACCACCGGATCGGCAATGATATAGTCGATGAAATCGGCTCCGCTCGATCCCGGATAGCCGAGATAGGCGATTTGGACCGGCGCGGCGCCATAGGCGAAGATCGCGGGCCGCGCGTCCTGGGTATAGCCCTTCAGATCGACCGCGATGTCGATGCCTTGCCCGCGCGCCAGCTCGGCAACGGCGGCGTCGCTCAGGCCCCGCACATCATGGAAGACGTCGACCGCGTCGACCGCGCGCTGCCGCATCGCATCGCGGCGGTCGGGCCCGAAGGAAAAGGCGTGGATCTCGAAGCGGCTCTTGTCGTGCGCCTCGAGCAGCTTGGCGATCAGCCACATCGTCGCGTGGACATGGAAATCGGCCGAAAAATAGCCCAGCCGAATCCGCGTCGAACCATCGAGCGGCCTGGCGCACGCCGGTGCTCTGGGCGGGTATTTCGCTTTCGCCCACCGGGTCGAGCGCCGGAGACTGCGGCGCGCATCATCATCGAGCACAAGCATGTTGAAAGGCGTCACCGCATCCGTGTCGACCCCGAGCGCGGCGATATCGATCGCATCATGCGCACTCGGCCATTCGCACATATGCGCCCTGAGGAAGAGCAACCGGCCGAGCGTCTCGGCATTGCCGGGGTCCAGCCGCACCGCTTCCTCATAGCTCTGCAGCGCTGCATCGAGCCGTTTCATTTCGTGCAGGGCGTTGCCGCGATTGGCATAGGCCGTGGCGAAGCCGGGCCGGAACCTGATCGCACGATCGAAACTTTCGACCGCAGCGTCGAGCCGGCCCAGCGCGTGCAGCGTATTGCCGCGATTGCAATGCGCCTCGGCGTAGTCGGGCCGCTGGGCGATCGCCTGGTCGAAGCTCGCCAACGCGTCGTCGAGCCGCCGCACGTCATGCAGCGCATTGCCTCGGTTATACAATGCGCTCGACGACCGGGGGTTCAACAGGATCGCCCGATCGTAACTCAGCAGCGCCTCCTCGGACCGGCCGAGCGCCTTGAGCACGATACCGCGATTGGAGTGCGCCTCGGCAAAATCGGGCCGACATGCGATCGCCAGGTCGAAACTGTCGAGCGCTTCGACGAGCCGCCCCTTCTCGCGCAGCGCGGCGCCGCGATTGGAATGGGCGTCGGCAAAATCGGGCTGCAGCGAGATCGCCCGGTCATAGCGCGTCACCGCCTCGTCCAGTCTGCCCGCTCCGGCATAAGCGGCGCCGGCGAGATTGTGCAGCGCAGGCTGATCGGGCATCAGATCGACCAGCGGATCGATCCGTTCGATCGCCTCGGCATAGCGCCCCTCGGCGAAAACCAGCGCGGCATGCCTGATCTGTTCGGGAATGGTGGTGGCCAACGACATGTCGCCCGATCTTTGCTGCGCCGATGCGCGATCCTGCGCCCTATATGGTTAAAATATCGTCGCCGAGTGGGAGAACGCGCCCGATGCCAAGCGCCGCCACAAAAGCCTCGTCATGGCTGACCACGACGAGCGCGCCGTCGAAGTCCTTCAAGGCCTGTTCGAGCGTCTCGATGCTCGCCAGGTCAAGATGGTTGGTCGGCTCGTCGAGCAGGAGCAGTTGGGGCGGCGCGTCGCCCGCCATGACACAGGCCAGCCCCGCCCGCAGCCGCTCGCCACCGCTGAGGCTGCCCGCCAGGCGGAGCGCATCCTGGTTGCGGAAGGCGAAGCGCGCGAGCGCGGCATGCGCCTGGTTCGCATCCATTTCGGGATGATGGCGGCGCAGATTGTCAAGCAGCGACCATCCATCGTCGAGCAGGCCGACATGCTGGTCCAGATAGGCGCTGGCCGCGTGGCGGCGGATCGAACCTCCGCTCGGCTCGATCGCGCCGGCGATCAGCTTCATCAGGCTGCTCTTGCCCGCGCCGTTCGGCCCGGTCAGGCGCAGCCTTTCGGGGCCCCGAACCGTGAAGCTGAGCGGCCCGAACAGCCGGCGCCCGCCCAGTTCAAGCGTCAGCCGGTCGGCCGCGAGCAGGGTGCGGTTCGCGGGCAGGCCCGTTGCCGGCAGACGGATCGCCAGCGGCGTCACCCGCTCGATCGCGTCAGCGGCCTCGGTCGCGACGGCCTCAGCCTCGCCGATCCTGCGGCCCGCACCGCGTTCCGCCTTGCCCGCACTAGCCTCCGCCCGGCGCTTGGCGAGTCCTAGCAGGACCGGCGGCGCGCTGCCGCTCGCGGCGAAGGCGCGGCCGGCCGAATCGCGCCGGGCCTGGCGCTCGCGCGCGGCCTGGGCCTCGCGCCGCGCCGCCCGCACATCGCCGCGCGCCTGTTCGAGCGCGGCAGAGGCGAGCGCGCGCTCGGCCTCGCGCGCGACCTCGAAGCCGGACCAGCCACCGCCGAAATGCGTCACCCGCACCGGCGACAGCTCGACGATATGATCGACCTGCTCGAGCAACTCGCGATCATGGCTCGCGATCAACACGCCGCCCCGCCAGTTCCGCACGAGCTTCGCCACCGCATCGCGGCCCGCACGGTCGAGATCGTTGGTCGGCTCGTCGAGCAGGATCAGATCGGGCGCGTCGATCAGCAGCCGCGCCAGGCCGAGCCGCATCCGCTCCCCGCCGCTGAAGCTCGACAGCGGCCGCCGCGGATCCACCGCCTCGAGTCCGATCTCGGCAAGCGCGGCATCGACCCGGGACGGGAGCAGCCAGTCGGCCGCCTCGAAGTCCTCGGCGATGCCCTCGCCGCGCTCGATCCGGTCGAGCCGGGCAAGCGGCTCGGCGACGCCAAGCAGCTCGGCGGCTGGGCCATCGGCGCGCGCGCGCGCCTGCCACAACCCGCCGACGCGGCCGGACACCGCGATGGTCCCGTTCGCTACCGGGATTTCGCCTGCAATCGCGCGGAGCAGCGTCGACTTACCCGCGCCGTTACGACCGACGATGCCCGCGGGCTCGCGGTCCAGCGCGAGCGTGAGATCGGAAAAGAGGCGCCGGCCGTCAGGCGCGGCGAGCGAAAGCCTGTCGAGGAAGAGGAGCGCGGACATGATAAACCCGGATCGGAGGGAAGAAGCTGACGATGCTGCTCCGTTTCCGATCCATGCCTGTCTCCATGCGCTGCCTTGGCCCGGTCTGGGCACGTGGTTTGATCGGCTTAGCGGCTGGCGCGCCTGAGGGCAATGTCGCGCCCTATTCGAACGCGGTGAGATGATCGCGCAGCGCGCGCGCGTCATGGAGCGCATTGTGCGGCACGCGGCTGTTGCGCGCGGTCGAAAAGCCGGGTGTCCGGCGAAATTCGAAACGCATCCGCCGGATGTCGACGATCTCGGTTTCGTTCAGCAAAAGCAGCCGGCAGAACAGCGCGATGTCCTCCGGCCAGTCGGCGATAATCTCCGGATCGGGGTCATTGGCGAGGAACGCCGCGACGTCGTGCGCGGCCGCGACACGGTCGAGCCGGTTGTAGAGCGTAGGGGGCACGCTTTCGAGATAGGGCGCCACGTGCTTCTCGACCCAGGGATGGTAGGGCTGCTCGATCGGGATCACCACATAATAATCCTGGTCGCCATATTCGGGAACCAGCGCGAGGCTGATCAACTCGCCGCCGAAGCCGTTGAACTCGGTGTCCAGAAAGTAGCGCATCGTGGCTGACCTACCGTCCGCCCCGACCATAGTCGAGCGATCTATGGCCAGGCCGCAAGACCGGCGCGGCCCGGTCACTCGTCGCCGTAGAGCGCCACCGAGTGCGGCAGATCGGCGCGCGCTATGCCGCGATACATGCCGTCGCTGTTGAAGCACCAGCCGCCCCGCCCCTGTCCGTCGACGCTGATCAGCCCGCCTACACCGCCGAGCGCCCCGATTTCCGCGATCACGTTCGTGCCCGCCTGGCCGAGCGACTCCCCCGCGAGCCGCACGCGGGCGGCGAGTTCGTGCGCCGCGCCCAACCGGATGAAATGCTCGCCCGAGCCTGTGCACGACGTAGCGGCGCCGCGGTCGTCGGCCCAGGTGCCCGCGCCGATCACCGGCGAATCGCCGATCCTGTTCCAGCGCTTGCCGGTCAGCCCGCCTGTCGAAGTCGCCGCGGCGAGATGCCCGGCGGAGTCACGCGCGACCGCGCCGACCGTGCCATATTTGACGTCGGCGTCGAACACACCGCCCGCGCGCAGCTCTTCATATTGGCGCCAGCGCTCGTCAGTATGGAACCAGGCCGGCGCCGCCTGCTCGAGGCCATGCTCTGCGCCGAACCGGTCCGCCCCGGCCCCGGTCAGCATCACATGGGGACTCTGCTCCATCACGGCACGGGCAAGCGCTATCGGATGTTTCGCCTTGGTGACCGCGCTCACCGCGCCCGCCTCGCGCGTCGCGCCATTCATGATCGCCGCGTCAAGCTCGTTGACCCCCTCCGCGCTGAACACCGCGCCGCGCCCCGCGTTGAACTGCGGATCGTCCTCAAGTACGCGCACCGCGGCTTCGACCGCGTCGACCGCAGCGCCCCCGCGGGCCAGGATACTCGCCCCAACATCGAGCGCCGCCGCCAGCGCGGCGCGGGCATGCGCGTCGGCATCGGCGTCGAGCTCCAGCCTCCGGAGTTGCCCCGCGCCGCCATGGACGACGAGCGTCCAGCCCTCGGTCGGCCCGGTCCAGTGCGATCTGATCTGCCGGTCTGCCACTCGAAAAACCCCTGTGTTTGGGAGCCTCCGTGACGGCTAAGTGACGGAAACCCGGTCTGCGCAGGTACGACGCCTGTTCTCGCCTAATGTTTCCGACTATAGGATCCCAAACCTGTTTTCGAAGAGCGGAGATCCATGTCCATCCGTCCGTGGCGCGATATCCAGCGCCGGCAATCGCGCCAGATCATGGTCGGCAATGTCGCCGTCGGCGGCGGCGCACCGGTCACCGTCCAGACGATGACCAACACCCCGACCGAAGACGCGAAGGCGACCATCGATCAGATTCGCCGCTGCGAGGATGCGGGGGCGGACATCATTCGCGTCTCCTGTCCCGACCAGACCTCGACCGCCGCGCTGCGGCAGATCGTTCGCGCGGCGAAGGTTCCCATCGTCGCCGATATCCACTTCCATTATAAGCGTGCGCTGGAGGCCGCCGATGCGGGCGCGGCCTGCCTGCGGATCAATCCCGGCAATATCGGTTCGGAAGCGCGGGTCGCCGAGGTGGTGCGCGCCGCCAAGGCCAATGGCTGCTCGATCCGCATCGGCGTCAACGCCGGCAGCCTCGAAAAGGACCTGCTCGAAAAATATGGCGAGCCCTGCCCCGAGGCGTTGGTCGAAAGCGCGCTCGACCATATCAAGCTGCTGCAGGACCAGGATTTCCACGAATATAAGGTCGCCGTGAAGGCGTCCGACGTGTTCCTCGCGGTGTCGGCCTATATGGGCCTCGCCGAGGCGGTCGATTGTCCGCTGCATCTGGGCATCACCGAGGCCGGTGGGCTGATCGGTGGCACCGTCAAGTCGGCGATCGGCATCGGCAATCTGCTTTGGGCGGGGATCGGCGACACGATCCGCGTGTCGCTGTCGGCCGAGCCCGAGGAGGAGGTCCGCGTCGGCTTCGAGATCCTGAAAAGCCTCGGCATCCGCAACCGAGGCGTCCGCGTGGTGTCCTGCCCGAGCTGCGCCCGGCAGGGCTTCGACGTGATCCGCACGGTGCAGACGCTCGAGGAACGTCTCCAGCATATCCGCGTGCCGCTGTCGCTGTCGGTGCTGGGCTGCGTGGTCAACGGCCCGGGCGAGGCGCGCGAGACCGACATCGGGCTGACCGGCGGCGGCGCAGGCAAGCATATGGTCTATCTGTCGGGCGTGACCGATCACACCGTGCAGGACGCCGACATGATCGAGCACATCGTCGGGCTGGTCGAAGCGAAGGCGGCGGAGATCGAAGCGGCCGAAGCGCGCGCCCAAGCGGCCGAATGAACAGATCTTTCGCCGGACCGGCGGCCTGACCGAGCGATGAAGCAGACCCCCGTCGCGGCGGCCTTCGCGGTCGCTTGTCTCGGCATCGCCGCCTTTTCGACGATGGACGCCGTCGTCAAGGCGCTCACGCTCGCGATCGGCACCTACAACACGCTGCTGTGGCGCAGTTTCGCGGGCATCGCGGTAGGCGGAGTCCCCTGGCTGTGGCGCCGGCCGGCAAGGCCGTCGCGCGCGGCGATGAAGCTGCATGTCGAGCGCGGCATCATCTCGACGGTGATGGCGATACTGTTCTTCTGGGGTCTCGCGCGCACGCCGATGGCGCAGGCGATCGCGCTCACCTTCATAGCCCCGCTGATCGCCCAGGGGCTCGCGGTGATCCTGCTCAAAGAACGCATGAAGCCCGGCGCGCTGATCGGTTCGGCGACCGGTTTTGGCGGCGTGTGCGTGATCCTTTGGGGTCAGGCGAGCGCGCCGGCGGGCGACGAAGCGTTCTGGGGAACCGGCGCGGTGCTGCTCTCGGCGGTCTGCTATGCCTATAACATCATCCTGATGCGGCGGCAGGCGCAGTTGGCCGATCCCTATGAGGTGGCCTTCTTCCAGAATCTCATCGTCGCGCTATGCCTTGCGCTGGCGATGCCCTGGCTCGCGGCCCCGCCGCCGACCGCGCAAATCCCGATGATCGCGCTCGCCGCGGTGCTGGTGACGGTGTCGCTCGGGCTGCTCGGCTGGGCCTATGCGCGCGCGCAGGCGAGCTACCTCGCCCCGGTCGAGTTCACCGCCTTCATCTGGGCGAGCCTGTGGGGCTATCTTGTCTTCGACGAGCGGATCGGACCGCCCACCCTGCTCGGCGCCGCGCTGATCGTCGCAGGCTGCTGGATCGCCGCGCGCTCGCCCGATCTCGAAAGGACCATGATCCCATGACCGCCATTATCCGCCGCGCCCGCGCTGGCGACGAGCACGACATCCTGCGCCTCGTCCGCGCGCTCGCCACCTATGAACGCGAGCCCGAAGCGGTCAAGGCGACTCCTGAGGGCCTCGCCGCGCTACTGTTCGGCGGGGATCCGAAGGTGTTCGCCCATGTCGCCGAGCAGGAGGAGGGCCGGATCGTCGGCGTCGCGTTGTGGTTCCTCACCTTCTCGACCTGGACCGGCCGCCACGGGATTTATCTCGAAGACCTGTTCGTCGATCCCGAGGCGCGCGGCGGCGGGATTGCGCGCGCGCTGTTCAAGGCGCTCGCCGACGAGGCCCGGACGCAGGACTGCGCGCGGCTCGACTGGGGGGTGCTCGACTGGAACGAACTTGCGAAGGGCTTCTACCGCCGCATCGGCGCGCGCCGCATGACGAGCTGGGAGCCGTGGCGGCTCGACGGCGACGCGTTGGCCGCGCTGCAGGGCGATATGTGACCCCCCTCGTTCAAGGGGGGATCACAGCGAAGACGTCCGCAATGGGTCTCAAACGGCTGGCCGGCTCCGCCTCTTCCAGCTCATCCGCCCCCGATCACATTGATCGTGAAGGCCAGCACCCCGAGATTGAACACAAACGCCGCGAAACAGTGCAGGATCACCACGCGGCGGATCGCGCGGCTCGCAATCGCGACGTCGGAGGTCTGGAAGGTCATGCCGAGGGTGAAGGCGAAATAGATGAAGTCCCAATAATCGGGATCGCCCTCACCCGGAAAATCGATCCCGCCCGCATCGCCGCCTTGGTCCTGGCTGTAGAAGAGATGCGCATAATGGAGCGCGTAGACCAGGTTGCTGAACAACCAGGCGAGCAGCAGCGTGCCGATGACCAGCGCAATGCCCGGTGCGCGCAGCGCATCGCGCTGCCCTAGCTCGACCGCCACCGCGACAAGGATCACCGCGCAGACCGTCGCGGTGAGGCCGAGCAATGTCGTGCGATTGGCGTCGTTGCGCACCGCGGCGGCGCGCATCGCATCGGTCGGATGATCGAGCAGGGTGATGCAGGACAGCAAAAACACACATGCCCCCGCATCGAAGCCGATCATCGCGGCGCGCGCCCATCCCGCGAAGAGGACCGCGACCGCAAAACCGGTCAGCGCGACCGCGATGAAGGCGAGGAAGCGCGGCGGCGCTATCAAGTGGCCCAGATCGAGCTTGGATCGCGCTGCCATGCCTCATCCTAGCCGGCTTGCGACAGCTCGGCTATGGCCCACGCATGGCGTGGGTCTGGCTGATCTTTGCCATGGCCGGGCTCAAGCTCTCGGCAGCATAGTAGGCCCGGCGATGTTCACATCGTGCTGAACCGTCTCGACGATCGCGTCGATCATCGGCTCGCAGCCCGGAAACTGACCGAGATAGTGCATCGTCCAGTTGCAGCCGGTAACGCTCTCGGTCGCGGTAGGCTTGGGCATCGGTGCGATGATCTTGCGGCCGCAGCCGCGCAAATCCGGGTCGGCGTCGATCATCGCCTGGACGCGGCGGCGAATATCCACGCCCGAGACGAGGCTGCGTTCGCCATGCCGCCTTGTCAGAAATTCGCTTTCCATCGGCCTTCTCCTCGTCGGCCTCAAGCGTCGCAGGCCAGACTTGGTTCCCACCCGTGCCTCGTGACAAGAATCACGCGAAGCCCGGCCGCGGCCATGATATGGTGCCCAAAATGAAAACAGGCGGGCTGTGATCGAATCAACAGCGCAGGAGCGAGCGGCGGTCCAAGGTGCCAGGGTGAGGATCATCCTCGCCGGGCAACCCGGCAGCCACTCGCCCCGTATAGCGAGTGAGCAGCCCTGATAGGATGGAACGATATGGCGCTTGGGGTTCTACGGCTTGTGCTGGTCAACGCGCTGGCGGCGGTGGCGATCCTGCCGATGGCGGCGCAGGCCGCCGATGCGCCGGCGATCAAGGCCTATAAGCGCGATCCGCTCCCGATCTATGACGACAGCGGCGCGAAGGTGCGCGACGTGCCCGTCTCCGCCATGCCGGCCGCGGGCAGCGCGAGCGCGCGCGTGGTCCGCGCCAAGACCGGCTTTGTCGGCGTCCAGCTCGACGGCAAGATCGCCTGGCTGCGCCTGTCAACGGTCGACTATGTCGGCGACGTCGCCGCGATCAAATGCGACGCCAATGCGATGACCTTCGCCAAGATGGAGGAGGACGGCCTGCAGCAGTCGCTCGGGCTGGGCTGCGGCAACGGCAAATAACGGATTGGGAGCGTCGGGGGACGCAACAGGAGGGTTTTCACATGCGACACAGCTTGATTCTGGCGGCCGTCGCCCTTGCGATGGGCGCGACGCCGATGCTCGATGCCGCCCCGAAAAAGAAGGCCGCGGCCGGAGCCCGCAAGAGCGCCGCCTCGACGCCCGCCGAAGCGCCTGTGGTGGCGCTGGCCGACGCGCCCTATGTTCCCCTGAACGGCTGCCCCGCACCCGCCGCAGGAACGCTGACCGCGGCCAAGAAGATCGACAAGAAAGCGCGCGGCAAATTCTCGATCGACAAGGCGCCGTTCATCTCGACGCTCGCCCCCGCCGAGCTGTGCGTCACCAACCAGAAAATGCGATCGGGCGCGGGAGACGCCGCCGGGGCGATGGGACTGTCGTCACAGGTGATGAACACCCGTTCGGCGCGGATGGACCTGATGGCAATCCCGGCGCTTGAACTCGAGCTGCGGCCGATGCTCGAAGGCTTCGCCAGGGCCTGGCCCTATGCGCCGCTCGAGCGCACACCGAAGATCCTGTTCCGCGCCGACGAAGCCTATCAGGCGCAGGCGCTGCCCGACAACACGATCATCGTCTCGCTGGGGCTGCTCGAGGCGGCCCAGTCGGATTCCGAACTTCTGTTCGTGCTCGCGCATGAATATTCACATCTGCTGCTCGGCCACTTCACCAAGGCCGAGACGATCGCGGGCGCCAAGGGCGCGACCCAGGCGGTATCGATCGCGTGGCAGGCAGGCAGTGCGGTCAACGCGATGAAGAAAAGCGGCGGCGGCGCGGCGAATATGCTCAACAGCGCGCAGAGCGGCATGGCGGCCGGCGCGCGCAAGGCCGCGCCGATCGCCGAGGCGCTGCGCTTTGCGATCGATGACATCTTCGCGCCGTCCTGGAACCGTGACCAGGAGAATGAGGCCGACGCGCTGGCGATCGACCTGCTGGTACGCGGCAACATGACGATCGACAGCTACGCCAATGTCTTCGCGCGGCTGCAAAAGGCGTTCGAAACCGAGAAGGCCTCGCGCGACCGGCGCAAGCTCGCGGCCGAAGCGATCCAGAAAAGCATGGCGGAGGCGATGAAGAGCTTCGCGACCAACACCGCCACGGCCGCTGCCTTCACCGGCGGCGGCGGGATGCAGGGGCTCGGCTCGGGCATGCTCAAAACTGCGGGCGGCGCGCTGCTCAACAATATGGGCAACATCACCAAATCGCTCGGCGGAGACAGCCATTTGCCGCCGGAAGAGCGGCGCAACGGCCTCGCCGCCTATTTTCAGGCGGGCTATCCGACCGCCGATCCGCCGATCGACAGCGGTGCGCTGGTCAGCCGGATCAAGGCCAAGCCTGATTTCGCCCGCGCGGTGGCGACCCGGAACGCCTATCTGAAGGCGCGCGGCAGCTATTTCTCGCAAGACTATGCCGGCGCCACCGCCCAGTTGCGTTCGCTGGGCGCGGGCACGCGCTCCGCGCCGACCTTCGTCAACTATGTCGCGGCGCTTGCGGCGCGCGACCAAGGCAATATCCCTGCGGCGGCAAGCTTCTTCGATGCGGGCCGCAATGGCACCGGCGTGCCCAATCTGCAGCTTTACGAAACCTATACCGAGATGGAACTCAACGCCGGGGACGTGCGCGACAGCGATGCGTTGATCGTCGAGGGCAAGAGCCGCTTCAAGGATCCCGATCATTTCAAGAGCATCGAGATCAAGCGCGATATCGCGGCCGGCGACGCCGCCGCCGCGCAGGCCGTCTACACCCAATGCATGGCGGTGAAAGGCCGCGACTATATCACCGAGCGGTGCAAGGCGGCGATGCCCCAGCAGGCGCAGCAGCAGAGCAATCCGCTCGGCATCAAGCTGCCGTTCGGCGGGCTGTGATGCAGCCGGCTGAGCCCGCCGCCGCGCGCCGGGGCGACGGATAAAGGAGGATGGCGTTGCGGTTCGCGCTGATCGCCCTGGCGCTTGCGGCTATGGCACCGCCGGCGGCGGCGGCGGTCGATCCGCAGGCGGAGCTTGCGCGGCTGGAGGGGAGGATCCAGGCGGCCACCGCCGCGCGGCGGTGGGGCGACGCTATCGCGCTCGGCCGGGCCGCGCTCGCGATCGAGGAAGCGAACAAGGGCGCCGACCACCCCGAAGTGGGGGGCACGCTGTCGCTGATTGCGGGCTGGCTGGTCCAGCAAGGCAAGCCGGCCGAGGCGACCCCGCTCTATCGCCGCGCGCTCGCGATTTTCACCGCCAGGCTCGGATCCGATCATGAACTGGCCGAGCAGGCGGCGTCGAACCTCGCCTCCAATCTTCAGGCGCTCGGCCAATATGACGAGGCTGAGCGGCTTTATCGGCAGGCGCTCGAGCGCGCGCTGGCGAAGAGCGGGACCAGCCGGTCGACTGCGCTCGCCTACAACAATCTCGCTTATGCCCTTGGCCGCGAGGGGCGCTTCACCGAGGCGCGCGACCTCTATGCCAAGGCGCTCGCGATTGCGCAGGCGCTCGACCCCGAAGATCTCGACCTCGCGCTGATTGAAAGCAATGTCGCCGCCAATTTGGACGCGCTCGGCCGGCCGCTCGAAGCCGAGCCGCTCTATCGCCAGGCGCTCGCCGTGCGCATCGCCGAACTCGGCGCCGACGATCCGCAGGTGGCGACGAGCTACAACAATCTCGGCTATAATCTCGACGGCCAGGGCCGCTACGCCGATGCCGCCCCGGCCTATGCCCGCGCGCTGCGGATCCGCAGCGCGATCGACCCGCAGGGTCTCGCCGCCGCGACCAGCTATAATAATTCGGCGCATAACTTGAACCGTCAGGGCGACTATGCCGCCGCCGCCCCGCTTTACGCGAAAGCGCTCGCGATCTGGCGGGCGGTCTACGGGCCCCGTCATCCGGTCACCGCGATCGGACTGTCCAACGTCGCGGTCAATCTCGAAAGACAGGGCAAAGCAGCCGACGCCGAACCGCTGTTCGCCGAAGCGCTTGCGATCCGCCTCGCGGTGCTGCGCGAGGGCCATCCCGACATCGCCACCGCGCGCCTGCGGCTCGGCCATGATCTCGCCGCACAGGGCAAGTTCGACATGGCGCTCCCGCTCTACGACCAGGCCGTGGCGGCGCGCCGGGCCGCGTTCGGGCCCGATCATCCCGCCCTCGCCGAGGCATTGATCGATCAGGCCGAACTTTTTCTGGCGGTCGGCCGCACCGCCGAGGCGGTGGCCGCCGCGCGCGAAGCCGCCGAGATCGTTCGCCGTCGCAGGCTGGGCCGCGTCGGCGATGCGCGCGACGGTGAGGGCGCACAGCAAGCGGCGGGACGCGCCGAAGTCGCCGACGCAAGCCGCTTCGATCCGCTCGCGAGCGCCTTCGCAATCTTCATCCGGGCGAGCTGGGCGCGCGCCGCCGCGGCGCCCCGCGAAACGGCCGCCTTGCGTGCGGACGCGTTCCGGGCCGCGCAGGATCTGTCGGTATCGGCGGCCGCCCGCAGCATGGCCCGCACCGCGGCGCGCACCGCGGCCGGCGACGGCCCGCTCGGAGAGCTGGTCCGCCGACAGCAGACCCTGTCCGATCGCGCCGCCGAGCTCGACGCGCGTCTGTTGCGCCAGCTCGTGCGCGGCGACGCGACGCGGATCGCGGCGACGCGTTCGCAGTTGGACGCCACCGCCACGCAACTCGCCGAAGCCGACCGCCAGCTCAGGATAGCCTTCCCCGATTATGCGCGCCTGATCGGTTCGGAGAGCCTGCCGCTTCGCGAAGCTCAAGCCCGGCTCGATCGTTCGGCCGGGCTGCTGCTGATCGTCCCCGCCGGCGGCGACCTGTTCAGCTTCGCAATCGGCCCGCGAACGATCGCCTGGTCGCGGCTGACGAATGGTGCGGCGCCCGTCGCGGCGACGGTGCGTAAGCTGCGCTGCCAGCTCGATCCGAAGGGGTGCGCCGGTCGCGCCAATGGCTGGTCGGCGTTCGATCGCTCAAGCGCCTTCGGCCTTTATCGCGATGTTGTCGCTCCGGTCGAACCGGCGCTGGAAAAGGCCGAGGCGCTGTTCGTCGTCACCGCGGGCCCGCTGGCCGAATTGCCGCTCGGCCTGTTGCCCACCAACGCACCGACCGACGGCGACGACAGCGATCCGATCGCGCTCCAGCGAACGCCATGGCTCGGCGACCGCTACGCGATCACGACGCTGCCGGCGGTGTCGGTGCTGCGCAGGGCGTCGGGCCGCGCGTCGGCGGCGCCCCCGGCGGCGGTGCAGTTTGTCGGCTACGGAGCGCCGCGCTTTCTCGGGCCCGCCAGCGCCGATCGTCAGCTCGACGACTTCCTGAAAATTCCGCAACCCGTCGATCGCGCCGGGCTGGGCCTGGCCGATCCTTCGGCCCTGCGCGAGCTCAGCCCATTGCCGGGCACCGAGATCGAGCTGAAGGCAATGGCGGCGATGCTGCGCGTGCAGCCCGAGCTGCTCCACCTCGGCGCATCGGCCACCGAAAGCTCGGTGCGCACCGATCCTGCGGTCGCCGACGCCCGCATCATCGCCTTTGCGACCCACGGCATCCTGCCGGGTGAGATCGGCGGATTGCGCGAACCCGGCCTCGCTTTCACGCCGCCCGAAACCAGCTCGCGCGAGGATGACGGCCTGCTGGCCGCCTCCGAAGTCGCGGGGATGCGGCTTTCGGCGGACTGGGTGATATTGTCCGCGTGCAACACCGCCTCGGCCGACGGCACGCCCGGCGCCGACAGCCTTTCGAGCCTCGGCCGCGCCTTCCTCTATGCGGGGGCCGGATCGCTGCTCGCGAGCCGCTGGCGGGTTGCCGATGATGCGACCGCGGCGCTCACCGTCGAGACGCTGGTCGCGCGCATGGCCGGTCGCTCGCGCGCGCAGGCGCTGCAACTGGCGATGCGCGCGGTGAGGAATGGCCGCCGCGACGACGGCACGCCGATATCCGGCTGGCAGCAAAGCTGGGCGCACCCCGCTGCCTGGGCGCCCTTCACCGTCATCGGCAGCGACGGCCGCTGATCACTCGTGCGGGCGCAGCCCCTGGTTGAGCTTCTCGACCACCTCGCCCATCGGTTCGGTCACCGTCACGCTGCGGCCCTCGCCGAAGCGGATGCGCGTGCCGTCGGTCACCGACGAGATGAAGGTTACCTGCGTAGCGTTGACCGCGGTCTCGACCCGATCGGCGCCGACGAACATGACGAGCATATGTTCCTCTCCCTGATGCCTGGGCGTCGAGGATAGCGCAGCGCACGGGCCCGGCCACCCTAAAAGAGCGGCGTCTTGCACTTGCGGGTCTGGTGGACCCCGCGCAGGAAACCGCGCCGCGCATAGCCGGCGTCGATCGCGCTGTTGAGCCGGCGCTGGGCGGGAGCCGCACCGGTGATCTCGCGGACCAGCCCCCGGAACGGGATCAGCGAATTGACCACGGTCTGGCCGCCCGCTTCGGCGAGCTTGCCGGCGCGATTCTCCTTTTTGGGGGGGCCGACCTTGAAATCGGGCCCGAGCACGTCGGTCAGTTCATGGAAGGCGGCCGAGATCTGCCGGCAGGTCTTGATGCCCTTGAGGCTGTAGGGGTCGTCGCGCGCCGCCATCAGCGCGGGCGGAAATTTGGTCTTGGCGACCCCGACGTCCTTGGCCGGCTGCGAGGCGATCCGCCCCGCGCTCTGCGTCACCGATTGCAGCCGTCCCGGCTCGGCGGGCGCGCTTTCGTTGGCGGGCATCGTCTCATTGGCCGGGGCGGTGCGATTGGCCGTCGCTGGCGCGCCCGTCAGCGCCAGCAGGGGCACGATCACGTAGAGCTTCGTCCTCACGGCATCTCCCTTCGAACGCCATCCTGGATGGAAAGCGGCTCCGCACAGATTGTTCCGATCGCCGTCCGCCGCGGACAGATCCATGAAACCCTCAAGGGATCAACACCGCCTAGCTCTGCAATTACAGATCCTGACCCTAGCGCAGCGTGACTTCGCCGACGAAGGCGATGTCGCGCGACGACGAGCCGACCTCCACGCGATAGGCGCCTCGTGCGACCGTCCAGCCGCGCTGCTTCTCGTCCCAATATTCGAACGCGGGGCGATCCAGGCGAAGCTGGACACGGCGCTGCTCGCCGGGCTGGAGCATGACCTTGGCAAAGCTCCGCAGCTGTTTGGGCGGCTCGCCGGCCGCACGCGGGTAAGCGAGATAGGCTTGCACGACTTCGGCGCCGGCCCGCGCGCCCGTGTTGCGGACATCGATCTCGACCGTCGCGCGCCCACTGGGCTGCGCCGTGACGCGCCCGTTGGATAGCGTGAAGCGCGTATAGCTGAGGCCGAAGCCGAAGGGAAAAAGCGGCTGCTGGCCATGGGCGTCCCAATAGCGGTAACCGACGTTGAGACCCTCGTCGAAGTGCACCGTGTCGAGGGAACCGTCGGGTGCCCGTGAGCCCGGATAACTGCGCTCGGTCGTCTGTGGCCCCTGCCGCTCGTCGCGCGGGAAGGTCACAGGCAGGCGACCGGCGGGCGCCACGTCGCCGAACAGCAGCTGCGCGGCCGCCGTTCCGAAACTGTCGCCGGGCAACCACATCATCATGACCGCCGCGACCCGATCGAGCCAGGGCATCGCGATTGGCCCACCGGCGGTGACGAGCACCACCGTGCGCGGGTTGGCCTGCGCCACCGCCTCGATGAGCGCATCGTCGCCGGCCGGAAGAGCGAGCGTGTGGCGATCCATGCCTTCGCCCTGGCGGATGCCGACCACGACGACCGCGACGTCCGCCTTCCGCGCGGCGGCGACCGCGTCGGCGATGCGGCCGTCGGGGCCTGCCCAGCCGAGCTCCAGCGTCCCGCCGTAAAGGCCGCCCATGAAGGTGGTCGGAACCGGCAGCTTTCCGACGCTGAACGCCTCGCGCGGGGTGAACTCGACGCGGATGCGCGCCGGCTTGCCGCCCGTCATGGGAACGGCCGCATAGGCGATATCCCCAAAGTCAGACCGCCAATATTGCGCCACGAGGCGATCATCCAGGTAAAGGCGCGCGGAGCCGGCGCCGCGCAGCGTGAACAACTGGGTGCCGCTGGTCGTCGGCACGAAGCTGCCCGTCCAGCGCACTGCGAAGCGACCACCTTTCGGTAGATTTGGGATATCCTTGGGCGGCGCGAGAAATGCGGGCGTCTCGGCATCGCGCACGGCAATCGGTGCACCGGCGAAGCTTAGACTGGGGTCGGCGAAATATTCCACCCGCACGCCCGGACGGCCGTCGGGGGTGCGGAACATCGTGGCGGGCGCAGGTGGCAAGGCCTCGACGCCGTGATCGCCCTGTGTCCAGGTCACCTTGATGGCGTCGCCTGCGCGCACGCGCATGGCGTCGTCGACTGCGACGAGCCGCTTGGGTTCCACATAGCCCGAACCCTGGCTGGTGACGAAGGCGCCGGGCCCCGCCTGCGTTCCGATCAACGCCACTGAGCGCACATTTGGGCCGAAGGGCAGGATGCCGTCCTGGTTGCGGAGCAGCACGGTCCCCTCGGTGATCAAGCGTGCGGCTTCAGCCAGCGCGGCGGGCGAGCCGATACGATCGGGCTCGGCAACCGGCGGATGATCGAGCGCGCCGATGCGAAACACCGGCATGAGGAGCCGGCGCACCAGATCCTCGAGACGCGCCTGCGAGACCGAGCCACTGTTCAGCCCTTCGAGCAGGCTCGGGCCGGGTATGTAGCTGACGCCGGAAAGGCCGCCGCTCGTCGGCTCGAATCGCCCGCCGTCGAGGCCAGCGTTGATCGCCGGGATAATCGAGCGCTGCGCATCGGGTGAATCGGGATAGACGCTGCCGTCGAACCCCCACTCCTTCTTGAGTATGTTCAGCAGGAACGGATTCTCGCAGGCGTAGACGCCGTTTATGCGCGGGAAGGAGCACATCACCTGCGCGACATGCGCCTCCTCCACCGCCGACTGGAAGGGCCGCAGATAAACCTCGCGGAGCACACGCTCGGAGACCTGCTCGTTGACGGCCGGATAGCGGCCGGCGGGCTGATCGCCGATGCGCCCCTGTTCCTGCGTGTAGGCCGGAAAATGCTTCATCATCACAAGGAGACGGTGGCGCTCCTGCGCGGCGCGGATCTCGGCGACCCCGAGCCGCGCGGTGAGGAAGGAATCCTCGCCGAAACCCTCGGACATGCGCCCGAAGCGCCACGAGCGGGGGACATCGAGGACCGGACCGAGCATCCCGGCAAACCCCTTGCGACGGAAATCCTGCGCGATGGCGTCGCCGTACCGTGCTGCCGCATCGACATCGAACGACGCCCCGATGGTGAGCGGGTTCGGCCACGCCATGCCGCCGCGCGGTCCGGCCGGGCCGTCCGAACTGCGGCCAAGTTCCAGCCCGAGGCGCCGGGCGATCGTAACCTCACCCTTGGGCGGCCGATGGAACACGCCGAAACTCTTGATGAAGGCCAGCCTCTCGGCCTGCGTGGGCAGTTGCGCAAGCACCAGCGACGTACGGCATTCGGGCGTGAGCGAGGCGTCCAGCCAGGGCTGCGGGCGCTCGGTGGTCGGCGCGGGACAGGTGACTGCGGAGGCCGATGGCGTTTCCGGGGCCGCCATCGCCGGTTGCATGACGCCGCAGAGCGCGAAGCCAAGCCACGTCGCGAGCACGCTCAGCCTGACCATAGGCATCCGCCTTCACCTCCTTTATCGTCGAGTCTCAGGCTCTATCGAAAGCCGTCTACGGTGTCATCGCCCGAAGGCCGTACCATCGGCCGCATGTGGCCCATGGAGGGTCGCTTTTGTCGCGAGTTGGTCCAGTTGTCTTCCCATCCGCCCACGCCATTCGGGCCCCGCTTCAGAGACCTGCAAGCAGCCGCGGCCGGTGAAAGTGTCGAGTCTCGGAAAGGCCTAAAGGGCGCTGAATGACATACCGGCTGACGCCGGTAGGATCATTGGAGAGGGCTGAAGCCTTCATTGGTCCTTGTGGATGGGCTCGAACTCCTGCGCCGTTTGACCCGCCTCCGCAAATTATCTTAGTTGATCGGGATCAATTTTGTCGAACGCGACGTTTACGGGTCATTGGATGGGCAGCGTTGGGGGGACGCACATGCACCGATTTCTGATCCTGGGAGGGGCTCTGTTCTCGGCCGCCTTGGTGAACGGCACGGCTTCGGCACAATATCGGACCACCACGATGCTCGACTGGACGGGCTTCTATGTCGGCGCCCAGATCGGCTATGGCTGGCAGCCCCGCGATCCCGACGAGCATTTCACCTTCGATCGCGACGGCGACGGCCGCTATGGCGATCTGTTTCCCAATTACACCTTCGGCCATTGCGGCGGCACGCCCACCAGCAACACCCCGCTCTCCGGCTGCATCAAGGACGGCGACGGCACGGCGTGGAAGATCCACGCCGGCTATGATCATCAATTCGGCGAGCGAAGCGGCCCTGTGATCGGCCTTGTCGCCGAGTTGGGCGAAGCCAATCTCTCGGACGATGTCGGCGCGTTCGGCACCATTTACCGGATAAGGGCGACGATCAAGACGATCGGATCGCTGCGCGCGCGCGCCGGCTATTCATTCGGCACCGGCACGCTCGTCTACGGCACCGGCGGCCTCACTTTTGGCCGCATCCGCAACAGCTTCGCGACGAGCGTCAAAACGCCGGGCCAGTTTGTGCAGGCCTTCGTGACCAGCGATCCAACCCGCCATGCGTGGGGGTATAATTATGGCGGTGGCATCGAGCAGCTTGCCGGCCCTTTTTCTGTCGGCGCACTGTATCTGTTCACCACGCTCGAGAACGACAAATATCGAGTGACCGCCATTCCCGTCGGAGGCGGCCGGCCGCTCGACTTCAAACGCTCGTCGCCTCGCTTCGGCTATCACTCGGCGCTGGCCACGGTCAGCTACCGTTTCTGACCTGGGCTGCTGGGCTGTGAGCCGCGTCACAGGCTTCGCCGCTACGGTGTCCTAGGGTTTCCCATCATCAGGCGGGGTGACATGCGGGCCGGTGGCGCGCGCCCCGCTTGCTCAGCTTCAGGAGCAGGCAGGTGCATATTCTTTGCAGATGGGGCGTCCACCGATGGGAAAAGCGGCGCGCGCGCCTCAACGCGCATCGGATTGTGGCGCGGTGCAGGAGCTGCGCGCTCGTCCGGGTGCGGCATTCCCGAACCGCGTTGCCCGATCCGCTTCCCGCGCTGCCCGACGGCGCTCAGATGAAATCGGCAAGCGACAGACCCGCCGCCGACACCCCGTCGAGCTTGATCACCGAGTCGATGACATCCGAGTTGCCGGCACCGTTATAGAATAGATAGCTGTCCTGCCCGACCTGGACCGCAGCCACCTCGCCACGGCCGGTGTGTCCGTTGATCGATTGCTGCGCAAACTCCCCCGCGGCGGCCATGTCGCTGAAAGCCTGCCCCGGGGCCGATTGCAGCAGGCGTCCGCCGGCCAGCCCGAATGCAAGATCGATCCGGTCAGCGCCATGGACGAAATCGCTGATCTCCTGCACGTAGGAAACGCCGCCGATCATGGCGACCGCCCCGGCCCCCGCGGCGCTGAAGTCGAAGAGATCGTTGCCTGCGCCGCCCGCAAGCAGCGTCACATGTCCGCTTGCGCCGCTCACATGGAGCGTGTCGTTGCCGAGATCGCCGGACAGCCGGTCATGGCCTGATCCGCCATAGAGCCGGTCATTGCCCTGGCCGCCGCGGAGCAGGTTGTTGCCTGCCGCATTGCGGGCGTCGATCAGGTCGTCGCCGAGATTGCCGTTGGCAGAGTTCGCGCCCCGGCCGAGGATAACGATGCTGTCGTTGCCCTGCCCGCCGTTGAGGCGGTTCGAGCCACCGCTTCCCGCCATGCCGGCGGTGATCACATCGTCGCCGCCATTGCCGTTGACATAGTTGCTGCCCGATCCGACCGTGATGATGTCGCGGCCGTCCACCGCGCCTTGCACGGCGCTGAGCGCGTTTCCGTAGATATGGTTGTTGCCGTTCGCGGCCGTGATCGCATCGCCGCCGCCGCCGCCATAGAGATAGTTGTTGCCGTTGCCGAAGCTGAGCGTGTCGTCGCCGCCCATTCCGTTGGCGACATAGCTCTGATCGGCCTGACCGGGCGCGATCGCGTCATGGCCTTCCGAACCTTGAAAATGCGGCTGGCTGGGATTGACCGCATTTCCGCTTCCCGTCGAGCCGCCCGATCCGCGGAACAACGAACGAAACACATCGCCGGCCGCGCCATATTGGCCGTTGTGGATCTCTCCGGCGAAAGCGCCGTTGCTATCCCAGTAAAGCTCATAAGCGACATTGTGGCTGTCGAACCACTGCTTGACGAGCGTCAGATAAGCGCCCGCATTCGCCGAGTTGATTCCCCATTCGCTATACGCCGTGGCCTTGCCGTGCGCGGCGGCAAAATCCTCAAGCCATTGCAGGCCATATTGGGTGTTCTTGTAATAGTTGAACGCCTCGACCGGATCCTTGATGCTCCAGTCCTGCTTCGAGTCCCAATAGAAATCCATGCCGATATAATCGACATAGGCGTCGCCCGGATACGCGGTCGCGGGGTTCATCGTGCCGCCGATGTTGACGTTCCACTCGAACTTGAAATTGCTCGAGACCGATCGAAACGCGTCGACGAAATTGCGGTAGGCCTGGGCGAAATCCTGCGCCTTGCCGGCCGCGGCCCATGGCATCCAGTTGCCGTTGAACTCCTCGCCGGTGCGCACGATGATCGGCTGTTCGACGCCATAGGCCGCGACCAGCTTGCGCGCGGCCTCGACATAATAGCCATCATATTGGTGCGCCGCGGCGCTGGCGAGATTGCCCTCATTGGCGAACAGCGGGATCGACCAGCGTGGCGTGGCCTGGACATCGTCGATATTGCGGATCTGCCAGTCGATGCTGCTCCGCCAGTCGGACCAGTTGGCCCGGCCGGTATGGACGGCGACCATGTCGACCGGCTGGCCGAGCCACTGGTTCGCGGCGTCGAGCGCCTTCATGTCGTTGCCGATGTAAAGACCGTTAAGCACTTGTTTACTCGCCCTGGGGGTTGGACGAGTACTTCAATAGAGGTAGGCGACTTAATGGCCTGTCGCCGCTTTAGGTAAATTTGCCATTTACCTACTAAATGATGCCAAAAATACGCGAAACGCGTTCCACCAGAAACGAAATCCGCCATTCTGCCAGTGAAGATACACCAGCGGCACACCGAACTGTTCACTTGTGTTATTTGGTTATTTTGGATTCAACCTGACTCCGGGTCGCCTATTTTTCGATCGTTATTGAAGATCGGATGGTGTCCCGGTTGATTGCCATCGAACTCAGACGGAAACGATCTCCCCATCGCACAGGATGCCTTGCCTCGGGGGGCCGCCTTCAAAGGCATTTCATCAATAGGATTTTTCGACGCTCGACTTTCTGGTTTTCAGCCGAAGCGAAGGATCACTCACTGTCGAGCCGATTACTGGAATCGCAGCCGCCAAACCAAGCTTCGCACGCGCCCGAAAGACCAATGGCGTCACCGCCCCCAACCCATGCCACATGCCCATCGGGCCGGATCAATATCGCGGAGGGAGTCGGGACCGCGCCGATAACGGGAAGCTCGCACAGGCCGTCGAAGCTGGCGTCGATCAGCTTGGTGCGGTCGATCCTTTGGCCGAGGGCGAGTGAACCGGGCTCCCCGAAGTTGAGCAGTACCGGCCGCGCATCGTGCAGGAGGTTGAAAACGCGCGTCGCCCCGTGGGCGGTGACGATGTCCAGATCGGGCATGCGGCGGCCGAGCAGCGGATGCCCCTCGCCCAGGTCGTAACGAATGTCGAGGCCCGACATTATCGCGCCATACCATTGGCGTGGCCCGTCCATCTGCATCGTCTCGGCCATCCACTCGCGCAACGCGTTGGTCCGTTCGTCGCCCCGATTGAGCGCGGTCAACGCCAGCGTTTGCCTGAGCAAGGCGGCGCCGACCGGGTGCCGCTCGCTATGATAGCTGTCCAGCAGCGTGTCGGGCGAGGTGCCTTTGACCACCTGCCCGAGCTTCCAGCCCAGGTTGACGGCATCCTGCAGGCCGATGTTCAAGCCCTGCCCGCCGACCGGAGAATGTACATGGGCGGCGTCTCCCGCCAGCAAGACCCGCCCCTTGCGGTAAGAGGCCGCCTGTCGCGCCGCATCGGTGAACCGCGACAGCCAGCCGATATCGTGGATGCCGAGATCCGATCCGTAGGCGGCGGCGAGCGCGCGTCGAAGCTCGGCGTCGGTCGGCCTGTCGCCCGGCTCGAGACGCGGCTCGGTCACGACGCCGCGGACGCGGCCGCCGTCGTCCAGCGGCCCAAGCGCATAGACGCCCCGTTCGCCATGACGCATTCCGAACGGCGGTTCGCCCGCCAAGCCGGCTTCGAAAATCAGGTAGCTGAGGGCAGGCTCCCATCCGGGGAAATCGATGCCGGCTGTCTTGCGAACAAGGCTGCGGCCGCCGTCGCATCCGACGAGATATTTCGACCGCAACGTCCGGCCGTCGTCCAGCTCGATATCGACATGCGTGTCGCACTGCGCGAAGCTCTCCACCGCGCAGCCGCGATACGCCTGCACCGCCAGCTCGGACACCCACTCGGCGAGGCCGCGCTCGATCTTGGCCTGCCAGAGCGCGAGCGTGTAATTGTGGCGGGTCGGCCGATCGCTGGCGTCGAGACGGGCGCCGGCGAACAGCACGGCATAATGCTTTTCTCCCTGCGCCACGAAACGATCGGAAATGCCGCGCTGGTCGAGCAGCTCGATCGAGCGCGGATGCAATCCGCTCGCGCGCGAGCCCTCGACCTCCTGGTTCATGCGGCGCTCGACGATTACGACGTCGACGCCCGCCAGAGCCAGCTCACTGGCCAGCATCAACCCGGTCGGGCCGCCTCCGGCTATGACGACTTCATGTTCGGTCCGCTGCATTGGCCACCTCGGAGAATCGCTAAGGGGCCCGCCTTTTACGAGAGTGCCGGGGCCTTGAAGCAAGAGGCTTGCGCTCCATATTTACGAAGTGAGGGGTTTCCGCCTGCCGATGCGTCGGCCGTCAATCAGCGACTGCCTCATAGTCGGCATCGAGTTGGATCGCGCGCGCTCGATCGGCATTGGCGCGCCTGTTATCGCCGCGCTCGCGCAACAATAGGCTCCGATTATAGTAACCGCGCGGCGCGCCAGGGGCGAGCTGTACGGCTCGATCCAGATCGGCGAGAGCGCGGTCCAGATCACCCTGGCGTTGATAGGCCAGGCCGCGATTGAGGTAGGCCAGCGCCGATTTCGGGGCGATCGCGATGGCCCTGTCGAAGGCGGCGACCGCGCGATCGAATGCGCCCTGCCAGGCGAATGACAGGCCATCGGCAAGTTGCGCCGCTGCCTGCCCTTTGGTCCCCTTCGTGGAGGTCGCGGCCATCGGACGCTCGCACAAGTCCCGCGAGCACGGCGAGCCGCTCGGTGACGCTGCCGAAGCTTCGCCGGCGCCGGCGCAGATCGCGGCAGGCGTTGAAGACGATACTGCATAGCCAGGTGGTGAACTTGGCCTCGCCCCGGAAGCCCGATATTCGTTCGACCAGGATGCAGCAGACATCCTGCGCGATATCGTCCGCGTCGGCGCGCGAGCCCGTGAGCTGCCAGGCCAGAGCGTGTATCCGGTCATAATGCCGCCGCAACAGCACCTCGAACGCGCTGCGGTCTCCACCGGCCGCGGCCGCGGCCAGGTCCGCATCAGAGGTGTTCTCGGCATCGCCCATCGATCAGCGTCGAGCGCTGCCGCGCGTCACGGATGAACCCCTTCGCCCCATGCCCCCTAATTCCGCAACCCCGCGACAATAAGGCGCGACGTCCGACAATCCAAGCTTCCCGGCTGAAGTTGCCCCATTCCACCGGTCGCCGGTATCGCCTGGATAGGGCTCGCCAGCAGCTACCGCGGATTTCCCGTTGATGTCGACCGAATTTGGCGCGCTCGACAATGCCTCAAGACACGGGAGCCGGTCTTTCCTTCAAAACTCTATTCCCCGAAGTCATTACGGACTCGAAGCAAGTTATATTTCGCATTCGTAATTAAAATCGCTGTACAGATGAATGCGACGAAGTCCGCTTTATTTGCGGTGGATCACTTCACCTGTCTTTGTGCAGTGCAGCAAATAAACGATCCGGAAACCCTTGGGCTGGCATCTTGTTCCTCGGTTGATCGCATTTGATGGTCAGCTGTTGGAAATTTGAGATCAATCGTTTGCGCCGCCCCTTGCTGGGCGGTTCACCAATCAGCATTACGAAATGCGGGAGGGTGGGTAAACCCACATATTATTAGACGACGTCCGGTTCGGACGAAGAACTCGTGCGTCCATATGAGATATGCCGGTCTGTAGTCATAATATCTTCTCTTTAATTCTTCGGTAATACTTTGTTGTATATTTAACCTGCATCAAATCATCATCTATAATTATTCGACGGAGCATTGATCTGTGGTCAAGGTATCGATGGTTGGCGGCCAGGGCTCGAGCTATTTGGCCCAGGAGGAGGGCTGGCTGGGCAAAGGTCTCGACTCCGCGCTGGTGTTCGGCGGCTCAGCGAATTGGAGCGACTGGTTGACCTCGACGCAATGGACTGCGAACAGTTTCGCGGGAACCGGCGAAGATCTCATGTGGTCGATCCCGCTGATCCCGACCGGCGCCAACCTCGCCGATGCCGCCGCCGGCAAATATGACGCCAATTATGTCGCCCAGGCCAAGCAGCTGCTCGCCAACGCCGGCAGCGACAGCCAGATCTACATCCGCCTCGGCTGGGAGTTCAACGGCAGCTGGAACGACTGGTCAGCGATCGGCCAGCCGCAAAATTATATCGGCGCCTTCCAGAATGCGGTCGACGCCTTCCGCTCGGTCTCGGACAAGTTCCGTTTCGAGTGGACCGCCAATGTCGGCAATGTCGGGATGAACCCCGAGGACGCCTATCCCGGCGACCAATATGTCGATGTGATCGGCATGGACTTCTACTGGGACACCACCCGGTCGGGCTACACAGATCCCACCGCCGCGTTCAACCATATGGTCACGCAGCAATATGGCCTGCAATGGCACCAGGACTTCGCCGCGGCGCACAACAAACCCACCGCTTATGCCGAATGGGGCATCAACTCGAACAATGCTGGCCCCTATATCCAGCTCGCCGACCAATGGTTCGAGAGCCACAATGTGCTCTACCAGAACTACTGGAACTCCAACAGCGCGTTCCAGGGCAAGCTCAGCGACAATCAATATCCCGACGCCGGCGCGGCCTATAAGGCGGCGTTCGCCGGCGACGCCGGCAGCGGCGCGGTGGTGGTCGGCGCTCATGCCAGCTGGACCGGCACCAGCGCCAACGACAGCTACACCGTCACCCGGCTCGGCGATGTGATCGTCGAGGCCGCGGGCGGCGGCGTCGACACCGTCTACACCGCGATGAACTACACCTTGCCGGTCAATGTCGAAAAGCTCGTCCTCACCGGCGCCGGCGACCAGAACGGCACCGGCAACGCGAGCGCGAACACCATTACCGGCACCGCCAGCAACAATCTCCTGCGTGGCCTTGCGGGCAATGACCGATTGGTCGGCGGTGCCGGCGCCGACACGCTCGACGGCGGCGTCGGGGTCGACACGATGGACGGCGGCGCAGGCAACGACGTCTATCTGGTCGACAACAGCAGCGACCAGATCATCGAATGGTATCTGAACGGTGCGGGCGGCCACGACCTGGTTTCCAGCGGCGTCAGCTATGTGCTGCCGATCAATGTCGAGGAGCTCGACCTGACCGGGAATGCGGCGATCAACGCCACCGGCAACGCGCTCGCCAATCTGATCTCGGGCAACGGCGCCGCCAATCAGCTGTTCGGCATGGACGGCAATGACACGCTCAACGGCGACGCCGGGGCCGACACGATGACCGGCGGCAACGGCAACGACCGCTACATCGTCGATAATGTCGGCGATAGCATCGTCGAGGCAAGCGGCGGCGGCACCGACATCGTGCTGTCCTCGGTCAACTTCACCCTCGGCAATGAGGTTGAGAATCTCCAGCTCACCGGCGCCTACAACATGAACGGCTATGGCAATGCGCTGGCCAACGCCATCACCGGCAACGGCGCCAACAACACGCTCTACGGCTATGCCGGCAACGACACGCTCGCGGGCGGCGCCGGCGCCGATTTCCTCAACGGCGGCGACGGCAACGATCTGATCGACGGCGGCACGGGCAGCGACACGATGACCGGCGGCAACGGCAACGATCTCTACATCGTCGACAGCAGCGGCGACAGCATCAGCGAATCCTATACCGGCGGCGCGGGCGGCGTCGACAGCGTGCAGAGCTCGATCGGCTATACGCTGGGCTATATGGTCGAGAATCTGACGCTGACCGGGACCGCCAACATCAACGGCAACGGCAACGACCAGGCCAATGTCCTCACCGGCAACGGCGGCGCCAACGCGCTTTACGGGCTCAACGGCAACGACACGCTCAACGGCGGCGCGGGCGCCGACAAGCTCTATGGCGGCGCGGGCAACGACCAGTTCGTGTTCAAAGCAGGGCAGGCCAATGGCGACCTGATCGGCGACTTCGCCGGCAACGGCGCCGCCGCCGGCGACAGCATCCTGCTCCAGGGCTATGGCGCGGGCGCTTACGCCACCATCGGCAGCGGCGCGCTCACCATCCACTATAGCGGCGGCCTCGAGGTCATCAACCTCGGCGCCAGCCCGATCGACGCGTCCGACTTCAGCTTCGGCTGAGCCGCTTCGCGGCGATCGCTGACATCAAAAAAACCCGGCCCAAAGGCCGGGTCAGTTGAGAGCGCCGGTTACCCGGCGACTCCGGGTCGCCAGGCGGTTATGGCCGTGCTCGTCGTTCGGAACAGTGACGGCGGTCACGCTCCCGCGGCTATTCGCATCGTGCGGCCATAGGGTCGTGCAAGAAAAAGGGGCGGCATCGCTGCCACCCCTTCACTGATTAGGCCGGGACGACGCCGGGGCCATCCTCGCCTGACGGATTCAGCCGTTCAGCGCGTCCTTGAGCGCCTTCGCCGGCGTGAAGGAAACCTTCTTGGACGCCGCGATCGTCAGCGTAGCGCCGGTCGCCGGATTGCGGCCTTCGCGCGCCGGACGGTCGGCAACCTTGAACTTGCCGAAGCCCGGAAGCGAAATTTCCTCACCCTTTTTGGCAGCGTCGGTGATCGCCTTAAGGGTCGCATCGATGACGCGCTTGGCGGCGGCCTTGTCGATTCCCTGTTCGGCGGCGACAACGCCTGCGATGTCGGCAGTGTTCATGATCACTCCTGGTGTTGCTTGCTTAACTGGTTTTGCGCCGGCAAGCGGCGCAAGGCAGCCCTTGTGCGCGGCGTTTTCCGCCGGAGCAAATGGAAACTGGGCCAAAAATCGGAAAAAATCGCCTGCGATCGATTTCGGCAGCTTTTTTTTCGACGAGTCGGGCTTTCAGCCCGACGCGCCGCCGCATCCGGTCAGCCGGCAGCGGCGGGACGCGACGCGAGAACCTTGTCGATCCGCCGCCCGTCCATGTCGACGACCTCGAAGCGCCAGCCCTTATGGACGAATGATTCGCCTGTCGTGGGAAGATGCTTGAGACGCCAGAGCGCAAACCCTGCCACCGTTGCGAAATCGCGATCTTCGGGAAGATGGATGCCGAGCCGGTCGGCCATGGTGTCGGCGGGAAAGGTGCCCGAGATCAGCCAGCTGCCGTCATCGCGTTCGACGAAGGGCGGATCGGTGTGCTCATCCTGATCCGATGCGAACTCGCCGGCGATCGCCGCGAGCAGATTGGCCGGCGCCACCAATCCCTCGAAATGGCCATATTCGTCGTGGATGAACGCCATCGGCACCTCGGCCTCGCGCAGCGCCTTCAGAGCGTCCATCGCATCGACATGATCGGGGATGAAGATGCCCTTGCGCAGGATCGCGCGCAGGTCGATCGCGCCGCCGTCGATAAGGATGCGGACCAGATCTCGCGAGTGGATCACCCCGATGATCTCGTCGACCGACCCGTCGGCCACCGGCATCCGGGTATGCGGCATCGCGGCGATCTGCGCGCGGATCATCTCCGCGTCGGCGTTGATGTCGATCCACTCCACCTCGGTGCGCGGGGTCATCACCTCGCGAACCGGGCGATCGGCGAGGCGGACGACGCCCGAGATGATCGCCCTTTCGCTTTCCTCGATCACGCCCGCCGAAGAGGCTTCGGCGACGATCAGGTGGAGTTCCTCGGCAGTGACATGGCTTTCCGCCTCACGGTCGAGGCCAAGCAGGCGGAAGATCGATGCGCTTGTGCCATCGAGAAGCCAGACCAGAGGCGCGGTGATCCGGGCGAGCCACCACATCGGGATCGCCATCAGCGCGGCGATCGGCTCGGGCGTGCGCAGCGCAAACTGCTTCGGAACCAGTTCGCCGACGATCAGCGAGAGGAATGTGGTGACCGCGATCACCAAGCCAAACCCGATCTCGGGGGCGCTTTCGGCCGGAACGCCGATCGACGCCAGCCGGTCGCCGACCGGGCCGCCCAGGCTCGCGCCCGAATATGCGCCGGCGAGGACCCCGATCAACGTGATCCCGATCTGTACGGTCGAAAGGAATTTGCCCGGGTCGGCGGCTAGGTCGAGCGCCGTCCGCGCTCCGCGATGGCCGGCGCGCGCCATCGCCTCCATCCGCGCCTTGCGCGCCGACACGATCGCGAGCTCCGACATCGCGAACAATCCGTTGAGCGCGACCAGCGCGAGGATCACGACCAGGTCGAACCAGGGAAAGGGGGACAAGGGAGCAGGATGCGGCATAGCGCTGCCGCTTCATGCCGTGAAACATCGGCTTTGCCAACAGCCGGACGCGAGAATCGCTAGCGGCGGTCCCGGAAGAAATCGCGCAACATGGTCGCCGCCTCGGCTTCGCCGATTCCACTATAGACCTCGGGGCGATGATGGCATGTCGCCTGGGCGAAGAAGCGTGGCCCGTGCACCACGGCGCCGCCCTTGGGATCGTCGGCGGCATAATAGAGCCGGCGCAGCCGCGCATGCGCGATCGCGCCCGCGCACATCGCACAGGGCTCCAGGGTCACATAGAGATCGCAATCATCGAGTCGCTGGACCCCCAGACGGGCGCATGCCGCGCGAATCGCCTCGATCTCCGCATGAGCGAGAGGGTCGAGACGAGCCTGCATGGCGTTGGCGGCCGTCGCGATGATCTCCGCGCCGCGCATCACCACGGCGCCCACGGGCACCTCTCCCCCATCGGCCGCCCGCGCGGCGAGATCGAGCGCAAGACGCATCGGCGATGGAAAGGGGAAGCTCATGGGCCCCGTCTAGGGGCGCGGCGCGGCGAGCGCTAGCGGATCGGGATATGCTCCGGCGCCAGCAACAGCGCCAAGGCCAACAACACGCCCGGCACCCAGCCTATCAGCGTCAGCGCGGCGGTCACCCAAAAGGCGGGAGTCAGCCCGCGCTGCAGGAATATGCCTAGCGGCGGCAGCAGGAGGGCCGCAACGATCGCCCATGGCGACGCCGGTCGCGTCTCAACCTGCTGCCGCATCCCTTACTGCGCCTTCTGCACGTCCACGGTCGGAACCTTGATCTGCTCCTTGGTGGTGCCCACCTCGACCTTCGGCACGGTCACGTCGGCAGCTTTGGTGCCGACGTCGACCTTGGCGGTGTCGACGTCGAACGCGGGGCTCTGGCCGCCACTGACCTGAACGTCGGGCGCTTTCATCTCGCGGGTCTGATTGATGTCGATCAGCCCGAACGCAAAGGCTGCGATGACTGCGAGAACGGCTATGATCGCAACGATGATGCCGACTCTGGCGCCATTATTGCGCACGGGATATTCCCGGTAAGGCTCATGCGACATATTCACCTTGGCACTCCTCGGCTTGTTATTGCAGCATCAACAACGATCCGACATGACGAGAGTTGCATCATCGCCGCTGAACGTCTTGACGAATCCCGGGATCGTCGCTATCCGCCGCCACTTTCCGGGCAACCCGAACATTCAGGACGAAGTACAATGTCGCGCATCTGCGAGCTGACCGGCAAGGGCCGTCAAGTGGGCCACAATGTGTCCCACGCCAACAACAAGACCAAGCGGACCTTTCTGCCGAATCTGCAGAATGTGACGCTGATCTCGGACTCGCTCGGCAAGGGCGTCAAGCTCAAGGTTTCGACCCACGGATTGCGCTCGGTCGAGCATGTCGGCGGCCTCGACAACTGGCTGCTCAAGAGCTCGGACGAGTCGCTGTCGCTGCGCGCGCGCCGTCTCAAGCGCGAAATCGCGAAGAAGCAGGCGGTCGCCGCCTGAACTTCCGCGACTGATCGCGCGAAAAGCCGGGCCGCGTTGCGGCCCGGCTTTTTCGTGCCAGGCCTTAATCCCACGCTGGCCGCGAGGCTTCCCTGCCGTTCTCGTCGAGCGCGAATTTGAGCAGCAGGGTCCGCTCCAACGCGAACCGGTTATCGTCCGAGATCATCCAGAGTATCGTTCGGCCGCCTTCCCGGACCACGCTGAGGCCCTCCATATTATCGACGGTCAGCGGAGGGCGAAGCTCGGCGACCAGCTCGCCCGCGAGTACAGCGCCGGGCGCGATTCCGCGCGGGTCGATGATCGTAACCGCCGCGCGGAAACCGCCGAGCAGGCTGAAGTGGCGATTGAGCACGACGAGCCGGCCGTCGGGCAGCTGTTGTGCGTCCGTCGGCGCGTAACCCGCTGGGGGACGATAGCCGAACGAGATCGGGACAGCCGCGGGATCAGTGGGGTCGCCGGGAAACAGCAGCGCGGCATTGACTTGGGGGGCGAGGTAGCTGCCCTCCGCCATCACTACGAACCGGCCGTCGGACAGGCGCGCCATCGCTTCCGCGCCCGAGTTCAGCGGCCATGTCCGCATCGCGGAAGGGTAGGCGGTCGCTTGCACGGCGGCGAAGTCCCGCGAATAGCGAAGGATCGCGTTGCGCGTCTCGAAACCGACCCAGATATTCTCGTCGGGGCCGATCACCATCGATTCGGAGTCACGGTCATTGCGGACCCCCGCCGCCGACGGAAAAGCGGGGAGGGTTCCGAACCGGACCTGATCGGCGACCCCCGGCCGCTCCATGTGGAAGCGGAGATAATTGCCGTCGTCGGTCAACGCGGTGAAGTCATCCCCTTCGACCCGCAGTGCCGAATAGCCGCCGAAATCGGGATGGTGGCTGGTCAGCTGCCAGCCCCCGAGAAAATGAAGGCGCCCGATGGCGCGACGCCCGGGATGGTCGGGATCGATCTGGACCGGGCCTAGCGCGACCGCAGAGTCGACCGATCGAGGGAAGCTCGCCGAGCCGGGCAGCAGGCAGAAAAGCAGGGCGGCCAGCAGCTTTTTCATCGACGCCAGCGATACCGGGCGCGCGGCCGAAACCCAAGGGAATTGCGGGCCGGATTCCGTTCGCCTGGGCAAGCGAAAGATGAACATTTGCCAACAGCGATGTTCAGGCGGGGCTCACGCGACTCGTGGGATAAGCCTCTCATCGGTCGGGCCCTGCGGCCCTGTCACGAGTTCCGCTCCGCGGGACGAGGTCGACACAAGGAGGTGACCATGTTGCGTAAATTTCTCACAGCCGCCGCGGCCACCGCGGTCGCCCTTACCGCGATAGCCCCGGTTGCGGCCGAAGCCCGTCACTATGACGGCGGTTATGAGCAGGTCCGTCATTGGCACGGTGATCGCGGCTATTATGGTCGCGGCTATTATGGCCGCGATTATTACCGCGGAGGCGACCGTTATTATTCCGACCGTGGACGCTATTATGGCGGGCGCGGCTATTATCGGGGCCGCTGCCGCGACAAGGGCACCGGCGGGACGATCATCGGCGCGATCGCCGGCGGCCTGCTCGGCAACGAGATCGGCAACGGCCGTTATGATCGCGGCGATGGCACCACGGGCGCCATCATCGGCGCCGGCGTAGGCGCGCTCGCCGGCCGCGCAATCGACCGCGACTGCTAAGGTTGCAGCCAGTTCCCCGTGTGGCGTTGTGGGGAGGAGGGTCGCCGATCCGCTGGAGGAATCGGCGGCCCTCCGCATCATGTCTTTGGATTAGATCCGCGCGGTCAAGCCGTCACGCTTCGACGTCGAACAGCGACGCCAGCTGCTCGACCATCGTTCCGCCGAGCTGTTCGACATCCATGATCGTCACCGCCCGCTGATAATAGCGGGTCACGTCATGGCCGATGCCGATCGCGATCAACTCGGTCGGCGAGCGATTCTCGATCCAGGCTATCACCTGTCGCAGGTGGCGCTCCAGATAAGAGCCGTTGTTCACCGACAAGGTCGAATCGTCGACCGGCGCGCCGTCGGAGATCACCATCAGGATCTTGCGTTCCTCGCGCCGGCCGATCAGCCGGTTGTGCGCCCAGAGCAGCGCCTCGCCGTCGATATTCTCCTTGAGGAGCCCTTCGCGCATCATCAGCCCGAGCGACTTGCGCGCGCGCCGCCAAGGCTCGTCGGCCTTTTTATAGACGATGTGCCGGAGATCGTTGAGCCGGCCGGGCGCTGGCGGCCGCCCTGCGCCAAGCCAGGCTTCGCGCGATTGCCCGCCCTTCCACGCCCGGGTGGTAAATCCCAGAATTTCGGTCTTGACCGCGCAACGCTCGAGCGTGCGGGCGAGTATGTCGGCGCAGATCGCCGCGATCGAGATCGGCCGGCCGCGCATCGAACCCGAATTGTCGATCAGCAGCGTCACGACGGTATCGCGGAAATCGGTGTCGCGCTCGATCTTGTAGCTCAGCGAATGGGTCGGATTGATCACCACGCGCGCGAGCCGCGCGGCATCGAGCAGCCCTTCCTCCTGATCGAAGTCCCAGCTGCGATTCTGCTGCGCCATCAGCCGGCGCTGGAGCCGGTTGGCGAGCTTGGTCACCGCGCCCTGCAGATGGACGAGCTGCTGGTCGAGATAAGCACGCAACCGCGTCAGCTCTTCCTCGTCACACAGCTCGGTGGCGACGATCTCCTCGTCATAGGCGGTGGAATAGGCGTGATAGTCGAAACCGGGCGGAAGATCGGACAGCGGCCGGTTGGGACGGACGGGCATCATCCCCTCCTCGCCATCCTCGCCGACATCCCCTTCCATGTCCGAAGCACTGTCCTCTTCGACCTGGCGCTGCTCGCCATCGTCGTCGCCGCCCTCGGACTGTTCGGTGCGCGTCTCGACCTCGGAGTCGCTGGAGCCGCCCGACTCCTCGCCTTCATCCTGTTGGTCCTGGCTCTCGTCCTGGTCCTCGCCGTCCTGATTCTCGCCGGTCTCGGGATCGAGCTCGGGCGCCTGCTGGCCCTCGGTCAGTTCGAGATCCTCGAGCAGGCGGCCGACCAGCTTGGCGAAAGCGGCTTGGTCGTCGAACGCCAGTTCGAGGGCGTCGAGATCCTTGCCCGCTTTTTCCTCGATCCAGTCGCGGACCAGAGACAGGCCGGCCTCGGCGATTGCGGGAGCCGCCTGCCCGGTGAGCCGTTCGCGCACCAGTAGACCTACCGCAGTGGCCAGCGGAACTTCTTCACGAACACGCGCACGCACGAGCGGATCGGACTTGATACGCATTTCGAGCGCGTGGTTCAGGTTGGAGCGAACGCCCGCCATGCTTCTCGCGCCGATCGCCTCGATCCGCGCAACTTCGACCGCGTCATGGACAGCGCGCGCGACCGGCTCGGCCGGCGCGGCGCGATCGTGAATCCGCTGGTCGTGATGGCGCGCCTTCAGCGCGAAGCTGTCGGCGAAACCGCGCGCCTCTGCGACCGCTTGCGCGGGGAGACTGCGCGACGGCATCGGCACGCGGATCTGCTTGTACGAAGAGGAAGGCGCCTCGGCGGTGAAGCTCAGCTCAATCTCGGGCTCGTGGGCCATCGCGCGCGCGGCCCCGCCCAGGACGAGGCGGAAGGCTTCGAGAGGCGATTGCTCCGCCATCAGTCGAGCAGCAGCTCGCACAGCTGCGCTCGAGCGCCATCGTCGACCCCGATCGCCTGAAGATAGGCGTCGACGCCGCCATGGTCGCGATCGAGGCTGTCGAACATGGCTGCGAGATAATCGGCGTCCGCAGCGAGAAGCGGCGCCAGCACCTCGGCGCCGATCGCGCGATAACGCTCCAGATCCACCGTCCCGCGTTCCATCATCCGTGAGAAATCGGCGTACCGATTGGTCAGCAGATAATCCTCGACGATCATTTCGCGAGGAACCCCGAGCGCCGACAGGATCAGCGCGGCGGCAACTCCCGTCCGGTCCTTGCCCGCTGAACAGTTGAACAGCAGCGGCACATGCCCTCCGACCAGACGCTCGAACAAGACGCGGTAAGACGGCGCATGATCGACCGGTAGCTCGCGATAGAGGTTGAGCATCATCGCGCGAACGCCATCGGTGGTAGGAGTCGAGCCGCGCAGCATCTCGCCGAGAACCCCGCTCGATTCGCTATAATCGCGCGCCCAGTAGAAGACGCCCGCCGGCTCGCACCAGCGGGTCGGATCACGCCGGCGCTCGCCGGCCCTGCGGAAATCGCAAACCGTGGCGATGCCCAGTCCCGCCAGATGGCGTTCATCGGCCTCGCTCAGCATCGACATGATGCCCGAACGATAGAGCATGCCGCGCTTGACGGTCCGTCCTTCGGCCGCGGCATAGCCGCCCATGTCGCGCAGGTTGAACCCGCCTTCGAGCGGCAACAGCGAGGGGGCGACGGTCGTCATGCCTTGCCTACGACGCTCTCCGGCAGGTCCTTCCCGAACACTCGCTGATAATATTCGGCCACCAGCGCGCGCTCGCTCTCGTCGCACTTGTTGAGAAAGGACAACCGGAAGGCGAAACCCACATCGTTGAAGATCAGCGCATTCTGCGCCCAGCTGATCACGGTGCGAGGGCTCATCACCGTCGAGATGTCGCCCGCCATGAAGCCCTGGCGGGTGAGATCGGCGACCTTGACCATGTCTTCGACGGCCTTCTTGCCGTCGGGCTTGTCATATTCGCCCGACTTGGCGAGCACGATCTGGGCCTCTGTCGCGGCAGGCAGATAATTGAGCGTCACGACGATGTTCCAGCGATCCATCTGGCCCTGGTTGATCTGCTGGGTGCCGTGATAAAGCCCGGTCGTGTCGCCGAGGCCGACCGTGTTCGCGGTCGCGAACAGGCGAAACCAGGGGTTGGGACGAATCACCCGGTTCTGATCGAGCAGCGTCAGCTTGCCCTCGGCCTCGAGCACGCGCTGGATCACGAACATGACGTCGGGGCGGCCCGCATCATATTCGTCGAACACCACCGCGGTCGGCGTCTGCAGCGCCCAGGGCAGCAAGCCTTCCCGGAATTCGGTAACCTGCTGCCCGTCCCGCAGCACGATCGCATCGCGCCCCACCAGATCGATGCGGCTGATATGCGCGTCGAGGTTGATCCGCACGCACGGCCATTTCAGACGCGCGGCGACCTGCTCGATATGGCTCGACTTGCCGGTGCCGTGATAGCCCTGCACCATCACGCGGCGATTATGCGCGAAGCCCGCGACGATCGCCATCGTGGTGTCGGGATCGAACACATAAGCGGGATCGAGATCGGGCACGCGCTCGTCGGCCTCGGAAAAGGCGGGGACCTCGAGATCGCTATCGATTCCGAACAGCTCTCGCACCTTCGCCATGCGGTCGGGCGCTGACAGCACCGTGTCGGCGCGGCTGTCGGGCTGGACGTTGGGCAGATCGGTCATGGCGAGAACCTTTTCGAGGTCAACTATGCTGCTTATGCGAAGGCCGGGCGGCTTTTCAGTTGCGTATAAGCCGAAATCACGTCCTGCAAAGCCTTCTCGTAGCTCCGGTCCCCGCCATTTCGGTCCGGATGATAGCGGCGGACAAGCTCGGCATAGCGCGTACGCAGCGCGCGGCGGTCGGCGTCCTGCCCCAGCCCCAACACTTTCAGCGCGCGGCGATCCCCGTTGCTCAGGGGCCGCCCGTCCTTACGGCCGCGATCCGCCGCACGCGCAAAATTTGCGCCGATCGCATCGAGCGGGTCAACGAAATCGGACCAGCGCGGGCGGCCGCCGGCGCCCGGGGAGAAGGCGCGGGTTTCGCGCTCCCATCCGGCATAGGGGGTCTGCTCCGCCTCGATCTCGTCTGCGCTCATGCCGTCGAAAAAATTATAGGTCGTGTTGAATGCACGGATATGGTCGAGACAGAGCAGGCGCCAGTCGCCCGGCCCGTCGAAACCGGGACGGCGCCCCCCCGCCGCGGGCGCGCGGAACTCGCCCGCCGCCTCGCAGCCGGGATAGGCGCAGGTCTGCGCTCCATTCTCGATTCGTCCGTGAAACCGCGTCCGCGCCTTCCGGGTCGCAAAGTCTTCGCTCAACGCTCGCCTCTTGTTATCCAATTCCTCTATATAGGCCAGATGACCGAACTTCCCACCGGCCCCGTCGCCACCGAAATCACCCGCCGCCTCAAGATGGCGCTGTCGCCTACCTTCCTCGCCGTCATAGATGACAGCGAAAGCCACCGCGGTCACGCCGGGCACGACGGTTCGGGCGAGAGCCATTTCACCGTCGAGATCGAGAGCCCCGATTTCGCAGGCAAGAGCCGCGTTGCGCGCCAGCGCGCCGTCAACGTGGCGTTGGCCGATCTGCTCCGCGACCGAATCCATGCGCTCGCGATCAAGGCGACCGCGCCGGGCGAACGCTGATCGTCGCGCCCCAGGCCTCCGCTTCATCGTTACGGCTTCATCTCTGACGGAACCCCGGGACATCGGCGCTCGTTTCCGGCGCATATCATTTAGGAGTGATTCTGATGCTGAAATGGGCGCTTATCTTCCTGGTCGTTGGACTGGTCCTCGGCGCGTTGGGATTTGGCGGCATCGGCGGCGCATTTGTCGGGGTGGCGAAGATCCTGTTCTTCATCGCGATCGCGCTCTTCATCATCTTCGCGTTGCTCGCGCTGTTCGCGGGCAAGAAGATCAGCGACTCGGTATAAATGGCGTCGAGCCGATGGCGGACCGCGGCGCGCTCTGTGCGCCGTGGTCCGGTTCGTTTATGCAGGGGCGCATGAAAATCCTCGCCGCTCTCGTCCTCGCCGCGCTGACCGTCACGCCGGCATATGCGCTTCCCAACTCCTTCAGCGATCAGCTGAAGCGCCTGCCCCAGCTCCGCCAGCGCGCGGTCCTGCGCCGCGCCGTGCTCGACGATGGGAAATATTGCCGGCGAATCGGTCCGGTCGCCTATCAGGGCGCCTATAAGAATCTCGAGATGTGGACGGTCCAGTGCGATCGTGGGGTCGCCTATGGCGCGTTCATCGGGCTCGATGGGTCGGTCCAGGTCCGTCCCTGCGGCGACATGGCCGAACTCAAACTGCCGGCCTGCAGGCTGCCGCGCGCCAAATGACGATCGATCTCGACGGGGTTTAGCAGAGCGATGCGCCTGTGCTAGAAGCGGGGCCATGACCGAAGCCATCGCCCTCCGTTCCCACGACTCCAATGACGCCGGCGCGCTGATCGCCCAGATGGGCGCGCGCGCACGCCAGGCCGCGCATCGCCTGGCGGGGGCGCCGACCGCCGACAAGGCACGCGCCTTGACCGGAGCGGCGCGCGCGATCCGCGCTGCGGCTGACGCGATCCTCGCCGCCAATGCGGCCGATGTCTCGCGCGCGACCGCCAACGGCCTGTCGGCGGCGATGATCGACCGGCTGACCCTCAATCCCGCGCGCATCGAAGCGATGGCCGCCGGGCTGGAGGCGGTGGCGGCGCTGCCCGATCCGGTCGGGCAGACGATCGACGAAACCCGCCGTCCCAACGGCCTGCTGCTCCAGCGGGTGCGCGTGCCGCTCGGCGTGATCGGCATCATCTACGAAAGCCGGCCCAACGTGACCGCCGACGCCGGCGCGCTGTCGCTGATGTCGGGCAATGCCTGCATCCTGCGCGGCGGCTCCGAAGCTACCGAGAGCAACCGCGCGATCCACGCCGCGATGACCGAAGGCGTCCGCGCGGCGGGGTTGCCCGCCGACGCGATCCAGCTCGTGCCGGTCGCCGATCGTGCGGCGGTGGGCGCCATGCTGGCGGCGCAGGGGCTGATCGATATCATCGTTCCGCGCGGAGGCAAGAGCCTCGTCGCGCGCGTCCAGGACGAGGCGCGCGTGCCCGTGCTCGCCCATCTCGACGGTATCGTCCATCTCTACATCGACCGCTCGGCCGATCCGGCCAAGGCCGTGCCGCTCGCGGTCAACGCCAAAATGCGCCGCACCGGCATCTGCGGCGCGACCGAGACCGTGTTGATCGATCGCGCCTATCCCGCCGCCGGCTCGATCGTGACGGCACTGCTCGACGCCGGCTGCGAGGTGCGCGGCGACAGCGACGCCCAGGCGATCGACTCGCGCGTGGTCCCCGCGAGCGCCAATGACTGGGACTGTGAATATCTCGATGCGATCGTCTCAGTCGCGCTGGTTGACGGCGTCGAAGGCGCGATGGCGCATATCGCCCGCCACAGCTCGCATCACACCGATGCGATCGTGACCGAGGATCAGCCCACTGCCGATCGCTTTCTCGCCGGTGTCGACAGCGCGATCGTGATGCACAACGCCTCGACCCAGTTCGCCGATGGTGGCGAATTCGGCCTCGGAGCGGAGATCGGCATCTCGACCGGCCGCCTGCACGCACGCGGCCCGGTCGCGCTCGAGGGGCTCACCACCTATAAATGGCTGGTGCGTGGCAACGGGCAACTGCGGCCCTGAGCTCCCTCTCCGCTGGCGAGAGACGGCAGTAGTAGCGGCGCTGTCGGACCGATAAGTATATCTCGTTTGTTGCGAAGCCGGGCCGCACCCACTTTCGGCCGGTCTTCAAGCGAGAACCATCATGGCCTCAAACCGTGTGTCCCAGCCCCGCCGCACCGGCCATTTCGGCCTGCAGGTGCTCACCGGCATGGCGATCGGCCTCATTCTCGGCGTTATCGCCCGCCGGATCGGGCCGATCGGGGAGGATCCGAATGCGCTCGCGCAGACGCTCGATCTGATCGGGACGATCTTCGTCCAGTTGCTGAAGACGCTGGTGCCCCCGTTGATCTTTGCGGCAATCGTCACGTCGATCGTCAATCTGCGCGACCTCAACAACGCGGCCCGTCTCGTCGGCCAGACGCTGCTCTGGTTTGCGATCACCGCGCTGATCGCGGTGCTGATCGGCATCGCGCTCGGCCTGCTTATCCAGCCGGGTGTCGCGGCGGGCGTGGTGCGCGACACCGCCGCGGCGCCGAAAACGGTCGGCGGCTGGCTCGACTTTCTCAAGGGTCTGGTGCCCGTCAACGCGCTCGGCCTCTATGCGAGCTCGAAGACCGGTGACGACGGCGCGGTCAGCACCACGCTGGGCTTCAACGTCCTCCAGATCATCGTCATTGCGATCGCGGTCGGGGCAGCCGCGCTGCGCGCCGGCGCGGCAGCCGAGCCCTTCGTCAACTTCGTGCGCGCGCTGCTGATGATCATGCGCCGGCTGCTCTGGTGGGTGATCCGGCTCACCCCGATCGGCAGCGCCGGCCTAATCGGCAGCGCGGTGGTCAAATATGGCTGGAGCGCGCTCGCCGGACTGAGCTGGTTCGCGGCCTCGGTCTATATCGGGCTGGGGATCGTGATGCTGGCGGTCTATCCAGGTTTGCTCGCGCTCAACGGCATCAGTCCGCGCCGGTTCTTCGCGGGCGCCTGGCCGGCCATTCAACTCGGCTTCGTGTCGCGATCCTCGGTCGCCACCCTCCCCGTCACCGAGCGGTCGGCCGAGCTGCTCGGCGTGCCGCGCAGCTATGCGTCGTTCGCGGTGCCGCTCGCCTCGACCACCAAGATGGACGGTTGCGCCGCGATCTACCCCGCGGTCTCGGCGCTCTTCGTCGCGCAATTTTACGGCGTGCCGCTCGGGCTCACCGACTATGGGCTGATCATTCTCGCCTCGGTGCTCGGTTCGGCGGCGACCGCGGGCCTGACCGGCGCGACGGTGATGCTAACCTTGACGCTGTCGACGCTCGGGCTTCCGCTCGAAGGCGCCGGGCTGCTGCTCGCGATCGATCCGATCCTCGACATGGGCCGCACCGCGACCAACGTCGCCGGCCAGATCCTCGTGCCGATGATCGTGGCGAAGCGCGAAGGGATATTGGAGGAACCGATCGAAAATGGGGTCCTGCCTGCCGAGGCCTAGCCGCTCGCAACCTCGTTTCGTTCCGGTCGTTCAATTCCCGTTCACGCGCCGCTTGCGATAAGCTGTGGTGTAACTAGGTTAAAGTCGCGGGCCTGTATTCGCTCGCCGACAACGACAAGGCGCTTTCCAATGCCGAACATCCGCAAGATCATCGCCCTCGCCGCGCCGCTCGCATTGCTCGCGGCATCCGCCTGCACCCAGCCTTTCCAGGCCAATGTGTCGCGCTTCCAGGCGCTGCCGGTTCCGGAGGGGCAGAGCTTCGCGATCGAGCCCGCCGATCCCCGCAATGGCGGAGGGCTCGAATTCGCCCAATATGCCGGGCTGGTGAGCCAACGGCTCGCCGCCTATGGATACCGCCCGATCGAAGGACGCGGCAAGCCCGAGCTGCTCGTCAAGTTCGACTATGGCGTCGACCATGGCGTGCAGAAGACGGTATCGCGCCCCTCGCCGCGCGCCTTCGGCCCCTGGGGCTATGGCGGCTTCGGGCCTTATGGCCGCCGCTGGGGCTATGGTTCGGCCTTCTATTATGGCTGGGATCCGTTCCTCTACGATCCCTGGTACGCCGACATCGACACCTACACGGTCTATACCAGCTATGCCGATATGGTGATCGAGCGCACCTCCGACGGCAAACATGTGTTCGAGGGGAGGGCCAAGGCGCGCTCGCTCGACGATGCGCTGCCCAGGCTGGTGCCGAACCTCGTCGAGGCGCTCTTCACCAATTTCCCCGGTCAATCGGGCGAAGAGGTCAAGATCACCATCGCGCCGCCGGAGAAGAAGAAATAGCGGAGATGAGTCCCCTCCCCTGAAGGGGAGGGAAAGAATTACCCCACCACCCTCAGCTGTGGCTTGTCGACCGTCCCGATTCGCGCGGTCAGCCCCGGCAGCCGCTCGATCCGCGCCACAAGCTCGGCGTCGAGCTGAAAGTCGCGGCCGAGCAGCAGTTCGGCGCTCGATCGGTCGGGCAGAACCGCGCGCAGATACATCTCGCCGCGGCCGCCCCGTTCGCTCGCGACCAGCGCCGCGAGCGCCGGGATCGCCGCCGGATCGGCGGTCTCCACGTCCACGCGCAGCCGGATCGACTGCATTGATTCGAAGCTCTGCAGCCCGCGCACCGTCACGCGCGGCGTCTCCTCGCCCGCGCGCCAGTCGAGCTCGACGCGGAGCAGCGCGCACGCCCCCGCCTTCGCCGCGCCCTCAAGCTCGGCGGCGGCCATGTCGTCGAAGCAGGTGGCGATGAACTGTCCGGTCGAATCCGAGCAGGTCGCCATCATGTAGCGCTTGCCCTTCGCCGATGTGCGCCACCGCGCCTCCTCGATCAGTGCGGCCATCACCGAATTGACCCGCCCCCCGTCGGCTGGGGCAGGCAGGGCGCACAAGGCCGCAAAACTGCGCGCGCCATTGGCGTCGGCCAGATGGCGTACCCGGTCGGTCGGATGCGAGGAGAAATAGAAGCCGAAGCTTTCCTTTTCCGCCGCCATCCGGTCGGTGAGCGTCCAATGGACTCCGCGGTCGATCCGGATCGGCGCAACGCCCCCGGCAATGTCACCGAACAGCCCGCCCTGCCCGCTCTCGCGCTGATCGGCTGCGCTCGATGCATGGGCAAGGATGATCTCCGCCGCGCCGAACACCCCCGCCCGTTCGGGCTCGAACGCATCGAACGCACCGCCCCCGGCGAGGCTTTCGAGCTGACGGCGGTTGAGCGCGCGCGGGTCGATCCGGTCGGCGAAATCCTCGAGCGTCTTGAACGGGCCCTGCGCCTTGCGCGCTTCGACGAGCTGCTCCATCGCCTTCTCGCCGACCCCCTTGAGCGCTCCGAGCGCATAACGCACCGCGAGGCCCTCGCCGGTCTGCTCGACCGCGAATTCGGCCTCGCTATGATTGACGCACGGCGCGAGGCAAGGGACGCCGATGCGGCGCATATCGTCGACGAAGATGGCGAGCTTGTCGGTCTGCGCCATGTCGTAGCACATCGAGGCGGCGTAGAATTCGGCCTTATGGTGCGCCTTCAGCCACGCGGTCTGATAGGCGACCAGCGCGTAGGCGGCGGCGTGGCTCTTGTTGAAGCCATAGCCCGCGAATTTGTCGATCAAGTCGAACAGCTCGTTCGCCTTGGCGGGCGCGATCCGGTTGGCGGCGCAGCCGGTGACGAAGCGCTCGCGCTGCGCGTCCATCTCGGCCTTGATCTTCTTGCCCATCGCGCGGCGCAGCAGATCGGCCTCGCCGAGCGAATAGCCGGCGAGCACCTGCGCCGCCTGCATCACCTGCTCCTGATAGACGAAGATCCCGTAGGTCTCCTTGAGGATCTCCTCGAGCAGCGGGTGCGGATATTCGATCGGCTCGCGCCCGTTCTTGCGCGCGCCGAACATCGGGATATTGTCCATCGGTCCAGGCCGATAGAGCGAGACCAGCGCGATGATGTCCTCGAAGCAGGTCGGGCGGACCGCGGCGAGCGTGCGGCGCATCCCCTCCGATTCGAGCTGGAACACGCCGACCGTATCGCCCTTCTGTAACAGCGCGTAGACCGCCGGATCGTCCCATGCGAGCGTATCGAGATCGACCGTCTCGCCGCGGTTCTGCAGGAACTGCACCGCCTTCTGAAGCACCGACAGCGTCTTCAGCCCGAGAAAATCGAACTTCACCAGCCCCGCGCCCTCGACATATTTCATGTCGAACTGGGTGACGGGCATGTCCGACCGGGGATCGCGGTAGAGCGGCACCAGCGCATCGAGCCGCCGGTCGCCGATCACCACCCCCGCCGCGTGGGTCGAGCTGTGGCGCGGAAGCCCCTCGAGCTTCATCGCCAGATCGAGCAGCCGCCGCACTTCGGCGTCGCCCTTATATTCGCCGGCCAGCTCTGCAACGCCGTTGAGCGCGCGCTCGAGCGTCCACGGATCGGTCGGATGGTTGGGGACAAGCTTGGCGAGGCGATCGACCTGGCCGTAGCTCATCTGCAGCACGCGGCCGGTGTCCTTGAGCACCGCGCGCGCCTTGAGCTTTCCGAAGGTGATGATCTGCGCGACCTGATCGCGGCCATATTTCTGCTGGACGTAACGGATCACCTCGCCGCGCCGGGTTTCGCAGAAATCGATGTCGAAGTCGGGCATCGACACGCGCTCGGGATTGAGGAAGCGTTCGAACAGCAGCCCGAGCCGCAGCGGATCGAGATCGGTGATGGTGAGCGACCATGCGACCACCGAACCCGCGCCCGAGCCGCGCCCCGGGCCGACTGGTATCCCCTGCTCCTTCGCCCATTTGATGAAGTCGGCGACGATCAGGAAATAGCCGGGAAAGCCCATCTTGATGATGATCTCGGTCTCGAAATCGAGCCGGTCGAAATAGGCCCGGTATTTTTCCTCCAGTCCGTTCGGGTCGATCGCGCTGTTCGCCCCAGGCGAAGGGATCTGCTCATATTTCATCAGCCGCCCGATCAGCCCTGCGCGCGCGTCGCGACGCAGCGCGTCGGCCTCGGCCTCGCGGTCGCCGGCGAGGCTCGGCAGGATCGGCTTGCGATAGGGTGCGGCGAAGGCGCAGCGCTGCGCCACCACCAGCGTGTTGGCGAGCGCCTCGGGCACATCCTTGAACAGCCGCGCCATCTCGGCAGCGGGCTTCATCCAGGCGTCGGGCGATGAGCGCGGCCGCTCGGCGGTGTCGATATAGGAGGAGCTGGCGATGCACAGCATCGCGTCATGCGCGGCGTGAAATTCGGGCTCGGCGAAACAGGCCGGATTGGTCGCCACCAGCGGAAGGTCGCGCGCATAAGCGAGCTCGATCAGCGCCGCCTCGGCGCGTTCCTCGATCGAATCGCCGCGCCGGGCCAGCTCGATATAGAGCCGCTGCGGAAACAGGGCTTCGAGCGCATCGGCATAGCTCGCCGCGGCGGCCTGCTCGCCGGCGAGCAGCCGCGCCAGCGCGCCCTCGCCGCCCGCGGTGAGCGCGATCAGGCCGTCGGTGCGCCCTTCGAGCGCCGCGAGTGGGACATGCGCGTCCTCATGCACCGGCCGCTCGAGATGCGCGGCCGAGACGAGCGCACAGAGATTGTCATAGCCGCGCGCGTCCTGCGCATAGAGCGCCAGCCAGTCGACGATCAGCTGATCGATCCCCGGCCGCCGGACCGCGAGCATCGTCCCGACGATCGGCTGGACCCCGTCCTTCTTCGCCGCGTCCGAGAAGGCCATCACGGCGTAAAGACCGTTGCGGTCGGTCAGCGCGACCGCGGGGAAACCGAGCTTGCGCGCCTGCTTGGAGATCGCCTTCGGCTCGATCGCCCCCTCCAGCATCGTATAGGCCGAAAAGACCCTGAGCGGCACGAAGGATTGATAGGGCATGACGCCAATCTAGGCGCGCCGGCGCGAATCGCCAGCGCTCGTTGCGGATAATCCACAGCCACGGCCGCGGTTTACCGCATCTTTACGACGATCGGCTATGCGAGGCTGGTGAAGAACGCCGCTTCGTTCCCAAAGACTCTTGCGAAGTCCTGCCGCGGCGCGCTGCTGCGCTGGGCGCCTTCGATGCGCCTCGACGAACGCGGCAACGTCCTGATCATAACCGCCTTGGCGCTGCCGACCTTGATCGGGATCGGCGGCCTCGCCCTCGAAGGCGCCAGCTGGTACCAGACCAAGCGCGCGATGCAGAACGCCGCCGACGCCGCCGTGGTCGCCGCCGCCTCGAACGGCACCGCGAGCTACGCCAACGAAGCCAAGGCCGTCACCGCGCAATTCGACTTCAAGGACGGCGTCGACGACACGACCGTCGCCGCCACCAACAGCGCGGCCTGCCCCACCGGCGGCACCGGCTGCTACAGCGTCACCATCACCAAGAAGGTTCCGCTGCTGCTCGCGCAGGTGGTCGGCTTCAACGGCGACAGCACGACGAGCGCCAACCGGCCCGGCCAGCTGCTGCAGGTCGTCGCGGTCGCGGCGCAAACCACCAGCCCGCGCAGCTATTGCGTGATGGCCCTGGCGTCGAGCGGCGCCAGCCCCGGCATCCGGGCCAATGGCGCGCCCAAGGCCGACCTCGCCGGCTGCAGCCTGATGTCGAACACCGACATGCTGTGCAATGGCCATGACCTCAACGCCGATTATGGCGACGCGCATGGATCGAGCTCGGGCTGCGGCAACAAGCAGACCTCGAACGTGCCCGCCGTGAGCGATCCATACAGCGGGTTAGCCTCGAACATTCCCGTCAAGCCCGACCCGTGCACCTCCTATCCGCAGATACCGTCTTCCAAAAAAGACACGCCGCTTCCAACCACCAACATGCTGCCGGACACCGCATTGGTCCCAGGGAACAACTTCTTTTGCGGGGACGTCCAACTTACCGGAGACGTGACAATCCCTTTTAACGTCACGATCATAATCAAAAATGGGCAACTGGATACCAACGATCATACGATCAAGACCGCCAGCGGGGTAGCCGCATCAATCATCTTCACAGGCGATAACGATCCGAGCTACACGCACGCTCCAACGGGTGACGGCACGCTGGATATCGCCGCGCCGACGTCGGGCCCATGGTCGGGCGTCGCGATCTATCAGGATCCGAAGCTCACCTCGGGGGTGGACATCTCAGCCGCGGGCAATAGCCCCGCCTGGGACATCACCGGGCTGGTCTATCTGCCGCATGCCGATGTCACCTTCAGCGGCGCGGTCGGCAAATCGTCGAGCGGCAAATCCTGCTTCGTGCTGGTGGTCGACAACCTGCTGATCAACGGCACCGGCAGCATCCTGTCGCAGGGCGAATGCACCGCGGCCGGGCTCACCATGCCGTCGAGCAACCTGCCGTCGCGCGGCAAGCTGGTGTCGTGACGATGGCGCGGCGCTCCGGCCTGGCAGGCGATCAGCGCGGCGTGGCCGCCGTCGAGTTCGCGCTGGTCGCGGGGACGCTGATCTTCGTGATTCTCAACTGCGCCGATGTCGCGCGCTTCTACCTGCAGCGCATGCAGATGCAGAACGCGACCCGGATGGCCGTCCAGGCGGCATGGAACAGCTGCGACGAGAGCAAGCTTCCCGCCACGGTCAACTGTCCCGGACTGGCGACCGCGGTCGCCACGGCGGTGAAGTCGACCTCGCTGGGAACCGCGGTCACCCTCAAGGCGGGTTCGCCGTCCGAAGGCTATTATTGCGTCAACAACAGCGGCGTGCTGGCGCGGGTGAGCGATGTCTCGGCCAAGCCCAGCGATTGCTCCTCGGTCGGCAAGCCCGCCGATCAGCCGGGCGATTATGTGCAGGTCCAGACCCAGTACAGCTTCAAGCCGATGTTCGGAGGCCTCAGCATTGGGGCGACCCTGCCCAGCACGGTGACCTCGACCGCGTTGATGCGGCTCAAATGAGCAGATTTTTCCTCAAGCAAGGCGGGCCCCATCCCGACCACTCCCCTGAAAGGGAGGCGCTTTACGAGCTCGCCACCACCCGCACCGCCATCTTGCACCGCCTCCGCCGCGACCAGGCCGGCGCGACCATCGTCGAGACCGCCCTGGTGCTGCCCGCGTTCATCATGGTGCTGATCGGCGGTCTCTATATGGGGCTGCTCGGCTTCACCTTCGCGGGCATGCATTATGCGGTCGAGGCGGGCGCGCGCTGCGCCTCGCTCGGTCTCAGCGCCTGCAGCGACGACACCAAGACCGCAGCCTATGCCCGAACCCAATTCACATCGGTCTCCGCGCCCGCGCCGAGCTTTACGGCAAGCAGCGCAGCGTGCGGCCATGTCGTGAGCGGATCACTGACCTTCGTGCTCAACATCGGGGTTGAGAAGATCAACGTTCCGTTGACCTCGACAGCCTGCTTTCCGTGAGAGGGTGACTTGAGCCCTCTCCCACCGGAAGAGGGTTGGGTGCGGGCTCCCACGCCGGGCTTCCTGGCTCCTGCCGCCGGCCTCGGCTGCGCCCAGCTTACCCGAGCCGCCCGTCGTGCAGCCGCACGACCCGGTCCATCTTCGCCGCGAGCCGCTCATTATGCGTCGCGACCAGCGCTGCCGAACCTTCCTGCCGCACCAACCGCAAGAACTCGGCGAGCACGATATCGGCGGTCGCCTCGTCGAGATTGCCGGTCGGTTCATCGGCGAGCACCAACGCCGGCCGGTTGGCGAGCGCGCGGGCGACCGCGACGCGCTGCTGCTCGCCGCCCGAAAGCTGCGAGGGGCGATGGCTCAATCGCCGCGCCAGCCCGAGCGAGGAGAGCAGGCTTTCGGCGCGGTCGCGCGCCGGCTGCATCTCCGCGCCGTGGATGAGCTGCGGCAGCACGACATTTTCGAGCGCGGTGAAATCGGGCAGCAGATGGTGAAACTGGTAGACGAAGCCGAGCCGGTCGCGGCGGATGCGGGTGCGGCCCAGGGCATCGGCCTTTGCGGCCTCCTCGCCGGCGATGCGGATCGAACCTTCGAACCCGCCCTCGAGCAACCCCACCGCCTGGAGTAGGGTCGACTTGCCCGATCCCGAGGGGCCGAGCAGCGCGACGATCTCGCCCGGTGCGATCGCGAGATCGACCTGCCGCAGCACATGAATCGCGACGTCGGCCTGATGGAAGGTGCGGCTGAGACCGCGGACATCCAGCACATCACTCATAGCGCAGCACCTCGACCGGATCGGTGCTCGCCGCCTTCCATGCGGGGTAAAGCGTCGACAGGAAGCTGAAGCCCAGCGCCATGACGACGATCGCGCCGACCTCGACCGGATCGCTCTTGGCGGGCAGCTCGGTCAGGAAGCGGATCGACGGATCCCACAGATTTTGCCCGGTGACCAGCTGGACGAAATTGACCACCGCCTGCCGGTAGAACAGGAACACCGCTCCGAGCACGATGCCCGCGCCGGTTCCGAGCACGCCGATCACGATCCCCACCGTCATGAAGATCTTCATCAGCGCGGCGCGCGAGGCGCCCATCGTCCTGAGGATGGCGATGTCGCGGCGCTTGGCGCGCACCAGCATGATCAGCGACGACAGGATATTGAACACCGCGACCAGGATGATCAGCGACAGCACCACGAACATCGTGACGCGCTCGACCGCGAGCGCTTCGAACAAGGACGCGTTGAGATCGCGCCAATCGCGAATCTCGCCCTGCATCGCGACCTCGGGCTTGAGCGGCGCGAGGATCTCGCCGACGCGGTCGGCGTCGACCGTCTGAATCTCGATCATGCCGACCGCGTCGCCGAGCATCAGCAGCGTCTGCGCGTCGGGCATCGGCATCACCACGAACGCCTTGTCATAATCATAGACGCCGACCTCGAAGATCGCGGCGACCTGATAGGAGACGATGCGCGGCACCGTCCCGAACGGCGTGGTCTGTCCCTGCGGGCTGATCAGGCTGATCTGGCTGCCGAGATCGGCGCCGAGTTGCTCGGCGAGGCGCGCACCGATCGCAACCCGTCCCGAGCCGGGGGTGAGCGCGCCGAGCGAGCCGCGTACGACTTTGTCGCGGATCACCGGATTGCGGCGGATATCCTCGATCGTCATGCCCCGCACCAGCACGCCTTCGACGCGACCGCCGAAGGTCGCCATCAGCGGCTGTTCGATCAGCGGGGTCGCCGCGGTGACGCCGGGCAGCTTGCGCGCGTCGGCGGCGATGCGGCGCCAGTCGGGCAGCTTGCCGTCATAACCCTGGACGACCGCATGGCCGTTGAGCCCGACGATTTTGTCGAACAGCTCGGCGCGGAAACCGTTCATCACGCTCATCACGATGATCAGCGCGGCGACGCCGAGCGCGACCGCGACCAGGCTGATCGACGCGACGAGAAAGATGAACGCCTCGCCCCGGCCGGGCAGCAGATAGCGCTTGGCGATCATGCGTTCGTAGCGGTTGAGGATCATCGCGGCCCCGACAGGCCGACAGGCCGGCGGAGGCCATTCCGCCCTTTCCCGCAGGTCATTCCAGCGAAAGCTGGAATCTCAGGGAGATAAGAGAGTCCGCTCAACCTCGCGGGGCCCCAGCCTTCGCCGGGGTGACGCAATGGCGCATGACGCCGATGCTCACCCCGCGACCCTCGCCAGCGCGTCCCCGACCGACAGCTCGATCTTCTCGCCGGTGGCGCGGCGCTTGAGTTCGACCACGCCCTTGTCGAGCCCCTTGGGGCCGATCACGATCTGCCACGGCAGGCCGATCAGGTCCATCGTCGCGAACTTCGCGCCACCGCGCTCGTCCCGATCGTCGTAGAGAGTCTCGACCCCGGCGGCCTGGAGCTTCGCGTACAACTCGTCGGCGGCCGCCGCGCAGCGCGCGTCGTCGCCGCGCATGTTGATCAGGCCGACCGCATAGGGGGCGACCGCGTCGGGCCAGATGATCCCGGCGTCGTCGTGGCTCGCCTCGATGATCGCGCCCATCAGCCGCGACACGCCGATCCCGTAGCTGCCCATTTGCGGGACCACCGGCGCGCCGTCGGGCCCCTGGACGCTCAGCCCCATCGCCGCCGAATATTTGGTGCCGAAGAAGAAGATATGGCCGACCTCGATGCCCCGCGACTGCTTGAGGGCGGTGCCTGCCTCGGCCTCGCGCGCTAGGTCGCGCTTTTCGTCGGTCGCGGCATAGTCGGCGGTCAGCCCGCCCACGAATCCCTGCAATGCGGCGCGGTCGTCGGCATCGACCTCGAGCGAGCGCTCCGCCTCCCAAATGCTATGATAGAAGACCTCGCTCTCGCCGGTCGGCGCGAGCACGATGAACTCATGGCTGAGATCGCCGCCGATCGGGCCGGTATCCGCCTGCATCGGAATCGCAGCGAGTCCCATCCGCCTGAAGGTGCGCAGATAGGCGACGAACATCCGGTTGTAGCTGTGGCGCGCGCCCTCGACATCGAGATCGAAGCTATAGGCGTCCTTCATCAGGAACTCGCGCCCGCGCATCACGCCGAAGCGCGGGCGTACCTCGTCGCGAAACTTCCACTGGATATTGTAGAGCGTGCGCGGCAGGTCGCGATAGCTTTTCGCCCCGTCGCGGAAGATCGTGGTGATCACCTCCTCGGCGGTGGGGCCATAGAGCATGTCGCGATCATGGCGGTCCTTGATACGCAGCATTTCGAGGCCATAATCGTCGTAGCGCCCCGACTGGCGCCACAGATCGGCCGACTGGACGGTGGGCATCAACAGTTCGATCGCGCCCGCCCGGTCCTGTTCCTCGCGGACGATCTGCTCGATCTTGCGCAGCACGCGATGGCCGAGCGGAAGCCAGGCATAAATGCCCGCCGCGGTCTGGCGGATCATTCCCGCGCGCAGCATCAGCTTGTGGCTGACGATCTGCGCGTCGGCGGGCGATTCCTTCATCACGGGCAGGAAATGGCGGGAAAGGCGCATGAACCGGATACTCGCTGCGGACAGGGTTGGGCCGCTGTCTATGCGCAGCCGCGCGCGCGGGCAACCGCCTCGGCGGCGATTTCGCCCCGTACCGGTCCGTCTCTGTTGCCGAGAAAACACACCCGCGCCGCATTCGCGCGGTGCCCGTTGAAACCCGATGACAAGATAGATGGCGGCCTGTAGGACAAGCTCCACGGAACATAGGCAAGCAAAACGGCCATGGTTCGGGGAAAAAAAGCGTGGTTCCGCCGCCATTTAAAGGGGTGTCGGTGTAGAGCCCGCCAAGGGGGTTGGCGAATAATCGTCACGGGGCGCCGGGATCGGAAACGATCCCGGCGCTTGCCGTTTTCGGCCTGTCGCACCGCCGGGATAAGCTCGTGCGACGGCGCGTTCTCTTGGCAGAAGGAGAAGTCCCATGGCCAGCCAGCCGCCACGACCCGACGAAGTTCCCGCCGATGCGCCCGTCGATATCCCGGTGCCCTCCCCGACCGATCCCGAACCGGGCGCGCCGAGCGACCCGGTGGTCCCTGACCTGCCTGGGTAGGGGGGAGAAGCTTCAGACCAGCCGGCTCTGCCGCACGGCTGCCTCGATGAAGCTGCGGAACAGCGGATGCGGATCGAACGGCTTGCTCTTGAGCTCGGGGTGGAACTGCACCCCCACGAACCAGGGATGGTCGGGCCGTTCGACCACTTCGGGTAGTTCGCCGTCGGGTGACATGCCCGAGAAGACAAGCCCGCCTCGCTCGAGCGGTTCCTTGTAGTGGATGTTGACTTCATAGCGGTGGCGATGGCGTTCCGAGATCGCCGTCGCGCCATAGATCGTCGCCGCATGGCTGTTGCCCGACAGCACCGCGTCATAGGCGCCGAGCCGCATCGTCCCGCCCATATCGCCCCCCGCCTCGCGCTTCTGGAGACCCGCGTCGCTCATCCATTCGGTGATCAGGCCGACGACCGGCTCATCGGTCGGCGCGAACTCGGTGGTCGAGGCGTCGGCGATGCCGGCGGTGTTGCGGGCGCTCTCGATGCACGCCATCTGCATGCCGAGGCAGATGCCGAAATAGGGCACCTTGCGCTCGCGGGCGAAGCGGACCGCGGCGATCTTTCCCTCCGAGCCGCGTTCACCGAATCCGCCCGGCACCAGGATCGCGTTCATCGGCTCTAGCTGGGCGGCGATCTCGCTTTCATCCTGCTCGAACAGTTCGGCGTCGATCCAGCGGATGTTGACCTTCACGCGATTGGCGATGCCGCCATGGACCAGCGCCTCGTGCAGCGACTTATAGGCGTCGAGCAGCCCGACATATTTACCGACCACGCCGACCGTCACTTCGCCCTCGGGGCTTTCGAGGCGGTCGATGATCTCGGTCCAGCGGCCGAGCTCGGGTTCTCCGGTCGGCTCGATGCCGAAGGCGGAAAGCACCGCATCGTCGAGCCCTTCGGCATGATATTGCAACGGCACGGCGTAGATGCTGCTCGCGTCGAGCGCCGGGATGACCGCCTCCTTGGCGACATTGCAGAACAGCGCGATCTTCGCCCGCTCGCTTTCGGGCAGCGGCCTGTCGCAACGACAGACCAGCACGTCGGGCTGGATGCCGAGCGAGGTCAGGTCGCGCACGCTGTGCTGGGTCGGCTTGGTCTTCAACTCGCCCGCCGCGGCGATATACGGCACCAGCGTCAAATGGACGAAGATCGAATTGCCGCGCCCGAGATCGTTCCGGAGCTGGCGGATCGCCTCCATGAAAGGCAGCGATTCGATATCGCCGACCGTCCCGCCAATCTCACACAGCACGAAATCGAGATCATCGACATCGGTCCGCGCGAACTCCTTGATCGCATCGGTGACGTGCGGAATCACCTGGACGGTGGCGCCCAGATAATCGCCGCGCCGCTCCTTCTGGATGATCGTCTGGTAGATCCGTCCCGAGGTGACGTTGTCCGACTGACGACTGGGCACCCCGGTGAAGCGTTCATAATGGCCGAGGTCGAGATCGGTCTCCGCGCCGTCGTCGGTGACATAGACTTCGCCGTGCTGATAGGGCGACATCGTCCCCGGGTCGACGTTGAGATAAGGATCGAATTTGCGGATGCGGACCTTGTAGCCGCGCGCCTGGAGCAGCGCGGCGAGGCTTGCCGCCATGAGCCCCTTGCCAAGCGAGGAGACCACGCCGCCGGTGATGAAAATGAACCGCGCCATGGGAGAATGGGTTTAACGGCGGGAGTGGGCGAAGAGCAAGGCGGGGACTCCTGGTTCGACAAATTTTATGCGTGAACCGGCACCCTCGGTGGCCCGAGGAGCTCCGGCGACCTTGCCGACGGTCGGGGTTTATTGCGGCGTTGCGCCGTTGGCGGGAGCGCCGCCGCCCTGCGCCGCGGCCGCCGCCAGCGGATCATTGCTGACGGGAGCCGGCGCTGGCGCGCTCGTCGCGGTCTTGCCGACCAGCGATGTATCGATCTTCGCGGGCGCGCGTTCCACCGTCGCAAGAGCCGCCAGGGCGATGCTGAGCACGACGAAGATCGTGGCGAGAATCGCCGTCATCCGCGTCAGGAAATCGGCAGCCCCGCGCGCGCTCATCAGCCCGGCCGGATTGCCGCCCGAGGCCAGCCCCCCGCCTTCCGACCGCTGCATCAGAATGACCGCGACGAGCGCGGCCGCGACGATGATGTGGACGACAAGCAGGAAGGTGAACATCGGACGCTTTCGATTTCGAGGTTGCGGCGCATCTAGTCGATCGGACGCCGCGGTTCAACCATCACGCCGCCCGCCGCACGGTGGGTTGTGGCGAGGCCCTAGCTCGAGGCGGCCACCGCGCCCTCGATGATCGGCACGAACTGCGCGGCGGTCAGGCTTGCGCCGCCGACCAACGCGCCATCGACATTGGCGACCGAGAGCAGTTCCATGGCATTGTCGGGTTTGACCGATCCGCCGTAAAGGATACGGACCGCGCCGCCCTCCGCGCCCAGCAGATCGCGCAGCCGGGCGCGAATCGCCGCGTGCATCTCGGCAACGTCATCGACCGAGGGCGTCCTCCCGGTGCCGATCGCCCAGACCGGCTCATAGGCGACCACCATCGTCGCCGCAGCGCCGTGGCGCGGAATCGAACCGCCGAGCTGCGATTCGACGACCGCGACCGCCCGGCCGGCGTCGCGCTCGGCCTCGGTCTCGCCGACGCAGACGATGGTAAGCAGGCCGGCGGCGATCGCCGCCGCCGCCTTGGCCTGCACCTCGGCGTCGCTCTCATGCTGGTCGGCGCGGCGCTCGCTATGGCCGACGATGCAGAGCTTGGCGCCCGCTTCCACCAGCATGGCCGCACTGATGCAGCCGGTATGCGCGCCCTTGGCCGCGGCATGGCAATCCTGTGCGCCGATCGCCAGCGACGGAACGCGCGACACGGCGGGGGCGATCAGGGTGAAGGGCGGGCAGACCGCGACATCGACCTCAGGCCGCGCCCCCGCCGCGGCAGCTATGGCGTCGAGTTCGGCGAGGCTGTCCAGCGAGCCGTTCATCTTCCAGTTGCCGGCCACCAGCTTGCGCAACGCCATGATCACCCCCGAAGCCTGTTTCGCAGGTGCGAGATACGGCCTTCGTCGCGAGATCGCAACCTTCCCCGCCCATTGCGGCGACCCGCCGGCGGCCCTATGGCAGCGCGATCTTATCTAAGCTCAGACGGAACGCTTGATGATCTCCTTCTTTCGCCGCGCGCTTTCCTCCTGGATCGTCCTCGGCCTGCTCGCGCTGGTGCTCATCGCCTTCATCATCACCGGCGTGAACACGCCGGGGGCGCCCGGCGGTGGCGACGGCGCGGCGATCGCAAAAGTCGACGGCAGCCGGATCAGCGGCGTCGAACTGCTTCGCCGCTTGCAGAACCAGCTCGATTCCGCGCGCCGCGAGCAACCGACCTTCGACCGTAAGGCCTTTCTCGCGACCGGGGGGTTCGAGGGCGTCACCGATGCGCTGATCGCAGGGCGTGCACTGGAGCGCTGGGGCGGCGACGAGGGCTTCCGGATCAGCAAGCGGCTGATCGACGCCGAGATCGCGGCGATTCCGGCCTTCCGGGGCGTAACGGGGCAGTTCGACGAGACGACGATGCGGACCGCGCTCGCCCAAGCGCGCATCAGCGAAAAGGAACTCCGCGCCGATATCGCCGCCGATTTGATTCGTGGCCAGATATTGACCCCCGCCGTTGCGGCCACGCCGGCTCCCGCCAGCCTCGCCAAACCCTATGCCGGCCTCCTGCTCGAGCAGCGCGTCGGCTCGGTCGCGATCATTCCGTTCGCGGCGGTCGCGGATCCGCGCAAACCAAGCGAGCCCGAGATCGCCGCGGCCTATAAGGCGAACCTCGCCGCCTATACGCGGCCGGAAGCCCGCGTGCTGCGATACGCGCTGTTCGGCGCGCCGCAGGTGGCGGCGCAGGCCACGCCCACCGAAGCGGAAGTCGCCACTTATTATCGCGAAAATGCAGCCGCCTATGCCGCCCGCGAAAGCCGCACCCTGAGCCAGGTCATCGCCCCCAGCGAAGCCGTTGCGCGCAGCATCGCCGCCGCCGCCAAGGCGGGCGCTCCTCTGTCGGGCGCGGCGGCCAAGGCCGGGCTCGAGGCCTCGACCCTGACCGACCAGAACCGCGCCGCTTATGGCCGGCTGTCGAACGAGGCGATCGCCGGGCAGGTCTTCACCGCGGCGAAGGGCGGCGTGATCGGCCCGGCCAAAGGCGCGTTCGGCTGGTATGTGGTCCGGGTCGAAGCGATTGGCGGCGTCGCCGCGCGCACGCTCGATCAGGTCCGGCCCGAGATCGTCGCCACGCTTTCGAAGCAGAAGGCGCAGGAGGCGCTGTCCGAGCTCGGCGGCAAGATCGAGGACGCGGTCGCCGATGGCGCCAGCTTCGCGGAGGTTGCCGCCGCCAACAAGCTGAGCGTCGCGGAGACCCCGGCGGTGCTGGCCGACGGAGCGGCGGTCGACCAGCCGGGCTGGAAGGCGCCTCCCGAGCTTGCCGCCCTGCTCAAGCCCGGTTTCGAGGCGAGTGCGGACGACCGCCCGACCGTCGAGACGATCGCGCGCGACCAGCAATATGCGCTGCTGAGCGTCGTCAAGATCGTCCCGCCGACGCCGCTGCCGCTCGCGCAGGTCCATGACGCGGTTGCGCGCGACCTCATCGTCAAGCGCGCGGCGAACCGCGCCAGGGCGATCGGGGAGCGGATCGCCGCAGCGGTCAACAAAGGCGTTCCGATCGTGAAGGCGATGAGCGACAGCGGCGCGAAGCTGCCGCCGTTGCAGCCGGCGCGCGCGAGCCAGATCGATCTCGCCCGCGCACAGCAGAGCGGCGCCGAAATACCCGCGCCGGTGCGCGCGCTGTTCGACCTGCAGAAGGGCAAGGCCAGGCTCACCGCCGCCGAACGGGGGGGCGCGATGTTCGTTACCGTGCTCGACAATGTGGTTCCTGCCAACCCGGCCGCGGTGCAGGCGGCGCTTGACGTCACCCGTCAGGACCTCGCTCGCAATCTCTCGCCCGAATTGAGCGAGCAGTTCATGCGCGCGGTCCAGCAGGAGGTGAAGATCCAGCGCTATCCCGATGCGATCGCGGCTGTCCGGCGTCAATTCTCGGGCGCGCAATAGCGGGCATGATCCAGGCACAGGACCAGCTCGCTCTCGATGCGCTCGCGCGGGGCGAACCCGCGCTCGTCTGGCGTACCCAGGTCGCGGATACCGATACCCCCGTTGCCGCAGCGCTGAAGCTGATCCGCCCCGGACGCGGTGATTTCCTGCTCGAATCGGTCGAAGGCGGCGCGGTTCGCGGGCGCTATTCGCTGCTCGGGCTGGCTCCGGACCTGATATTCCGCGCGCGCGGCGGCGCAGCGGAGATCAACCGCCGCTGGGCGATCGACCGGGAGGCGTTCGAGCCGATCGCCGATGACGCGTTGACGGCGATGCGCCAGCTCGTCACCGCCTCCCGCATGGCCGTTCCGGAAGGCCTGCCGCGCGCGCTTGCCTGCCTGGTGGGATATTTCGCCTATGAGACGATCGGCTTGGTCGAGAAGCTGCCCCGGCCGGCCGCCAATCCGCTCGACCTGCCCGACATGCTGTTCGCGCGGCCGACCTTGATCCTGATTTTCGACCGGTTGGCTGATCAGCTGTTCATGGTCGCGCCGCTGTGGCCCGAAGCGCCCGGCGATCCCGCAGCGAAGCTCGCCGACGCGATCGAACGTATCGAAACCCACGCGGCCACGCTCGCCGGGCCGCTGCCGCCGCGCAGCCACAGCGATGTCGATCCGCAGGCACTCGAACCGGCGCCGCAGCTGGACGCCAGTCGCTATGCCGAGATGGTGTCGGAGGCCAAGCGCTATATCGCCGCAGGTGACATCTTCCAGGTCGTGCTTGCGCAGCGCTTCACCATGGATTTCGCGCTGCCGCCGATCGATCTCTACCGCGCGCTGCGGCGGATCAATCCGTCTCCCTTCCTGTATTTTCTCGACCTTCCAGGCTTCGCGCTGATCGGATCGTCACCCGAGATACTGGTGCGCGCGCGCGACGGAGAGGTGACAATCCGCCCGATCGCCGGAACTCGGCCGCGCGGCCGCACCGCGCTCGAGGATGCCGCCCAGCGCGAGAGCCTGCTCGCCGATCCCAAGGAGCGCGCCGAGCATCTCATGCTGCTCGATCTCGGCCGCAACGATGTCGGCCGGGTCGCGCAGGCGGGAACCGTCGAAGTGACCGACAGCTATATCGTCGAGCATTACAGCCATGTGATGCACATCGTCTCCAACGTCGTCGGCCGGCTCGATCCGGCCAAGGATGCACTCGACGCGCTGTTCGCAGGCTTTCCGGCCGGAACGGTGTCGGGCGCTCCGAAGGTCCGCGCTTGCGAGATCATCGCCGAGCTCGAGCCCGAGACGCGGGGCGCCTATGCGGGCGGCGTCGGCTATTTCTCACCCGACGGGTCGATGGACAGCTGCATCGTGCTGCGCACGGCAGTGGTCAAGGACGGGGTGATGCATGTCCAGGCAGGCGCGGGCATCGTCGCCGACAGCGATCCCGCTTATGAGCAACGCGAATGCGAAGCCAAGGCGAGAGCGTTGGTCACTGCCGCGAAAGAAGCCCTGAAGCTCGCGGCAAGCCCCGATTTCGGCCAGTAAAGCGCCGCCACAAAGCCGTTCATCGGCGCGACAGAAACCGTGGCAAATGTGCACCACCGGGCTTTATCTTATTTGAATCGGGGATCATTTCCGGATCGAAACCGTTTCCGCCGAGCCGTTTCGGCAGCAGAAAGGGTTTCTTGATATGCGATTTCTTCTCCCCGCCACGGCGGCCCTCGGACTGACGGCTCTGGGCGCCAGCGCCGCCTCCGCCCAGGATCTGAGCACCACCTCGCCCAGCTGGACCGGCTTCTATGTCGGCGGCCAACTTGGCTATGGCTGGCAGCCGCGCGACGGCGACGAGCAGATTGCCTTCGACCGTAACCTGGACGGCAGCTTCGGCGATCCCTTCCCGAATTTCGCGCCGGGCTATTGCGGCGGCGCGCCGACCTCGGCCCGGCCGACATCGGGATGCACCAAGGATAATGACGGCACGGTATGGAAGGTCCATGCCGGTTACGATTATCAATTCGGGGAGACCAGCGGCCCAGTGATCGGCGCGGTGATCGAGGGCGGCAAGAGCTACCTCTACGACAATGTCACGGCGTTCAGCACGACCCCGGCGGTCTACAAGATCCAGGCCCGGCTGAAGGAGAATGGCGCGATCCGCGGCCGCGCGGGTTATTCGTTCAGCACCGGCACGCTGTTCTACGGTACCGGCGGCCTGTCCTACGGCAAGATCCGCAACAGCTTCTCGACCTCGAACGTCGTCAACACCTTCACCACGAGCGGCGGCAGCAAGAGCGCGTGGGGCTATAATTATGGCGGAGGCATCGAGCAGAAGGTCGGCCCCTTCTCGATCGGCGCGCTCTATTTGTTCACCGTGCTCAAGAACAACGACTATCGGGTCACCGCGACCGGCGGGCCCGCTGGCGGCGCCTTCACCGCGATCAGCGGCACCGGCACCGATTTCCGGCGGACCTTCAGCAAGTTCGCATATCACTCGGTACTGGCGACGGTCAGCTACCGCTTCTGATCGGCTTGAGGAGGAGAAACGGGCTGGACGGGGAAACCCGTCCAGCCCGTTTTTCGTGAACAGCGATGGTCCGGCCAAGCCGGGACCGGCTCAGTTCTTCAACTGCACCCCGATATAGCGTGGCGGATTGTTGCCGCGCTGCGCGAACAGCAGCACGGTGGAGCGCTTGGCCTTCTTCGCGGCCGCGATCTGCGCCGCCGCCGCCTGCGTGGTCGTCACCGGCACATTGTTGATCTGCAGGATGATATCGCGCACCTGGAAGCCGTTGGCAGCCGCGTCGCTCGATGGATCGACATAATTGATCACCACGCCCTTGAGCGTGGGAGGAACCCCAAGCCGGCGCGCGAGATCGGGAGTCAGCGTCTGGAAGCCAAGCCCGACCGCATTGCGAGTCGATTGATCGGGCGCGGTCTGCGCATCGTTATCGCCGTCGCCCTGATCATTGTCGGCGTCGCCGTTGGTGGCGAGTTGATCCTCGGGGGGCCGTTCGCCGAGCGTGACGGTGACGGTGCGCCGCTGGCCTTCGCGGATCAGTTCGATCGGCATGCGCGTGCCCACCGCGGTTTTGCCAACGATATAGGACAGCGTGTTGTCGGGGGTGACCTCCTGCCCGTTGACGGCGACGATGACGTCGCCCTGGCGGATGCCGGCACGCGCCGCCGCTTCGCCCGGCTCGACCCGCGCGACGATCTCGCCGCGATCCTTGGGCAGACCCAGGCTGGCGGCGATATCCTCGGTCATCGGCTGAATCCCGACACCGAGATAACCGCGCTTGATGCGGCTGCCTGAGCGCAGCTGATCGATGATCGGCTTGGCTTCCTCGGCCGGGATCGCAAAGCCGATGCCGACATTGCCGCCGGTCGGCGAGAAGATCGCGGTATTGATGCCGATCACATTGCCCTGGAGATCGAACATCGGACCGCCCGAATTGCCCTGGTTGATCGAGGCGTCGGTCTGGATGTAGCGGTCATAGGGGCCGTTGACCCCGATCGAACGGTGCAGCGCCGAGACGATGCCCGCGGTGACGGTGCCGCCGAGGCCAAATGGATTGCCGATCGCCACCACCCAGTCGCCCACCCGGGTGCGGGTCGAATCGCCGAACTGGACGAAGGGCAGATTCTTCGCATCGATCTTGAGCAGCGCGAGATCCGAGGTCTGGTCGCGGCCGACGATCGTCGCTTTATATTCCTTCCGATCGGGCAAGGTGACCGTGATCGAGCTGACCACCGCATTGCTGCCGCCTTCGGGCGCGGCCGAGATGACGTGGTTGTTGGTGACGACATAGCCGTCGGGCGAGACGATGAAGCCCGAGCCAAGCGAGGTCGCCTCGCGCGTGATCGGCTTGCCGCTGTCGTCGGTGCCGCCTCCACCGCCGAACCGACGGAACAGCTCCTCGAACGGCGTGCCGGCAAAGGCATTGCCGCCATTCTTGATCTGGATCTTCTGGGTGGTCGAGATGTTGACCACTGCCGGCTGAAGCTTGGCGGCGAGATCGGCGAAGCTCATCGGCGCACCCGCGCGGGGCGCCGCCGCATTGATCGCGCCCGGCGCATTCTGCGCCACCTGGGCGCCAAGCGGCTGCTGCATCGTCATCGTCGCAGCAGTACCGCCCGCCAGCAGGGCCGCGGTGATAGCATAGGCATAACGCACTTTGGCCAACTCCTTAAAACTCCTGTCCTGCCGTTGCCGAATATCCGGGTGGCTTGTCTCTTCTTCGGTCGCTGAACCCCGCTTGAACGGCACCGTTCGCGGCGGCCTCAGCGGCGACCGCGGAATTCACGCAGATATTCGTTGTCGGGCGACAATATTGCGTTGGACGATCCCGGCGCTTCGGTGCCGTCGGTTCCAAAGGTGATCCGATAGGACTGCATCGCTCGGTAGAAATTATAGAAATCGGGATCCTTGTTGAAGCTCTCTGCATAGGTGCCCGCGGCTTGAGCGTCGGCTTCGGCGGTAATGATCTGCGCCTGCTTGCGCCCCTCGGCCAGGATCGAACGGGCCTCCTGCTCGCGCGCGGTGCGCATCCGGTTGAACGCTGATTCGAGCGGCGTGCCGTCGGGCAGGTCCGCACGCTTGATGCGGACGTCGACGATCTCGGCGCCATATTGGCGCGCGACGCGGTTCAGCCGGCCCTCGATATTTTCCATCAGCGCGCCGCGCTCGGGGCTGAGCAGCGCCGCGAAAGGCCGCTTGCCGAGTTCGTTGCGCAGCGATGAGCCGAGGATCGGCCGCAGCGCGTCGCTGACGCGGCGCTCGCTACCGGCGGTGATCGCCATCCGCAGCGGATCGACAATCCGATAGCGCGCATAGGCGTCGACCTCGAGCCGCAGCTGGTCGGTCGACAGCACCGACTGGCGCTCCATGTCGAAATCGAGCACGCGCTTGTCGATCCAGCGCACCTGATCGATGAACGGGATGCGCATCAGCACGCCGGCGCCGGTCCGTCCGAAATCCTCGTTCGGGCGGTAGGCGTTGTAGACCTTGTAAGGCTCGCCCAACCGGATCACGAGCGCCTGTTTGGTTTCGGGCACCACCGCGAACACGCTGGTCAGGACGATGATCGCAGCGATCGCAGCGATCGCCCAGCTGATCGTGGTGCGGCTGGCGAGGCTGTCGCTGATGTTCATGGCTGCTGTCCCGCCTTGGGCCGCGCGGCAGGCAGCGGCAGATAGGGCATTACGTTGGGGGTCTCGATGATCGTCTTGTCGGTCTTGGCCAGGACGCGTTCCATCGTTTCATAATACATCCGCCGGCGTGTCACCTCGGGTGCGAGCTTATATTCGGCGTAGACCTTGTCGAACGCAGCCGCCTCGCCCTCGGCCTTGGCGCCCAGCTGCTGCGCGTAGGCGCGCGCCTCGTTGAGATAGGCCTGCGCCTGTTGCTGAGCCGCCGAAACCGACTTGAAAGCCTCGACCACCGCTGCGGGCGGGTCGGCCTGTTTGATCGCGACGCCTTGAACCGCGATGCCAGCCCGGTAGCCGTCGAGAATTTCCTGCATCCGTTGCTGGACCCGCGCCTCGATCTGGCTGCGCTGGGGGCCCATCGCATCGTTGAGGGCGACGCGGGCGATCTCGGCGCGCATCGCGCTCTCGGCGACTTCGCCGACCGTTTCGTCGGGATCGGCCAGCTCGTAGAGATAGAGTTCCGGATCGCGGATGTTCCAGCGGACCGAATAGGCGAGGTCGATCATGTTCTGGTCGCCGGTCAGCATCAGGTTCTGTGCATTGCCGCCGGTTTCCGGGATATCCTTTACGCGGATATCCTCAATATCGATCTTCTTGACCACGTCGATCGGCGCCGGAAAGGAAAAGCGCATACCCGGCTCGAGCGTGCCCGCATAGGAGCCCAGCCGGGTGACGACGCCACGTTCCTGAGGATCGATCCTATGGATGCTGGTCCACAGGACCCACAGCAGCAGCAAGCCCCCGACCGCCCAGAGGATCAGCCGCCCCGTCTCGGGCTCGGGCCCTCCGCGTCCGGAGAAGCGCGCCCGGCCGCGGCGCAGCAACTCGTCGATCGCAGACCGGCCCGCAGCTCCGCGGCCCGGCCGTCCCCGTGGCTGCTGGTTCCACGGGTTCGAGCCGTCGCTCCCGTCATCGCCAGATCCCCCACCGCCCCACGGCCCGCCCTCGTTGAGCATCGGCCGGGATGCAAACCCGTTGCTGTCCTTTTCGTTCATGCTCTCATTATAGGAGCGGCTCTGCGGAAAAACAGTGCCCTTTGCCCCAGCAGCCTCTATTCGGATCGCCCATGGAGATGACTGACTCGCTCACCGCCGCGCTCGACAGCGTTTCGGACCCCATCAGCGGCAGGGGGTTGATCGCCAGCGGCCGCTCGGCGGCGCCCCGCTTCGACGACGGCACCGCGAGCGTCGTGGTCGATGTCACCGGGCTGTCGGGCGATGCCCGCAGCAAGCTGGAGGCCGCGATCAAGCAGGCGCTGATCGCCGTTCCGGGCATAGAGACGGTGCGCGTGGCGATGACCGCGGAGAAACGCGGCCGCAAGATCGTCGCGATCGGATCGGGCAAGGGCGGCGTAGGCAAGTCGACGCTGTCGGCCAATCTCGCGGTGGCGCTTCATCGGATGGGCGCCAAGGTCGGGCTTGTCGACGCCGACATCTATGGCCCATCGCAACCCCGCCTGCTCTCGACCGAAGGCGTGCGGCCGACCGCGCAGGGGCAGAAAATGGATCCGGTGCGCTCGCCGTTCGGCATCCCGATGCTCTCGATGGGCCAACTCGTAAAGCCGGGGCAGGCGATCGCATGGCGCGGACCGATGGCGGCCAACGCGCTCGGCCAGCTGATCGACGCCGAATGGGGCGATGTCGATCTGCTGATCCTCGATTTGCCGCCCGGCACGGGTGATGTCCAGCTCACGATGGTTCAGAAATACAAACCGGCCGGCGCGATCATCATCTCCACGCCGCAGGATCTGGCCCTGATTGACGCCACCCGCGCGGTGGATTTCTTCAAGCAGGCGCATGTTCCGGTGATCGGCATGGTCGAAAATATGGCGGGTTATGCCTGCCCACATTGCGGGGAAATATCGGACCCGTTCGGGCAGGGCGGCGCGCAGGCGGCCGCGGCGACGATGGGGCTCGATTTTCTCGGACGGATTCCGCTCGACATCGCCATTCGCATGCGGTCCGACGCCGGCCATCCTCCAGCCGCCGAGCCCGACGACGCCCTGTTCGCGCCGCTCGCCGTCAAGCTAACCACCTGGTTGAATCGCGCCGGGCAGACATCATTTAGCTAGGATCCCCTTCCCAAGGATCCGCCATGCCGCTCGAAAGCAACCACGATATCGCCGCATTGCTCAAAAGCGCCCGCACCATCGCGATGGTCGGAGCGAGCGATCGCCCGGAGCGCGCCAGCCACGGCGTCATGCATTTCCTGCAGGCCAAGGGCTACCGCGTCGTCCCGGTCAATCCGCAGCTCGCCGGCAAGACGATCCACGGCGAGAAGGTGCTCGCCACGCTCGCCGATGTCGGCGAACCGATCGACATCGTCGACATTTTCCGCAATTCCGCAGCCGCCGGGGCGGTAATCGACGAGGCGATCGCGGTCGGCGCGGGGGCAGTCTGGACCCAGCTCGGCGTGTTCAACGAGGAGGGCGTGGCGCGCGCCGAGGCCGCCGGGCTTAAGGCGGTGGTCAATCGCTGCCCGAAGATCGAGATTGCCCGGCTGGGGCTGTGACGGGCTCGGCCCGAGCTATTGGCGACAGGGCGGGCTGACGGTGGTCGCCGGATATCGGTTGGAATGAGCCTATCTTATGATCGCCTTCGCCGCACGCGGCGCGAGGCGTTCCACTGCGGCGGCATGGATCGCGGGCGCGGTCGCCAGCACGCCGAACTGCTCGCCCCTGGTGCTGTTGTAGCGCAGCGGGCGGCCGAGCGCGTCGGTGACGGTCGCACCCGCCTCCTGGGCGATCAGCGCCGCAGCGGCGATGTCCCATTCAAAGCCCCAGCGGAGCGTCGCCAGCAGATCGGCTTCGCCCGCGGCGACCATCGCGATGCGCAGCGCGATCGAATTGGGTTTGCCGACCGTCACGAGATCGGCGTCGCCGCGCGCCAACACGTCGGCGGGGACCCGTGCACCTGGCAGAGCAAGCCGGTCCGAGGCGCGGACCGGCGCTCCGTTCAGGGTCGCGCCCTGCCCCGCCTGAGCGCGCCAATGCTGGCCGCGCGCCGGAGCGTCGAGCACCCCGATCAGCGGCCTGCCACCTTCGACCAGCGCGATCGACACCGCCCAGCCTTCGCGCCCGCGCACATAATCGCGCGTGCCGTCGATCGGATCGACCACCCAGACGCGGACGCAATTGAGCCGCTCGGCGCTGTCGGCGGTCTCCTCGGACAGCCAGCCCGCCTCCGGATCGATCGCCATCAGGCGCTCGCGCAGCAACGCGTCGGCGGCGAGATCGATGTCGCACACCGGGCTGCCCGGTGTCTTGTCCCAATATTTGAAATCGCCGCGCCAAGACGCGTGAGCCATGGCCCCGACCTCGGCGGCGACCGCGCTCACCGCATCGAGAAGCGACTCACGCACCGGCGACCGTCATCCCTTCGATCCGCAGCGTCGGAGCGTCGATCGCACGACGGAAAACAAGATCGGAAGCCGGGGTGAGTTCGCGGAACATGTCCTTCAGGTTGCCCGCGACCGTGATCTCGGCGACGGGTTCGCAGATCTGGCCGTCGCGGATCACGAAGCCCGACGCGCCACGGCTATAATCGCCAGTCACGCCGTTGACGCCCTGTCCGATCAGCTCGGTGACATATAGCCCGAGCTTGATGTCGGCGATCAGCGCTTCGGGCGAGAGGCGGCCCGCTTCGAGATAAAGATTGGTGACGCCCGCGCCCGGCGGTCCGCCGACACCGCGCGTCGCGTGCCCGGTCGGCTCGAGCCCCAGCTGGCGCGCCGAGGCGCTGTCCATGATCCATCCGGTGAGCACGCCGTCGGCAATAATGTCGCGCGCGCTGGTGGGCAGCCCCTCGCCGTCGAACGGCTTGGAGCGCAGCCCCCGCGGCCGGTGCGGATCGTCGCGGACGACGATGCCCTCGGCGAACACCTTTTGCCCGAGCTGGTCGAGCAGGAAGCTGGTCCGCCGCGCGACCGCCGCGCCGGTGATCGCGCCGGCGAGATGGCCGAGCAGCCCCGACCCGACCCGCGGATCATAGACCACCGGCATGGCGCCGCTCGCCAGCTTGCCGGGATTGAGCCGCCTGATCGCGCGCTCGCCCGCGCGCCGGCCGATCGCGGCTGCGTCTTCGAGCTCGCTGAGATGGCGCGTCGAATGATAGGCATAGTCACGCTGCATCGCACTGCCCTCGCCCGCGATCACGCTCGCCGAGCAGCCATAGCCGCTCGTCGAATAGCCACGCGCGAAGCCGGTGCTGGTCGCGAGCGCAATGGTCGTGCGGCTCGCCGAGGCGCCCGCGCCCTCGCTGTTGGTCACGCCCGCCACCGCGCGCGCGGCATCCTCGGCCGTGGCGGCGCGCTGGCGCAGCTCGGCCGGCGCAGGATCGGCCAGATCATCGCCGTCGACGTCGACCGGCTCACCGCGCAGCAGCAAATGCTCGAGGGCAAGCCCGGCATAGGGATCTTCGGGCGCCTCGCGCGCCATCGCCGCCGCCCGCTCGACCAGCGCCGCCAGCGCTTCGGGCGAAAGATCGGACGAGGACACGCTCGCCGACCGCTGGCCGACAAACAGCCGGAGCCCTATCTCCTCGCCTTCCGAGCGCTCGACATCCTCGAGCGCGCCGAGGCGCACCGAGATCTGGGTGGAGGCGTTGCAGATATAGAGCGCGTCGGCGGCGTCCGCGCCGGCCTTGCGGGCTGCGGCGACCAGATCGGCGGTGCGGACTTCGGCTTCGGATAGGCTGAGCATGGCCGCGACTTAGGTATCGCGACCCCGAAGGTCAAAGGGCAAATGGCGGCGCCCGGCCCGGCGGCGGTCAGGCGGTGGCGCCGACCACGAAGCAGGCGAGGAACATCAGCAGCCCGGCGAAACGGTTCGAGCGGAACTTGGCCAGCGCGTCGGCGGGTTCGGCGAGCCGCAGCATCGCGACTTGCCAGCCGAGATGGAGCGCCACCGGCGCCAGCGCCGCGATCGCCAGCCATTCGGGGCGCAATCGCCACAGCGCCACCGCCCAGCATGCGATCGCCAGCGTGTAGAAAAGCGCGATCCCGAGGCGGGCATGGCGACCCAGCGCGCGTGCCGAAGACTTGACCCCGGCCAGCGCGTCGTCCTCGATGTCCTGCAGCGCGTAGACCGTGTCGTAGCCGATCACCCAGCATATCGATCCTGTGTAAAGCAGCCACATGGCCGGCGCGAAGCTCCCCGTCACGCTCGCCCAGCCGACCGGCGCGGCCCAGGAAAACACGATGCCGAGCCAGGCCTGCGGCCACCAGGTGATCCGCTTCATGAACGGATAGACGGCGACGGCCGCGAGGCTCGCAACCGCCGTCGCCGCGGCGACAAGGTTCAGCTGGAGCAGCACGACGAGCCCGGCCAGCCCCAGCAGGCCGAGCCAGGCCCAGGCCGCTTTGACGCTCAGTCGCCCGCTCGCAAGCGGGCGCCCCGCGGTGCGCGCGACCTTGCGGTCGAGCTCGCGATCGACAATGTCGTTGTAGACGCAACCCGCGCCGCGCATCGCAACCGCGCCCAGCGCGAACCAGGCGATCAGGTCCCACCGGTCGGCCGCATGCCCCGCCAGCCCGATCGCCCACGCCCCCGGCCAGAACAGCAGCCAGCTGCCGATCGGACGATCGAAACGGGCGAGCAGCCAGAAAGGACGAAGCCGTTCGGGCAGCCGGCGCACGATGCCGCGCAGTTCGCTGTCGGGAACGATATGCTCGACTTCCTGGGCCATGACCGGCAGTTAGGGGAAAAGACCCGCCTCCGGAAGACCCATGGCCCGAACCCCCGCCTGGCCGCCCGCCAGCCTGACCCGCCTGTTCATCGACCAACCGCTGGCCGACGGCCAGACGCTCGCGATCGAAGGCGGGCAGGCGCATTATCTCGGCGCGGTCATGCGACTCAAGGCGGGCGATCCGATCGCGCTGTTCGACGACCGCAGCGGCGAGTGGCGGGCCGGCATCGAACAGGTCGGCAAGCGCGCGGTGGTGGTGCGCATCGTCGAGCGGATCCGCGCGCGCGAGACGGTGCCCGACCTGTGGCTGCTCGCGGCGCCGATCAAGAAAGGCCGGATCGACTGGATGGTGGAGAAGGCCTGCGAACTCGGCGTGGCCCGGTTCCGCCCCGTGCTCACGCAGCGCACGGTGGTCGACCGGCTCAACCTCGATCGCCTGCGCGCGCACATGATCGAGGCCGCCGAACAATGCGAGCGGACCGCGCTCCCGATCCTCGACGAACCCGCAAAGCTCGCCGCGGTGCTGCGCGACTGGCCCGGCGATCGCGTGCTGATCTTCGCCGACGAGCAGGGCGGCGAACCGATGGCGGCGGCGGCCAAGCCGGGTCCCGCCGCGATCCTGATCGGCCCCGAGGGCGGCTTCACCGACGAGGAGCGGGCGATGATCAGGGCCGTACCCCGCGCGACCGGGGTGTCGCTCGGCCCCCGCATCCTGCGCGCCGACACCGCGATGGCCGCAGCGGTGTCGCTGTGGATGGGCCTCGCGGGGGACTGGCGCTGAACGGGCGCGACAACGCGATTATCGCGGGCGGCCTCTAGCCACGTACCGATCGGTTCGCTATGGGCGCGCCATGAGCACGCGCAAGGCCGCCGACGGCGAGGATCCCGTCATCCAGTCCCGCGAGGATCTGATTTCGGTTTTCGCCGGAGGCGAGAAACCCAAGCAGAACTGGCGGATCGGCACCGAGCATGAGAAATTCGTTTTTTTCGAAGATTCGCACCGCGCGCCCTCCTACGAGGAGCGCGGCGGCATTCACGCGCTGCTGATCGGGCTCACCCGATATGGCTGGAAGCCGGTCTATGAAGGCGACAACATCATCGCCCTCGCAGGCGACGACGGCAATGTGAGCCTTGAGCCGGCGGGCCAGTTCGAGCTTTCGGGGGCGCCGCTCGACAATATCCACCAGACCTGCGCCGAGACCGGCCGCCATCTCGATCAGGTCAAGGCCATTGGCGAGCGGCTGGGCATCGGCTTTTTGGGGCTCGGTCTATGGCCCGACAAAACGCGCGACCAGCTGCCGGTCATGCCCAAGGGTCGCTACGACATCATGCTTCGCCACATGCCGCGCGTCGGCTCGATGGGTCTCGACATGATGCTCCGGACCTGCACCGTTCAGACCAACCTCGATTATGCGAGCGAGGCGGACATGATCCGCAAGTTCCGGGTCAGCCTGGCGCTTCAGCCGCTGGCGACCGCGTTGTTCGCCAACTCGCCCTTTCTGGAGGGAAAGCCCAACGGCTATCTGAGCTATCGCAGCCATATCTGGACCGACACCGATCCCCACCGCACCGGCATGCTGCCCTTTGTGTTCGAAGACGGCTTCGGCTATGAACGCTACGCCGACTACATGCTCGACGTACCGATGTATTTCGTGTTCCGCGACGGCTATATCGACGCCGCCGGGTTGAGCTTCCGCGACTTTCTCGACGGGCGATTGCCGGTCCTGCCGGGCGAGCGGCCGACGATCACCGACTGGACCGATCATCTTTCGACCGCCTTCCCCGAAGTGCGCCTCAAAAGCTTTCTCGAGATGCGCGGCGCCGACGGCGGGCCCCATAGCCGGATCTGCGCACTGCCGGCCTTCTGGGTCGGCCTGCTCTACGACGATGGTGCGCTCGATGCCGCCTGGGACGAAGTCAAGCATTGGACAATCGAGGACCATCACCGCATTCGCGCCGAGGTGCCGCGGCTCGGGCTGCGCGCGCACGGGCCGCGCGGCCGCAGCTTGCAACAGCTCGGCGCTACGGTCCTCGACATCGCGGCGACAGGGCTCAAGGCGCGCGCGCGCCTCAACGGCGCGGGCGACGACGAGAGCGGTTATCTCGCCCCGCTGCGTGAGATCGTCGCCAGCGGCAAGACACCCGCCGATCGGCTGCTCGAGCTGTATCACGGCGAATGGGGTGGCGATCTCAGCCGGATCTACGAGAGTGCGCGCTTCTGAACTGCGAGATTCGCAGCGGAATATGTGGCTCCTGAGCAACAGCACCCGACCGATGCTGCATCTCGATGGCCGCAGCATGGCGCATCGGCAGACTCCGCTGGCACAGCGCTTCGCCTTGCGCTAACAAGATCTGCTGCGTCGGCAGGAGACATTCGCATAAGGCGGAGCTTCCTCGCAGGAGAGTGATGCACCGGTGAAAGTCCGGTACGGCGTGCAGGACGTGGTGGCTGCGGTAAAATCGCGGATCCGGCGTAAGCCGGTCCCGAGCCGGGAACGTCCGGCCCGCAGTGCCGCCCCCCTGCAATATCCACGCTTTCGAACAGCATCGATTCGCCCAGTCGACCGGCGGAGGCCAGGTGACGCTGTCGATGACGCAAACATAAGCGGCCTTTCTTCGTCCGCGAGCGGTCGCTACCGGAAGGAATAGCTTGATCCGCTTGGCATCTCCCCCCAAATGATGACGATGCTGATCGAAACCGAACCTACGCCCAACCCGGCGACGCAAAAATTCCTGCCTGGCCGCACGGTGATGGCGTCCGGAACCCGCGATTTCATCGATCCGGAGGAGGCGGCCTCCTCGCCGCTGGCCGAGGCGCTGTTCTCGCTGGGTGACGTCAGCGGGGTGTTCTTCGGCCGCGACTTTGTCTCGGTCACCGCCGCCGAGGGGGTCGAGTGGGGCGATCTCAAGCCGCAGGTGCTCGGCGTTCTGCTTGATCATTTCTCGTCTGAGGCGCCCTTGTTCCGCGCCGGGACCGCCGCCGAAATCGCGATCGCCGACGACGGTTTCTCCGACGATCCGGCCGACGCCGATATCGTCGCGCAGATCAAGGATCTCATCGAAACGCGGGTGCGCCCGGCCGTGGCAAAAGATGGCGGCGACATCGTCTATCGCGGCTTCCAGCGCGGCACCGTCTATCTCGCCATGCACGGCGCCTGCTCGGGCTGCCCCTCCTCTACGGCGACGCTGAAGCAGGGCATCGAGACCCTGCTCAAACATTATGTACCCGAGGTCACCGAGGTTCGGGCCGCCTGATCGTCGAAACGATGGCCGAAGGGGGGAAACCGATGGCGCGGTTGTCCGAAGAGGGGCTCGATCCGCCGTTCCGCACGGTGCGGCGCTGTAGCGGTTGTGTCGGCAAGCCCATCGAGGCGCGGCCGCACACGATCGGCTGAGGGTGCGCACGCTCGTGATCGACACGGCCACCGCGGCCTGTTCGGTGGCGCTGATCGACGATCATGCCGCCCTCGCCGCCATCCACGAGGTAGTCGGGCGCGGCCATGCCGAACGGCTGATGCCGATGATCGCAAGCCTTCCCGACGGCGGCCGCGCCGATGCCATCCTGGTCGATTGCGGGCCTGGGAGCTTCACCGGCATCCGCGTCGGCCTCGCCGCCGCCCGCGCGCTCGCGCTGGGCTGGCAGATCGGCGTGCACGGTTACTCATCGATGGCGCTGCTGGCCGCCGCCGCGGAGGCCGACGCCCTGCACGGGCGATCGATCGGCGTCGCCCTGACCGGCGGGCATGGCGAGCTGTTCGTGCAGCGTTTCGCGATGCGGCCGCTGGCGCCGTTGTCCGAGCTTGCCTCGCTGACTCCGGCGGCGGCGGCCGAAGTGGTTGCAGAGGAGGACGTCCTCGGCTCGGGCGCCTCTCAGCTCGTGGCGGCGCGCGGCTACGGCCGTGCGCATGAGCGCCTTCCTTGCGCCCGCGACGCCCTGCTGCTGCCCCCGGCGCTCGCGGAGCTGGCGCCGAGCCCGATCTATGGCCGCGGCGCCGATGCCAGGCCCGCGCCGTGAGCGTGATCAGCGTCGCGGAAGCCGGAATGGAGGCGCTCGATGCGGTCATGGAGATCATGACCACGGCCTTCGATCCCGGCTATGGCGAAGCCTGGACCGAGGGGCAGCTGCTGTCGATGCTCACCCTGCCCGGGGTCTGGCTCTCATTGGCCCATATCGATGGCCGACCCGCGGGCTTTGCGTTGAACCGGATCATCGCCGACGAGGTCGAGCTGTTGTTGCTCGCGGTGGCGCCGCGCAGTTGCCGGCGCGGTGTCGGCATGGCGCTGCTGAGGCGATCATGCGAAATCGCCCGACGCGACAATGGAACCAGCCTACATCTTGAAGTGCGCTATAATAATCCGGCGATCGAACTGTATAAGAAGGCCGGATTCCACGTGATAGGACGTCGTCCCTGCTATTATCGAGGAATTGACGGCCAAACTCACGACGCGTTAACGCTGTCTTGTTCGCTTTCGTCTCGTTAATCTTCTGTTAGCCGAGATTCACGTTGCATTCGACGTAGAATTGGAGCAGATCGCCAAGTCCGAATGCCTTCGGCAGCATTCCGCATAAGCTCGACCACTACAATTAATAAGGGTTGCACCATGTCCGATAATAATGGCCTCAACGAGACCTTGATTGCACTGACCGCTGATATCGTCTCCGCTCATGTCAGCAACAATAGCGTCGCCGTATCAGATCTGCCGCTGCTGATCCAGAATGTGCACAACGCTCTGTCCTCGCTCGGCGACGAACTGGTCGAACCCGAGGTCAAACAGGAACCTGCGGTGTCGATTCGTGCATCGATCAAGCCCGACTACATCGTCTGCCTTGAAGACGGCAAGAAGCTCAAGATGCTCAAGCGTCATCTCATGACCCATTACCAGATGACGCCCGAGCAATATCGCGCCAAATGGAACCTGCCCGCGGACTATCCGATGGTCGCGCCGAACTATGCCGAGCAGCGCCGCTCGCTCGCAAAGAAGATCGGCCTCGGCACCAAGCGCCGCACGCGTTGACCAAATTGGCTCCCGAGGGGCGGATAAACCGCCTCTGGGGAGCTTTTCACATCGGCGCGGCCTTGTGTTCGCGGTTGCGATACGGCTAACCATGTCGTCATGACCGGCAAGATCGACATCGAGCAGCTTTGCCATGACAAAGGCCTGCGCATCACCGAGCAGCGGCGCGTGATCGCGCGCGTGTTGTCCGACGCCGATGACCATCCCGATGTCGAGTTGCTCCATCAGCGCGCGACCGCGATCGATCCCGGAATCTCGATCGCCACCGTTTATCGCACGGTCCGCCTCTTCGAAGATGCGGGCATCCTCGAACGCCATGATTTCGGTGACGGACGGGCGCGATATGAAGCTGCGCCCGAGGCGCATCACGATCATCTGATCAACGTCGAAACGGGCGAGGTCATCGAGTTCGTCGATCGCGAGCTTGAGGAACTGCAGCGCCGTATCGCCGAAAAGCTCGGCTTCCGTCTCGTCGACCACCGGCTCGAACTCTACGGCGTTTCGGCCAGCCGCCCGAAATAAGCCGCATGGGAAAACTCCGGACCATCGGCCGGGTGACGCTCGGGCTGACGGTGCTCGGTCTTTGTCTCGCGGGATACACGCTGAGCGGCCCCATGCGCCGAAGGATCGGCTGGCAACGCTTTTTCCTCCAATGGTTCGGCGAGGCGATGGGCGTCGAAGTGCGCGTCGAGGGCCGCCCCCTGGGGCGCGACGTCCTCTATGTCGCCAATCATGTCAGCTGGCTCGATATCCTCGCGCTTGGCGGCGCGACCCGAACCCTGTTCGTCGCAAAGGACGATGTCAGCGCGTGGCCGCTGGTCGGCATGCTGGCCCGGATCGGCGGCACCATCTTCATCGATCGCGAGAGCCGACGCGCAGCGCGGGGACAGGCCGATCAGCTCGGCCAGGCGCTGCTCGGACATGTGCCGATCACCCTCTTTCCCGAGGGCACGACGGGCGACGGCGTCACGCTGTTTCCGTTCCGCGCCGCGCTGTTCGCCTCGGTCGCGCCGCCGCCGCGGGGCATCGCCGTCCAACCGGTCGCGATCGACTATGGCGCCGCCGCGCCGGAGATATGCTGGACCGGCGACGAGGATCTGGGCCCCAACGCCCGGAAGATCCTGGCGCGGCCCGGCGCGCTCGCCTGCACGCTCCGGTTCCTGCCGCCGCTGCCCGACTCCAGCGATCGCAAGCAGCTGGCAGCCCAGGCGCAGGCGGCTATCGCGGCGGCGCTGGCCCGCGGCTGAACCGCTCCGGTTCCGCCGCCCGCCGCTCTTCCGATTCGGTTGCGCTTCGGCTATGGCGCTGCGATGTCGCGCCCTTCCCCTAAAAGCTTCCACGTCAAGTCGTTCGGCTGCCAGATGAACGCCTATGACGGCGCCCGCATGGCCGAACTGCTCGAGGCGGGCGGCATGCGCGCCGCGGCAAGCGCCGACGAGGCCGATCTGGTCGTCCTCAACACCTGCCATATCCGCGAGAAGGCGGCCGAAAAGGTCTATTCGGACATCGGCCGGATCGTGAAGCGCGCCGAGGCGGGCAAGCCGATGATCGCGGTGGCAGGATGCGTCGCCCAGGCGGAAGGCGCCGAGATTCCGCGCCGCGCGCCCGCGGTCGACATCGTCGTGGGGCCCCAGGCTTATCACAATCTGCCGCAGCTGATCGCCGACGCCGCCGCGGGCAAGCCCGCGCTCGACACCGACATGCCCGCCGCTTCGAAGTTCGATGCGCTGCCCGGCCGCCGCCGGCAGGGGCCCGGCGCCTTCCTGACCGTGCAGGAGGGCTGCGACAAATTCTGCACCTATTGCGTGGTGCCCTACACGCGCGGCGCGGAGATATCGCGACCATGGCAGGCAATCGTCGACGAGGCGAAGGCGCTGGTCGACGCCGGCGCGCGCGAGATCACGCTGCTCGGGCAGAACGTCAACGCCTGGGCGGGCGAAGACGATCGCGGCCGCCGCCAAGGGCTCGACGGGCTGATCCGCACGCTCGACGCGCTGCCGGGGCTCGCGCGGATCCGGTACACCACCAGCCATCCCAACGACATGAGCGACGGGCTGATCGCGGCGCATGGCGAGGTGGCGAAGCTGATGCCGTTCCTCCATCTGCCGGTGCAGTCGGGCTCGGACCGCATCCTCAAGGCGATGAACCGCAGCCATGACACCCAAGGATATTTGCGGTTGATCGAACGCGTCCGCGCGGCGCGGCCCGACATCGCGATCTCGGGCGACTTCATCGTCGGCTTCCCCGGTGAGGGCGACGCCGATTTCGAAGCCACACTCGATCTCGTGCGCAGCGTCGGGTATGCTCAGGCCTTCAGCTTCAAATATAGCCCCCGGCCGGGAACCCCCGCGGCGACGATGGCCGGGCAGATCGCCCCGGCGCTGATGGACGAACGCCTGCAGAGGTTGCAGGCGCTGCTCAACGAGCAGCAGCACGGCTTCAATATCGCGACCGTCGGCAAACGGTGCGAGGTGCTGATCGAGCGCGACGGCAAAAGACCGGGTCAGCGCATCGGCAAATCGCCCTGGCTCCAGTCGGTGATCATCGAGAGCGGCCCTGCGATCGGCGCGCTGGTCACGGTGGATATCGTCGCGGCCGGCCCGAACAGCATGACCGGCGCGATCGTCGCCGAGCGCGAGGCGGCGTGAGCTCGAGGGATTTACGCTGCCGTCCCGCTTATGGCTGTTACGGCGAGCTGTCCCCGATTTCATAATAGTCCCCTTGTCGCGGCCCGGGCCGCGAAGCCGCCGCACGCCACACCGTCACCCGTCTGCCGCATCGCCGGTGGATAACTGTCCCGCCGCGCCGCTTTTGCCCTTCGCACGGGTCGAAATGCGCGTAGGATCGTTGTCACCCGATCGCTCCCGTATCGGGGCAGAGGAAAGGAAGCTGCCGCTCTTTATGTCGCGCAAGCCAGTTCCCGCGCAGGCCGGAGATCGCGCCCGGCTAGAGATCATGTTCGACAAACCCCAGCTGCTCGGCCGATTGTTCGGTGAGTTCGACCAGAATCTGGTGGCGATCGAGAACCGGCTCGGGGTCTATATCGCGGCGCGCGGCAACAAGCTGCAGATCGAGGGGGAGGCCGAGGCCGCCGCCCGTGCGCGCGAGGTGTTGACCGGACTCTACAACCGCATCGTCCAAGGACAAGATCTCGATACCGGGGCGGTCGAGGCAGTGATCGCGATGTCGGCCGAGCCGACGCTCGACGGGATCATCCGCAGCGATGTCGCCGATCCGCCCAAGGTGATGATCCGCACGCGCAAGAAGACAATCGTCCCGCGCTCGGCGACCCAGATCCGCTATATGGAGGCGCTCAACCGATCGGACATCATCTTCGCGCTCGGGCCGGCGGGCACCGGCAAGACCTATCTTGCGGTGGCTCAAGCGGTGCAGCAACTGATCCAGGGCACGGTCGACCGGCTGATCCTGTCGCGCCCGGCGGTCGAGGCGGGCGAGCGGCTGGGCTTCCTGCCCGGCGACATGAAGGAGAAGGTCGACCCCTATCTCCGTCCACTCTACGACGCGCTGTACGACATGCTGCCGACCGAGCAGGTTGAGCGGCGGATCGCAAGCGGCGAGATCGAGATCGCGCCGATCGCTTTCATGCGCGGCCGCACGCTGAGCGACGCCTTCGTGATCCTCGACGAGGCGCAGAACACCACGCCCGCCCAGATGAAGATGTTCCTGACCCGCTTCGGCCAGAACAGCCGGATGGTGGTCTGCGGCGATCCGCGCCAGATCGACCTTCCCGATATCGGCAAGTCGGGCCTCGCCGACGCGGTCGGCAAGCTCGAAGGCATCGACGGCATCGCGACGATCCGCTTCGGCGCCGCCGATGTCGTCCGCCATCCGATCGTCGGACGGATCGTCGAAGCCTATGAAGGGCCCGACGATGCGTGAGGCTGAACGATGATCGAGGTCGCGATCCAAAGCGAACCGGGATGGGATGACGGCGCCGACTGGGAGACTCTCGCCGCCGGCGCCGTGGCGGCAGCCCTGCGCATGACTCCCTATGGCGAGATCGAGGCCGCTCCCTACACGGCCGAGATCTCGGTGCGGCTCACCGACGATGAGGAAGTGCGCGGGCTCAACCTTCATTATCGCCAGAAGGACAAGCCCACCAATGTACTGAGCTTTCCCATGGTGCAGAACGACCTGCTCGAGGCGCTCAGCAATGGCGACGACGGCGAGGTGCTGCTCGGGGACATCATCCTCGCGCGGGGCGTGTGTGAACGCGAAGCCGCGGAAAGAGGGGTGACGACCGCTGAGCACGCGACCCATTTGATCGTCCATGGCACGCTCCACCTGCTCGGCTACGACCACGTCGCCGACGATGAAGCCGAGGCGATGGAGGATCTCGAGCGGGCCGCGCTGGCCGAACTCGGGATCGCCGATCCCTATGTGGTCACCGAAAGCTGATTGCCCTCGCCCCCTCATTTCGGATAGCGACTCGGCGAAACAACACGGCATAATAGACAGACGATGCCCGACGATAGCAGTAGCAACGCCGCGGATGGCGGCGGACGATGGTGGCGCGGGCTGCGCGCGTTCTTTGCTCCCGAGCATGAGCCCAGCCTGCGCGACCAGATCGAGGAAGCCATTGAGGAGCATCAGAGCGAGGGCGACGAAGGCGACGACCTGTCGCCCGCCGAGCGCGAGATGCTTCGCAACATCCTGCATTTCGGCGAGCGCAACGTCGGCGACATCGGCGTGCCCCGCGGCGATATCATCGCGGTGCCCGAGACGATCGGCTTTGATGAGCTCGTCGTGCGGTTCGCGGAGGCCGAGCACAGCCGGCTTCCGGTCTATAGCGACGATCTCGACCATGTGATCGGGATGGTTCACGTCAAGGACGTGTTCCGGATCATCGCCACCGGAACGGCGCGCCCCGCGACGATCGAGGGGCTGATCCGGCAACCGCGCTACGCGCCCTCTTCGATGCGGATCATCGATCTGCTCGCCGAGATGCGCGAGACCCGGACCCATCTCGCGGTCGTGCTCAATGAATATAGCGGCACCGATGGACTGGTGACGATCGAGGATCTGGTCGAAGAGATCGTCGGCAAGATCGAGGACGAACATGACGAAGCGGAGGAGGATCTGCTGATCGCGCTGGGCGATTCGATCTGGTCCGCCGATGCCCGCGCCGAACTCGACGATGTCGCGCGGGTGATCGATCCGCGGCTCGCCGACATCGAGGACGACGTGGAGACGCTGGGCGGCCTCGCCTCCGCGCTCGCAGGGCACGTGCCCCAGATCGGGCAGATCGTCGAGCATCCGAGCGGCTGGCGGCTCGAGATCGCCGACGCCGACGAGCGCCGGGTCAAGAAGCTGCTGCTCCATCCCCCGATCACCGGAGACCCCGAAGAAGAATGATTCCGGTTCGCCGGATGGGCGCGAAACGAGAGGCTGCCATGACGAACAGGAAGAAGCTGCTGATCGCACTGCCGGTTCTGATCCTGCTCGCGATCGTCGCGGGACTTTATGTGCTCGCGACACGCGAACATGCCGAGCTGGATTTCGCGGCGGGGGTCGGTCCCAGACCGAAGCTGGTCGAGCCGAAGGAGACCTTGATCCCGACGGCCCATGTCGCCCGCGCGGTCGGCTGGAAGCCGGGGCAGAAGCCAACCGCGGCGCCCGGACTGGCGGTCGCCGCGTTCGCCGCAGGGCTGCGCCATCCGCGCTGGCTCTATGTGCTGCCCAATGGTGATGTGCTGGTGAGCGAGAGCAATGCGCCCCCGCCCGATCCAAACGACAAGGACGACATCCTCACCCAATTTTTCAAGCGGCGGCTGTTGGCGCGCGCGGGCGCCGACGTGCCCTCGCCCAACCGGATCATCCTGCTTCGCGACGCCGACGGCGACGGCCGGGCCGAGTTCAGGAGCGTGCTGATCGCGGGCCTCCACTCGCCAAGCGGAATGGGCTGGGCGAAGGGGCAGCTCTACATCGCCAACACTGATGCGCTCGTCCGGGTGCCGTTCACGCTGGGCCAGACGCGGATCGACGCGAAGCCCCAGACCGTCGCGAAGCTGCCGGGCGGCTTCGATCACTGGGCGCGCAACCTGTTGCTCGCGCCCGATGGCAAGTCGGTTTACGTCGCGGTCGGCTCGGCCACCAACATCGCCGAGAAAGGCATCGACCGCGAGGCGAAGCGCGCGGCGATCTGGCAGGTTGAGCTGCCCTCCGGCCGCGATCGAATCTTTGCTTATGGGCTACGCAACCCGAATGGCCTGGCCTTCGAACCCGGCAGCGGCGACCTTTGGACGACCGTCAACGAACGCGACATGATCGGCTCCGATCTCGTACCCGATTATCTCACCGAGGTGCAGTTTGGCGGCTTCTATGGCTGGCCGTGGTATTATTGGGGCGGCTATGTCGACAAGCGCGTCCCCGAGCCGGCGGAGGATTTGCAATCTTATGTGATCCGCCCCGATTATGCACTGGGCCCGCATGTGGCGGCGCTCGGCCTCGCCTTCGCGCAGGGCGCGGAGCTGGGGCCGAACTATGCCGAAGGCGCCTTCATCGCCGAACATGGTTCGTGGAACCGGCGACCTTATGCAGGCTACCAGCTGGTGTTTGTTCCCTTCAAAAAGGGCAGGCCCAGCGGCAGGCCGGTGGAGGTGCTGGGCGGCTTTCTGTCAGGCGACGACGCACGCGGCCGGCCGGTCGCGGTGGCGATCGGCAAGCGCGGCGGATTGCTCGTCAGCGACGATGTGGGCGGGACGATCTGGCGGGTGTCGGCCCGGCGGTAGCGCCGCGGCGTCCCGTCAGCCGCCACCGCCCGGCGGCGGCAGCCTTATTCGGCGGGTGCGATGCCGGGCGACTTGCCGAGCTGGCCGGTCAGCCGATGATAGATGTTGACGAACGGCCGCAGGTAAAGCTGCGGAATGGTCCTGTAGTTGACCTGGTCGTGATGCTCGAGGCCGAGCTCGAAGCTGCGCCGCGGCTTGCTGTACGAGAAGGAGCCGAACATCTGGTCCCAGATCGCGAGGAAGCTGCCAAAATTATAAACCGGTCCCACACGGTTGTGATGCAGGTGATGCTGCAGCGGACTCATGAAGAACCGCTCCGCCTTGCCGAACGACAAGGGGATATGCGAGTGATGAAGGATGTTGAGGTTGACCGCGCAGATGATCGCGAACGCGGTGAGGTAGACCGGCCCTCCGAGGAACGCGCTCTCGACCGGCGACAGGCCGAACGCATAGGTATAGACCCCCATCACGACCGCCAGTCCCGCCGTTGTCATCATCCTGCGGAAGATATCGTCACCGACATGCGAGCGAAACTCCCCGAACGGGGAAAGGAATTCCGAGCTGTGATGGATCTTGTGGAATTCCCAGAGATAGTCGGACTTATGGCTGAGCGCGTGCGCCGCGAACTCCATGAAGTCGCGGACCAGCAGCGAGACGATCACGAGGCCCGCAGCCACCCAGATCGTCGCGACCTGCTGCGTTTGCGCTCCGAAAAGATCGGTCAGCCCGGCATTGATCGCAGGCACCATGAAATCGAGCAGAAGTACGATCGGTATCACGATCCATTTCGTCGACAGGCGGTTCAAAACCGTGAAGCAGATGTCGATATAAACGTTGCGGTTCCGGAACACTTCGCGCGGAAAGCAATAGCCGAAGAAGCCGCCGATCGTCCGTTTGCCCGTCACGTCGGGATCGCGGGTGTAGGAAATGCCCGCACCGACCGCACCGGTCGACAGCTTGAGCGGCATCCCGATCAGGCTGAAGGTCAGCAGATGGTGAAAAAAGGTGCCGAGGTCCATGCCGCATTCCCCCTGCAACGCACAATAGAGATTCGTTAACGCATGTAAAGCTTAAAGCTGCTCCATGGCGAGTTGGCCGATCGGCGAATGGTGCACTGCGCAACAGTGCATAGTTGCTGTTCGATTGCCAAATGCGCCTCGGCTTTCGGCCTTTGGGAGCCAGCAGCAGCCATCCTCGCGGGAAGATGTTCTTTCGGCCCGGCGACAGAACCCGCCAAAACGGATCAAATTGTTGCGCGCGACCCTTGGGTCAGATGAGCTGGGTCAGCTTTGAAGGGGCCGGAAATGCGCCACCCTTGTTTTGCGCGTCGAACGCAGGAGCCTCGAAGCGATGCCAGCCGCCTGCCGACAGCCGCTCGAGCGGCTGGAAGCGCACCTTGTACTGCATGCGCGCGGATCCCTCGACCCAATAGCCGAGATACACATAGGGCCTGCGACCCTCGACGGCCCGGCGGATATGGTCGAGGATGATGAAGGTGCCCATCCCCGGACGTGCCGGATCCTCGGTTTCGAAGAAGCTGTAGACCATCGACAGCCCGTCGGACTGGTCGTCGGTCAGGCACGCGCCGATCAGCTTGCCCGGCCGGCCGTTCTTCGACGGCTCGCGATATTCGACGATCTGCGTTTTCACCGGGGTTTGCTCGACCATGTCGGCGAAATCGAGTTCGTCCATCTGCGCCATCCCTCCGCCGGGGTGGCGCGCCTTGAGGTAGCGCCGCAGCAGCGCGAACTGCTCCTCGGTGGTCCACGGCCTGCAGATGCTGACCTCGATGTCGTCATGGCGGCGGATCAGCTTGCGCTGGCTCGCATTGGGCTTGAACTCGCCCGCAACGACGCGCACCGACACACAGGCTTGGCAATCGACGCAGGTCGGGCGGTAGGCGACTCCCTGGCTGCGGCGGAAGCCGATTCGGCCGAGCGCGTCATTGAGTTCGCCCGCATTGGGGCCCGAAAGCTCGGTGAACACCTTGCGTTCGGTGCGGCCCGGCAGATATGGGCACGGGCCGGGTGTCGTCACGAAGAAACGCGGAAAGCGAAACTGCGCGGTCATCCCAATAGCTGCCCCATCTCACAGGACCGTTGGCGGTCTTGCATGACTATGCCTACGCACGAAGGTGATGAAAAGAGCATTAACCTTGAATCTTTTGTCTCATCCTCGGGCACCGCGCGTCACCCACGCCTGATCGCCGATGCGACCACCGGCGCCCATGGCCGACCAGCCTATGCAGCTTCGATCGGCGTGACCTCATAGCCCTCGTGGCGCAACGCCTGCAGCAGCCGGCCGAGGTGCGCCGCGTCGCGCGTCTCGCATTCGATCTCGGCGATCAGGCCTTTCGCGGGAAGCGTCGTGAACACGCGCTGGTGATAGACTTCGACGATATTGACCTGCTGCTCGTCGAATACGCGCGCCACGTGGAAAAGCGCCCCGGGCCGGTCCTGGAGCCGCACGCTGAGCCGCGCGAGCCGGCCCGACCGCGCGAGATCGCGCAGCAGGACGTTGGCGAGCAGCCGCGTGTCGATATTGCCGCCGCACAATATGATGCCGACATTGCGGCCGCGAAACAGCTTCGGGTGCGCGAGCAACGCGCCGAGACCGGCGGCGCCTGCGCCCTCGACCACGGTTTTCTCGATCTGGAGCAGCATCGAGACCGCGGTCTCCATGTCGCGCTCCGACACCAGCACGATATCGTCGACCAGCGCGCGTACGATCGCCGAGGTGACGGCACCCGGCTGCTTGACGGCGATGCCCTCAGCCAGCGTGTCGCCCTCACAGGGTAGGATCAGGCCCTTCATCCGGGCGTACATCGAGGGAAACAGCTCGGCCTGGACGCCGATCACCCGCGGCCGGTCGGCCGCCGCATGGGCGACCACCGCGGTGCCCGAGATCAGCCCGCCGCCGCCGATCGGCACGACCAGCGTATCGATTTCGGGCGCATCCTCCAGCATCTCGAGCGCCACCGTCCCCTGGCCGGCGATGACATCGGCGTCGTCGAACGGGTGGACAAAGGTCAGGCCCTCGCGCGCCTCGAGCGCCCGCGCCGCCTCATAGGCATCGTCGAAGCGCTCGCCCGCCAGGATCACCCGCGCGCCGTGCCCCTCGGTCTGCTGGACCTTCACCGTCGGGGTCGATGTCGGCATCACGATCGTGACCGGAATGCCGAGCCTCGCGCCGTGATAGGCAAGACCCTGCGCGTGGTTGCCGGCCGAGGCGGCGATCACGCCCCGCGCCCGCTGCTCATCCGACAGCAGGCACAGCTTGTTGAGCGCGCCGCGCTCCTTATAGGCGGCGGTGAACTGAAGATTTTCGAACTTCAGCCAGACATTGGCGCCTGTAATCTGGCTCAGCGTTCGGCTCTTGAGGATCGGTGTGCGCACGATCGAAGGCGCGATCCGGGCGTGCGCCGCACGGACGTCATCGATTGTGACCGGGACGCTCGCGGCGTCGTTCTGCTGTTGCACGGTTGCCATCATGCGCGCCCCATAGACTAATGCGCAGCAGACTCCTAGCGCACCCCGAAAATCCATCTTATGCCAGGCTCCATGGCAAAGTTGAGCTTCCTGGGGCTGGGCGCGATGGGCGCCCCGATCGCACGACATCTCGCGGCGGCGGGTCATGAAGTGACCGTCTACAACCGCACCCGCCACAAGGCCGAGGCCTGGGTGGAGAAAAATGGAGGACGCTTCGCGCCCACGCCCGCGGCGGCGGCCGAAGACGCCGATGCGGTGCTCAGCTGCGTCGGGGCCGACGGCGACCTCGAGGCGGTGACGCTGCGCAGCGACGGCTGCTTTCGTGCCATGAAGAAAGGCGCGCTTTTTATCGACCACACCACCGCCTCGGCCAAAATCGCGCGCCAGCTCGCGGTCGAGGGCCGCGACCGCGGCCTGCTCGTGGTCGACGCGCCGGTGTCGGGCGGTCAGTCGGGCGCGGAGGCGGGCACGCTATCGATCATGTGCGGCGGCACGGACAAGGCGATCGCCGCGGCGATCCCGCTGATGCAGGCCTATGCGTCGCGAATCGTCCACATCGGCCGCCCCGGCGCGGGCCAAACCACGAAGATGGTCAATCAAATCTGTATTGCCGGCGCGATGCAGAGCGCGGCAGAGGCGCTCCGGTTCGCGCAGAATGCCGATCTCGACCTCGACAAGGTGTTCGAAGCAGTATCGGGCGGGGCGGCGTCGAGCTGGTATCTGGTCAACCGCTGGAAGACCATGGCCGAAGACAGCTTCGATTTCGGGTTTGCGGTCGACTGGATGCGCAAGGACCTCAGTATCGCGATCGAGGAGGCGCGCGCCAACGGCGCCGCGCTGCCCTTCGCCGCGCTCGCCGACCAATTCTATGCCGATGTGCAGGCGCTCGGCAGCGGGCGGCAGGATATCTCAGCGGTGGTCAAGCGGCTCCCCAAGACGTGAGGCGCCCGATCCGGCGGATCATCGCGGTATTTACCGCCGTTTTTCTCGCCACGCCCGCGCTGGCCGACGGCCTGATCGACAACGCCAACGGCTATAGCTTCGACACTGGCGGCAAGCTCGTCCGCTTCACCGGGCTGCTGATCGACGGCCAGGGCAAGATCGTGAAACTGCTCGATCGCGGAGACAAACGCCCCGAGAAGCTCGACTTCCGGCTCGACGCCCGCGGCCGCGCTCTGATCCCCGGGCTGATCGACGCGCATGGGCATATCATGGCGCTCGGCGAGGCTGCACTGTCGCTCGACCTGTCGGCGACGGGCAGCCTCGCCGAGGCTCAGGCCGCGCTCGCCCGCTATGCTGCTGCCCGTCCCAACCCGCGTTGGATAAGAGGCGGCGGCTGGAGCCAGGAACGCTGGGCGCTCGGCCGTTTCCCGACCGCGACCGATATCGACGCGATCGCCCCGGGCCGACCGATCGTGCTCGACCGCAGCGATGGCCATGCGCTGCTCGCCAGTTCGGCGGCGATGGCCGCCGCGGGGGTCACGGCCGCGACCAGGGATCCACCGGGCGGGCGGATCGAACGCGATGCGCAAGGCAGCCCGACCGGCATCTTCGTCGATGCCGCGAAACGGCTGATCCTCGACGCTGCGCCGCCGATGCTGCCACGCGATCGCGACGCAGCGCTGGCCAAGGCGCAGGAAATATTGCTCGGCTATGGCATCACCACAACCTGCGACATGGGAACCAGCGAGGACGATTGGCAGGTGATCCGGCGCGCGGGGGATATGGGGCGGCTGCGCGTGCGCATCATCTCCTATGCGGCGGGCATTCCGGCACTGCTTTCGATCGCCGGAACCGGACCGACGCCCTGGCTCTATGACGCCAGGCTGCGCATGATCGGCGTCGAGCTGGTCGCCGATGGCGCGCTAGGTTCGCGCGGCGCGTGGCTCAAGACGCCCTATGCCGACGCGCCCGGACAGAAGGGGCTGCAGTTGCTCGATGACGCCAAGCTCCGCAACCTGATGAGCCGCGCCGCGATGGACGGTTTCCAGACCGCGGTGCAAGCGGCCGGCGACGCGGCGAACGCGCAGGTGCTCGGCGCGATCGAGGAATTGGGGGAGACCTACAAGGGCGATCGCCGCTGGCGCATCGAACATGCCCAGATCGTCGATCCGGCCGACCTGCCGCGCTTCGGCAGCAACGGCATAATCGCCTCCATGCAGCCGGCCCGCCAGCCGTCGGACCGGGCGATGGCGGAGGCGCGCCTGGGCCCCGCGCGGCTCGGCGGCGCCTATGCGTGGAAGGCAATGCTCGACAATAAGGCGCGGCTCGCCTTCGGCTCGGATTATCCCGCCGCGAGCCCCAACCCCTTTCCCGCGCTCGCCGCGGCGATCAGCCGGCAGGATGCCGCCGCTCAGCCGTCCGGCGGCTGGCAACCGCAACAGGCGATCGGCCTACCCGAGGCCCTTCGCGGCTTCACCGCGACCGCCGCCTATGCCGGCTTCGCCGAGGACCGGATTGGCACGCTGACGCCCGGCCATATGGCCGATTTCCTGATCCTCGACCGCGACATCTTCACCACCGACCTCGCCGGCATCCGCGCGGCGAAACCGCTCGAGACCTGGATCGGCGGAAAGCGCGTATGGGTCGCGCCCTAGCGTCATCAATCTGACATCCGGCCGTGCAACCGAGGAAAGCATGAAGAAGATCGCCATCGCCGCCGCCATCGCCGTTCTGCCCGCCGCCCTGCTCGCCGCCCCACCGCCGTCCAAACCCAAGCTGATCGTCGCGATCGCGGTGGACCAGTTCTCGACGGAAGTGTTCCGCCGCTATCGCGATAGCTATGACGGGGGGCTCAAGACGCTTGCGAGCGGCGTCGCCTATCCTGCGGGTTATCAGAGCCACGCCGCGACCGAGACCTGCCCCGGCCATTCGACGATCCTCACGGGCCGCCATCCGTCGGGAACCGGCATCGTCGCCAACACCTGGTTCGACGTCAAAACAGGGTCGACGATCTATTGCATCGCCACCCCGTTGCAGGCCGATCCCAACGCCCGCGGGCCCCAGAATATGCGAGTGACGACGCTTGGCGACTGGATCAAGGCCGCCGAACCCGGCGCGCGTTCCTTCGCGGTCTCAGGCAAGGACCGCGCCGCGGTCACGATGGCCGGCAAACATGCCGACGGCGTTTTCTGGTGGGTCGACGGCAAGGGCTTCCGGACCTCGCCCTTCGCCGGCCCTGCGGGGTCGAAGACGGTCGAGCCCGCCAACGCGTTCAATGCCGCGCTGATCGCCCAATGGAAGGCGACGCCGCCGGTGCTGTGGCCGCAGCCGTCGGCAAGCTGTGCGGCGCTTCAGCGGTCGCACCGATTCGGGCAGATCGAGCTGTCGGGCAAGGTTCCCCCGGATGCCGCACTGGCCGCCACCGCCAGTGACCAGTTTTTGGCGACCGACGATTTCCGCGGAGCGTTGCGCGCCTCGCCGCTGTTCGACGCCACGGTCGTCGATTTCGCCCTGCAACTGATCGCGCGCGAGGGGCTCGGCCACGGGCCCGCGACCGACGTGCTCGCGGTGAGCCTGTCGGCCACCGACTATATCGGCCACCGTTTCGGCAATGGCGGCGCCGAGATGTGCGTTCAGCAGGCCGCGCTTGACGGGAGCCTCGGCCGGCTGATGGCGGGCATCGCGGCGTTGGACGTGCCGGTGATGGTGGTGCTGACCGCCGATCATGGCGCGACCGATGCCGCCGAACGGCAGCATGAGCAGGACGGCACGGCGGCGCGGCTCGACGGCAACGCCTTTGTCGGGCGCCTCAACAAGGCGCTGAAACAGCAGCTCGCGATCGAGTTCGAACCGATCGTCGGCGACGATCCCGAACAGCTCGTCATCAATGTCGGCCCTGACGCGACGCTCGCGGCCAAGGTGCGTGACGCCGCGATCACCTGGCTGCGCCAGCAGGCCGAGGTCAAGGCGATTTTCAGCCGCGCCGAGATCGAAGCCGCCACGCCGCCGCCAGGGACCTCGCCCGACAAGCTCACGCTGCAGCAGCGTTTCAACGAGAGTTACGACAAGGAACGGTCGGGCGACATCGCGGTGACTTATGCCGAGCGCACCAGCTTCGGCGTGCCGCGCAGTGTCGGGGACACGGTCGCGGGGCATGGGACGCCTTGGGATTATGACCGGGAGGTGCCGATCCTGTTCTGGTGGCCGGGAGTTGCGGCCGACAATCGCGAGCAGCCGATCGAAACCGTCGATATCGCGCCGACTCTTGCTGCGATCGCGGGGATCAAGCCGCCGGTGCCGGTGGACGGACATTGTCTCGACCTGGGCGGCAATTGCCCGAACTGATCGAATTCAGGGAAGAAGGTTCGCACCGGCGGGCTGGCCAAGCGCGCCCCCGACCGGGCCTTGGGGGCCCGGTGCGGGATGCAACAGCTCAGAGCGCAAGAATCACGCCCACGGCGAGAGCTTGTGCTGCGATCGCGATAAACGCGCTCGCCGCACTTTCGAAATACTTCATGGTTCGCTCCTGTTTTTCGGGCCGGTTGCCCGACAGCGCCATATTGTGCGCCGCAGCAGGAATTACACCGAATCGGTAGTAAACGACAATTTCAAAGCGGGGGCGTATGGTTGCATTTTATGCAATCATAGTCGTGATTTGCAATCGTGCGGCGAACTTGTCAGTCGAGATTGGGTCTGAGCCAGCGTTCGGCGGCCTGGAGATCTACGCCCCGTCTGGCCGCATAATCCTCAAGCTGATCGCGCCCGATTCGCGCCACCCCGAAATAGCTCGCCTCGGGATGTCCGAAATAGAATCCCGAAACCGCCGCGGTCGGCAGCATGGCGAAGCTTTCGGTCAGGCTGATGCCCGTGGTTTCACCGGCGCGGAGCATATCGAACAGCACCGGCTTCTGGCTGTGGTCGGGGCAGGCCGGATAGCCCGGTGCCGGGCGGATGCCGCGATACTGCTCCTTGATCAGCGCCTCGTTGGTGAGTTGCTCGCCCTCGGCATAGCCCCACAGGTCGGTCCGGACATGCAGGTGAAGCCGCTCGGCAAAGGCCTCGGCAAGACGATCGGCGAGCGCCTTCAGCAGGATGTCCCGATAATCGTCATGGTCGGCCTTGAAGCGCGCGACATGCGGATCGATGCCGTGGATGCCCACCGCGAAACCGCCTAGCCAGTCGCCCGCGGGGGCGACGAAATCGGCAAGGCACATATTGGCGCGGCCCTCGCGCTTTCGGATCTGCTGACGGAGAAACGGCAGACGTATTTCGCCATCGCCGGCGTCGACAAGGACGTCGTCGCCCTCGGACCGCGCCGGCCACAGCGCCGCGACGCCACGCGCGGTCAGCCATTTTTCGGCGATGATCGTGTCGAGCATATTCTGCGCGTCTTCGAACAGACCTCGCGCGCTTTCCCCCACCACCGCGTCATCGAGAATCGCCGGGTAGTTGCCCGCGAGCTCCCAGGCGCGGAAGAAGGGCGTCCAGTCGATATAGTCGCGCAGATCCTCAAGTGGCCAGTCGGGGAAAGCATGGATGCCGGGCTGCCTGGGCGCTTCGGGCTTGAGCTCGAAGTCCGCGACGAACGCGTTGGCGCGCGCTTCGTCGAGCGTGGCGAGCTCATTCTGCCCCTTGCCCTCGCGCGCCTTGCGCACCGCGTCATAGTCCGCAGCGGTGCGGGCCACGAACGCGTCGCGTTGGGTGTCGGACAACAGCGTCGACGCGACGCCGACCGCGCGGCTGGCGTCGAGGACGTGCACGACCGGACCGGCATAAGCCGGCGCGATCCGCAACGCAGTATGGACCCTGGAAGTGGTGGCCCCGCCGATCAGCAGGGGGATCGCCATCTTGGCGCGGTCCATCTCGGCGGCCACGGTGACCATCTCGTCGAGCGAAGGGGTGATCAGCCCCGACAGGCCGATCATGTCGGCGTCATTCTCGTTCGCCGCCCTGAGGATATCGGGCCATGCCACCATCACCCCGAGGTCGATCACCTCATAGCCATTGCACTGGAGCACCACGCCGACGATGTTCTTGCCGATGTCATGGACGTCGCCCTTGACCGTCGCCATCACGATCCGCCCCTTTGAACGGGCGCCAGCAAGCTTCTCCGCTTCGATATAGGGCAGCAGATAGGCGACGGCCTTCTTCATGACGCGCGCGGACTTCACCACCTGCGGTAGGAACATCTTGCCCGCGCCGAACAGGTCTCCGACCACGTTCATCCCGTCCATCAGCGGCCCCTCGATCACCTCGATCGGCCGCGCAAACGCCTGCCGCGCCTCCTCGGTATCGTCGACGACATAAGCGTCGATGCCCTTGACCAACGCATGCTCCAGCCGCTTCGCGACGTCCCAGCCGCGCCATTCCTCGGCGGCCTTTTCGGCGGCGGCGTCCTTGCCCTTGTAGCTCTCGGCCAACTCGATGAGGCGCTCGGTCGAATCCTCGCGGCGATCCCAGATCACATCTTCGCACGCTTCGCGGAGCGCCGGATCGATCGCGTCGTAGACGTCGAGCTGGCCGGCGTTGACGATGCCCATGTCCATTCCGGCCTGGATCGCGTGATAGAGGAACACGCTATGCATCGCGCGGCGGACCGGCTCGTTGCCGCGGAACGAGAAGCTCAGATTGGAGACGCCCCCCGAAATATGACAATGCGGGCAGCGCTTCTTGATCTCGGCGGTCGCCTCGATGAAGTCGATCGCATAGCGGCGATGCTCGTCGATCCCGGTCGCCACCGCGAAGATGTTGGGATCGAAGATGATGTCCTCGGGGGGAAAGCCATCGGCGACCAACAGCTTGTAAGCGCGTTCGCAGATCTCGACCTTGCGCTCGCGGGTATCGGCCTGGCCGAGCTCGTCGAACGCCATCACCACCACCGCGGCGCCGTAGGCGCGGCACTTGCGTGCATGATGGAGAAAGGCCTCCTCGCCTTCCTTCATGCTGATCGAATTGACGATCGGCTTGCCCGAGACGCATTTGAGACCAGCCTCGATCACCGTCCATTTCGAGCTGTCGATCATGATCGGCACGCGCGCGATATCGGGTTCGGCGGCGATCAACTTGAGGAAGGTCGTCATCGCCAGCTCGGCATCGAGCAGGCCCTCGTCCATATTGACGTCGACGATCTGAGCGCCGTTCTCGACCTGCTGGCGCGCAACCTCGACCGCCTTCACATAGTCGCCCGCCATGATCAGCTTCTTGAAGGCCGCCGACCCGGTGACGTTGGTGCGCTCGCCGATATTGACGAACTGGGCGGTCGATCTGGCCCCCTCCTCTGCCGGCGGCAGAGGGTCGGGGCGAGGGCCCGAGCGAAGCGAGGTTGGTTGGGTCATCTGGAGCCTTAAAAAGAAAAGAAGAGAGCCCTCACCGGCCCTGTCCCGCTTGCGGGACAGGGCCGGAAGGTCAGGCCGCCATAATCATCGGGTCGAGGCCGGCGAGCCGGGTGCGATGATCGTGCGCGTGAGGCGTGCGCGGCGGTTTGCCCTGCACCGCCGCCGCCATCGCGGCGATGTGGGCCGGGGTCGAGCCGCAGCACCCGCCGACGACATTGACCAGCGACTTGTCCGCCCATTCGGCGATGAACCCGCCGGTGGTCGCCGGCTGCTCGTCATATTGGCCGAGATCGTTGGGCAGACCGGCATTGGGATAGATCATCACCAGCGTGTCGGCGAGCGCCGAAAGCACCTGGACGTGCGGGCGCAGCAGATCGGCGCCGAACGCGCAGTTGAGCCCGACGGTCAGCGGATGGGCATGGCGCACCGCATGCCAGAATGCCTCGACCGAATGACCCGAAAGATTGCGCCCCGACATGTCGGTAATCGTCATCGAAAGCATCATCGGAATCTCGGCTCCGCGCTTCGCCTGTTCGTCGAGCACCGCCATGATCGCCGCCTTCGCGTTGAGCGTGTCGAAGATCGTCTCGATCAGGATGAAGTCGCAGCCGCCGTCGAGCAGCGCCGCCGCCTGATCCTGATAGACGTCGCGCATCGTATCGAAATCGACCGCGCGATAGCCAGGATCATTGACGTCGGGCGACAGCGACAAGGTCTTGTTGGTCGGTCCGATCGCCCCGGCGACAAACCGCGGACGTCCATCCTTCGCGGCATATTCATCGGCGGCCTCGCGCGCGATGCGCGCGGCGGCGAGGTTCATCTCGCGGACCAGATGGACCGCGTCATAGTCGCCCTGGCTGATGATGTTGGCGTTGAAGGTATTGGTCGAGACGATGTCCGAGCCGGCGTCGAGATAGGCGCGGGTGATCTCCCCGATCACATCGGGGCGCGTCAGCACGAGCAGGTCGTTATTGCCCTTCTGATCGGACGGCAGCTCATAGCCGCCGCGATAATCGGCCTCCTGGAGCCGGTAGCTCTGGATCATGGTGCCGAAGGCGCCGTCCGTCAGCAGGACGCGCTGCCTGGCCTGATCGCGGAAACGGGCGGCGGCTTCAGATTTATGCATCGGAGCGTTCCTTTGCGTTCGCTTCGCGCGAACGGCTTGCGTGAGGTTTCATGCCGCCACGCCGAGCGCGCTGGCGTCGGCGCGCAGCCCCAGCAAGTGGCAAATGGCGAACGACAATTCGGCGCGGTTGAGCGTGTAGAAATGAAACTGGCGGACGCCCCCGGCATACAGGCGGCGGCACATCTCGGCCGCGATCGTCGCGGCTACGAGCTGGCGCGCGGCGGGATGGTCGTCGAGCCCCTCGAACAGCCGGTCCATCCAGGCGGGGATCGCAGCGCCGCACAGGCCCGCGAATTTGCGCGTCTGCGCGACATTGGAGACCGGCAGAATGCCGGGCACGATCTCGCCCGCGATGCCCTTGGCGCGAACCTTGTCGCAGAAGCGAAAATAGGCTTCGGGGGTGAAGAAGAATTGCGTGATCGCGCGGGTGGCGCCCGCCTCGAACTTCGCCCTGAGATTGTCGAGATCGCTTTCCGCGCTGGCGGCTTCGGGATGGCATTCGGGGTAGGCGGCGACCGAAATCTCGAACGGCGCGACCGCCTTGAGCCCGGCGACGAGCTCGGCGGCGTTGCGATAGCCTTGCGGGTGCGGGGCGAACTGCGCGCCTTCGGTGGGCGGATCACCGCGCAGCGCGACGATGTGGCGCACCCCGGCGCTCCAATAGGCGCGCGCGACCTCGTCGATCTCGGCCTTGCTGGCGTCGACGCAGGTCAGGTGAGCGGCCGCTGGAATGGCGGTTTCCTGAACGATGCGCGCGACGGTGTGGTGCGTGCGCTCCCGCGTCGAGCCGCCCGCGCCATAGGTGACCGACACGAAGCGTGGCCTGAGCGGCGCGAGCGTCTGGATCGCCCCCCACAGCGCGGCTTCCATCTTCTCGGTCTTGGGCGGGAAGAACTCGAACGACACGGTGGCGTCGCCCGCCAGATTGGCGAACAGCGGCGCATCGAGCGCGCGGCGCGCCTCCTCGAGCTGGCTCAACGGTACGGATGTCATGACACTGCCTTCAACTGACTGCGCTGCCCGCGCAAGCCCAACCATAATTTCACTGTCAGCGCATCGCCGACCAGCTCCTCCGAGCGGTCGAGCCCGAGCCCCGCGGCGTGGAACCAGCCGCCCATCTGATCATCGCTGAAACCGAGCCGCACATGCGCATCGCGGCTGCGCAGATCCTCGAGATCATGGCTTGCGAAGTCAACGATCAGCAGCCGACCGCCAGGCGCCAGCAAGCGCGCGCCTTCGGCGATCGCCGCGGCGGGATGCTGGGCGAAATGGAGCACCTGATGCAGGATGACGAGGTCGGCCGTGCCATCGCCGAGCGGCAGGGCATACATGTCGCCCTGACGCAGCTCGGCATTGGCGAGCCCGGCCTCGGCAAGCTTGACCCTCGCCAGCCGCAGCATCTCGGGGCTGCGGTCGATGCCCAGCGCGGACACGGCCTGCGCGCCGATCAGTTCGATCATCCGGCCGGTGCCGGTGCCGATATCGACCATCCGCCCAATCGCCGCATCGGCAAGCATCTCGACAATACGGTGCTCGACCGCGCTTTCGGGGACATGAAGCGATCGGATCGCATCCCATTCCTCGGCATGTTCGGCGAAATAGCGGGCGGCGGAAGCCGCGCGGTCGGCACGCACCGCGGTGAGCCGAGCCCGATCGGCCACCGACCACGCATCCTCGCCTTCGCGCGACCAATCATCGATCGCGGCGAACAGCGGCGCAACGCAATCGTCCGCTCCGAGGCCAAGGAACACCCAGCTTCCCTCCTTCCTCCGTTCGGCCAATCCGGCGTCGGCGAGGATCTTCACATGGCGGGAGACGCGCGGCTGGCTTTGCCCGAGCACCTGGGCCAGTTCACCGATCGACAGCTCCATCGCGCGCAGCAGATGGAAGATGCGCAGCCGGGTCGGATCGGCTAGCGCCCGGAAAATGGCGAGGGCGTCGCACGGCATATATGCAGACATAAAGAAATCTTTATATGTGGTCAAGGCGCTTGCCGCGCGCGGGGATGGCGGGCATTGCCCCGTCGACGCGCGGAACTCCGCCGCGCTTCGGCACAGCAGCAATCGCGGCGATCCGCGCGAAAGGGATATGGACGATGCAAGCTTCGGCGAGGATGATCGGCGTCGTGGCGCTGGGGCTGACGCTCTCGGCCTGCGCCACCACCCGGCCGGGGACCGATAGGCTCGCCGAGAAAGATCCGCTCGAGGGTTTCAATCGGGGCGTCTGGGCGGTCAACCGCGGCGCCGACAAGGTGGTCATCAAGCCGGTGACCCAAGTCTATCGGGCGGTTGCGCCCAAGCCCGCACGCGACGGGGTGCGCAATTTTTTCGGCAATGTCGCCGAGCCCTTCTCGTTCATCAACAACATCCTGCAGGGCAAGGTCGATCGCGCCGCCCGCAACCTCGGCCGTTTTCTGGTGAACACCACCGCCGGCATAGGCGGGCTGTTCGACCAGGCCTCGCGTGTGGGGATCAAACCCGCTCCTGAGGATTTCGGGCAGACGCTCGCCAATTGGGGCGCGAATGGCGGGCCTTATCTGGTGTTGCCGCTGCTGGGCCCCTCGACGCTGCGCGACGGGGTCGGCACCGGAGTCAGCCAGCTTGCCAATCCCTATAACGTCTGCCTGAGCGAATGCGGCCTGCCCCACGGTGTCCCGCTCGCGCTGCTCGCCACCCAGGTGATCAGCACGCGCGACGGGCTGATCGAAACGGGCGCCGACAATTTCCTGGAATCGAGCCTCGATCCTTATGCCGCAGCGCGGTCGGCCTATCTGCAGCGGCGTCGCGCGGAAATTCTCGATCAGGAGGGCGACGATGCAGCCGCCGAAGCCGCCGCGGCAGCGGACGCGGCGGCGAATCCGGTGGGCGGCGACCCCGCCTCCGCCGCCGATGTCGACGCCGGAATTCCAGGCGGAGGAGAGGCTTCGCAGCCGCCGCCCGCGCCGCCCGAACCGGCCTCTGGATCGGACCCGAAACCAAGCGATCCGGCCACTTCCGAGCCGCCGAGCCGGTCGAATTAACTACCGGAACAAGAGACATTGCATCGCACTGCGCAAAACTGTAAGAAGTCCGAGCCTGTTTCGGGGGGAAACAAGCCTGAACGTGATTGGAATCGTTCGAGCCACTCTCTTTCTTTAATTCACTTCCGGAGAATTCGATCATGAAGAAGATCGTTGCCCTTTCGCTTATCGCCGCCGCCTCGCTGTCGCTCGCTTCGTGCAAGCCGAAGGAAGCTGCCGTCGAGAACAACACCGTCGTCGTCGATAACACCGCCGATGCGATGGCCGACACGAACGCTGCGATGGCTGATTCGAATGCGGCTGCTCCTGCGGACAACGCTTCGAACGCGATGTAATCGCGCCGGCGGCCGCCTTGCTGCGGCTGTCGATCGAATGAAGGCCGCGCCCCAGGGTGCGGCCTTTTTCTTTGGCCAGTCGCCTCAGCACCATTGGCACGAGGCGATCGGCCGCTCGAGATCATGCAGGCAATGTCCAAGCAGCGGAATCGCCGCATCTACTTGAGATAAGGCAAATCTGTGGTGCGGGCGGGGGGACTCGAACCCCCACAGGTCTCGCGACCTTACGGATTTTCGTACCACTTCGGCTTTCGCCGCCGGCCCGGGCGACCCCGCGCCGTTCGTGGTCTGGACTATCCCTTCGCCCTATCCGCGACGCGGACGTAGGCGCTGCCCGTCTAGTCTCTACACCTTCCGCCGGACCGAACGGCTCCGACGGCTTGGCTCGGGATTACCAGGAATAGGCTTCCCCGAATTTGAGCAGTTCTGCATCGCCGGTTTCCCGGCGAGCACTCGATCTTGGTTTCAAGTCCGTTGCGTCTACCAATTTCGCCACGCCCGCAGCGTCGCTGCGGGGTGCATAGCCAGCGCGCCCATCCGCGCCAAGCGCGAATCACTGCCCCCGGATCGCGCCGTTCAGACGTTGAGGCGCAGCCGCATCTCCTTGCCGGGCTTGAAATATGGCACTCGCTTCGCCGAAACGGGCACAGTATCTCCAGTACGGGGATTACGACCGATCCGCGCTTCCCGGCTTCGCGTAGAAAAAGCACCGAAACCGCGCAGCTCAACACGACCACCTTCCGCCAATCGCTTAGTAATCGTGTCGAACAATGTGGACACGATCTTTTCGACCTCTTTCAGCGAAAGATCGGGATTATCCTGCAACAGCAGTTGAACCAACTCTGATCTGATCACAAAGCCATCCCCTTCGAAACTGTGGCTCGGCGGCCAAATGCTTCACCCCGCAGAGCGCCGCGCCATCGACAAGGATCCCCCCAAATAGGCCTCATCCTTCCGCAATCTAGCGACAAAATTCGGCCTAAGGCAATCAAAGTTAGGTCCATAAGCCCATTGAATAACTGTTGCGGTTCAGCCTTGCGACAGCCCAGGCATGGGAATAGATCGGCGCTCGGCCCACAAAAACCGGGCCGCCGCGAAAGGATATCGATGCTGAACCCTATGAAGCCCTTTGCGATCTTGGTTCTGGCGGTAGGCGGCACGGCGCTGGCGGCACCGCTCCCCAAGCCCGCCGCGTTCGGCGTCTGCGCGACATGCCACAAGGTGGACAAGGGCGCCCCCAACACCATCGGACCCAATCTTTTCGGCATCGGCAACACCAAGGCGGGAGCCGTCCCCGGCTTTGCCTTTTCACCCGCGATGAAGAAGTCGGACATCATCTGGAACAAGGCCAATCTGTCCGCCTTCATCCAAGCGCCGCAGAAAACCGTGCCGGGCACGCGCATGCCCTTTGGCGGCCTCAAGAATCCCCAATCGGCCGACGCGATCGCCGATTATATCCTTTCGCTCAAATAGGCTTGGGAAGCTTGGCGGACGGGCTGACCGCGCGGTAGGACACTGCATAGCCGATATGGTCGGACAGCATGCCGCCGCCGCGCTCATGACCGAACGGCGTGGAAATGCGGCCTGCGACCAGTTCGATCGAACGGCCGGGGCGAAGAAACTGCCAGTCGCGCCCATGGCGTAACGAGCAGAGCGCATCGCCGGGGAGCCGGCCGCGGCAGCCGGGATCGTCAAGGCAATCGCCGAACGCGTTGCGCGGCACGCCGCCGAGCCAGGCGCCCAGCCGCGCGCGGACATAGGCGATCCGCTGCGGATCGTGGCCGATGTTGAAGTCCCCGGCGACGATCACAGGAAGGCCGACCGGCGCATTGGCGCGCAGGAAAGCGGCCAGCGCGTCGACCTGTTCGCGATAAGCGAAAAGCGACCTGGCCTCGTCGACGCCCGAGGCATGGCGCGAATTAAGGTGGACATCCACCACGGCGACCGGCGTCGGGCCGGGTGCCGCAAGGACCGCCAGAACCATGCCCTTGTTGGCGAGGCAGTCATAGCCCGCACAGGCGGCTTCGGGAAAAGGCTGCCGACGAACCTCGAGCACCGGATAATCGGACAATATCTGCAATCCGCTGCCGAGCAGCTTGCCGGTTCGCTCACCCTTCCAGAAGCTGCGCGACGCCTCAAACGCACGGTCCTGCGGCCCCGCGGCAGGGGTGGCCGGGGCGTCTGCGGCCGGGCCGTCGACGACATAGGCATAGCCGGTCTCGCCGCCGATGCGCCGCGCATCGGCGGCGAACGCCTCTTGCAGCACTACGATATGTGGTTGCCCGCCGGCCTCGCGCATCTTGCGAAGCCGGGCGGCGATCTGATTAAAGGCGGCCTCGCGCCCCAGCCGCACCGGCCAAGGCAGGCCTTCGATATTATAGGTCATCACCGAGAGCGCCTGGGAACCCGGCAAAACCGGCGAGCTTATCAGCAGGCCGCCGCTCGCCGCGCGGTGCATCGAGGGCGCCAGCACCATTATCGCCGCCGCCAGCAGGGGCAGCGCCTTCTTCGATCGAGCTTGCCATGCCATCGTCGCCTGACCTCGCGCCGCAATCCTGGACGGAAGGACGACGAGCGCCCCGCCGACCCGCATCGGAATTTGCACATGCCGCCGCGTGCGGGTGCAGGCAGGCGGCGGCGTCTCGCATCGATGGCTACACGCCCCCCAAGCCGCCCCCGGAGGGCATCATGCGCGACAATCGATCCTGGCTCCGGCGGCACACCTGAAATGTGGCATTCGAGCCCAGCGCGCGACACGCAGATGAAGTTTGCTCCCGCGCGCGGCCAAGCCTATCAACGGCGCGGACAGCCTGTGCCGGAACCCTGTGCAATGAGCGATCACGGCCTTGAGGCCGTCTTTCTGAACAACCGGTCGACGCTGCTGCGTTTCCTGGCGGCCCGCGGCGCAGGCGCCGAGGCGGAGGATCTGCTGCAGGAGCTGTGGCTCAAGGCCTCAGGCACACAGACTGGCCCGATCGCCAATCCGTCGGCCTATCTCTACCGCATGGCGGATAATCTCATGCTCGATCGCCGGCGCGAGGCGCAGCGCCGGCTGCGCCGCGACGACGCGTGGAACGAAGCTGCGGCCGGTGCGATGCCCGGCGCGTCCGACCAGCCTTCGGCCGAACGCATATTGCTCGCGCGCGAACGGCTGCGGCGGGTTGACCGCGCGCTCGACGCGCTGGGCGAGCGCACCGCAGCGATCTTTCGGAATCACCGGCTCGAAGGCGTTCCGCAGCGCGATATCGCCGCCGGCATGGGCATCAGCCTGAGCGCCGTCGAGAAGCATCTTCAAAAGGCTTATCGTGCGCTGGCCGACCTGCGCGAGCGCGAGGATGCGGCTTTGCAACCGCCCCGGCGTCATGCGATCGAAGGGGTCGACGATGTCGCACGCTGACGGGCAGATCAACGAGCAAGCCGCGGCCTGGTACTTGCGCCAGCGCGATCCCGCGCAGGCGGACTGGGACGGCTTTCTCGCCTGGCTCGAAGCCGATCCGGAGCATAATGCGGCCTATGAGGCGGTGGCCCTGGCAGCCGACGACTATGACGCGCTGGCGCGCGACGCCGCGCCTTCCGATGCGCCGTCCAACGACAATATGCCCACCCCTCTTCCGGCACGGCGCCGCTGGCTCGCCGGCCTGGGGGGCGCGGTAACGATCGCGGTGGCGGGCCTGACGGCTTACCCGATGCTGACCGCGCCGGCGGATCTATCCTATGCCGTCGAAACCGCGTCGGGCGAGCGCCGGCAGGTGACGCTCGGCGACGGCACCCGCATCGAGCTCAATGGCGCCACCCGACTGAAGCTGCGTAACGGCGATTCCCGTTTCGCCGAGCTTGACCGCGGCGAAGCCACCTTCACCGTCTCCCACGACCCGCAGCGTCCCTTCGAGGTGCATGCCGGCGGCATCACGCTGCGCGATGTGGGAACCGTTTTCAACGTCGTCCGGACCGGTGGGCAGACCGAGGCGGCGGTGGCCGAGGGCGCAGTCCTGTTCAATCCCGACGCCGAGGCGGTTCGGCTCGACAAGGGCAGGATAATCAAGATATCGCAGAGTGGAACCGCGACGCTCTCGAAGATCGATCCTTCGGCGGTCGGCGCCTGGCGTAAGGGTCGGTTGGTCTACCAGGATGCCTCCTTCTCAAGGATTGCCGCCGATCTGTCGCGAACGCTGGGCGAACCGGTTACGCTCGATCCCCGGCTCGCGCGCGAACATTTCAGCGGCGTCATTCGGCTGGACGGCGCTGGCGCGCCTCTTTTCGCACGGATCGCGGCGCTGCTCGACATCGACGCCAGTCGGGACGGGCGCGGCTGGCGCCTGTCGCCGCGAAAGCATGCAAGCCGCTGAACTGGCGACGGCAGTGATCGTCACCATGTTGCTGGCGACCGGCGCGAGCGCCGGACCCGGCCGCGCGTTCGATATCCCTTCCGGGCCGCTTCGCCAGTCGATTGTCGCCTTTGCCGAGCAATCCGCGACCACGGTCGGCGCGGTCGGCCCGCTCGGCGATGTTGACGGCCACGCCGTGCGGGGGCGCATGCGGCCCGAGCGCGCGCTGCGCCGGCTGCTCGCCGGAACCGGGCTCGCCTTCGAACGGATCGATGCACAGACCTTTCGCATCTTCCGCAGGCCGACGCCCGCAGCCGCTTCGGGGTCGCACATCGCCGTCGCCCCCGTCGTTCCGTCCGAGATCGTCGTGACGGCGAGCAAGCGCGAGACGCGGATCGGCGACTATGCCGGCGCGGTATCGATCCTCGAACCATCGAAAAGTGCGCTCGCCCGATCGGGCGCGCAGGGGACCGACCTGCTGGTCGACAACATCGCCTCGCTGTCGTCGACCAATCTTGGCCCCGGTCGCAACAAGCTGATCATCCGCGGCGTCGCCGACAGCAGCTTCAACGGCCCGAGCCAGGCGATCGTCGGCCAGTATCTCGACGATGTGCGGCTGAACTACAACGCGCCCGATCCCAACCTGAACCTCTATGACATGGGCCGGATCGAAGTGCTCGAAGGCCCGCAGGGCACATTATATGGGGCGGGCTCGCTTGGCGGCATCGTCCGTCTGATCCCCAACGCGCCCGCCGTCGACGGCTGGTCCGCCAGCGCCGCGACCGGTTATGTCGCAACCGCCGGCGGCAGCCCGGGCAGCGACGTGTCGGCGATGGCCAATGTTCCGCTGCGCGTCGGGCGCGCTGCGCTGCGCCTGGTCGGCTATCGATCGGTGTCCGGCGGCTATATCGACGATATCGGCCGCGCGCGGCGCAATGTGAACCGCTCGGTGACGTCGGGCGGGCGCGCCGCGCTGCGGATCAAGCTGGGGGATAGCTGGACCGTCGATATGGGCGGGCTCGTGCAGAACATCGACAGCTCCGACGGCCAATATGCCGAGCGCGGGCTGCCGCCCTATACGCGCTCCAGCACCATCGCCCAGCCCTTCGACAATGATTACGCGCTGGGGCAGATCACGGTGTCGCGCCGCTGGGCTGGCCTCCAGCTCGTCTCCGCGACCGGCATCGTCGGGCATGACGTCCATCAACGTTTCGACGCCACCCTCGACCCGGCATCGCCCCGCGCCTTCGACCAGAACAACCATATTCTCCTCCTCACGAGCGAGACCCGCCTGTCGCATCGCGCCACCGACGGCTCGGGCTGGCTGGTCGGAACGAGTTTCATCAGCAACAGCGAAAGGCTCACCCGCACCCTCGGCGCTCCCGGAGCAGCGGCGCGGATCGCCGGCGTGCGCAACAGCCTGACCGGCGCCGCGCTCTATGGCGAAGCCACCTTCGGCGTCTCGTCGCGCCTCCAGATCACGGCAGGCGGGCGGCTCGCCTATGCGCATCTCGCCGGCGAGCTGCGCGATTTCCCGAACCGGGGCCGCAGCGAGCCCAGCCGCACCGAAACGAGCATCCTGCCTGCGCTGGCCGCTGCGTGGCGTCCCGGCGGCCGGCTGACCCTCTACGCACGTTATCAGGAAGGCTATCGCGGCGGCGGACTTTCGGTCGCCGCCGCGAGCTCGGCGATCGTCTCGGTGCGCTTCAAGGGCGACAGCATCGCGACCTTCGAGACCGGCGTGCGGCTCGGCGAACCCGCCGTCGACCGGTTCAGCGGCGCGATCGGCCTGATCTATGCGCATTGGGAGCATATCCAGGCCGATCTGGTCGATTCGGCCGGCCTTCCTTATACCGCGAATATCGGCGACGGACGAACGATGGGCTTCGAGGCCAAGGCGGCCTGGCGGATCGCGCCCGACCTGGCCGTCGAAGGCGGGCTGTTCCTCAACGACAGCGAGCTCAGCCGCCCGGACGCGGCGCTGGCAGGGTTCCGCGGCGCCGAACTGCCCGACGTCGCCCGTATCGGCGGACGCGCGGCGCTGCGCTACACCACCTCGCTGCAAGGGCCGATCGGCCTGTCGATCGATGCCTCGCTGCGCTATTTCGGCCATTCGCGGCTCGGCATTGGCCCGGGGCTCGACATCGTGCAGGGCGATTATACCGATACGTTCCTGGGCGCGCGGGTCGGCGGCGAGCGCTTCGGTCTGTCGCTCGACGTCTCCAATCTTCTCAACGCGCGCGGCAACCGCTTCGCGCTGGGCAATCCGTTCGGCGTCATGCAAGGGCGCCAGATCACACCAAGGCGGCCGCGCTCCTTGCGGCTCGGCGTCGATGGCCATTTCTGACTCGCTTGCGTCGCGGCGGCTGCTCGCGTCGATCCACGATGTCGGCCCGCGATTCCTCGATCCGGTCGATCGGCTCGCCGACCGCCTCGCGCGCCACCTGGGCGGACCGCGCTTCGCGCTGCTGGTCGTGCCCGATCACTGGGGCGCGGCGCCGATCGCGGCCGACCGGCTGTTCCACGGGCGGCTGCGCGACTGGCATGCGGCGGGCGCCGAGATCTTCGTCCACGGCTGGTTTCATCGCGACGATCATGCGCATCGCGGCCTAGCCGCGTTCAAGGCTCGGCACATGACCGCGCGCGAAGGCGAGTTTCTCGGGCTCGATCATGACCAGGCGCTGGCGCGGATGCTCGCCGGAAAAACCCTGCTCGAAGATATTCTGGGTGCGCCGGTCAGCGGCTTCGTGGCTCCTGCCTGGCTTTACGGTCCGGGAGCGCGGTCGGCGCTCGGCGCAGCCGATTTCGCCCTGGCCGAGGACCATCTGCGCGTGTGGTCGCCGCGCGATGGCCGGATCCTGGCGCGCGGCCCGGTGATCACCTGGGCGAGCCGCAGCCCGCGCCGGATCACGAGTTCACGACTGTTCGCCGCGGCCGCGCGCCATGCGCTCGGGCGGGTCACGACGCTCCGCGTCGCCGTGCATCCGGGCGATGCCGGCGTCGCCCCATTGCTGGACAGCATCGATGCTACGCTGGCGCGGGCGATGCGTCGCCGCGTGGCGGGCCGCTACGCCGACCTGCTCACGGCCTGACACATGTTATCATGGATCGTGATGCGGATCGGCTCGCATCGCGGCGTCGTTCGATCGATTGGCGAGCGGGAGCATCCTTGGCGTGTCTGCAGAAGCATTGGCAATCTCATCCCGTCTCCGGCCGCTGCACCTTCCCGATCGACGCTGGCAAAAATGGCTATCCGCCGCGATATCGATTGCGCTGCTGGCCGCAATCGCGCGCCAGCTCGATAAATTCGGGCTCGACAGGCTGCGCCACGATCTGCCCGCCGCGCCGGCGTTCTGGGGCGCGCTCGCCGCTTATTATCTGGCGCTGCCGGCGTCCGAATGGCTGATCTATCGGCGGCTATGGCGACTGCCCGCCGCGGGCTTCGCCGCGCTGCTGCGCAAGCTGGTCAGCAACGAGGTGCTGATGGGCTATAGCGGCGAACTGTCCTTCTATGGCTGGGCGCGCGCGCGCTCGGGCCTCAGCGCCGCGCCCTTCGCGGCGATCAAGGATGTCAGCGTCACCTCGGCGCTCGCCGGCAACCTCGCCACACTGGCGATGGTCGGGGCAGCCTGGCCCTATCTCGACGCGCTCCATCTGCCGATGACGCGGAATCAGCTGGTTGGATCGATCGCCGCGATGCTGCTGGGCACCGCGTGCATCGGGCTGCTGCGGGGCCGGATCTTCTCGCTGCCTGCACGCGACCTTCGCTTCGTCTTCGCGGTGCACCTCGCCCGGCTGGGCACGACCACCGCGCTCTCGGCGCTGATCTGGCATATCGGGCTACCCAGCGTCGCGCTGCCCACCTGGATCATGCTCGCGGCCCTTCAGCTGCTGGTGACGAGGCTTCCGCTGGTACCCAACAAAGATCTCGTATTCGCCGCCGCAACGCTGCTGCTGGTCGGCGGCGACAGCCGGATCGGTGCGTTGATCGCGGTGATCGCGGGCGTTATTTTGGCCACGCACCTGCTGCTCGGCACCGCGCTGGCGGCGGCCGATCTGCTTGAAACGGCGAAAGACGCATGAAGATCGTCGATGTCTGCGCCTTCTACAGCCCCAAGGGCGGCGGCGTCCGGACCTATGCCGAGCAGAAGCTGCGCGCGGGTGCCCGCCTCGGCCATGAGGTGGCGATCATCGCGCCCGGCGATCGCGACCGGACCGAACCGCGCCCGGAAGGTGGCCGAATCGTCTATATCGCCTCGCCGGCGCTGCCGCTCGATCGCCGCTACCGCTATTTTGCCGACCCCGCCCGGGTCCATCACATTCTCGATCGCGAGCAGCCCGACATGGTCGAGGCCTCCTCGCCGTGGCGGACCGCTTCGATCGTCGCGAGCTGGCGGGGTGACGCGCCGCGCGCGCTGGTGATGCATGCCGACCCGCTCGCGGCCTACCCTTATCGCTGGTTCGGCGGCATCGCCGATCGTCGGGTCATCGATCGGCAGTTCGAATGGTTTTGGAGGCATCTGCGCCGCGCGGCGGCGGCCTGCGACATGGTGGTGAGCGCCAATGCGAGCCTTTCGCTCCGGCTGCGGCTCGGCGGACTGCCGTCGGTGCGGACGATACCGATGGGGACCGATGCGGGAATCTTCTCGCCCGATTTGCGCGACGCCGCGGTGAGACGCGACCTGCTGGCGCGCTGCGCGCTCGAAGAGGATGCATTGCTGCTGCTGGGCGTGGGTCGTCACGCGGCGGAAAAGCGCTGGCCGATGGTGGTCCAAGCGTGCCTGCGCGCCGGACTCCAGCGCAAGGTCGGCCTGGTTCTGATAGGTGAGGGCCGCGACCGCGATCGTCTGGTCCGATCGATCGGCGCGAACCCGCACGTCCATCTCCTAGCGCCGATCCGCGAACGCGCGCTGCTGGCGCGCGTGATGGCGAGCGGCGATGCGCTGATCCATGGCTGCGAGTGCGAGACATACGGCCTCGTCGCTGCCGAGGCAGCGGCTGCAGGGCTGCCGCTGATCGTTCCGTCCGAGGGCGGTGCGTCGGATCTCGCGACCGCGGCGACCTCCGAAACCTATCGCGCCGGAGACATGCGCGATGCGGCGCGCGCGATCATCCGCATGGCCGACCGCGACCAGGCCGAATTGCGCCGTGCGGCGGCGCAGGAGGCCGGGCGCGTCGAATCGATGGACCGTCATTTCGAGCGGCTGTTCGCGGCCTATGCGGGCTTGTCACGCCAGGCCCGGGCGGCAGCGTGATCGAAACCGGGCTGAACCGGGCCGCGGCCCACATCATGATCATCCTCCACGATTTCTCGACAGGAGGCACCGAACGCGTGGCGATCCGCCTGGCGGCGCGCTGGGTGGCGGCGGGGCGGCGGGTCACGATCCTGTGCGGCAACGGCGAAGGTCCGGCGCGGGGGGTGCTCGATCCTCGCGTCACGGTCCATTCGGTCGACCCTGAAATCCGCCGCGGCGCGCTGTCGCGCTGGAGATTGGCGACGGCGTTCGTCCCCGCCGTGCGCCGCCTGCGGCCCGATCTGATCTTCGTGCCCGGTAACTTCCATCTGCCTATCGCCGGCCGACTCGCCCATTTGCTGGGCGACGATCGGGTTCCGATGATCTGCAAGCTCAGCAATCCGCTGCGCGGGCGCAAGCGCAGCGCAGCGCATCAATGGCTGTTCGAACGGGCGGTGCTGCGTCCGCTGGCGGCCCGGATGCAGGGCTTCGTGGCGATGTCCGAAAGCCTGCGGGCCGAGGCCGCACGGCTATTGCCCGCAGCGCCCCTCGAACTGATCGACGAACCCATCCTCGATGCGGACAGCGATTGCCGGGGCCAAACCGATCGGAATGCGCCGCTCATCCTGTGCATCGGCCGGCTCGTCCCTCAGAAGAACTTCCTCCTCGCGATCCGGGCGCTCGCCTCATTGTCACCGGTCCTCGGCGCCCGGCTGCTGATCCTCGGGGAGGGCGGGCAGCGCGCGGCGCTCGAACGCGAGGCGGCGCGGCTGGGCGTCGCCGATCGGGTGTGTCTCGGCGGCCATGTCACCGACGTGCGGCCCGCGCTGGCGAGCGCAAGGCTGCTCCTGATCACGTCCGAATATGAGGGCTATCCCGCTGTAGCGATCGAAGCGCTGGCAGCAGGCAGGCCCGTGGTGACAACCGCCTGCTCCCCGGCGATCGGCGAGATATTGTCCCATCCCTCGTTCGGTCGAATCACGCCCGCCGATCCGTCGGCGATCGCAGCCGCGGTGATAGCCACCTTCGACGCGCCATTTCCCGACGGAGCGGCGTTGGCGCCGCTGGCCGCGCGCCATCAGGTCGAGACCGCCGCGGCGCGCTATCTCGATCTGTTCGACCGCACCGTGCGCGAGCCGGCGCAGCCGGAGGTGCCGCCATGCCTCGCCTAACCGATATCTGGCGCGTCGGAATCGTCGCCGCACCGCTGCGCGAAATCGCGACCGGCGGGCTGGGAAACCATTCGATCCAGTGGCTCTCCGTCGCCTCCGGGTTCACCTTCCTCGCCGATCCGTTCGGGCTTTGGCGAGACGGCGTCCTGCACATGTTCGTCGAAGTCTTCGACTATCGCGACCGCCATGGACATATCGACGTGCTGCGTTTCGACCATGGTCTCCGGATGCTCGATCGCCGGACCTGCCTGCGCGAAGCCTGGCATCTTTCCTATCCTTATGTGTTCGAAGCCGGCGGCGAGGTCTGGATGCTGCCCGAGGCGCATCGTTCGGGCGGGCTCCACCTCTATCGCGCGACCGAGTTCCCTTTTGGCTGGGAACGCGCCGCGACCATCGCGCTCGATGGAATCGCGGTGGACGCGACACCGGTCTTCCACGACGGCCTCTGGTGGCTGTTCTACGCCGTGGCCGGCAGCAAGCTCGACAAGATCAGCCGGCTGCACTTGGCCTTTGCCGAAAGGCTGTCAGGGCCCTGGCATTGCCACCCGCTCAATCCGGTCCGTATCGATCGGACCAGCGCCCGGCCAGGCGGGACCCCGGTGCTGATCGACGGCAGGCTCGGCGCCCCGATGCAGGATTGCTCGAAGACCTATGGCGGCGCGATCCGCATGCTCTGGATCGAGCAGCTCAGCCCCGATGCATTCCGCGCCGCCGCGGGAACGGAAATCCGGCCGCGTGCCGATTTCGGCGCGTTCGACGACGGCCTGCACACATTGTCGGGCGCCGGTGACTGCACACTGATCGACGCCAAGCGCATCGACCGCAGCTGGTCGGGCATGGCGATCGACCTCCGGCGAATCGTCGGGCGGGCGTTTACAGCGCGCTGATCCGTCGGACGATTTCGTCCCCGCGCATGACGAAGGCGTCGCGACCGAACCGCCGGCGCACGCGGCGGCGGGCGGCGTCGCCCATCGCGCCGAGCATGTCGGGATAGCGCAGAAGATTGGCGAGGGCCTTGGCAAGCGCGCGCGGGTCGCCGGGCGGGACGACCGCGCCGCTTCGGCAATCGACGCTATATTGCATCTCCCCGACGGCCGAGGCGACAACGGGCACTCCCGCCTGCATCGCCTGATGCGCCGCGATGCAGAAGCCCTCCGACCGGGATGGCTGGACATAGATATGCAGTCCGGCGAGAAAATCTTCCGGCCGGTCGGTGAAGCCGGGCAACATGACATTGGCAAGCCCGGCCTCAGCGATCGCGGCTTCCAGCACCGCCCGTTCGGGGCCCTCGCCGCCGATCGCCACCTCATAGCCCCCGGCCGGCGCGATGCCCTCGGCCTTCAGGATCGCGAGCGCCGTGATCAACACGTCATAGCCCTTGACCGGATGCAGCCGTCCGAGGCTGCCGATGCGGATCCTTTGCCCCGGACGCCAAGGTCGGGCCTGCGGCGCGGCGGTGTTGACCGGGAAGATCGGCCAGCATAGCAGCCGCGAAGGCTTTACCTGCAGCCGTTCCGCGGTCAGTTCGGTGACGCATTCCGAATCGCCGATCCAGAGCCGCGACAGGTGGCGCGCGGCGCGCAGCAGCCGCAGATTGGCAGGCTTGAGATAGGCAGCGTGCTGCCAGCTGACCACCGGCACATGACGACGCAGGCCGACCATCTGCCCGATCAGCGTCGCGCGGGTCAGCGAGGTCCAGATATGGGTCGGCTGCCACTCGAGCAGCTGGCGATCGAGCCAGCGGAACGCCGCCCAATGATCGGACTCGCCGCCCGCGCGCACCGCCACATCGAGGCATTCCCGCTCCAGCGCCGGCAACGCACGCCGGTCACGCGGGGTGAGCGCGTAGATCCGGACGGCCAGCCCGCGCGACCGCAGCAGCCCGATGATATCGGGCAGCGGCGCTGCGGCCCCCCCGCCCTCGACCGAGTTGATGACATAGGCGACGCGGATCATGACCCCGGCTACCCGTCAGCCAAAGGCCAGGCGGGCGGGCCCTGCCAGCGCGCGCGGCACGTCGCGGCCGAGAACCCCAGCGACCGCACGGGCCGCCCGATAGGAGGAGGGCTCGTCGGTCAGATCGAAGCTATGATCGAACAGGCGTTGCTGGATCGGGCGGTACAGATCGGCATGCCGCGCCTGCGCCTGGGCGAGCGCCTCGCCGAAATCGTCGAGCTCGCCGACCACCGGGCCGGCCGACCAATGGCGAAAATTGGCGTCGCCGTCCGCGGCGAAGCCATGCGGATTGAGAAAGAGACAGGGGCGCGGGCGGCGCAGGAACTCGTAGACCTGGCTGCTGACGTCGCCGAGATAGATATCGGCGCGGTTGGTATAGGCCATCGTCGTCGCCATGCGGCTGCCCAGGTCGATATGGATATTCGGGGCGCGCAAATAGCGTTCGTCGATATGCCCCGGCCGGTCGATCCGGAGACGGTCGATCGTCACCACGAAGCGCCGCTCGAACAGCATCACATGCGGGGCGAAGATCAGATGATAATCATCATGCTCGACGAACCAGTCGAGTATCTGCCTTCCCCAGCGATACCAGGAAGACAGATGGGGCGAGACGTGCGGATTGTAGAGCACGACCGGATGCCCGTCGTTGCACATCGGATGCAGCGCCGAGCGATCATCGACCAGGTCGAATTTGGGATAGCCCACCACCGAGATGCGCTCTTCGCTCAATCCGGCTTCGCGGAGCAGCCGCTCGCGGATCTTGGCGCCCGACACCAGCACATGATCGAACAGCGCGCTGGTCTTGTCGAAACCGATCGCCCGATCGCCCGCGCCATGCCGGGTGTGGATGATCTTGAGACCCTCGAGGCCATAGCGGGTTTTGAGGATCAACGAGGTTTTCTCGGCCACCACCAGCGCGTCGAGCGAGCGGAAGAAATCGAGATTGTCGCGGTAGACGAGCAATTTGGTTGCGGGCAGCACCGCTTCGAGCATCCGCGCCGCGCGGATCGCCACCGGATTGCGCAGGCCGAGTTGCACAAGCGCGATCGACCGGCCGATCGCGGCCCCGCCCAGGCGGATCACCTCGGCCGTCAGCCGCGAATTGGTGGTGGCGACGAGGATCTCCAGGCCGGCGCCCGTCTGGGCGAGCGCCAGTGCGATCGGCAGGCTATGCGCGACCTGATGAACCTGGTCATGATTGAAGAGAAATCCGACCCGCATACGGCACCGACGCCGCCGCTGGGTGCAACCCGCAGGCTAAAAATGACAGCCGCTCATAAGGGGAAAGGGCGCGGGCGTGGCAATGCCCTCACGCGGACCGCGCGAGCGCCGCGGGGTCGGTTCAGATCAGCAGATTGATGATGGCATACCACAGCATCGCCGAGGCGATGAACGCGGCGCCAATCCCTATCCGGTTGAAATCGCTGAAATCTATCGCGACCGGATAGTCGTCATCATAGAGAAAGATCGGGGTCGCGATCGACCTCGCAGTGGCGTTCATCGGCATCATCTCCTCGCTAAGCGCCCGACTAATGACATTGTCGCAGAAATCCACAAAAATCGTCTTTGCGCTGCAGTAAAGATGCAAAGAAGGCACGCTGCAATGCAATATGTCAAAAAGCACAACGGTATATAATACTAATAATTACTGTATAACGTTGGTAATATTCAAAGGCAATAAAGACAAATATGCCAGAATTAACCACGATAAATTGGAACGCATGCCAATAGACTCCAGCAAAATTTTGAATTTTTTGAATTGCGGTTGGCAAATTTTCGAGGCGTCATGGCTGCCGTGGGACCCGCTTGATCAAACGGAACCGGTCCTGATCTGGATTAGGATATCGATTGCATCGGCCGAGGACCCGCGGATTGGAAGCGACGGCCGCGAAAGCGGCCTGCCCCTCGCTTTGCTGGTGCCAGATGCGGGATTGTGCATTTTTTCTGGACATGCAGCGCTTGCACCCACCGCGCCGGCGATCGGCCGTAAACCCTGTAGCAACCATATCCGATCTATTCTGCATCGACGACTAGGCGCGAGGAGCGACACGATGCGGTTTCTATGCGGCTGGGGGCTCCACAAGTGGATTCGCCGACCAGCCACCTACAATCCGAGGCGGATGGTGTTTCGCTGCACCCGATGCCCATCGGTGAAGGTCGTCGAACGGTCGCGCCGCGACCAGCGCGCGGCCCAATAGGGGGTTGCGACGTCCAGCGAAGGGCTCCGGAAACGCCTTGCACCCACGTCAGCGCTTCAGCGGGCCAAAGGCCAACAGCCCTTTGCGATAGTTGAGGACGATATCGGCGCGGGTCACGCCTTCGCCCGCGACCACGACGCTCTGCGCAGCTCTGGGCTTCGACCAGCCGATCTTCGGATTGCCGCCGAACCCCGCACCGTCCCCCGAGAGATCGAACTTGTGATTGCCGTTGCGATCATGGAGCAGGCTGACCGCATAGCGCCCGGCGGAGGGCAGGCGCACGCAAAGCTGCGGCAAACCATGCGCGGGCACGGCGGCCTCGGTACGGCGGAAGGTCTTGCCCTGCTGGACGAGGATATTGTCGTCCTGCAGGAAATCCCGGTCATTATCGGGATATACCTCCAGCTTCAACAGGCCGGCGCGGTCCTTCAGCCCAACCGCGGTGACGATCAGCGCCGGACCGGGCTCCTCCTCGCGGCAGGCACCATCGGCCTTCCCGAGCTCGGGGCTTGATTCGAGCTGCGCCGCAGCGTGGACCGGCAGGGAAGCCGGCCAAAGACCCAGCATCGGGGCAAGGATGATCATCGGTCGTGAACCCGCCAGTCGATTATGTGCCAGGACGTCGCAGGGCGGGCGGGCCCGCATCGGCGCGGGCCTTGCGCGGTTCGCTATTCGATGGGACACTCGCACGATGAGGCGCGGCGCTCGATATTTTCCGAGAAGAGGCAAGGTTGCGCCGCAGCATCCGCCGCAACCGGCCGCGGCTTACTGAGGCGGCGTGCAGGCGAAGCTTCTCTCCAACGCGCTCTGGAACGCGGTCAATGGCAGTTCGGCGGCTGTGGTCGCGGTGCTCGTCCCCCCCTTTCTCACGCGGCTGCTGACGCCGGAGGCCTATGGCGCCTGGGCGCTCGCGCTCCAGATCGGCACTTATGTCAGCCTGTTCGGCTTCGGCATCCAGATCGCGGTCGGCCGCTATGTCGCCTATCATGAGACCCGCGGCGATATTGCCGGGCGCGACGGCATGGTCGCGACCGCCTTCTGGTTCCTGCTCGCGACCAGCCTGCTCGGCTGGGTGGCGATTTGCGGGGTCGCGCTGTCGATCGACCGGCTGGTGCCCGGCCTGGCCCCCGCGTTGGTGGCGCAGACGCGCTGGGCGATCGCGCTGGTTGGGCTTGCGCTTGCGATCAATCTGCCGGCTTCGATCTTCGCCGCGGTCTTTACCGGCCGTCAGCGGTCCGACATTCCCGCCAAGATCCAGGGGCTCGGGCGGCTGTTGCTCGCAGCGGGACTGATTGTCGCCGGATATTCGCGCAGCCTCGGCGTGCTCGGGCTCGTCTATGCGATCATCTCGATCGGCACGGTCGCGGCGCTCGCGTTCGCCTGGCGGACGCGCACCCCCACGCCGACGCTCGCCCTGCGTCTGGTCGCCGCGCACCATGGGCGTGAGCTGGCGGGCTTCTGTTTCAGCCTGACGGTGTGGAATATCGCGATGCTGCTGGTCGGCGGGCTCGATCTGATCATCATCGGGCGGTGGGACTATGCCGCGACGCCGTATTTCGCGGTGAGCGTGACGCTGGTGACGCTGCTCAGCGGAACGCTGACCTCCCTCGCCAACGCACTGATCCCGGCCGCCGCCACGATCCCCGAACAGGATACCCATCTCCTGCGCGACCTGCTCGAACGTTCGTCGCGCGTGATCATCGGCGCGACGATGGCGGCGGGCTTACCGCTGATTTTCGGGGCGCGCACGATCCTCTCGATCTGGCTCGGCGGCCGCTATGGCGAAGCCGCCGCCGCGATCCTGATGACGCTCGCGGCGGCGACGATCCTGCGCAATGGGCTGCTGCCCTATGTCACGATCGCGATCGGCACCGGCTACCAGCGCAGGATGACCGTGACTCCGTTGATCGAGGGCATGGTCAGCATCGCCGCCGGCGTGCTGCTCGTCCAATCGGCCGGGGCGTTCGGGGTCGCGCTCGCCAAGATCGTGGGCGGCTTCACCGGGATCGCGCTGCTGGTCGGTCAGCATCCTTTGCGCGACGCGCTGGGCGGGCTGCCGCGGATCGAGCTGGTCGCGCGATGCCTGGCCCGGCCGTTCGCCGCCGCGCTTCCGCCGGCCGCGCTCTATATCGCGCTGCTCGGCTGGCTGCCGCCGCACGCGCAGATCGCCGCGGCGCTGGCCGCCTCGTTCACCGCGCTGATCAGCATCTATTTCATAGCGCTGAACGCCGGCGACCGCGCTTATGCCGAGCGTCTTATCCTGTCGCGGCTGCGCCCGCGGGCGCCGCTCGCCGGCGAAGCGCCGGCGCGGTGATGCGATGACGAGGGGCATCGGATATTGGGTTCGCCGGCTGCGGGCGGTGCCGCCGTTCGGGATCCGCAATTTCCATCTGCGCGCGCTCATCCACCGGCCGCGACTGATCGAAAATGCAGGCTACATTTCGCTGGGGCGCGGCGCCGTCGTGCGTGAGCATGGCTGGCTCTCAGCGATTCCCGAATATGCGGGCGTCCGCTATTCGCCGAAACTCGAGATCGGCGACGGAGCCTATATCGGCCGCCATGTCTGCATCACCTGCATCGACCATGTCCGCATCGGCGACGGCTGCGTGCTGAGCGAGCATGTCTACGTCGCCGATTCAGCCCACGGCATTGATCCCGACGGGGGCCCGATCATGCGGCAGCCGCTCCAGAGCAAAGGGCCCGTCCTGATCGGCGAAGGCAGTTTCATCGGCTATGGCGCGCGCATCCTGTCCGGGGTGACGCTCGGCCGGCATTGCGTGGTCGGAAGCAACGCCGTCGTGACGCGTTCCTTCGGTGATTATATGATGGTCGCGGGTGTTCCGGCCCGCGCGATTAAACGATACAATCCCGCCAGCCGGATCTGGGAGCCCGCGTCATGAACCATCAGCCCACCGAGATTTCGGCGGAAGGCTATTATGATCACGACCAGTCCGGACTGCTGGATCTGGTCAAAGGGTCGCCGCGCTCGGTGCTGGAGATCGGCTGCGCGGGAGGCAATATCCTGCGCCACTATATCGATGCGGGCGCCGAGCGCGTCACGGGTGTCGAATATGTGCCCAACATCGCGGAACGCGCGCGGGCGCGCTGCCCCGAGGCGCGGATCTTTACCGGAGACGTCGACGCGGTGCCGATCGAGGACATCGGGCGCGACTATGATCTGCTCGTCGCCAGCTTCGTGCTCGAACATGTCACCGATCCGTGGAAGACGCTCGGCCGCCTGCGCGACGCGCTGCGTCCAGGCGGGCAATTTGTCGGCGCGCTGCCGAACGTCCGCCACTGGGCGGTGACGCTGCCGCTGCTGCTGGGCGGCCGATGGGACTATCAGGACGAAGGCGTGCTCGATCGGACCCATTACCGTTTCTTCACGCGGCGCTCGATCGTCGGGCTGCTGGGCGACTGCGGGTTCGAGCGGATCGAGACACGCCCCGTTTTGGGTGGCGGAAAAACCTGGCTAGCCGACAAGCTGACGCTGGGTCTCGCACGCGATCATTTGGGCTACGCGTACCGCTTCTCAGCGTTCAAGCCGGCCGCCTGATGACGATCGCGCTCGTTACCGTCACCTATAATGCAGCGTCGGTGTGGGACGATTTCCAAGCCAGCCTGTTCGCGCAGACCGACGCCGACTGGCGCCTCTACATCATCGACAACGCCAGCGCAGATGGGACATGCACGCGGCTGGCGGCGATCGCCGATCCGCGGGTGACCGTCGTGCTCAACGACGCGAACCTCGGCGTCGCTACCGCCAACAATCAGGGAATCCGCCTCGCGCTCGCCGGCGGCGCGCGGCGGATTATGCTGATCAACAACGACACGCTGTTCGACCCGGATATGCTCGGCCGGCTCGACGCCGAGCTCACCGCGAGCGGCGCGGACGCGATCTCGCCGCTGATCCCCTATTACGACCATCCCGATATCGTCTGGTACGGCGGCGGGCATTTCAGCCGCTACAAGGGCGTGCGCAGCGCCCACGACCATCTCGACCAGCCGATCCAGCTGGTCGGGGACGCCCCCTTCCAGACCGACTATGCCCCGACCTGCTGCATAATGTTCGACCCTCGCGTGTTCGAGCGGGTCGGGCTGATGGACGAACGCTATTTCGTCTATTGGGACGACACCGATTATCTGTGGCGGATGAAGCGCGCGGGCATGAAGCTGATCGTCGATCCGCGCGTGAAGCTGTTCCACAAGGTCAGCATCTCGACGGGGGGCAGATTGTCCGACTTCTCGATCCGCTATCATTACCGCAACCAGATCTTCTTCGCGCGCAAGTTCCACGGCACCTTCTGGCCGGCCTATACTGCCCTGCTCGAGTTCGGGGCGGGCATGCTCGCGGTTCTGCGCTCGGGCGAGACGCCCCGCCATCTGCTGCTGCGCATGAAGGCGCTGGGCGAAGGGCTCACCATGCCCTGCGAGCGCGCATGACCGCAATTTCGGGGGAAGATCGGCCCATGCAAGTGCTCATCACAGGCGGCGCCGGCTTCATCGGCTCGCGAACCGCGGCGCAGCTTGTGGCGGCGGGCCACGAGGTCACCGCGCTCGACAACCTGTCCGAGCAGATCCACGGCGCCGATCCCGGCGCCTCGCCCACCCATGGCGCGACCGCCCGCGTCGCTACCGTGATCCGCGGCGACGTGCGCAACAAGGAGCTGATGTTCGATCTCGTGCCGCGCTTCGACGCGGTGATCCACCTCGCCGCGGAAACCGGCACCGGCCAGTCGATGTACGACGTGATCCGCTATAATGAGGTCAACGTGATGGGCACCGCGAACCTGCTCGAGGCGCTCGTCGCCGATCCGGGCAAGGTGCGCCGGCTGGTCATCGCCTCGTCGCGTTCGGTCTATGGCGAAGGCAGCTATCATTGCCCGGCACATGGCACGGTCCACCCCGGCGAGCGCGCGGTCGCCGCGCTCGCGGCCGGCCGCTTCGATCCTTTATGCCCGAACTGCGCGGGGCCCGTCGCCCCGGTCGCGACAGCCGAGGACGCCGCGCTCGCGCCCGCCTCGGTCTATGCGGTGACCAAGCTCGCGCAGGAGCATCTGATGCTCGCAATGGGCCATGCGCGCAATCTGCCGACGGTCGCGCTGCGCTACCAGAACGTCTATGGGCCCGGTCAGTCGCTCAACAATCCCTACACCGGCATCCTCTCGATCTTCTCGCGCGAGATGCTCGCCGGCCGGCCGGTCGAGATCTTCGAGGACGGGCTCGAAAGCCGCGACTTCGTTCATGTCGACGATGTCGCCCGGGCAAATCTGTTCGCGGTCACGAGGCCGCTGGAGGGCGTGCATATGCTCAACATCGGCACAGGGATCGCCACCGGCGTGCTCGATCTCGCCAAGGCGCTCGCCGTCCATTACGGCCATGCGAACGATATCCGCATCTCGGGCCGCTTCCGCGCAGGCGACATCCGGCACAATTATGCGGCGATCGAGAAGGCCCGGACATTGCTTGGCTGGACCCCCTCGATCGGCTTCGCCGAGGGGCTTGCCGGCTTCTGCGACTGGGTGCGCTCCGCGCTTAGCGGCAGCGACACCGCCTCCGGCTATGGCGCCTCGCTCAAGGAACTGGAGGCACGGGGGCTGATCGCCGGCGGCGCAGGATCGGCCGCGGCCGGCCCATGATCACGGCCGCGTCGGCAGTAGCGGGAGCGGAACCGGCTCGCGCGTGTCGGCCCAGACATTGCCCGAAAAGCGGATTTGATCCGCATAGAGCGGGGCGCTGAAGGGGCTCTTCGGCGTCTTGGCGGCTTGGCCCTGCGCGCCGGGCCGCATTCCGGCCGGGGGGCGGCCGATCAGGTTGTCGCGGATCACGATCCCCTTCACGGTCGCACCGCCTCGGGGGTCGAGCACGCCCGATTGGTTGAGGAAATGCGCGACATAATTATTGCCGCCGGCCATATAGTTGCGGCGCATCGTATAGCGTGTGATGTTCTGCCCCTCGTCGGGCTTGACCAGATTGCCGCCGGCAGTCGCGGTCGAAGTATAGCTGTTCTCGAGCCAGTTTCCTTCGATCAGATTGCGGTCGCCGCGCGTCGCTTGCAGCGGATCGAGATGCGGATAGCGCGAATTGTTCGGCCCGCTGTAGAATGGCCCGTCGCTCTCGCGCTTCCACGGCCGCAGATCGTGGATATAGCAGTGCCGAAAGGTCGAGCGGGTGAATTGCTTCGCGCCGTCGTCGCCGGTGCGCACGATCTCGCCCCGCTCGACCGTGACGTGCAGGCTGCGCGAGGTTCCGCCCATGCCCGAATAGATGCGCTCGTCATTGCCGTCGATCCGGAAATCGCGGATCACGATATGACTGGCGCCATTGACCACCGACACAAGCGGCGTCCACATCGCCGCCAGCGCGCGCTCCTTCGCCACCGCGCCCGGCACGCGCGGGTCGGCGCGCCCGGCGCGCAGCAGTTCCTTGCGGTAGCGGCGACCGTCATAATCACCGTCGATTACCGTATCGGCGGGCAGCACCGCATAATCATAGACCGCCGGATCCCGCTTCGCGCCAGAGACCGCGAAATTGCCGAGCGCGACATGGCTGGCGAAGATCACCACCCGGCCGCTCACCAGCGTGCCCGTGAGCCGGTCGGCGTCGGCCTGGCTCCTCACTTCGAAGGTGCCGGTGAAGCTCTTGGTGAGCGCGATCTTCGGCCCGGTGTTCGCCCGGAACCAAGCTTCGAGCGCATCCCGCCCCTTGGCGAAGGCGGCGGCATGCGATGCAGCGTAACCGCGCGCGCTCACCGGCGCAACGCACGGAACGAAGCCGGCCACGGCCGCGAACAGGATCAAGGCATTTCGGAACTTCACCATAACCGTCAACCCGAAGGAGGGAACATAGGAGCGGCATATACCTCTTGCGCTGCCAAACGGCGCGGATGCCTACCCAACAATAGATGCCGCCAAAATGGATGAACGTCTCGTTGTCAAATAGGGCGCGGCCAGTACAAGGGCGGCCGGGGCGCTAATAACGAAAAAATCATCCATCCAATTCTTCCTTATCAGGGGGGCTTTATTATGACGAAATTATTTCTTGCAACAACAGCGATCCTTGCCGCCGTTCCGGCATACGCCGAAAGCTTCCAGGGGTTCCACGCCGAAGCGACCGCCGGTTATGATCGTGTGAGCGCCCGCCTGAGCGACGGCGTCGACAGCATCAAGGCGCATAAGGGCGGCCTCGTTTACGGCGTCTCGGCAGGGTGGGATTTCCAGAGCCATGGCGTGGTGTTCGGGCCCTATGCCGGCGTGGATCTTTCGACCGTCAAGGAATGCACCGAGGTGCTCGGCAACGACCGCGCCTGCGCCAAGGCGAAGCGCAACTTCGAGGTCGGGGGGCGGTTCGGCGGTGTCGTCGGCAAGCAGGCGCTGATTTACGGCAAGGTCGCCTATGTGAATGGCCGCGCCACGATACGGTACAGCGATTTCATCACGCCTGCGAACAACTTCAGCCTTTCGGCCAATCGCGACGGTTTCCGTCTCGGTGCGGGCGTGGAATATGCGCTGTCGCCAACGATCTATCTCCTCAGCGAATATCGCTACACGCGTTACAAGACCTCTCATGACGGGTCGGGCGTCAGCTTGCGCGTGACGCGGAACCAGCTCGTCGGCGGCGCGGGCTTCCGCTTCTAAAGACGGCGTTACACAATCTCTCGCCCCGGCCTGATAGGCCGGGGCCTTTCATGATGCCGGGCCGAGCCTGTCCGAGGCTCGACAGAGCCTGCCGAGGCGCAATCTTGATCACTATCGAGAGCTGGTGGAGGGGGCTGGATTCGAACCAGCGTACGCTTGCACGGGCAGATTTACAGTCTGCTGCCTTTAACCACTCGGCCACCCCTCCGGAGGCGCCAAAAGCGAGGCGGCTCAATGGCCAATCGGGGCGGGCCTGTCAACGCTGCGCTTCGCAAAAAGATCGCGGCGAGGACGCTTGCTTCCGGCCGCGCGCCCTCGCTAAGGCAGGCGCATGCGCAGAGGCCATCGTCCATCGCAGCCTGCCGCCGGGCGGCCCCGTTTCTGGGGTCGCCATGCCGTGCTCGCCGCGCTCGCCAACCCCGATCGCGCCGTGCGGCGGATGTGGGGCACCCGCGAAGCGCTTGCCGCGCTCGATCTGCCCCCGGTGATCCCGGTCACCTATGCCGACGCCGCCGATCTCGGCAGGCTCGTGCCCCACGACGCGCCGCATCAGGGGCTGGTGATCGAGGTCGATCCGCTGCCCGACATGTGGCTCGGCGATCTGCTCGAGGCCGCGCAGGGTAATCAGCGGCCGCTGGTGGTCCTTGATCAGGTGACCGACCCGCACAATGTCGGCGCGGTGCTGCGTTCGGCCGCCGCATTCGACGCGATCGGCATCGTCACCCAGGACCGCAATGCGCCCCCGGAATCGGGCGCGCTCGCCCGCGCCGCATCGGGAGCGCTCGAGCTTGTGCCCTGGGTGCGCGTGGTCAACCTCGCCCGCGCGCTCGACGAGATCGCCGAGGCGGGCTTTTGGCGGATCGGCCTCACCGGCCATGCCAAGGGCACGCTCGCGCAGGTGATGGGCGACGCGCGCATCGCCGTCGTGCTCGGCGCCGAGGGCGAAGGCATGCGCCAGAACACCGAGGCGCATTGCGACGAGCTCGCCAAGCTGCCGATCAGTCCCCGGGTCGAGAGCCTCAACATCTCGAACGCGGCGGCGATCGCGCTCTACGCGATTACGACGCGGGGTTGACGGCGAGCGCGGTCGTTGCCCGATTTGGTCGCGCTTGGCCCTCGTTCGGTGATCAGCCGGCCAGCGCCGCCTCCCGCTCACGCTTATCCTCTTCCCCTTCCACGCGGCGGATATTGAGGGGAATAGCGGTCATCCGCGGCATCGCGTTAATTGGCTGAAGATCACGGTCGGTGCTGATCAGCAAATTGGTCGAGACGCCGTTGCGGCGATAATCGCCGTCGTCGGGCAAGCCGCCAAAGCCATGGCTTATCGAGACCACCCCGTCGCGCAGATCGGGATCGGCCTGCGCCAGCGCGCGGATCGATCCGGCGTCCGAGCTCAGCTCTACCCAGTCGCCATCGACGACGGCCATCCGCGCCATATCCGCCGGGCTCATGAACGCGCGGTTGTGCGACAGCCGCCGGCGGGTCGAGGGCAGATAGCGGTACATCGAGTTGAACAACTCGCGCGTGCGACGGACCGCAAGGCGATGCGTATAGACGCCGCCATTGCTCGCCACCCGCCCGGGCGCGACATGGGTCTCGGCCGCGACCGCCGCCATCTCCTCGAACACGTCGTCGGGCATCACCGTGAAACGCGCCTGATTATCGGGGTCGGCCGGCTCGACGAATTGCTGCCAGTCGTCGACCACCACCCCCATGGGATGGCGCTTGATCTCATCGAGCTTCATCGGCGAATGGCGCGTCAATATGTCGAGCAGATCGTCCATCCTCGGGGGGCGATCCATCGCAATCGGCACACCCCAATGCTGCAACTGGAGGCCCAGCCGCTTCGCGATGCCCCAGAAGAATTCGAAATCATGCATCAGCTCGGCACCCGCGGGCGGCCGTGCGATCGGCGGCGTGTAGCGGGTGAACGCCGAATCGGGGAAAACCATCGTCTCGAAGATATACAGCGGCAGGTCGCCGCGCTCATATTGCATGAAGGGCGGCAGAATATAATGCGAAAGCCGTGCAGTTGCGGTCATGAACGGCTCGATGCTCACGAGCAGGTCGAGCGCCCTGAAGGCGCGCACCATCTTGCGCTGGTCGGGCACGCAGGAGGCGGGATTGCCGCCCTGGTTGATGAAGACGCGGATGCGGCCGGGCCCCGGCTCGAGTATTTCGTCGGCCATCACGCCGGTCACCATCTCACCGTCGATCAGTCCATAGCCGCCGATCCGGCTCTTCGGCCCGTTTTCCCATGGCCTCGCAGCGGGAAGGACCTGCGCCTTGCGCTGCCAGCGCGCGCCGAGCGCGCCGGGATTGCCGACGCGCTCGCCCTCGCGGATGAAGCGGCCGCACACCACATTGAGCGTTTCGACAAGATGTTCGGCCAGGTTCGAATGCGGGCCCATATTCGCCCCGGTGCAGCTCGTCACCGGCCCCCGCTTGTTGTCGCGCGCGAAGATCTCGGCCGCGCGGCGCAGCGACTCCGCGGGCACATCGGCGCGCGCGGAGACATAATCGGGGGTAAAGGGTTCGAGCGCGGCGCGCAGCCGATCGAGATCGCCGACATGTTCGGCACAAAAGGCCTTATCCTCCCAGCCTTCGGCCAGGATGACATGCAGGATCGCGGCGAGCACGGGGACATCCTCGCCGGGGAGCGGCTGGATCAGCAGGTCGGCGAATCTCGCGGTTTCCGAGCGGCGCGGATCGATGATGATCAACTTCATCCCTCGCGCCTTGGCCTGTTTCAGCCGCTTGACCGGATTGCGCGTGTCGAACCCGGCCGACGCGACCGAGACCAGCGGATTACCGCCGACGATCATGAACACGTCGCTCTCGGAAAAGGGCTGGCGTCCGCCCGGCCAGATGCCGATCCGGCCGAGCGCCACCGGCTTTGCCGACTGATCGATCGTGGCCGGTGAAAAGATCTTGGGCGATCCCAGCAGCGCGAGAAAATCGTTGAGCAGGAAGGAAGCGGAGGATGTGAAGAAGCTGCCGCCGCCCTTGAAGCCGCCGATCGCCTCGCCGCCATCTTCGGCGATGACGCGGCCGATTGTCGCAGCGATCTCGTCGAGCGCCTGCTCGGCGCCTATCCGTGCGAAGCTGCCGTCGGGCATGCGCTTGAGCGGATGCAGGATACGCTCGGCGCTGTTGTGGCTCTCGGCCGCCTGCAGCCCTTTGAAGCAGGCGAAGCCGAGGGTCTGCTGATCGTCACGGTCGGCCCGGATACCGGTCAGTTGCCCGTCTTCGCCGGTCGTGGCGACCATCCCGCAATGGCCGATGCAGATGCGGCAGAAGGTCTTGGTCTCCAACGTCGGCATCGCGTCATTCCTCTCACGGGCGGCCAAGGCCGCGAGCGCGCGATCACGAACAGGTGGCGGGCCGGGCGCGCGACCGGCCCGCCATGCCGCTAGAAATGATAGCCGATCGTCGCGAACACGCGCCGTGGCGGCGTGTAGATGCCCTCGATATAGCCGAACGCATCGAGCACGTCGAAACCCTCGACCAGCACGCGGCGGTTGGTCAGATTTTCCACCTGAACCTTCGCTTCCCAGCCGCGCCGCGGCAGGTCGACGCCGACGCTCGCATTGACCAGAATGTGGTTCGGCGTACGCAGCAGCGGCGTGTTCTTGGTGTCGATCGCGCTGTTCGATTTATAGGCGCCGTCGATCCGCGCGCGGCCGACCACGTCCTCGGCGAGCGGGACGGTCAGCTGGCCACCGAGATTGGCGGTCCATTTCGGTGCATGCTTGAGCCGCAACCCGCTGAGGTCGACCGGGTTGCCGCTGGCGTCGATCGAATCATATCGGAGATATTTGCTGTTGAGATAGCCGACCGAGCCGTCGATCGAGAAAATCTCACTGATCCGCGCGTTGAACTCGCCTTCGAGGCCCCACAAGCGCGACTTGCCCGCATTTTCGGTGAAGGCGACGATGATGCCGCCGCGCTGGCCGGTGACCAGCACCTGCTGGTCGCGATAGGTGTTGTAGAAGAAGGCGCCGTTGAGCCGCAGCGTGCGATCGAACAGTTCGCTTTTCACGCCGAGCTCATAGCTGGTCAGCTTCTCGGGATCGTAGCTGCCGATTTCGGGCGCCGAAGTCGGGCGGCCGTTGAAACCGCCGCTGCGGAATCCCTGCGAGAAGGTGGCGTAGCCGAGCACGTCGGGCGTTGCCTGGTAGCTCAGCGTCACCTTGGGCGAGAAATTCTTCCAGCTGTCCTTCAGCCGATACTCGGGCACGCCGGCAAGGAACGGAATATTGGCGTCGATCCGGGTCGCCCGCTGGAAGAACCGCTTGCGCTCGTAGGTGTAGCGGCCGCCGAGATCGACCGAGAACTGATCGGTCAATTTATAGTTGAAGCTGCCGAACACGGCATAGTTCACCGTCGTCTGCCGATTGTCGAAATTGACGTTGAAGTCGAGAAACGGATAAGCGAAGGGCGGCGGCAGCGGAAAGGGCAGCGCCGCGATCTGCTCGGGCGTGGCGGCCAGCAGCGCCTGGTACAGCCCCTTCGCGGTGTAGAGCGTGGTGTTGTCCAGCGCGCGTTCGCGGAACGCATAGCCGCCGATCAGGATACGGCCGCGCTCTTCGTTGAAGGTACGGCTATATTGCAGCTCCTGCGACCACTGGCTGGCGCGTTCGTCATGGACGTCGCCGCTGAAGTTGATCGCCGAGGAGGCGTCGCCGTCGCGGCCGAACAGCGCATCGACATGGCGATAGGCGCTGATCGACTTGATCGATCCGCCGAGCAGATCGAAATCGAGCGTCAGGCTGACATTCACCGAATCGGTGTCGTCATGGTTGAGCAGATCGGTCGATGCGGTGCGGTTCTTGCTCGCCGGCTTGGTGCAGCAGGGCGCGATCAGCGCCGATTGCAGGATCGAGAAGAAGCTCGGCTGGAAGGTCAGCATATTGTGCGCGGTCGAGTTCTGCCGCTGGTGAAGCCCGTCCACCGAGAGCACCGCATCGAGACCTTCGGGCTGCCACCGCAGCGTGGCGCGGCCCGAAATTATGCCCTCGTCGCCAAGCGCGCCACCGGTGTCGAGCTTCTGCCAGCCGTCCGATCGCCGCCCGAGCGCTGAAACGCCCAGCGAGAGCTGCGAAGTCAGCGGCGTCTCGGCGTTGATCCGTCCGCGCAGCGTTCCATAGCTGCCACCCATGATATCGGCTTGCAGATGGGTTTCGTCGCCCGGCTTGCGCGTCGTGATGCTGACTGCGCCGCCGATCGTGTTCTTGCCGAACAAGGATCCCTGCGGCCCGCGGAGCACCTCGATCCGGTCGATGCCGAGCATCTGGGTGTTCGCTCCGAAGCTGCGCGCGACATAGACGCCGTCGATATAGAGCGCGACCGCCGGATCGGAGGTGACGATGAAGTCATATTCGCCCACGCCGCGGATGAACATCGAGAAGCTGCCCGATTTCCCTCCGGTACCGGGAGTCGACTGGAGGTTGGGTGCGCTCTGTTCGACATTGGTGATCTGCTGGAAACCGCGCGCCTCGATCGCTGCCGAATTGAGCGCGGTCACCGCGATCGGCACATTCTGCAGCTTCTCTTCACGCCGCCGCGCGGTGACGACGATATCGTCGAGGCCCCCGCTGTTCGCGCCGGTATCGGCCGGCGGGGTTTGCGACCACGCGGGCGCGGCGCTGCAGGCGGCCATGAGCAGGGCTAGCGAGCTCGCCGCCCCGCCCAATCGAAGTCTGCTCATTGGAATCCTACGCATAATCCCCTCCCTCCATGTCGCAGCCTTGGTGGATGCGTTGTCGGGAACTATACCCCTCCGCAGAGGGCGCACAAGGCGCTACATCTATGGTAGCCCGTGGCGCTCCCCGACAGCGCATCGAGCGTACTGTCTGCCGATCCGTTGATGGGAGGAACCATGTCCCAAAGCGATATTCCGCGCCTTCTTGCAGGGCTGAAGACGATCTTGCGCGCACGGCAAATCACATATCGCGACATCGCCGCGCACCTCGGCGTGCATGAGGCGACCATCAAGCGGCAGCTCAACGGCGGGACGCTGTCGTTGGCCACGCTCGAGCGGATCGGCAAGCTGGCGGGCGTCCGGCTGATCGACCTGATGGAGGCGGCCACCGAGCCGGCGGGTCCGGTTTCCAGCACGATCTCGCCCGGTCAAGAGGCGGCGTTGCTGGCGAACATGTTCCGCGCCTTCCTTTTCTACCTGCTGCAGTGCGGATGGACAGCCGCCGGCATACGTAACGAGTTCGGCCTGTCCGAGAGCGACCTCGTGTCGCATCTCACCAAACTCGACCGTCTCGGGCTCATCCGCTTGCTGCCCAATAATCGCGTGCGGGTGCTGGTCGCACGGCGGCCGCAATGGGCCGAACATGGGCTGGCGCGAACCGCAATCGACCACTGGACCGCCACTCAGTTCGGCGAGGCGCAACTGGCTGAGATCGGCAATTATGAAGTCGAGACGGTCAAGGTCTCGCCTGCATCACTGGCCCAGCTTCGGGCGATGGCGCGCGACCTGGCAGACGTCGCGACCGAGGCCAGCGCGCGTGACCGCTCCGCTTCGAACGCGCCCACGACCTGGCATTCGCTGCTTGTCGCGATCCGGCCCGCCGATCCGACGGCCATCCCCGACAAGAATGCGACTTGATCCGCTCGGCCGGCGCGGACCCCCGCCGGTGTCAGTCTTCGGGCGCGATCGTGACGATCATCCCGTCGAGTTCATCGGTCATCGTGATCTGGCACGACAGACGCGAGCGGTCGTCGCGATGATCGCTGCTGTCGAGCAGATCATTCTCATCGTCGCTCATGTCGGGTAGCAGACTGGAGAAAGCCGGATCGACATAGACATGGCAGGTAGCGCAGGAGCAGCAGCCCCCGCACAGCGCGAGCAGTTCGTCGACGCCGTTGTCGCGGATGACCTCCATCACCGACAGACCGGTTTCGGCTTCGAACACCGATTCATCACCCTCGCGCGTGACGACAACCAACTTGGCCATTAGCACTCCCCGTCAATATGAATCCAGATTCGGCGCCGCTATGTCCCGCGCATGGTTCGAAATCAAGTAGAGGAGCCGTCATGAGCCTATCCGCCGAACAAATAAGGCGCAGCCTCGACGCGCTCGCCGCGATCGAACCAGCCTTCGAACAGGGCGTCGCGGCGATCGGCTACCCCGAACCGCGCATCCGGGAGCCGGGCTACCAGACCCTGCTCCGCACGATCGTCGGGCAGCAGGTCAGCGTCGCCGCCGCGTCGTCGATCTGGGCCAAGCTCGAAGCGCTGGTCGGCGCGGGGCTTGCACCCGAGGCGGTGGCGGCCGCCCCGGACGAACTGCTGCGCCAAGCGGGGCTGTCGCGGCAGAAGGCAGGCTATGCCAAGAGTCTCGCCGAGCATGTAGCAAGCGGCGAGATCGATTTCGCGCGGCTTCCGAGGGACGATGACGAGGCGATCGCGCTGATGACCGCGATCAAGGGTATCGGCCGCTGGTCGGCCGAGATCTACCTGCTCTTTGCCGAAGGGCGCGGCGACATCTGGCCCGCCGGCGACCTGGCCGTGCAGATCGAGGTCGGCAGGCTGCTGGGTCTGGCCGAGCGTCCGAGCGAGCGCGAGACGCGGCGGCTGGCGCAGGGCTGGAGCCCGCACCGTGGCGCCGCCGCGATCTTCACCTGGCACAGCTATTCGGCGCGCGCCGCCGCCGCCAAAGGCGACAAGGCGCCGCTATAGCCGCTCGACGGAAGAGCGGATCAGCCGCGCAGGCGGGCGCCAAGCTTCGCCGCCGCCGCGACGATCTTGTCGGAGATTGCCTGCAGCTCGGCCTCGGTGAAGCTCTTCTCGACGGGCTGCAGCACCACCTCGATCGCCACCGATTTTTCGCCCTCGCCGACGCCCGCGCCGGTGAACACGTCGAACAGTCGCGCGTCGACGATCGCAACCTTGTCGGCGCCCCGCACCGCGCGCAACAGCTCTTCACCGGCGCGGCCCGCCGAAACGAGAAAGGCGAAATCGCGCCGGACCGCCTGCAGCGCGGGCGGCGCATAGGCGTCACGCATATGCCCGGCGGCGGTCCGCCGGTTCGGGATGGCGTCGAGAAATATCTCGGCCGCGACGACCGGACCTTCGATGTCGAAGGCGCGTGCGAGCGCGGGATGCAGCTCGCCGAATTCGGCAAGCACCGTCTTCGGCCCGAGCCGGAGCGTGCCCGAGCGGCCCGGATGATAGACCCCGGCCGACACCGTCTCGAACAGTTGGAAGCGGTCGATGGGCACCCCTGCGGCGCCCAGCAGCGCGATGGCCTCGGCCTTGGCGTCATAGGCGTCGAAGGGCTGGGCACGACCGGTCCGCCAGTCTCGGGGCAGGCGGTCGCCCCCGAGGACGAGGCCCAGCGTCAGGCTTTCACGGTCGGCCAGATAGCGACGGCCGATCTCGAACAGGCGGATGCTGTCCGCGCCGCGATCGGCATTTCTCCGCGCCGCGGCGATCAGGCCCGGCAGCAGCGACGGCCGCATCACCTTGAGATCCTCGCTGATCGGGTTGGCCAGCGCCCAGGCGCCCCCGCCGAAACGCGCGGCTTCGGTCTCGCCGACGAAGCTCCAGGTCACCGCTTCGTTGAGCCCGCGGGCCGCGGCCGCGCGGCGCGCGCGGCGTTCGACCATCTGCGCCTGGGTCGCGGTCGGCCGTGCGACGCCTTCCGCGCGGGGCAGCGGGGTCGAGGGTATATTGTCGATTCCGACGATGCGGACGACCTCCTCGACCAGATCGGCAGCGCCGTCGATATCGCGCCGCCAGCTCGGCACCGAGACGTTCCACACCGCGTCGATGCCGAAGCCGAGCGCCGACAGAATCGCGCGCTGCCGGTCCGGTTCGACCGCGATTCCGGCGAGCCGGCCGGTCAGCGCCGGATCATAGCGGAGCGCCTTGGTGCCTGCGGGCGGCGTCCCCGCTTCTATCGCCGCGGTCGGCGCACCGCCGCAGATATCGAGCACGAGCCGCGTGGCAATCGCAAGGCCCGTGCCGAGAAACTGGGGGTCGACCCCCCGCTCGAAGCGGCTGCGCGCATCCGAGGCAAGGCCGAGCTTCTGCCCGGTGCGGGCGATCGCCTCGGGGTTGAAATAGGCGCACTCGATCAGAACGTCGGTGGTTGCCCCGGTGACGCCCGAGCGTTCACCGCCCATGATGCCGCCAATATCGTCGACGCCGTCGGCGTCGGCGATGACCGTCATCGTCGCATCAAGCGCATAGCTCTTGCCGTTGAGCGCCAGCACCGTCTCGCCGGGCTTCGCCTTGCGCGCGACGAGCGGCCCGCGGAGCTTGGCAAGGTCATAGACATGGAGCGGCCGGCCGTGATCGAGCATCACATAATTGGTGATGTCGACCAGCGCCGAAATCGGCCGCTGGCCGACCGCGGTCAGCCGTTTCGCCATCCAGGCCGGGCTGTCGCCATTGACCACGCCCTTCACCACCCGGCCGAAAAAGGCCGGGCAGCCCTCGGGATCCTCGGTCCTGATCTCGACCGGACAATCGCCCTGCGGTGTGATCGCGGGCGGGTTGAGCGGTTTCAGGCTACCCAGCCCGGCCGCCGCGAGATCGCGCGCGATGCCGCGCACCCCCATGCAGTCCTGCCGGTTCGGCGTGATCGCGACGTCGATCACCGGATCGGACAGCCCCGCCCATTCGACATAGCTCGCCCCGACCGGCGCATCGGCGGGCAGTTCGATGATCCCATCATGCGATTCGCCGAGCTCGAGCTCGCGCATCGAGCACATCATGCCATGCGATTCGACACCGCGGATCGCGGCGACCTTGAGCGTGACGTCGAGCCCCGGGACATAGTCGCCGGGCCGCCCGAGCACACCGATCAGGCCCGCCCGCGCGTTGGGCGCTCCGCACACCACCTGGAACGGCGCGCCCTCGCCGGCGTCGACCGACAGCACCTGCAGCTTGTCGGCCTGCGGATGCGGCGCAGCGGCCAGCACGCGCGCGACGCGGAACGCGCCGAGCTTCTCGGCAGGATCCTCCACGTCCTCGACCTCCAGACCGACGCGCGTCAATGTGTCGACGATCGTCGCGAGGCTCGCCTCGGTATCGAGATGGTCCTTGAGCCAGGACAGGGTGAACTTCATGCTCCCACCCCCCCGCTGAGCGTGGGCACGTCGAGCGCCGCAAACCCGTAATGGCGCAGCCAGCGGAGATCGCCGTCGAAGAAGGCGCGCAAATCGTCCATTCCATATTTGAGCATCGCCAGCCGGTCGATCCCGCAGCCGAAGGCGAAGCCTTGCCACTGGTCGGGATCCAGCCCGCAATTGGCGATCACGCGCGGATGGACCATCCCCGAGCCGAGGATTTCCATCCAGCCGCCATTGCCCGCCGCAGGATCGCCGCCGATCACGCGCCGCCCCTTCTCCCAGGTGAAGCCGACATCGACCTCGGCCGAGGGTTCGGTGAAGGGAAAGAAGCTCGGCCGCAGCCGCAGCACGATGTCGTCCCGCTCGAAAAAGGCCTTCACGAAGGTTTCGAGCGTCCATTTGAGATGGCCCATATGGATGCCCCGGTCGATCACCAGCCCTTCGACCTGATGGAACATCGGCGTGTGGGTCGCATCCGAATCCGAACGGTAGGTGCGGCCGGGCGCGATGATCCGGATCGGCGGCTTCTGGTTCATCATCGTGCGAATCTGAACGGGCGAGGTGTGGGTGCGCAGCACCATCTCCTCGCCGTCGGCGCGGCGCGGGAAATAGAAGGTGTCGTGCATTGCGCGCGCCGGGTGGGTTTCGGGCATGTTGAGCGCGGTGAAATTATGCCAGCCATCCTCGATCTCGGGGCCGGTCGCCACCGCGAAACCGAGGTCGGCGAAGATCTCCGCCAGTTCGTCCATGACCTGCGAGACCGGGTGGACCGAGCCCGGCGCGCCCAGCGGCACCGGCAGGCTCATGTCGAGCGTCTCGGTGGCGAGCCGCGCGTCGAGCGCGGCGGCCTCGAGCACCGCCTTGCGATCGGCGATGGCCGCCGTCACCGCCTCGCGCAGCGCATGGATCTTGGGCCCTTCAGCCTGCCGCTGCTCGGGCGTCATGCCGCCCAGCGTCTTGAGCAGCGCCGTGATCACGCCCGACTTGCCGAGCGTGCCGAGGCGAAGCGTTTCGAGTTCGGCAAGGGTCTGCGCAGCGGCGATGTGCGGCAGGAAACCCTGGGCCTCGGTGTAGTCCGACATATCTCTCACTCGTCATTCCCGCACTTCTTGAGCGGCCTCTCGCGAGCGATCGCCCCGATCATGTCGCCGAACATCTCGAAATGGACGAGACGGGTGACCCCGTAGCGGCTGGTGAAGCCCTTGATCAACCCTTCCCGATGCCGGTCGACTCGACCGGGCAGGCCCAATGACGCCGAATATAGAGCCTGCCGTGCCGAGCTGGGCGAGGACACCGCGAATCCAAAAACCAAAAAAGGCGCGGTAGCCTCGGCCACCGCGCCCTTTTTATCGCTTGCCCGGAGACTTACGCCGCGACGCGGGCGCCTTCGGGCAGGGCGGCCTTGGCCTGGGCAATGATACCGCTAAAGGCCTCGCCCTCGTGCATCGCGAGATCGGCGAGGACCTTCCGGTCCAACTCGACGCCCGCCAGCTTGAGGCCGTGCATGAACACGCCGTAGGTCAGGCCTTCGGCGCGGACCGCCGCGTTGATGCGCTGGATCCAGAGCGCACGGAACGAGCGCTTCTTAACCTTGCGGTCGCGATAGGCATATTGCCCAGCCTTCTCGACCGCCTGCTTGGCGATCCGGATGGTGTTCTTGCGGCGGCCATAATAGCCCTTCGCCTGCTCAAGAACGCGCTTGTGCTTGGCGTGGGTGGTCGTACCACGTTTGACGCGTGCCATTTACCGGCCCTCCCTTAGTTCAGGCCGTATGGCGCCCACAGTTTCACGCGGGCCGTATCGGCCTCGGCGAGAACGGTGGTGCCGCGGTTGGTGCGGATATATTTGGCATTGTGGCTGATCAGCCGGTGGCGCTTGCCGGCGACGCCGTGCTTCACCTTGCCGGTGGCCGTGAGCTTGAAGCGTTTTTTGACGCCGCTCTTGGTCTTGAGTTTGGGCATTTTCGTCTCCTGCTATGCGACGTTTGCAGACAGCCACGGCAGCCCATACGGCCGGGCGGTCCATCAAATCGCGGAAGCGCGGGCCTATAAGGGCGTTGTCCGCAATATGCAACCTCCAGCGGAACCCGCCCGGAGGCCGGGGGGTTTTATCAGGTCATGGTCGCCGAACCCCGCCCCCCGATCGAGGCGCCGCCGCGGGCTGCGCCATCGCCGACGCGCGCGCGCCATCGCGATCCCGCGAACTGGACGCTCGCCGCTGGTTTTTCCGTGGTCGCAACCTTGATCGGCCTGATCGTGCTCGCCTGGGCGGTCCTGTTCGTGACCAAGGGCCGCTTCCTGAAGCCAACCTTCGAATCCCTCGCCAGCCGGATGACCGACCGGCAGATCCGCGTCGCCGGCGATTTCCAATTCTATTTCGACATCATCGACGCGCGCTTCCTCGCCGATGGCCTGACGATCTCCAACCCGCGTTGGGCGAGCCGCCCGAATTTCTTCGAAGCGCGGCATATCGCGGCGAGGATCGACACGCTTCCGGCGCTGTTCGGCAGGCGCCAGGCCGAATGGCTGGTGCTCGATGGCGGCCGGATCGATGCGGAGTGGGACCCGCAGCGCCGCAACACCTGGACGTTCGGCGATCCCGACCGAAGGGGGACTCCATTCCAATGGCCGACGATCGGCTACGCCAACGTCACCGACAGCGAAGCGCGCTACATCGATCCGGACCTGCAGCTGCGCACCGACATCCGGATCGGCGACATCGCCGCCGGGGGCCGAAAGATCGAAGGAAAGGTGCCCTTCACCGGTACGGGAACCCTGCGTCAGCGGCCGTTCACCATATACGGCGCGCTGCTCTCGCCCAACTCGACCGTCACCTTCGGGCGCACCAATTTCGAGATGCACGCTCGCTCGGGGGCGACCTATCTCGATGTCGACGGCGTGCTGCCGGCCGCAACCCAGATCGAAGGATCCGATCTCGCGCTCAAGGTGCGCGGGCCTAACATTCGCTACTTGTTCGATTTCCTTGGCGTAGCCGCCCCCGACACGCGCGCGTACCGCTTCACATCGAAGCTCACCAAGGCGGACGGCGAATGGCGCTTCACCCGTATCAACGGCCGCTATGGCGCCAGCGATCTTCACGGCAAGATGACGATCAGCTTTCCCAAGGAACGGCTGTTCCTGAACGCTGTGCTCGATTCCAACCTCGTCGACATCATCGATGTCGGCCCCTTCGTCGGGTACGAGCCGCAGGCGCTCGCCACCCAGGGGGCGCAGGCCGCTGTCGCGCAGACCGGCGGCACCCCGCGCATCCTGCCCGATGCGCCGTTGCGGATCGAATCGATCCGCAATTTCGACGCCCATATCCTCTACAAGGTGAAGGATTTCCGAAATCCGAAATTCCCGATCGCGAATGTCGAGCTGACCTTCGATCTCGACCGCAGCCTGATGAAGCTCTCACCGTTCAGCTTCGATATTGCAGGCGGGCGTCTCGCCTCGGACATCGCGATCAATGCCCGCGTGCCCGCGGTCGTCACCGACTACGACGTCCGCCTGTCGCCGACTCCGATGGGCAAGCTGTTCGCAGGGTTCGGCGTGGCGCAGGCGGGAACCAGCGGCGTGGTCAAGGCGCGGGTCAGGCTGCAGGGCAGCGGCAACACGCTGCGCGATTCGCTGGCGAACTCGAACGGGCGGATCGCGATCATCCTGCCGAAGGGAACTTTCTGGACCCAATATGTCCAATTATCGGAGTTCGACCTCGGCGTGTTCCTCCAGAAGCTCCTGCAAGACAAGCTCAAGAAACCGGTGCAGATCAATTGCGGGCTGCTCGGCTTCACCGTGCGGGACGGGGTCGCCGCCGCCGACCCGATCCTGATCGACACCGACAAGAATGTAATGACCGCCAAGGGCGGGTTCAGCTTCAAGGACGAATCGCTCGACATGAGCTTCCGCGCCGACGGCAAGAAATTCAGCCTCTTCTCCGGCCAGTCGCCGGTCGGCATCAAGGGCTATTTCGCCGAGCCCGGGCTCAATCTGCTGAGCCCGCAATTGATCACGCGCGCGGGGGTTGGCGCCGCTCTGGGCATCGCAGCCACCCCGCTCGCGGCGGTGCTCGCCTTCGTCGACATCGGCGATGCCAAGTCCGCTGCCTGCGGCCCGGTGCTCGCCGGGGCACAGGCCAGCGCGATGCGCACCAAGGGCGGCAAGCCGCGCAAGGATGTCGGCCAAGCGCGCGAGAATCGCCGGCAGGCGGGCGACCGGAAGCAGCCTGAGTCCCTATAGGGCGCCATAGGGCGCGCCCCTGTCCCGCCGCGGCCTCAGTTCAGCAGCTCGACAATCTGATCGATCAGCGCCGCATCACCCGCCGCGATCACCCGTCCGGGGCTGCGCGCGTCAAGGGTTAGCCCCTGCCAGTCGGTCATCCGCCCGCCCGCACCTTCGACAACCGGCACCAGCGCGGCGAAATCATAGAGCTTCAACCCCGCCTCGATCACCACGTCGAGATGCCCCGAGGCGACCAGTCCGTAGTTATGGCAGTCGCCGCCCCATAATATATCGCCCGCAGCTGCGCCGACACGGTCGAAGCTCGCCTTTTCCGGCGGCGCGAACAAGGCGGGGCCGGTCGTCGCGAGGTGCGCCGAGGCGAGCTTCGTGCAAGTGCGCGTCGTGGCGGGCGCGCCGTTGAACAGCGTCCTTCCGCGCGCGCCCACCCACCGGTCGCGCGCGATCGGCTGGTCGATCACGCCGAGCACCGGCCGGCCCTCCTCGATCAGCGCGACCAGCGTTCCGAAGATCGGCCGCCCGGCGATGAAGCTGCGGGTGCCGTCGATCGGATCGAGCACCCAGATCCGCGCCGCGTCCTCGCGCTCATTGCCATATTCCTCGCCGATGATCCCGTCATGGGGCCGTTCGGCGTTGATGATCATGCGCATCGCGGCTTCGGCGGCGCGATCGGCCTCGGTGACCGGCGACGCATCGGCTTTCGTCTCGCGTTCGAAGCGCGCGCGGAAGAAGGGCCGGATCGCTTCGCCCGCTGCGTCGGCGAGCCGTCCGGCGAGGATGATGTCGTCATCGTTCATGCCTGGCCTCTTCGGCGAGGGCGCGGCAAAGTGCAAGCAGCTGCCGAAGCCGGCCGACTGAAGAAGGTCAGCGGTGGGACGAATCAGTCGAACAGGCTCGACACCGAGCTTTCGTCGGCGATCCGCTTGATCGCCTCGCCGAGCAGCGGGGCGATGGTGAGATGGCGGATCTTCTTGGCCTCGGTCACGGCCGGCGGTCCGCCGATCGAATCGGTGATCACCAGCTCGAGCAGCTCCGATCCCTCGACGCGCGCGACCGCGCCGCCCGACAGCACGCCGTGGCTGACATAGGCCACGACCTCTTCCGCGCCCGCCTGGCGAAGCGCAGCGGCGGCGTTGCACAATGTGCCGGCCGAATCGACGATGTCGTCGACGAGGATGCAGAAACGACCCGAGACGTCGCCGATGATGTTCATCACCTCGGACTCGCCGGGCCGTTCGCGGCGTTTGTCGACGATCGCGAGCGGGGCGTTGTCGAGCCTTTTCGATAGCGCGCGGGCGCGGACCACGCCGCCCACATCGGGCGAGACGACCATCAGGTTGCGGCCCGCGAAGCGCGCCTGGATGTCGGCCGACATCACCGGCGCCGCATAGAGATTGTCGGTCGGGATATCGAAGAAACCCTGGATCTGCCCCGCGTGGAGATCGACCGACAGGACGCGGTTCGCGCCCGCGGTCTCGAGCAGGTTGGCGACCAGCTTGGCCGAGATCGGGGTGCGGGGGCCCGGCTTGCGATCCTGGCGCGCATAACCGAAATAGGGCAGCACGGCGGTGATCCGCTTGGCCGAGGCGCGTTTCAGCGCGTCGATGCAGATCAGCAGCTCCATTAGATTGTCGTTAGCCGGAAAGCCGGTCGACTGGATCACGAAGACGTCTTCGCCGCGAACATTCTCATGGATTTCCACGAACACTTCTTCGTCGGCGAAGCGGCGTACGCTGGCGTCGGTCAGCGGTAGCTCGAGATAGGCGGCAATCGCCTGGGCGAGCGGCGGGTTCGAATTGCCGGTGAGAAGCTTCATGAACAGATCCCCGTGACGGCCACTGCCGCGATCCGGGGCCTCTTAGTCGGAAGGTGCACGCTGGGGAAGGGGGTGGCTCGATCGCGCGAGGGAGCCTATGACGCGCGGCCATGGTCGTTACCCGTTTCGCGCCTTCGCCCACCGGCCGCCTCCACGTCGGCAATATCCGCACCGCCCTGCACAACTGGATGTGGGCGCGCCGGCATGGCGGGCGCTTCCTGCTGCGGCTCGACGACACCGACGCCGAGCGGTCGACCGCCGAAAACGCCGAAGCGATCCGCGCCGACCTCGACTGGCTCGATCTCGCGCCCGATGCGGCGGTGCGGCAGTCGGACCGTTTTGCGCTATATGAGGCGCGCTTCGAGGCGCTGCGCGCCGCCGGCCGGGTCTACCCCTGCTATGAAAGCGCCGAGGAGCTCGAGCTCAAGCGCAAGATCCTCGCCGGACGCGGCCTGCCGCCGATTTACGATCGCGCGGCGCTCGCGCTCGTCGACGCGCAACGGGCCGCCTATGAGGCCGAAGGCCGGCATCCGCATTGGCGCTTCAAACTCGATCATGACAGCCCGATCGCCTGGGACGATCTGATTCGCGGCGCGCAACATCTCGATCCGCGGCGGCTGTCCGATCCGGTGGTGCGCCGCGCCGACGGAAGCTGGCTCTATATGCTCCCCAGCGCGATCGACGACATCGAGATGAACGTGACGCATGTCGTTCGCGGCGAGGATCATGTTACCAACACCGGGCTCCAGCTCCAGATGTTCGAGGCGCTGGGCGCGCCCGCGCCCAGCTTCGCCCACGAAGCGCTGCTGGTGGGCAGCGAGGGCAAGCTGTCGAAGCGGCTGGGCTCGCTCGGCTGCGACGCGTTTCGCGAGGAAGGCATCGAACCGATCGCGCTGATCGCGCTGCTTGCGCGGCTCGGCACCAGCCTGCCGGTCGAAGCGGTCAGCGACGTCGCGCCGCTGATCGAAAGCTTCGATTTCGCGCGCTTCGGCCGCGCACCCGCGCGCTTCGACCTCGACGAGCTGAAAGCGCTTAACGCACGGATCATCCATAGCTTCGACTATTCGAAGGTGGCCGCCCGGCTTCCGGCCGGCATGAGCGCCGAGGCCTGGGAGGCGATCCGGCCCAATCTGACCAGGCTGAGCGATGCCGAGGATTGGTGGGCGGTGGTTGAACATGCCGCTCCGGCCGCGGCCGCGCCCGAGGATCGGCCCCTGCTGGTCCGGGCGGCCGAGCTGGCGGAGCGCGCCGAATGGAACCAAGGTGTCTGGAAGGCGCTGACCAGCGCTGTCGGCGCCGAGACCGGCCGCAAGGGCAAGGGCCTGTTCCTGCCGCTCCGTCTCGCTCTGACGGCCCGCGAACACGGGCCCGACATGAACGCGCTGCTCCCGCTGATCGGCCGGGAGCGAGCCGTGGAGCGATTGCGGCGTGCCGCGGCCCTGGCCTGAGGCCGTGGAGCGGGAGCGATCGTTCAGGGGCGATGGGACGGGGCGATCAGGCCGACGATCAGATAGAGGATGATGGTCGAGCCGACCCCGCACAGCGTCAACAACACCGTCAGCACCCGGATGAGCATCAGATCGATGCCGCTATAGTCGGCGAGGCCGGCGCAGACTCCCATGATCTTGCCCTGGCTCTTGTTGAGGCGGAAGCCGTGGCTGCGAGGGGGCATGGCAATTTCCTTTTGCGTGACGGCTTAGAGAAGCGTCGGACGATCGAGCAGCGCGGTTGTCGCGGCACATGTGCAATGGCCGCCGGCGGGCCCGAGCGCGGCCGCGACGCAGGCCAGGCTGAACAACAGCCCGCCGCCGACCGCGAGCAGGAAGCGTCCCGCGTCGCTCATGCTGATAGTGTCGAACATCGGTCGCTCCTTGATGTGGCCTGCTTCGGCCAGCTGGCCGTGCAGACCTCATTGCAGAAGCCATGCCAAAGCGAAGAATCCTTGAAAGCTTCGCAAAACGGAGAGATTTCCGTAAATTGATCCGGCGCCGATAACCAACTCTTGGTCAAAACCGCCAATAAGCCCTGGCGGATTTCGCTATATCCGAAATGGCTCAATCCCTTGCATTGCTGCGAGCGAACAGCTCCGTAATGATGTATCATTCCTTCACGCGAGCCGCCGGCAAGCGCGGCCGCCTGGAGAAGGATGTCGCCATGCATGACCAAGGGTTTCACGACAGCCGCACCGTCCGCCCGTTCGGGCTGGGGGTGGTCATCGCCGCCCATGCCGCGGTGCTCACCGCGATCGCGCTTGCGCCGCCCGAGGTGATCCGCACGATCACCTTTGTGCCGACCATCGTCGAATCGATAAAGGCGCCGCCTCCGCCCGAAGTCCCGCCTCCCGCGCCGCGGCCCCGGCAGCAGCATGCGACACCGACCACAGCCGATCCGCTCGTGAGCACCGGCGAACGGGGCCCGTTGGTCGTGACGCTCCCTCCCTCGCCCCCAAGCACCGAATCGAGAGGAGCACTCCAGCTCCCCAGCATGGAGCCGGTCTTCGTCCAGGCGACGATCGACCCGGGGGCGATGGCGCGGTTTCAGCCGGACTACCCGTCCCAGCTGATCCGCGCCGATATCGAGGGCGCCGCGACGGTGCGCGTGCTGATCGGCGATGACGGCCGTGTGAAAGCGGTCGAACTGGTGAACGCCACCGATCCGGCTTTCTTCGAAGCGACGAAGAAGCAAGCGCTGCGCTTCTGGCGTTTCCGTGCGGCCACCCGCGACGGGATCGCGACTGAAAGCTGGCGGATAATGACGGTGCGCTTCACCATCCGCGGCTGATCAAGTCCGGGCCCGCCGCCCATCCGGGCTGGCGCGGCGGGCCCAGCCGTCCTATCTCTGCGGCATGGCCGTTTTTCCCCGCCCTTCGTCACCACGCGCCGCATGGGCCGATCTCAAGGCGTTCCTGCTCCAGCAGGAACGGCACAAGATCCTCTTCGCGTTGTTGTCGGTGATGATGCCGATGCTGATCGTGCTGGGCCTCTACCTCGATTCGCGGACCGATCCGCCCAAGGCGCAAATCATCTACGCGCAAAGCTGGCCCGAGAGCCGCACCGACGCCGAGATCGAACGCCAGAATATCGCTGATCAGAAGATCCTCGACGCCAAGCGACGCGCCAAGCGGGCCGAATATCAGCGGCTCGCAAAACAGCTCGGCATTGAATAGCATCTCCTCGGAGGATCGCCGCTGGATGGCGGCGGCGATCGCGCTCGCCGCGCGCGGGCGCGGGCGGACCGCCCCCAATCCCCCGGTCGGCTGCATCGCGGTCCGGAATGGCCGGGTGATCGGGCGCGGCTGGACGCAGCCCGGAGGCCGGCCCCACGCAGAAGCACATGCGATCCACGCCGCGGGCGACGTTACCGGCGCCACGCTCTATGTGACGCTCGAACCATGTGCGCATGCTTCGGCGCGCGGTCCGTCCTGCGCCGATCTGATTCTCGCTGCGAAGCCGGCACGCGTGGTCGTCGCGCTGCGCGACCCCGATCCGCGAACCGACGGCCTGGGCATAGCCCGCCTCGAAGCCGGCGGCATCGCGGTGTCCCAGGGCGTCCTGGCCGATGCGGCACGGGGCTCGATGGCGGGCTTCCTGACCCGTCAGGCACGGCGGCGGCCGCATGTCACGCTCAAGCTGGCCATCTCGATCGACGGGCGGATCGCGCTGCCCGACGGGTCGAGCCGCTGGATCACCGGGGCGGCGGCGCGTGCGCATGGCCATCTCGAGCGCGCGCGCGTCGAGATGATCCTGGTGGGGCGCGGCACGCTGGACGCCGACGCGCCGCGGCTCGACGTCCGCCTTTCGGGGCTCGAGGATCGGGGCCCGCGCCGTGCGGTGCTCGGGCATGGGGCGGCGCCCGCTGGGTGGACGGCAGTCCTCGAACCAGCGGCGATCGCCGGGCTCGAAGGGGTCGACCACCTTCTCGTCGAAGGCGGCGCCGGGGCCGCCGCGGCATTCCTCGCCGCCGATCTGGTCGACCGGCTGCTGATTTATACCGCACCGATCATCATCGGAGCCGGACGACCGGCCATCGGCGACATCGGTCTGCATGATCTCGCCGCCGCCCATAAGCGATGGCGGTTGACCGATATGCGGCCGCTTGGCAGCGATCGGCTCACCGTCTACGAACGGACCTGATGTTCACTGGAATCATTACCGACATCGGCACCATCACCGCGGTCGAGACGCGGGGCGATCTGTATGTGCGGATCGCGTGCTCTTATGACACCGCCTCGATCGACATCGGCGCTTCGATCGCCTGTTCGGGCGCCTGCCTGACGGTGGTCGAGTTGGGAACCGACTGGTTCGCGGTCGACATCAGCCACGAAAGCATCTCCCGCACGGCGCCGGGTCGCTGGCAGACCGGCGCCCGGCTCAACCTCGAACGCTCGCTCAGGGTCGGTGACGAACTCGGCGGGCACATCGTCACCGGCCATGTCGATGGCGTCGGCACGGTGGCGTCGGTCGCGGCGGAAGGCGATTCGCGGCGGGTCGAAATCCGCGCCCCGGCTCTGCTCGCCCCCTATCTCGCTCCCAAAGGATCGATCGCCATCGACGGCATTTCGCTGACGGTCAACAGCGTCACCGACCAGCCCGACGGCAGCGCGCTGTTCGGTCTCAACATCATCCCCCATACCAGCATGGTGACGACGCTCGGCAACCTCGCCGTGCACGACAGCGTCAATCTCGAGATCGACGTGCTCGCCCGTTATCTGGGCCGGATGGAGCAGCTCCGGGCTTTGGGGGCGTGCCAATCACATTAGAATGTGATGTTTTCCTTGAGATGCACCTTTGGCTGTGATAAAAGCCGCCGATATGAGCCCCGACCTTATCGAACGCATCCGCGCCGCCGTCGCCGACCGAGGCATCTCACGCTCGGGCCTCGCCCGCGCGGCGGGCCTGCATCCCAATTCGCTCCGCTCGCTCGACGAGGCTGACTGGAATCCGACCGCTGAGACGTTGAAAAAGCTTGAGAGCTACCTGTCCTTTTCGGGGCTGTCTCCGATCGAGGAGATCATCGACGAGGCGCGCAACGGGCGGATGTTCATCCTCGTCGACGACGAGGACCGCGAGAATGAAGGCGACCTCATCATCCCGGCGCAGATGGCGACCCCCGACGCGATCAACTTCATGGCCCGATTTGGCCGCGGCCTGATCTGCCTGTCGCTGACAAGTGAGCGGGTCGAGCAGCTCGGCCTGCCGCTGATGAGCCGCAACAATGGCACCCGGCACGAAACCGCCTTCACCGTCTCGATCGAGGCGAAGGAAGGGGTGACGACGGGCATTTCCGCCGCTGATCGGGCGCGCACGGTTGCGGTCGCGATCGATGCCTCGAAGGGGCCCGAGCATATCGTCACCCCCGGCCATGTCTTCCCCCTCGTCGCCAAACCCGGCGGCGTGCTGGTGCGGGCCGGACACACCGAAGCGGCGGTCGATGTCGCACGTCTGGCGGGGCTCAATCCCTCGGGCGTGATTTGCGAAATCATGAGCGATGACGGCACGATGGCCCGCATGGACGCGCTGGTGGAGTTCGCGCGAACCCACAAGCTCAGAATCGGCACGATCCGCGACTTGATCGCCTATCGCCGCAAGCATGACCATCTCGTCGAGAAGCGCGCCGAAACCCGCTTCACCAGCCGCTGGGGCGGGGACTGGCGGATGATGACCTTCTACAACAAGGCGACGGGGACCGAGCAGGGCGCGCTCGTCAAGGGGCATATCGACCCCGACAAGCCGACGCTGGTGCGGATGCACATGCTCTCCCCCTTCACCGACGTCTATGGCGAGGAGGGCTCCCGTGCGGGGCTGATCCCCCGATCGATGGAAATGATTGCCGAGGAGGGCGCGGGGGTGATCGTCATCCTCAACCGCCCCATCCAGGGTTGGATGAGTCGCGCCGTTCAGGCGCGCGAGAGCGGCGATGAATCGGCGATGGACGAGCTGCGCGATTATGGCGTCGGCGCGCAGATCCTCACCGAACTCGGGGTGCAGGACATGATCCTGCTCACCAATTCGCATCACACGCTGGTGGGCCTTGCCGGCTACGGTCTGTCGATCGTAGGAGAACGGCCGATCGTTACTGCCGGACAACGACAGGTATAAAATTCATGGCCAAGCTGCTCATCGTCGAAGCGCGTTTCTACGATCATCTCAATGACCTGCTCCTCGAAGGCGCGCGCACGGCGATCGAGGAGGCGGGCCACCGGCACGACACGATCACGGTGCCCGGCGCGCTCGAGGTTCCCGGCGCGATCGCGATGGCCGCCGAAAGCGGGCGCTACGACGGCTTTGTGGCGCTCGGCGTGATTATCCGGGGTGAAACCTACCATTTCGAGGTGGTGTCGAACGAGAGCGCGCGTGGCCTGATGGCCTTGTCTATGGACGGCATCGCGATCGGCAACGGCATCCTGACCGTGGAAAACGAAGCCCAGGCGCTGGCGCGGGCGCGCCTCACCGAGAAGGACAAGGGCGGCGAAGCGGCCAAAGCGGCGCTGCGCATGCTCGAACTCCGCGAGAAATTCGGGGGCTGAGCCCGCGCGCCAAACCTATCGGCGCGCAGCGGGAAGGCCCCGCTTTGGACCAGCCTTGGCGAAGAGATAGTTCCATTCCGCGCCGTCCTTCCATCGCCTGCCGCCACCCATGACGCCGGCTCCGGCGCGGATGACCTCCCGCATTTGACACCGCTAAACCCCGTTATACTTAGATATTACGACGTATAGATAAATCGTCTCATAATAAAACTGGAGTGCTGTTGAATAATATTTCGCTGATAATTTTATATATCGACTAAAGTATAATTTATACTTATAAACATCCCTAGATTGTCTCTGTTTAGCTTGCGATTAACCAGTAGTGTTAATATTCGTTAAATCGATTTCGCCGATATTCTCCGTGATTACTGCATCACCCTGCACACGGAGCGCGATTTTATGGTCAAAGTGTCGATGAGGGGCGGTCAAGACGCCAGCAATCTTTATCAGCAAGAAGGATGGTTCGGCGCCCCGCTGGACTCGATCCTGGTGTTCGGCGGCGCCGCAAACTGGAGCGACTGGCAGACGTCGACGCAATGGACTGCGAACAATTTCGCGGGGACCGGCAAGGACCTCATGTGGTCGATCCCGCTGATCCCGACCGGCGCCAACCTCGCCGATGCCGCCGCCGGCCAATATGACGCCAATTATGTCGCCCAGGCCAAGCAGCTGCTCGCCAACGCCGGCAGCGACAGCCAGATCTACATCCGCCTCGGCTGGGAGTTCAACGGCGCCGGCTGGAACGCCTGGTCGGCGGTCGGCCAGCCGCAAAATTATATCGGCGCCTTCCAGAATGCGGTCGACGCCTTCCGCTCGGTCTCGGACAAGTTCCGTTTCGAGTGGACCCCGAGCGTCGGCAATGTCGGGATGAACCCCGAGGACGCCTATCCCGGCGACCAATATGTCGATGTGATCGGCATGGACTTCTACTGGGACATCAACAAGTCGGGTTTCACCGATCCGACCGCCGCGTTCAACTATATGGTCACGCAGCAATATGGCCTGCAATGGCACCAGGACTTCGCCGCGGCGCACAACAAACCCACCGCTTATGCCGAATGGGGCATCAACTCGAACAATGCTGGCCCCTATATCCAGCTCGCCGACCAATGGTTCGAGAGCCACAATGTGCTCTACCAGAACTACTGGAACTCCAACAGCGCGTTCCAGGGCAAGCTCAGCGACAACCAATATCCCGACGCCGGCGCGGCCTATAGGGCGGCGTTCACCGGCGACGTCGGCAGCGGCGCGGTGGTGGTCGGCGATCATGCCAGCTGGACCGGCACCAGCGCCGACGACAGCTACACCGTCACCCGGCTCGGCGATGTGATCATCGAGGCCGCGGGCGGCGGCGTCGACACCGTCTACACCGCGATGAACTACACCCTGCCGGTCAATGTCGAAAAACTCGTCCTCACCGGCGCCGGCGACCAGAACGGCACCGGCAACGCCGATGACAATGTGATCACGGGCGGCATCGGCAACAATCTCCTGCGTGGCCTTGCGGGCAATGACCGATTGATCGGCGGTGCCGGCGCCGACACGCTCGACGGCGGCGTCGGGGTCGACACGATGGACGGCGGCGCAGGCAACGACGTCTATCTGGTCGACAACAGCAGCGACCAGATCATCGAAGGAGCGCTGGCGGCTGACGGCTATGACCTGGTTTCCAGCGGCGTCAGCTATGTGCTGCCGATCAATGTCGAGGAGCTCGACCTGACCGGGACTGCGGCGATCAACGCCACCGGCAACGCGCTCGCCAATCTGATCTCGGGCAACGGCGCCGCCAACCAGCTGTTCGGCATGGACGGCAATGACACGCTCAACGGCGACGCCGGGGCCGACACGATGACCGGCGGCAACGGCAACGACCGCTATATCGTCGACAATGTCGGCGATAGCATCGTCGAGGCAAGCGGCGGCGGCACCGACATCGTGCTGTCCTCGGTCAACTTCACCCTCGGCAATGAGGTTGAGAATCTCCAGCTCACCGGCGCCTACAACATGAACGGCTATGGCAATGCGCTGGCCAACGCCATCACCGGCAACGGCGCCAACAACACGCTCTACGGCTATGCCGGCAACGACACGCTCGCGGGCGGCGCCGGCGCCGATTTCCTCAACGGCGGCGACGGCAACGATCTGATCGACGGCGGCACGGGCAGCGACACGATGACCGGCGGCAACGGCAACGATCTCTACATCGTCGACAGCAGCGGCGACAGCATCAGCGAATCCTATACCGGCGGCGCGGGCGGCGTCGACAGCGTGCAGAGCTCGATCGGCTATACGCTGGGCTATATGGTCGAGAATCTGACGCTGACCGGGACCGCCAACATCAACGGCAACGGCAACGACCAGGCCAATGTCCTCACCGGCAACGGCGGCGCCAACGCGCTTTACGGGCTCAACGGCAACGACACGCTCAACGGCGGCGCGGGCGCCGACAAGCTCTATGGCGGCGCGGGCAACGACCAGTTCGTGTTCAAAGCAGGGCAGGCCAATGGCGACCTGATCGGCGACTTCGCCGGCAACGGCGCCGCCGCCGGCGACAGCATCCTGCTCCAGGGCTATGGCGCGGGCGCTTACGCCACCATCGGCAGCGGCGCGCTCACCATCCACTATAGCGGCGGCCTCGAGGTCATCAGCCTCGGCGTCAGCCCGATCGACGCGTCCGACTTCAGCTTCGGCTGAGCCTCGCGCGTTGTGATCCGGTCTGCCCCACAGGCCGGATCACACGCTTTCGCCGCGAGGACGTCCGGCCTGCGTCGCCCCCGCCGGGCGGTTGCGCATAACGCGTCACAACCATCGCACAAATGAACAGCTGGCGCCGGCGAAGGGTCATCAGCGGCAAATTGATCAAATCCGCTGAGCACCCACGATCACGGCCATACCCAGCAGATCCGGGCCTCGCCCCCGCTTCAATCGCCAACAAGGCCAGACGGCCTCGACATTACGCCGCTTTCGCCTCAAACGGCGGCATGTCCCTGCCGCGCACCTCGACGATCATCTCCTCCCGGCTCCGACTCAATCTGATCGAATGGGGCGACCCGGCGGCGCCGCCGCTGATCCTCCAGCATGGCGGCCGTGATCATGGTCGCAGCTGGGACAGCGTCGCCGCCGCGTTCGCTGCCGATTATCGGGTGATCGTACCCGACCTCCGAGGCCACGGCGACAGCGACTGGTCGGCCGATGGCGGCTACGACATGATCGACTATGTGCTCGACTTCGCGACAATCGTGGAAAGCCTGAGCCTGCCGCCTTGTGCGATCGTCGCCCATTCGTTGGGGGGCAATATCGCGACCCGTTTCGCGGGCCTCTATCCTGGCCGGGTGGACCGGCTCGTCAACATCGAAGGCCTCGGCTTTTCGCCGCGGCTGACGGCCGAACGCGCCGCCCGGGACGAGCTCGAACTGCTGCGCGCCGTCATCGAACAGCGGGTGACGCGCTCGCGCTTCGTGCCGCGGATCTATCCTGACATCGCCACTTTGGCCGCACGTATCCGTGCCGCCGATGCACGGCTCAGCCCGGCGATGGCAGAACATCTGGCGCGGCACGCGGCGCACTGCAATCCGGATGGAACGCTCCGCATCAAGCATGATCCCGCGCTGGCCGAAACCACGCCCTTCGATATCAGCACCGAGGCCCGGCAGCGGCTTTGGGCCGCGATCGATTGTCCCGTTCTGCTCGTCTATGGTGCGCAAAGCTGGGCGTCGAACCCGGAGGCCGATGGCCGGGCGGCCCATTTCCGCGACGTGCGTGTGAAGGTGTTCGAGGATGCCGGCCACTGGGTCCACCACGACCGGCAGGCCGACTTCATCGCGCTGGTGCGCGATTTCCTGGCAGGGACCGGCGCGAGCCGGTAGCCGTTCAGGCGCGCGCGGCTTCCAGCCGGCGGGCGATGCTCTCGAGCGGCGCCGAGCGGATCGCGGCGTGCAGATCGGACGAGCGCAGGATGGTCGCGACCGACGCACAGCGTTGCCCGACATGATCGAGCGCCTGCAGATGATGGAGATAGGCCTTACGCAGATGGACGCTCGCGCAAAGCGCGGCTCCGAGCTGGTCGAGCTGGTCGAAAGCGGCATCCAGCTCGGCGGCGAGCAGCGCTAGCAGCGCGTGCCGCTCGACCATGGTCGGCAGATCCGTGCCGGCTTCAGGCGGCATCGGCGACCCGCCGGCACGAATCGAGCACCGCGGCGGCGATCTCTCCAAGCGGCAATTCGCGTTCCGCACCGCCCGCGGCAACCGCGGCGGCAGGCGCTTCGGCGACCACCGAGGTCGCGCCGTCCTGCGCGAAGGTCCGCCCGCCGGCCATGCGCAGCGCCTTGAGACCGGCGGCGCCGTCGGTGCCCATCCCGGTGAGCACGACGCCGACAGCCCGCGAGGCGGCGGTCTTGGCGATGCTCGCGAACAGGAGGCTCGCCGAGGGGCGGGCACCGTTGATCGGATCCGATCGAAGCAAGCGGATGGTCGGATCGGGCCAGCGGCTCATCACCGCATGGGTCGACAGATCGGTGACCAGATAGATCGAACCCTGGACCAGCGGCTGCTCGTCTTCGGCGAGCACGACCCGCGCGGGGCAGGACGCGTTCAGGCGCTTGACCAGCGGTGCCACAAAACCTTGTTCGACCTGGAGCAGCACCACCGTGGGAGGGCAATTGGCCGGGAAGGCGGGCAGCAGCTGGAGCAGCGCATCGACACCGCCCACCGACGCGCTCATCGCCACGACATTGCCGTTCCACTCATAGCTCGCCTGAGGCTCGTGGCGGATCACCTTATTGCGCTTCACCCCGCCGTTCGACGCCGCGATCACGAGCGCGGCCAGTTTCGGCGCGAGCGCGTTGAACTCGTCGGGGGTGGCGCTGCGCGGTTTAGGAAAGCAATCGACCGCTCCAAGCTCGAGGGCACGGAACGATGTCTCGGCGCCCTTCTGGGTGAGCGTCGACAGCATCACCACCGGAGTGGGACGCTCGCGCATGATTTCCTCGAGGAACTCGAGGCCGCTCATACCCGGCATTTCGACGTCGAGCGTTATGACGCTCGGCTTGAGCTTGATCATCAACTCGCGCGCCTCGGCGGCATCGGCGGCCATGCCGACGACTTCGATTCCCCGTGCGCGTTCAAGGACACCGCTGAACAGAGCCCGCATGGTAAGGGAGTCATCGACAATCAGGACTCGGGCGTTGGTCATCTTATATTCCTAGTCGGCTAGTCAGGCGGCGAGGGCGAGTTCGCCAAGGTCGAGCGAAAGATTGTCGAGCGCGAGGACCATCACCATGCGATCCTCGACCGAGGCGATCCCCTCGAGAAAATTGGTGGTGAGGCTCTCGCCGATATTCGGCGGCGGTTGCAGCACCGACTCGTCGAAGGAGACAATGTCGTTGACGGCGTCGACGATCAGCCCCTGCAACTGGTCCGCGATGCGCACCACGATGATCACATGCCGCGGCGTTGGATCGGTCAGCCCCCAGCCGAGGCGCGCGGCCAGATCGATCACGGGCAGGACGGTGCCGCGCAGGTTGACGACACCGCGAACATGCTCCGGCACGCGTGGCAGCAGTGTGGTCGGCGTCCAGGCGCGGATCTCGCGAATCGCCATGATATCTACGCCCAGATACTGCTCACCGATCTGGAAGGTGATGAGTTGACGAAGCATGCGAAGGTCCTTTGCGCTGGGATCAGAAGGTGACGCGGCGGATCGCCGAAGCGAGCTTGTCGGGATCGAACGGCTTGACGATCCAGCCGGTCGCGCCGGCCTGCTTCGCGCGCGCCTTTTTCTCTTCGGAGCTTTCGGTGGTCAGCACCAGGATCGGCATTTCCTTGTGGCAGCCCTTGGCGCGAACCGCCTCGACCAGGCCGAAGCCGTCCATGCGGGGCATGTTGATATCGGTGATCATCAGGTCGGGCTGATTGTTTGCCGCCAGCCATTCGAGCGCCGCAACGCCGTCCTCGGCCTCGTGCACGGCATGCCCGTGCTCGGTCAGCGTATGCCGCAGCAGCATCCGCATGCTGGGAGAATCGTCGACCGTCAAAATCGTCTTGGCCATTATCTTCATCCTTATTCCGTGGCGGCGGAGCAAACGGTTACCTGAGATCGAGTTGGACCGTGCCAGCAAATGGTTAAAAAAGCTCCACGACACCGCTTCTTTCGACAGGCCTTTGGCGGCGCATGTCGATGCTCGCGTCGCCGTCGACCAGGCGGCAGCGCGCCCGGCCGAGCGCCGGCCGGAAATCGACCCGCCGCGCCGCGCTCCCGCCAACATTGCTGTGGATCAGCGGTATCCTGTCATTCTCGAGAAATTGCCGGGCGAACTCCGCATTGCTGGTTCCGATCGGCCGCATTCCCGCGTGAAGGTTGGCCCCTCCGTAAAGATGGCCGCGCAATTGGCTGCGCACCGCGCCCGCTTTGAGCATCTCGTTGACGAGCAACTCCATCGCGAAAATGCCGTAGCGCTCGGCTTCCGCGCGGGCGCGCTCGGCGTTCTGTCCAGGCTCGGCCAGCAGGAAGTGGTTCATGCCGCCGACGCGCGCCTGCGCATCGAAGAGACAACAGGCGATGCAGCTTCCCAGCACGGTCGTCATCATCACGCTGGGGTCCGCGGAGACATGATATGTCCCCTGGACCACGTTGATCCGTTTCTCGCGCGGGGGGGCGGTCGGTTCCGTCATTTGCTGCACAGGTCGAGCACCCTTCCTGCGATCCGCTCGATCGGCAGGACATCCTCGACCGCACCTATCTCGTGCGCCACACGCGGCATGCCGTAGACGACACAGCTCGCCTCGTTCTGACCGACCGTCCGCGCGCCGGTCTCGCGCAGCTCGAGGAGCCCTTCGGCGCCGTCGCGCCCCATTCCCGTCAGGATCACGCCCACCGCGCGCGCGCCGACGCTTTGCGCCACCGACCGGAACAGGACGTCAACCGAGGGCCGATGGCCGCTGACCGGGCTCGCCTCGATCAGCGAGCAGTGCAGCCGATCGCTGCCTCGAACCATCAGATGCCGCTCGCCGCCCGGCGCGATGATGACATGGCCGGGCTCGAGCACATCGCCGTGGCGCGCCTCGATGACGGTTGGCGCGCAATGCGCATTGAGCCGCGCCGCGAAGGAGGCGGTGAAGGTCGCCGGCATGTGCTGCACGATGACGGTCGGAGGGCAATTGGCGGGAAAGCTCCGCAGCAGCGTCATCAGCGCCTCGACCCCGCCGGTCGAGGCGCCGATAGCGATCACCTTGTCGGAAGCCTTGTAATCCTTGGGCGGGCTCGGCGCGAGCGTGTCGCGGATCGACGCGCGCCGCCGGCAGGCAGCCGCTTGCTTGACCATCGCCGCGAGTTCGCCGTCGTCGGTCGCGAGCAGATCCGCCAGGCCGCCGGTCGGCTTGGCGTAGCAATCGACCGCCCCTAACTCGAGCGCGCGCAACGTGGCTTCGGCGTGCTTGGTGGTCAGCGTCGAGCACATCACCACCGGCGTGGGACGCAGCCGCATCAGCTTCTCGAGGAAATCGAGCCCGTTCATCTGCGGCATCTCGACGTCGAGGGTGATAACGTCCGGATTGAGCTCGCGGATCGCCTCGCGCGCCATCTGCGCGCTGCCCGCAGTGCCGATCACTTCGATGCCGGGATCGCGGCGCAGCATGCCGGTCAGCAGCGCGCGCATCGTGGGCGAATCGTCGACGACCAGACAGCGGACGCTCATGCGGCACCTTTGCGATAAATCGTCTGGCCGGCCGAAACCAGCTGGCTCGCCGCTGGCCCGGAGAGACGCTCCGAATGGCCTATATAAAGGATCCCGCCCGGCCGCAGCTGGTCGGCCAGCCGCTTCAGCAGCAATTCCTTGGTCGGTTCGTCGAAATAAATCATCACGTTCCTGCACAGGATCAGGTCGAACTGCCCCTTGATCGGCCAGGCGTTGAGCAGGTTCAGCTTGCGGAAGCGGACCAGATCGCGCAGCTGCTTCGCCACAGTGAAATCGCCCCCCGTCGCCGAGGTCCACAGATCGGCGTAGCGCGCGGGTATGTCGGCGCGCAGATTGGCCGGGTAGACACCGCGCTCGGCCGTCGTCAGCACCTGCTCGGACAAGTCGGTGGCGAGCAGGGCGACATCTCCCTGCAGAATGCGGAGGGCCTCGCTCTTGTTGGTGCCGAGCAGGCACATCGCCAGCGAATAAATCTCCTCCCCGCTCGACGAGGCCGAGGACCAGATCCGCACGCGATCGCCCTGCTGGATGCGCCGGACGAGGACCGGGCGGACATGCTTTTCGAAATGCTCGAAATGATGGATCTCGCGGAAGAATTTGGTGTGGTTGGTGGTCAGAGCCTCGACCGCCAGCGCGCGTTCCGCGGCATCCTGGCGAATGATGTCGACATAGTCGGCAAAGCTCGTCACCCCGCCCCGGCGGAGGCGCTTCGACAAGCGCGAATAGACCAGCATCGCCTTGCCCTCGCCTTCGGCCAGGCAGATGCCCGAATGGGCGTGCACCATTTTGGCGATGGCGTCGAAATCGGCGCGGGTGAAGGGATATTCCTGCGGACCATCGAAGCCGTTGGCTGCGAGACCCTTCATCCTCGGGCCTCCGATGCCACCCGCACGCCGCCATGATCGATCCCGGTGCGCGGCGTGCTGGTGATCGCCTCGACATCGAGGATCAACGCGACGCGGCCGTCGCCAAGGATGGTCGCGCCCGCGACTCCTTCGATCTGCCGATAGTTGGTCTCAAGGCTCTTGATGACGACCTGCCGCTGATCACGGATCTCGTCCACCATCAGCACCGCCTGACCGGTCGCCTCGGATTCGACGACGATCAGCACGGCTTCGCACGGGTCGCTCTCGGCGCCCGGCACGCCCAGCGCCTTGGCCACCGGCTGCACGGGCAGCCATGTCCCGCGGACGTTGAGCATCGGCTGGTTGCGGCCCATCGTTCTGACATCCTCCGCCGCGGGGCGCAGGCTTTCGATGATGTGGGTGAGCGGCACGACATAGGTCTGCTCGCCGACCGAAACGATCATCCCGTCGAGGATCGCCAGCGTCAGCGGAAGCGACATGGTGAAGGTCGATCCTTCGCCCGGGCGCGACGAGATGCTGATGCGTCCGCCGAGCGCCTGGACGTTGCGGCGGACGACGTCCATGCCGACGCCGCGTCCCGAGATGTTGGACACGGTCTGCGCGGTGGAGAACCCCGCCGCGAAGATCAGATTGTCGATTTCCTCGTCGGTGAGCCGCGCATCGGCGGAGATCAGGCCGCGCTCAACCGCCTTGGCGAACACGCGCTCGCGATCGATGCCATGGCCGTCGTCGGAAACCGAAATGAGAATCCGGCCCGAGCGATGCTCGGCCGAGAGGCGCACGCGGCCTTCGGGGTCCTTGCCCGCGGCGATCCGCTGTTCGGGAGATTCGAGACCATGATCGATCGCGTTGCGGATGAGATGGGTCAACGGTTCGCCGATCCGCTCGACCACGGTCTTGTCGAGCTCGGTCGCCTCGCCCTCCACCTCGAGCCGGACCCGCTTGCCGGTGCTTTCCTGCAATTCGCGCACGATGCGAGGCACCCGGCTGAACACCGATCGGATCGGCTGGGCGCGGATCGCCATCGCGCTGTCCTGCAGCTCGCGCGTCAGATGGTCGAGGTCGCTGAGCTCGTTGATCTGGGCAAAGCCGCAATTGAGCAGCCGCTGGGCGAGCATCGATTGCGTGATCACCAGCTCACCGACGAGATTGACGAGCCTGTCGAGCTTTTCGAGATCGACCCGGATCGTCTGGGTGACGCCGACCGGCGCCGGCGCGGCGGCCGACTTTTCGCCGGCCGAAGGCGCGGCGGAGTCGACCACCGGCGCGGACGGTGTCTCGGCGATGCCGGCGGCGGCAAGGTCGGGCTCGACCGCGGCAGCGGCGGGGGCCGGCGTCGCGGCCGGCACGGCGGGGGCGGGAGCGGGGGTTACCTCTGGCTGCGCAGCCGCGGGAACATCGCCATAGTTAAGCACGCAATCATTCTCGACGAACTCGAACACTTCTTCGATTGCCGTCCGGGCGACCGATGCCGGCAGCTCGACATGCCAGCCGACATAGCATTCCTCGGGATCGAAATCGTCGAGCGCCGGAATGGCCGAGCTGTCGATCGCGCTGACGGCGCCGCCGAGATCGACCAGCTCGCGCAGCAGCAGCAGCGGCTCGCCGCCATGCGCCATCGCGCCGCGCAACGGCCGGAAGAACAGACGCGTCACTTCGGCGTCCGCCGCTGGGGTGACATCGGCTGCGGCGTCGTCTTCCTTCTCCCAGCTCGCCACCGGGGCAACCCCGTCGTCGATCGCCCCGATGAGGCCGGCAAGGTCGAAGCCGAGGTCGTCGGCTTGGACCACAGGCTCCGGCTCGGGCTCGGCCGGCGCTTCACCCGCCTGGGCGACGCCGGAGACCACGTCCTGGAGACGCTTCAGGATTTCGCCGTCGTCGGGCATGTCGCCGCCGCCGCTGACCGCGCCGATATGATCCGACAACATGTCGAAACCCGACAGCAGCACGGCGACCAGCGACGGCGTGATCGCGTGATCGCCGCTGCGGACCTGGTCGAGCAGCGTCTCGAAATGATGGGTGAAGTGCTGGAGCTGCTTGAAGCCGAACGCCCCCGAGCCGCCCTTGATCGAATGAATCGCGCGGAAGATCGTGTTGATCGTTTCGCCGTCATGGGTTCCCGACTGCAGGGCTAGCAGCCCTTCTTCCGCCTGGACCAGCGCCTCGCTGCACTCCTGGAAGAAGATATCCTGGATCTCTTCGATCTTCATGACGCTGCTCCCGGTGCGGGAAAGAGGATATTGTCCATGCCGGCGAGCCGGCTCGTCGCCGTGAGCGCCCCGCTTGCGCCGGCGAGCGTCACCGCGACGCCCCGCTCGCGGCCGCTGCGCACCGCGCTGGCCAGAAGCTGGAGGCCGGCAAGCCCCGCCTGTTCGACCGCTTCGCAGCTGATCTCGATATTCTCACCGGCGTTCAGCGCTTGTCGCAGCTGATCCTGATGTTCGGTGATCGCGCGCTGGTCGAGGACCGGGGCGAGGGCGATGCGAATCATATACGAACCTCGACGTTGATGTGATCGGGCATCAGGCTGAACTCGGCGCTGATGGTCGTAAGCAGGCCAGTTCCGGCTTAGAATTCGGTCCAGTCGTCCTCGGCGTCGGGCAGCATCGCGAGCGCGGCGTTGCCATGCGTCATCGGTACGCTCTTCCGCCGCGCGGGGGCGGCGCGTTCGGCCGGCGCGGGCTGGACCCGTGGGCGGGCCGCCGTCGCTCCGGCTAGCTCGAACTGCGCCACCTGCCCGACGAGCTGTTCGGCTTCCGAAGTGAGCGTGCGCGCGGCAGCGGAGCATTCCTCGACCATCGCGGCGTTGCGCTGGGTGACGCTGTCCATCTCCGAGATCGCCGTGTTGACCTCCTCCAGGCTCGAAGCCTGCTCGCGTGCCGCCGAAGCGATATTCGCGACCAGCGTGCTGACCTGCTTGACGCGTTCACTGATGCGTTCGAGCGACTGTCCGGTTTCGGCGACCAGTTTGACGCCGTTGCTGACCTGGGTCGAGCTGGCTGTGATGCGCGCCTTGACGTCCTTGGCCGCGTCGGCCGCGCGTTGGGCAAGCGCCCGCACTTCCGAGGCCACCACCGCGAAGCCCCTGCCCGCCTCGCCGGCGCGCGCAGCCTCGACGCCGGCGTTGAGCGCCAGCAGGTTGGTCTGGAACGCAATTCCGTCGATCACGCTGATGATCTGGCCGATCTCCTGCGACGAGCGTTCGATGCCGTTCATCGCCTCGACCGCCTGTTCGACGACCGCGCCGCTCTTGTCGGCGTCGATTCGCGCCTGGACCACCGCGTCATTTGCTTGCGCGGCGCTTTCGGCGGTGTCGCGCACGGTTGCGCTGATCTGGTTCATAGCCGCGGCGGTTTCCTCGAGGCTGGCCGCCTGCTGCTCGGTGCGCCGCGACAGATCCATCGACGCCTGGTCGACTTCCGCGGCCCCCGTGCGGATTCCGCCGCAGCTGTTGGCGATCGCCTCAAGCGCAGAGCGCAAGCCGTCGACCGCCCGGTTGAAGTCCTGCTCAAGTTGCGCATAGTCCTCGGGAAGATCGCGCAGCGACACCGAAAGCTTGCCCTCGCTAAGCTGCTGCAAGGCGGCGCCGAGCGCCGTGACCACCCGCTGCTGCTTGTCAGCCGACGCGGCCGCCCAGCGGGTCGACTCCGCTATCTTTTCCGCATTGCCCTTGAACGCCGCCATCGCGACCGTCATGCGGCCGACACAGTCCTGATTCTGGGTATATTCGATCTCGCTCGTCAGATCGCCGGCCGCCATCGCCTCCATGCGCAGCACGGTGGCGACATAGGGATCGCAGATCAGCTTCTTACTGATCAATGCCGTGGCCAATGTTGCGAACAGTGCCCCCATCGCAACCCAGGCGGGCCAGGACGCGACTGCGCCGAGGCCGCCCTGCGCGATCAGGCATGCCAGCGCGACGCCCACATAGGTGGTATACAGCAGCGCCAGGACGTTGAACTTGCTGCGAATCGGCGCGTCGTTCGAAAACCAGCGGATCATCTTCTTCTCCCCCAGGCGGTGACACCGCCGCGAAGCCGTGAGGCGACAGGCTCCGGTGCTAGCTGACACCCGTTAACGTTGTATAAAAACCATGGGGGATTAAGCGGGGAGCGTCGCGCCAAGGGGAGCCGGCATCGGGAAAGTGCGAAGAATCACCGCTTCGCTGCCACGCCGGATCGCGCGGGGGCGGGGCGCCGTGATCGCCACAGGCCGGCGAATCATTATCTGAAAAATGGGGCGCGCGGCACGACGCCGCGCGTCACCGCTCCGCGGATTGCGGTTTCGGGGCTTCCCAGTAGCTCGAGGCCGTCGAGGCGTCGACCAGTTGGCCATCACGCAGATGGACGAGTTCGAAAAGCGCGGCGCTCACGCATTTCTTCTGCTCGGTGGTTTCGGTCGAGCAGCGCTTGTCGATCATAGTAACCTGTTCGGGGCTCAGCATCCTGCGCACCCCGGCGGGCACCATATCCGAGGCCGGCGGCGGCCGCCGTTCCTTGAGCACCCGTCCCGTGAAACGGTCGACAAAGGCGATCCGGTCGATCTCGGCGCGGTAGAGGCAGCCATTGCCGCGCTCATCGACCGCCTTACCCCGCTCGGGCGGGCTGCGATATGCAGCGCAGACCAGGGACTGATTGGGCGTCCACTCGCCCAAATGCCCCTCGACCTCGATGATCAGGCTGCCGGTCAGCCGCTTGGCTTCGTCGGGCGAGGTGCGAACGAAATACTCAAGCAGCGTATCGGTCCAGCGAGTCTGGGCGATTTCGGTCGTGGTGCGGAAGCTGCGCAACACGGCCATCGGATGGCCGGACTCGTCGAGCGCGGGGCGCATGCCCATGTTCTTCTCGGCGCACGACAGCATGATCGAGCGGCCGACGCGCTTCTTCTTGGGAAGCGAGCCGTCATAATCCGAATCGCGGAACGGAATCCCGCCGAAAGAGACCATCAGCGTCTGCGAGCTCGCATCATAAAAGGAGTTGCCCTCGACGCTGCATTTGCTGCCGCGACTCTGGCTGACGGGAACGCGCAGCACGAACTGGCGACCGGCCAATTTGGTCGGGGGCGGCTCGGCCGACGCGCCGTCCGCCTGAAAGGCTCTGACCGCGGGCGTCAGCGCGACCAGATCCCTGGCGGTCAGCGCGGCCATCGCTCCGACGGCAGGTGTCTCGACGGCTGGCGCGCTGGCGCGGATCGCCGCCTGCTGTGAAGCCGGCGCCGGGGCGCTCGCCTGATTGACGGTCATCACCGCCACAACAAACGCAAACACACTCACGGTACGTCCCCCCATGCCTCCCCGATAGGGAGAAGCACGAGCTTATTATGCGCCTACATCGTTAAGATTGCATTAGATATTATGATCTCGCGGGCGCAAACATGCTGCAGGGCGGCAGCGCGCGAATTTGCCATTTTGCCCCCGCATCACGCCTTGCCGCGCTGCAGCACAACCTGCGCTGTCTTTGCAACATCGGGCCGAAAAATTGGCTCTATGCCATAGATGCCCCGCAAATGCCCGGAGCGTGCCGACCCGGGCGGGAATGTACTCCGGGCGATTTCGCATCTCGTGACCATTTGCGCGCTCTGACGGCTGAGAAGGTGGTGAGTGCCGGCAGATTGATCTAGCCATTATGGACGCAAAATAGTCCAGTGTTTCGGTGATGGCCTCGATCTGTGTTGCTCGATGGTGCGAGGCCGATATGGTGTGGAGCGTTACGGACGTTTGCGCTGTTGAGCAACGTTCGTGCACCAGAGGGGCGGAGGATAAATGGCGGGGGCCATCGGGACGTTGGTTGTTAGCGCGGTCATCGCCGCGCACCCGATCAACGCAGAAAATTGGATTGGGCCGAACGACTATCCCATCGATGCTCTTCGGCAGGGACGTGGCGGGCGTAGCGGATTCCAACTCACGGTGTCCAAGGATGGAAGCCCGCTGGCATGCGACATTTTCATTTCCAGTGGCTCCGTGGACCTCGATCTCCAAACATGTCGATTAGTGATGAAGAGGGCACGCTTCGAGCCCGCTCGCGATGCTGATGGGAACACCGCGATCGGCGTCTATCACAACGTTAGCCGCTGGTGGACGAATGATGTGCCGCGCGACAAAATCCGTGGGGAGGAGGCCGATCTGGAATTGACGGTCAATCGGCTTCCAAAAGCGATCGAGGCGCCGGCGATGGCTACCGTGGCCTTTGCCGTTGATCCCACTGGCCGGATGACGAACTGCACGCCGATGCTGCTCGAGACGGGGCGTATCGGATCGAAACAGCTCCGACAGAATCAGTTGGTGATGGATAAGCTCGGCTCAATCGCGTGCACTCAAATCCTCTCCCGCTACAAACCAGGGCCGGCATTGGTCGAGGGGGCCGCTGTTCCTTCGGTCCAGACGGCGAAAGTTCGCTTCGTTTTGGCCGATGCGCCGTGAGCCAAGGTGCGGGATGGGTTTGCGGTGGAGAGGTATGGGCGGCTGAGGTGCTAATGCCCGCAATGGCGTTCTGGCTTGCTGTGCGGCCATAGATCAGCGGGGCCTACGTCAGCCCGTCGGTTGCCTCAACCAGAAAGCTGCGGGAGCGCTGACCACCAAACTCAGCCAATAGCCGCTGCGATCGAACGTCCCGGAACGCCATTGCGGAAAAGTGGTGGGAAAAATTCCGGTACAGTTCCGTCGGCCTTATAACCACGTCGCAGAGTGGGCCGAAATCCCCCCTCTGGTCCCCGTCGCGAGCCCCTGGGGTAAATTTGGGTCGGGGCGGAAGGGCGCGTACCTCGCGATCTACTCAGGCGCATGCTCACCAAGCCCGCTCGGCATCCGTTGAGTGAGTTCGCGCATGATGGTATCCGAGTTCGATGCGACTGCACGCCACCCTATGGCAGAACATGCGCGCTGAAATCATCGGTCTCGGAGCGATCGGAGCGCTCATATTGGGATATCTGGGCGTGATCTGGGAGACGGAACCGCCCACGGCGCAAACAGCACGGATTACAGGTTTCCGCCTTACAGAGAGCGAGGTCGGCACCGTCCTAAGAGCGTTCGTTTCGCTTCCAAGCGGTCGAGAGGTGCTTGTTGCAATGCCTGATAGTGGCGCACGCTGCCGAGTAGGAGGCTATGTTTCGGTCGCCGAAGCGCACACTCTGTATGGATCATTGTTCAAAGGGGTGCGTGGAAGCTGCACACTGCACCGATAGGCAGCTCCGCAGCGAGGCACCAAGAGAAGCATCTTCTGCTCACACCTTGGGCACCCGACTGCCGGTGGCATGCAAACACAGCCACTCTGCACTGAATAAATCTCATAACTTCAATGAGTTAGAATGGTGGAGCCGAGGGGGATCGAACCCCTGACCTTCGCAATGCCATTGCGACGCTCTCCCAGCTGAGCTACGGCCCCAAGCCATTTCGAAGCGCGCCGGTTGGGCCCGGCGGCGGAGCGCGCCCTTTATGTCAGCTTGGCGGGCCCCGCAAGAGGCCTTTTAGCATAGGGTGCGGCTTTTCGGCGAGATGGTGACCGGAAGGCCGCGTGAGCGGCCCTCCGGGCGCGGCTCAATTTTCGTCTTCGTCGTCCGACGTGTTCAAGCCGATGTCGTCGTCACCGCCCAGATCGACATCGTCGTCGGGATTGGCCTCGGCCTCCTCGTCGATGTCGAGATCGTCCTCGGACAGATCGGCGTCGGCGACCACCGCCTCGCTCTCCTTCTTCGGCGCGTCAAAGGGAAGCGGCTGCTTCGACTTCAGGATCGGATCGGGCTCCCACGCCGCACCGCATTCGATGCAGGTGACGGGATTATCCTTTTCGAGATCATAAAAGCGGGTGCCGCATTTCGGGCAGGCCCGCTTGGTGCCCCATTCAGGTTTCACCACGGTGCAGAAACTCCAGTCGAAAAAAGAGAAAGCCGGCCGCCGTCCGAGTCAACGAACGGCCGAAACGCGCCGCGCCTTGCCATAGCGGAACGCCGCTGTCAAAAGCCGCCGCTTATGCACGCCCCGCTTCCCAAGCCCGCCAGCTTCTCGACGCCCGGCCCGCTCCGCGGAACGGTGGCGGTTCCCGGCGACAAGTCGATCTCGCACCGCGCGCTGATGCTGTCGGCGCTCGCGATCGGGGAAAGCCGTGTCGAAGGCCTGCTGACCGGCGAGGACGTGCTCGCGACCGCCGCGGCCCTGCGCGCGATGGGCGCGCAGATCGAGTGCGGCGCGGACGGCGCCTGGCGGATTCACGGGGTCGGGGTCGGCGGGCTTCTCCAGCCCGAAGCCGCGCTCGAGATGGGCAATTCGGGAACCTCGACCCGGCTGCTGATGGGCCTCGTCGCCAGCCACGCGATCACTGCGACCTTCACCGGCGACGCGTCGCTTTCCAGGCGTCCGATGAACCGGGTGATCGAGCCGCTGTCGTTGATGGGCGCCGATATCACGGCCAGCCCGGGCGGCCGTCTCCCGCTGATGCTGCGCGGACTATGTCCCGCGGTGCCGATCGAATATCGGCTGCCGGTCGCTTCGGCGCAGGTGAAATCGGCGATCTTGCTCGCGGCGCTCAACGCCCCCGGCATCACCCGCGTGATCGAGCCGGTGGCGACCCGCAATCATAGCGAAAGGATGCTGCAGGGCTTCGGCGCCGAGTTGTCGGTCGAGCAGGACGGCGGCGGCCACGTGATTGCCATTCGCGGCGAGGCCGAATTGCGGCCGCAGAATCTCGTCGTGCCCGGCGATCCTTCGTCGGCGGCCTTCCCGGTGGTCGCCGCGCTGCTGGTCCCGGGCTCGGAGGTGGTCGTGACCAATGTCGGCATCAACCCCACGCGCGCCGCGCTGTTCGACGTGCTGCAGATGATGGGCGGCGACATCAGCTATTCCAACAGGCGCGAGGTGGGCGGCGAGCCGGTCGCGGATCTCGTCGTCCGCCACGCGCCGCTCAAAGGCATCGACACCCCCATCGAGACGGTCGCGGCGATGGTCGACGAATATCCGATCCTGTTCGTAGCCGCGGCGCTGGCCGAGGGACGTACCGTCGCGCGCGGGCTCGAGGAGCTCCGTGTCAAGGAATCGGACCGAATCGCAGTGATGGCCGAGGGGCTGCGTGCGATTGGCGCGCGGGTCGAGGAACTCGAGGACGGACTGATCATCGACGGCACCGGCGGCGATCCGCTTGCCGGAGGCGCCACCATCGCCGCGCGGCTCGATCATCGTATCGCGATGAGCTTCGCGGTGGCCGGGCTGGTCTCGCGCGCGCCGGTGGTGATCGACGACATCAACCCGGTGGCGACGAGCTTCCCGGGCTTCGCCGCGCTGATGACCACCCTGGGCGCGGCGGCGGCATGATCATCGCGGTGGATGGCCCAGCGGCCTCGGGCAAGGGTACCATCGCGCGGGCGCTGGCGAGCCATTATGGGCTGCCACACCTCGACACAGGACTGCTTTATCGCGCGGTTGGCGTCGAGGTGATACGCGCCGGCGGCGATCCCGCCGATGCCGGTGATGCGCTGCGCGCGTGCAATTTCGCGCCGGCGATGCTCGACGATCCTGCGCTGAAGACCGAGACCGCCGGCCGGGCCGCCTCGCTGGTGTCGGTCCATCCGCAGGTGCGCGAGGCGCTGCTCGAACGGCAGCGCGCCTTCGCCGCCCAGCCGGGCGGCGCGGTGCTCGACGGACGCGACATCGGCACGGTGATCGTGCCCGCGGCCGAGGCCAAGCTGTTCGTCACCGCCAGTTCGCGGGTTCGCGCCGAGCGCCGCTTCCGCGAGCTCGAGTCGCTCGGCGGAGGGGCGGGGTTCGACGCGGTGCTCGCGGACATCGAGGCGCGCGACGCCCGCGATATGGGGCGATCCACGGCGCCCTTGCGCCAGGCCGAGGATGCCGACTTGCTCGACACGAGCGATCTGAGTATAGACGCGGCCGTCCAGCGGGCGATTGCGCTCGTGGAAGGCCGGACGGCAGACCGCTAACAAGGTCGCCCAAGCAGGCGTGACAGGGGGTCGGCAGGAATGCCGATCTTCTGCCGCGCCTTTCTGCTTTGCCCGTAAGGTCTGCCGCGATCCATGGCCGGCGGATGCCGTGTGGACATGGGGTCCATGCGGTGTTTCTGGCCCGAAGACCTCCGGAGACAACCGGATGGCCGGAATAATCGAATAGGAAATTCTTCTTTATGGCCACTGCGGCAAATCCGACCCGCGACGATTTCGCGGCCCTGCTGAACCAGACCCTCGGCGGCGAAAATGAAGGCTTTGAAGGCCGAGTCGTTAAGGGCACCGTCACCGCGATCGAAAACGACATGGCCGTCATCGACGTCGGCCTCAAGTCCGAGGGCCGCGTCGCGCTCCGCGAGTTCGCTGCCCCCGGCCAGAAGGCCGATCTCAAGGTCGGCGACGAAGTCGAGGTCTATGTCGACCGCGTCGAGAACGTCCATGGCGAAGCGATGCTCAGCCGCGACCGCGCCCGCCGCGAAGCCGCGTGGGACAAACTCGAGACCGAATTCTCGAGCACCAGCCGCGTCGAGGGCGTGATCTTCGGCCGCGTCAAGGGCGGCTTCACCGTCGACCTCAACGGCGCGGTGGCCTTCCTGCCGGGCTCGCAGGTCGACATCCGTCCGGTCCGCGACGTGACGCCGCTGATGGACATTCCGCAGCCCTTCCAGATTCTCAAGATGGATCGCCGCCGCGGCAATATCGTCGTCTCGCGCCGGGCCGTTCTCGAAGAGACCCGCGCCGAGCAGCGCTCGGGCCTGATCCAGTCGCTCGCCGAAGGCCAGGTTATCGAGGGTGTCGTCAAGAACATCACCGACTATGGCGCGTTCGTCGACCTGGGCGGCATCGACGGCCTGCTCCACGTCACCGATCTCAGCTACAAGCGCGTCGGCCATCCGAACGAGATGATCAATATCGGCGACGTCGTGAAGGTGCAGATCATCCGCATCAACAAGGACACGCAGCGCATCTCGCTGGGCATGAAGCAGCTTGAAAATGATCCGTGGGAAGGCGCCTCGGCGAAATACCCGATCGGCGGCAAATTCTCGGGCCGCGTCACCAACATCACCGAATATGGCGCGTTCGTCGAGCTCGAGGCCGGCATCGAGGGCCTGGTCCACGTCTCCGAAATGAGCTGGACCAAGAAGAACGTCCATCCCGGCAAGATCGTCTCGACCAGCCAGGAAGTCGAAGTCGTCATCCTCGAGGTCGACGCCGACAAGCGCCGCATCTCGCTCGGTCTCAAGCAGGCGATCAACAACCCCTGGGAAAGCTTCGCCGAAGCGCATCCGGTGGGCTCGACCGTCGAGGGCGAAGTCAAGAACGCGACCGAGTTCGGCCTGTTCATCGGGCTCGACAGCGATGTCGACGGCATGGTCCACATGTCCGACATCGCCTGGGGCGTCTCGGGTGAGGAAGCGCTGGCGCTTCATCACAAGGGCGAGACCGTCAAGGCGGTCGTGCTCGACATCGATCCCGAGAAGGAGCGCATCTCGCTCGGTATAAAGCAGCTCGAGCGCGGTGGCGTGTCGGTCAGCGGCGCAGCCGATGGCGCGAAGCTCAACAAGAGCGCGATCGTCACCGTCACGGTGATGGCGATCACCGACGGCGGTCTCGAGGTTCAGGCGGGCGACGATGGCGTGATCGGCTTCATCAAGCGCAGCGATCTCGGCCGCGACCGCGACGAGCAGCGCCCCGAGCGCTTCCAGGTCGGCCAGAAGTTCGACGCGATGGTGACGGGCTTCGACCGTTCGAAGAAGCCGACCTTCTCGGTCAAGGCGATGCAGATCGCCGAAGAGAAGCAGGCCGTCGCGCAATATGGCTCGTCCGACTCGGGGGCGTCGCTCGGCGACATCCTGGGCGAGGCGCTCAAGGCGCGCCAGGGCAGCTAAGCCCAGCCTCGCAAGCACCGAAAGCGAAGGCGCGGGGGACTTCTCCCGCGCCTTTTCTTTGCCCGCGGCGCGTCGCTAAGCAGGTTGGGCATGACGGCCTCCGCCCGATCGGATAGTCAGGCCGCATGGCTCAGATCCGCCTCGCCCGTCCCGACGATGCACCGGCCCTCGCCGGGCTCAAGCTTGCCAGCTTCCGCCAGACCTTCCTCGACGAAGGGTTCGGCATTCCCTACCCGCCCGCCGATCTCGCGCTGTTCGAGGCGACGTCCTATGCCGAAGCGGTGGTCGCGGCCGAGATCGCCGATCCCGGCCGCCGCAATTGGGTGGCCAAACGCGACGGCCGGCTGATCGGCTACGCGCAGGTCGGCCCCTGTAAGCTTCCCCATTCCGAAGCCCGCCCCGATCATGGCGAACTCTACCAGCTCTACGTGCTGCGCGAGGCTCAGGGGCTGAAGCTTGGCAAGGCGCTGCTCGACACAGCGCTCGATCATCTCGCGGCAGCGCGGCCGGGGCCGGTGTGGCTCGGCGTCTGGTCGGGCAACGTCAAGGCGCAGGCGGTCTATGCCGCCAAGGGCTTCGAGAAGGTCGGCGACTACCGCTTCCAGGTTGGGAGCTGGTATGACGAGGAGTATATCTTCAGGAAGCCGTAAGGCGGGGAACGCGACTGGCTATTCCGCCGCCTGTGCCGCGCCGTCGATATGCTCGCTCAGGTCGAGGATCATCGAGGCCGGCACCAGCCGCGCGATCGATCCCTCGACGAGCATCTCGATCCCCTCGTCGCTCGCAAAGCCGCCATAGACGAGGCAGCGCGCCTGCAGCACGCGCGAGAAGGCGTCCCAGATCCGGGGATCGGGCGGGGTCGGGCGGCTCCAGAAGGCGTCGAGCGGGCCGTCGAAAGTAATGCCGGGGATATTGTAGACCGCCTGCCCCAGCGCGATCACCGGCACTCCCGAGGCGAGCGCCAGCGTGCCGGTGGTGCTGTTGACCGTCACCACGCCGAGCGAGCCTTCGACGATGTCGGCGATGTTGCCGCCCTTGGCGAAGGCGACCCGATCCTCGACCCCGAGCCGGCGCGCCTCGCGGCGGATGAAGCGCCGCCAGCTGAACAGGCTGCTGTCGAGCGGATGTTCCTTGACGAGCAGCAGCGTATCGTCCGGCGCCGAGCGGGCGAAGCTCTCGATCACGTAAGAAGCGCCCGCTTGCATCGTGCCAAACAGCGAATGGACGCGAATCTGGTGATCCGAGGAGAGCTGCAGCGGCAGCGCGAAATAACGCTTGCCCTCGAGCTGCGAGAGCGCCGCTTCGGCCTGGCCTTCATGGAGCTTGCGCAGCGCGAACTGTTTGAGCCAGCCGAGCGCCTCGGCGGCGGCAGAACGATCGCGGTGCGACCTGTAATGCGGGAAGCGCCATTTGCCGAGCGAGGTTCGCGCATAATAGCCGGCGGCCTCCTGCGCACGACGCTGGAAGCGCGACGGGACCGTCGGCCGCTGCGCGAGCGGCGGCAGCGTGCGCGCGGCCGCCTGATACCAGTCCGGGTCGCGCGGCAAGGTCGAATGACCGTTGACGCCGTCGAGTTCGAGCGTCGCCCAGTTGGGCCGGATATAGCCTTCCTCGAACACGTGCACGCGTACCCCGCGCAGCCTCGCCATGCCCCGCGCCGCATTGTGGAGCGGTCGGCAGTCGCCGAACAGGATCACATCGGTGATCGCCTGCTGAACCAGATAATCGTCGACGAAGCTCGGCCAGCGCTCGGCGGTGCCGCGATAGTCGACCGCCGGTCCGGACCAGGACGCGACATCGCCGGCATTGAGATTGATGCGATAGACCGCGTGCCCCAGCGAGCGGAGCGCCGCCCCAAGCCGGTCGAAAAAGGGTCCGGGCGGCCCTTGCAGGAACAAAAAGCGCTGCTTGGCGATGTCGTGCAGCTTCACGTCCTGCCTCCTACGCCGACCAGCCCGCGCCGCAGCCGGCCCTGAAGCCGCCGCAGGCGGGTAAGCAGCGTGTCCTGCGGCACCGGCTGCGCCGTCAGTCGCTCGACCAATATTTCAGGAGGGCAAGGCAATTTCGTGACCGGATCGAGATAGCGCGGATACAGGATCAAGCTTGCCGCCACGAGCTGCGCCTTTGTTACTGTGCGGCCCCTGCGCCGCTCAATGGGCGGTGCCAGGTCGCGCGTCAATCCCCAACCCGCATAGAAGGGTTGACCGTGCGTCACCACCTCACAGCCGCGGATCAGCGCCTCGAAACCCGCGAGCGAGGTGAGGACATGGACCGCATCGACGCTGTCGAGCAACGACGCCATCGGCACATCTCGCACGATCAAATCAACAAAATCAATAGCTTGTCCGTCGGGCACCCGGCCGCGCCGGTGACCGGCATCGACATCCGGATGGGGCTTGAAAATCAAGTAGGCGTCGGGCTCGGCCGCCCGCGCGCGCCGGATCAGATCGAGATTGCCCGCAACCCCCGAGCCCCCGAGCCGCACCGAGAGATCGTCCTCGACCTGCCCGGCGACCAGCACCAGCCTGCGGCCCTGCACCGGCCGCTCGAACGGCCGGCCGCCGCTGGCATATTTGCTGATCCCCGCCTCGACGACGTCGCGCATCAGGCGCTCGGCCCGCGCAATCAGCACCGGATTGGCGATCGGCGTCGCGATCAGGCGTTCGAGTTCGGACGGCGCCTGCGGATCGAGATGGAGTCCGTCGCGATCGAGAATGATCGAATGCGGCGGATGACAGTCGCTGCCCAGCCCGGCCGAACGGAGGAAACCATCCTCGACCGGGTGGAGCGTCGCGCCATGCGCGCCGGCCTCGGCGTCTAGCCCGCGCGGCGCCTTGGACGGCCATACCGCGATCGCGCCCCCGGCGGCGCGCGCGTTGCGCACCGCCTCACCGGCGGTGCGGGCGAAATAGAGCGGCTCGCCCGACCACAGCATCGCCTCGACCTCGCGCCGCTTCCAGCGGGCGATGCCCGCCGCCACCGCGATGCCACGATTGCGATCGATGGTCTGACGCCAGAAGGCGAGTTGTTCGATCGCAGCCTCGATCGACACCGGCCGGCCCGAATAGGGATCGCGATAATCGACCCTGTCGATCAGCCAGTGCGTGACGGCCCGCTCGAGCGCATGAGGCGCGCCATCGCGCGCGATATCGGCGAAGCGGCCGGCGTTCCGCCATGCGATCTCGCACCCCGCCATCCAGGCGATCAGCCCGAGCTCATCATCGCCTTCGACCGAGATCGCCGTTCCACGGCCGGCGATGTTCCAGGGATTGGCGTCTGATGCGCTCCAGAAGCTGCCGCCGACCCGTTCGCCGACGATCTGCTCGATGATGCGCCGCGCGCGCTCCACCTCCTGCGGCGACAGCGTTCCGCGGGTTGCAGCCGCAGGCCTTGGGCTGCTGACCGCCGCGACCGAGGCAGGCGTAGCCGGAAAGGGTGGCGACCGAAGGATCGGCGCGAAGTCGATTATCTTATCCGGCACGCCACCCTACCCATCGCCGGAAAGCAGCTCCGGCCGGCCGCCGATCAAATGGACAAGGTCTGCCCGCTCGGTTTCGCCAACGGCGTATCGGCGATTCACCGGCGCCCGCCGCTGGTTCGCTCGATGCGAGTCCCGCGATCAGAATGGCACGTCGTCGTCGAGATCGCCGGCGTCGAACGGATCGGCCTTACGGGCGGGCGCGCCCGTGCTGCCGCCGCCACGTCCGGCGCCGCCGCCGAAGCCCGATCCGGCACCATAGCCGCCTTCATCGTCGCCCCAGCCGCCCGAGCCGGCCCCGCCGCCTCCACCCGCGGCGCCGCCTTCGGCGCGATCGAGCAAGACCATCACCGCGTTGAAGCCCTGCAGGACGACCTCGGTCGAATAGCGTTCCTGGCCCTGCTGATCGGTCCACTTGCGGGTCTGGAGCTGGCCTTCGAGATAGACCTTGCTGCCCTTGCGCAGATAGCGCTCGGCAACCCCGGCGAGGGCTTCGTTGAAGATCGCGACCGAATGCCATTCGGTCTTGTCGCGGCGCTCGCCGGTGTTGCGGTCCTTCCACTGTTCGGAGGTGGCGACGCGCAAGTTCACCACCTTGCCGCCATTCTGGAAGCTGCGCGATTCGGGATCCCGCCCCAGATTGCCGACCAGGATAACCTTGTTCACGCTGCCAGCCACGGCCTTCTCCTACAGTCCAAACCCCAACGCCGCCCAATATGTGACGCCTGCCGCCATGTATGCCAGCGCAAACAGATAAGCCAGAAGGAAGCCTGTCCACCGCCAGCCGTTGGTCTCGCGGCGGACCACCGCGATCGTCGAGATGCACTGCGGCGCGAACACGAACCATGCGAGGAAGGCGAGCGCGGTCGGAAGCGACCACCGGCCTCGCAGGCGATCGACCAGCGAGCGTTCCTTCAGCGTCTCGTCGCCCGCGTCGACCGCATAAACGGTGGCGAGCGCGGACACCGCGACCTCGCGCGCAGCCATCGCCGGAATCAGCGCGAGCGCCATATCGCGGTTGAAGCCGATCGGCCGCAACACCGGTTCGATCGCGTTGGCGATGCGCCCCGCGATCGAATAATCGATCGCCGGCCGTGGATAATCGGCCGGTGGCTTCGGATAGGAAACGAGCAGCCACAGCACGACCGTGGTGATCGCGATGATCGTCCCCGCCCGCTTGAGAAAGATCATCGCGCGTTGCCATAGGCCCAGCGCGACATCGCGCAGGATCGGCATCTGATAGCGCGGCATCTCCATCATGAAGCCCGGCGGCGGGCCCTTGGTGACGGTGCGCCTGAGGACGAACGCCGCGAACATCGCCCCGCCCATCCCCGCCAGATAGAGCCCGAACAGGACGAGCCCCTGGAGCCCGATGCCGGGCGCGACCTGCCGCGCGGGGATGAAGGCCGCGATAATCACCGCATAGACCGGCAGCCGCGCCGAACAGGTCATCAGCGGCGCAATCAAAATGGTGGTCAACCGGTCCTTGGGGTCGTCGATCGTGCGGGTCGCCATGATCCCGGGGACCGCGCAGGCGAAGGAGGAAAGCAGCGGGATGAAGGCGCGCCCCGACAGGCCGACCCGCGCCATCAGATGATCCATGATGAACGCCGCGCGCACCATATAGCCCGACGCTTCGAGCAGCAGGATGAACAGGAACAGGATCAGGATCTGCGGCAGGAACACGATCACTGCGCCGACGCCGGCGATCAGTCCCTCGACGATGAGCGAGCGCAGGAAACCCGCCGGCATCGCGGTCGTCGTCGCCGCCTGGAGCCGCTGAAATCCAGCGTCTATCATGTCGACGGGCGCCGCCGACCAGGCGAACACCGCCTGGAACATCACGAACAGGATCGCCGCCAGCAGGATCGGGCCGATGACGGGATGAAGCGCCACCGCGTCGGCGCGATGGCTCCAGCGCCGCCGGAAATTCTCCTCGGTGGTTGCGGCAACCGCGATCGAGCGGGCACGGCGCTGCAGCTCGACGATGTCCTGGCGGAGCGCCGCGGAGTCGCCCTCGACGCGGACCGCGCCGCCAGCCGCGAGCATGCCGATCGCGGCCTTGAGCTCGTCGACGCCCTTGCGGCGCACCGCGACGGTGGGGATCACCGGGACGCCGAGCTCGGCCGACAGTCTGTCGGCATCGATGGTGAGGCCGTCGCGCGCCGCCATGTCGATCATATTGAGCGCGACGACGGTGGGAAGACCGAGCGCGATCAGCTGCAGCGCGAAACGCAGATGATTGTCGAGATTGGTCGCGTCGATCACGATCAGCAGCGCCGACGGCAGCCGCTCGCCCGGCTGCTTGCCGAGCAGCACATCATGCGTCACCGCCTCGTCGGGGCTCGACGGTTCGAGGCTGTAGGTGCCGGGGAGATCGAGCATCTCGACCGGGCGGCCGTCGGCCAGCGTCATTCGCCCGGATTTGCGCTCGACGGTGACCCCCGGATAGTTGCCGACCTTCTGACGGGCGCCGGTCAGCGCATTGAACAGCGCGCTTTTGCCGGCGTTGGGATTGCCGGCCAGTGCCACCAAAGCGGTCGGGTTCATCGGCTCCGGCGCGGCCCCACGGCGATGGCCGCAGCCTGGGCGGTTCGCAACGCGATCGTCATGCGGCCGATGCGGCAGGCGATCGGATCGATGCCGAACGGGCCCTTGTGGAGCTTTTCGACCGGAACGCCTTCATCGACCCCCAGCTCACGCAGCCGCCGGGCATCCTTGTCGCTCAGGCTTTGCCAATCGACGGCGACGATCGCGCCGGTCTTTCGCAAAGGCAGCTTGTCGAGAGTGATCGGGGCGGCGTCTTGCTCCATGCTGCAAGTGATTATCAATAACGGAAAGGAATTGCGAGTCCTAACGCCATGCCGAAGATCGTCAGCCTTCGACGCGATAACGCAGCCGGCCGAGAAACCGCGCGGGACTGAAATGACGATCGGGGCGCGGCTTGAGCCGCGCCTTGAACCTTTCGAACGTCATCACATCCTCGATCCGCCGATCGATGAAGCCGCGCGTCGCCGCGAAGTCCACGCTGTCGTCGTCCATCCACGCCATCAGCGTCGCTGCATAAACCGCGGCAAGCGTGGCGCGCTTGCTGTACCAGGCGGCATCGACGCTGGCGTCCCCAGCCGCGCGCCACATCGCATCGGCCGCGCGCCAGCCCAGCCGCGCGGCGCGGGCGGCGTTTCCGGGCCGCGCGAGCAGCGCCAATGCGCGGCGGAGCGCATCGGGATGACGCGACGCCTCGCCCAGCCGCACCAGCAGCGCCGTGCGGATGCGATCGCGCACCTTCATCGTAGCGACGCCCTGGGCTTCGAGCGACGCGGCCATGTTCCGGTCGATGTCCGCAAACCAGGCGTCGATCATGTCGATCGCACCCTTGGGAAAGCAAAGCGCCGCCCGCTCTGCCGGAACCCCGAGCTCGCCCGCGGCGACGGCGAGCGCGGCATGGGTCCAGCCATCGAACACCGCGTGCTGCGGCAGCCGGGCGGCCAGCGCGGCGCGCAATTCGTCTAGGGTCATGTCCACGGGCGCAATCATGCTGCCGCTTTACGCCGACCGGCGGCCGCTGGCCAGCCTCGACCAGCCGGATGCCGCATCGCGCCACGTCCGGCTGGCGGGTGCGGCATCATGCTGTATGGATGGGGCATGATTGACCTCGCTGCTTTCGTGTCTGGCCTGCCCAAGGCCGAACTGCATCTTCACATCGAGGGGAGCCTCGAGCCCGAACAGATGTTCGAGCTCGCACGGCGCAACCGGATTCCGATCCCGTTCGCGAGCGTCGACGAACTGCGCGGCGCCTATCGCTTCTCGCGGCTGCAGGATTTTCTCGATATCTATTATCAGGGCGCCGCAGTGCTGCGCACGGAAGAGGATTTCCGCGACCTTGCAACCGCCTATTTCGATCGGGCGGCTGCGGACAATGTCGCTCATGCCGAGATCTTCTTCGATCCGCAGACGCACACCGGGCGCGGCGTTCCGTTTCAGGTGGTCGCCGACGGACTGCTTGCCGGAATGGCTGAGGCGCAGGCGAAACACGGGCTCTCCTCGAAGCTCATCCTGTGCTTCCTGCGCCATCTCGACGAGGATGCGGCGCGCGCGACGCTCGATGCGGCCGAACCCTGGCTGGACCGGATCGCGGGCGTCGGGCTCGATTCTTCCGAACTCGGCCATCCGCCGTCCAAATTCGCGCGGGTCTTCGCGCGCGCCGGCGAAATGGGGCTGCTGCGCGTCGCGCACGCCGGCGAGGAGGGCCCGCCGGCCTATATTCATGAAGCGCTCGATTTGCTGCAGATCGACCGGCTCGACCATGGCAACCGCTCGCTCGAGGACGCCGCGCTCGTCACCCGCCTGGCGCGCTCGGCAATGACCCTGACGGTATGCCCGCTGTCCAACCTGAAGCTGTGCGTGGTCGACGATATCGCGCTCCATCCGATCGCGCGCATGCTGCAGCTGGGGCTGCGCGCGACGATCAATTCGGATGATCCCGCCTATTTCGGCGGCTATGTGAACGACAATTTCCGGGCGCTGATCGCTGCTGGCCAGCTCGGCGCGCAGGATTTCGCCACGCTCGCCCGCAACAGCTTTCTCGGCTCCTTCCTCGATGACGAGGCTGTTGCCCGCCATCTTGCCGCGCTCGACCACTATGTCGGACAAGTCGGCCCAGCGCTGATCCAGGAGCAGAAGCCATGCCGATCCTGACACCCGTCGAGCAGCCCGAATTCCTGACCGCGGTTCATTATATCGCCGCGCGCCTCAGGGAGAGCGGCTGGGCGCCGCATTTCATCATCGGCCTCGGCCGCGGCGGGCTAACCCCCGCGGTCTATCTGAGCCACGCCACGGGCGTGCCGATGCTGTCGGTTGATCATAGTTCGCACATCCCCGACTTCGCGGCCGAACTGCTCGTCACGCTCGCGCGGCGGAGCCTCTCAGACCGGCTCCTGTTCGTCGACGATATCAATGACAGCGGCAGCACGATCGCCCATGTCAGGCGCTCGCTGGCCGAGGCCGGCGGCGACGCGGCGAATGTCCGTTTCGCCACCTTGATCGACAATGTGGTTTCGGCCGAGCGCGTCGACTACCGCTTCCGCACGATCGATCGCTCGATCAACAAGGACTGGTTCGTCTTCCCGTGGGAACAGGTCTCGCCGGTCGACAAGCTGATCGAGGATTCGGCCGTCGTGCCTGAGCGGCTGGCCTGATGGGCCTGGACATGGTCTGACCGCCTCGGCCTCCGTCAGCGCGAGGCTCTGGGGCCTGGCAGGTGGCCTCAGGCCATCGCGCCGAGGAGCGAAGCGATCGGAACGAAGGCGAACGCCACCGAGCTGTCGGCCACGCCATAAGGCATGAAGATGAGATCGCCGTGCCGCAATCCCCCGCAGGTGTACACGACGTTCGGCACATAGCCTTCGCGGTCCTCATCGGCGGGGGAGAGCAGCGGCTCGACGGTCCGGCCGAGAATCTTCGCCGGATCATCCTTGTCGAGCAGCACCGCGCCGATCGAATATTTGCGCATCGCGCCGACGCCATGGGTCAGGAGCAGCCATCCCTCGTCAATCTCGATCGGCGCGCCGCAATTGCCGATCTGGACCAGCTCCCAAGGATATTTGGGGGCCAGCAGCAGATTGCCGTCGCCCCAATGATCGATCTCGCGCGAGCGGATCAGGAACAGATTCTCCCCGTCCTGGCGCCCGATCATCATATATTCGCCGCCGATCGTGCGCGGGAACAACGCCATGCCCTTGTTGCGCGCGGCCGGCCCGCGAATCGGCTGCATCCGGAAGCTGCGGAAATCCTCGGTGCGCAGGAACTCGGAGCGGATCTCGCGCCCGTCGAACGCGGTATAGGTGCCGATCCATTCGAGACGTCCATCGTCATGCGTGAACTGAAGGAGACGCAGGTCTTCGAGCCCGTTCGATTGCTCGCGGGTGATGGGAAAGATCAGCGTGCCCGAGATGTTCGAATCGCAGTGGCGGTGAATCTCAACCGCGCCGCTCGCCGAGGGGTGGTCGCCGGCACCCAGGCTCGCTGCGGTCGCGAAGAGCGGTTCGGGCGCGAGCTCGAACTGCGCGCCGGGTGAGAGGATGCCCTCGCGAAACGCGATCGAGCTGATATGCCCTTCTCCCACCGCCCGCAACGACATGATCACGCGTTGCGACCCGGTCGACAAACCCGACTGATCGGGGTGCGGCACGATGCTCGGGTTCATCAGCGCCGCGGCGGCATAGCTATATTCGTGACAGAAATAGGCGCCGATCAGCTGGTGCTTGATCTCGGAGATATTGCCGTTCAACCCCAGCGCGTTGGCGATTTGGCCATAGCGCTGGTAGAAGACGTTGCGCGTCTGCCAGTGGCGCGTCTCGAAATCCTTGAGAACGAGCTCGAGCACGTCCTCGGCCTGCGCTTCATCGAGCGCCAACACCTGATCGATGATCCGGCCCACCCTTCCCTTGCCGGGATTGGCGGGATCGACGGGAATATGGAACGGCCGTACCACTACCCGCGAGGCATCAGCCTGCAGGCGTAAAGATGCATGAATGACATCAATCAAGATACGCCGTCTCCTGCCCGTGGCGGCGGCGGAAAAAGGTCAGACCGCGACCGCCCCCGTTTCGGAACGTCCCGCGCTGTCCCTGGTTGCATCGAGCCGCGCGACGGCGCAGCAGGCGAGCTGGAAAGCGAGAACCGATTCGGCGCCTGTATTAAGATTGGCTCGATCACTCATCAATCCGTCGAAGCACATACCGCCCGCCATCGATGCCATCGGGTGGCCAAGATCGTTGTCGCCGAGATACCAGCGCCATGCGCGCAACGCCGAGGCCCGCCAGCGCGGATCGCCGGTGAGTTCGAACGCGGTAAGGGCCGCGTCGACGCTCGCCCAGGCTTCGAGCGGCTGTTGATCGTAACGCATCGGCGGAGCAAAGCGGCGTCCGAAGCTTTCGGTGCCCACCGCGCGGAAATAACCCTCCTCCGAGGTTTGCACGGCGTCGAGCCAGTTGAAGGCGTCGATCGCGTCCGCCGTCATCCTCGCGTCGCCTAGCACTCGGCCGGCGAGCAGCAACGCCTCGGGAAGTCGCGCATTGTCGTAAGCGAGTTCGGGCTCGAACCAACGCCAGTCGGGCCGGCGGCAGCCGAGCAGCGCGGCGTGCAGCGATCGTCCGAACTGATCGACGATCCGGCGCGCGCCGGCGTGGTCCGGCGCCACGCGCAGCATCGAAGCCGCGCCAAGCAACGCGAAGGCGCCCGCCCGGAGAAAACGGAGCTTCACGGCGTGCGGGGCGACCTGATCGAAGAGATGCCGCGCCCAACGCCGCAGATCGTTGCGTTCGGCCTCATGCGCCGTCACGCCGATCGACCATAAGGAGCGCCCGAAACTGTCTTCGGAGCCAACCTCCTCGAGCCACCGCCGGTCATAGCCCATGAAGTTGCGGAAGGCGCCCACGGCCGGGTTCCAGGCGTGCTGGACGAAGGAGGCGTAGATCGTCGTGAGCGCCTCGCTGCGAGCGTCGCGCATGGCGTCCAGGCGATGCATCAGGATCAGCGCGCGCGCATTATCGTCGACACAATAGCCGTGGTTCCGATCAGGCACGCTGAAGATCGAATGCTGCATCATGCCGCAATTGTCGGTGAGCCGTTCGACGGCGTCGAGCCGAGGCTGGGCCTGCGGCATTCGGGTCGGCACGGGCAGGCGCACCGGCGCCTGGTCGCGAGCCTGGTCGAAAATGCCCAGATAGGCTTCGGCGAGGCGCGGCCAGATCATCGTGCGCCCAAGGGCGTAGGCGCTCTGCCGCGCGCGCTCGCGGCGCTCTTCATCCCCGAGCAGAGCCGATATCTCGCGTGCGAACGCGGCGTGATCGCCGAACGGAGCGAGCGCGCCGATCTCGGAACTGATCACCTCGGTCGCATGCCAGAAGGGCGCCGACACCACCGGCTTGCCGAGCGCAAGCGCATAGGAAAGCGTGCCGCTCGTGATCTGCGCCTCGTTGAGATAGGGGGTCACATAAATGTCGACCGCCTCGAGATAGTCGAGCAACCGATCATTCTCGGCAAATTCATTGATGAAGCGGACATGGCGCTCGACGCCAAGCTCGGTCGCCAGCCGGACCATGCTCTCGCGATAGCTCTCGCCATCGCGCGCGACGAGCTGCGGATGGGTCGCGCCCAACACCACATAGAGGACGTCGGGGTGGATCGCCGCGATCGCCGGCAGCGCACGGATAATCGTCTCGATGCCCTTGTTGGGCGACAGCAGGCCGAAGGTCAGCAGCACGTCGCGACCCGAGAACCCGAAATGGCGTTTGGCCGCAGCAATATCGGCGAGCGGCCGATCGGGAACTCCGTGCGGCACCACCACGATCTTCGCGGGGGCAACGCCATGCACCTGCTCGAGGAACAGACGGCCCTTGTCGGCCATCACGATCAGCTTCGATGCGCGGCGCGCGAGCGCCTCGATAACGCTTCGCTGCTCATCATTCGGATCGGCCAGCACCGTGTGGAGCGTGACGACCACGGGCGCTTCGACCCGATCGAGCAACTGCAGCAGATGCGCGCCCGCCGGCCCGCCAAAGATGCCATATTCATGTTGGACGCAGACCAGCTCGGCAGCGCTTGCGTTGATGCGCCGGGCCGCAGCCCGGTAATCGACGAGGTCATTCTGCGCGATCTCGCACACCACCTGTCCCGGATAGGCATGAACGGAGCCCGGATCGTCCATCGCATAGACATCGACGGTCAAGCCCGGGCGCGCTCCGAGCAGCGCGTGGCGCAGATCATCGGTGAAGGTTGCAATGCCGCACATGCGCGGCGGATGATTGCCGATAATCGCGATATGCGCCGTCCGTCGACCGCCACTTTCCATTCGTTGACCTTTCTAAACCCGCCAATGTCTCGCGGAGCACAGACATTAAATGTTCATGCGCGAGAAAGGTTTCGCGCCAACCGTCCGGAAACCGGGCAATCCTAGCCTGGATCAATCACTTTCCGGAAAGGGCGACGGAAGACTCCGACCTATCCCCGGCAGGAGGCCGGCCGACGCCGTAACGGCGCAAGCCCGGTCAACAATCTTGCACCGCAAAAATAGGTGGTGTTGCGGCGCAATATTTTCAAGCTGTCGAACAGGATTCCGTTCCTCGCGAAGTCTGCGCTAGACTTCGGCGATGAGAGCCTTCCGAATCGCTATCGCCGCGCTTTGCTGCCTGACTGGCCTGCCCGTTTCGGCGCAGGATGCCGCGCCCCCAGCTGCCCCGGCCCCCAAGCCGGCGACGGTCAAGGTCAGCATGCTCACGAGCGAAGGACCGATCGTGCTCGAGCTCGAAAAGGAGCGCGCGCCGATCACCACCAACAATTTCCTGCGCTACGTCGACGCCAAGCGCTTCGACAATATAAGCTTCTATCGCGCGGTTCAGGTCCCGAACGCGCCCCGGCTGGGGCTTGTGCAGGGCGGCGTGCATTTCGATCCCCGCAGGATGTTCCCGCCGATCGCGCACGAGCCGACGAGCAAGACCGGGGTGCTTCATGTCGACGGCGCGATCTCGATGGGGCGCAACGCGCCGGGCACCGCTGCCGGCGACTTCTTCATCACCATCGGGGACATGCCCTATATGAACGCCGATCCCTCGGCGCCCGGCGACAACGTCGGCTATGCGGCGTTCGGCCACGTCGTCGAGGGCATGGATGTTCTCAAGCGCATCCTCGCAGCGCCCCGCTCGCCCACGCTCGGGACCGGGATCATGAAGGGGCAGATGCTGGCCCAGCCGGTCAAGATCATCAGCGTCCGGCGCGTCGCGAAGCCCTGAGCGGCTAGGCGAGCAATGCCCGATATTGCTCGCGGAGCGCCGCCTTCTGCACCTTGCCCATGGCGTTTTTCGGCAGCGCGTCGGCGAACAGGATTGCGCGCGGCCGCTTGAAGCGCGCCAGCTTGTCCGCGAGTAGGGCCGTGATCGCTTCGACATCGGCGAAGCCCGGAGCGCGTGGCACCACCACGGCGACCACCGCCTCGCCCAGATCGCGATGCGGCACGCCGATCACGGCCGACTCGCGAATCTCCGCCAGCTCGTCGAGCGCCGTCTCGACCTCGGCCGGGTAGACGTTATAGCCGCCCGAGATGATCAGGTCCTTGGCGCGCCCGACGATCGAAACATAGCCGCGGTCATCGATCAGGCCGAGATCGCCGGAGATGAAATGGCCACCGCGAAACTCGGCAGCGGTCTTTTCGGGCATGCGCCAATACCCCTTGAAGACGTTGCGCCCGGCGATCTCGATCACGCCCACCTCGCCTGGGGGCAGCAGCCGGCCGCTTTCCGGATCGGCGATCCTTACCGAGACTCCGGGCAAGGGAAGTCCCACGGTGCCCGCGATCCGCTCGCCCTCATAAGGGTTGGAGGTGTTCATATTGGTCTCGGTCATGCCGTAGCGTTCGAGGATTGCATGGCCCGTGCGCTCGCGGAAGGCGCGGTGGATATCGGCCGAAAGCGGTGCCGATCCAGAGATGAACAGCCGCATATGCCCCACCAGCTCACGGCTGAAACCGGGCTCGTCGAGCAGCCTGATGTAGAAGGTGGGAACGCCCATCATGCTCGTGGCGCCCGGCAAATGGCGCAGCATTTCGGACGCATCGAAGCGCGGCATGAAGATCATCGAAGCGCCGGCGGCGAGGATCGTGTTGGTGGCGACGAACAGGCCGTGAGTGTGAAAGACGGGCAGCGCGTGAAGCAGCACGTCGTCGCCGGTGAAGCGCCACAGATCGCGCAGGACGAAGGCGTTCGAGCCAAGATTGTCATGGCTGAGCATCGCACCCTTCGATCGGCCGGTGGTACCGGATGTGTAGAGGATCGCCGCGAGATCGTCGCCGGTTCGCTCCACATCGTCGAAATCAGCCGGCATGTCGGCGAGGGCGTCGGCGAGGCTGCCCGAACCGTCCGCGCCCAGCGTCTCCACTCGCCGGACGCCCGCCGCCCGCGCCAGCGGCTCGATCGCCTCCAGCGTCGCGGGATCGCAGACGAACAGTCCCGGCTCGGCGTCGCGCATGAAATAGTCGAGTTCGCCTGCGGTGTAGGCGGTGTTGAGCGGCAGGAAGACCGCACCGGCGCGCAGGCAGCCCAGATAGAGCAGCAGCATGTCGATGCTCTTCTCGACCTGCACCGCAACGCGATCGCCCACGCCGATCCCCAGCCCGCGCAGCCGGTGCGCGAAGGCCGCCGAACGCCGTGCGACATCGGCATAGCGGATTGGTGATCCGCCGGGCTGGTCGGCGAACAGCCGATCGCCGTGCGGGAAGCCCGCCGCGAGCCTCGTGTAGAGATTGGTCATCGAGTCTGTGTCCGCCTGCCGTCGCTGGATCCGCGGCCCGCCTCTACAGACGGTTCCATCGATAGCGCAATGTGCTAACGGTCCGCCGTCATACCGGGGCGTGATGTGATTACGCTCACGGAATGGCCTCCGGGCGAGGGGGTATCCGCCAGCCGTGCCGCGCCAGCGTCGGAAATCGAGCGCATGCCGCTTCCTTTCCTTCGCCGGCAGCGGATTATAGGCTGGCGGCGCAGCTTCGGTTGCGAATGCAGGGGTAGGCCGCGTGCGGAAAGACGAACGACTGACTGCGATCTCGGCCATGTTCGGCTGCGATGAGGCGTTGGCCGTGTTGCTCGACGGCTCGATGATCCCGCTGGTCATTCCACACAAGACGCTGATCGCGCACCAGGGCGATCCGGCCGACCAGTGTTGGCTGGTGATCGACGGCACGGTGCATATCCAGCTGATCGGGGTCGACGGGCAGCGCGTGCAGCTGGCCTATCACGGCCCGGGGGAATTTTTCGGCGCCTATCCAGAGGTCGGCGCACACCGCGCCGACATCATGGCGCATGGCGAGGTCCATGCGCTGCGCATCGCCACGGCGCGCCTGGTCATGCTTGCGGACGCGCACGCTCCGATCGGGGCCGGTCTTGCGCGTCGGCTCGGCCGCCAGCTCGATATGTCGCTCGACCGGATGGCCGCCCGCAGCACATTGTCGGCTCCCGGCCGCGTCCATGCCGAACTTCTGCGGCTGGCGGGCGACGGCAACGAGATCATACCCGCGCCGAAGGTGACCGCGTTGGCGCTCAACGCCAACACCACGCGCGAAACCGCTTCGCGCGCTATCAGCGCGCTCGAGCGTCGCGGCGTGATCGAACGAACCGACCGCAGCATGCGCATCATGGCGCCCCGGATGCTGCGCGACATGATGTACTGAACGCGCCCCGGGCTTCAGGCGGGGGCGAGCATGCTCAAGGCAATGTCGCCATGTGCGCTGGCGATGAACCCGAAATTCTCGCATCGCAGTTCGGGCGCGGCCAAGGTGAGCGCCAGGGCCGTCGACCGCGACAGTGGGATGCGCCCGGGCAGCGCGGCGCCCGCGATCCGCATGGCGGTTTCGAAGCGCTCGGCGTCGCCCATGGCGGGGTCGAACGCTCCATAGGCAATGCCCAGCGGCGCATGCCCGTCGGCAAGCTCGCGCAGCGCCGCGCGGGCGGCCGCCACCGGATCGACGAAACGCGCGATCGAAAACCCCGCCGAGCTCTGCAACTGCGCCCCGGCCTCGGCCAACGCGCCCGCGTTATGGCGCGACGGGAGCGCAACGATCGCTTCGCGGCCAAAGGCGGGAAGCGGCAGCGCGGCCCCGCGCTCATCGCGATCGAGGGCAACGCGGTGGATCGGCAGGCCCCGCCGCTGCCACGCCGTGTCGAGCGCGCTGCCCAGAGCCCGCGGACCATCGCCGATGCGCAGTGCGGCGGCGCTGCTTTCCAGCATCTGCGCCTGCCGGATCGTCATCCCCATCGCCATCTCGTCGCTGACGAAGATTCCACTCTCGGAAACGACGTCGAGATCTTCGAGCGCCTCGACCGTTTGCGCGGCGGCGAGCACCGCGTCGAAACGGCCTTCCCATTCAGCGCCGAAATGGCCGACCGAGTCGCGGCGAAACGCTTCGACGGTCGAAGGCAGCACGACGTGAAGCTCGGCGCCACGCTCAAGCAGGATCTCGGCGGCGATGATGTCGGCCCCCGCCGCGAGCGCGCCGAAGGCGAATCCTGGCCGCACGGCCTCCACCGCCTCGGCGATCCGCATCGCCGACGACGGCTGGTCGGGCGCGATCCGGATGATGCCGCCAAAGTGGAGACTGGCCGGGGGACGATGCGCGTCGAGCCAATCCGGAGACGTGCCGAGCATCTCGATGATCAGCCGGAAATGACGCAGCGTGGACGCATGGTCCTCCCATGCGCGAGGCGCCTGCCGCACCGCATCGGCCAGGGCGGATTTCGCGTCCTCGTCACGACCGAGCAGCAAACAGGCCTCGGCACGCGTGGCGCTCAGCCAATAGGCGGTTTCCGCTTCATGCGCGCCGCTGTCGAGCATTTCGAGCACGCGCTCGGCGAGCGCCCCGGCCTCCCGCCGATCGCCGTCCAGCAGCGCGATCGTCGCGGCATTGATCAAGGGATAGGTCGCCGGCGTGATCAGCGCGGCGCGCAAATAGGCTTGCCGGGCCGCACGCAGCAACGGCGAGCGTTGTCCCGGCGGGGCCTTGAGCGCGCGATCCTTGGTGAGCCGGCCCTTGAGGCTGAGCGTGTCCGCGTGCGCGGTCTCGCCGTCCAGCCCTGCTTCGGAGAACAGCTCCCAAGCCCGTTCGGTGTCGCCCGCTCGGGCGAGCCGCCTGATCATCGAGATCTTCGCACTGTTCACATCGTCATCCAAGCTATGCGTTACAGGAAGGCCGCCCGGCCCTCGTTCCTGCCTGGTCCGCTCATGGGGGGGGATTCTTGATGTCGGGATCGATCGTCAAGCCGATCCATTGCGGCTTGCCGTTGGGCTGCCACAGGTCGACATTGACGTTGAAGCCGTGCGTGGCTCCCCGCTTTCCGCCTCGGTTGTGGCGGGCGACGAAGCTGATGCTCTTGTAGCGATCGGCGTCACAATCATATTGGCCATATTCGATCGCGCCATAAAAGAACTCCAGATCGGACTCCTTCATCGTGATCGCGTCATAGGCCTTCGAGAAGAACAGCTGTTCGCCGCGGAGCACGATCTCGACCATCGTATCTTCCTCGATCGCGATATAGTCCTGTCCGCTCTTGCCGTCCTGCTGCATGATCAGCGTGACGCCATTTTCGTCGGTTCCGAGGGCGATGGTGAAGACCAGCTTGGATTCAGGACGCGCCGCGACAGGCAATTTTCTTCCCAGCGGAAATTGCGCCAATTGGCAGCTTAACATCTCAGTTCTCCTTGCCCAGGTCGGGGAAGCTCGTGTCGATACGACGGCGCCAGCTGCGCCAGTCGCGATTTTGCGGATCGGTGGCGATGAGCCTGTCGACCGCGGCGCGCGCCTGGCGGGCCAGCGGGAGCGCCTGCGCCTTTTGGCCCAGTTCGTTAAGCAGGGTCGCGACCGAATAACGCGCAAGCATCCAATCCTGCCGGTAGGTCGCGTTGATCGGATCGGAACGGACCAGCTGATCGACAATCTGCGCTTGCTGCCGGCGTTCGGCCAGCGCTTCCTGACGCCGGCCCATCGCACCGAGCGACTCGGCGATCCACGCATGCCGGTTGGCGAGGTCGCTCCTCACGCCAGGATCGTCAGGCAAACGCCGCGCCACCCGCTCCATGGCGGCGAGCGCCCGGCGGCAAGCCTCGAGCGCGGTGCCCGGGTCGGCCTTGCTCGCCAGTTCGAGCGAGCAGATATTGCCCTGCGCATAGCCCAGTTCGCGCAGCGCCTTGGGATCAGTTGGCTGAAGCTGGACGAGCCGGCTGGCGAGCTCCAGATAGGCTCGGAAATGCGGTCGCGCCTGCGCATAGCGGCGGCGCTGGAAGTCGGTATATCCGACCCAGAATTCGCTCTGGGCATGCGCGAAAATCCGCTGGGGATCGTTGGGCGAGTCGGAAAGCAAGGTCGCCGTCACGCGCTGCGCTTCCCGAAACTCGGCGAGGGCCGCATCGAACCTGCCGCGCCTCTGGTCGTCGTCGCCCATCGCCTGCAGGACGCGTGCGCGCCGTTCGAGCGAGGCGTTGGGCAGACGGCTGAGATCGCCCTGCGCCCCATAATAAGCAAGCGCGCGCTCATTCACCGAGCCCAGTATGTCGAGCCGCCCGACCCCCTGCAGCCGCGACCTCAAATCGGTAAGCATAAACTCGATCAGCCCCTCGGCCTGCTGCCGCTGTCGTTCCGCTTCATTACGAGCGCTGACGGCCGCGATCAGCAATGCTCCCAATACTAAGGCCGAGACGATGGAAAAAAGCGTGATCGCCATCACGCGTGTCAACTGCCGCTGTGCTTCGCGCTGAACGATCTCGTCCAGGCCGACCCCGGTGAGGCCGGCCACCAGCTTCAGGCGCGCGAACTTGCCGTCGCCCCCCTTGCGAAAATCGGCGGCGATCGGCTCGCGCTTCTGGCCCGATCCGTCGCGGTCGATCAGACCCGGGGGGAAGGCTTCTTCGGGCGTGCCGCGGAGCAGCGCCGCAAGCACCGGCCGATCGGGATGAATGGCGCGAAAATGGGCGATTTCTTCCTGAACCCAACGCGAGGCGCGCGCCGCGGGCGAGCACAGCACGATCAGGCTTGCGGACTCGGCCAGGGCGGTGCGGACTTCCTCGTCGAGATCATCCGAAGCCGGCAGCTCGTTCCTGTCTCGAAACACCGGCGTCAGCCGGCGCGGCACCTCGCCACGCGCCGTCGTGCGGCCGACCACGCGCGCGGGAATGCGATAGGTTTCGAGCCAGCGGTGCAGCCGGCTGGCGGCCCGCTCATCGGCATGGCTATAACTGATGAAAGCCTTGTAACGGACTGCGGGCGATCGAACCGGCATCGCGATGAAGGGCGCCGCCACCTCGCGCATCTCATGATCCGCATGTCCCACTGGCCGGCCCCCCGAGGTCCAACGACGCACTGGCACGCCATAAGGGGGCTTTGTGGCGAAAATGTCGCCGCTCGCGCAAGCGCTGATCTTACTCGACGGAAGAATTGCGATGCGATCGGCAATTGGCCGGACGGTCAGCGCTGGCGCGGCATGCTCATGTCCATGATCCACCGGAAGTCGGTGCTCGAGAAGTTGTACATCATCTCGTCCATGATCTTTCCGTCCCATCGCCGTTCGCCTTCGATCAGCCGCCGCGCGCGATCTCCCCAAATGCCTTTTGCATAACCGGGATGATCGGGCAGCTCGCGCGAGACCACGCCCGCCTCGGCTGCAATCTTGCGGGCGATGCTGGCCAGCGTGAGGGTGCAGCCGGTCATCCGGTTTCGCTCTGTTCCGACTATCGGGGGTTTATACGCGCTGCCCGTCGAACAGGCGTGACGCGCCTCACGCAACCGCCGACCGCGTCGGTGTGCCGTGACGCCGGTCACGTGCGCGCCGCAGCGACTCTGATAGACCGCTGTCACTCATTGGAGACTAGCGATGCGACATGATCCCGGCGGCCGCGCCGAGAGTGGCGGCACCACTTCGACGTCCGACACCGTGCTGGTCGGGCTAATGATTATCGGCGGGGTGATCGTCGCGATCGGCACGGCATCGAAGATCGTCGTTGCATTCGCGATCGCCATCCTCGTGGGCTTGGTTGCCCACAAGCTGCGCCATGCGCTGCCGCGTTCCACAACCGGCGACGCGGGGTCGGCTGGCGGGGGCGGCGGCGACAGCTCGCCCGGAACTCCCGGCGCGTTGTGAATCCGGCGCTGCCCGGCCGGCGCGAGGCTGCTCGCCCCGCTCGCGGTTGAACCCTCGAGTCGCTGGGACGTTTGAAGCGCCAGTCAGCTCGCGCCGGAGAACCGACATGGACGCGATGGACCGCGACACGTCGCGCGATCCCTGGGCCGGAACGCCGGGTCCCCCGATGGAGGCGCGTCTGTCCGAGCATCTGCCCACAGGCGCCGGCTGGCAATATGAACCCAAATGGGACGGCTTTCGCGCGCTGGCGATCGTGCGGCGCGAAACCGTCTCGCTCTTGTCAAAATCGGGCAAACCGCTGGGGCGATATTTCCCCGACATCCTTGCCCTGCTCGAGGCGGTGGGTGAGCGGGACTTCGTCGTGGATGGCGAGCTGGTGATCCCCGTCGACGGCCGGCTTTCGTTCGGCGCGCTCCAGGCGCGTCTCCATCCCGCGGCCAGCCGCGTCGCACGGCTCGTCGCGAAAGCGCCTGCCCAGTTCATCCTGTTCGACTGCCTCGAGGCTGACGGGGTCAGCCTGTCGGGCGCGCCGCTGCACGCGCGCCGCATGTCGCTGGTCGGCCTCCACGGCAGGATGGCGTCGCCCGATCTGATCCTGTCGCCCGCCACCGCGGACGCCGAAATCGCCAGCGGTTGGCTGCGCGACAGCGGCGGCGCGCTAGACGGGATCGTCGCCAAGCAACTCGACGAACCTTATCACCCGGGCGAACGCGCTGTCATCAAGGTCAAGCAGCTCCGGACCGCCGACTGCGTGGTCGGCGGCTACCGCGAGAACGACCAGGGAGAGGTCGTCTCGCTGCTGCTCGGCCTCTACGGCCAGGCGGGAACGCTCGACCATGTCGGCTTCACCTCGAGCTTCGGCAGCGCGCAAAAGAACGCGCTGAAACAGATGCTGCGGCCGTACGAAGGGGGCGACGGCTTCACCGGCGACCGGCCGGGCGGCCCAAGTCGATGGAATGGAGGCCAGGCCAAGCCATGGATCGCGCTTCGCCCGGAGCTCGTCGCCGAAGTGATCTATGACCAGATTACCGACGGCCGCTTTCGCCACGGCACGCGCTTTCATCGGTGGCGCCCCGACAAGTCGCCGCGGCATTGCGGACGCGACCAGCTCGTCCGTGAGCTGCCGCCGCGCGAACTCGTCGACCTCATCACCGAAGGCGGGAGAAGGCGCGCGCTAACGGCAGTCGCGGATCATTTGTCGAGCTGATAGGAAAACCAGCGCAACGCCATGCCGATCACCGAAGCCAGCATCCCCCCGATCAACGCCGCCATCAGCATCGGGTCGGCGGATGCCGACTTCCAGGACACGACGCCGAGCAGAATCACACTGGCGGTCGAGACCAGATAGCCGAGCGTCTTGATGCGGGCCGGCATCGATGACTTTTCCTCAATCATCCTTCGTTCCTTTGCGCCAGGCGTTCACCGCCCGGTCATAGTCGCGCCCCGCCTCGTCGCGAGCGCGGGCCAACCGCTCGATCTCTTCGCCGCAAGTCCTTTCCAGCGCCTTGCGCTCGCGCCGCAGCGCCTCCTCCTTGCGGGTGATCCGCCGAAGCTTGTCCTCGCGCGCCGCCGTCGCCGCCGCGAGAAGCTCTTCGGCCTGTTCAATGGCCGCGCGACTGGGCCTCGGCGGCGGTTTCGCGGCGCGGCGCGGAGCGGATGCGCGCCGCGACCCGCCCTGTCCGCCTCCGGACAGCATTTCCAGATTGTCGCCCGCCGATCCCCGCCGGCGAGTGAAGACCTGTCCGGGATGCGCGAGCGGCTCCCGCGTCAGCTCGGTGTCGGTGACCTGTTCAGCCGCGCCGATGGCGAACAGGTTGCGTTCGCTCCCCCAGGCGGCGAGCGCGGCCTTCTGGCTCGGCGCGGCGACATAGGCGTCATGGAAGCCGATCGCCGTCCGGAACACCTTCAACTTCCGGCGCGCGGCCATGCGGCGTCGCGGTCATGCCGAAACGGCAGCCGAACCCCGCGGGAGCCTTCGCTTGCCGCGCTCGTCCGTGCGGGCGCGGCGACGGCGGGCGCGATGCCGCTTGGTTCGATCATGGCGACCTCCTTCGACAGCGATAACGGTCGCCCGGTCGGCTCGTTCCGGATGCGATCGAGCTTGGCGGGGGGCGCTCTTGAATCGCCGCTCCGCCGCGTGTAGTTTTCGTGGTCTCAAGGCCCAGATAAGACCAAAGACAAACGGCAGAAGACCATCTCAGGGCGGCTCAACCGGAAAGTCGCCGAGAGGCGTTGGAGAGATAGATGGGTTCGAACGCGTCGCCGACCCAACAGCGCCAGAATGGCCGTGGCCATGTAAAGTCGTGCATGCGGACGCTCGAGGTGCTCGAATATTTCATGCGTTTCCGGGAGCCGGCGCGCACCGTCGAGATCAGCGAGGCGCTCGGCATACCGAATTCGAGCGCCGACGAGATATTGCGCACTTTGGCGGGCGCGGGATATTTGAGCTATAATCAGGCTTCGAAGCTCTACGCGCCCTCCTACAAGCTGATCGCCAATGTGTGCATGATCGAGCAGAGCTTCTTCGCCGGCGGCGCGGTGGCGCGGCTGCTCGACGACATGCGCAGGGAGACAGGAGCCACCGTCTATCTGACCCATCAGAATGACTGCTGGGTCGAGAGCGTAGCCGAGCTGACGGGCGGCTGGCTGCACCCCGAATCAGACCTGTATTATCCTACTGAAATAGTTTCTTTTTATCGCAACGGCTGGCGTCCGGGCACCAATTTTGCTGCGGCGATCCTGGCGCAGCAAAGCAACCGTGCGATCGTCCAACTCGCGACCCGCGCGCAGCGCCTCGGGCTCGGGCCGAAGGGCGCGATGCTGATGAAAACGCTGGTCGACCGTGTCGCGCGCACGCGCAGCCAGGGGTTCGCGCTATGCCGCCGCACCGATCTGGCGCCGGTCGATTCGATCGCGATGCCACTATATCTGCCGCACGGCGTGGCTTCCTATGCGGTCGGCGTGGTCGGCGACCCGCTGTTCCAAAGCGAGCAGGATGTCCGCCGCATGTTGTCGGCGATGCAGGCGGTGATCTATCGCAGCAGCGACAATCTGCGTCGCGGTGTCGGCGTCGCGATCGGCTCGGCCAATATCCAATAAACAGGCCTTACCCGCGGAGGCGCGGTCGACCCGGCATCCGCCGGTCTCTTTGCCATTGGTGCGCCGGCGGCATGCTGAACAGGGCGCAACGGACGTAAAGCCGGGACCGCTAGACTAACCAATCTCAGCATCCAATCGGTCGTGCCGCCGGATATCCTGTCCGACGCGAATGTTTCTAGCCGCCCCGAATCATGTCGGCCGCCTTTTCGGCGACCATCATGGTCGGCACATTGGTGTTTCCGGCCGGGACGCGCGGCATGACCGAGGCATCCACCACGCGCAAGCCCGCGATCCCGTGCACGCGCAGCTGCGGATCGACCACCGCCATCGGGTCGTGCCCCATGCGGCAGGTGCCGGTGCTGTGGATATCCGAAACCGCGGTCGCGCGCAGATAGTCGTCGAGCTCGCCGTCGGATTGGACATGCGCTCCCGGCGCCAACTCCTCGCCGCGAAAGGGATCGAACGCGCTTTGCGCGAAGACATCGCGCACCGCGCGTATCGCGGCGCGGCCCATTGCCAGATCGTTGGGGGTCGACAGGATGTTCGGATCGATCGCCAGCGGCGCCTGCGGGTCGGGACCGGTCAAGCGGATCTCACCCACGCTCTCGGGGTGCAGCAGATCGATATGCGCGAAATAGCCATGCTCCATGATCAGCTTGCGGCCCATCGCCTCGTACAACGCCATGGCGAAATGGATCTTGATGTCGGGTTGCTCCGCCCCGGGCATCGTCCGCATATAGGCGGTCACCTCGGTCGACGGGGTCGCGAGCGGACCGCGGCGGAACAACAGGAAATTGCCGATCTCGCGCGCCGCGACGAGCGGGTGGAAGAAGTTGAACAGCGACACGGGCTGGGTGCAGGCCTGCTTGACCGTCACCGCCACATGGTCGCGATAATTCTGCCCGACGCCCGGCAGATGACGCACCACCGGCACGCCGTGCGCATGCAGATGCCCGCCGTCGCCGATGCCGGACAGCATCAGGATGTGCGGCGAGTGGATCGCGCCCGCCGAGACGATCACCTCGCGGCGCGCGCCCACCTGCTGCTGCCTCCCCTTGCGGCGATAGACGACGCCGGTCGCGCGCGCCTGTTCGATCACCACCCGTTCGACATGCGCGTCGGTGATGATATCGAGATTGGCCCGGCCGCGGGCGGGATTCAAATAGGCGCGCGCCGCGCTCCAGCGTCGCCCATTCGCCGCGGTGACGTCCGCCGGGACGACACCTTCGCGTGACGCGCCGTTGGGATCGTCATTATAGGGCACGCCTGCGGCCATTGCCGCATCGCGAAAGGCGCGCGCCAGCGGATGCTGGATTCCCGGCCGCGTCACGCGAACCGGGCCGCCATGGCCGTGAAAGCCTTCATCGCCGCCGGGCTCGAAATCCTCGAGCCGCTTGAAATAGGGAAGCACGTCCTCGTAGCTCCAGCCCTCGTTCCCGAGCTGACGCCAGCCGTCATAGTCGCCGGCGGCGCCGCGATCATAGACCATGCCGTTGATCGACGAGGATCCGCCGAGCACGCGGCCGCGCGGCGTATAGACCTGGCGGCCGCCGGCGTGGCGTTGCGGTACGCTGACGTGCATCCACTGGAACATGCCGCGATACATGATCGGCAAAAGACCGCCTGGCGCATGAATGAAGAGGCTGCGATCGCGGCCGCCCGCTTCGAGCAGCAGCACCCGCGTCCGGGGGTCGGCCGACAGCCGGTTGGCAAGGACGCAGCCGGCGGACCCGCCGCCGGCGATGATGAAGTCGTAAACTCCGCTCATGATTTCTCCGCGCGCGCTGCGCTCAATGGCTCGTCGGGGCGCCGGCCTCGTCCGTGGCGGATCGGTTCTGCTGGCGCCAGGCATTCGGCGAAAGCCCGGTCGCGCGGCGAAAGGCGTGGGAGAAGCTGCTCGGCTGGCCGAAGCCGAGTTCGGCCGCGATCCGCTTCAGCGGCATCGGCTGGGCCTCCGCGAGCAGCCGCATCGCGCGCCGGATGCGGGCGCGGTCGATCGCCTGACCGGCGCTCTCCCCCGTCAGGCCGCGAAATAGCCGCGAAAAATGCCGTGCGCTGACCCCGCACAACGCGGCCAGCGACACCACGTCCGGCGGCGGCGCGTCGGCTTCGATCCGTTCGACCACGCGGCGATATTGCCAGTCCGCCAGCCGCGCCAGTTCGCGTGGCTGCTTGAACCGCGCCTCGACGCTACGGCGGATTTCGATCAGCAGCGCGTCGGCGTAAGCGCGCACCAGCGCGATGCTGTCGCGGCCGGGGCTGGCGAGCTCGTCGCGGATGCGGCGCAGCAGCATGCGGGGGGCCGGGTCGCGGAAATCGAGCAGGCTGCGGAGGTTGTCGGGGGACATGCCGTCGAGTGCCGGGACCAGGCAGATGTCGGGATCGAGCGACAGGCGGACGACGCGGATATGGCCGCCCATGCTGCGCGCGGTGATGGCAAGGCCCGCGGGACGCACGAACAGGCTGCCCATGAAGCAGTAGCGGTCGGGCGCCACATCGGCGAGGGCCGCGACGCCGTCGGTTGCATAGGGCGGCAACGACATCTCGATCATATGGCGATCTTCGCGCGCAGTCAGCTCGAGCGGCGAAGGCCAGCGCCACTCGACAAGCTCCGCATGCCCATAGGGCAGCGGGCTGCAAGCCAATTGCTTCGCGGCCATCTCCATGGCCATGAGATTCGCCAGGATGCGGCGCACGTCAACCCCGCGCCACCCGGCTTGCGACCGATTCGGCATATTCCGTCCCTATGGAGCACGGCGATGGCGCCCGGCGCGTAGATCGACAATTTGCGCGGCTCGACGACGATGCTGAAGACGCTTCCGCTCGAATGGGACGCCTAGCGCGCGCAGCGGCGCGCGGGCGGACACAGTTCCGGATGGACGGAAAGCGCCAGCCCTCGATTGATCGCAGCCGTCGAGGGTCGATCCTTGCGGCGATGGGAGCGCGAGGGAACGGCCATCTCCCGCGGTTTTCCTTCGGCCTGGGAAAAAGAGAGAGAGCGATGTCCGAAACCCTCAAGATGCAGGCCGATGCTGCACTGATCGACGATCGCGCCGAAATGCGGCCTGCCGACATCGTCTCCGTATCGCGGCGCACGGCGATGCTGTGCCTGCTCGCCCTGATCTACAGCCTGAACTATCTCGACCGGCAGGTCGTGGTGATCCTGCAGGAGCCGATCAAGGCCGATTTCCAGTTGCTCGACTGGCAGCTCGGCATGCTCACCGGCGGCGCCTTCGGCCTGTTTTACACGATGCTGGGCATCCCTATCGCCCAGCAGGTCGATCGCGGCGTCCACCGCGTTCGCCTGATCGCGCTGCTCACCGCGATCTGGAGCGTGATGACGGCAATCTGCGGCATGACTCGCGGCTTCGGGCAATTCCTGGTCGCCCGTATGGCGGTGGGGCTGGCCGAGGCGGGCTTCACGCCCTGCGCCCATTCGCTGATCTCTGACCTCTATCCGCCGCGCCAGCGGCCTCAGGCGATCGGACTGTTCGCGATCGGCCTGCCTGTCGGCGTCATGATCGGACTTTCGATGGGCGGGATCATCGCGCAAGCCGCGGGCTGGCGCACGGCGCTGCTGGTCACCGGTGCGCCGGGGCTGCTGCTCGCCTTGGCCTTTCCGCTGATATCGCGCGAGCCATCGCGCGGCGCGACCGAGCCTGGCGGCGGCGCTTGCTCCGGCCGGGACGCATCGGAAGGATTCTTCGAGGCGGCCTGGCTGCTGGTACGACGGCCGGCCTTTCGCCACGTCCTGCTGGCTACCGCCGCAACGGCCTTCGCGCAGACGGGACTGAGCAGCTGGCTCCCCTCCTTCTTGATCCGCGTCCACCATCTGTCGCTCTCGGAAGCGGGCCTCGGCCTCGGTATGCTCACTGGCCTGTGCGGCATGGCGGGGACGGTGCTGGGCGGATGGCAGGCGACCCGGCTCGGTGCGAACGGAGAGCATAAAATGCTGTGGCTTCCGGCCGGCGGGCTGGCACTGGCCATTCCGATCTACGTCGTCGCCCTGCTTGCCGGGAGCGGGCCAGCGGTTCTTCTGTTGCTGATCCCGCCCTTTTTCCTGAGCGCGCTCTGGACCGCGCCGGCGACGGCGCTGATGCAGAATCTCGCCCCGGTGGCGATGCGCGCCCGCGCGAGCGCGCTCCAGGTGGTGGTCGCCAATCTGATCGGGGTCTCGCTCGGGCCGGTCGCGGCGGGCGCGTTGAGCGACTGGTTCGGCGCGATGCGCGGCGATCCGGCGGCAGGCCTGCGCGATGCGCTGGTCGTCATGGTGCTGCTGCTGGGCTGGGGCATCGTCCACTGGCTGCTTGCGAGCCGGGCGCTCGCGCGCGGAGGCGAAACCGCTCCGGCTTAAGCCCGGTGCCGTTGCGGCCAGTTCGCCTGCCCCGAATCGGGCGGTGTCACCAGCTCATTTCGGGGGCGACAAGCAAATCGCGTACCGCCGGCGGGGCGAAGGTCCAGGGCCCGTCGAAGCCGATCGCCACCGAGCTATATCCGGAGCAGCTGCCCTAGCACGGTCGACGATCCGGCCGGTGTTTCGGCCGGCACAGATTCATGGCTTCTTGGCGTCTGATTTACCGTATGTTATATATTAAAATATGCCGGGCTGAACCGGGCGAACCTCCTTGTCTGACGGAGACGGCGATGACGGACTATGATCTGGTGATCCGCGGCGGACAGATCATCGACGGCAGCGGCGATGCCACGTTCAGCGGGGATCTCGCGGTCAAGGACGGCGTTATCGCCGCGATCGGCCGGGTCGACGGACGCGGGCGCGAGGAGATCGACGCATCCGGCCGGATCGTCACCCCAGGCTTTGTCGACATCCATACCCATTATGACGGCCAGATCACCTGGGAAAACCGGCTGACGCCGTCGTCGGGGCATGGCGTCACCACCGTGGTGATGGGCAATTGCGGGGTGGGGTTCGCGCCGTGCCGCCCCGATCAGCGCGCCCTGCTGATCCGTGTGATGGAGGGTGTCGAGGATATCCCCGAGGCGGTGATGACCGAGGGGCTGCCCTGGAGTTGGGAAAGCTTCCCCGACTATCTGGACGTGTTGGAAGGCCGCGAGGCCGATGTCGATTTCGCGGCGCAGCTGCCGCACTCGGCCGTGCGCGTCTATGTGATGGGCGAACGCGGCGCGGCGCGTGAACCCGCCACCGCGGCCGAGCTCGCTGCAATGACCGGGATCGTGCGCGAAGCGATCGAGGCCGGAGCGATCGGCGTCACCACCTCGCAAAGCCATGGCCACCGCACGGTGGACGGCGAATGGGCTCCTTCGATCGATGCGCCGGCCGAGGAGCTGCTCGCGCTGGCGCGCGGCCTGCGGGACGCGGGCGCGGGGGTGTTCCAGCTCATTCCCAATGCGCAATATGGTTGCGACCCGCGCGACGAGATGGCGCTGTTCCGGCGGATCGTCGAGACCTCGGGCCGGCCGCTGTCGTTCAGCCTGCTCGAGAAGAAATATAATCCCGAACTGCCGGCGGTCATGCTCGCTTTGGTCGACGAGGCGAACCGGGACGGGCTGGAAATCCGCGCTCAGGTCTTCCCGCGTCCGATCGGCATGCTGTTCGGACTCGAGCTGTCCTTCCATCCGTTCCGCTTTCATCCGAGTTTCCGCGAGATTGAGGCGCTGCCGCTTGCCGGCAAGGTCGCCAGGCTGCGCGATCCGGAGTTCCGCGCAAGGCTGCTCGGCGAAAGGCCCGCGACGGCCAACCCGCTTTACATGACGCTCGCCACCGATGTCGGCGATCTTTACCCGATGGGCGATCCGCCCAATTATGAACCCGACGCCGGCGCCCGGCTTGGCGCGAGGGCTGAGCGCGAGGGCGTCCCGGCGGCGGCGCTGGCGCTCGACGCGCTGCTCGAGCGAGACGGACGCGGCATATTGATGATGCCCTCGTCCAACTATGTGAACGGCAATCTCGAAAGCGTACGGCGGATGATCACCGATCCGAACAGTCTGATCGCGCTTGGCGACGGCGGAGCGCATTACAGCCTGATCTGCGATTCGAGCTTCCCTACCTTCCTGCTCGCGCACTGGACGCGCGACCGCGCCGAAGGCCGGCTGCCGTTAGCCTGGGCGGTGCGCCAGCTCAGCCATGCGCCGGCCCTGGCGGTCGGCCTGGGCGACCGCGGCCTGCTGCGGCCGGGCTACAAGGCCGATATCAACGTGATCGACATGGCCCGTTTGCGCCTGCACGCACCGCATATCAGCTATGATCTGCCTGCCGGCGGACGGCGCCTCAAGCAGCGTGCCGATGGTTTCGACGCGACGATCGTCACCGGCGTCATCACCTATCGTCATGGTGAGGCGACCGAGGCGCTGCCTGGCAGGCTGGTCCGCGGTGCGCGGAGCGCGTCCGCTGCGATCGGGGCACCGCGCGGGCGGGCCCGAACGATTGAACCTCACCCGGCTCCCGCCATCATCTCATGATCATAACCTGAAGAGCCGCCATGGATCCGCCGCTATCCCGACGAGGCCCCGCTCGAGCGCAGGCCGGCGCGCGAAACGGCGGCGGCGTGAACAGGGAGCGCTTTCGCCCGATAATTGAACGCAGTCGGTTGATTCTTGACAGCGCGACGGCCGCAGGGGATGCAGCCTCCTCGAAAACCAAACGAGGTGCCCATCATGAAAGCTGCCCTGATCCTTTTTTCGGCGCTGGCGATTCCCCCGGCGGCCGGCTTCGCGAAGGCGGCTGATGCGGCGAACGGCCCTGAGGCCAGGGCGGAGCAAACGCTGAAGCAGATGACGCAGGAGGAGAAGATCCGGCTGCTGCACGGGCCGATGACCGCCATGCTGCCACCGAGCAAGCAGCCGGCGGGAATTCCATTCAGCGCCGGGCACACGCTGGGCGTACCGCGTCTGGGCATCCCCACACTGGTGTCGAGCGACGCCAGCCTTGGGGTCTCGAACGTGATGGATATGCGCAAGGGCGACGTGGCGACCGCGTTGCCTTCGGGCCTAGCGCTGGCGTCGAGCTGGGATCCGGCGGTGCTGCACGCGGGCGGCGCGATGATCGGCAGCGAAGCGCGCGCCAAGGGTTTCAACGTGTTGCTTGCCGGCGGCGTCAATCTGGTGCGCGATCCGCGCGGCGGCCGGTCGTTCGAATATCTCGGCGAGGACCCGTTGCTCGCTGGGACGATGGTCGGTGCACAGATCAAGGGGGTGCAGTCGAACCACATCATCTCGACGATAAAACACTTCGCGATCAACGATCAGGAGACGGGGCGCAATATCGCCTCGGTGGTGCTCGACGAGCAGGCGGCGCGTGAAAGCGATCTGCTCGCCTTCCAGATCGGAATCGAAAAGGGCGATCCGGGATCGGTGATGTGCGCCTACAATCGTGTTGGGACCGATTTCGCTTGCGAGAACAAGTTCCTGCTCAGCGACGTGCTGCGCCGCGACTGGGGATTCAAGGGCTATGTGATGTCCGACTGGGGGGCGGTCCATTCGACCGAAGCGATCCTCGCGGGCCTCGACCAGCAGTCGGGCGAGCAGCTCGACAAGAAACGCTACTTCTCCGATCTGCTCGTCACCGCGCTCGCCGACGGGCGCGTGCCGCAGGCGGCGGTGGATAGGGCCGCATCGCGCGTTCTGTATAGCGTCTATGCCCATGGCGTCGCTACCCATCCGGTGCAGCCGGGCCGGCCGATCGATTATGCCGCGAACGGCGAGGTCGCGCTCGCCGCCGCCGAACAAGGCATGGTCCTGCTGCGCAACGAAGGCGGTCTTCTACCGCTCGCCAAGAAGGTGCGGTCGATTGCGGTGATCGGCGGACATGCCGACCTCGGCGTGCTGGGCGGCGGTGGATCGAGCCAGGTGATCCCGGTAGGCGGGTTCCGGAAGATCGACAAGGCGGGGCGCTCCGCGATGGTTCGAGGCTTTGCGCGGCGCGGCTATGGCGGCGACATACCCGTCGAGGCGTTGCGCGCGGAGTTCCCGGGCGCGCAGATCAGCTATCATGACGGCCTCGACCCCGCAGCGGCGGCGGCGGCGGCGAAGATGGCGGATGTCGCGATCGTGTTCGGCGAAAAATATGCGACCGAGGCGGAGGACGATATCGATCTGTCGCTGGGCGACGGCCAGGATGCGCTGATCGAAGCGGTGGCGACCGCCAATCCCCGCACGGTGGTGGTGCTCGAGACCGGCAGTGCGGTGGTCATGCCCTGGCGAGACAAGGTGCCGGCGATTCTCGCCGCCTTCTTCCCCGGGCAACGTGGAGCCACCGCGATCGCGCGGCTGCTGTCGGGCGCGGCCAACCCGTCGGGCCATCTTGCGATCACCTTTCCGGCGTCGACCGAGCAATTGCCCAATCCACGGCTTCCTGGCTCGGATACGCCGCCCGCCGACAAGGAGACGCGCGCTGTCTATGGCCTTCAGGCGGGATTGAAGCCGTTCGAGATCCGCTATCCCGAGGGCTCCGACGTCGGCTATCGCTGGTTCGACCGAACCCGGGCAGCGCCACTTTTCGCATTTGGCCACGGGCTGAGCTACAGCAGTTTCCGCTATGCCGACCTGCACGCCACCGGCGGCAAGGATCTTACCGTGCGCTTCCGCGTCACCAACACCGGCGAGCGCGCCGGCGCCGACGTGCCCCAGGTCTATGTGGTGCGGCCCGGCAAGGCGAAACGGCTGATCGGCTGGGGCAAACCCATGCTCAAGCCGGGCGAGACGCAGGTCGTGAGCGTGACCGCCGATCCGCGTATCCTTGCCGATTATGATGCGGCCGGGCGGCGCTGGGTCGTGCCGGCGGAAACGGTCCGGATCGAAGTCGCGCGTTCGGCCGCCGAGCCGGTGCTCGCCGCGACGGTGGCATTGCAGCCGCGGACGCTTGCACCCTGATGATGTGCGGGGCCTTCGAAAGCGGTTGCCCCGTGGACGATGGCGTATCATTATACAGGACCGTCTTATGGAGAGGCTTCTACATGCGTAAATTGATGTTTGCTGTTGCTCTTGCAGCCCTGGCGCCCAGCGGCGCCTTCGCGCAGGCGGCGACGTCCGCGGTGATGACGACCGCCGACACCCCGATCGGCGATCTGCTCGACAACCCGGCCTCCAAGGCGGTGCTCGAGAAGAATCTGCCCGAACTCGTCAAGAGCGATCAGATCGACATGGCCCGTGGCATGACGCTGCGCGCGATCCAGGCTTATGCGCCCGATGACATCACCGACGCCAAGCTCGCCGCGGTCGACGCCGATCTGGCTGCGTTGAAGAAGTAAAGAAAAACGCGGCCGGCGGGGATCAAACCGGCGGAATTGCCGCCGGTCCCAGCACGGCGCGGGCCGCGCCGCGGATCGCCCCTTCGATGTAACCGATACCGGTGCCGTCACCCACTTCGGTGACGGCGTATCCGGCTGCGCGCAGCGCGTCGGCCAGCGACGAGTCGCCGCGCGCGCCCTTCGCCACGATCACATTGTCGGCCGAAATCGACCGCGTCGCGCCGTCGGCCGCAGTGAAGCACACCGCCGCCGTCTCGATGCGAAGATCGCGCGCCTCGGCGAACAGCGCGACCCCATGCTCGCGCAGTTCGGGCAACAGCCGCATCCGCCGAACCAGCGTCAGACCTCGGCCGAATTTTGGTCCTTCTTCGATCACGGTGACGCTGCGTCCGCGCTCCACGAGAAATTCCGCCAGCTCCAGGCCGACCAGTTCGCCGCCGATAATGACGACGCGCTTCCCCAAAGGCATCCACTGTCGGGTCGCCTTGCGGACGAAATCGAGGTTGGCGGTCATTCCGGTTGCCGCGCCGATCCTGGTGGCGAGCCGGGTCGCGATCCCGGTCTTGCGCTTCAACGCGTCCGAGCTCTCGCCGAGCATCATCCTGCGCATGTCGTCGCCGCTGAACACATGGTCCTGCTCCGCGCCGGGAATCGGCGGCATCTCGCGAACCGCGCCGGTCGCGACGATGACGTGATCGGGCGCGAGCGAACGCACCAGATCGGGGGTAGCCTCGGTGTGAAGCTGCACCTCGACCTTCGAGCCGCCGAGCTGATCACGAAGCCAGCCGAGGATCCGCTCATTGGGCGCGTAGGCGAGCGACGCGAAGCGCAGCGTCCCGCCGAGCCGGTCGCCCTTCTCGATCAGCGTGACCCGATTGCCCGCGGCGTCGAGGCGGCGCGCAGCCTCCATCCCGCCCGGGCCGCCGCCGATCACGAGATAATGCTTGCCGGTGGGCGGCTGGGCCAGTGGCCGCAGATGTTCGAAGCCGGTCTCCGGCCGCACCGCGCAGCGCACCTGTTCGCGAACATAAGCGGTGCTGACGCAGGTGTAGCAATAGATGCAGGGCCGCACCTGCTCGGGGCGGCCTTCGCGCAATTTTCGCACGAGGTACGGATCGGCGAGCATCTTGCGGCCGAGTGCGAGAAAATCGAACTGCCCCGCCCCGATCTTCGCGTCGGCGCTGTCGAACTCGATCCGTCCCGACGCGATGATCGGGATGCGCACCGTCGCCTTGATCCGCGCTGCGGCGGGAATGTTGGTCTCGGGCTCATGCGGGATATTGGAGCCCGAATGCAGCTTGCCCTGGCCGACATCATGATAGGCGGTGACCGTGATCGCATCGACGCCGGCCGCTTCGAGCATCGGCGCCACGCGGGTCGAATGTTCGAGCGTGGTGCCGTTCGTCTTGCCCAATTCACGCGAGTCGAGCTTGATCCACACCGGAAAGCCGGGTCCCACCGCGGCGCGCACCGCCCGCACCACTTCGAGCATCAGCCGCGCCCGATTCTCGAGCGGCCCGCCATAGTCGTCGTCGCGCTTGTTGGTCGACGGCGAGAGGAATGACGAGATGAGATAGCCGTGCCCGCCATGAATCTCGACCGCGTCGAAGCCGGCCGCCTTGGCCCGCGCCGCGCCCTCGGCATATTGGCGGATCGCGGTGGCGATATCCTCGCTCGTCAGCACTTTCACGCTCGGCACGACGCCGCCTGCGAACGCCGCCATCTCTTCCGGCAGGAAGGCGTCGGGGAAATCGCCTTCGAACGGCGCGGGAATCGACGGCGCCCAGAGCGGATGCCCCTCCTGGGCCGAGTGACTGGCGACCAGCCCGCCATGATGGAGCTGCGCGGCAATCCGCGCGCCGTGCGCATGGGCGGCGTCGGCTAGCCGGCGCAGGCCAGGCAGGACACGGTCATCCGAAATGGCGAGCTGGTGCGGCTGGACCGCGCCGACCGGCCAGGCCACCCCCATCACCCCGGTAACGATTAGCGCAGCGCCGCCCCTCGCCTGCTCCTCATGATAGGCGATCAGCCGGTCGCCGGCGGTCCCGTCTTCCTCGGCGAGGCTGACCCCCATCGCGGTGACGAACATCCGGTTGGGCAGCTCAAGCGAACCGATCCGCCCGGGCGCGAGCAGGTTCGGATGCAGTTGTGCCCGCGGCGCGGCTTTGGCGGCCATCCCATTTCTCCCGGCTCGTTGCTTTTTCCGTCTTCGACCATACAGCTTGTATTGTCAATCCAACGGCGCGCTGCCACAATCGCCGTCTGGACAGCAGGGACGCAGTGTGGAAGCCAGATCATCCTCCGCCGAGGCAAACCCGAACAACCGGCGCGGGCGCAATGCGCTGCAGGAGGAACAGCGCCGGCGCACGCGATCGATCCTGATCGAGGCCGCTATCGCGATATTCGGCGAACGCGGCTATCTCGAGACCAGCATCGAGCATGTTCTGGTCCGGGCGGGTGTCAGCCGCGCCGCTTTTTACACCCATTTCGACGGCAAGCTCGACCTGGTCTGCGCCATCGCCGAAGATTTTCAACCAACCTGGCGTCCGGTGTTCGAGAAGCTCGCCGGGCTCGAGGCTCCGACGCTCGATGCGCTGGCTGCCTGGTCGAAGCAGCATATGGCGCTCCACCGCGATCACAGCATCGTTTGCGGGTTGCTGGCCCAGGTCGCGACACTCGAAGAGACGCTGCACCGGCAGCTGGCCGGCCAGCGCGATGCGCTGATCCGCAGGCTGGGAACCCGCTACCCGGCCTTCGCACGGGCGGCGCAAGATCCGGATGCCCTGCTCCGTGCGCGCGTCCTGCTCGGCCATATCGACCAGATCTGCTTCAGCATCACCCACCACCGGCTGCCCGACCCTGAGCACGGCGCCGCGCAGCTCATTGCCGAGGCGCTCGATCACTTTCTCAACGGACGGGATTCAAGGCGCGGCTGATCGCCTCGACCGATCTGCAATCACCCGGGCGGCGTCAGCGAAGCGCCGCGTTGATCTTCGCGAGCGCCGAGGCGGAGGGCGTCAATTCGCGATCCGGCAGGCTGTTGAGCGGGCGTTTGACGGTGTTGAGCGCGTCGTGAAGGTCTTCCGCGCCGGGATCGACATAGAGCAGCCCGGTAACGATCTCGCCTGCGGCCTGGCGCTGCTGCAGAAAACTGATCGCCCCGACATGATCGGTCGGGTCATAGTCCGCGGCGATCTTGCGCAGCATCAGGACCGAGCCGTCATGCTGCGCGACCTCGACAAGCGCCCCGGGTTCATAGGCGGCCCGCAACGGCGGGCGGCCCAGCATGACGTCCACCCGATTGACCGCCTCATTATGTTCGCGCACCCAGTCGAAGCTCTTGGTTGAGCCCTTATGGTTGTTGAAGGCGATGCAGGGGCTCAGCACGTCGATGAAGGCCGCCCCCTTGTGGCACAGCGCAGCCTTGATCAGCGGCACCAGCTGCTCCTTGTCGCCCGAGAAGCTGCGGCCGACGAAGGTCGCCCCGAGCTGGAGCGCGAGCGCCACCAGGTCGATCCCGCTGTCCGAGTTGACCGCGCCCTTCTTCGATCGGCTGCCCTTGTCGGCGGTGGCCGAGAATTGGCCCTTGGTAAGGCCGTACACGCCGTTATTCTCGACGATATAGGTCATGTTGACCGCGCGGCGGATCGCATGGGCGAACTGGCCGAGCCCGATCGACGCGCTGTCGCCGTCGCCCGAGACGCCGAGATAGAGCAACTCGCGATTGGCGAGGTTGGCGCCGGTCAGCACCGACGGCATCCGGCCATGCACCGTGTTGAAGCCGTGGCTCGCGCCGAGGAAATAATCGGGGGTCTTCGATGAGCAGCCGATCCCCGAAAGCTTGGCAAGGCGGTGCGGCTCGAGGTCGATCTCGAAACAGGCCTGGACGATCGCCGCGCTGATCGAGTCATGGCCGCAGCCCGCGCACAGCGTGGAGACCTTGCCCTCATAGTCGCGCCGCGTGAAACCGAGCGCATTCGTCTCGAGCGAAGGGTGATGGAAGCGCGGCTTGGCGATATAGGTCATCTCACCGTCTCCCCGATCCGCTTGCCTTCGATCGTCCGCATCCCTTTGGCCAGCTCGGCTTTGATAAAGCGCGCGGTAATCGGCGAGCCGTCATAATTGAGAACCCTGACGAGCCGTGCGGGATCGATCCCGCCCTCGTTGATCAGCAGCGCCCGCAATTGGGCGTCGCGATTTTGCTCGACCACGAACACCAGTTCATGCGCGGCGATGAAGTCGAAAACCTCACCGGCAAAGGGGAAGGCGCGGACCCGCAGCGCATCGACCGCGAGGCCCATCGCCTCGAGCCCCGCCAGCGCCTCATCCATCGCCGGCGAGGTCGATCCATAATAGATCACGCCATAGGAGGTCGGCCGCGCAGCCGGATGATGCACCGGCACGGGCACCAGCACTTTCGCGGTCTCGAACTTGCGCAGCAGCCTTTCCATATTGTCGACATAGACCGCGCCCTGCTCGCTGTAGCGCGCATAGGGATCGCGCGAGGTGCCGCGGGTGAAATAAGCGCCGCGCGAGGGGTGTGTCGCCGGCAGCGTCCGATAGGGGATGCCGTCACCGTCGACATCCTTGTAGCGCCCGAAATCCGTCCCCGCTTCGAGCATCGCGGCCGTCATTATCTTGCCGCGGTCGAGCGAGCGGCTCTCGTCCCAGATGAAGGGCTCGATCAGCCATTCGTTCATCCCCATGTCGAGATCGAGCATCACGAACACGGTCGTCTGCAGCCGGTCGGCGAGATCGAAGGCCAGCGCGCCGAACTCGAAACATTCGTTCGGCCCTTCGGGCAGCAACAGCACATGCTTGGTGTCGCCGTGGCTGGCATAGGCGGCGAGCATGATATCCGACTGCTGGGTGCGGGTGGGCATGCCTGTCGAGGGGCCGCCGCGCTGCACGTCGAAGATCACCGCCGGAATCTCGGCGAAATAGCTGAGCCCGATGAACTCTTGCATCAGCGAGATGCCGGGCCCCGATGTGCAGGTGAACGCGCGCGCGCCATTCCACCCGGCGCCGGTGACGATGCCGATCGAAGCGATTTCGTCCTCGGCCTGGACGATCGCATAGCGCGCCTCGCCGGTCTCCGGGTCGTGGCGCAGCTTGCGGCAATAATCGGTGAAGGCCTCCGCAAGCGAGGTAGAGGGGGTGATCGGATACCAGGCGCAGACGGTGGCGCCGCCATAGACCGCGCCAAGCGCCGCCGCGGTATTGCCGTCGACGAAGATCCGCTCGCCGACCGCGTCGGCGGGCGCGACCTGCAGGCCCAGCGGCTTAAGCGTCGCGCGCGCATGATCGAAGCCGATCTGGAAAGCCTCGATATTGGCCGGGATCAACGCAGGCTTGGCGGCATATTCCTCGGCCAGCAGCGCTTCGACCACCTCGCGATCAATCCCCAGCAGAAAGCTGAGTGCGCCGAGATAGATGATGTTCTTGAGCACCTTGCGCTTCGAGGGCTCGGCATAAGCGCTGTTGCACAATGCGGTCAGCGGGATCCCCACCACGGTGATGTCGCCGCGGAAACGCGAAGGCGGCATCGGCTTGGTCGAATCGTAGAACAGATAGCCCCCGCTCTCGATCTCGGCGATGTCGCCATCCCAGGTCTGCGGGTTCATCGCGACCATCAGATCGACCCCGCCGCGCCGCCCGAGCCACCCGTCGCCACTGAGGCGGATCTCATACCAGGTCGGCAGGCCCTGGATGTTCGAGGGGAAGATATTGCGCGCCCCGACCGGCACCCCCATCCGCAGGATCGCCTTGACGAACAATCCGTTGGCCGATGCCGAGCCCGAGCCGTTGACGTTGGCGAACTTGACCACGAAGTCGTTCACCGCGCTGATCGGCCGGGTCATTTCGGGCAACCTCCGGCCTGCGCCATGTCGATCAGCGTCTTTTGCATGTCCCACGCGCCGGTCGGGCAGCGCTCGGCGCACAGGCCGCAATGCAGACAGACATCCTCGTCCTTCACCATCACCCGCCCGGTCGGCAGCGTGCCCGACACATAGAGATCCTGCGACAGGTTGAGCGCGGGCGCCTTGAGTCGGGGCCGAAGCTCCGCCTCGACGCCGTTGACGGTGAAGGTGATGCAGTCGGTCGGGCAGATATCGACGCAGGCGTCGCATTCGATGCACAGCGGCCTGGAGAAGATCGTCTGCACGTCGCAGTTGAGGCAGCGCTGCGTCTCGGCCCAGGAGCGCGGATCGTCGAAGCCCAGCTCGACCTCGGCCTTGACGTCGGACAACGCCGCGGCGACCGGCAGCAAGGGTACCCTCTGCCGGTCCTCGAGCGAGATATCATTGTCGTAGCTCCACTCGTGGATCCCCATCTTCTGCGACGAGACATGCACCCCCGGCGGCGGACGCAGGCGCAGATCGGTGCCCCGGCAGAAATGGTCGATCGAGATCGCCGCATCATGGCCATGCGCGACCGCCCAGATGATGTTCTTGGGCCCGAAGGCTGCATCGCCGCCGAAGAAGACCTTGGGCAGGGTCGATTGGAAGGTGGCTTCGTCGACGATCGGCATCCCCGCCTTGTCAAAGGCCAGGCCGATGTCGCGCTCGATCCAGGGAAAGCTGTTCTCCTGCCCGATCGCGAGCAACACATCGTCGCATTCGAAATGCTGGTCAGGCTCGCCGGTCGGCCGAAGCGTGCGGCGGCCGTCGGCGCCGGTCACCGGCGCCACCCGCTCGAAAGTCACCCCGGTCAGCCGGCCGTCCTCATGGGTGAAGGCCTTTGGAACCAGATAATTGTGGATCGGAATACCTTCGTGCCGGGCATCCTCCTTCTCCCAGGGCGAAGCCTTCATCTCGTCATAACCCGAGCGGACGATGACTTTCACATCTTCGCCGCCGAGACGGCGCGACGTCCGGCAGCAGTCCATCGCGGTGTTGCCGCCGCCGAGCACGATCACGCGCCTGCCGATCGCCTCGACATGGCCGAACGAGACATTCGCCAGCCAGTCGATGCCGATATGGATGTGGGCGGCGGCCTCTTCCCGGCCGGGAATCCGCAGATCGCGGCCGCGCGGTGCGCCGGTGCCGACGAAGACCGCGTCATAATCCTGCGCGAGCAGCGCGGCGAGGCTTTCGACCCGCTCGCCGAGCTTCATGCGCAAGCCGAGCCGGGTGATGAAGCCCATCTCCTCGTCGATCACGCTTTCGGGCAGGCGGAAGCGCGGGATCTGGCTGCGGATCATGCCGCCGGCCTTGGCGTCGGCATCATATACGGTGATGTCGTAACCGAGCGGCGCGAGATCGCGCGCGACCGTCATCGCCGCGGGCCCCGCGCCGACGCACGCGACCTTCTTGCCGATTTTCTGCAGGGGCTTGGCCGGCATCCGCGTGGTGACGTCGCCCTTGTTGTCGGCGGCGACCCGCTTGAGCCGGCAGATCGCGACCGGCTCCTCGTCAACCCGGCCGCGTCGGCATGCCGGTTCGCAGGGCCGGTCGCAGGTCCGGCCGAGAATACCGGGAAAGACGTTCGATTTCCAATTGATCATATAGGCGTCGGCGTGACGCCCCTGCGCGATCAGACGAATATATTCGGGCACCGGCGTGTGTGCCGGACAGGCCCATTGGCAATCGACTACCTTATGGAAATATTCCGGCGCCTCGGTGTTGGTGGGCTCCAACGCGTGCAACTCCTCTCACCAGCTCTCCTGTCTTGACGCGAAGAAGGGATGATCGCCGATCCACCCTCAAGCGCTCGCACGAGATGCTCGAACCTCCATCCTAACGCGCCGCGCCAAGGCTATCCAGCCCGATCTGGGCGTTCGGTGCCGATTTTTGGAAAGACTTGCCCGCCATTGGCAGGCGATGGCGCCAACCGCCGGGACGGAAAGGGCCCTTGACGGGAGGGGAGCCTGCCAGCCATCGTCATCCCTGCGATGACGACGGGGAGCGGCGCTCTGCCAAGATCCCACGGAAGCTGAGGCCGGACGAGTGCTGTACGATCGTCGGAAACATGCCGCGCGCAACACGGACAGCTTCGTATTTCACCAGCTGATCCCCTATATCGGCAACAAGCGCAAATTGCTGCCGCTGATCGCCCGCGCCATCGAGACAAGCGGGCTGGCCGCCGGCCAGAGTTTCGTCGACCTGTTTGCGGGCAGCGGCGTGGTCGCGCGCTTTGCCAAGGCCCGCGGCCACCGGGTGATCGCCAATGACTGGGAGCCCTATTCGGAGCTGATCAACCGCTGCTATGTCGGCTGCCGCGCGGCGCCGCGCTTCGGTGCGCGCTCCTACGCCGAGATGATCGACCATCTCAACAGATTGCCGCCGCGCCAAGGCTGGATCACCGATCATCTCTGTCCCGACGACGACGAACATTATGTGATCGGGCGCGACCGGCTGTTCTTCATGCGCAAGAACGGCATGCGCATCGATGCGATCCGCGAGGAGATCGAGCAGATCGCCGCGCGAGGCGAGATAGACGAAGACCAGCGCGCCTGCCTGCTCGCTCCACTGCTCTACCAGAGCTGCTACACGAGCAACACCTCAGGGGTGTTCAAGGGTTTTCATGCGGGCTGGGGCGGCAGCAATGGCACCGCACGCTACCGCATCTGCGGCGATCTGCGGCTCGATCCCGCGGTGTTCTGCGACAATGGCCTCGACAATGAGGTGACCCGGCTCGACGCCCAGCGCTTCAGCCGCGAGCACGGCCGGTCCTATGATTTTGTCTATGTCGATCCGCCTTATAACCAGCACCCCTATGGATCGAACTATCATGTGCTGAACAGCGTCGCGCTCTGGGACAAACCCGTGCTTGCCCCCAAGATCGGCGGGCGCGGCGACAAATCGGCCATCCGGCGCGACTGGCGGACCGAACGGCGCAGCCTGTACAACAGCGCTCGAGAGGCGTCGCAAGCCTTCGCCACCCTGATCGAGGGCCTGTCGGCGCGCTGGATCGCGGTCAGCTACAGCACCGACGGCAATATCCCGCTGGCCAAGCTGGTCAGTGCGTGCTGCGCGCGAGGCGCGACGCGGGCGTTCATCCAGCCATATAAGCGCTATCGGGTGAGCGCCCAGCGCTTTTCTCCCAAGCCGATGAACGCCGAGTTCGTGCTGCTGGTCGATACGGCGCGCGCGAGCAGAAGCTCGCCCGATTCGATCTCCGCGGCGATCCTCGCCGAGGAACGCAGCGCGTTACGGAGTCACCGCGAACTGGCGGCCGAGCCGGCCGGCTGAACCGTTCAGCTTGCGCGCAGGCAGCGAAGACTGCCGAAGATTCACTTGCGCATCCTCAATCCACATATCGTCACGCACGGCGGCGCCTCGGCCAATCCGCCCTTTCGCGCGGCCGCACAGATGGCTACAGCCCACCCATGATCCTCGTCGTCGACAATTATGACAGCTTCACCTGGAACCTCGTCCATTATCTGATGGAGCTGGGCGCCGAGGTCGAAGTCGTCCGCAACGATGCGATCGGCGTCGGACAGGCGATGTCGAGCGGGGCCGAGGCCTTCCTGATCTCGCCGGGGCCGTGCACCCCCAACGAGGCGGGTATCTCGCTCGATCTCGTCGCCGCCTGCGCGGCGGAGAAGCGCCCGCTGCTCGGCGTCTGCCTCGGCCACCAGTCGATCGGCCAGCATTTCGGCGGCCGGGTGATCCGCGCGCCGCAGCTGATGCATGGCAAGACCAGCCCGATCCTCCACGACGGCACCGGTCTTTATGCAGGGCTGCCCTCGCCGTTCACCGGAACGCGCTATCATTCGTTGATCGTTCCCGAAGAAGGGCTTCCCGCCGAGCTTCTGATCAACGCGCGCACCCCCGACGGCCAGGTAATGGGATTCCGCCATGCGGCTCTGCCCATCCACGGCGTCCAGTTTCATCCCGAAAGCATCGCGACCGAACACGGCCATGCGATGCTCGCCAACTTCATGCGCGCAGCAGGGATGCGGGTGAAGGAGCGCGCCTGACTTGGGCGCGCTGCCGGATCCCGACGTTCCACTCGATCAGCAGACGGCGTTCGAGACCTTCGGAGCGATTCTCGATGGCGCCCATGACGAGGACAGCCTCGTCACTTTCCTGACCCGGATGGCCGAACGCGACGAGACCAGCGCCGAGATCGCGGGCGCGGCCCTGGCGATGCGCGCCCGCATGCTGCCGATCGCCGCTCCCGCGAACGCGATCGACGTCTGCGGCACCGGGGGCGATGGGGCGCACAGCCTGAACGTGTCGACCGCGGTGGCGATCGTCGTGGCCGCGGCGGGGGTGCCCGTCGCCAAGCACGGCAACCGGGCGGCTTCCTCGAAAGCCGGCGCCGCCGATACGCTCGAAGCGCTCGGGCTCGACCTCGACCGCGCCTCGGATCGGGCCGAGGCCTCGCTCGCCGAGATCGGGCTGTGCTTCCTGTTCGCGCAGAAGCACCATCCGGCGCTCAAGCCGCTTGGCCCGGTGCGACGGCGCATCGGCCGTCGCACGATCTTCAACCTACTGGGGCCGATCGCCAACCCCGCCGGTGTCCGCCGCCAGCTGATCGGCGTTGCTCGCCCCGACTTTCTGCCGGTCTATGCGGGCGCGATCGAACGGATCGGCTGCGACGCGGCGCTGCTCGTTTCGGGCGACGAGCCCCTCGACGAGATCTCGATCGCGGGCCCCAGCAGCCTTTTCCGGATCGGCGCGATCGGCGCCGGCCCGGAGCGCTTCGCGCCCGAAGCCGCCGGCCTGCCCCGCCATCCGCTGGCCGCGATCCGCGGTGGCGACGCCGCCTTCAACGCCGCTGCGCTCCGCCGCCTGCTCGACGGCGAAGCAGGCGCCTATCGCGACGCGGTCCTCCTCAATGCCGCCGCCGCGCTGATCGTCGCGGGGCGCACCGGCGACTGGTTCGGAGCGATCGCGACGGCGGGCGAGGCCGTCGACACGGGCGCGGCGCGGCGCATCCTGGAGCGCTGGATCGCCTACTGAACCCAGAGGCGACGGGAACCGCACCGTCCGATCGATGGTTGGGTTCGACTACGTCAACAAAAGGTCAGCACGGGGCGATGTCGAGACGGATTTCTTCGGGCAATGCGGGCCTCGATGCCATTCTCAGAGGCGGCTTTCCGGAAAGGCGGCTATATCTGCTCGAAGGCTCGCCGGGCTCGGGCAAGACGACCTTCGCGCTCAAATTCCTGCTCGAGGGCATCCGGCAAGGCGAAAGCTGCCTTTACATAACGCTGTCCGAGACCAGCGAGGAACTGCGCGCCGTCGCCGCGTCGCACGGCTGGGATCTCACCGGGATCGAATTGTTCGAATTCGCGTCGGCCGAGGCGGTGCTTGGCGGTGATCGCGACCAGTCGGTGCTTTACTCCTGGGAAGTCGAGCTTGGCGAAACGGTCAGGCTAATCGAGGAGCAGGTCGAGCGCACCAGTCCGCGCAGGGTGGTGTTCGACAGCCTGTCCGAGATGCGCCTGCTCGCGCAGGACCCGCTGCGCTATCGGCGCCAGCTGCTGGCGCTCAAGCAATATTTCGCCGGGGGGGATGCGACGGTTCTGCTCGTCGACGACCTGACCTCGTCGGGCGGCGAGCGCGACACCCAGCTCCACAGCCTATGCCACGGCGTCATCACGCTCGAGCGGTCGACGCTCGATTTCGGCGCGGCGCGCCGGCGGATGCAGATTCAGAAGCTGCGCGGGGTCGATTTCGTCGCGGGCTATCATGATCTCGTCATCCGCAAGGGCGGGATCGACATCTTTCCACGGCTGATCGCGTCGGATCATCCGCCGCGCCCGGCCGAGGGGACCCTGTCGAGCGGGCTGCCCGAGTTCGACGCGATGTTCGGCGCAGGGCCGATGCGCGGCACCAGCACGCTCGTGACCGGCCCGGCCGGATCGGGCAAGACCTCGATCGCGATGCAGTTCGTGGTCGCCGCCTGCGCACGCGGCGAACCGTCGACGATATACCAGTTCGACGAGCGGGTGAGCACGCTGCTGGCGCGATCCGGCGAGCTTGAAGAAGAGCTGCGCAAATATATCGACTCTGGCTGCCTCGTCCTCCGTCAGATCAACCCCGCCGAACTGTCGCCAGGCGAGTTCGCCGCGATGGTAAGCTCCGAGGTCGAACAGCGCGGTGTGCGCGTGATGGTGATCGACAGCCTCAACGGCTATATGGCGGCGATGCCGCAAGAGCAGCAGTTGCTGCTGCAGATGCACGAGCTGCTCTCCTATCTCAACCATCATGGCGTCGCGACCTTCCTGATCAATCCGCAGCACGGGCTGGTCGGATCGATGGCGACCAGCCTCAACATTTCCTATGTGGCCGATGCGGTGGTGCTCATCCGCTTCTTCGAGGCGGAAGGGCGGATCAGGAAAGCGATCTCGATCCTGAAGAACCGCGGGGGAGCGCATGAGGACACCATCCGCGAATTGCGCATCGATTCCCGCGGGATCCGCATCGGCGAGCCGCTGACCAATTTCCGCGGGGTGCTGACCGGAACGCCCGAATATAACGGCCCCAGCGAACCGCTGATGGAAATCCGCGGTGCCGCTTAGCCCCGCCGGGGCGGGCCACCAGGTGCTGGTTGCGGCGCCGTTCGGCAGGGATGCCGAGAGCATCGCCAAGCTGCTGGGCGCCAACGGCCATGACGCCCGCTTGTGCGCCGGCCTGGACGAGATCGCCGCCATGATCGACGACCCGGTCGGCGCGGTGGTGCTGACCGAGGAAGCGTTGCGCGCAAATGGCCAGCGGCTGCGGGACGCGCTCGACGCCCAGCCTGCCTGGTCCGACCTCCCGTTCGTGCTCCTCGCGGCGCGGCGTATGGGGCCGCTGCCGCCCGGCCAGGCGGCGGCGCTGCGCATCTCCGAGATGATCGATAATTTCACCGTCCTCGAAAGGCCGCTCAGCTCGGTCTCGTTGCTGAGCGCGGTAAGCTCGGCATTGCGTTCGCGCCGCAAGCAATTCGATATGCGCGACCGCCTTGCCGAGCTCGGCTCGCGCAACGCCGCGATCGCGCGCAGCCAGGACGAGTTGCGCGAGAGCGAGGTCAAATTCCAGGCGATCACCAACTCGATCGACCATATGGTCTGGTCGACGCGCCCCGATGGCTATCATGACTATTATAACGAGCGGTGGTACGAATTCACCGGCGCGGCGCACGGATCGACCGACGGCGCCGGCTGGGCCGAGCTGTTCCACCCCGACGATCGTGAACGCACCTGGGCGCGATGGCGCGAGTCGCTCGACACCGGCGCGCCCTACCATATCGAATATCGACTGCGGCACCGTTCAGGCGCCTATCGCTGGGTGCTCGGGCGGGCACAGCCGATGCGCGATCAGGCGGGCCGGATCGTCCGATGGTTCGGTACGTGCACCGACATCGACGATATTGTCGCGGCGCGCGACATCCTGTCCAAAAGCCGCGAGCAACTCGAAACGATGGTGCTCGAACGCACCGAAGAGCTGCGCCGCGCGCACGAGCATCTTCACCAAAGCCAGAAGATGGAGGCGGTCGGTCAGCTGACCGGCGGAATCGCGCACGACTTCAACAATATGCTGACCGGCGTGATCGGCGCGATGGACATCATGCGGCGCAGGATCGCCGCAGGCCGGCTCGACGATCTCGATCGCTTCATGGACGCCGCGACCACCTCCGCGACGCGAGCCGCCGCGCTTACCCAACGCCTGCTCGCCTTCTCGCGCCGCCAGGCGCTCGATTCGAAACCGGTCGACGTCAACGCCCTGGTCCGGTCGCTCGGCGATCTGATCGAACGCACGATCGGCGAGCAGATCATGCTGGACATGCGGCTGGGCCCGGTCGCGGCTGGCGTCGCCGACGCCAATCAGCTCGAAAGCGCTATCCTGAACCTGACGATCAACGCGCGCGACGCGATGCCCGCCGGAGGGACGCTCACCGTCGCCACGAGCGCCGCCGAGATCGATCCGGCACAGGCCGCGGAGATCGGCGAGGCCGAGCCGGGGCATTTCGTTGTCGTCTCGGTGTCCGACACCGGCACGGGCATGAGCCGAGACTTGCTCGGCAAGGTGTTCGAACCCTTCTTCACCACCAAACCGATCGGTCAGGGCACTGGTCTCGGCCTGTCGATGGTTTACGGTTTCGCGCGACAGAATGGCGGCCATGTCGCGATCGACAGCGTCGAGGGCGAGGGGACCACGGTCAGCATCTTCCTGCCCGCCGCCGATCGCGCCGCGTCGCGCCAGCGCGACAGCCGGCCGGTCGCGCCGGAAGGGCATGGCCAGCGTGTGCTCGTGGTCGAGGACGATCCGTCGGTGCGGCTGCTGATCCACGACGTGCTCGAGGAGGTCGGCTATAGCGCCATCGAAGTGAGCGACGGGGCGGCGGCGGTCCCGATCCTCGCATCCGACGAGGCGATCGATCTGATGATCTCGGATGTCGGCCTGCCAGGGATGAACGGGCGCCAGCTCGCCGACACTGCGCGCGGCTACCGCCCCGACCTGCCGATCCTGTTCGTCACCGGCTATGCCGAAAAGGCGGCGATCCGCTCGGGCTTTCTCGGGGATAATATGGCGATGATCACCAAGCCTTTCTCGCTCGACGATCTGGGCCAGAAAATCGGCGAAATCTTGGGGAATGGATAGCCCAGGTCGATGGGCGCTCCGCCGGCGCTATTTCGCGAGGCCCGCGAGCCGGTCGGCCGGGATGGTCGCCACCGCGCGCTTGAGTTCCGAAATGTCGGCCACCCGTCCCTCGGCCTGGATCATGAAGCGGTTGGCGACCAGTTCGCTGTAGCTGCCGTCGCGCGATTGGCTGTCCCATTTTTCGGTGATCAGACGTCCGTCGACGGTCTGGGTCTTCTCGTAGCCGGTCGCCGTCTCGCGGTTCGACTGGACGTTCATCGCGCCGCCCAGCGCGGCAAAGGCACCGGCTGCCGCCATGTCGGTCAGCTCGAGCCGAATCGCATTGTCCCCCGCTTCGTAGCGGGCCTCGGCGTGCGCCCCTCCGAGCCCGCCGGCATTCGCTCCCGAGCTCTCGATCTCGGTGCGCTTGTATCCGCCCAAACCCGCCGGCAGCAGTGCCTGCAACGCCGAGGGGGCGACCGCCGCGACGCCTTGGCCGCCGCCCGCCTCCATCTGCTTGGCGGCCTGTTCGGCCTGCTTCGCCGCCGCATCGAGCTTCGAGAGATCGATCGTGCCCGCGCCTGGCAGGCTCGCCGTTCCCGCCACCGATCCTCCGGTCATCGAGATCGCCGGGGTGAACACGCGTCCGACGGTGCCCACGATCGCCCCCGCCACGATCGACAGCAGGATCGCCGCAAGAATCGTCACCACGGTATAGCCGAGCGCCTTCTCCTGCGGCGCGCGCATCAGCAATGGCAACCCTAGATAGAGAAGATAGAGGCTGTAGAGCCCGCCGATTATTCCGAGCCAGGCGAGCTGGGGAACGATGCCGAACACCCCCGCGACCCACGAAGCGGTCGGCGCATAGGCGGCGACCTTGATCGCCTGAAGTTGGTTCTTGGTTCCGCCGAAGCTTGGCGCGAGCGCGTCGATGATGAGCGCCAGCACGAACACGCTGACCAGCGAAAGCACATATTGCGCGATCGCCGAGCTGACCGCCGTCATCGGCGAAAGCCGGACGGTGATGCCGAACATCGAAAATCCGAACAACAGATTGCCGATCAGCCCCGCGATCGCCGGGATCGCCGCCAGGATCAGCACATATGAGCGGAAAATCCCACCCGTCGTGGCGGGTTCCAGGTCGATGACCGGCCATTCGGTCTTGGGCGTAACGATGATGCGCTTGGCGCGCTCGACGAGTCCTGGCTGGATATCGGCCATGCTTCAGCCTCCCCTGTTAAAGCTGTCGCCCCCCACGTCATGATCGGCCACTTCGCCGTTCCGATGCAAGCGTCTTCGTTACGGCATTTTCGGCGATGGATTGTCCCGTCCGTAGGGGCGCGTGATCGCCTCGAGCAGATGGCCGTCGGGATCCTCGAAATAGACCCCGCGCCCGCCGTCATGGCGGTTGACGACGCCCGGCATCGTCCGGGCCGGATCGGCCCAATGATCGAGCCCCTTGGCCTTTATCCGCCCATAGACCTCATCGAACTCGGCTTCGCCGACAAGGAACGCATAATGCTGCCGCGCGACGGCACCGCTCTTCTCCATGAAGTCGATCGACACGTCATTGTCGAGATCGACCACCAGGAAATGGTGGAACGGCACGGGCGCGGGCCGGCCCAGCATCTCGGCGAGGAAGGTCGCTGAGCGGACCTTGTCGCTGCACCAGAGGATGACATGATTGAGTTCGACCGTCATGGCGCGACGATAGCTTCCATCGGCGCGCTTGTCAGCACAGGGCGCGCCGCGCGTGCTGCTTTCGCCTCGCGCGCGGCTGCGCTATGGCCCGCCGATGAGCAACAAGCTGACCGAGATCTGCGACGTCAAGCGCGACCATGTCGCCCGGCTGAAAGCCGCGACATCCTTTGCCGACCTGACCGCGCGCGCGCGCGCCGCAAGCCCGCCGCGCGGCTTCCGCGCCGCGCTCGATCGTGCCGCCGCCGACGGCTACGGGCTGATCGCCGAGATTAAGAAGGCGTCCCCCTCGAAGGGGCTGATCCGCGCCGACTTCGATCCGCCCGCGCATGCCCGCGCGTACCAGGCGGCGGGCGCGGCCTGCCTGTCGGTGCTCACCGACAAGCCCTATTTCCAGGGGCATGACGATTATCTGGTGGCGGCGCGCGCCGCCTGTTCGCTGCCCTGCCTGCGCAAGGACTTCATCGTCGATCCCTGGCAAGTGACCGAGGCGCGCGCGCTCGGCGCCGATGCGATCCTGATCATCGTCGCGGCGCTCGACGACGACGAGATGGCCGAGATCGAGGCCGCTGCGATCGAGCATGGCATGGATGCGCTGGTCGAGGTCCACGACGCCGCCGAGCTTGAACGCGCTACGCGGCTTCGTTCACGATTGATCGGGGTCAATAACCGCGACTTGCGTGACTTCTCGGTCGATTTCGCGCGCACCTACGAGCTGGTCGGCCGCGCGCCCGCGGGCAGCACCTTCGTCGCCGAGAGCGGGCTGGGCTCGAAGACCGATCTCGACGCGATGGCCGCGCACGGCGTGCGCTGTTTCCTCGTCGGCGAGTCGCTGATGCGCGAGCCCGACGTCGCCGCCGCCACGCGCAGACTGCTGACCGGCGCATGACCGACAGGCTCACCCATCTCGACGATGAAGGCGCGGCACGGATGGTCGATGTGTCGGCGAAGGCGGAGACCAGGCGCGAGGCGGTCGCCGAGGGCCGCATCCTGATCGCCGCCGCCGCGCTCGATGCGATCCGCGCGGGATCGGTCAAGAAGGGCGACGTGCTCGCGGTCGCGCGCGTCGCGGGAATCATGGCGGCGAAGAAGACCGCCGAGCTGATCCCGCTCTGCCACCCGCTGCCGATCGAAGGCGTGTCGCTCGATCTTGCGATCGAAGCGGACGGGATCCGCGCCACCGCGACGGTCGCCACCCGCTATAGCACCGGCATCGAGATGGAGGCGCTCACCGCGGTGTCGGTCGCGCTGCTGACGATCTACGACATGGCCAAGGCGCTCGATCGCGGCATGCGAATCGAGGGGGTGCGGCTGCTGTCGAAGACCGGCGGCAAATCGGGCGACTGGAAGGCTTAGGCCGGTGGCGCTGATCCCGGTCGCCGAGGCGCAGGCGCGGATGCTCGCGCTCAAGCCGCCGCTCGCGGTCGAGACTGTGCCGCTCGGCGCCGCAGCGGGCCGCCACGCCGCCGCCGACGTCCACGCGCGCCGCACCCAGCCGGCGCTCGATCTGTCGGCGATGGACGGTTATGCGATCCGCTTCGCCGAGCGCCCCGGCCCGTGGGCCGTGATCGGCGAAAGCGCCGCCGGCCGCGGACTCGCCCAAGCGCTCGCGCCGGGCGAGGCCGCGCGCATCTTTACCGGCGCTCCGGTGCCTCTGGGGGCCGACGCGGTCCTGATCCAGGAAGAGGCCCTGCGCGAGGGGGACCGCCTGACCATGATCGGCGATGGACCGCGTCATCCGGGTGCGCATGTCCGCCGCGCGGGCAGCGATTTCGCCGAGGGCGACCGCCTGATCGCTGCAGGAGCCCCGATCGGCGCGGCCGCGATCGCGCTGGCGGCGAGCGGCGGGCATGGCGCGCTGCCGGTCCGCGTGCGGCCCCGGATCGCGATCCTGTCGACCGGGGACGAATTGGTGCCCGCCGGCGAACCGGCGCATGGCGCGCTGCTGCCGGCCTCCAACGGCCCGATGCTCGCCGCGATGCTTGGCTGCATGGCGTGCAGCGTCACCAACCACGGCATCGTGCGCGACGATCTCGCCACGATCGCTGCGGCCTTCGCGGCGGTCGCCGGGCAGGCCGACATCGTCGTCACCACCGGCGGCGCGTCGGTCGGCGACCATGACCTTGTGCTGCCCGCGCTCCGGCAGGCCGGCGCCGTGATCGATTTCTGGAAGGTGCGCATGAAGCCCGGCAAGCCGGTGATGATCGGCACGCTGGGCGACGCCATCGTGCTCGGCCTGCCGGGCAATCCGGTTTCGGCGTTCGTCACCGCAACGCTGTTTCTCAAGCCGCTCGTCGCGCATCTGCTGGGCGCGGCGCGACCGCTGCCGTTCGCGATGCCCGCCCGGCTTGGCGCGCCGCTCCCCGCTACGGGGAACCGCGCCGAATATCTGCGCGGAAAATGGGCCGATGGCGGGGTCGTCCCCCTGGTCGGCCAGGACAGCGCCGGGCTTCTCGCGCTGGCCGAGGCCGAGCTTCTGATCGTGCGCGCAGCCACGGCGCCCGCGCTCGATGCGGGTGCAGAAGTGGAGATTGTTACGCTCGCTTGACAGAGTCCGCATAGTTTCCTAAATGTTCTTTGTCCGTTCTCGACGAGGGCTTTTGCCATGCTGACCCGCAAGCAACATGAACTGCTGGTGTTCATCCACGATCGCCTGGGCGAAACCGGCGTGTCGCCCTCCTTCGAGGAAATGAAGGAGGCGCTTGAGCTCAAGTCGAAGTCGGGCGTGCATCGCCTGATCAGTGCGCTCGAGGAGCGCCAGTTCATCCGCCGCCTGCCCAACCGCGCGCGCGCGCTCGAGGTGCTGCGCATGCCCGAAACCGCGGTCAAGGCGCCCGCCGCCGCGGCCCCGGCCAGGGCGCCGTCGGTCGTCCCGCAGGCGGCCAACGAGAATGTGCTCGAGATCCCGCTGCACGGCCGGATCGCCGCCGGGCTGCCGATCGAGGCGCTCGAGGGGCAGAGCACGCTTTCGGTTCCCGCGGCGCTGCTCGGCCCGGGTGAGCATTATGCGCTCGAAGTCTCGGGCGATTCGATGGTCGAGGCCGGCATCCTCGACGGTGATTATGCGCTGATCCGCAAGGCCGATACCGCGCGCGACGGCGAGATCATCGTCGCGCTGATCGCTGATGCGGAGGCGACGCTCAAATATTTCCGCCGCGAGGGCGCGATGATCCGCCTCGATCCGGCCAACCGCGCTTATGATCCGCAGCGCTACAAGCCCGACCAGGTACGCGTCCAGGGCAAGCTGGCGGGGCTGCTGCGGCGTTATTGAGGGGGTAGAGACCCGTCCGGCCCAGTGCAGACCGGGTCTCGCTTCACTCTCGCAGCGTCGCCCATGGATGCCGCCCGACACGGGCCGCCACGCTTTCGATCGCTCCTCGCTCCAGGTCGATCGCAAGCCCCCCGGTTCTTGCGAGCAATGGCCGGTCGATCTTGATCCAGCGCGGCGTGCAGGATCGCGGCAGCCGCCGTTCGCTGATGACGATATCGGCGCGCGCGCAGGCGCGCCTCATACGGGCGATGTCGATCAGATAGGGGCTGCGCGTCGCCAGCAGCCGCCAGCGCCTTCCCCCGCGCGGTAGGACCGCTTCGCACAGATCGGCCGAGCAGCGCGCCGCCTGCAGCGCATCGATCGGCAGCGGGTCGCCGTCGACCCCCGCCGCCTCGCTGAGCACGTCGCGGATATAGTCGCCCGCGCGATCGCGGAGCAACGCCACGCGGCCGTCGCCGAGCACCACTGCGACATGCCGGCCGTCGCCGGTCACCAGCACGTCGGGCGCCGGCGACAGCACCGCCCAGAGCGCGCCCGCGGCGAGCGGCACGCAGCCCCAACGCCGCGCGGCTGTCCGCCACAAGGCGATCCACAGCCCGCCCCCGACCATCAGCGCGAACGCGCCCCAAGCCATTGTCGGCAGCATCGCCACGGCCCCCGGAGCGTCGCCCACCGCATGCGCGATCCACAGCAGCAGCGCCAAGGCCTTCGACGCCAGCCACCAGGCGGGCGCGCCGAGCCCCGCGAGATCGAGCAGCAGCGCCAGCGCCTCGAGCGGCATGATCACGAAGGTGGTGAGCGGGATCGCGACGATGTTCGCGGCGGCTCCATAGAGCCCCGACTTGTGGAAGTGGAACAGCGCGATCGGCGCCAGCGCCGCTTCGATCACCAGCCCCGACAGCAATAGCACAGCCAGCCCGCGGCCCAAGCGCGTCACCACGCCTTCGTCGCGGCGTGCGGCGAACGCCTTGATCCGCGGATGTTCGAGCAGGGCGACCAGCGCGGTCACCGCAGCGAAGCTCAGTTGAAAGCTCGCGCCAGCGAGCGCCTCGGGCCAGAGCAGCAACACGATCAGCGCCCCCGCGGCCACCAGCCGCAGCGTGATCGCCTCGCGCCCCATCGCGATCCCGGCAAGCACCAGCAGCGCCGCGATGCACGACCGGATCGTCGGCACCTGCGCCCCCGAGAGCAGAGTGTAGCCCACCCCGGCCAGCGCGCCCGCGGCAGCCGCGATCAGCAGCAATGGCAGGTGCAACGCGAGCCGCGGGCTGAGCGCAAGCAGCCGCAGCATGAGCAGCATCACCCCGCCGACAACCGCCGAGACATGCAGCCCCGAGACCGACAGCAGATGCGCGAGGCCCGACTGGCGCATCGCCTCGGCGTCTTCTTCGGCGATCGCGCCCTGGTCGCCGGTGGCGAAGGATGCCGCGATTCCTCCCGCGCTCGCCCCGTCAACCCTGGCCTCGATATGCGCCGAGAGGCGTGCGCGACGATCGGCGAGCCAGGTCGAAAGCCCGTCACCGCCCGCGCCGGCCCCGATTGCGGGCGGATCGAGCGCCTTGCCGGTCGCGCCAATCCCCATGAACCAGGCAGCGCGTGCGAAATCATAGCCGCCGGGCACCGCCGCAGGCGGGGGCGGCAGCAATCGCGCGCGCACCGCTATGCGGCTCCCGCCCGGCACAAGCTCGGGCATATCAGCCTGGTCGACGTTGAGCCGGACGCGCGGCGGGAGCAGCCCGGGATCGGTGGCGATGGTCAGCCGCACCAGCTCGCGCGCCGGGAGCCGCTCAACCGCCTCGATCCGGCCCACGAGCTGCGCCACCACCGGCCGGTCGATCCGCGGCGCTGCGACCCAATCGGCGCGCGTCCAGATCACGATCATACCGAGCAGGGCAGTGCATGCCGCCACCCCGACCGCGCGACCAACGCGGCGGTCGAGCCCGATCGCCGGGGCCATCAAGGCGATCCCCGCCAGCCCCGCCATCGCCGCCAGCCAGCTCGATCGATCGGGCAGCATCAGCCACAGGGCGATTCCCGCGCCGAGCGCGACCGGAAGCCACAGGCCGAGCTGATCGCGCTCGGCTTCGAGCCAGCGTTCGATCCGCCGCAGCCCGGCTCCTGCGAGCGGTGCGAACCGCGCCGTTCGCGGGCGAAGGGTCAGCTCAGGCGCGTAGCCGGACATCGATCACCCCTTCCATGCCCGGATTCCCCGAAGCCCCCGGCCAGCCAATTTGACCCGGCGGCAAAATGCGTTAGGGGGCGCATCGACCCCTTTTGGCCATAGCGCCGATCTTGGAGAAACGGCGCGTGGGCGCAAGCACAGAACAACAGCCCGTCATTACCCGCTTCGCGCCGTCGCCGACCGGCTTCTTGCACATCGGCGGCGCCCGTACCGCGCTGTTCAACTGGCTGTTCGCGCGCCACCATGGGGGGAAGTTCCTGCTCCGGATCGAGGACACCGACCGCGCCCGCTCGACCCAGCCGGCGATCGACGCGATCCTCGACGGGATGCGCTGGCTGGATCTGAGCTGGGACGGTGAGGTGGTCTATCAGTTCGCCCGCGCGGCGCGCCACGCCGCGGTGGCGCACGAGCTGCTCGCAAACGGTCATGCCTATCGCTGCTACGCCACCGCCGAGGAGCTGGCCGAGCTGCGCGAGCAGCAGCGCGCGGCGAAGCAACCCCTGCGCTATGACGGCCGCTGGCGCGATCGCGATCCGGCCGAGGCCCCGGCCGACGCTCCGTTCGTGATCCGCCTCAAGGCGCCGCGCGAGGGCGAGACGATGATCGACGATCGCGTCCAGGGCGCGGTAATCGTGCGGAACGCCGAGCTCGACGACATGATTCTGCTCCGCTCGGACGGCACGCCGACCTATATGCTCGCGGTGGTGGTCGACGATCATGACATGGGCGTCACCCATGTGATCCGCGGCGACGATCATCTCAACAACGCCTTTCGCCAGCTGGCGCTGATCCGTGCGATGGCATGGCGCGAGCCGGTCTATGCGCATATTCCGCTGATCCACGGGGCCGACGGCGCCAAGCTGTCGAAACGCCATGGCGCGCTCGGTGTCGATGCCTATCGCGATGCGATGGGGATGCTGCCCGAAGCGGTGAACAACTATCTGCTCCGGCTTGGCTGGGGCCATGGCGACGACGAGATCATCACGCGGGCGCAGGCGGTCGCGTGGTTTGAGCTTGAAGGTGTCGGCCGCTCGCCCTCGCGCTTCGACATGAAGAAGCTCGAGAACCTCAACGGCCATTATATCCGCGAGGCCGATGACGCGCGGCTGGCCGATCTGATCGTACCCGGAGTCGCGGCGCGGACGGCGCGGGATTTCGGGCCGGCGGACCGCGCCCTACTGCTACGCAGCATCCCATTGCTGAAGGTAAGAGCAAAGGATCTCAACGAGTTATCCGATGGCGCGACCTTTCTGTTTCGCACCCGCCCGCTCGATATGGACGAGAAGGCCGCAACGCTGCTAGACGAACCGGGCAAGCATCTGCTGGCCCAGGCCCGCGAGGCGCTTGCCGCCACCACCGACTGGACCGCGCCAACGCTGGAGGCGGCGCTCCGGACGGTGGCGGAGCGAGGGGGGACTGGTCTCGGCAAGGTCGCGCAACCGCTCAGGGCCGCGCTCACCGGCCGCGCCACATCCCCCGGGATTTTCGACGTTCTGGCGCTCCTCGGGCGGGAGGAGAGCCTGGGCAGGCTCGACGATCAGTTGGACTGAGGCGGCCGGGTCGAGTGAAGGGATGCCGGAGCACCGGACAAGCGGCGAACGACAGGAGATTGAAGCATGGCGGATAAGGTTAAGCTGGAGTTCGACGGCACGGCGTCCGAATATCCGGTTATGTCGGGCACGGTAGGCCCCGACGTCATCGATATCCGCAAGCTTTATGGCGCGACCGGCGCATTCACCTATGATCCGGGATTTACCTCCACCGCATCGTGCCAATCGGCGCTAACCTATATCGATGGCGACGAAGGCGTGCTGCTGCATCGCGGCTATCCGATCGACCAGCTCGCCGAGCAGTCCAGCTTCATGGAAGTCTCCTATCTGCTGCTCAACGGCGAGCTGCCGAGCGGCGAGGCACTGAGGAGCTTCACGAACACGATCAGCCGGCATACGATGCTGCACGAACAGCTCGCGACCTTCTATCGCGGTTTCCGCCGCGATGCGCACCCGATGTCGATCATGTGCGGCGTGGTCGGCGCGCTCTCCGCCTTTTACCACGACTCGACCGACATCACCGATCCCAAGCAGCGCATGATCGCCAGCCACCGGCTGATCGCCAAGATGCCGACGATCGCCGCGATGGCCTATAAATATGCGGTGGGGCAGCCCTTCCTCTATCCGCGCAACGATCTGAGCTACACCGGCAATTTCCTGCGCATGACGTTCGGCGTGCCCGCCGAGGAATATGAGATCGATCCCGTGATCGAATCGGCGATGGACAAGATCTTCATCCTCCACGCCGACCATGAGCAGAACGCCTCGACGTCGACGGTGCGGCTCGCCGGCTCTTCGGGGGCCAATCCATTCGCGTGCATCGCCGCGGGCATTGCTTGCCTGTGGGGGCCCGCGCATGGCGGCGCCAACGAGGCCGCGCTCAACATGCTGCGCGAGATCGGCACCCCCGATCGCATCCCCGAATATATCGCGCGCGCCAAGAACAAGGACGATCCGTTCCGGCTGATGGGCTTCGGCCATCGCGTCTACAAGAATTTCGATCCGCGCGCGAAGGTGCTCGGCAAGGCCGCGACCGAGGTGCTCGACAAGCTCGGCATCAATGATCCGGTGCTCGACACCGCGCGTGAGCTCGAGCAGATCGCGCTCAAGGATCAATATTTCATCGACAAGAAGCTCTATCCCAACGTCGACTTCTATTCGGGCGTGATCCTGTCAGCGATCGGTTTCCCGACGACGATGTTCACCGTTCTGTTCGCACTGGCGCGTACCGTCGGCTGGGTCGCGCAGTGGAACGAAATGATCTCGGATCCCGAGCAGAAGATCGGCCGCCCGCGCCAGCTTTACATGGGTCCGGCGCAGCGCGACTATGTTCCGGTCGCTCAACGCTGATCGGCACGGCAGACCGGGTCGGCTTCCATTTGGCGTCGGCCCGGTCGCCCCGAAGCTTCTACCGGGGCGCGATGAGACCTGTCCGCAGCACCCTCGGCATCAGCCCTCCGCAGGAAGCGTGAAGACGAAGCGTGCCCCCTCCCCTGGCGCGCTGTCGACGCCGATGTCGCCCCCCATCGCGCGGGCCAGGCGGCGCGAGATATAAAGGCCGAGGCCGCTCCCGCTGCCGTCGCGCAGGCCGAGCCGCTCGAACCTGTCGAAAATGCGCTCATGATGTTCCACGGCGATGCCGTCGCCGCTGTCGCTGACGATCACCGCCGCAATGTCGCCTTCGCGTTCGCAATGGATCTGCACGACGCCGCCCGCGGGGGCATGGCGGATGGCGTTGCTGAGCAGGTTGATCAGCACCTGGAGGACGCGGCGGAAATCGCCCCGCGCCATGACCGGCTGCCCTGCCGGCGGCGAAACGATCTGCACCTGATGATTGGCGGCGCGCACGCCGAGCAGGCCGGTGGCGCGCTGGGCGATGTCCGCCAGATCGACGGTATCGATTTCGGGCCGGAAGTCGGATCGCTCGATCGTCTGCAGGTCGATCAGGTCATTGACCAGCGCGAGCAGGTGCCGGCCGGCCCCGGCAATGTCCCCGGCATAGGCCGCATAGTCGCTGCGGACGGGGCCATCATCGCGCCCGGAAATATGGTCGGCGTTGGCGATGATCCGGTCGAGCGGCCCGCGCATCGCACGGCCGAGCTGGGTGCCGAACGCATCGTCGATCGGAGCCGGATCGTCACCCGCCGGATGAGAACCCCGCACCTCACGACGGCTGATCAACAGCTGATAGCCCGAGAAGCGCCCCCCGGGATCGCTGAGCGGCACGCCGGCGATGCGGACCGGAATGCCCGGCCCAAGCAGGAAGGTGGCGTCGTCCTCTTCGAATCGCTCGCCGGCGCGCGCGGCCCGCACCATGCGGCTGGGGCCGGGGCTGTCGCTGATGATGCGGAACAGCGCCTCGACCGGTTGGCCCATCGCGCCCGGCATGTTGGCCGGCGGCTGCGTGACGCGCAGCGTCGAGTCGGTCTCGAAGATCCAGTCGGCGCTCGCGCGGGTGAAGTCGCGCCAGCGCAACGCCTCCTGCCCGGGCGGCGGCTGCACCGCGGCGATCTCCTGCCAGGCGGTGATCGTCAGATCGGTCCCGTCGCCGGCGGGTCTGGCGCTGACCCACAGATCGACGTCGAGATCGCCAAAGGCCGCGACGACCCGGCGCGAAATCGTGATGCGGAGCCGACGGGCGAGCCGCACGAGCGACGCGAGCGGTGGAATCGCCAACGCCCCGCCCCGCACCCCGCCCGCATATTCCTGCAGGCGCAACAGCGGCGGGTCGGCCTCGGCCAGCCGGCCCTTGTCGTCGACCCTGCCATGGACGGGTCCGATCGCGGCGGGTGCATTCATCGCCGCCGGCCGTTCTCGCCGATTTCGACGACCGCGCGCCGATAGTTCGGATCGAGCCGCCAGATCAGGACGGCCTCGGCCGCCTCGTGCAGGCCGAGCCGATCGAACGCCTCGGCGCGCGCGACGACGGCGTCCTCGCCGACCCCCTCGGCGGAGCCTATCCGCCACAAAATCGTGACCGCGGCATCGCGGCCGCAGTCGATCGACCGTAGCAGGGTGCCGAGCATCATGCCCCCTGGGTCGGCGACCATCGACCAGATGCTCGCCGAATCGATCCCCGCGCGCTGCGCGATCGCGGCCGTGAACAGCGCCAGCCAGCCTTCCTCGAGCGCCGCTGTCAGCAGCGCATCATCGATCAGCCCGCGTTCGGCGAGCAGCGCCGCCAGCGTGTCGGCGCGCGCCTCGAGCGTATCGGCGTCCTCATGGTCGGCGAGCAGATCGCGCACAGCGCCGGCGAGCAGCAGATCGGCCTGCGAATCGGGGATGGCATGCTCGAGGATCAAATAGTGACGCAGCGCGGCCGCCACCGCCCAAAGGAGGCGGCGATGCGGGCCGGGCGGAAGATCGGTGCGGGCAAGCGCCGGATCGCCGAACTGATCGTAACGCCGGCTCTCGGCGATCAGCAGCGCCATCGTCGCTTCGGCCACCGCCTCGTCGCCCAGATCGAGGAGGCGCTGCGCGAGATCCGCGACATGATAGGGCGAATCGCGCCCGAGCACGATCGCCAGCCGATGCTCGTCGACGCGGCGGAGCATGGCCGAGACGAGATCGGGCTCGCGCAGCAACTGGGTGTTTTCGAGCAGCGGCAACGCGATCGGCACATGCGCCGCGCCGAGCGCCGTCGCCAGCTGGGGGCTCGCATCGGCCGGCAGCGCGGCCGCGATGCGGATCCGCAGCTCGTCCTCGATCGCGCCGATCAGCGAGCGCATGAGCTGGGTGATCTGCGCGCGATGCTGGTCCGAAAGGCCGGTCACCGGATTATGGAAGAGGTCGTTGGCCGCGCGTTCGGCGCGGGTGTCGACACCGTCGAGCGCGCGCACGGCAACGGCCAGCCATCGCGCCGCCGCGGGCCGCAGCTCATCCCCTTCATCGTCGTCCAGCCCCATCATCGCTTCGGTCATAGCGGAATGTCGTTAAATCGAAGCTAAACCTTCATCGCCCACGAATCCGGGCGCCTTGCCATGCTGCCACGAACCGTTCGACGAAGGAAATTGCCACATAAGCCGCGAGCAGCGCCAGCATCCAGCGCCAGCCGCCCGCGAAGGCCAGCACCGGCGCGGTCCAGAGCAGCGCGTCGGCGCTCGCCAGCCAGCGCGGATCGGGCAGCGGCCGGATTGCCGCGACCACCGGGGCGAGCCCGGCAGTTCCGACCAGCCCCACCGCGATCAGGGCCGCGATCGTCCACCAGCCCCACCCCCCCTCGGCGGCGACCGTCCGGCAGAGCAGGATCAGCGCCATCGACGATGCGGCATGGCGCGCCAGCGCGCAAAGCTGGTCCTGTCCTGCACCGCCGCCCCAGATCCGTCCCATCCGCCGCGCGGTGGAGGCGAGTCCGGCGGCGATGGGCAACAGCAGCAGCGCGGCCCAGTAATAATGGAAACTCGCCAGCAGCGGCGCGGCCCAGCCAAGCGCGACCGCGCCATAAGCGAGACGGGCCGGCTCGACCTGCCGCTCGATCAGCGGCGGGATCAGCGGCGCGGCGAACAGCCGGTGGAGATGGCGTTCCGTCCAGTTGCCCTCATCGGCTTCGGCGCGCCGCAGCAGGCTGGCCTCGACCGCGCCGATCGCCGCGGGGCCGGTGGCGAGCACGGGGGGCGGAAGCGGCCGGTCCCCCGACGGATCGAGTGCATCCACCCGCATCGCATCGGCCTGCACCAGCCGGCGCAACAGGGTCGATGTCAGATCCCAATCGCCGAGCATCCGCGCAGTCGCCTCGAGCTGCGGCTTGCCGAGCAGAGCGCAGCCCGCCCAGCGCTGCGTCGCGTCGATGCGTTCGAAGGCGAGATAGTCGGGCGTGTCAGGCAGCACGAGCAGCGCCGCCGCGGGCGTGGCGGCGAGCGCGTCGATCGCGCCCTGCGCTGCCACGGCCCCGTCGGCGAGCAGCAGAATGCGTTCCTGCGGATGGAAGCGGTCGATCGCGTCGGGAACGGTGCGCGCGATCTCGATCCGGGCGCCACCCCGGCGCAACCGGTCGATCGCCGACGCCAGCGGCGCGGGAACCCGCTCGGCGAGGATGACGACATGACCCGCGCCCGCGGCGAGCGCGAGCCCGGCCTGATATTCGAGCAGGGTCCGCCCCGCGAGCGGGAGCGTCGCCCGCAGCCCGTCCCCGATATCTGTTTGATCCTGCGCGGTAATCAGCGCTGCAAGCGGCACCTGGCATCCCCCGACGGCAAGCCTTCAGGGATAAGCGCCTCAAGCGATTCGGCAAAGCCGGAATAACGCCCGCCCTGTGCGGTTTTGGGGCGATCGGCAGACAATGCGCGCTTTGGGCGCGCAAGCGCGCGCTCAATCGTGCGGGATCAGCGGCACGCCGCCAGCGCGTCGGCCACCGCGTCGAGCAGCAGCGGATCGGGGCCCGTAGCGGCCGCGCGCGCCGCAACCTCCATCAGCTCGGCCATCGCGAAGCTCGCCGCGAGCCCTTGCAACTTGAGCGCCTCGCAGCGCCAGACATCGATCGTGCCCGCCTGCGACAGGGCGGCGACATGCATTGTCGCCGAGGCGAGGAACAGCGCCCGCAGTTCCCCTGCCACCGCGCTGTCACCACCGACCGCCTCGGCAAGCAGATGATCGAGTTTTCCGGGTTCGAAAGCCATGCCGCGATTAGGACCCGAAAGGGTAAAGATTTCGTTACCCGGGCTATCGCTCGATTCGCGATTCCTATAGATTCCGGTCATGGGCAAGGCACCGCACCCGTTGGATCGCTGGCACGGCGTCGACGCCGCCGAGGCCGAGGCGCTTCGCGCGGCCTCGAACGTCGACCTTACCGCCGAGACGAAGCCGTCAGCAGCGGCCGACGAGGAACTGCTGCTGGTCGAGGAAGCGCCGGCGCTGGCGCCGCTTCCCGCAGCGTCGATTCCCGCCCTGCCCGCTCGCCGTGCTGGCGACATCGCGATCGGCGCACTGTTCGGTCTGCTGGCGGCCGGCTGGATCGCGCTCTGGATCGGCGGAGCGGCCCCATCGCGCATCGATCTCGCGACGCTGGCTAACACCATCGCGCTGGCCAGCGGGCCGCTGGCATTGCTCGGGATCGTCTATCTGCTGCTGCAGCGCAGCCCGCGTCGCGAGGCGGTCCGCTTCGGCGAAACCGCGTTGTCGATGCGCGCCGAGGGCGAGCGGCTGGAAGCGACGGTGGCGCAGGTCTCGGCGACGCTCGAGCGACAGCGCGCAGAGCTTGCGGCGCATGGCGCGGCGTTGCTCGACGCGGGCGAGCGCGCCGCCGACAAGCTTCGCCAGATCAGCACCGATATGCGCGACGAGACCGACCTGCTCGATCGCCACACCCGGCAGCTTCACGATGCGGCCGGGCTGGCACGCGCCGATATCGGCGGGCTGATGACCGAGCTGCCGCGCTCGCTCGAAATCACCAACGAGGTCGCGGGATCGATCCGCTCGATCGGCGGCAGCGCGCGCGAGCATGCCGAGACGCTCTCCGCCACGCTCGCTGCGATCATCGCACGCAGCCAGGAGGCCGACGAGTTGGTCGGCGCGGCCACCGGCCGGCTCGCCGCGCAGATCGGCCGGATCGAAACGCGCACCGAACGCACCGCACGCACGATCGACGAGGCCGGCGACGCGCTCGGCCGGTCGGTCGAAGAGACGCTGGACCGGGCCAGCGCGGCGATCGAGCAGACCCGATCGGGCATGGACCTGCAGCGCCAGGCGATGGCGGCGATGATCGACCATGGCCGCGCCGCGCTCGATGAGGCGGGCACCGCCGCCGCCGCCTCGATCGCCGGACGCCTGTCGGAGATGGGCGCGCATGCCGAAGCGCTCGCTGCGCAGCTGGCGCGTCAGGACGAGGATGCGCGGCGCCTCGTCGCTCATCTCGGCCAGGCGCTCGATGCAATCGAACAGCGTTTCGAAGCGCTGGGCGCCACCGGCGCCGAACAGACGGCCGACCTGGCGGAGCTGATCGTCACGCTGAGCGAGCATGTCGAGAATCTTGGCCAGGCGGTGACCGGCGGCCTGGCCGGCGCGCGCACGCTCACCGAACGTGCGAACGGGCTCCGCATCGCATTGGATTCGATCCTCGCCACGGTCGAGCAGGATCTGCCGCAGACGATGCAGCGCGTCGAAACCGAGGCCGGGCGCGGCGGCACGGCGATGCGCGTGATCACCGAACAGGCGGATCAGCTCGTCGTCGCGGTCGAGCGCGCCGCCGACCGGCTCGGTTCGACCGACCTGATGATCGCTCGGCAGCGCGACATGGTCGCCGGGCTCGGGGACGAAGCCGCGCGCCGGCTGGCCGCGGTCGCCGCCGAGGGCGACAGCATGATCGAGCGCCAGCGCGCGCTGTCCGAGGTGTTTGCCGAAGAGGCGCAGGCGCGGCTCGAGGCGTTGCGCGACCATTCGGGCGAACTCGGCCGGCTGATCGGCGAATCCGAATCGCAGCTGCGTTCGCTGGCCGAGCTGTCGGGCAGCCGTCTGGTCGACGCGATGATCAAGGTCCGCGAGACCGCGGCCGACGCGGCGCGGAGCGCGCGCGAGGCGCTCGAGTCGATCGTTCCCGAGGCGGGCGAGCAACTGGCGCGCAGCGGCGCCGAGGCGATCGAGCGCGCGCTGGGCGACAGCGTCACACAGCGCATCCATCTGATCTCCGACACCGCCGAGGCCGCGGTGACCGCCGCCAACATCGCCAGCGAGAAGCTGCTCGCACAGTTGCTGTCGATCGCCGAAGCCAGCGCGACTATGGAAAAGCGCGTCGCCGAGGCGAAGGCGCGCCACGAGGAGAGCGCACAGGCGGAGATGAGCCGCGAGGTTGCGCTGCTCGTCGACCATCTCAACTCGGCGGCAATCGATGTCGCGCGGCTGCTCTCGCACGACGTTCCCGACGGGGCGTGGCGCGCCTATCTCCATGGCGATCATGGCGCCTTCACGCGCACCGCGGTCCGCCTGCTGCGCCGGGAGGAAGCCGGGCGTGTCGCGCAGCTCTATGACGCACAGCCCGAGTTCCGCGAGCATGTGAACCGCTATATTCACGATTTCGAGGCGCTGCTGCGGCGCATCCTCGAAAGCCGGGACGGCGGGGCGCTCGCGATCACGATGCTCTCTTCGGACATGGGCAAGCTCTATGTCGCGCTCGCCCAGGCGATCGAACGTCTGCTGGTCTGACGCGCGCTTCGCCGATGGCTGAAATCAAGCTGCATCCAAGCTGGAAAGCGCCGCTCGAGGAGGAGTTCGCCGCGCCCTATATGGCCGCGCTCAAGGGCTTCCTCACCGGTGAGCGCGCCCAGGGCAAACGGATCTTCCCCGCGGGCGGCGAATGGTTCCGCGCGCTCGATCTCACCCCGCTCGAGCGGGTTCGCGTCGTCATTCTCGGGCAGGACCCCTATCATGGCGCGGGTCAGGCGCACGGGCTGTGCTTCAGCGTGCGTCCCGGCGTCAGGCCGCCGCCCAGCCTGGTCAACATCTACAAGGAGCTCGGCAGCGATCTCGGCCTGCCGCGTCCCGGCCATGGTTTCCTCGAACATTGGGCGCGGCAGGGCGTGCTGCTGCTCAACAGCGTGCTGACCGTCGAAATGGGGCTCGCAGCCTCGCACCGCGACCGCGGCTGGGAGAAGTTTACCGACGCGATCATCCGGCTCGTCAACGCCAGGCCCGAGCCGGTAGTGTTCATGCTGTGGGGAAGCTACGCGCAGAAGAAGGCGGCGTTCGTCGATTCGATCGACCGCGGCGGGCGCCACCTCGCGCTCAAGGCGGCGCATCCCTCGCCGCTGTCGGCGCATAACGGCTTTTTCGGCTGCCGCCATTTCTCGAAGGCCAACGCCTTTCTCGAAGCGCACGGGCGGCCGCCGATCGATTGGTCGCTGCCCGACGCCGGCCCAGCCGCGTAACAACCGGACCGAAACACGGACAGCCGCGTTCTCCCTCTCCCATCCAGGAGAACGCCCGATGACCGACCGGACCCTTGCCGAGCTGGCCGAAAAAATGCGCGACATCGATTTCACGATGTTGTCGACCCGGACCGCAGGCAACGCGATCGCCGCACGGCCGATGAGCAACAATCGCCAGGTCGGTTATGACGGCGACAGCTATTATTTCACCTATGACGACGCGCTGATGATTGCCGACATCCGCACCGCGCCCAAGGTCGGCCTGGGCTTTCAGGGGAAGGCGGGCCTGCTCGGCAGGCGCCCCTTCTTCGTCGCGGTCGAGGGCGCCGCCGAGCTGATCCACGACAAGCAGCGTTTCGGCGAGCATTGGACCAAGGATCTCGACCGCTGGTTCGCGCAGGGGATCGACACGCCGGGGCTGGTGATGATCCATGTCCGCGCCGAACGCATCCATTATTGGGACGGCGAGGACGAAGGCGAGATCCGCGTGCCGCAAGCGGTCGGCACCTGACCAAGAGCGGGAGAAGGCCGAACGCGGTCCTCTCCCACCGCCCAGCGCCCGAGCGGCACATGCTCGGTCAGCCCGACCAGGCTGTGGATGAGCACGAACTCCCCGGCGCGCCAGCTGATCGGCCAGACCTGCCGGCGGAAGCTTTCGCCCTGCCCATAAGCCAGCGTCACATGCGGATCGAAGCGGAAGCCGCGACGCGGCCACACCCCGGCATCGGCGAGCGCGAGCGCGAGCCGCTGCTGGAACGCCTTGAGCACCGGCATATGGTCGCCGGGGCGCAGGCAGGTGACTTGCCCGTTCGAAACCAGTTCCTGCAGTACGATCCGCAGCGCCGGGCCCGCGATCCGTCCGGCAGCCGCCATCATATCCGCCACCAGCCCGGGCGGCGGCGTCATCGGTAGGTCAAGCGCGAACAGCGTCATATGCAGGCGATGATCGAGCACATGCCGCTTCGCCACGCCGATGCCATCGCGCACCGCCGCGATCTCCGCCACCGCCTCCGCACTCGGTATCAGCGCGAAGAACAGGCGGTGCAGGACAAGCTCGTCATGATCGTCGAGGGGCCGAAGAAGACTCATCATGTTTCTCCTTTGTTCTCATGCCTAGCCTATTGGGCATGCGAACGAAAGGGGAATTTCGCGGGTCGGCTCGCCTCGACCCGCGGCCGGCGCGCCGATCGCGTTCGAAATATGCCCGACATTGTACGAGATGGCGCGCTGAGCGCGGTCGAGAAGATGGCGGACCGGCATCGCCGATAGGCAGCTATCTGCCCAAGTCACCCTCGATGCGCGCGGTCACCGATCTCTCGATCGCGATCGAAAAGCGGCTGGCGAAAAGCGGGAACTGAGAGACGGATGAAGCGGCGATCGATCGCGGCGCGATCGGCGATCCCATGCTCGCGCTCATGTTGGCACCGCCGTACACGCCCCTCACCGCCTCCTGTTGGAGATGATAAATCCCTGTTCCGTTCTTTTCACGTCAAGGGGGCGCTTGAGATCGAGGATGGGGGTATTAGCCGCTTTTCCGCCCGTTGCCGCTCCAGATGTCCGCGAGAGATTCTCTCCCCAATCCGCGGCGGTCGCGCCCGCCGCCAGCGCCGTCGTTTTCTGCAAAGCGTTCGTGCCATGCCAAGCACGCTGAACGGGATTAAACCGCTCCAGGGCGCGTCCCGTCGCCTCATCTTTCCACTTTCCCGTCAGGCGACGATGGGCCGCCTTGGGCATGGTCTTCAAATTGGCTGGATGATTGCGAAATAACCCCTCGGCCTTGCGCGAAGCCTTCGGAATGATCTTCCCCAACCCATTCATTGAAATGGTGTGATGGACTTCAAATCCCGGTCCGAGGTTCTCGATCTTCCGGATTCGGGCGGTCTGCGTGCCGGCTCTCGCCAGAAACGCCCCTCGTCTCATGTCGTTGATGGCGTTGGCCACCTTCATGGCCCGCCGTGCCGGGCCGAAAGGTGTAAGGTCGGCGGCCAACATGGCGCCATTGAAAAGTGCGCCTCGATAATTTCCATTTTGCAGGTCCTCGGCCATTTCCCATGCGGGCCCCACGACCGGGAGATAGGGAACGGTTGCGCGAGAAATATCGAGCGCGCGCTGCGCAATCTTGTCGAGATTGAGGCCATCGGCGACGGCGGCACCGTGACTGATCGGCGAATCGCCGGCCAATGCTGGCCGCGGCTGACGAGGACGCATAGTCATTTTAATTCTCCAAGGAATGCGCATGGTGCGGGTTCGGACGCGCGCACCGGCACGGCTCCACACCATGTTCGGCTCAATGCAATGATGGACTTTGCCCGCTTATGCTGGGACTTATCCGCTTATTGCAGCGGGTGACCTGCGCATTCGTTCAAGGCTGGCGCACTTTGGCACGAAGCTCGCCTGAAGTCAAGAACAAAACAGGAACATCGAGGAATTGGCGAGGTCGCCACTTGGGCGGAAGCTGATCGAGCGGCACGCAAGCCCAGAAGGGCAGGATATTAGGCGCATGCCAGCTCTAGGCGAGCCCTGCCTCGCTCAGAGTAGCCCCGTTCCCTGCTCATAGGCAGCTTCGAACATCGTCGCGAGATCGGTCGCGCGGCGAACCGCTGCCTTTTCCTCGGGGACCTCTAATTCCCATTCGTCGAGCAGGCGGCGCTTCAGGTCCGGAAGGGTCGTCGGCTCGATCGCCTCCAGTTCCAGATCGAACTCGACAGCCGACCTGTCAGGAAAGAAATGCCACCAGCGCTTTACCCGGGGCGGCCGCTCGGGATCCACCGATCGGACGATCCAGCGCCGCAAGCTATTGTCCACCAGCTCCATGCCGATCAGCGTCTCCGCGTGAACATAGTCCCAGGAGGCGTGGGTCAGCGCGTTCCGGTCGCTGTAACAGAGCAGCCCTTCTTTCGAACCGAAACCGGCAACGGGAAAATGGAAATCTGTCTCAGATGCCTTGACCATCGCCATGCCTGCCCTTTCCGAACCGGAACATAAGGAGATCAATACCAGTCTCGCCGTGAAGCGCAAGCAGATCGACTCTTCGCGCGCCCTCGCGAGTGCGCGCGTTCGTTCATTCCGATTCGGCTTCACCCAGTTCCTGGCTTCGCAACTCTCACCGGCGTCGCGAGACTCGGAACTACTCCGCCGCCGGCAGATAAATCTCCCCGCCCTTCTCGCGGAACACCTCGCTCATTGCGCGCATGCCCGCCTCGGCCTCGCCCGCCGCGATGAAGCTTTCCACCGGGGCGTTCTGGGTCGCGGCAAAATCCCGCACCTCCTGCGTGATCTTCATCGAGCAGAATTTCGGCCCGCACATCGAGCAGAAATGCGCGGTCTTGGCGCCCTCGGCGGGCAGGGTCTGGTCGTGATATTGCTCGGCCGTGTCGGGATCGAGCGACAGGTTGAACTGGTCGCGCCAGCGGAACTCGAAGCGCGCGCGGCTGAGCGCGTCGTCGCGGAGCTTGGCGGCGGGGTGGCCCTTCGCCAGGTCGGCGGCGTGGGCGGCCAGCTTGTAGGTGACGACGCCGACCTTGACGTCGTCGCGGTCGGGAAGCCCCAGATGCTCCTTCGGCGTGACGTAGCAGAGCATCGCGGTGCCGAACCAGCCGATCATCGCCGCGCCGATCGCCGAGGTGATGTGGTCGTATCCCGGCGCGATATCGGTGGTCAGCGGCCCCAATGTGTAGAAGGGCGCCTCGCCGCACGCCTCCAGCTGCTTGTCCATGTTCGCCTTGATCTTGTGCATCGGCACATGGCCCGGGCCTTCGATCATCACCTGGACATCATGCTTCCACGCGATCTGGGTCAGCTCGCCGAGCGTCTTCAGCTCGGAGAATTGCGCCTCGTCATTGGCGTCGGCGATCGATCCGGGGCGCAGGCCGTCGCCCAGCGAGAAGGCGACGTCATAGGCCTTCATGATCTCGCAAATCTCTTCGAAGCGCTCGTAGAGGAAGCTCTCCTTGTGATGCGCGAGGCACCATTTCGCCATGATCGATCCGCCGCGGCTGACGATCCCGGTGACGCGCTTCGCGGTCATCGGGATGAAGGGCAGCCGCACGCCGGCATGGATGGTGAAATAATCGACTCCCTGCTCGGCCTGTTCGATCAGCGTATCGCGGAAGATCTCCCAGGTCAGATCCTCGGCGACGCCGCCGACCTTTTCGAGCGCCTGGTAGATCGGCACCGTGCCGATCGGCACCGGCGAGTTGCGCAAGATCCACTCGCGGGTGTCGTGGATGTTGCGGCCGGTTGACAGGTCCATGACGGTGTCGGCGCCCCAGCGGATCGACCAGACCATCTTGTCGACCTCGGCCGCAACGTCGGACGCGACCGCCGAATTGCCGATATTGGCGTTGATCTTGACCAGGAAGTTGCGGCCGATCGCCATCGGCTCGCTCTCGGGATGGTTGATGTTCGACGGGATGATCGCACGGCCGCGCGCGACTTCGTCGCGGACGAACTCGGGGGTGACATAATCGGGGATGCTCGCGCCGAAATCCTCGCCGTCGCGCAGCAGCTTCTCCTTGAGCGCCGCGCGGCCGACATTCTCGCGGATCGCGACATATTCCATCTCGGGGGTGATGATGCCGCGCCGGGCATAATGCATCTGCGAAACGTTCATGCCGGCCTTCGCGCGCAGCGGCCGCTGGACGACATTCGGAAAGGGGGTGACGCCGCCGGACCGATCGGGGCCCTTGAGGCCGTTGTCTTCGGGCTTGATCGCGCGGCCGTCATATTGCTCGACATCGCCGCGCGCCAGGATCCAGTCGCGGCGCAGCGCGGGCAGGCCCGCCATGATGTCGATCTGCGCCTTGTCGTCGGTATAGGGCCCCGAACAGTCATAGACCCGCACCGGCGGCTCGTTCGCGCTCGGCTCGAGCGCGATCTCGCGCATCGCGACGCGAACCGGGGCGCCCGAAGCATTGGCCCGACCCTCCACATGGATCTTGCGCGATCCGCGAATCGGCCCGGTGGTGACCTTCATTTCGGTGCGGGCGGGAACATCGGCCATCGGAGTCACTCCAAGCAAGGCTGCGTCGCCGAAGGAGAGAAAGCGGCCGCTGGCGGCATTCCCTTCCTACGCCGGTGCGAGCCGGATCAGGTTCAGCGGGTCGCGGGCATTACAGCGCCGCCTCTCAGCCATCGGCTCCCCGGGGATGGCGTCATCGTAGCGAAAGCGCGCCGCAAGCGAAACCCCCGGCGAGGCTGGCGCGCCGCCGCGACGCGGTTATAAGCGAAGCATGACCGCCATTGCCTGCGATCTCGCCATTGTCGGCGGCGGCCTGGCCGGGGGGCTGATCGCGCTGACGGCGCGGCGCGCCCGGCCCGAGCGCCGCATCGTCCTGATCGAAGCGGCGCCAAGCCTGGGCGGCAGCCGGCTGCGCGTCTTTGCCGATGGCGGCCTCCACGCCGAGGACAAGGCGCTGCTCGCGCCGCTGGTCAGCTATGGCTGGCGCGGGCATGGCGTGGCCTTTCCGCGCTTCGAACGCTCGCTGCCGATCCCGCTTTACGCGATCCGCCCCGACCGCTTCGACGCGGCGCTGCGCGCGGCGCTCCCCGCCGACGATATTCTGACCGGACGGCGCGCTGCGGCGATGGGATCGGCGGGAGTGCGGCTCGAAGACGGGACCGAGATCATCGCGCAAGGCGTCGTCGACGCGCGCGGCGCGGGCGATCTGTCGCGGCTCGATCTGTACTGGCGCAAATCGGTCGGCTATGAATTGTCGCTCGAAGCGCCCCACGGACTTAGCCGGGCGATGCTGATCGAGCGCGACCCGCTCCAGCCCGACAACCTCCGCTACCGCACGGTGCTGCCGATCGAGCCCGACCGGCTGTTCGTCGAAGACGTCCGCTACGAGGCCAAGGCCGATCTCGATCCCGCCGATCAGGCCCGCCAGATCGCCGAGCGCGCCGCGCGCTCGGGCTGGCGCCTGCGCGGCTCGGCCGATGGCCAGGCGGGGATCGCCCCGGTCGCGCTGGGCGGATCTTTCGCCGCCTATTGGGGATCGAGCGGGCATGGCGTGGCCAAGGTCGGCCTGCGCGCGGCGCTTTTCCATCCGGTCAGCGGCGATACGCTGGGCGATGCGCTCGCCACCGCGCGGATGATCGCCGAGGCGCCCGACTGGTCGGGCGCTTCGCTCCACACGATGCTCCACGCGCACGCCGCAGCCTGCTGGGCCGAACGTGATTATTATCGCCGCTTCGCCGGGCGGATGCTCGACCGCGCCGCCGCGGCGGCGCTCCGCCCGCCGCTCGAGGCGCTCTATGCATCGGATCCGGCGTTGATCGGGCGTTTCCATGCGATGACGATGCGGCTCACCGACCGGCTCGCGCTCGGGCTGGGCGAACGGCCGCGGCCCTGGCGCGCGATGGTGCAAAGCTGATGCTGCGATCGCTGTGCGTGTTCTGCGGCTCGAGCCCCGGCTCGGATCCGGTCCATGCCGCCGCGGCGCGGTCGCTCGGCGCGGCGCTCGGGGCCAAGGGAATCGACCTGGTCTATGGTGGCGGCAAGGTCGGGCTGATGGGGATCGTCGCCGATGCCGCGATGGCGGCGGGCGCACGGGCGACCGGGGTGATCCCCAAGGCGCTCGCCGATCTCGAGGTTGCGCATGACGGCCTGTCCGATCTGCGCATCGTTGGCTCGATGCACGAGCGCAAGGCGATGATGGCCGATCTGTCGGACGGCTTCATCGCGCTGTCGGGCGGGATCGGCACCTTCGAGGAGATGTTCGAGATCTGGACCTGGGGCCAGCTCGGTGACCATAGCAAGCCCGTCGCGCTGCTCAACATCGGCGGCTTCTACGACAAGCTGATCGGCTTTCTCGACGATGTCGTCGCGGCGGGCTTCCTGCGCGAGGTCCACCGGGCGATGCTGATGGTCGACGACAATCCCGCCGCGCTGATCGGCCGGATGCGCGCCTTTCGCCCCCGGACCGTGGCCAAATGGATCAGCGACGAGCAGCGATGACGCGCCGGCGTTGCTTCGGCAGCGCAATCCGTTCATGGCCGATCAAGCCGCCGCGCCGCAGGGTGCGGACATCCCGACCAGCCCTACCCGAGAAACCTATGCGCATCGCCCGCCTGACCCTTGCCCTTTCCATCGCCGCGCTGGCGCTCGCCGGTTGCGCCACCGTCTCGCCCGAGGCGCGGGTGCGCAGCAAGCTGATCGAGGCCGGGCTGCGGCCGCGCGTCGCGAGCTGCATGGCCGAACGGATGGTCGACCGGCTGTCGCTGGTGCAACTCAAGCGGCTGCAGTCGCTGGGCGGGCTCGCGAGCCACGACATGCGCGGCATGAGCGTCGACGAACTCGTCTACCGGCTGCGCGCGCTCAACGATCCCGAGATCGTTTCGGTGGTCCTCAAGGCCGGAATCGGCTGCTCGATCGCAAGCTGATTTTCGGCCGGCAAACAATCTCTATTGCGATGCAGCACGCGAATCGCTGCGGTTGGGGTTTTCAACGCTCCCCTTTCATGCTTAAGCCCGACCGATTTGATCGGACTGAGGATTAGGCTCGACCATGAACATCCATGAATATCAGGCCAAGGAACTGCTGGCGAAGTTCGGCGTGGCGGTTCCCGCCGGTTATGCCGCGCTCAGCGTGGACGAGGCGATCGAGGCCGCGAAAAAGCTTCCGGGGCCGATCTATGTGGTCAAGGCGCAGATCCACGCCGGCGGCCGCGGCAAGGGCAAGTTCAAGGAGCTCGCCCCCGAGGCGAAGGGCGGGGTCCGCCTCTCCAAATCGGTCGACGAGGTCAAGGCTAACGCCACCGATATGCTCGGCAACACGCTCGTCACGATCCAGACCGGCGAGGCCGGCAAGCAGGTCAACCGCCTGTATGTGACCGACGGCGCCGACATCAAATCCGAATATTATCTGTCGATGCTGGTCGACCGGAAGACCGGCCGAATCGCGATGATCGTGTCGACCGAGGGCGGCATGGACATCGAACAGGTCGCGCACGACACGCCCGAAAAGATCCGCACCATCGTGATCGATCCGGCCGAGGGTTTCATGCCGCATCATGGCCGCGCGGTCGCCTTCGCGCTCAAGCTGAAGGGCGATCTCAACAAGCAGGCGGTCAAGCTCGCCGAGCAGCTCTACAACGCCTTCATCGCGACCGACATGTCGATGCTCGAGGTAAACCCGCTGGTCGAGACCACCGACGGCAAGCTGCTGGTGCTCGACGCCAAGGTCAGCTTCGACTCGAACGCGCTCTACCGCCACGCCGATATCCTCGCGCTGCGCGACGAGACCGAGGAGGATCCCGCCGAAATCGAGGCGTCGCAATATGATCTCGCCTATATCAAGCTCGACGGCGACATCGGCTGCATGGTCAACGGCGCCGGCCTCGCGATGGCGACGATGGATATCATCAAGCTCAACGGCATGTTCCCGGCGAACTTCCTCGACGTCGGCGGCGGCGCCAACAAGGAGAAGGTCACCGCGGCTTTCAAGATCATCCTGAGCGATCCGGCGGTGAAGGGCATCCTCGTCAACATCTTCGGCGGGATCATGCGCTGCGATATCATCGCGGAGGGCATCATCGCCGCGGCGAAGGAAGTGAACCTGTCGGTCCCGCTGGTGGTCCGGCTCGAGGGCACCAATGTCCAGCAGGGCAAGGACCTGCTCGCGGGCTCGGGCCTCGCGATCGTTCCCGCCGACGATCTGGGCGACGCCGCGAAGAAGATCGTCGCCGAGGTGAAGAAGGCCGCCTAACCATCAAACCCGTCACCCCGGCGGAGGCCGGGGTCTCAGGAGAGTCGGGCTCGCTCCGCTCCCGAGATGCCAGCCTTCGCTGGCGTGACGCCTTAGAGAGGAACGAGACATGAAGATACTCGTGCCCGTGAAGCGGGTGATCGATTACAACGTCAAACCGCGCGTCAAGATGGACGGCAGCGGCGTCGACCTCGCCAACGTCAAGATGTCGATGAACCCCTTTGACGAGATCGCGGTCGAAGAAGCGATCCGCCTCAAGGAAAAGGGTGTGGCGACCGAGATCGTCGCGGTGTCGATCGGTGAGCAGAAGGCGCAAGAGACGCTGCGCACCGCGCTCGCAATGGGTGCTGACCGCGCGATCCTGGTGGTCAGCGAGACCGAGGTCGAGCCGCTCGGCGTCGCCAAGCTGCTCGCCAAGATCGTCGAGGAGGAGGCGCCGGGCCTCGTCATCCTCGGCAAGCAGGCGATCGACGACGATTCGAATCAGACCGGCCAGATGCTCGCCGCGCTCACCGGCCGGCCGCAAGGCACCTTCGCGTCGAAGGTCGAGGTCGAGGGCGACACGGTCAAGGTCACGCGCGAGGTCGACGGTGGCCTCGAGACCGTCAGTCTCAAGGCTCCGGCGATCATCACCACCGATCTGCGCCTCAACGAGCCGCGCTACGCGTCGCTGCCGAACATCATGAAGGCCAAGTCCAAGCCGCTCGCGCAGAAGACCCCGGCCGATTATGGCGTCGACGTGTCGCCGCGGCTGAAGACGCTCAAGGTCGCCGAGCCGCCCAAGCGCTCGGCGGGCGTCAAGGTTGCCGATGTTGACGAGCTTGTCGCTAAGCTCAAGGCCCTGGGGGTTGCGGCGTGAGCCGCCAGAAGAACGGAGTTGCAGGATGAAAACGCTCGTCTGGGTTGAACATGAGGGCGGAGCGGTCAAGGACGCGACGCTCGCCACCATCACCGCGGCCTCGAAGCTCGGCGAAGTTCATCTGCTGGTCGCCGGCGAAAGCGTCGGCGGGGTGGCCGAACAGGCGGCGAAGATCGCCGGCGTCGGCAAGGTCCATGTCGCCGACGGCGCCGCTTTCGGCCATGCGCTGCCGGAGAATGTCGCGCCGCTCGTCGTCGAGCTGATGGGCCACCATGACGCCTTTCTCGCGCCGGCCACTGCCAACGGCAAGAATATCGCCCCGCGCGTCGCGGCCCTGCTCGACGTGATGCAGATCTCCGAGATTCTTTCGGTCGAAAGCGCCGACACCTTCACCCGGCCGACCTATGCCGGCAACGCGATTGCGACCGTGCAGTCGTCGGACGCGAAGAAGGTGATCACCGTCCGCGCGACCGCCTTCGAGAAGGCCGCGCGCGAGGGCGGCTCGGGCACCGTCGAGGCGGTTTCAGGGGGGGGCGACGCCGGCCTGTCGAGCTTCGTCGGCGCCGAAATCTCCAAGTCCGAGCGCCCCGAACTGACCTCGGCCAAGGTGATCGTGTCGGGCGGACGGGCGCTCCAGAACAGCGAAAACTTCCACAGCATCATCGAGCCGCTCGCCGACAAGCTCGGCGCCGCGGTCGGCGCATCGCGCGCCGCGGTCGACGCAGGCTATGTGCCGAACGATTATCAGGTCGGGCAGACCGGCAAGATCGTGGCCCCGGAAGTCTATGTCGCGGTCGGCATCTCGGGCGCGATCCAGCATCTCGCCGGCATGAAGGACTCGAAGACGATCATCGCGATCAACAAGGACGAGGACGCGCCGATCTTCCAGGTCGCTGACATCGGCCTCGTCGCTGATCTGTTCAAGGCGGTGCCGGAGCTGACCGGCAAGCTCTGATCCATCGATTCAATGCATGACGAGGGCGGGTGGCCAATGGCCGCCCGCCCTTTTGCTTGAGCGCCGGCACAACCGGAGCGGCTTCAAGATGCTGCCGCGGCCGCGAGATCCTCGACGAACCGGCGATATTCCTCGTCGGCGCGGGTACGATCGGGCATGCGCAGCAGAAAGCTCGGGTGGATGGTGGCGCGCGCGATCGCGTCGCCCGGCAACAGGATGTCGCGCCCGCGCTGCGAGCTGAGCGTCAGCGCCTTGCCGAGCAACGCGTGGACCGCGGTGGTGCCGAGCATGACAATCCTCTTCGGCACGATGATCGCGCGCTCCTGGTCGAGCCACCAGCGGCAGGCGGCGATCTCGCCGGCATTGGGCTTGGCATGGATGCGGCGCTTGCCCCGCGGCTCGAACTTGAAATGCTTGACCGCGTTGGTGACATAGGTGCGCGACCGGTCGATCCCCGCCTCGGCGAGCGCGCGATCGAGCATCTGCCCGGCTGGCCCGACGAACGGCTTGCCCGCCAGGTCCTCCTGATCGCCGGGCTGTTCGCCGACGATCATCAGCTCGGCATCGGCAGGCCCCTCGCCGAACACCGTTTGGGTGGCGCATTTGTAGAGCCCGCAACGCGTGCAATGCGCGGCCTCCTCGCGCAACGCTTCCCAAGCCTTCTTGGTGTTTCCTCCGGTCACGACCTGCTCCACCATCCGGGTCTCGCGCGCCCGGGCGCCCGCGATCAGCGTGGGTATCAACGCGGTTTCGGGCATGTTGGCCCAATATTTTCGCGGCATTTCCTTGACCATCGCGCGGGTCTTGAGACGGGCCGGATTGAAAATCGCGGCATAATAGCCCTTCCACAGCTGCTCGACGGGATCGCCGGCGCCCGCTTCGGCGCGAGTCGCGCCAGGCGCCTCGCGAAGCCGCTCGCCGTCCCAGCCGATCGATAGTTCGGGCGTCAGGATCGACCAGCGCATCGTCGCGAAGCGCCGCGCGAAGAAGCCGGCGTTGGGGCGGACGATATGATGATCGGGCTCGAACCAGGCGACATAGCTGCCGTCGAGCTCGCGGAATCGGACGAAGGCGCGCATCTTGTGAATATCGCGTCTAACCTCGCTGGCGAGCAGCTCCAGCCGGCGGCGGAGCGGATCCGCCGCATCGTTGATCACGGCCGGCGCGTCGCGCAATCGCAGCAGCATGCTGTAGAGCAAGGCAAAGCGCTCGGATGAACGGTGGAGCACGACGTTTTCGGCCAGATCGAGGAATCCCTTCGGCACCGAGAAGGGCGGGACTGCCGGCGGAGGCAATGGCCGCGCGTCTCCGCCGAACAGGTCGCTGCCCTCCCCTTCGACGCACCAGATGACGTCGCCCGGCGCGGCATCGCCCAGCGCCAGCGCCCGCGCCGCATCGCGCCAGCCTTCGAAATCATCGGGACGCGAAAGGACGATGCGCCAGGTCATTGGGGATCATCTCCATGAGAATGATCAGCCGAACAGCTCGAGCTGGCCGGACGTTCGCGCCTTCAGGTCGATCCGGTCGATCAAATGGGTCGGCCGCCAATCGCTCGCGACGATGAAGGGACGGAGCTTGGCGATCGAGCGCGACAACCGCCCGACGTCGGCGAGCGCGAGTCGGCGCCAGCGGCGCGAGGCGATGATCGCGTCGACCGCCTTGAGCCCCAGCCCCGGCACGCGCAGCAGCAGTTCGCGGGGCGCGCGGTTGATATCGACCGGAAATATCGCCCGCGCATTGAGCGCCCAGGCGAGCTTGGGATCGATATCGAGCGGCAACATGCCCTGCGCGTCGGTGGCGGCGGCGAGCTCGGCGGCCTGATAGCCGTAGAATCGCATCATCCAGTCCGACTGATAAAGCCGGTGCTCGCGCATCAGCGGGGGGCGACGCAGTGGCAGGACCGCCGATGCGTCGGGAATCGGGCTGAACGCCGAATAATAGACGCGGCGCAACGCGAAACGATCATAGAGGCCGCTTGCCGCCGTAACGATGTCGCGATCGCTGGCGGCGTCGGCGCCGACAATCATCTGGGTTGACTGGCCAGCGGGCGCAAAGCGCGGCGCGGCCGCGTAGCGGCGGCTCGCGTCCGCCCCATCTTCGATCGCGGCCTTCATGCCCGCCATCGCGCCGCGGATCCGCGCCTCGGATTTTTCGGGCGCGAGGCGCGCGAGTCCGGCTGCGGTCGGCAATTCGACGTTGATCGAGATGCGATCGGCATGCCGCCCCGCCTGTTCGACCAACGCCGGATCGGCATCGGGTATCGTCTTGAGATGGATATAGCCGCGAAACTGATGGTCCTCGCGCAGCGACCGCGCGACTTCGACGATCTGTTCCATCGTGTAGTCGGGCGAGCGGATGATCCCCGACGACAGGAACAGTCCCTCGATATAGTTGCGCCGATAGAAGGCGAGCGTGAGGTCCACGACCTCGGCGGCCGTGAACCGGGCGCGACGGACATTCGAGCTCTTGCGGTTGATGCAATAATGGCAGTCGAAGATGCAGCTGTTGGTCAGCAGCAGCTTGAGCAGCGATATGCAGCGGCCATCGGGCGCATAGGCATGGCAGATGCCCATCCCCTCGGTCGACCCGATACCCTTTGTCGCGCCGGCCGAATCCCGCTTGGCCGTTCCAGACGACGCGCAGGACGCGTCATATTTGGCGGCATCGGCCAGGATTTCGAGCTTCTGCCGGACATCGAGCTGGGCCATATCGTTCTATATATGTTCGCGCCACCACTCGGTCCAGCCACGGGCCCGAAACAATCGACATAGGAGGCAGACGCAAGCTCCCTTAGAGGCCGGGCCCTATCGTCCCGTTCAGACGATCAATGCGTCCCCTGCACCACGCCGCCGGGGACCGGCGTAGCGGGGAGCAACGGCCGCTCGCCGTCGCCGACGATTGCGAAGGCCGACCAGTAATAGGGATGCGAGGTGTTGGCATCGTCCATCAGGCCGATTTGCGCCTTGCGCATAGCGGTCGCCATCGGTGTGCCCGGCGGCGCGGTGAACAGCCCCGTGATCAGCCGCTTGGTGGCGTTGAAATCGTCGGGAACCGGCCAGTGGCTGGCGATCACCGTCCGCGCGCCCGCGCCGACAAAGGCGCGAACCAGCCCATCGAGCGCGAAGTTGCCGCCGGTGGTGACGCCCGCCTCGCGCGTGGCCGAAACCGTCGCCATGCCTGCGGTGTCGCACGCCGACAAGACTACCACATCCGCGTCGAGCTTGAGATCGAAGATCTCCTTGAACGACAGCAGCCCGTCCGAGGTGCCCCCGCCGAACGAGGTGAGCAGCGCAGGCCGCGCAGGGCATTCGGGGCGCGGCGCGGTCACCAGCCCATGGGTCGCGAAATGGATGATCCGGTAATCGGCAAGATCGGTGCGTCCCTCGATCGCCGAGTCGGAGAAGGCCGCGCCTGTGACCAGCACCGATTTGTCGCGTCCGATGAATCCGCTCGCGAGCGCGAGTTCGGACGAGGAGATCGGGTTGTTCCAGTTGCCGAGCGGCCAGGCGCAGCTGTCGGCCATTGCCGGCGGCGGCACGAAGAAGGGATTGAGCGCGGGCCGGGCATTTTCACCCAGGCCCAGATAGCCCTTGGTCGCCTTTGAGCCCGCCACGTCGCGCCCGTCGACGAAGGAACGAGGCGAGACCACCGTCGAAATGTCGCGATCGCGGCCGAGCCAGGCGACGCCGCGGAAATCGAAATCGTCGGCATTCGGCTTCTTGATCCGCGCCAGATAGGAATCGACTCCGGCCTGCTCGGTCGGCAGCAGATTGGCGGGGAGCTGGAGCAGCGGCCCGTCGGGCTCCCAGATCAGGTTGGTCACCGTGTGGACCTCTGCGTCGACCGGACCCATCAGCGCCACATAGAGCTTGCGCGCGAGCACCACGTCGAACGGATAGGTCGCGACCTGGCCATTTTCGATCTTGACCACCGAATCGCGGATCTGGGCGACCATGTCCTCGAGTTCCTTCGCGGTCATGTCGAGCTTCCAGGCGCGCGCGACCTCACGGTTCGCGAACATCGCGTAGACATCCTGCGAGACGAGGGTGATCTTGTAATAGCCATCGCCCGGGCGGAGGGCCTTTTGCAGCTCGTCGAGCGGCATCGTCGCGGGCGACAGCACCCGATAGCGCGGGAATTGCGCAAGCTTGGCCTGGAGCGCGGTCTGGTCGCGCGAATAGCGGGCGAGCCGCGCCTGGGCATCCTGAAGCGCGGGGCGCTCGGCGGGATTGGGGGTGGCGGTCATCCGGGCGATCTCGCCGGTGGCGCGCGCGATATAACGCGACAGCGTCACCGACTGGCGGAACAGGCTCGCCGCCTCGTCATCGCCGCCCGAGAGCTCGCGCGCGAGCAGCGCCTGGGTCTGCGCGATACCGGGGCGGAGCATCACCTGCCCGGCGGTGAACATCAACGCGACCGCCTTGGGATCGCTCCCCGAACGCTCGGCCAGCAGCCGGAAATAGGGCCGCAGCAGCGAGCGGATCGAGCTCATTGCGCCCGGCAGATTCTCGGCCGCCGCGATCACCTCGCCATACATGGTCAGCGCGCGATCGCCCTGGCCGTGGCGGCTCAGGAAGCCCGCGAAACGCGCCTTCGCACCGAGCGAGATCGCGGTGTTGGGGTGCTGGATTTCGACGACCTGGAGCGCGTCGGCATAAAGGCGCTCGGCCTCGCCCATATTGCCCTCGGCCTCGGCGACCAGCGCGAGCTCACTCTGGATGTTCGAGCGCAGCCAGCCGGTGCTGTTCAGCTTGCCCTCGCGCACCGACTGCATCGCGCGGATCGCCTCGTCGAAGCTCCGCCGCGCTTTCGCATAATCCTTGTCGATGCGGTAGGCGACGCCGCGCAGCTGGAGCGCCTGCGCGTCGAGGATCTGCGCGCGCTCGAACGGCTGGAGCTGCCCGTCGAGCGCTCCGCCCAGCTCGCTCATCCCCTTGCTCTCGCGGTTGAGATCCTCGGCGACGTCATCCGAAATCTCGCCGGCCGCGAGCTTGCTATCGGCGGCCTTGCGCTGCTCGATCTCGGCGACTGGCTTGGCGAGTTCGGCGACCGCTTCCTGAAGCCGGTTCTGGTTGAGATTGTGGATAGCGTGGAAGTTGCGCAGCATCCGTCCGGTGATCGGATCGGCGAGCGCGCTGGGGGTCGAGGCGCGCGCGAACAGCATGTCGGCGGCCGAGAAGTTGCGCTGGTTCGATTCCTGCAGCGCCTGGTTGGCCAGATATTCGGAAAGCCGTGTATCGGCCTTAGCCCCGCTCGAATCGCGCTCGACCAGTGCCTCGAAAAACTCTCCGGCTTCGGCATAGGACCCATCATTGTTGCGCGCATAGGCCTCGGCAAGCGCGCTGTCGCTGTCGAGCGCGCCCGCCTGAACCCGCGCGAACGCGGCAGGATCGCCGGCCGAGGTGGTCGCGACCTGCACCTCGCCCTTGACGATCGCGTCGGCGACGATCGTGCGCAGCCCGAGCTGGAGCGCGCTGTCATAGCCGCTCAATCCGTCGGCGACATAGACGGTGTTGCCCTTGGTGTAGGCATAGCTTTTATAAGCGAGCTGGTTGGTCGGATCGACGCAGTCGCGCGCCTGCACCGCGCCGAGCCCCTCGATCGAGATCCTCGCGGGGGGCTGGCAATCGACCTTTGTCTCGGCACTGGCGGCGACCCGCGCGAGCGGATCGTCCTGGCCCTTGCGCAGCGCGAACAGCCGCCCGACCGGCGCCGCCGCATCGCGGCACACGATCCGGTAGCCGCGGTCGAACATGTTCACCAGCGCGGGTCCGGTCGAACGGTTCTGGGCGGTGCACAGCACCCCGCCCGAGCCGATCCGGAAGCTGTTGCGCAGCGAGAGGGCGCCACCGGAGGCGGCGCGCGCGGCCGGCGCGGCCGTGGGCGCGGCGACCATCAGCGCTGCGAACAGCGCGACGCCCGATGCGAGGGGACTCTTGGACATTTTACTGATTTCCTCCCGGAGTCTCGCCGAGGCCGTCCTCGCCGCTCCATAGGCTGCTGTTGCCGCCGCTCGTCACCGGCGCGTCGATCTGCTGGCCGCCGGCGCCGACGCGGCTCATGTCGATCAGGCCATTGCCGCCGCCGCCCGACGAACCGGGCGCGCCGCTGTCGGCGCTCTCGTCATCGCCGGCGGCATCGGCCGCGGCGTCACCGCCGCTATCGCCCGAGGCGGCGTTGTCGGCGCCAGCGACGCCATTGTCGCCCGCCCCCCCGGCGCCTCCACCCGCATCAAGCGCACCGCCCGACGCGACGCTGCCACCGGCGACCCGCGTCGTCCGCAGCGACGATTGGACGCTGGTCGTGATCCTGTCGATCTCCTTCGTCACCACCGCGACGACGTCGGGATCCTCGGTCACCGGCGGCGGCGGCGGAGGCGGAGGTGGTGGCGGCGGTGGCGGCGGCGGCGGGGGCGGCGGCGGTGGTGGCGGCGGCGGCGGCGGCGGGGGTGGCGGCGGCGGGGGTGGCGGGGGTGGCGGCGGCGGAGGCGGAGGGGGTGGCGGCGAGGTCGGCGCGCAGCTGTTGCCGTTCACGGTGCAGGTGGCATAGCTTATCGAGTTCGCGGCGCCCACGAAGCTCACCGTGCCGGCCTCTGGAACGCTGGCCAGGAGGTCGCCGCCGATCGTGATGGTGCCGCCGTTCGCGGTCGTCAACTGCGGCGTCGTGGAGGGAGGGAGGCTGCCGCTCGCGATGATCGTGGCGTCGCCCGCGATGTCGATCGTGGCGTTGCTGGCGCTGAACAGAAAGGTTCCGCCGGTGCTGCTGCCGGTAAGCCCCGCCGGATCCAGGTCCGGCACCGTCAGGTTGCCGTCGATCTCGATGTCGCCGCCCGATGCCACCAGTTCGAACCTGCCGCCGACGCCGCTGCCTTCGCCATTGGCGCCCACGCCGCCCACACCGGGAGCTTGGATCGAGACCTCGGGGAGCCCGAGCGTTCCGGTGCCTCCACCGAGGATGATCGTGCCGCCCCTGCCCAGGCCGCCGGTACCGCCGTCGCCGGCGCCGCCGCCGCGGCCCTCGGCGGTCAGCGAGAGCAGACCGTCGATCGTGGTCGTCGTGGTGCCGTCCGCCCTGATCGTGGCGGTGCCGGCTGTGCCCGCGCCGCCATTGCCGCCGTTGCCATTATAGCCGCCGAAGGCGTCGAGCAGCACGCTGAGCCCGCCATGAAGGTTGACCGCGCCGCTGCCGTCATTGAGCAGCTCGAACTTGCCGCCGAAAGCATCGCCGGCGGACGAGGTTTCCTGGCCGGCGTTCGCCGGCGCCGCCGCCGCGGCGAGGCCGTAGACCGTCACCGTGCCCGCGCCCGAGGTGTAGATGCCCGTCGTTCCCGCCCTCGCCGTGCCGACCGTGCCGGTCTGGGTGGTGTCGCCGCCATTGGCGTGAGCGAACAGCGACACGCCTGTCGGCGTGTTGGCGTTGCCGATCGTGATCGTGCCGCCCGCCGCGCGCAGCTCGGCGCGGCCGACCGCTGTCGTGGCGCCGCCGCCCGTGGCGCCGAAGCCGCCTTCGGCCGACGCGACCAGGTTGACGGTGCCCGGACTGCCGATGATATCGACCGTGCCGCCCGAATTGGCCTGAACGCTGACCGTGCCGCCGCGTCCCGCGCCGCCCAGCGCGTCGCTCGAATCCCCGCCGGTCCCAAAAGCCGTGAGATTGAGGCCGGCCGCGATGCTGATCGCGCCGCCCGAATTGGTGGCGGCGATCGTGATGGTGCCGCCCTGCCCGATCCCGCCATTGCCGCTGGTCGGGGTCCTGCCGACATTGCCGCCGGCATCCGCGACCAGCGCGCTGCCGAAACTGATGTCGCCGCCATTGGCGCTGACGTTGATCGTGCCGCCGGTGCCGTTGAAATTGCCGGTGCCATAGCCCTCGGCTTCGAGATTGACATTGCCCGCGAACGACAGCGAGCGCCCGCCGCTCGCCGACAGCGTGATCGCGCCCCCCTGCGACGCCGCCGTCGCCAGGCTCTGGTTAGCATCGACGACGAGCCCGTTCTGAAAGGTGGTGGATGCGGTCGACGTGTCGATCGTTACCGCCGCGCCGGGCGAGCGGATGAGCGTGTCGCCGCCATAGGTGCCGCCCGAGAGGGTGAGCGCGTTCTTGCTTTGCACATAGATCGGGCCGTTCAGGTTCGCACCCCCGCCCCTGATGCTGACGCTTCCCGTCCCGGCGCCCGCTGAGGGGTCTCCGAGGTCGCCGATCGCGGTCCCGGCCACGTCACGTCCAGCCGACAGGACGACGCCGCGTGGCGTGCTTTCCGCACCCGAGGCGACACTGAAGCCGATGTTGCCGCCCAGCAGCATGGTGATCGCAGTGTTCTTCGGAATGGCTACCGCGTAGATGCCGTGACTGGGCTCGCCCGCGACATCGACCTGGACGGTCGTGCTGCCGCTGTGCGTGATGGCGTTCGCCACCGACGTCCCCCCGCCCAGCGGAACCGAGATATCGAAAAGACCTCCATCCCCAGCGATATTGGCCTGGACCGCGGCGACATAGGCGACGGCGCCCCGCGCATTGACCGATCCCGCCTGCTCGATCTGCGGGGCGAGCACCGCGACGTAATTATCAGCGGTGATATTGGTCGATCGGATTTCGATCTTGGCGGTGGCGGTGCTGATGCCGGTGTGGGCGCCCGCGACAAAGCCGTCCGTATCGAGATCGGCGTTGATGTTGGGAACGTCGGCGGTGGTCAGGAACAATCCTCCGACGTCGATCGTGGCGCCGCTGCCGACGAGGATGCCGCCGGGGCTGTAGAACCAGACATTGCCGCCCGGAATGAAAGCGCCGTTCGCATCGCGCACCCGACTCTGGATCAGGCCGTTGAGCGACACGGGCCGGCTGGTGTTGGCGCCTGTCGGAAGCAGTCGGTTGAGCACGGTGAAGCCGCCCTGGTTGCCGAACTGTTCCTGGAAGGTGGCGACCGTTCCTGAGGGCATGATGTCGATCGTGCCGGTGCCGGCCTGCGCATTGGCGGTCGCCGTCCAGTCGATCACCGCGGTTGGGGCGGTGATCGTGACGGTATCCACATTGTCCCCGCGCGAGATGGTGAAATTGGTGCCCTGATAGAAGGTGCCGGCGCCGTTGCTCATGTCGGTGCCGCTCGGCATCGCGTCGAACGCGCCGGTCATGTTCTGCGCGATCGTCTCGCGCGTCGGCATCGCCAGGATCGTCGCCACCGCGAGGATCGAGGTGACCGTGCGGGCGCGGTTCCGGCCGCCGCGATTGGCGCGGGCGAAGGGGTCTCTGGGGCGGGTCGGATCACGCATTGTCACTTGTCCATCATGGGTTGCCGCCGAGTTCGCCAAGGCCGTCCTCGCCGCTCCACAGGCTGCTGTTGCCGCTGCTGGTGACCGGCGTGTCGATCTGCTGGCCGCCGGCGCCGACCCTGCTCATGTCGATCAGGACGTTGGCGCCCGCAACATTACCCGACGCGGGCGCGCCGCTATCCTCGCCGCTCTCCTCGTCACCGCCCTCATCGGCGGCGGAATCCCCGCCCGAACCGTCATCAGCGGCCGCGCTCGCGGCGGCGGTGCCGCTGTCGCTGGAGCCTGAGGCCGAGCCGCCGCTGTCGCTCCCGCCGGCATCCGCGCCACCCGAGCCGCTGGCCGAGCCCCCGCTGCTGGACACATGCGTGACCTTCAGGCTCGATTGGACGCTTGTCGTGATCTTTGTGGTCTCCGTCTGCACGACCTCAATCACCTCCGGATCCTCCGTCACCGGCGGCGGTGGCGAGGGAGGGGGCTCCTCCACGGGAGGTGGTGGCGGCGGCGGGGGAGGTGGCGGTTCCTCGACCGGCGGCGGAGGGGGAGACGGAGGCGGTTCCTCGACCGGCGGTGGTGGCGGTGGCGGTGGTGGCGAGACCGGCGGATCGACCACGGGCGGCGGCGGGCTGACCTGCCCCGTGCTGACCGCGAGGGCGAAGCTGCGCTCCACCGTGACGTTCGCCGAATCGGTCACCGTCACGGTGAAATTATAGGTGCCCACGCTGGTCGGCGTGCCGCTGATCACGCCGGTGGTCGTATCCAGCGTCAGGCCGGGCGGAAGGAATCCCGGCGGCACCGAATAGGTGTAGGGCGGCGTGCCGCCCGAGACGACGATCTGCGTCGAATAGGGGGCGCCGACGGTGGCGCCCGGCGGCTGGGTCGGATCGATCTGGGGAGGCTGCGGCGGCGGCCCCAGGCGCGGCGTGGGCGGGGCACAAGTCTGGCCGTTGACGGTGCAGCTCGAAAAGCTGATCGTCCCGTTTGGATCCAAGAAAAAGTCCACGGCGGTGGCCGCGCCGCTGCCTGTCGTCACCTGAAAATTGCCGAGATTGATATTGCCGTCGCCCGCCGACACTTCGTTCTGGGCCGGCGCGGGGCTGGTGCCGAGGGCCCGGATCGTCGCCGATGCCATCGAGATCGAGCCGCCCGCGGTGTTGATCAGGAAAAAGCCTTCGGACGAGCCGCCGCCTGTCGCTTCGAGCCCCGACAGTTCGGCGGTCAGCGTGTTCAGCGTCAGGGTGCCGGGATCGTTCGGGGTAAGCACGGTTGAGGGGTTGTTGGGGTCGACCGCGAAGGACGAGAGCAGCCTGAACGTGCCGCCCGAAGCGCTGCCACCGGTGCTGCCGGGTCCGCCTTGGCCATCGGCGATGATCGTCAGCGCGTTGTTGATCGTGGCGGTGCCCCCGCGCACCATCAGCTGCGCATTGCCGCCGTGCCCGAAGCCGCCCGTCCCGCTGGTCGATGCCCCACCGCTTCCCTTGAGGTTGAAAATGGTGGGACCGCTGATGGTCAGGTTGGTCGCGCCGTCGTCGGCAAAGCCGAAAAAGGTGCCGCCATCTCCGCTTCCGCCGGTCGCGCCGGCGCCCGAGCTGTTCCCGCCGAGCCCCAGCGCATCGCCATTGAAGCCCTGCAATAGCTGGAGCGAGCTGCCGGCGCGCGCGTCCATCTGGACGTGACCGCCCTCGCCGATGCCGCCCGAATCGCCCGATCCGCCCTCGCCCTCCACCGAGGCGGCGACCAGGCCATTCGCGGACACCGACGCCCCGGAGTTCGAATAAAGGCCGACGATGCCGCCCTGGCCCAAGCCACCGGGCCCGCCGCCTTCGGTATTCGCGCCGACGCCCCGTGCCGACAAATCGCTATCCACCATCGACAGCGCGCCGAGATTCGTCGCTGAGAACGCGATCGAGCCGCCCGTGCCGTTGCCCGCCACCTGCTGCCCAAAGCCGCCGACGCCGTCCGCATTGACGCTCAACGCAGTGAGGAAGGTGATATGGGAGTTGCTGCCATCGACATAGGCGCTGAAATTCCCGCCCGAGGAATCGCCGCCGACGGCGTTGCCCGATCCGCCCTGTCCGTCGAGCGTGATGCTGGACGGCACGCCTCCCGCGCTGATCGTCGCGCCGCTGTTGCTGGTGAAATTGATGACCCCGCCCAGGCCGACACCACCCTGGCCGGTGGCCGATTGTCCGCCGATGCCGCGCGCCGACAGCGCGAAACCATCGGCAAACGCGATGTGGCCGCCCGAATTGGTGCTGAGAAAGATGTTGCCGCCATGGCCCTGACCGCCATCGCCGGCGGTGGGTATGCCACCACGGCCGTCGGCGACGATCGACACCGCGCCGCCGAAGTCGATCGCGCCGCCCAGCGCCTGAACGAAGACCGAGCCGCCCGTTCCCGAGAAGTTCTGATTGCCGATGCCTTCGGCGCGGACGGTGAGGTCGGTGTCGAAGACCAGCGGGTTACCGAAAGCGCTCAGCGAAATCTGCCGGCCGACGGTATTGGCTGCCGTCGCGCTGAGGCTCGAATCGATCGTGGTGACGCCGTGGAAGACCCCGCCGATGATCTGCAGGTTGGGGGATTGCGCGAGCCACGTGAGATTGGCGTCGTAGATATTGTCCTGGAAGGAGAAGCCGCCGCTTCCCTGTGTCCGAATCCCGCCGGCGGACGCGGTGAAATGGCTGCCGGTGAGAAAGAAGAATTGGCCGCTGCCGTTGCTGTTGGTGAAAACCGTGTCGCCGTTGAACGTGGCGTTGTTGAGGAAAAGCGGACCCTCTCCGCTCAGGCTGACCGACGAACCGCTGCCGAATGTGGCGCCGCTGAAGTTGGTCGTGGAAGCGGAGGGAATATAGACCGGGCTGCTGAAGCTTCCGCCGCTGAAGGAGGCGGAGTTCGTCCCTTCGGTGCCCGCCGATAGACCGCCCGGGCTGCCGAACGACGGATTGACGTCGAATCCCGCCGACAGCACGACGCCCTGATCGGTCATCACCGCGCCATTGGCGACCTGAAAGCCAAGATTGCCCCCCGACAGCGCCATCGAGATCGCGGTGTTCTTGGGGATTGCGACCAGATAGATGCCGCGTGAAACGCCTGCCCCGTCGGCGACGACCTCGGTCGACCCGCCATGCGCGATCGCCGTGGCCGTGGCGGTTCCGCCACCCGCGGGGATCGAGATGTCGAACAGGCCGCCACTGATGCTGATATTCGCCTGCGTGGCGGCGACATAGGCGACGCTGCCGTCCGACTGCACCGTGCCGTTCTGGATGATCTGGGGCGCTATGACCGCAAGATAATTGCCGGTGTTGATCGTGGCGCCACCGGCGATCTGCACTGAGGTTCCCTGCGCCGCGATCTGGGTGTTCACCGATGCTCCGACGCTGCCGATGTCGGCGGTCGACAGCACCAGCCCGCCGACATCCAGGGTAGCGGTGCTGCCCACGAGGATGCCGCCCGGGCTGTAGAACCAGACGTTGCCGCTGAGACCGGTGACCGCGCCGGCATTGTCGCGGAATTGGCTGATGACATGGCCATTGAGCGCGATCGCGCGCGTCGCGTCGGTGGGAAGGACGCGGTTGAGGACGGTGAAGCCGCCCTGGTTGGCCGCGCTGTTTTCGAAGGTGACGCTGTAGCCGCTCGGCAGGAAGTCGATCGCGCCGCCGCCGCTCTGCGTGTCGAAAGGCGTCCAGTCGATCACCGCGGTCGGCGAGTTGACTGTGATCAGCGATCCGCTGACCGTATAATCGGTGGTCGAAGCCTGCGCCGGATTGCCCTGAAAGCCGGCGATGACCTGCGCGCCCGCCTCACGGGCCGGCAGCGCTAGGATCGTCGCCACCGCCAGCGCCGAAGTCAGCGTCCGCGCATGGCTCCGCCCGCCGCAGCCGCGGCGGGCGAAGCGATCGGCGGGGCGGATGGCCTGGCGCATCAATGATTGTCCTACGGCCACAGCTTGCTGGTAAGCGATACGAGGAAGCGCGGGTCGTGCTTGCGGGTCTGCAGCCCGGCGCGCTCGAGCGGAATGGCGAGCGTGGCGTCGAGCCGGAAGCGGTTGTTGAGCGTCGCGCGCGCGCCTGCGCCGATCGAGACGAGGCGGTCGGGATTGGGCACGCCCGTGCGGTTGATCTTCTTGCTCCACGCCCAGGCGATGTCGGCGAAGGTGTAGGGCGACACCGAGAAATTGACCTTGGGCAGCGGGGCCACGCGCGGAAAGCGCAGCTCGAAGCTGCTGCCGAGCCCATGATCGCCGATGATCGCGCCCGGATCATAGCCGCGCCCGATCGAGAAATTGCCGCCCGAATATTGCTCGAAGCTCAGCAGCGGCGTGAACGCATATTGCGCGCGCGGCGCCGCCATGATCCAGAAGCCGTTGCCGAGATTATATTCGAGCGTGGCCGAGGCGCGGATCAGCGTCGAGGTCGGATCGGCGAGACGCCTGCTCGGCCCGACCCCCGTTGACGCTGTTGTCAGCCGCTTCGTAGCGTCGAAAATGTCGAGCCCCTGGCGGAACTCGAACGACCCTGATGCCCGCCACATCGGCACGCGGCGCTCCGAAATATCGGCGAGGTCCATGTCGAGACGCAGGAAGCCGACGCGCAGATGATCCCGCGAGAGGTCTTGAACGAGCGGGGTGCCCATTGTCGGCACCGCCTTGAAGGTCACAGTCTGGTTGAGATAGTCGAGCCCGGCCGCGCCGAGCAGGCTGAACGCCTGGGTCCGCACCAGCGGGTAGCGCAGCTCGCCGGTCGCGAACAGCGTGTGCGCGATCAGCTTCGAGGCGATCGTATTGTCGACGGGCCCAATATCGGGCTTCGACCAGGCATAAGTGAAATTGCCGCTCCAGGTGAGCCCCTCACGGCCGAGCCTCGCGTCATAGCCGAGCTGGACGATCTGCTGTTCCTTGAAATCGGCGGTGCTCGACACCGAGGCGCTCAGCCGGTCGCCGCCGAGCAGCCCATAAGTCTGCGCCGCAAGCGCGCCGGTCCAGCGCCCCGCGCTGCGCGAGGAGAAATTCTGCAGATTGGCGCTCACCTCGAACGGGGTGCGGATCACGCTGACCTCGCCGACCAGCTCGCCCGGCGCGCCGCCCGCGGGTTTGAGCGCGAGCCGCACCTCATAGCCCGGCAGGTCGCGCGCGAGCAGCAGATAGCGCTCGGCGGCATAGCGGTTGAAGATCTTCTCCTCGGTGAGATGCGACAGATAGCCGGCGAGCAGCGTCTCGGCCTTGCCCGCGTCGCCGCGCACGCGGATCGCGACGACCTTGGCGAACAGCACCTCGAACTTGACGACGCCATTCTCGATCCGCTGCACCGGCACCTGGACCGCGGCGAGATAGCCCTTGCGGCGCAGCGCGGTCGCCGCAGCGTCGCGGATCGTGCAGATCGTGCTGATCGGCCGGTCGGGGCCGAGCAGCTGGGCATAGCTTTGCTTGAGCTCCTCGGGGCTGACACCCTGGAGATTGTGGAACTCGGCGGCGTTGATCGTCACCTTGATGTCGGCATAGGCCGGCGCATCGAGCGCGCAGGGCGCGCGTTCGATATCGCCGTCGATCGTCAGGCGCGCGCCGCGCGGCGTCTGTTGCTGCGGCCGGCGATCGATTTCCTCGCGGGTCGGCGCGAGCTGCTGCTGAGTCGGAACGGTTTGGGCCTGGAGCGCCGTGCCCGATACCATGGCGGCAAGCAGCGCCGTCGTTGCGGCTGCTGAAAAAAGCGACGTGCGCAAATCTTCCCCCGAACCCTTCAGGGGCGAACCCCCTCCGCCCCTGTCCACGTTTAGTCGGCTTTGCCCCGATTGTCATTGCAAGACTATGATATTTCATCCGTCTCGCCGATCCTGTGACGACAGCTGGGCCAACCTCACACACGCGGCCGTTATAGACGCATTATCACCCCGGTAAACGCACTAACGCACAATGCGCACGGCCCGTCGCGCGTGCTGCGCCGCAATGAAATCTTGCGCCGCCGTTCCGCGCCGCCTAGAAGCCGCGCCGCGACAGGTCCCGGAAACGGGAAAAGGGAATTCGGAAGCGGGATCGTCCCGTCGGCCGAGGCTGCCCCCGCAACTGTGATCGGCGAGCGATCGTCCACCCGCGTCACTGGATGCCTCGCATCCGGGAAGGCCGGACGGTTCGCTGAGACCCGAGAGCCAGGAAACCTGCCTGTTGCGGTCGTTCCATCATGCGGGCGGGGTGCACCACATGATCGAGGCCAGACCTCGCGTGGCGACATCGAACGGGGTCGCACGCGAAGGACATATCGTCGCGCTTGGCTGTGATCCCGATGGCTCGATCCATTGGAGTATGTCCATGCGCACCTTCACTATCCCCCTCCTTACCGCATTGACGCTGTTGCCTGGCGCCGCGCGCGCCGAAGAGGCCGACAGCGACACGATCGTCGTCACCGCGACTCGCAGCGAGACGAAATTGTCCGAAGTCGGCAAGTCGATCAGCGTGATCGGCCTCGACGAAATAGAGCAGCGCCAGACGGTGCCGCTCGCCGATCTGCTGCGCACGCTGCCCGGCGTCACCATCCAGCGCAACGGCGGCCCGGGCTCGACCACGAGCGTCTTCATCCGCGGCGCGCAGAGCGACCAGACGGTCGCGTTGATCGATGGGGTCAAACTCAACGATCCGGCGTCGCCGGGCGGCGGCTTCAACTTCGCCGACCTCATGACCGACAATCTCGAGAGCATCGAGGTGTTGCGCGGGCCGCAATCGGTGCTGTGGGGCAGTCAAGCGATCGGCGGCGTCGTCAACATCATCACCCGCGCGCCGACCGAGCGCTTCGCCTTGTCCGCGCGCGGCGAATATGGGCGCTATGACTATGGCCATCTGAGCGGCAATGTCTCGGGCACGGTGGGCCCCGTCGCGCTCAGCGCGGGCGCGGCTTATCTGACCACCGACGGCTTTTCGACCTTCGACCGCGGCACAGAGGATGACGGCTATCATCTGTTCGGCGCCAATCTGAAGGCGGTGGTGACGCTCGCCGACCACATATCACTCGATCTGCGCGGCTATTACACCAAGAGCAAGGTCGCTCTCGACGGCTTCCCACCCCCCAACTTTGTGTTCGGCGACACCGATGAATATCAGCGCCAACAGCAGCTGGTCGGTTATGCCGGGCTCAACGCCGCGCTGTTCGAGGACAAGCTCAAGAACCGCTTCGCCATCGCTTATACGCTGGTCGACCGCGCAAATTACGATCCCGCCGGCGCGCCGGTAAAGAATTTCGATGCGCGCGGCCGCAACATCCGTTTCGAATATCAAGGTATCGCCGAGCTGAGCGATTCGGTCCACGCGACGTTCGGCGCCGAACACGAGCAGCAGCGCTTCCGCACCGTCAGCGCCTTCTTCGGCCCACCGCAACGCGCGGTCGCAAAGGCGAACACCGATAGCGCCTATCTCGATCTCCATGCGAAGCCGCTCGCAGGGCTCACGCTCGGCGCCGGGATCCGTTACGACGATCATAGCGCGTTCGGGCATGCGACCACCGCGAGCGCCGATCTGGCGTACAGCCCCAATGAAGGCGCGACCACGCTGCGCGCGAGCTATGGCGAAGGCTTCAAGGCGCCGTCGCTCTATCAGCTCTACGGCGATTTCGGCTTTCGGGACTTGCAGCCCGAAAAGGCGCGCGGCTGGGACGCCGGTGTCACCCAGCGGCTGATCGGCGACACGCTCGTCGTCAGCGCGACCTGGTTCGAGCGGCGGGTGACCAACCAGATCGACTTCGATCTCGGCACCTTCACCTATGCCAATATTGCTCGCGCGCGATCGCGCGGGGCGGAGGTCGAGCTGCGCATGGCGCCGACGCGCGATCTGCGCGTCACCGCCAACTATACGTTCACCGATGCGCGCAACCGCGAACGCAGCGATCCCAATTTCGGCAACGAGCTCGCCCGGCGTCCGCGGCAGAGCGTCAACGTCACCGCCGATTATAGCTGGTGGTTCGGCCTGACCACCGGCGCGACGGTTTCGCATGTCTCCGCCAGCTTCGACAATGCGGCCAACAGCGTCCGGCTCGGTGACTATGTGCTGGTCAACCTGCGCGCCGCTATGCCGGTTGCGGCGGCGGTCGAACTGTTCGCGCGCGTCGAGAATCTGTTCGACCAACGCTATGAGACCGCCGCAGGCTTCGGCCAGCCGCGCCGCGCCGCCTATGGCGGGGTTCGCCTGCGCTATTGACCGGCGCGAAAAAGGACAGGACCGGCGGGGGGTGATGCCGGTCCTGTCTGTCGCGGCTGGCGGCGGATCGGAACGGATGCTGCTTCGGATTGGGACGAAGCAGGAACGAGCCGTCGCCGCCAACCGCGACCCGCCCGCTATAGCCGCCCGCGACGGCGCGGGTAACGCGTTGAAATACGATCAGGGAAAGCCCGTAGCCGGAGCAGCCCCGCCGCGCCCGGCAAAGCGGGTTCAATCTATCGTCCAGCCGGCAATGACCGCGGTGCGCATCGCGGCGAGTAGCGAAGGCGCTTCGAGCTGCGCGAGGATGCGCGCGCGATGGACCTGAACCGCTCGTGCGTCGAGGCCGTTGGCCTCGCCGATGTCCTGATGCGTGCGCCCGCGGATGAGCGCTGCGAAGATCCCGGACTCGAACGGGTCAAGCCGCGCGAGTCGCGCCTGGGCTTCGGCGACGCGAGCAGGGGATTCGGCGCCGTGATCGATCAGATAAAAGGCGCGATCAACCGCCTCGAGCAGCGGCCGCGTCTCGTAGGGCTTGAACAGGAAATCGACCGCGCCGGCCCGAAACGCCTCGATCGCCATCGGCAGGTCGCCGAAGCCCGTGATCACGATCGTGCGAAAACGTTCGGGGTGGCGGGCCAGAACCTGCATCACGCCGATGCCGTTCACGCCTCCGAGCTGGAGGTCGAGCACGACGCAGCCCGGCTCGAGCGTCTCGAACACCTGAAGGAAGGCGTCTCCGCTGCGATATTCGCGGCATTCGAACGGGCCATGCTCTTCGACGAGGCTCACGATCGACGCGCGGACGACAGCCTCGTCGTCCACCACATGGATGTATCGCTTTACCGTCACGGTGAGCAATCACTCATGCGCACCATTTCCCCCTGCTTCAAAAGCGCTGCCATTCCAGCTGGTTAGCGCCACTCCGTTACGGTGCCGCAAAAAAACCCGAAGATCAATGGTTCGGTGTAGAAACAATATCAGTTACACGCCCGTCCTTCGATTAAAATCCTAAACGTTTGTTTTTAAAAATGATCGGGTGTGAGCGATACAAGCAAAATAATGTCAATAATTTTGGTAAATTTCTCTCCAACGAAACGCCCACCGGCAATATCACAGGAGTGAATTGATGCCCATGCGGGCATTGGTGTTTTTATTATTAGCGATAGCAGAACATTTCCCGCATTTTATAGCGGCTATGTCGCCCTGCCGCCGGTGGCGGCGCGCTGCGCCGCCCCTGTGGAATGATCTGCCGCCCTTCCCCGGCAGCTATCGCCAACCGCCCCGCATCGCCCCTCCGGGCTTTTACCTAGATCCACCGCCGGAGTGGCTACCGGCGAATGCGCCGGGCCGGAGTGATCGGCGCCAAAAACATCCGGAAATGCTTGGTCGCGATAGAAACGCAGCGTTAACGGGTTTGCCTTAGTGACGCAGCATGGGCTGAACGCCTTCGGAACGGGATGACGCGCGTGCCTCAGACGATTTTAACGGTTGATGACTCGCCCAGCATCAGAATGCTGCTTCGTTTCGCCCTGGCCGCGCAGGGCTACGCCGTCGCCGAGGCCGAGGACGGCGTCGCCGCGCTTGAATGGCTCGCTGCCCATGAACGTCCCGATCTGATGATCACTGACATCAACATGCCGCGCATGGACGGCTTCGAACTGGTCGAGGCCGTGCGCGCCCAGAGGCCGTACAGCGATATGCCGATCCTCGTGCTGTCCACCGAAAGTTCGGAAGAGAAGGTCGAGCGCGCGCGTTCCGCGGGGGCCGATGGCTGGATCGTCAAACCGTTCGATCCGCAGCAGCTCATCTCGACCGTCCGCGCGGCCGCAGCCTGAGGAGGATAGGATGACCTTGATCAGCCAGGACGAGCTCCTTGCCATTCTCGCCGACGAACTCGATGTCGCCCGCAGCCAGCTCGAAGCTCTCGGCACAGCGCTGATCAGCGACCCGGTCGTGGTCAAGGGCCACATCACCCAGCTCCAGGCGCTCGACCATGTCGGCCAGCGCTGCGCGTCGGTGGCCGCGATCCTGCGGTCGGACGATCTTCACGCCGCCAGCCATTCCGCCACGCTCGAAAGCATCCCCGCGCGACTCGCGACGCTGGTCGCGGCGATGGGGCAACGGCACCACTGAACGCCTCCGACCGGCCGGCATTGCCCCATTCCAGGGCCGGCCATCTGCGTGCGCCGTCATCGCTGGCGCGCGCCCAACGACCGCGGTCGCCGTCATTGCCCCGTCATCGCCAGGGTGGAAAACGCCGGCCGGAGCGCCGGGTTTTACACAGTCGGGGATTGGCGATATGATCGCTCTCATGGAATCGGACCGGATCCAGAAGCTCACCGAGGCGCAGCGTGTCTGCCTGCGCATGGTGCTGCTGCATCTTTCCTCCAAGGACATCGCCCGCGAGCTCGGCATTTCGCCGCACACGGTCGATCAGCGTCTGCGCATGGCGATCCAGGCACTGGGCGTTGCAAACCGGTTCGAAGCCGCGCGATTCCTCGCCAAATATGAGGGCGCGCCGACATATCAATCAGCCGTATATCAATCGCCGCATGTTGCTCCAGCAGCCATCCCTGCCACTGTCGGGTTGTCCGACATTCATGGGGGGCAGCAGGGTGACAACAGCTTTCAAGGCACAGCGGTACGAGAGGAACAGCTTGCGTTCCGAACACCCGCTTTCGCCGGCGGCAGCGCTTTCATCAATCTGCCTTTCCCCACGCCGGGGAGGGAGCGAAATGACCTAAATATCGTTCAAAGGCTGGGCTGGATCGTTTCGATCGCGATAGCCTCGGCCTTGGCCTTCGGCGGGGTACTCGCCGGGCTCGACGCGCTGAAGCGGCTTTTCCAGGCCTAAGGCGCCTCCAAAGTTTTTCACAGCATCGTCCAACAGGGACGCGCTGGCCCCGAGAGCGGCCGCGCGAAGGGAGACTCTCATGTTCAATCGCCAGATCATCTTGAAGCGTCGTGAACTTGCCCAGGGCGTGGCCGATCGCCTGATCGCCGCCGAGCATGCAATCGATCTAGCCATCGCCCGCACCGCTGAACTGACCGGCTTCATTCCCGCGGTCCGCGCCGAGGCCGAGCTGCCCTGCGAGACCGCTCAGGAAGCGCTGGAATATGCGGCCGAGAGCTTTTCGGCGCTGATCAAGGCGCGCGCCCAGATGATCGCCAGCCATCGCGAGCTGGCCGTCGCCAAGGACGAAATCGGCCTCAAGACCGTCGCACTCGGCGGCCTGGTTCCCAAGCCCTCGACCGCCCGCATCAGCCATCTCGCCGAGGTCGGCAGCGTCGCCGCCTGACATCGGGCGTAATAGGAATGGTGGTCATCGACCTTGGACTTGATTGGAGCACGGGCTTATGATCCGGTCCACGAATGCCTCCCTTCCTATATCAGTTGGTCTACCTGTTCGCGCTGGTCGCTGCCTGTTCCTATGCGGGATGGGCCGGCGGCTGGTCCGAGCGGGCGGGAGCCGCGATCATGGTGATGGGTTCGGTCCTGTCGCTCGTGGTGGCGTCTCACGAGGAATGGCAATCGCCCGAGCTCGGCATCTTCATCGTCGATCTGCTGGTGCTCGCGGCGTTCGTCAATCTCACCCTCTACAGTGATAAGTTTTGGCCGATATGGGTAACATCCTTCCATTTGATCGCAGTGATCATTCATGTGGCCAGCCTCGCCGATCCTACGGTGGCGGCGCTGGCCTACGCGAGCGCGGCGGAGTTCTGGGCCTATCCCATGCTGGCCGGAATAGCGGTCGGCACCTGGAATCATCGCCGGCGGAAATCGATCCCGCGGGGGAATGCCGCTCGATACTAGAAGGGCTGCTGTCGCCGCTCGGCCTGGCGCATAGCGGCGCAATCGTCGACGAACTGCTCGACGAGTTCGGGAGCCTCCCGGCGATATTGGCCGCTGACGCCGCCGCGCTCCATGCCTGCCTTCCCGAAGACGGCCAGGTCGTCGATTTTCTCGCCGCGGTCCGCGTCGCGATGCTGCATTCGCTGCGGGTCGAGCTCGGCCAGAGGCCGATCCTGTCGACCTCGGAAGCGCTGATCGACTATCTGTTCGCGAGCATGGCCTATAATGCTATCGAGCATCTGCGCGTGCTGTTCCTCAATTCGAGCAACCGGCTGCTGCGCGATGAGCTGATGGCGCAGGGCACCGTTAACCAGGCCCCGCTCTATCCGCGCGAGATCCTCAAGCGCTCGCTCGAGATCGGAGCCACCGCGCTGATCATCGTCCACAATCATCCGTCGGGCGATCCGACGCCGTGCCAGGCCGACATCAAGGCGACCACCAACCTGATCGCCGCCGCCCGTCCCCTCGAAATCGCGGTCCACGACCATCTCATTATCGCACGAAACGGCTGGCGCAGCCTGCGCGCGGAAGGGCTGATCTAGGGCATGCCGCAATCCGGGAAGAAGAGTAACAGCGTGATGGAAACCAGCATGATAAGGGACTTCGCACGACGGGTGATCGATGATTTCGGCGATCAGACCGACAGCTATGTCGCCAGCCGCATCGGCGTGCTGATCCGCGATGGCGACAATTACGGCGTCGGGCTGTGGAAGGCGGTCGCTTCGGAGATCGAAACCCTCCGCCCGCCGCACGAAGATCTTCCGCGCAATCGCCACTGAGGCGACAACGCGGCGGCAGCTGACGAGAGAGGAAGTTCGACGCGGAATCGCACGCCACGTGGCGTGCGATGGCAAAACAGATGACGGGAGCCGCGCAGAGCGGCTCCCCAACGAGGTCCCGGCCGGCTGTCCTCCCCCCCCGATCCAGCCGGCCGGGCACACAGGGAGGAATTCCAGCCCCCCCAGGGCGGCGGACCGACAAGGGGGCTTGTGGTCCGCCGCCCGACCCGGGTGGGCGCTGTTCGATATCTTCGATATCAACGATTGATAGGGTCTAGCCCTCGTCCCCCATCCGCAGCGCGGCGATGAAGGCCTCCTGCGGGATCTGGACCGAGCCATATTCGCGCATCCGCTTCTTGCCTTCCTTCTGCTTCTCGAGAAGCTTGCGCTTGCGGGTCGCATCGCCGCCATAGCATTTGGCGGTGACATCCTTGCGCATCGCCGCAATCGTCTCGCGAGCGATCACCTTGCCGCCGATCGCGGCCTGCACCGGAATCTTGAACAGGTGGCGTGGGATCAGGTCCTTGAGCCGCTCGCACATGTGCCGGCCCCGGGCCTCGGCCGCGGCGCGATGGACGATCATGCTCAGCGCGTCGACCGGCTCGCCGTTGACCATGATGCTCATCTTGACGAGGTCACCCTCGCGATAGCCGATCTGATGATAGTCGAAGCTGGCATAGCCGCGGCTGATCGACTTCAGCCGGTCGTAAAAGTCGAACACCACCTCGTTGAGGGGCAGCTCATAGGTGATCTGCGCCCGGCCGCCGACATAGGTGAGGTTCTTCTGGATGCCGCGCCGATCCTGGCACAGCTTGAGCAGCGAGCCGAGATATTCGTCGGGGACATAGATCGTCGCCTCGATCCAGGGCTCCTCGATCATGTCGATCCGGTTGGGATCGGGCATGTCGGCTGGATTGTGGAGCTCGATCGTCTTGGCGTCTTCTGTCTTCGAATGGCTGAGGTTGAGCCGATAGACCACCGACGGCGCGGTGGTGATCAGATCGAGATCATATTCGCGGGTCAGCCGCTCCTGAATGATCTCGAGGTGGAGCAGACCGAGGAAGCCGCAGCGGAAACCGAAGCCGAGCGCCGCCGAGGACTCCGCCTCGAAGCTGAACGAGGCATCGTTGAGGCGAAGCTTGTAGAGGCTTTCGCGCAGCTTCTCGAAATCGGCGGCGTCGACCGGGAACAGCCCGCAGAACACCACCGGCTGCACCTCCTTGAACCCAGGCAGCGCTTCGGCGGTGGGCCTCCTGGCGTCGGTGATCGTGTCGCCGACCGCGGTCTGGCTGACTTCCTTGATCTGCGCGGTGATGATGCCGATCTCGCCGGCCGCCAGTTCCCCCAGCTGCTCGAGCTTCGGCCGCATGCACGCGACGCGATCGACCAGGTGCAGCGTTCCATGCTGCATGAACTTGATCTGCTGGCCCTTTTTGAGCACGCCCTCGACGACGCGCACAAGGATGACGACCCCCAGATAGGGATCGTACCAGCTGTCGACCAGCATCGCCTTGAGCGGGGCGGTGCGGTCGCCCTTGGGCGGCGGGATGCGCGTGACGATCGCCTCGAGCACCTCGTCGATACCGATCCCAGACTTGGCCGACGCGAGCACCGCGTCATCGGCGGGAAGGCCGATGATATCCTCGATCTCCTTCTTGACCTTGTCGGGCTCGGCCGCGGGCAGGTCGATCTTGTTGATGACGGGGACGATCTCGTGATCATGCTCGATCGACTGATAGACGTTCGCGAGCGTCTGCGCCTCCACCCCCTGCGCGGCGTCAACCACCAGCAGCGCGCCCTCGCAGGCGGCCAGGCTGCGCGACACTTCATAGGCGAAGTCGACATGGCCCGGCGTGTCCATCAGGTTGAGGACATAGGTGAGCCCGTCGCGCGCGGTGTAATCGAGACGCACCGTCTGCGCCTTGATCGTGATGCCGCGCTCCTTCTCGATATCCATATTGTCGAGCACCTGCGCGGACATCTCGCGATCGGTGAGGCCGCCGGTGCGCTGGATCAGCCGATCGGCGAGGGTCGACTTGCCATGGTCGATATGCGCGATGATGGAAAAATTGCGGATGCGGTCGATCGGAACGGTCACGAAAATCTCGATCAGTCAGGAGGGGGAATTGCGCGCGCCATAGCAACGCTAGCGCCCCGACGCAAAACGGGACACGCCGCAACGCCTCGCGGGCTGGCCAAAGCTGGCGAACTGGGGAATCCTCCGCGGCCACGGACGCGATTCGCATGGGGATGCCAATCGGCCCGGTCGAGAGAGGAACGGGGGTTTCATAACGATGAAAAACGTCATTCTGGCGACAGCGGCCGCTGTCGCCTTGGCCACGCCCGCCGTCGCGGCCGATGCGCCGGTCAGCCTTGCCCGTTGCGACAAGCCGATCGGCAGCATCGCGGTGGTCGACGGCGACATGCAGGGCTGGACCAAATATGGCCTCGGCAGCCCGCGCGACCTGATCGCCGCGATGGCGGCGCAAAGCGGCTGCTTCACGCTCCAGTCCAATGGAAGCGGCCAGCCTGCCGACTTCCTGGTCAACATGATCGCCGGCGACAAGGAAGAGGTCGACAAGGGCACCAGCCTCGCCCAGACCGCGCTTACCGAGGGGCTGGTCCGCTCGGGCGCGGCGAGCAAGATGTTGGGCGGCATGCCGTTTGGTGGACAGGCGCTGGGCGTGCTCGGCGGCTTCGGCGGCAAGAAGAAGACCGTCGCCGCGGGCCTGCGCATCATCAGCCCGGCGACCGGACAGACCATCGTCTCCGGATCGGGCGCACAGACCAAGACCCAGATCACGATCGGCGGCATGGGCGGCAATCCGTGGGCGGACGCCGCGCGCGAGAATATCATCGCGCGGGGCTATGGCGATTATGTCAGCAGCGGTTATGCGACCTCGAAGGACGGCCAGATGCTGACCGGCGCCTTCGTGGTCGCGTTCAACGCGGTCGTCGCGCAACAGGCGGCGCTGGCCAGCCAACGGTCGGCAGCCGGAGCCACCTTGGTCGTGCCCGCGGCCGCCAAGCCCGGCTACACTACGGCAATCGACACCAGGATGTACGCACAGCCTGCAACCGGCGAAGTTGTCCGCGCAGTGCGGGCGGGCACCTTGCTCACCCCGACCGGCGCGCGCGAGGGGTTGTTCGTCGAAGTCGGGGACGCCTATGGCAGCAAGGGCTGGGTCTCGATCGAGGATCTCAAATAGGCGTTCGGGCGAACGGGGAGCGGACGGCGCGGCGGGCAACCGGCCCAAAATGAGGCAATCCTGTCCTTTCGTCGCTTTCTGCAGCCTCGCCCGCAACATCCGGCCGGGCTATCGGTTATCCGTCGGACGCATTGGATAGAAGCCATGATCCTCGTGGTCGAAGACGAAGAGATGATAAGGATGGTCGTCGAGGAGGCGCTGACCGACGCCGGCTTCGAGATCGTCTCGGTGTCGACCGCCGGCGATGCCTTCGACGCTCTGTCCGGCCCCGATCGGGGCTTCACCGGTGTGGTTACCGATATCCGGCTGGGCGGCGAGGCAAGCGGCTGGGAAATAGCCCGCAAGGCGCGCGAGCTAAGGCCGCAGATGGCGATCGTCTATGTGAGCGGCGACAGCGGCGGCGAATGGGCGGTGATGGGCGTTCCGGGCAGCGAGTTCATCCAGAAACCCTTCGCAGGCGTGCAAATCTCGACCGCGGTGTCGATGCTGCTCAACGCGGCCTCATCGACGCTGCCGCCGAAATAATGGGGCCTCCGCCGGTCCTCCCGCCCGCCGTCCCAGGCTAGCGCGCGATGAAGACCGTCGCCGATCCCGACGAGGCGCTGCTCAGCGGGCTCGCCCGGCTGCGCGCTAATATGGGCGTGCCGGCCTCCTTTCCGCCCGAAGTCGAAGCGGCGGCGGCCAGCGCCGCGGCGCGGCGGCCGGCCGATCATGTCGACCGCACCGATCGGCCCTTCGTCACGCTCGACCCCGCCACGTCGACCGATCTCGATCAGGCCTTCCACATCGAGCGCTCGGGCGAGGATCTCCTGCTGCACTATGCGATCGCGGATATCGGCTGGTTCGTCGAGGAGGGCGACCTCGTCGACGCCGAGGCCTGGCGGCGCGGCGCGACCATCTATCTGCCCGACGGCAAGGCGAGTCTCTATCCCTCGAGCCTGAGCGAAGCAGCGGCGAGTCTGCTCCCTGCCGGCCCTCGTCCCGCGGTCGTGTTCACCGTGCGGATCGCGGCCGATGGCGGCGCGCAGCTCGACGCGGCCGAGCGCGCGTTGATCCACAGCCGAGCCAAACTTGCCTATGACAGCGTGCGCGAGGCCGATCTGCCCGACGGCTTTGTCGAGCTCGCCGCGCGCGTCCAGGCTGCCGAGGCACGGCGCGGGGCTGCTCGGGTCGATCCCCCCGAGCAAGAGGTCGAGCGGCTGGATGCGCGCCGGTTCAGGCTTATGTTCCGCCCGAGGCTCGTTTCCGAGACGCGCAACGCTGCGCTCTCGCTGGCGGCCAATCTCGCCATCGCCGATTGCCTGCTGGCGCATCGCACCGGATTGTTCCGCGTCATGCCCGGCCCCGACGCGCACGCGATCGCGCGGCTGCGGCTTACCGCGCAGGCGATCGGGGTGCCCTGGCCAGAGGATGTCCCGCTCGAGGCGTTCGTGCGCACGCTCGACGGCAATGATCCGCAGCAGGCGGCCTTCATGCTCGCCGTTCGGCGAAGCGGGAACGGCGCCGCCTATGCGCCCTATCGCGAGGGCCCGCGCCCCTGGCATGCGGCGATGGCGGCGAGTTATGCGCATGCGACCGCGCCGCTGCGCCGGCTCGCCGATCGCTATGTGGTGGCCGCGGCGCTGGCGCTGGCCAGGGGCGAACCCATCTCCACGCGGGTGACCGGCGCCTTCGAGAAGCTGCCGGCGGTGATGGCGCGCGCCGAAGCGCTGGGCAGCCGGATCGAGCGCGCCGTGATCGATCTCGCAGAGGCCGTGATGCTTCAAGACCGCGAAGGCGAGATTTTTTGTGCGCTCGTCACCGACGCTGACGAGCGCGGCGCGCGGCTCCAGCTTTGCGACCTTCCCATCGTGACGCGCGTCGCGGCCCGGGGCGCGCGGCCGGGCGACAGGCTCCATGTCCGCCTCGTTGCCGCCGATCCGCAAGAAGCCACGCTCGCCTTCGAGCGGGTGGAGCAGCCGGATGCAGCGCTGGGGTAGCCGGCGAGGGATTCCCGGGGCCCAATGCCATTCGCTTGTCGCGGAGGCCGATCGGCCGCGCGGTTTGCCTCGGTTCATCGCACGACATACCCGCATTACCGGTTCAGCGGAGGGTCTCGCTGCCGGTGTTCATGTGCCGGACAGGTTGATCTGAACACGCAAGGGCAGCTGGGGGATAAGATAAAAAGGAGTCGATCAATGCAGCTCATTTCCCAAAGGCCAAGAATTTCGCTTCTGCTCGCCGCGCTGGCCATTCCTGCGTCGGGCAGCTTGTCGGCGCAGCAGCAAAACCCGGATCCCAACATCGTTGTGGACGGCACGCCCGCGCAGGCGCCGGCAATGACCGCCGGGCCTGAGATCAAAGGCGTCATCTCCGCGCGCAACGGCGACAAGATGAAAGTCACGACCGCCGACGGCGCCAGCACCATTATTGCGATCAACGATGCTACGCGGATCAAGGCCGGAGCGGGCCTGTTCGGTGGCAATCGCGGCAAGCTTTCTGCAGCCTCGCTGCTCAACGGGATCCCCGTCACCGTCAAAACTTTGCAGCCCGCGGATGGGCGATCGGGCGGCGAGCTGGTGGCAAGCCAGATCAATTTCCGGAACAGCGACCTCAAGACCGCCACGATGATCCACAACGCGACCGCACAGCGCTTTGACGAACAGACTGCGGCGACAGAAGCGCTGCGCGGCCGGATGGGTGATATCGACAAATATAATATCAAGAACACGATCAATGTGCACTTTGACACCGGCAAGGCGGAGCTGTCCGCTGAGGACAAGGCCAGTCTCTGCAGCACGGCAACCTCAGCCCAGGCGACGGAAAACGCGCTGATGCTGGTGGTCGGTTACACCGATTCGACCGGAAGCGACGAATTCAATCAGCAGCTGAGCGAAAAGCGCGCCAATCGCGTCATCAATTATCTTCAGCAGGCCTGCGGCTGGAAACCCTATCGTATGCTGACCCCGACCGGGATGGCCAAAGCCGATCCGTTGGCCGACAATGACACTCCTGAAGGCAAGGCGCAGAACCGCCGCGTCGCAGTGAATATCTTGGTGAGTAAGAGCGTCGACGATCTGTGAGGCGCGCGGGGGCGGGCTTCGCTCCCGCCCCCGCGACGCTCCTCGCGAACATTTGAGCGGCCTCCGCAATCGGGCCGGGAGCGGACAACCCGCTTCCGGCAGATGCGGTTATTGGCCTCTTTCAATGTCCGATACATACCGGTTCAATGCATCCCGCGGCACCAGCGTGTCGGGATCCTTGGCATAGGCGCGTAGGAAGAGAATAGCGGCATGCCGCGCATGTGCGTCCTTTTCCTTCGCGGTCGGGACGCCGCCTATGCCCCACATGCGGTGGAAATGAACCTCCGCGCCACTCAGCGCGAACAAATCCCTTCCCGCCGAGAGATAATCGTCGGTCCAGAGGATGTCGGAGAAGTTCTGGCGCAAATATTCGCCGATCACGACCTGGGTCTTGCCGGGGCCATGTTCGAAGAAAATCTTGGATATATCGGGGTTTCGGTCCGCTAGCGGACCGATCAGCCGGAACATGCTGATCACGGTCGGGGAAAGGGCGCGCTCGATTACCGAACGGCACAGCCGGGTCAGGCGCTCAAGAGGGTCGCCCTCGCCCAGCGCCGGTAATTCCATCTGCCTCCTTACGCCGGCGGCGGTATCCTCCACGACCGCTTCGAACAGGGCCTCCTTCGAAGGAAAATAGCTCCAGAGCGTGCCCTTAGAGCCGCCCAGCTTTGCGGCGATCGCCGACATGTTCGTGTCGGCATAGCCATGCTCGAAGAAATATTCTCGCGCCACGGCGATGATGTTGGCGCGCCTGGCGAGTCGCTGGCTCTCTCTCTTACCGATCGTCATGTCGATACCATATGGTACGATAAACGCTTTTGACAAGGGTGAAGGCGGCTCGCTGCTCGCGTCCATGGAGGGCAGTTTTAGGTCTACTGCATACTGTGTAGGACGGTTAAAACCATCGTTTTTGGCGAATTTTAGCCCATTTTATTTCAGGCACATAGCAAAGCCGTACCACAAAGTATGATTTTGTGATTGACTTCCAGTCTCGTCGAGTGCAGATACGGATCGTACTAGGTGGTACGATCAAGGAATTGGACATGACATATCCTCGCTTTCGCGGGCTGGCCCTCCTGTTGGCCGGCTCCGCGATGATGACGGCTTGCGCCTCGGTGCCGGACCTCGGGAGACGCCCGGAAATCCGGCCGGTCACCGACGTCGCTTCAAGCCGGAGCCTGGCGCCCTCCGCCGCGGCTTGGCCCGAAGCGAGCTGGTGGTCCGCTTATCGCGATCCACAACTCGACGGCCTGATGGCCGAGGCGCTTGCCGGCGCTCCCGATCTTGCCGCTGCAGCCGCCCGGCTCCGGGTGGCACAAGGCTATGCTCAGCAGGCCGGTGCTGCGCTCGCGCCGCAGATCGACGCGACCGCCAGCGGGGGGCTTGTCCAGCAGAGCCAAAATAATGGCGTGCCGCCCGCGCTGGTTCCGAGCGGCTGGGAAAAGAGCGGCAAGCTCGGCCTGGGGTTGACGCTCGATCTCGATCTGTGGGGCAAGAACCGGGCCGCGCTGGCCGCCGCACGGTCGGATGTCGATGCCGCGCAGTTCGAACTTGCCGAAACCCGTCTGGTGCTCACCACCGGCATCGCCGCCACCTATGCCGACCTTGCAAAACTCCATGCCCAGCGCGACGTGCTGGTCTCGCAGCTGGCGATCCGGGCAGACACGTTGCGGCTGGTCACCGACCGCGTGACGGCCGGCCTCGATACCCGCGCCGAGCTCAAGCAAGCTCAGTCGCGCGTCCCCGCCGCCCGCGCGGAACTGGCGGCCACCGACGAAGCCATCGCACTGACCCGTAATGCGCTGGCCGCACTGATCGGCGCCGGCCCGGATCGTGGCCTCGCGATTGCCCGACCCAGCGCCTCGGTGCTGGAGGTAAGCGGGGTGCCGGCCGAAGCGGCGATCAACCTGATCGGACGCCGGCCCGACATCGCTGCCGCCCGTGCCAGGGTCGAAGCCGCCGCCAGCCGGATCAACGTGGCGCGCGCCGCCTTCTATCCGAATATCAGCCTGTCAGGGCTGGTCGGCCTCCAGTCGCTGGGTTTCGACAATCTGCTCAAGGCAAGCTCCGCCTTCGGCAATGTCGGGCCGGCGGTTACGCTGCCGATCTTCCATGGCGGTGCGATCTCGGGGCAGTATCGCGGCGCGCGCGGCCAATATGACGAGGCGGTCGCCCGTTATGACGCCAGCCTCATTCAGGCCCTCAAGCAGGTCGCCGATGTCGTCGCCAGCCGCACGGCGCTGACGGTGCGGTTGAGCCAATCCCGGCAGGCGCTCGCAGACGCCGAGGAGGCCAATGCGCTCGCCCGGCAGCGTTATGAAGGGAGCCTGTCGACCTACCTCGACGTGCTCAACGCCGAGGAAACCGTGCTGCAGGCGCGCCGCGCCGTTGCCGAGCTCGAAACCCGCGCTTTCACCCTCGATGTTGCGATGGTCCGCGCGCTCGGCGGCGGCTTCGCCTGAAGCCAATCCAACCGGAGAACGATGCCATGTCTGCTCTTCGCCGCCTGGCCCGCCACCGGGCGACCCGCGTCATCGCCATCGGCGTCGCGGTCAAGCTCGCCGTCGGCGCGATCGCCTATGCGCTGCTCCTCGATATGCACCAACTCGCCACGGCGGCTCTGTAATCTCACATCATGAAGAAGGATTTCCCAATGGCTGATTATGACCTTCAGGAACCCGACGCCTTGGCGATCGGCGCCAAGCTCCCCCCGATCCAGACCCCAAGCAAGGCCGCAAGGCGAAAGAAGCTGTTGCTTGCGCTCGGCGCAGCGGTCGCGGTGATGGGCAGCGGCTATGCGCTGCTTGCCGATGACGATCATGTGAGCACCGACAACGCCTATGTGAATGCCGATGTCGCGCAGGTGACGCCGCTCGTGGCGGGACCGGTCGCATCCGTAGCGGTGGTCAACACCCAGATGGTGAAGCGTGGCGATATCCTTGTCAGGCTCGATGACATTGATGCCCGCATCGCGCTCGCCAAGGCTGAAGCCGAATGGCAGCGAGTCCGTCGTCAGTTCGGCCAGGTGGTCGCGACCGGCGGCGCGCTGGCAGCACAGGTCCGGGCGGGCGACGCCGAGGTTGGCCGGGCCCGCGCGCAGCTCGATATCGCGACGGCGGCTTTCGCCAAGGCCAAGGTCGATCTCGATCGCCGCGTGCGGCTCGCAGAGTCGGGAGCGGTTTCAGGCGACGAGCTGACCATCGTCCGCAACGCCTATTCGGCAGCCAAGGGCAATCTCGCTCAGGCCCGCGCCGGGTTGGCGCAGGCCAATGCCGCCCGCGCTTCGGCCCAAGGCAGCCACGCCGCCAATGAGGCGCTGGTGAGCGGCACGACGATCGACACCAATCCAGATGTCGCCGCCGCCAGAGCGAAGCTCGATCAGGCGCGACTCGACCTGTCCCGCACCGTGATCCGCGCGCCGATCGACGGCGTCGTCACCAACCGGCAAGTCCAGATCGGCCAGCGTGTCGCGCCGGGCAATCCGGTGATGACGATCGTCCCGGTCCGCTCCGTCTATGTCGACGCCAATTTCAAGGAAGGACAGCTTGGTCGCGTCCGCCCCGGCCAGCCGGTCGATCTGACCTCCGACCTCTACGGTTCGAACGTCGTCTATCACGGGCGCGTCGCTGGTTTCTCCGGAGGCACCGGCTCGGCCTTTTCGCTGATCCCGGCGCAAAACGCGACCGGCAATTGGATCAAGGTGGTCCAACGCCTGCCCGTTCGCGTGAGGCTCGATCCCGCGGAGCTGGCCGCCCATCCGTTGCGGGTCGGCCTGTCGATGGAAGCCGAGATCGACGTCTCGGACAAAGGCTGAGGTGATCGCATGAACGCCAACGCATCGCACCCGGCACCACTGTCCGGAAGCACGCTTGTGCTCGCCGGCGTGGTGCTGGCGGTGACCAATTTCATGGTGGTGCTCGATACCACCATCGCCAATGTCTCGGTCGCTCATATTGCCGGCGGGCTCGGCATCTCCTCGAGCGAAGGAACATGGGTGATCACCTCCTATGCGGTCGCCGAGGCGATCTGCGTGCCACTGACCGGCTGGCTGTCGCGCCGCTTCGGCATGGTGCGCGTGTTCGCGGGCGGGATGATGGGCTTCGGCATCTTCTCCTTCCTCTGCGGGATCGCGCCGAGTCTCGGCGCGCTGGTCGCCTTCCGCATCGGACAAGGGATCTGCGGAGGACCGCTGATGGCGCTCAGTCAGACGCTGCTGCTGCGCGTTTTTCCCAAGGACAAGCATGCGATGACGATGGGCATCTGGGCGATGACGACGCTGACCGCGCCGATCTTTGGCCCGATCCTAGGCGGGACGATCAGCGACAATTGGGGCTGGCACTGGATATTTTTCATCAACATCCCCATCGCCATCGCCTGCTCGCTGACCGCCTTCGCGGTGCTGCGCCCGGCTGAGACCGAGCGCGTGAAGGACGGTATCGACGGTGTCGGCCTCAGCCTGCTCATCCTCTGGGTCGGCGCGCTGCAGCTGATGCTCGATCTCGGCCGCGAGCATGACTGGTTCGGCTCACACCTGATCGTCACGCTCGCGGTCGTCGCGGCGATCGGTTTCGCGATATTCCTGATCTGGGAGCTGACCGAGGATAACCCCGCCGTGGACCTGCGCGCCTTCCGCCATCGCGGCTTCACGGTCGCGGTCACGGCGCTGATGTTCACCTACGGAACCTTCTTCGCCAGCCTCGTAATAATCCCGCAATGGCTGCAGGGCGCGATGGGCTACACCGCGACCTGGGCGGGCTATGCAACCGCGTTCAACGGTGTCGCCGCGGTGGCGATGGCGCCTTTCGTGGCCAAACGGATGACCAAGGTCGATCCGCGACGGCTGGTGTTCGTCGGTATTATGTGGCTCGGCCTCACCTCGCTGCTGCGTGTTTTCTGGTGGAGCAGCGGCTCCGATTTCTGGACGCTGGCGTTGCCCCAGCTGATCCAGGGCGCGGGAATGCCCTTCTTCTTCATCCCGCTCACCACCATTGCGCTGGGCGCGGTGGATGAGGAGGAGACCGCCTCGGCGGCGGGCGTGATGAACTTCCTGCGAACCATGGCCGGCGCGGTTGCGGTCGCAATCTCGACGACGCTCTGGTACGATGGTGCCGAGGGAAAACGCGCGGCCCTATCGGGCGTGCTGAACGGTGCGCAGGCCATGATGGACCAGCTCACCGCACGCGGCTTCAGCGTCGAGCAGGCCAGGCTGATGATCAGCCAGATGGTCGACCGGGAAAGCGTCGCGCTCGCCACGGGTCAGACGTTCGTGGTGGCCGCGCTGATCTTCGTTGCAGCTGCCTCGATCATCTGGCTGGCGCCCCGGCCCAGCCGCGCAGTCGACACCAGCTCGGTGCATTGATCCTTCACTCAGGAGAAAGACGACTTGGCCAAAGCGCTCGACCTGGCCCACGCCAGCGAGGCGAGCTCCTTGCCGGGGTAGTGCGGCGCGCGCGGCTGAAGCTGGTCGATTCCTGGCAGCGTTTGTGCCGCCGCGCCGCGACTAAGCGCGTTTGCGCCGACAAGGCAGGAAGGCCGCTCACACCTGCCTCCTCGAAGCCCTCAATCGCTTTTGGGGCGGTGTAGCGACCTGGGCGGAGCTGAAGCTTGGGGCTTGCCTGGGCCATCGTTGAACCTATCACCGCCATTCAAGGTGCGGAAAGCTTCCGTCACTATGGGATCGGCATAACCGATGCGTGGCTTGCGGATCAGATTACAACGGCTGTTGGCGGCTTGGCGTGCGCCGGCGGCGCCCGTCATCGAAACCGGCGTCGCCGGCGACCCGGTGTCGGACGCACCGCGCCCGCGCTGGCCGCGTCGCCCGTCCTGGCGGCGCATCGGCCTATGGTCCGGCTTCGCCGTCCTCGGACTGATCGCGTTCGCGATCCTTTGGGCGACCTGGGTCGCGCCGCCCTGGGGGCCGATGCAGCCGCCGCAGAAACCGAGCTTCGTCTACCTCGCCGCCGACGGCACAGCGATCGCGCGGCGGGGCGCCGGGGAGGCGGCAGTCGACGCGGCTGCCCTGCCGCTGCATGTGCGCGGGGCGTTTATTGCGATCGAGGATCGGCGCTTCGCCGACCATGTCGGTATTGATCCGCGCGGGCTGGCGCGAGCGTTCTGGCGCAATTTCCGCGCGGGCGGGATGGTGGAGGGAGGCTCGACGATTACGCAGCAACTGGCCAAGAGCGCCTTCCTCTCGTCCGACCGGAAGATCGGGCGCAAGGTGCAGGAGGCGGTACTGGCGCTGTGGCTGGATGCTTGGCTGAGCAAGGACGAGATTCTGTCGCGCTATCTGTCGACGATCTATTTCGGCGATGGCGTCTATGGCCTGCGCGCCGCTGCGCGGCATTATTTTCAGAAGACCCCGGAAAAGCTGAGCGTCGGTGAGGCGGCGATGCTGGCTGGGATGGTCAAGGCGCCCAGCCGGCTCAACCCGACGGTGAACCTGAAGGCCGCGCAAGCCCGATCGAAGCTGGTGATCGCGGCGATGGCCGAGGAGAAAATGATTCCCGCAAGCGAGGTCGCCGGCGTGCGGCTCGCGGTGCCGCGGCTCGCGCCCGATGAATTGCCGGGCGGTACCTATTTCGTCGACTGGGTCGCATCGCAAGCGGAGGCAGCGGCGGAGGAAAACCGCGTCGGCGGGAAAGGCGGGCAGCTGACCATCGCAACCACGCTGGACCGCGACCTGCAAGAGGCGGCGACCAGGGCGCTGACATCGGTACTGACCACCTATGGCGGCGGGGTGCATGCAACCCAAGCGGCGCTGGTGGCGATGCGGCCCGATGGGCGGGTTGTCGCGATGATCGGCGGGCGGAGTTACAAGGCGAGCCCCTATAACCGCGCGACGCAGGCGCAGCGTCAGCCGGGATCGGCGTTCAAGCTGGCGGTCTACCTCGCGGCGATCGAGAATGGCGAGACGCCCGACACGCTGGTCGAGAATTCGCCGCTGACGATCGGTGGCTGGAGCCCCAAAAACTATGGTGGACGCTATGGCGGGCCGATGACCCTTCGCAGCGCCTTCGCCCAATCGAGCAACGTCGCCGCGGTGCGGATCGCCGAGCGGGTGGGGCTGGGCAAGGTCGCCGATGCGGCGAGGCGGCTTGGCGTTACCGCGCGCATAACGCCAGGGCCGTCGATGGCGCTCGGCGCGTCGGGCATGACCTTGATCGAGCTGACATCGGCTTATGCCGCGATCGCGAGCGGCCATTATCCGGTGAAGGCAAGCGGGCTCGCGAGCGCACCCCCTGCGGACGGACAGGCGATCGATCCGCGCGTGCGCGAGGCCATGCTCGACCTGCTCTGGACCGCAACCAACCAGGGCACGGGGCGCGGCGCGGCGCTCGGCATTCCGACCTTCGGCAAGACGGGGACGACACAGAATCATCGCGACGCGCTGTTCATCGGCTTCGCCGGTGGCCTGATCACCGGGGTGTGGGTGGGCAATGACGACGACACGCCGATGCACGGCGTGACGGGCGGGAGCCTGCCCGCGGCGATCTGGGCCCGATTCATGAGCGCCGCCGGGCTGCGCGCAGGCGACCTCGATGTGCCGTCGACGCTGATGGCGGCGATCGAACAGCGGCAGGAGGCCATGCGCGTGGCGGCCGAGGAGCGCGAGCTCACCGAACTCGAGGCGGCCGAAGCCGCCGACGCCGCCGACGACATCGACGACGGTTCGCCGATAGGGCGCTTCATCGAGGGGATTTTGCCGGGTTTCCTGCGCGGTCACCGCGAGGCGTCCCCGGACGAAGCCCGCGCCGATGCCGAGATCGCCGCCGAGGAAGATGCGCGCGAACAGCGCCGCGCGCGCCTGGAGGAACTGCGGCGGCGAAAGGCGGAGCGCGAGGGCGTATCCTTTCCGGACGAAGAGCAGCCTCGAACGCCGTAGAGCTCGCACCGGCCGCTCGTCCGACCGGACCGCGCCACAACAGATCGGATTACGGTATCCAAGGGACCCAAAAACCAATGCCGGCGTTGTGGCTCCTGTTCAGGGAGTTGCGTGTGCGTCCTCATATCTTTACGCCGTTGATCATGCTTGCGACGGCGAGCCTGTCCGCCTGCGGCGACAGATTTCCGGATAGGTCCGGCTCTGCTGAGGCCAGCTGGTCCGGCGACACCGCCGACCAGCTCAACGAAGCGATCGAAGCGCGTGCCGCGCACGGCCTCGATCGCGTCGCCTTCCCCCTCGATGCGGAGCCGGGCAGCCCTGACGGTGACGCGGCACTGACCCGGGCCGCGCTCACTTACGCCGGTGCGCTCGCCCGGGGTCTGGTCGATCCAGCCAGGGCTTACGACATCTATACCGTTCCCCGTCCTTCACCCGACCTGCGGTCGGGCCTTCAGCAGGCCCTCAAATCGGGCAAGCTCGGCGAATGGCTGCAAAGTCTCGCGCCGCAGGATTCCAATTATCGCAGGCTGTCCGAAAGCTATCTCGCCCTGCGCAACAAGCCGCCCGTCGCCACGCCCGCGATCCCTGTGCCCGCCGAGCCGATCAGGCCGGGTGCTGCCGATCCGCGCATCCCCGCGATCGCCGCGCAGCTCGCCAAATACGACTATCTTTCCCGCCCGGCACACGGCGATCGCTATACGCCTGCGATGGTCGCTGCGGTCAGGAGCATGCAGGCCGATTATGGCCTGAAGCCCGACGGCGTGATCGGCAGCGACGTCACCGCGATCCTCAACCTCTCCGACGAGGAGCGCGCCCGCGCGATCGCTGTCAACCTCGAGCGGCTCCGCTGGCTCGAACGGAACCCGCCTGCCACCCGCATCGACGTCAACCTCGCCGCCGCCCGCCTCAGCTATTGGCGCGACGGCAAGCTGGTCGATATCCGAAAAGTCGTCGTCGGCAAGCCCGACCACGCAACGCCCCAGCTGGGTTCCCCCATCTTTCGCCTCATCGCCAACCCGACCTGGACGGTCCCGCGCTCGATCGAGGCCAAGGAGATCGCCCCCAAGGGCCCATCCTATCTCGCGGCAAACAATATGAGCTGGCAGGACGGCTGGATCGTCCAGGGCCCGGGCCCGAAGAACTCGCTCGGCCTCGTCAAGTTCGACATGCGCAACAACCGCGCCATCTATCTGCACGACACGCCCGCCAAGGCGCTCTTCGCGCTCCCGCAGCGGCAGCGCAGCCATGGCTGCGTCCGCGTCGATGATGCGCTCGGCTTCGCCACTATGATCGCCACCGATCAGGGGATCGCCGATCGATGGCGGAAGGCGCTGGCCAGCGGCGCCGAAACCCCCGTGCCCCTGAAGCACGAAATCCCCGTCCGCTTGCTCTATCAGACCATATTGTTCGATGACACCGGCGACCCCGTCCTGCGCTCGGACCCTTACCAGTGGAATGATCGCATCGCCGCGAAGCTCGGCTTCGCCCCTGTCACCACCTACCGCCTGAAGTCGGACCAGGACGACGTCGGCCCCTGAGGGTCCTTCACGGCACCCGGATCAAAGCCCGGCCTCAATGGGTCAGCTTTCGTGTTTTTAGCTAGCTCACGCAGCTTCGCGACGATCTGCTCCGTCGTAAACCGCTGACGTCCGATACGTGTCGCCAATTCCTATGCCCCCAATGCGCTCTCTTCAGAATTGGACCAGTTTTTCCAAGGCAGACCACCTTCGTCATGGTCGCTCGTATCACGATCCCGCCACAGGACATCAGCTGACCCAAGCGGCAGGAGCTCTGCGAGACACTCTTCTACACGCCCCGGCACTAGCTCGTAGAGCATCGCCCACTCGGCGGTATCAACCGCGTGCGGCGCAAGGTCTACGACGTGTCGGCAGACTGGCGCGGCTGCCCGGTCGCCGGCGTTGCCCGGCGCCGTAGCGAGGTCTGATTCCAGCGGTGGCGCCGCTTGCTCGCGAAGCGGAGCGCGGGCTCGTAGAAAGTGAGGCCCGAGCTGGCGCCCTGTTCACCCTGTCCACCTGACCGGAAAAGGACAGCGCTGGTGGATCGATCGCGGACGTCCGCTTTTGCGCGAGCAGGCGTGCGTTCAAAGGGTCTTCAAATATTCAACCAATGCGGCCCGCTCCCGAGGGGTAAGCCGAGGGCCCAGGATTCCGGGTGCCCGCCGCTTGGGATCGGATGACGTATCGAAAAGGTGACCGCTATTCCAATTGCCTCGCTTGCTCGTGTCGAACGCGAAAGCACCGGCGATTTTATGGGACTGGTAACCCACTTTGACAGGATCAAACTCGCGGCTCCCCAGGTAGAAGGTTTTCGGGCGTTCATTCAGCGGCGACAACAGGTCGTAGAGCGTCGGGACCGAACCGTTGTGGAGATAGGGAGCCGTGGCCCAAATGCCGTCCAGCGGGCGCGCTTTATAGGCGGCTACGGTTGTTCCATTGGGCCCCGCTATGCCGTCCCGTATGCCGTTGCCACGATCTCCGTTCATACGGTCGCGATCGGCCTGCGGCACTTGCGGGATCTGGGTGTCATACCAGTGATTGACGACCTTCTCGACGACCTCGCCCAAGGCGGGACCGAAGGAATAGGTCTTGATCGTACCGTTGGTCGCGAGTTCCCCCCTGATGCCCAGCGCCGCCGGGATTGTCACCGTTCGGGTCTTCATGTCTAGCGCCTGCGCCGGATCGGTGCCGATACGCTCCACCGGGATCATCGGCATGCGAAGGAGGCGTTGGCCCGCGGCATTTGTGCGCGCCCAATGCGATGGATAGTCAGCGCTGCTCGGCTTGCTCCAGAATTCAGGGCTTTTTACCGGGGGGAAGTGACAGCTCTGGCAGTGCTGCCGGTACAGCGTCGCGCCTTGTGATGCGAGGGCGGCGTCGATTGGCGGCAGTACGCGGTCGGGCCAAGAGGGCGCGAGCAAGCCGTTGAACTTCCGTTGCGGCAGAGGCGGCGTGCCCATCAATAGCGCCTCGATCTTATAAAGATTATCGACGGGAATTGTCGATTTGAACAGGGTGGATGTGTCGCCCTTGAAGTTCACGAAAGCTCTGACGCCCATGGCTTCGCCCGCATTGCGCACCATGGGTTGCTCGATCGATCCGTTATACTGCACCCAATCGAACCAGCCGCTATCCCAAATATGCGGATAGGCGACAGGTGCAGATCGGGCCGCGACGTTGTCCATCCGCCCCATCTGCATCCCGAAGACCTCATTCCCGATCCTGTTGAGCGCGTCCAAGCGCCCGAAGCCTTCCTCCACCTCGGCGGCAGCGAGCTTACGCTCGATCGCCTGCAGCGCCTCCACGCGTTTGATGAACTTGCCCAACGCCTTCTTCAGCTGCGTCTCCTGCTCCGCCGTGTGATTCGGTCCGAGCACACGCTCGGCAAAGCGCCCGAAGCGGAACGGCAGCTTCTCGGTCAATCCGACCGAGAGCGCGAGGGCCATGCGGAACTTTCCCAGGTCGAGGAGCGCCGGTCCGCCCTCGACCAAAATGGCTGTGCCCTTATAGTCGATCTGGGCGGTATGGCAGGCGGCACAGGTCAGGCCCGCCTGATCGATGGCGCGCCCATCGGACGGGTCATGTCCTGCTGTTCGCGCGAAGCCGACCGGCAGGCCGTCAGGATTGTGCTGCGGGTCCAATGTGCCCCGGATGAATCCGAACCGCGCGAGATAGTCTGCATCGCTGAGCAGCCCTGGCGATCTGATCGAGAATTCGGGCCGTTCAAGCGCCACGAACCAGGCATATGGCACGGGAATCGTGGAGGTGCCCTGAGACGCATGATGATACCATTGGCGTTGTTGCGGGGTCCATCCCTGATCCAGCCACACGGTTCGAGCTGGTGTGACCAGGCTCGGCAGTTCCGGTGGCTGTGGAATATTGCAGCCTGACAACCACAACAAAGCCGGAGCCAAGGCGGCGCGGACGAGGCGTCCTGCAACGTAGTGGACCATGCATTATTCCCCTGCATCCAGCTCGCGACATGCGGCGAGTGCCTGACATGTTGTCATAATTTCGCGACTTTTGCGCGCCGTTATTGGGTGAGATATGGTGAGCCGCGCGCGCTGCTCTGCGCTACGCGATTTTTGAAAGACTCCCACAGGGCCGCCTGCACGGCAGCCTCCTTGCAGATCGGTGTGGCGGCCCGGATCGGAATATTCCCGCCAATCTCGGATCGTGCAATGATCATGCAGGCGGTTCCGCGGTTGCCCCGCTCGTTAGGCTTTTCCCCACCGCTTTGCTCGTAGAAGTAGCGAGTGTTATACTTCCCGGCGATCTGGCTGGCGAAGGGCAGCGCCGCGTCATTTGCGAACATGTAAAGCTCGCCGCTATGTTTGGCGACGAACTCGCCGCGATAGACATCCCCGCCGTCGCCATCGCGCTTCAACGCCAGCGGATAGATATAGGCATTACGGAGCGGCGTACGGCGCGCACCGGCGGGACGGATCTCAAAGACAGGCTGCAGATAATTGGCGTCCACGACGCGTCGGAAGGGCAATCCGAGATAGCCGAACCCCCATCGCAAATCGCCCGCCGCCAGCCCTTCCGGAGTGGTAGGCTGACTGCCGTCGCGCCAGTTTTCGACAACGTCGAATGTAACGGTGTAGCGCTGTCCGGCGACAACCCTGGTTCTGATCGGATTGCAGGTCTCACGCGTGCTGAAATCCCGGCTTACAACTTCCAGGATACCGGTATCCGCGTTGCCGGGGCAGAGCGCCGTTCCGCTCTCCAGGCCCGGCAAACGCGCCTGGGTGTAGAGCCCGGCGGCGGCCCATGCCATCACCAGAAGCAGGATGGGACCGAACAGGACATCGGGCAGAATGTGCCATTTGAAGATCTGCGCCCCACGCTGATATAGTCGGCTGTTTCTCAAGGCTGTGAGCACCGACATTTGCGTGGGCGATGGCGACGGGATTTGGCTTCGGCCCGGCACCGCCTCACCGAGCGCACTATCCCAAATTGTCCGCGACCGGCCGCGTAGCCTGATATGGACTGTTTGGTGCGCGACGCAGTCCGGAGCGGTCCAGTCTCACGTCCAAATTCCCAAAACAACGGGAATCTACCGGGAATTTCCGCGTTCACGCCTACCAGCGCCGCCCCGAACACCCCGCAAATCCGGCCGTCAGAGAGCTAAATTCCCGCATGTCCTTACCGGGAATTCCGCAATCGCCCGCGGGAACTCTCGGTGGCTAATGATCGAGGGAACGGCGAAGTCGTCGCGTCCTTTCGAGAAGCTGCTCAAGCTCGCGTTCGAGCACGCCGAGGTCGATCGCCAAAGCCACCTCGTCCTGGCCGATCAGACGCAACACCGCGGACAAGACCGCATCGCAGTGAGCGGACAGAGCGATGAGATGCAGGGCGCTCGGTGTCGAGCGCCCTTGCAACCACGCCCGCGCGGTATGGTCGCTTACACCAGTCCATCCCATCACCGTCTTGGTCGCCCGACGACTCGCACCGAGTTCTCCCCGAAGCGCCCCTCTAATTGCGCCCGCGAGCTCCGGTTCGGAAAGATGAAAGGTCGATTTCGGAAGTCGGCCTCCGGTTTTAGGAACCATACTTCCTCGCCTTCTGCGCTAAGCCTCGGGAATCAGCGGCGCTGCCGTGCAAAACATCGAGATCACCATGATCGTCGACTGGAGCGAAGGAGGCGCATCAGGACGCCCGGCGGTGGACGCACCGAGGATCAGGGCGGCGGAATATGTCCGCATGTCCACCGAGCATCAGAAATACTCCACCGACAATCAAGCTGCCGCGATCAGGCGCTACGCTGAGAAGCGCGGCTATATCATAGTTCGGACTTACGCCGACGAAGGCAAAAGCGGCCTCAACATCGGTGGCCGGCTCGCGATCCAGCAACTGCTTGAGGACGTCGAAACCGCCCGAGCCGACTATCAGGCACTGCTCGTCTATGATGTAAGCCGCTGGGGCCGCTTCCAGGATCCGGATGAAGCGGCGTCTTATGAGCTGCGATGTCGCAGGCGTGGCATCCAGGTCCACTACTGCGCTGAGCAATTCGAAAATGACGGTAGCATCGGCTCATCGATCATAAAGACGGTGAAGCGAGCGATGGCTGGCGAATATAGCCGCGAGCTTTCCGTCAAAGTGTTCGCTGGTCAGGCAAACCTTATCCGCCTGGGCTTCCGGCAAGGCGGCCATGCCGGTTTTGGATTACGCCGCGTCCTGGTCGATCAAACCGGCGCCCACAAAACCGCCCTGTCGCATGGCGAACAAAAAAGCATCGCAACCGACCGCGTCATATTGGTCCCGGGACCACCCCACGAGATCGAGATTGTCCGCGAGGTCTACCAACTCTTCGTCGACGAGGGACTGCTCGAAGCTGAGATCGCGCGTCGCCTCAATGCCAGGAGCATATTGACGGATCTTGGGCGGCCATGGACGCGTGGATCGATTCACCAGCTTCTGATCAACGAGAAATACATCGGCAATAATGTCTGGGGGCGGACGTCCTTCAAACTTAAGGCCACCCATGTACACAACCAGCCCGATGACTGGGTTCGAGCAGACGGCGCGTTCGAAGCCGTCGTCGACCACGACCTGTTCGACCGCGCACGCGCGATAATCGCGGCCCGCTCAACACAATTGAGCAACGAAGAGATGCTCGCGATGCTCTCCCGGATTTTGGAACAGCGCGGTTACCTCTCGGGCATCATCATCGACGAGATGGAAGGGCATCCGTCGAGCGCCAGCTACCGCCATCGTTTCGGCAGCTTGCTGCGGGCCTATGCGCTTGTGGGTTTCGCGCCCGGCCATGATTACCGCTACCTTGAAATCAATCGGCGCCTCCGCGAGCTCCATCCCGCGATCGTCAGGGATGTTGTGGAAGGCATAGAAGCGGTCGGCGCGACCGTTGTGCAGGATGCTGCCACCGACCTACTGACGATCAATCAGGAGTTCACGGCTTCGATCGTTATCGCCCGGTGCTTCGAGACGAGTGCGGGATCACTACGTTGGAAACTTCGGCTCGATACGCCGTTCAAGCCCAATATCACGATCGCCGTCAGAATGGGTGCCGGCAACGAGAATGCCAAAGATTATTATCTGTTGCCGCGGCTTGATATGGCGGACGCCGTGCTGCGTCTCGCTGAACATAATGGCCTGTCGTTCGATGCCTATCGGTTTGATGAGCTCGCAGCGTTCTATAAGCTTACGGTGCGCGCGCCCTTCGAATTGGCGGCATGATGTCAGGCCAGCCAGCTCAGCGCGTCCAGATGATACCCATCGAGCGGATCACGGTCGTTAACCCGCGGGTGCGTAGCAAACGCAACGCTGACGAGATGATCGAGAATATCGCGCAGCTTGGTCTCAAGAAGCCTATCACGGTAACGCTTCGCGCCGGCGAAGGGGATCCGCAGTACGATCTAGTCTGCGGCCAGGGCCGGCTGGAGGCTTATAAGGCATTGGCGCAGACCGAGGTTCCCGCGCTTGTAGTCTCAGCCGATCCCGAGGATTGCCTTATCGCAAGCCTGGTCGAAAATTGTGCGCGCAGGCAACATCAAGCGATTGACCTGTTGTATGATATCCGCGGCATGCAACTGCGCGGATTCTCCTCCGCTGAAATCGCGCGCAAAACCGGTCTGTCGCTTGACTATGTTACAGGCGTAGCCCGGCTAATAAGTCAGGGCGAGCAGCGGCTGCTCCGGTCTGTCGAAGCCGGCACCATCCCGATCAGCGTCGCTATCGACATTGCCGAGGCAGATGACCACGACGTGCAGGCCGCGCTGTCTAGTGCTTATGAAAACGGGCTGCTGAAAGGCCGCAAGCTGCTCGCCGCAAAGAAGCTGGTCGATACACGCAAGCGTCGCGGTAAGGGCCTGGCAACCACCTCCGTGGGTTCGCGCACACGCCAACCAATGACGGCGGCGGCGTTGGTGAGGATCTACCAGGAGGATACCGATCGCAAACGTGCGATGATCCGGCGAGCGGGTGCGACACAGAGCCGGTTGGTTTTCATCATCGAGGGGCTTCGGAAACTCCGGCGTGATGATCGCTTCGTCAACGTTCTCAAGCATGAAGGCATCGACACCGTACCTGAGAATATCATGGCGCGCCTCTCATCCGGGAAATCGTGATGGGACATGGGAAGCTTGAAGGGACGGTCGCGCTTGCCTTCGAGATGACCACTGTGCGTCTCGCGGTGTCCGACATTCTTCCGCTTCGGGACATAACCGAAACGAAGCGTCGTTCGATCAAATATACTCAGATCGCCGCGTCGATCGAGGAAGTCGGGATCATCGAGCCGCCCGTCGTGATCCGCGACCAGCGTGATCCGAGTCGTTATCACCTTTTGGACGGGCATCTGCGCCTGGATATTCTCACGAGGCGCCGGGACACCGAGGTCGTTTGTCTCGTCGCAACCGAAGATGAAGCCTATACCTACAACCGACGGCTCAGTCGCTTGGCGACAATCCAAGAGCATCGGATGATCCTCAACGCGATCAAGAAGGGCGCCTCGGAGGAGCGCCTCGCAAGAGCGCTCAATGTCGATATCGACAGCATCCGCCGCAAACGAAATCTGCTGGTGGGGATTTGCCCCGAGGTCGCCGAACTGCTTCGTGACAAGCACCTTCCGCTCAACGCCTTCACAGAACTGAGGCGGCTTAGGCCCATGCGGCAAATCGCGGCCGCTGAAATCATGATCGCGATGAACCGCTATTCCTTGTCCTATGTTCGCTCGATCGTCACCGCCACGCCCGACGACCAACTGGTCGAGTCTCGAAAAAAGCCAGCGCACGGGTTAACGACGGATCAGATCGCGATCATGGAGCGCGAGTCCGAAGGGCTCGATCGCGAGATCCGGTCAATCGAACAGAGCTACGGCACCGATCATCTCGATCTGGTATTGGCGATTGGGTACGTCACCCGGCTGCTCGGAAACGCACGGGTCGTGCGACACCTGGCGCAACACCACGCCGAGCTTCTCCACGAATTCCAAAAGATCATCGAAGTGCAACAGGCTGCATGAAGGGGACCCGGACCCGATAAGCGCGGGGACCGCGGGAGACGCCGCACTGCGGGGCGGATCGATCGCGGTGGTGGGAGCGGCGGCGATCCCGCATCAGGCCCACTAGGCTGACCGGCATAGGGTCAGTTGCGCCGCGCATCCTCGTGGGTGCGCGGCAATTTTTTTGTCACGCAGCCGATTGCATCTACGAATCGCTGTGATATCCATATCGCAGGCGAACCTTTCAGCTCTTGGTTCGCCTTCGCGCTTCCGCAAGGCGGAAGCTAATGTCGGATGGCTTGGTTAGGCTGAGCTCCCGGCGCGAAACCCAGACCTAGGGAATGGGTGCAGAGGTGACGTAGTCCGCTAGGCGGCACGCGATCATCGAAGCTGCCGTGCGGTAAGGCCAGCGGCAGGGGCAAAGCAATCAGCACCTTCAGGTCAGGCCTGAGTGGGCTTTCCCACATTCCGCCCGCGCGTCCATACGCCCGGTTTCCAATAGGTCTAAAATGGAAAACCTTGTCATCACCTACGCGCCGTTGGCGCACTTGATCCCGGCATCTCGCAACGTTCGTCGCCATTCCAAGAAGCAAATCCGGAAGCTCGCACGAGCGATCGAAGAGTTCGGTTTCAAGGTTCCGATAATCTGCACGCGCGACGGCACCATCATTGCCGGCCATGGCCGCGTTGAGGCGGCCAAGCTGCTCGGCATGGAAAAGGTGCCGGTCATCTATGTCGACGACCTGACGCCAGAACAGGTCCGGGTATTCGCACTCGCTGACAACCAGCTTCATGATCTGAGCAGTTTTTCGACCGACGATCTGAAACTCGAACTCGCCGAGCTGCTTCAATGCGAGGTCGATCTCGATCTAACCCTGACCGGCTTCGACACCGGCCAGATTGACTTCCTTGTTAGCGATCAGGACGACCGGCCGCCGGAAGCGGTGGAACCCGTCATCCCCGATATTGATCGAACCAAAGCAGCGGTCAGCCGGCTGAACGATATCTGGGTGATCGGCGACCATCGGGTTATCTGCGGCGACGCTCGTAGCGCATGGAGCTATGGACTGCTGCTGGGTTCCGAACTGGCGCAGATGGTCATAACGGACGCTCCATTCAACGTCCCGATCAAAGGTCATGTAACCTCCGGCAACCATCGCGAGTTCGCCATGGCATCGGGGGAGATGACCCAGGCCGAGTTCACAGCCTTTTTGCGCAGCGTGTTCGAGGTGCTCGCGAAGTTCGCGGTCGACGGTTCGATCCATTATCTTTTCATGGATTTTCGCCATATGCGCGAGCTGCTCGATGCCGCCAACGGTATCTATTCCGAGCTGCTCAATTTGTGCGTCTGGACAAAGACGAACGGCGGGATGGGCTCGCTGTACCGAAGTCAGCACGAGCTCGTGTTCGTCTATAAGGTCGGCAAAGCCCGGCACATTAACAATGTCGAACTCGGCAAGAATGGTCGCAACCGAACCAACGTGTGGCGCTATGCTGGCATGAACAGCTTCGGCAAAGGTCGTGACAAAGCCTTAGCGGCTCATCCCACCGTGAAGCCGGTCGACCTGGTCGCCGATGCCATCCTGGATTGCTCCGAGCGTGGCGGGATCGTCCTGGACGCCTTCCTCGGCAGCGGCACCATGATCCTGGCGGCCGAGCAGACCGGGCGTCGTGGCTATGGGATCGAACTCGATCCCTATTATGTCGACGTCTCCCTCGAACGGATCAGCGCGGCGGTCGGTGCGCCCGCGATCCTGGTCGCGACCGGGCAGACCTTTGCCGAAGTGGCGGCTGGCCGCCGGGCCGAGGGGGGTGTGCAATGAGCGGGTCGGACGACGATAGCTATGAGGTTGGCTACAAGAAGCCTCCACTCCACTCGCGCTTCCAGAAAGGCCATAAGCGCGGCAATCAGGCGGGGCGAAAGAAGGGCAGCCGTAACCTCAAGTCGGACCTTCAGGAGGAACTGGCCGAACTGATCACGCTCCAGGAGGGCGGAAGGAAGATCCGGATCTCGAAGCAGCGCGCATTGGTGAAGGCGCTGACCGTCAAGGGCATCAAGGGCGATGATCGAGCAGCTGGCAAAGTGCTCGATCTGCTGCTGCGCCTTTTTGGCATCGATGACCCCGGCGACGCCGAGACACCGCTTGCCGAGCAGGATCAGGCAATCCTCGACCTCTACTTCCCCAGAAAGGAGGGTTGAGATGAGTCAGCTACCTCATGTCGCATTGCGGGCGCTGCTGCGGCGGGCGCCGGAAGCCTTCGTCGTCAAATGCTTCAACTATCTGGCCCCGAGCCAGACACTAACTCTGAACTGGCATATCCAGGCGCTGGCGTGGCACCTTGAGCAGGTGCGCCTCGGCCATATCCGCCGGCTGATCATCAACTTGCCACCGCGCCATCTGAAATCGATTGTGGCGTCAGTGGCTTTCCCTGCGTTCGTGCTAGGGCATGATCCATTCAAGCGAATCATATGCGCGAGCTACGGCAATGACCTTTCCGAAAAGCTGGCACTGGATAGCCGTCGGATAATGACGTCAGGCTGGTATCGGGAGGTTTTCCCCGGCACCAGGATCAGTCGCGAGAAAAACTCGGTCACCGACTTCCTCACGACGAGCGGTGGTAACCGCCTTGCGACCTCGACCGGTGGCGTGCTCACCGGTCGTGGCGGCAGCCTGATCATCATCGATGATCCGATGAAGGCCGATGATGCGATGTCGGATTCCAAGCGCAAGGGCGTCGCCGAGTGGTTTGACAACACGCTCTACACGCGGCTCGACGACAAGCGGAACGATGCGATCGTGGTGGTCATGCAGCGGCTTCACCAGGAGGATCTCGTCGGTCATCTCCTGGGCAAGGGCGAGCCGTGGGTCGTGCTCAACCTTCCTGCCATCGCGGAGAGCGACCAATCAATCCAGATCGGTACAAATCTTTATCAGCACCGTCGTATCGGCGACCTGCTGCAGCCCGCTCGTGAACCCATGTCAGTATTGGATGACATCAAGCGCACACTCGGAAACTACAGCTTTTCCGCCCAATATCAGCAAAATCCGATTCCTGTCGATGGCGAGATATTTAAATGGTCATGGTTCCAGTTCTTCGAGAAGGAGCCAGCCAGGGCAGGCGGTCGGATTATCCAGAGCTGGGACACCGCCTCCAAAAGCGGAGAGCTTAATGACTATTCGGTGTGCTCCACATGGCTGGTCAGAGACAATCTCTATTATCTGCTGGACGTTTTCCGAAAGCGGCTGACATTCCCCGATCTTCGGCAGGCGGTCATCACACAGCGTGACCGGTGGAAGCCTCATGCGGTTCTGATCGAGGACAAGGCCTCTGGCACCGCGCTGATCCAGGACCTCAGACGCCACGGGCCGGGAGGCTCAGTCCATGCCATCGCCATCGAACCGGAAGGCGACAAGTTGACGCGCGCATCCGCTCAATCGCTCGCCGCCGAAGCGGGGCAGATCTACCTGCCAAAGTCAGCTCCCTGGCTCGCCGACTTTCGCAACGAAGTTGCACAGTTTCCGAACGGCAGTTTTGACGATCAGATCGACAGCATGACTCAGTTTCTCGGCTGGCAGCGCCGGCCGCGATATGAAGCGAGCTTTATGAAGCTGACGGGCATCTGATTGGGTGCCCGCCCGCCTTCATCAGCTATAAATTTCGCCGTTCGACGCGTTGAGATAGATCCGATTGGATGAACTCATCCCACCGCAATACATGAAGTACACTGGCCGATCACGGTCCTTGGTGGACTTCATCCAGCCGCCCATTTCCTCAAAGTCGGACGCTGAGCATCGCCCCTCGGCGATCAGCTTATTGGCCGCCTTGACGAAGGCGGCGCGATGCTGTGCAAAATCGTCAGACTGCGCGACGAGCTTTTCATTGCCCTTCGCCGTTAGCGCCGGGTCCGGCGGCTGGGTTGACGACAAGGAGTCTGCTTTCACCCACTCGGCAAACCGACCATCGGTAACGCCATTGGCGGCTGTGCATGCAGCTGTACCTTTGTCGACATATCGGCTCCGGCCGCCCTCGCAGTTCGCATCATAGGGCTGAGTGATCCGAGCCCAGTGTCCGTCTTGCTCCAGAACAGTCACCATCTCCCGAAAGAAAAGTCGACCTACCACGCCGCATCTTTCCGAGGCACAAGTGTGACGGTCCAGATAGGGCACAATTACCCAAGATTTGGTTGGTTCGTGGACAACGGTCTGAGCGGCGGGGACGGAAGGCGCGCGCGGCGATGGACCGGATAGTGCGTTCTTGATCATCGCCAGAACAAGGAAGCCGACAAAGACCATCGCGATGGCGGGAGCCAACCCAAAACGCTCAGGCGGCTGCTGAGCCTGGCAGAAGCGGCAAACGCGTGCTGCTCGTTGAATCTTCTCTGCACATGTTTGGCAACGTTTCACCCTATACCGCTCCCCTGCTGATCGAACATCGCGCGGCGGTCAGGCCGTCCCGCGGTCGGGAAGATCATCCCGCGTGTCGTTTGGAAGATGCTTCAGCCGATCTCGGCCTCTACGACTGCGCACGAGGCACCGGATGCCTGGCTGTCGATGAAGCCTAGATTCACATCTCGGAACGTTCGTGTCGCTTGCGGCGCGAGCTTCTCGAACAGTGTGATACGCTTGGTGTTGATGAGCGTACCCGAGTTTCCGCGAACCTCACACTCGATTCCGAAATCGCGCAGCGCCAGACTGCTGGCGTTTTTCAACGTGAAGTCCGCAACCATCACCGATCCAAATCCACCCTTGCTCCATTGCGTGGTTGCGATCACGGCGGTCTCGGGATGCTCGCGGAAGTGCTGCTCGCGTGCGGCAGCCCTGCGAGGCGCTTCGAGCCGTTCGTGAAGCTCGTCAGCAGTGCGGCTATACTCTTCGATGCCTGGGGCCAGGCTGGACATCTTCGACCAAATCGCCAGTCGGCCGCGAAGATCGTCACGAGGAAGGGATGCCTCCTGCCGCCTTAGTTTTTCGATCTGCGGCTTGTTGGTGGCAGCGATGGCATCGTCATTTGCCTTTTTTGCACTGTCCCGAAGGGGCCTGAGCGTCGGATCGAAGAGAATAGGGTCGGCGCCGAATTTGTCCTTCAGAAGAGCCAGAGCCATTGCGGTGCTCTCCGGCGTCCCGATCTTAATACGGCGCCTGACTTCGACAATGATCGACGCGCGGTCATTTGAGGCGAAGCGCCATTTTTCCGGAACAGGTTGTTCGACGGCAACGGCCGGCTCTGGAGGCGTGGGGGCGGGGATGAGATCTCCGATCAACAGCAAAGCGGCAAGAGATCCGACTCCCCATAATACCGCCTTGTTAGACAGACCGCGGTGCAAGGGCAGCTGGGCTCCGCAATATCGGCATTTAACAGCCGCAGACTGCACCTTCTCGGCGCACTGCGGGCAGCGCTTCATCGACCGTTCCCCAACCGGAGTTCGATCCGCCCTGTCGTCACGAATGGTGCGAATATCACTGCGTCCCCCTTTGTTGGAGCGACGCCTTGGCCTTGGCCTATCTCGTCGCGCCTATGTCCTCTCGGGGCGACGGCCAAAGCCGGATGTTAGTAACCTGACCGAAGTAAGGCGCATGCGCCTTTACCGTTGCCGGCTGGACATACGCGCATGCCACCCGGCCTCCAGAAATCTGGCGGACCGAGTTCTTCGATCGGGGTTACTAAGCCCCACTCCCGAATGTCGCGGGAGCCGGGTCAGATTGCGTGCTTCGGGCAGGGAAGCAAGTCGAATATGTTAGGGGGCTGGAGCATCAGGCTCGGTTCGACACGCGGTCATAGCCAGCCGCAGATTCACCCTACCAATGTATGGAACAAAATGCGAACATTTTGGACGAATCGCAACAAGGATGTTGTATATGCTGCTGTCAGATGGATCGTTGCTCATGGGGGTGGCTGCGCTCATCACCAGCCTGGCCAATCTTATTGGCGTGCTGCTGCAACGGAGACCACGGTGTAATGCTGGTGGAGAAAGCCGAGAACGGGGATGTCGCCTTCATGATTGATGACAAGGAAATCTGGGCATGTGCCCACCAGGTTATGAACCAATATGGCGACGCCGCCCGGTTCCATGCGGCGCAGCGCGCAGATGCGCTTTTCGAAACTAATGATCAGGAAGGGCACAAAATCTGGATGCGCATCCTCAATCGGATCAAGGAGCTCGGGCAGCTGACGCCGCCAGGAGTCCTTCATTGATCCGGCGAAATTTGCTCGCCCCACTTGTTGGCGTGGTCGTCGGCACGCTCTTGGCGGCAGCCTATTTTGTCATCGTGTCCGGCAGCTTCATTGGTGATCCCATGCAGCGTGATCGAGGGGCCGCTGCAGTTGCCGTCCTCTATGCCGTTCCGATCGCTGCGGTTTGCGCGCTCCTTTGGCGCGCAATGAGATCGAAAGGTCGCGGGGGTTGCATAGATGCCGCCGCTCTAGGATTTGTGATCACCTTACTCGCATGGGCCAGCACAAACTATCACGGCACCGAGCCGCTCGGCGCCGTGATATCGTTCGGTTTGCCGTACGCGATTTGTGGCAGCCTAGCTGCTGTTGCGACATGGATGGTCGGACCGCCGAGTTTGCCCCGCGGCTAGATGGGTTTGGCGCCGGGCGAACCGCATTTTGCAAACTTGCCCTTGGCATCCTTGCAGACCGGCTTCTTGGCCGACTTGTCGGCGCATTTGATGAACTTGCCGGTCTTGGGGTCTTTGCAGGGTGCGGCTGTCGAAGGTGCCGCGGCGGAGATGATGAACGCAGCAGCCAAAGCGAATGAAAGGGCCTTCAACTTCTTTCTCCTTCGAGTCGATGGCGTGAATGTGCGCCTTTCCATCCGTTGAGAGAAGTGAAGGGTTGTAACGTGATAGGGAAACATCTTGCGCCCCTTGCTCACTGGGCTGCAGGCCCTAAAGCGCCGCGATGCCCGGTCTCACCTTCCTTTGCCTCGCCATCGCAATCCATGATGTCGATGGCCCGATCCACTGTCAGACAGGCGAGAAGATCCGGCTGCAGGGCATTGGTGCGACTGAAACGAACGGACGCTGTAATCGGAATCGACCTTGCGTGCCTGGCGACCCATTTGCGCAACGTAGGAAGATGGCGGCGATCATCGGCGCTCAGGCGAAACGAGAAGACCATGATCGCAACGGACGGCCATCGCTTTACGGTCAACTGTGGTTCAAACAGCCCGTCAAATTGCGTTGTGAAATAACCGGCAAAAGCCACGCCCGATTAACGGCTTGGTGCCGGCGTCCGGACGGCGCCGACTTGTCCTGTGCCGCGATATCCGCCGGCATAGCTACTCGGTGGGAGCGGTATGATCGCAAAGACCGACTGGCTAGGTGTAACTCTCGTATCGAGGGCTCAGTCGACCCTTGAGCGTCCTGTCCACACGGTCGGCACAACAACTCCGCCGAGATCGGGCATTTCAACAGCTGCGACGAATTCGGGTTCGATTAACTGTTATGAACAACCGCGTCGATTGCCCACCTGCAGACGCGCGCGGACGGCCGGTTAACGCCCTAAGTTCTCGCCATTCAGGAGGGCAAACGTCCATTCCGTAAGCCGCCGTTCGTCCCGGTGCCCCGACAGCCGCGCCGAGCGGCTGGTATTGGGGACTTACTTGTCGTTCGCAACGCCTGCGTTGAACGACCGCCGTTGTCAAAAGCGGACGTGACGGCTTGTTTGGAAAGCTGCAAATACGAGAGCTTGGCATACTCGGTCAGGCAATTGGTTTTAAAGAAACAACAGGAACGCTGAACGGCTCAGATGAGCAGAGTTGACTGGCGGCTCGCGAGTGCTATCAAACCTAAGCGCCGCGTAGAAGGCGGCTTCTTGCGAAACTGACGGTCGCGTACACTTCGATTCCGCGCGAGGATCACGCTAATGATCCTCACTGGCGGGGTCGCCGGATAGGGGACTAACACACTCGCCAGATGGGGGGTTAGCGATGGAAGGTTACAGCCAGTCGGGAGGAGTGCGGATCGGATCTATCGGCGGGTCGATTGCGAACTCCACTATCGCAGGTCGAGATGTGAACGCCGCGCACGCCGCCGCGGTCGACGATGTCGGCCGAGAGCTGGAGGAGATCCGCGCGACGCTAATGGCGCTCCGGCCGCAGATCGCCGCCGAGCTGGGCGCGACGTCGCCCGCGGCGACGCACCTTGCAGAGGCCAGCGCGGCGACGCTGGACGATGCCGCCGCCAAAACCTCGCCCGACATCGACGCGCCGACCGCGGGCGAAGTCAAGTCGAAGCTCGATCAAGTCAAGTCGATGCTGGAAATGATCGTCAACGGCGCAGTAGAAATTCCGATTGCAGTATCGAAAGCCGAGGAGGGCGCGAGCGGGGTACTAACAAAGCTCACCGAGCTCGCCGCGAAGGCGGGCACGCTGGCGTTGACGATCGGCCGCCTCTTCGGCTGATCGGGTGTCTCGGCAGTCCGAGCGTGGCGCTGAGGGGCGCGGCGGGGTCACGATCGGCGACGTCGCGGGTGACATTCGCAACTCGATAATTGCGGGCGGAGACGTCATCTTCCGTCTGTTCGACCCACTCGAAGTAGCACTGCCGAGGGCACGGTCACTCCTGCTCGCGCGGGTCGAGCAGGCGTGGATCAACGGCCTGAGGCAGTCGCGACTCGGCGATCGGCCTGCCTTCGAAGTTCCCGCCGACGTCACCTTGACGGACCCCACCGCGGACGCTGACATAGGCGTGGCGCGTGCGCAACACGTGCTGGTGTTGGGTGAGCCCGGCGCAGGTAAGACAATTTACATGCTCGATATGCTGGCGGCCAGCCTCGTCGAAGCGAGAGCCGAAGGCACGAGCGTGCCGGTGATGATCGCCGCATCGGCGTGGCGGATCGGCTCGGACGGCGGGCGCAAAACTGACCAGGAGCGTGCCGAGGCTTTCCGCCACTGGCTGCTCCATCGCATCCAGACTGATTACCGGATCAACCCTCGCTACGCCGCGCAATGGCTCGCCGTCGCCGACATGATTTTATACCTCGACGGCCTCGACGAGATCGACGGCCCATACCGGGCCGAATTCGCGGCCTGTCTGCGCGCCTTCCAGCATGAAGAGCTCGCCCCTATCCGGCTGAGCTGCCGGACGAAGGAGTTCGAGGCGCTGAGCGCCGAAGTGGGTGATCGTACCGGCGGCTTGGCGCTGGCTGCGGACGTGACAGTGCGGCTTGCGCCGCTATCGGACGAGCAGATTGTACGAATCGCCACCGCCCGCGGCATCGTCGCGTCATTCGACGATGGTTCGGAGGACACGATCAGCGAGCTGTGCCGCTCGCCCCTGTTCCTCACTCTGATCCTCGACATCGCCGAGCACGATCGCGTGCCGCTGAGTGGATTTTCCAACCGCGACGAGGTATTCGCGCGGTTGATCGACTACGGCATCTCGTCGCGCGGCGAGAAGCTGACCCGCCGCGAGCTTGTCGACGGCCTGTCCGCTATGGCGGCGATCTTGGTGCATCGCCTCGCGCCGACCTTCCACTATGCCGATCTGACGATGGAACGGTTCGATCGTGGATGGCAGACCGGCGCGGTCATCACGGTGGCCGCGCTGGTGACGATGGCCGGCACCTTTTTTTTCCTCCCCGAGTTAGGTTCGTCGCGATCGGTGAAAACATGGTTGTTGTTGCTGTGGGCCACGTTTCTAGGTGGTGGCCTGCTGTTCATGGCGGCGAAGAACCTCCACCGCGGGTTCGTCGGCGATCCGGTCCGCGCGGTCAAGGGCCTCATGATCGGCGTCGCGCTCGCGCTGGCGCTGGTGGCGCTTCAGCTCGTCGTTGCAGTGGCAGACATCGTGTTCTTTGCGTTGACAGAGGGCTCATTTTGGCGGTTCCTCGCGGTGATCGGTTCGCTGCTGGCTATCACGGTCATTTGGGGCCTGCTCACCGACGGGATCATTGAAGCGCTCCAGCGAGTATTTCAGACGCTCGTCGCTGTCCACGCCGCCGCCGTGGCGCCGATTTTCGTGCTGGGCTGGTTCATCACGAGCGACCCGACGCGCTGGGTGCACACGGTGACCGAGCTGGTTCATATCGAAGGCACGCTGCTGGCGATCGCTCCGTGGGGCAGCGTGCTGCTGCTGCCGCTTGCGAAGCTGCTGCCAATCGTGTGGCGATCCGACGCGGTGATGGTGCTGATTTTCGCCGCGCTGGGGCTGCTGATTGGCGCACTCAGGCCGCGTCCGATGGATCGCTTCACGCCATGGCGCCGCATCCTCGGCGAGATGGCGGCATCGTCGGCGGCGTTGGCACTCTTTGCGGCGGGGACGTCGTTCGCGACGATCGCGTTGGTCCAGCTCGCCTTCGGCCACGCTGTCGATTTTGACGGGCGCGGATTGCTCGCGGTGACGGCGTCGCTGATCGGCTTCGCCGGCGGCGGCGGCGTTGCCCTCGTCTATCACGCCTTGTGCTACGGTTTGTTGGCGGCGGGCGGAACGGTGCCGCTTCGCCTGCCGCGGGTGCTGGACGAGGCCGTGCGGCTTGGCCTCATTGTCAGGGTCGCCGGCAGCTTCGCTTTTCTCCACCGCCTCGAACTGGACTATTTCGCAGCCCGCCGGAGGTCGAGCTGACCAGAAGTTGCATCGGTGTCGGCCACTGCATTGGACGAGATCAAGCGGTTAGATAATGCGATCTAGGGCGCCATGCCGATTGGCGTATCCGCGTCTCGAACAGCTGCTTCTGTCAGGAGCAGACCCCGGCGACCGTTGGGCGAACGTCCGGTATTGGTCGTCAGCTGCCGGTTCACGCTGGACTGCGCGAAGGGCAGCTATCCCAGAATCCCCATTTCGAACCTGCCAGACTGAAAGCGGCCCAACGCAGGCCATCCGCGCAAGTGCGTGTTTGAGTTTTATGTAAAATGATCGCGCACATATGGCGATACCCGATGACAGCTTCACGCCTTAATCTCGGTCATTCGGCTGCTCGCTCGCCGTACCCGAAAGCCACCGTTTGTACATCAACCCACGTGCGGGATGCGAACGACCAACTTTGGGACATTCCTGCCGGTCGCCGCATCGACTGGGAACGTCCGGTCGCACCAACACCGGCCATTCATGTAGCCGCTTAAGCCCTCTCTCCTATGCCCGTGATGTTCGAAGCGATGGCGCGGGATTGTGGGGCCCGCCCGCGCTCGCATCTGCGCGCGCTCATCGATCGGGAGAAGGCAATCGAATATTTCGGGGTGCTCACGCCAATCGAAGATAGCTCGCTTTTGGGCACCCCGCGTGCGGACAGCAACTCCATCATGTGCTATCAAATTCCTGGCAAGATCACGAAATCGGGCAAGCCGATTCCGGGCGGCGTCGATATCGACGACCTCGACTACGAGTTTGCTGCGTCGGTCTATCCAAAATGAGCTAGCCGCTCGGCCTCAGGTGCTTCGCCGCATGCAGCACCCGGCATTGCAAATCGTCCACATGGCTGACCGGATTCATATCGATTTTCCTGCCAAGCCTGACCGTTCTGTCGGCAAGAAATATCGATGCGAGCGACGTGCAATCTTGAAGCCTTGAGCGGAAGTCGTGACGCAATCGCGCCTTCCGAACTGGCGGGCACTGAGATCAGCATCGTGCTGCCACTGCTCCTTCATGTTTGGCTCTTTCATGCCCTCGTTTCAGCGGCCATGCAGGGTTCGGACATCAAGGCAGGATGAAATTATAGTCAAAATAGCACGAATTGCGCCCTGCTGCCGCACCGACAGACTAGCGCATAAATATCGCGACCGGCATATCTCAAATAGATTCTCGAAAATTGCCACGCCAAAAGTAAACGAGCTTGTTTATCTTGAGAGATCGACTATTCTTCGAGTCGACGTGGGGTCCACAGAATTTTATGATGTTGCGCGGTCGGAACGCCGCTCGCATCATCGACTCATCGCTTCGAGGCAATTCCGGGGGGAAAGATGGCCAGATTGCGTGCTTGCGTGCTCATCGGAGTGCTCTCTCCAAGCTTACTTATATCGGGATGTACGACACCATTTGGGGGTCGAAGCACGGCGATTGACTGGGCAGCGCTGCCCCGCGCCGGGACCATCACGGTGTCCGATCCGAAGATGTATCGACGCGAGGCGCTGATCGATGAACGGCGCAAGGATATCGAATGGATCGACAAGCTAATTGAGGACAGCAAGACCGTCGCGATAAAGCCGGAGATCAACCGCGAAATCGAGACGATCACTGCAATATCGGCAGCACTTGGCCTCAAATTCGATCCGACTGCCGCCCTCTCCTATCGACGCGCGAACGAGACCGGCGAGATCAAACAGGAGATCGACACGCTGAAGCTTCAGCTGCAGCTTGACCAACTTAAGCGCGACGCGGCGCTCGCCCGCGAAAAATTTGAGGCTCAGACAGATCCGGTCAACGCCGATCTCGGTAAGCTCTCGTCGGATGCCGGCGCAGCTGCACCTGCTGGCATCTCTGCGACCGATCAACTCAAAGCTGCCATCGAACGCCTGGCAACCGCGACATACGACTTCAACAAGGAGGTGAAGGCGACGGCCGTCGCCGCGACAGCGATCAGTCCACTTGATGATTTTCGGGATCGCCAAGCCTATCGCGATACGCTCAAGGCCGCCCGCAACGCTGCCAGCCTTGATGAGCTGCACGACCTGCGCGGTTCGGCGCTGCTGCGTCTCAACTTCCAGGCGACAGCAATTCCGGACGCGAAGAAGAGCAGGATCGCCGGCGTGGTGCAAATGCGCGTCATTCCGCCTGAACCCGGTTCGGCGTTACGCAACCGTTTCTATCGAGGCTGGCTCGACTATGTGAACCGTCGCGTAAATCTATCCGACGGCAATGGGGGCTTCACCACAGACGCCGCGCTTCTGCAGGGCGGCGTGACCGACAATTTTGAACAGGTTTATTTCATCTATCCACCAACGCCCGGCGTTGCGGCGACAGCGCACTGTCACGGGATAGTTAGCGCCAGTGACCTTTCCAAGTTCACGACATGCGGAACATTGTCTTTCGTCGCCCCTCAGCAAAGCAGCCGGGCTCCTGGCGCCAAGGCCTTTATGACCTTCACTGCCGATACAGCGCTCATGCTGGCCAACAGCGACGCTGCCGAGACAGCGAGCGAACTGCAGCGCCGTATGTGGGTGACGTCGAACAGCACGCAGCTCTTTGCGGGATGCCGCTATGTCGACCTCCCCTTCATGCAGGATCAGCAAGGCAATCCCGCGCCAGCCTATCGATTGCAACAGGCGCTCCGGAACGCGCGCAGCCGAATGATTGCGGGCGATCATTACATCGCACTGGATCGGATCGCGCGCGATCGTCTCAAAGTTTCCAAAATCGACCCGGGCATCGATCCAAACCTCGCCAGGATCCGCGAACGGACAGCGCAGGCGGGCATCCTGGTTGAGACATTTCGGGGAGCCGCAGTTCGCTATCTTGCGACAGTGCCAGGTGGGTGCCCCGCAAACGCTCTGAGTGAAATGGACCGTGACGACCCTGAGATCTATCTCACACCTTGGGCGCAACAGGTGCTTTGGGGCGACGATGCCCGCGTCGCCATCTACGAAATCGGACCGCGCGAGCAGACCCAGCAGATGTCGACCGTCGCCCGGTCCGCTAACAGCCTGAGCCTTGCGCTTAGTGTTGCGGCCTCGGCGCCGAGCTCCGGAGTGGCGGCTGATGCGGCTGCCGGTTATTCGCGCCAAGCCATGGGACGGGCAGAGGCGCTCGAACGCATTCCAACCGTCGTCGGATATTCGGTCGGCGGGCTGAAGACCTTCGGATGGGTGCTGGGCCCCAAAGCGACGGTCGATCCCAAGGGAAGCATCAAGCTTGAGCAGGGACTTCGCGCCTATGATTTAACAGTCGACCTGTCAGTCCCTGGCTGGTGGCCGGACTTCCAGCTCGAAACCCTGACGGCGTGGGCGCCACGCCGGTCCGAACTTTCCAACGGCAAGGTGCAAACCCAGGTTCTCAGGGACGAAAAAGGCAACACGCACAGTTCGATCATTGCGTCGCGCAAAGTGCGCGTTCCGATGCTTTCAAACGATGCCGATTATTCCGGCTTTACCCAGCTTCTCGCGTCCGGCGGCTTTGATCCGCGTCGAGAAGCCGGTTTCAAGTTCGATGGGGGCCTGGGACTTCAGAAAGTCAGTGCCTGTCGGGCATCGACGATTGTGCTGAAAGGCCCCCTTCTGTGGAGAGCCACGACCGTCATTGTCGGCGGCGTCAAGATCAATGGATCCTCTCTGTCCATCCTGCCGGACATGAGCGGCATTATGGTCGATGTACCCGCGCTGGACGATAAGATCGTTGGCACAGGAACGACGACACACGTGAATGTTCTCACGCCCTACGGGAATCCGGACGGCATCGAGATTGCGTATGAGGCCGCGCCGACCGACGGTTGCAAAAAGGCAGACAAGACCGATGCAAAACCTGACGCCAACGCGCCTGAGATCGCAGGCTATGATCCAAAGACATTCCAGCTTCCCGGTGTTGTCAAAATTCATGTGAGCGGCAAGCAGATCGACAAGATCAGCAAGGTGACTTTCGGCGTCGTCGACGGGGTCATCTCCGGCCAGAGCGCCACGGATCTCGACGTAAAATTTCCGCAGGACGAGACCAGCACCATGCCACCATCGCAGGCGGTGAGCGTGTCCTTCTACTTCAACGACCACAAGGGCAAGGAACAAAAAGTCGAGAAAACGGTCGCAATCCTCTCGAACAAGGGAGCTGACTGATGGCGGGAAACTGGGAAGAAGGCTACGCCTATCCAGATCGGGGACAAATCCGTCCGGATCAGTCGGGATCATCGATTGTCGATTTCAGCCCGGCACAAAATCCGGTGACCGAAGGCCCCGTTCGCTTCCAACGCTCGGACTCAGACCCGAGCTGGGCCGTCAAGGTTGTTAACAGCTCCATTGTCGTCAAGCTGTTGAGCGGGCTGGCTGAAAGTGAGAAGCTAACGACCGCCGGAAAGGCGCTTGTTGCCGCCGAAGCCGCATCCTTTGTCGCGGCTGCAGGCCGAGCGCCGTCTGAGACGCTGAAGGAGAAGCATCTCGATTATGCGCGGGACCGATTGTCCGGTTTGGCCGCAAAAGCCAATCGGGCCGCGCGCCCAGTCGGCGTCAAAACGATCCGCCGGTATCTAGCCAAGCGCCCCAAATAGCTTGCCACGGCATGGGCGGTGCAGGTCTCTAAGAAGTTCGACGGCTTCTGCTGCCCTGGAAAATGAGATATTCCAGTGAACCGTTCAGGCATGGGGGAATACCATGGCTAAGTCGCCTTCGGAAGCTCGCGAGACAGAACCGCAATCGCCGAGGCGTCGCATCAGCCGGTGGATTTGGGCGAGCGCTGCTGCTGGGGTTGCTGTGATCGGCCTGATCCTTGCCTATCATTATGCCAAAGGGCGGCATGAAGAACCCCTCAAAGAGTGGGTTCAGGAACAAAATTTCGTGTTTCTCGTCCCGGCCCGCAGCGATCTTATGCCAGGTGACATTCTTCAATGGCCGGATGCGAAGCGGGGCGTTGCGCCCTCCGGTGACGCTCAATTGTTCGAGAGATCTGCCCAAGTCCTTGGTCCCCCGGGCGAAACGGATCTTGTTACGGGTCGGCCTTTCACAGTGGTGCTCACTGGAACGATCGAGGCTGGCATGCGCGCAGGCGCGCTGAACCCCAAAATAGGCGCTGAGGCCAGCGCTGCGGGAGCAGAATCGTTCGAGCTGACTCTCTCCGATGTCGAAATTCTGGAAGTTCCGCTCGCGACATTACAGCAGGCTATCGCTCGCAACGTAAAGCTTGCGGAAGTGCTCAAGAACCCCAATCGGACCGCCGTTGCGCGCATCTTGAGGCCTCGCAGCTTTGAGTATCGTTTCGGCAATAGCGGATCCACGGGGTTTTTGGCCAAGCTTGGCAGTCTATTCGGCGTCAAGGATAGTTCGCTGGAAAGCGGTGGAAAGTTCAAGACCGCCATGAAGATGACCAGCACTCAACCAATGGTGATTGGAGTCGCGCTCGCTCGACTAGACCCGTTCGCAGCGTCGACGGGGCGTGCGGGGACAGAGGTTCAGCCATTGAATTTCGAGCAGTCCAGAACATTTCAGGGTGATTCGAACGCAGCCCTTTGGCCGGAAGGTTCCACGATCAAAGTGCGTTTCCTGGACGGATCCGTAGCCCAACAGCAACTGTTCAAGGAAGCACTGGGCGAATGGCTCAAATATGCAAATCTGAAAGTTGCATATGTCAGTTCCAGAGACGCCGATGTCCGCGTCGAATTCGGCCCGAACATCTATGAAAACTGGTCCTATGTCGGACGGATGGCGCTCCGAACGGACCCGACTGAACCGACGATCACGCTCGGTCACGACGTCACATCGCCTAATGCGCGGGGCGGTTATCTTCATGAAATTGGTCACGCGCTCGGGCTTGTGCACGAGTTTCAGAACCCTCGGGCAGCGCAGATCTGGAATCGAAGTGCCCTTTATGCCTATGCAGACCAAGTTGGCTGGGGCCGTGACTACGTCGATACGAATATTCTAAATTCGACCGATTATCCGGGCGCGCGGGAATTGGACTTGCACACCGTCATGGCTTATCCGCTACCCGCTTCTCTCACCAAGGCTGGGAAGACTTTTCAGCCAGGCAATGATCTTTCCGAGAGCGATCGCGCCTATATCGCCTCACTCTACCCTGCTACCAATTCGAAAGACTGAGCAAGATTGGTCTTTGGGCCAGATCTCAAACGATCGGCCCCATTCGTTCATGCCAAGCTTCGAAACGTGATCGACCAACGCGTCTCGTCCAGCTCGGCAATGCTGTGTTCCCAGCCATGGATGCGGCGAGCGGAACCCAATATCGAGGAAACGCGCCTCGCCATCACACGGATGATCGAGGAAGGAACGCGCGCGTCGGAAATCATCGCCAGGACGCGACGGATGGCGCTCAAGGGCCAGGGCGCCCGCGCCGAGATCGACATCAATCAGATGATCGAAGAGTCCGTCGAGATCACGCGGCGACGCACGGCAGGTCTGGGCGCGCGCCTTGCTGCCAAGGTTCAGTACGTTCTCAATTTCCGCGCCAAGCTGTCGATCTATTAGTAGGACGGGCGTGGATAGAGCCTGTGATACCAGGTCGAGGCGAACTGCCCGTCAAGCCACATGACGATGTTCGGCCAAGCGCGATACGGACGATCGATATATAGGCTGCGACGAGCCAGGCGAGATCGTCGAAGTCGCCAAGGCCTGGAACATCTTCTCAATCGACCGCGTCCGCGATGATTTCGTGCCAGACACCCAGATGAACCGTCCGCGAGATCATTTGGCCATCCCGGGTGTAGATGGGCGAGAAGAAGGCTGAACCCGGCAACGAAGGTCCGTCGCGGATAAGCCTTGAATAGGCCGGCCAGGGCCGAGTGCAGCTCGCCTTGAGATTTCGCCTCGCGAGAAGCAGCAAGAGGATGTGACCGAAGGTCGAATCACCTCGAACGCTGTCCTCGAAGATATCCTCATCCGTTGCCTGGGGAAGCGGAGTGTCCATTGTAAACCTCGCCCCTGAGGCTGGGCTTTTCAAATCACCTGCCTCGTGCTGAGGACCTGAACGAGCGACCGCTCCTAGGTGCCGAACTTGCGTGCTGGAATGTTCGAGATTGGGGCGGTGACCGACGGCCGCGCAGCGTTTCCACATTACATGAGCGAGTAGCTCTGCGAAGCGCCTCCAACTGCGCCTCTTGCAGCCGATCCAAGAACATGGCCCGTTTTGTGGCAATAATGTCAAGTCAATGAATTCGCCTTGATGAATCAGCTGGCCAACATCGTAGAGCTAGTATAGTCTGCTTTCTGGAAAAATTTGCAAACAACATAGATCTGTTTCTTAATTCCGCCTGGGTTGGGAGATTGCCATGCTCGACATCCCGAAGCCAACTCTTCGACCTTTGCGAATCTACGCAACTGATCCCGCGCGCGGTTACAAGGCCGCACGCACGACGACGATCAGCGTTGAAAATGAGGAGCTGAGCCCTGGCCCAATTGGAGCTCGACTTGAAGTTGTCGATTATGATGGCGAGCATGATGTCTTCTATGACGCAGTCAATCTCAATGACGCGTCGGTCCTCATGCAATCCGGCCTTACTCCGTCCGAAGCCGATCCGCATTTTCACCAGCAGATGGTCTACGCAGTGGCGTCGCGCACACTCAGCAATTTCGATCGCGCGCTCGGCCGCCGGGTCTCTCTGCGGAAGGGCAGGTTTCGCGATAAGCTAAGGCTGCTCCCACACGCATTCGAGGGCGAGAATGCCTTTTACGACCACGACCTGAACGCAATTCTGTTCGGCTATTTCACCGCCGATCCTGCCAAGCCGGGACCCAATCTTCCCAATCAGACGATTTTCACGTGCCTCAGCCACGACATCATCGTGCACGAGATGACACACGCGATCGTTGACCACCTACGACGCTATTTTCTTGAGCCTTCGAACGTCGATGTCCTCGCGTTCCATGAAGGCTTCTCCGACTTGGTCGCACTCCTGCAGCATTTTTCCTATCGCGACCTTCTCGCGGACGAGATCCGAAGCGGCCGCGGTGATATCATCGACGGTTCGTTGCTGGTTAACCTCGCCAAGCAATTTGGTGAAGCAACCGGCACCGGCAAGGCATTGCGCTCGGCGATCGATACTGCGAACCCGGACCCACGGCGCTACGGCAATGTCACCGAGCCGCATGAACGCGGCGCAATCCTGGTCGCAGCGGTGTTCGATGGATTCCTCACGACCTTCCGCTCGCGGATCGCAGACCTGGTGCGGATCGCTACAGGGGGCAGCGGTCAACTCCCGCCGGGTGAACTCCATCCCGACCTCGTCGCCCGGATCGCGAGCGAAGCGGCGCAAACGGCGCAGCGACAGCTCAACATGTGTATTCGCGCTTTCGATTATCTGCCGCCGGTCGACATCACCTTCGGCGACTATTTGCGCGCACTGGTTACGGCCGACTTCGAACTCGATCCGGACGACGCCTGGGGCCAGCGCGCGGCGCTCATCGAAGGATTCCGGCGCCGCGGCATCTATCCCGAGGGCGTCACCTCGCTCGCCGAGGAATCGCTGCGTTGGCCGGCCGCAGATCCCGGTATCGCACCGATGGTCGACAGTCTCAGCACCATTTTGCCCCAATTGCTGCAGCGTGAAGCGGCACGGTTCACGAAAGTGTCCAGCGATCCCGGCATTGCCAAACGGTCGTTCGTGCGGCCGCCCTCACTGAGCGAGGATCTCAACGAAGACAACGCGGGTGACACGACCAAGACGATGCGAGCGGCGCTCGTGGCTTACGCACAGAACAACAGCCAGGCACTGCAGCTTACGGGCCGGTCCGATCTGTGGGTTTCCGAGTTCAACGCTGTGTTCCGCGTCGCGCCGTCGGGCGCTCTTCAGATCGAGCTTGTCGCGCAGTTTGTTGAGACCGACAAGGAGAGCGAGACTGATCCCGAGTTCGGCGGAGTGCCTGTGCGCGGGGGCACTACAGCGATCATCGGCGTGGACGGCAATGTCCGCTACATCATTGCCAAGCCCCTGCCGTCCCAGATGCTCAATGCCGCAACGCAGACACGCGCACGGGCGCGTGTTTCTGGGCAACGATCGTTCATCGATCAGCTCGACGGCGCGGACCCGCGCACGAACTATATGGGGCCCGCCGAATATAAGGCGCGGATGACCGCGCGCATGAACTTGCGCGCGCTGCACGAGGATGCAGCGTGATGGAGCAGACAATCCGCATGTACGAGGTCGGGTTCGGCGACTGCTTCCTGCTCGGGTTTCACGACGCCGGCAAAAGCGCTCATGTCCTCATCGATTGCGGCACGATCACCGAAAAGAAGGACCAGCTTAAGAAGATCGTCGCGGACATCATCGTAGAGACAAGCGGCAAGCTCGCTTTGGTCATCGCAACGCACCGCCACAAGGATCACGTCTGGGGGTTCGACGATCCGCGCTGGGCCGATGTTGAGGTGGGCGAGGTCTGGATGCCTTGGACCGAGGATCCCAAAGACGAACGCGCGACGCAGATCCGCGAACGTCAATCCGCTCTGGCGCTGGCGCTTGCTGGGGAACCGAACGATCGCAATCCGCTTGAGCGCACACCGGCTCGCGAAACCTTGGCTGCAGCAAACAACCGTTCGCTGCTGGCGATTGCGCTCAACGCGCTCACCAATGAGAAAGCGATGTCGACGCTTCACGAGGGCTTCAAGGGTTCGCCACAGCGTCAGTTCCTCCCGCTTAGGGACAAGACCTGCGAAGCCCGCACAGTCCCTGGCCTCAAGGGCGTAACTTTTCATGTGCTGGGTCCAACGCACGACGAGAAGGCACTCGCCAGCATGGATCCGCCGGAAGGCGCCGGCTATCTAAGATGGCCGACGCGCATTCCAAGGCGCCGGATCGGGCGGCCATTTGCTGCGCGCTATGTGATAGACGACCCAGAGTACGTGCCGACCCCTGAAGGAGGTCGACACAGCTTCCGTTTCGAGGAACGAGCGCAGGTCAAGGCCGCACTCGAGCAACCCGCAGGCGTCCTCGCAATAGCGCTCGACAAGGCGCTAAACAATACGAGCCTGGTTATCGTCGTCGAGGTCGCCGGCCAGTTCATGCTGTTTCCTGGCGATGCGCAATGGGGGTCATGGCAGGCAATCATGACCGATCCCAAATGTCGCGCGGTGCTCGAGAAAGTCGACGTCTTGAAGGTCGGTCATCACGGCAGCCACAATGCGACGCCGCGCGAACTGATCGAAAAGATCCTCAGCAAACCTCAGACTGCTTTGTTCTCGACAAAGCCGGTCGCGCAATGGCCGAACATTCCGCGTGCCGGGCTGCTCGAAGCTTTGAGCGCGCGTCACGCCAAGATTGCGCGCACCGATCGGGAGCCGGCGAACGGGAACGGATTTCGGGTGTCGAAGGGACTGTACATCGAATGGACAAAGTGACGGCGCGGGCCTTCACGAGACGAGGGGGAACGGAATATGAGCGGAGCTGACTGGGTCATCTTGCTGACTCTTTTGATGAGTGTCGTCTGTTTCGGCCTCTTCGTTGTCCAAAGCCTGGGGCTGTTTCCACAAAAGCCGGTTGAACCGGCCAAGGCGATGGTCGAGAAGGCGCGAAGCCTCACGCCGGCGACGGTTCCCGAGATGACCGAACTTCTGAAAGCGGCCGCGGCACTGGCTGACAGCCTCGGCAAGATCGGTCCAACGCTCACCTCGCTGATCGGCGCTATCCTGTTCGCGACCATCGCCGCGCTGGCAACGCATGCGTTGCCCGGCGCTGAAGCTAAGCCTGCATCATCACCGAAGACTTCGACGAACTCGACGCCAAGCAACGCCTCGGTTCCGGCCAACACATCCGGCAAGTAAGATTGGCGCCCTGAGAAGATGTCGGTTCGGAACGAGCCACCGCGGAAAGGAGAAGCCCCATGACGATCAGCCTGACCTGCACGCCACGACGTCTGCCAGACCATATTATCGACGAGTTGGTCCGGACCGGCGTCGCCGCCAATCGCGCAACGCTTTCCGTTTCGGTGCCGAGGCGATGGCCGGCCGGCGGCGTGCGGCTCACCGTCGGGTTCCTCGACAGTGCCCCGGCCGATCTGCGCGCGCACATCGTTTCCCACATGAACGCCTGGGCCGAGACGGCGAACGTCTCCTTTGTCGAAACGAGCGGTCAGGCGCAGGTGCGAATTGCGCGCGAAGGGGGCGCTGATGGCGGCTATTGGTCCTATCTGGGTACGGACATTCTCCACATTGCCAAGACCCAGCCGACGATGAATCTTGAGGGGTTCACGATGGCAACCAGCGAAGCCGAGTTCAAACGCGTGGTGCGACATGAAACCGGCCATACTCTCGGCTTCCCGCACGAGCACATGCGTCGCGAGCTAGTGGACCTCATCGATAGGGACAAAGCGATCGAATATTTTGAACGCACACAGCGTTGGACGCAGGAGGAAGTCGAGCAGCAGGTACTGACACCGATCGAGGACAGCTCGTTGCTGGGAACACCGCGCGCCGATAGCAATTCGATCATGTGTTACCAGATTCCCGGCACCATCACCAAGTCAGGTAATCCGATCGTGGGCGGGCTCGACATCGACGAACTCGACTATGAGTTCGCCGCCTCGGTCTATCCCAAATGAGCCGCGTTGCGCACGTCCGCCGTTCCCATCATGCGCCGGCGTAGGATCGCATGGCAGCGCCTTGGCTCACCGGCTCAAAGTCGATCAGTCTGTCTGGCCAGACAGCGGTGGCCCATCCCTCCTGTCCGTCAAAGGGCTTCGTGCCCGCGCCGCTGCAGGTCAGTTTCAGGTTCCCGCCCACAATGCTTTACGCCGCCCTTGCCAAGACGACAGCGCTCGGCAGCGCCAACATGATCGTGACTTCGGCACTGCTGCGCAGTGACCAAGCACTCATAGAGGCGCTGATCGACGACGTGGGAAGCGATTTCCTCTTCACTGGCGACATGGCGCATCTCGGGAGCGATATCCGTAAGTCGCTCATTGGGCGGGTAGGTGCAGCGCTATGCCACCTCTATCTCGATCAGCTTGGCTATTCCTGGCTCGACTACGCCAATCAGTACATCGCCACCCGTTCGCCGCTCGCCGACTTCCTCTATGATGGCGCCAGTATCGGGTCTCAGGGTCTGGCACTGGCCGAAGCCAAAGGCTCGATGACCGTCACGGCGTCAGCGTCGGCAGTCAAAAGCAAGGCGGACACCGCCTATAACAGGCAGGTTAGTGGTCATCTCGGTCAAATCACCTCGGCCGGACGCGTCGAATATGGCTGCGCGATCGCAAGCGCAATCCTACCGGCCAGCGCGTGGAGGTCCGGACAGGCGTCCTGCTTCTTCCATGTGACCGAGACCGCGCCGCCCTTGCCGGCCGGATCGTCGGGCGGCGGCTTTTTGGCCGGCGGAGGCGGGGGCACAACGGGCGGCGACGATGATGGGGCTGGCTACACGTCCGGTGTCAATTGTCGCGTCGCATTGCGTAACTACCGGGCGATTTTCCGCCTGATCAACGCGCCATATCTTGCAGATTTTGTCGATGCGGTGCTCAGAGGCGACCCGGGCAAGATGGAGTTCGTACAGCGGTTCGGACGACTTAGCGACTTGGGCGAACACGAACTATGGATCGTGGGCGAGCCCGACGGACACCCGATGGGCTATTGGTACGACAACGCCAACGGGCTTGCTCGCTGGGGCTACCGATTCGCGTTGCACGACCAGTCATTTAAGGCCGTCATGGACCTGGTCCGGCGATGCGGGCATGATCGTGGACTACTTGAAAAGACCGTCCGGCTTCCCAAACTCTCACGATCGCTGGGGGTAGACGAGAAGCGCGGCGGAGACGAACGAAGTATACCGGCGCCACTCGGCGATGGGTTGGCCGCCGTTGAATCATATTCCACCTACTATCCGGACGTAGAGAATTTCAGCTGGTCGGACTGAGTAACCGGTAAAGCTGGCGGCGACATGAACGGAAATTTGGCTTGGAGTCGCCCTCTTGCGCTGAACAAATGGCGGCTATTAGGAGGCCGCAAAGGCGTTTGGAACGACTGACATGTTGGCGGGCTCCGCCGGCCGGTCTGAGGTGACCCGAATGACTGCTATTGTCTGGGGCAGACGTTGCGTTGGCCGATCTCAACGACCGGCATTGGTCGGGAGCGGCCAATTGATCTTCAGTTTGTGAACGGCAGCTATCGCCAAGCGGCCTCTCGGAAGCTGACTGTCGGCAAGCGGCCCATCTTCAGACATCAGAAGTTTGGGATCGGATATTATGTAAAGCAGGCTTCTAAACGGCTTGGCTCCCGGCGGCCTAGCTGCAGCTCTACGCTTCATAATCGGGCATAGGTGAGGTGCATCATGATCGATAAATCCGACCGACCATTTCACTTCGAAATCTGGCGCGGGCCGACTGAAAGTAACAAGGCCGAAATCCGCGGAATCTACTATGTCGAGAACCATAATGGCCATTGCGGATACGGCGAACTCGCGTTGGACTTTGAAATGGCGACCGAGCTGCTCATCGAGCGATACCGTGACAACGGCACGACAAATTGGATGGCACCGCTGGCACAGACGGCACGGCAGACGCTCGAACTTCGCCTGAAAGATTTGGCCACCTCGATCCGAGCACGGGACAGATCGCTGCCGAATGGCCTGCTTGGACGGCACGATCTGTCTCAGTTATGGCTGGCCTGTCTCGGTTGGTTGCGACAATCAGGTCATGGGATCGACGAAGATGCCCGCCTGGATGATGCCCAGCATCTGATAATGGCGTTCCACCATATAGATCCGAAAGGCGACCTTTTCAGATTTGGGATGTCCCGAGAATCTTGGTGGGGAAAACCAAAAAGCTACGATCGGGTGGGGATAATTCTCGATGTCTTTGAGCGGCAATTTTTGGCAGCGACGGGGCTGCTGTCTCATTGGGAGGCCGTCGTTAGGAGGGAACCACTGGCTCGCGAGAGGGGGTGGGATGCCGACCCCTATTTTGACAAGGAATCCTATCCACGCAAACCGGGTTGAACCAATTCATTTTGTTTGCGCTAAGGCAGCTTCAGATTCCATTGCAGGGGATTTGCCGCGCCTGTCAGAAATATCTAGAATGGTACTGGTCAGAGGCGCTGTAGCATCGCCGACACCACGTGTGCGGAGGGGGCCAGTGAATGCGCCTACCCTACATGCGACAGCCGCCCCTCAAGCTTCTGTCACATAGAGGCCGAATGGCGTGATCATCTGGTTCGCACCATCGGCCATCGTTGTAGCCGCTGACGGGTAGGTCGCTAGGCGAGAGGCAGTTCGATCGGGCCGTCCGGTCCGAGAATCCGAAACACAGTGGGCGCGCCTTCCTCTTGGTCAAAATCGCGCATGATGATGCCGCACATTTCGTCGAGCGCGATGATGATCTCTTCTCGCGCTCCGAGCTCCGTAACGAACAGCTGGCGAACAGCGACATAGCCATCGCGACCTTGCAATCTAATCAGGACAGTCAGGGCGCCGGCGATAATGTCCTCACGCCGCGCCCGGAAAGCCCGTGCAATGAGCAAAGCCCATGCCGGCATATCGCCCGAACAACGCAGCACGACGATGAGCAGATGAATAATCGACTGCGTCGGATTGTCGCGCGCCATTGCACGCTCAGCAAGCTCATGATTGAGCGCTGGATGGGTTATGTCGACGGCTCGCCAAATATCTTCCAGCATCTCATCATCGAACGCCGTCAGATCCATGAGACTGCCGTCGCCTCTGAGCCGCAACCAGCCTTCACCACGTCGGGCCGCCGCTCGGCCGAAGCCGATTTCGTCCAGTACTTCACACAGATACAGTTTGAGCCCAGCCTCCGTCCGGATCGAACCCTTTCCCGAGGCAAGAACATCGGCAAAGTGGTGTTTCGCGGCCGCGAAATGCCCTTTCAGAGCGAGAGCATCGCCGCAGCAGAGCGACAGGTAGGGGTTGGTGTCGATCGCGCGCGCAGCGAGATACAGCTTGGCCGCTGCCTCCATATGGCCGGTCGAGAAGCAGCAATTGGCGATTTCACCGAGGAAATAGGCGGCGTTCAGATAAGCGGGACGGCCTTTCCTGGCGAAGTTGTAGTGATGCACCGCTTCTGCAAAGCGTTCCTGAGAGCGGCATAGGTTTGCCAGCGAATAGTGGACGGCGGCGGCGGATTTAGGATCGTCTGCTACCGCCGATAGGAAGGCACGCTGATATCGCTCCCGCGCCCGCGCGCCATCAGAGCTGCCACGCCCCGCCAGCAGTGCCATCATCAAAGTCATCCCTGCAGGATCGGCATGGTTGATCCCGTTGATCAGGGCGAGATCGACCAAAGCCTCGGGGTGGGCCCGCAGCGCCAGGCATGCGCCAATCGCGACCTCCGGATCGTGGTGCGGACGACCTCGTTCTAGGATAGCTGCAGCAACCGCTTGGCTTTGCGCGACGAGCGGATGGCGCCGCAGCAGATCGGCACAGCTGTAAAGGATATCGTCGGCGAGGCTATCGACGTCGGCAAAGTCTGTTGCCAGTGCCCGTGACGCGCAACAGTCTATCGCGATGCAGATCTCGCCAAGGGCCGCAATGACATTGATGGCGGCATAGCGGTCATCAGGGCCGGTCACGAGCATACCGCCGCTGGCGGCAACCGCATTGTAAAGTCCCGTCTCGACTGCGAAGCGCTGGGTTGGCGGCAGTTGATCGGCGTGAAGCTTCAATTGCAAGGGACGCTGTGCTGGATACGTCGCTAGCTCGCGGATCAGTTCGATCGTTCTACGCGAAGCGCTGCATGTCTTGTCCGACCATCTATCAGTGTCGTCGAAGGCGATGGTATAACTCTTCTGAGAGGCTTCGGGGAGAATCGTGTTGAAATGCCAGCGCCAGAAAAAGATGTCGGATGGCTCGGCATAACGGACGATCATGGTGGGGATGTCGAGCGATCGGAAATATCGGAGGTGGTCGGTCTTCAGGTTCAGACGACGCTGCTTCGCGACCTGGCTGGTAGCCTTGAGCTGCACAAGAAATTGCAGCCCGGTGGCACGGCCGTCTTCCTCGAAAATCTCCACCTCGAGATCGATGCCGTAATCCTTTTCCTTGCGCCGACAGACCCAGGCGGAAGGAAGGAGCGCACGAAAGCGTTGTTCGGAGATATCCTCAAGGCGATGCGATTGTGCGCGCAGCGGCATAAGTTCGGATGTCCCTCTCGACTTTAGAGCAATTGCCGCCCCGACATGGGTTCGATGACATTCGCTTACATGCGGTGCAAGCCAGCACCGGTAGTGGCGGGCGCCACATCAGCGGTTAGACGAGGCCCCCTCGGCCCGCGCCCGACCGCCCGGAAAGTCGCATTCCGCCTCATCGACCACGATTTGAAAATTCTCCCACTGCCAAGAATTCTCAAAGGTAACCGTGCTGATAAGCACCGAATTGTCTTCACCTACCAGCATCGGCAGCAGATCATCGACCACCCCGCTATCCCCGTTCCGATGAAAATGGACGATCAGCCCGTCGAAGTAGAAGCGGTAGGTTCTACGGTTCACGACGCCGCGTCCCGGCAGGCCGACGACAGGCTTGGTTCGGACGATCGGTCCCATGTTATGCGGAACGCCACGGGTAGAAATCTGGGTGAGGGTCGCAGGGAAAAAGTCCGGCGGTGGCACGATACCATCGCGTACCGCCTGACGGAGCCTGCGCAGGTCGGAAGAGCGCAAATCGACCTCGTCGAACTCCGCCATCCTGCTAGCTGCGGCCCGCCACAACAGGCTGAGCAGAAACAGGCGCATGCGGCGCGGATCGGTGAACCGTACAAGCCTAGATCCATGAACATTGTTAGGGAAACGCTGATGGTCTTGGGTCGATAGCGCTACCATCGGCCCCCAGGACTGCCATATAAGCTTCTGTCGCCGCAGCTCGCCGATGCCCCAGGTATCATGGTTGGTCAGCAAGGTTTCACCTTCAATGGTGACCAATTCCATATCATACCAGCTATCGCGCCGTCGGGTCGGGCGGCATCGCCTGCCGATCTGCGCAAAAGCCTCGCCTCCGGGTGTCGGTGGCGCCAGCGCCCGTGGCAGAATGTGCGATTTGACGAACGGCCCCGATGAGCCGGTCAGAGCGCACCGGCCGTGCTTGCGCGATGCGGATGATGCTCGGCCACCTGTCATTCTTCCGGCCGAGGGGCGTTGTCGGCGTCGTACAGAACTGGTCCTAGACGAAAACCGTAATGGACATCTGTGATTCGCACGCGGTTGACCGACGCAATTTCCAGTTTGCCGTCGGCGATGGGCCGGCCGAACAACGCCAGGTTGAGGCCCGAACATTTCTCCATCGTGAAAGAATAATAGCTGTAGTAGCGCAAGCCATCATAGCCGGCTCGCGCGGCCGCCTGGGCTACCGCCCGCGTGATGGCGAACCAAGTATCGCCACGGCTGCGCGACAAGAAATCGGCGAAGAGCTGCCCGTCATCGAACCGGGTTCCACCGTTGTCATCGAAGCCTGCGGCGATGTCGAGAAGGCGAAGCGGGCATCTCGTCCGTAAGGTGGCAAGTGTGATCTCGTCCGAAATTGCGGTCCGACATTCGTGCAGACACAACTCAATATCGTCCGCGACATACAGGATCGGTAGGGCGCCATCGTCCCATCGGCCCCAGGATCGGGCGATATGATCAGGCGGTGGGTCGAAGCTATCGGTATCAAGCAGGCGCGGGCCGGTCAGCATGCCTAGACGTACCCGATAGAGCAAGGTGTCAGCCGCGATCTCCACGGCGTGGCCTTTAGTCAGCAGAGCATCCGCCTTGGCGGGATCGGCTTCGCGAAGGGCATGATAGTGATTGGTGTAGCCCAGTCGCCAAAGGGGAGGGGCATTATGGAAAATGCTGCTGTCGACCAGCCCGCGGATCGTTGCGGCATCGCGGACAAGGCTGCCATCGAGTTCGGCTGCCGGGATGTCGCCGGCACCGACTGCGTACACAGGCGCCAAAGTTTCGGCGACAACCGACCCGTCGACAAAGAACATTTCAACGGCTTCATGCAGCGCGGTAGCGTCGAGGCCGATTCCCGATTTCCCACTACACCGCGGGCAAGCCGGAGCGGATGGTCGGCCGACTGAATATAGGACGGTCTTAAAGCCATGATTATGGAAGCACTCGGGACAGCTGATTATGGCCGTCGTCATAAGCTCGTCATCGCTCATGTCAGAGCACCCCCTATGCTGAACGTCGGCGACAGCATCGCAGGAGATCTGCGGTCATGCCTCATTGCTTTCAAATCCATAGGCGGGAGGAAGCCGGGCGCCTATCAGACTGAGCAAGTGCCGGTTGACGACATGATGCTTCCTCAGCTTGCCGTCGCCCGTCATCACGCCGTTGAAATAGGTGCCGTAGATCGAGATCATGGCATCGACATAGTCATTTCGGAGCTTCTCCGGTTTAAGGCCTTTAGGACTGCCGGTCCTCACCCATTCCACGAACCAGCAGACGAGGGCCACACCCAAGCGGAAGCCGAAGTCATTGAGCATATCCTTCGCCTTCGGCCGCACTGCATCGCGCAATCCCGAACGATGCGCGTCGGCGATTTCGATTGCCATTTGTGTGAGGCGGATCAGCACCTCGGGTTCGGCATCGCGGCGCCCGCGGATCGTCTCTATGTCGGAACTTTTCATGTTATCGAAGATGATCTTTTGCCGCTCGAGAATGTTCGGCGCGTCCTCCAGCATCTCGCTCATGCGATCACGGGCCCTTTCGCAAAGCGAGCGGACATAGCCTTGCATCAACGAATCTCCGGCTTGGGCCGCCTGCACTTCGGTTATGAAGGTCGGAAAGGTTTGCTGAATCTCCCGCCAAATAAGGCGGTTGGCCATTTGCGATCCGACGCGCGTGCACATACACATGCTGCTGTTCTTTACTACGACAACCTGCCGCGGAAACTTGGCGAGGACGCTGACGCTTTTGTAGACGCCCTCCAACGACCCGCTCTTGTAGGCTTCCATCCAAAGCCAGTCCGTCACGACGGCCCGATTAGATGGGGAAGCACGTAGGAACGCTTCGAGCTGTGGGCCGCTAATCTGGTTATTATCAATGACAACGCGCATCGATGAACCTTTTCGAGCGGTATAGTGTCGCGGGAAGGTGCTTTGGTCAGCCTGACAACTTTAGAAGCGTTACCTCCGTGCCGTCCACGCTGACTCTGAAGATTTCTCCATCCGCCTCCACCTCGAAAATATGGCGAACAAAACCGAGAAAGAGCGTGGGAACTGGATCCTGTATATCAGTCATAGCCTCCATATTTCCGAGTTCGTTAGGCTCATATATCTGAGCCGTCCTATAGCTGAGCAGCTGCAGCGTGATCGGCGTCCTGCCTATCGCATCAAAAATCGCCTCGAGCGCGAGAACGGCGCTGCCCTGCCGATTAAGATACGCCGGTCGCTCAAGGAAGCTATGAAGCTGCTTCGCCATCTTGGTCCACGCTTCGAAATTCTCTAGAATGGGCTTCCCTAGGAAAAAGGCTGACGCAACCAGTGTCCAGACCGGAACATGGACTGTCGTGTTCAGAAGGGTAATGAAAGCAGGTAGATCAGCTCCGGGCCCGATATTGCCGTCTTCGAAGCGCAAGCCGAATTCTCGCTCGAGGTCGGCGCGGAAAAGTTCGCGCTCGCGATCCCAAACATCATCGTCATACCTGCCATAAGTTTGATCGATCACTGCGACGAGGATTTTCCCCTCCTGCTCGAAGGCTTGCATGTTTTCGCCGTGCTCGAACGGCTGACTAAGATCCATCGCCATCGTGGCATCACCTCCCTTCTGCGTGTCGGGCCAAACCATGGCATAACCCGGTGTGCCATCGACAACCGGAACTTGGCACTGCTTTAAGGCCGCTTTCGGTATAACGCCGCTTTTACCTGCCTGACGGCTTACGGCCCAATTCCCGACATCGATCCGAAATGGATTAAACGGTGGCTCCTGGGCGGTGGCCGACCGGCAGCTTTCGGCTTCCCAATTGCAATGGCTGCCGTTCGATGACGAAGCGCGAATAACGGCTTCCGTGTTGAAGTAGTCATTCCGACTCGGTGTGAGACTGCTTAAAATCGGCCATTCGTTCAACGGTGGCCGTTGCGCCCACTGCCCGAATTTGGTGCGTCGCCTTCGGTATCAACGCGGCGGCATCGAACAGCACCGGCACTTCGATACGAAGGCTATCCATCGGGGGTATCTCCCATGAACGGGATCCTAGGCGGCGTGGACAAATCGGCTAGGGGTCGAGACGATCACCCCGTGTGCTTTTTCGCCAAATTCTGAACCAGAATAGTGCGATGGCACTGCTGGTCATGATCAGAGATACAAAGGGCGGAAGGATA